>Ga0210404_10000008_pt1 | contig 456942 bp, 387 predicted proteins | sample IncBWH28MmetaG_FD_155455 | JGI IMG/M metagenome (GOLD analysis project Ga0210404, IMG submission 155455) | Forest soil microbial communities from Barre Woods Harvard Forest LTER site, Petersham, Massachusetts, United States - Inc-BW-H-28-M | ecosystem: Environmental > Terrestrial > Soil >... | reverse complement strand
GGGGTGGGGGTGGGGGATTGACTAGTCAGATGACTAGTCATATCATGGGGTTCGAGGTGTGCCGTGGGATCCTGGCAGTTGCAAGAAGCGAAGGCGCGATTTAGTGAGTTCGTGGACGCCGCCCTGACGAAAGGTCCGCAGGTCGTGACGCGTCGCGGCGTTGAGACTGCTGTCCTCGTCCCCATTGCGGAGTGGCGCCGCATCCAGAGCATATCTCGTCCGAGCATTAAAGAACTCCTCATGTCCGGGCCTCGCTTCGAGAACCTTATCCCACCGCGCCGGAAGTTAAAGCGCAGACCTCCTGTGGAGTTTGAGTGAAGGGCTACCTTCTCGACACAAACATAATTTCGGAGATTCATAAGCCCCGACCTCACGGTGCCGTCGTCGCATGGTTTGTTGGCTTGCGCGACGAAGATGTCTATTTGTCCGCAGTCACATTACTAGAGCTGCAAGAGGGCATCGAGAAGACGCGCAAGCAGGATTTAACCAAGGCTAACGCCCTTGAGGCATGGGTCGACGAGTTGGAGAAATCCAGAATCGTACTGTCCATGGAGGGGGGCTGCTTCCGCGAGACGGCGCGAATGATGGTGGGAAGGCAAGATGAACTTTTCTACGATGTCATGATTGCCGCGACGGCTCGCACGCACGGGCTCACCGTGGCCACACGCAACGAGAAGGACTTCAAGGATCTAAACGTGGAGATAATCAATCCTTTCAAATTCCACTAACCCATGACCTCCGCCCACGCTCTCGGACAAGTCCTGCGTACTCTGCCGCACTCTGCCTTGGCCACGTTTCTCGCGCTCTTTCCCATCGTCGATCCCTTCGGCGGCGTCCCCATATTTTTCACCATGACCTCTTCGTGGACGCAGAAAGATCGCCGAAATACCGCCCTGAAGACTGGGGCGTGGGTGTTTGCCATTCTGGTAACGTTTCTATTTTTTGGCCGCTTCGTGTTGTATTTCTTCGGCATCTCGCTGCCGGTATTAAAAATTGCCGGTGGCCTGATCGTCGCTAACACCGCGTGGGGCATGGTTACTTCGCATTCGCGCATCACGCCCGAGGAGAGCCACGAGGCCGAAGACAAAGAAGACATTTCACTGACTCCGCTGGCCATGCCTCTGATGTCGGGACCCGGAGCCATTGGAGTAGTGATGGCGCTGGCCGCGCACGTGGACAGCGCGGCTTCGTACCTGGGCATGGTCATCGGGATAGCGGCCGTAGCGCTCACCGTTTCTCTTTTCTTCTCCCTGGGCGGACCGTTGGTTCGCCGCCTCGGGCCCAGCGCCGTCGGAGCTATCAACAAGATCTTTGGCTTCTTAATTCTAGCCATCGCGGTCCAACTGGTCTGGGATGGCGTGGCCGACTTCAAATAGCTCTGACCAGCTGCCGGTGCTCCGTGATTTGCCAAATCGTGCGGCTTCCCTCTAGATTAGTTCCGCCGCCCGAAGCCCGGGCGCGTGAGACCTTATGTCTGGGCCGAGTCCAATTGCGCTCCTCACTCTGGCTGGTGTGGTGGTGTGCTGGATCGTCTTTGCCGCTATCTTTCTGCTGCGTAAGAAGCCGCCGACGGAGCAGGAAGCCAAACGCGACCGGCACTCTCTTCTGGGAATTTTTCTGCAAATGTGCGCGTACTTCCTGGTCTGGTTCCAGCCGCCGTGGAAGCCATTCTTGCCACCAGTCGTCCTACTTTCGGGAAATATCGGAATTGTATTCTCCGCGTGCACGGTGGCACTGGCCGTGGGCTCCGTATGGCTAATCGCTTTTGCCGTGAGCACCCTGGGAAAGCAGTGGGCGGTGGCGGCGCGTCTGATTGAAGGACACAAGCTGATCACCGCAGGGCCCTACCGCTTTGTGCGCAATCCGATCTATACGGGAATGCTTGGCATGCTGGTGGCGACGGGACTGGCTATGGAGCATTGGACGGCCCTGATTGTGGCCGTCGTTCTGTTCATGGTGGGTCTGGTCGTCCGAGTGCGCAGCGAAGAGAAGCTGCTGCGGGCGGCGTTTGGGGAAGAGTTCGAGGAGTATGCCAAGCGCGTACCGGCGGTGCTGCCGGGAATTTACTAGAGGAGGGCTCGATGAAACAGGGAAGGGCATTGGGAGTGTTTGTCGTGGTACCCGTTATTATTGGGGCCGTTGGAATTATTACGGTTGCACGAAGTCCGGAGTTCAGCGCATTCCGCTCGGTCGACGTGGTGCAGCTGATCGCCTCCGGAATGTGCTTTGGCGTTTCTCTAGCCTGGATTGTCAGGGTATTTCGTGGGCCCAGCGCGTCTTAGGAAGCCCCCGCCGCCATGCGGTCAGGGTTCATGCCGTCGAGCTGTATCTCTCGCGAATGAAATCTGCGATTCCGGCATAAGCGCTTGTCAGCGTCTTCTCATCCGGTAAGAACACGATCCGGAAATGCTGCGTGCCGGGCTTTTGGCCGAAGCCGGAGCCGTGGACTACCATGACGTGCTTCTGGCGGATGAGTTCTTTGACGAAGACTTCATCGCTTTCGGGAATGTCAATGCGGGGAAAGGCGTAGAACGCGCCCCGCGGGGCCACGCAGCTCACGCACGGCGTTGATTCGCACCACTTCTGCGTGAGATCGCGGCGGGAGCGCAGTTTGCGCTGCACTTCGATAAGGTGGTCCTGCGGGCCTTCGAGCGCGGGCTTGATGGCATATTGCTCGGGGTGGTTGGCGCAGAGGCGCGCCCGCAGCAGGCGATGAATGCCCTCGGTGTAGGGCTTGATGGCCGTGGCATCGCCGGAGACAATGCCCCATCCGATGCGCCACCCAGGAACGAGATAATTCTTCGACATGCCGCCGAAGGTGATGCAGGGCACGTCGGGCGCGACTGCGGCGAAGGCGATGTGCGGCGTGGCATTTCCTTGAGAATCGTAATCGAGAATCAGTTTGTCGTAGATCTCATCGGAGAAGACGACAAGATTGTGGCGGCGTGCGAGGTCGGCGATCTGCTCCAGCATCTGTCGCGAGCAAAGTGAGCCGGTTGGATTATTCGGATTGATCAGTACGATGCCGCGAGTTCGCGGAGTGAGCTTGCGTTCGATATCGGCGAGTTCGGGCTGCCAGGCGTCGTCTTCATTCAAATCGTACGCGTTGAGCGCGATGCCCAGCTTGCACAGAACTGCTGAATATAGTGGGTAGTCAGGTTTCGGCGTCAGAATGTCTTCGCCAGGATTCACCAGTGCAGAGATGCAGAGGTCGACTGTTTCGCTAACGCCGGAGGTGACAAAGACGTCGCGCACCGTCGTGATGCTCTTGCGCGCAGCCTCGCCACGAATTGCTTCGAGCGCTTCGGGAATGCCGGGCGACGGCGCGTAGCCGTTTTTACCGTCCCGCATGGCTTTATACGCGGCTTCGATGATGTGCGGCGGAGTCTGGAAATCAAAGTTCAGCGGATCGCCGACGTTTAGCGGAAGAACTTTATGTCCCTGCTGAATGACTTCATCGGCGACGCAGGCGAGGTCGCGAATGGCGTAGCGGACGTTGTCCAGACGTTTGGCGGCAGAGATCTCGTGGGCCTGAGTGATTGGGGTCATAAAAGGTCTCGCTACTGGCGGGCTTCTGAGCCCGGGCCAAAGACAGATTCTAACTGCAGCGGACACGGGACGCAGAGAAATTTGCAGGTGCAGGCGGGTGGTTCGATGAGAGCAAACCGGAATTTACCGGGAGGTGAAATTGAACGTGACTTCCTCGACCGTTGGCGCAGGACTAGGAGCATACTTCCACTTCATCACAGCCTCTACGACGAATTGCGCAAATATAGGGTTGCCGCCCCGTATCTCGACCTTCGATACGGTTCCGTTCGCCAAGACCGAGGCATCCATACGAATTTGCCCCTCAAAGTGGCCGTTCTTCAGGATGGCTGGATAGATGGGTTGAACTGTAACCAGGACCTTGCGGCCGGCCTTCGCGGTGTTCTGGGCGAGCAGATGATGCGTGGCGCTGGGCAGTAGGCTGAGGACCAGGAAAAGAGCCGCAAATGCAGATCTCATGCGGTTCCCCCGACAATAACGAACTGCCAAATTGCGAAGCATAGTTGGAGGGCCGAATCGGGGAATCAAGTCCTCTGAACAAGCTAGGCCTTTCGGGAGTTGCGGAGCAAGATTACTAACGTACTGCCCACAAAACGCACTCTAGCCGTCTGGCAACATGAAGCTGCCATTTCAGCCCCTAAAAATAGATGTGGTTCAATCCGCCCGGTCGATCTGCGCCTTCTGCAGCTTGTCCGAGTAATCCACGTACACTGACTTCCACTCGGTGTAGAAATCAATAGCGCCGATGCCGCCTTCGCGGTGGCCGTTGCCGGTGGCTTTGGTGCCGCCGAAGGGCAGGTGCACTTCAGCGCCGATAGTCGGCGCGTTGATGTAGGTGATGCCGGTCTCCAGATCGCGAATCGCGGCGAAGGCCTTGTTGACGTCTTTCGTATACAACGAAGACGACAATCCGTACTCGATGCCGTTGGAGATCTGAATGGCGTCTTCCAAGTCGTCGCAGGGGATGATCGAAACGACGGGGCCGAATATCTCCTCCTGCGCGATGCGCATCTTGGGATCGACGTCGCTGAACACCGTCGGTTCCATGAACCAGCCGTATTGATACTCGCCTGTGGTGAGGCGATTGCCGCCGCACATCAGCTTCGCGCCTTCGTCCTGGCCGATGGCAACATAGCTGAGGTCGGTCTGAAGCTGCTTTTCGTTGATCGCCGGACCCATCTCGGTGGTCTCATTGAGGCCGTTGCCAACTTTCAGTTTCTTCGCGCGCGCGACGTAGCGTTCGAAGAACTCGCGGTAAACGCCTTTCTGCACGATGATGCGGCTGGTCGCGGTGCAACGCTGGCCGGTGGTACCGAATCCACCCCAGAGGCCGCCTTCAATGGCGAGATCAAGGTTAGCGTCGTCGAGAACGATCATGGGATTCTTCCCGCCGAGTTCGAGCGAGCAGTGCTTGAAACTTTTGGCCGCGATGCCGCCGATGATGCGGCCGACCGCGGATGATCCAGTGAGCGAGACGGCGCGCACATCCGCGTGCTCTGCAATTGGTGTGCCTACTTCGGGGCCGTAACCTGCGACGATGTTGATTACGCCCTTCGGAAGGCCGGCATCGTAAAGTGCCCGAACCAGATTAAAAGTAGAGAGCGGCGTATCCTGAGCGGGTTTGATAACGCAAGTATTACCGCACACGATGGCGGGCAGCAGCTTCCAGGAAGAAATCGCCATGGGGAAATTCCACGGCGTGATCATGCCGCAGACGCCGATGGGCTGGCGCACAGCCATTGCGAACTTGTTGGGCATCTCGGAGGGGACGGTGGGGCCAAACATCCGGCGGCCTTCGCCGGCGTTGTAGTAGGCGGCATCAATAGCTTCCTGCACGTCGCCGCGAGTTTCGGCGAGCACCTTGCCCATTTCGCGCGTCATCTCGCGGGCGTATTCTTCTTTGCGTTCAATGAGGATTTCGGCGGCGCGGAACACAATCTCGGCGCGGCGCGGCGCGGGCACCAGCCGCCACGTGGCGAAGGCTCGCTTGGCCGCATCGACGGCGGCATCGACATCGGCCTTTCCCGACTTCTGGAAGACGCCGACCACGTCGCGCGTGTCGGCGGGATTACGGTTCTCGAAAGTCTCCCCGGTCGAGGATTCAACCCATTCGCCGTCGATAAAGTTCTTGAAAACCTTTGTGGGATTGCTGCTGCCAAGAGTCGCGGGGGAAGTGAGGGTGTCGGTGGCCATAATTGCTCCTTGTTTCTTATGAATTGCCTGGATATTGATGCTACAGCGGGCGGGGAAGGTGCGGCAAGGAGTGTCGTGCTTCGGGCTACAATTCTGGGAGTTCCCGCCTCGTGGCTGGCTCGGCTTTCGTTCGTCCGATTCTGGGCTAAAGTTGGATGTCACAGCGTGGCTGTGGACTTGCGAGACACTGCATTGAGGGAAAGTGAAGCGATCCCGAGCGCCAGTGTGTTTTGCTCGGCGAAAATTTACGCGAAACGAACGAGGCAATGTTTTCACTATTAGAGAAAGGAGAACTTCCATGCCGTTGTTCTACCTTGCGATTACGTTTTTCTTTACAGCCCTGTCGTTCGGCGCCGAAAACGGCGCTGGCGTGCCCATACCGCAACAAGCCGAAGGCAATGTGGAAGACCTGGCGAGGCAGTCGAGCTTTGCGTTTGCGGGCACGGTACGAAAGCTGAACGCCAGCAACGTGCCCGTCGTTCCGGCAAATGAAAGCACAGCCGTCGTACGAGTGGATCAAATTGTTCAAAACGCCGGTGTCGTAACCGACGTTCTTGGGCAAGAGATTACGGTAGAGCTGCAGGCGGCAGGCTCCGTAAAGGAAGGCGAGCAGGCCGTTTTCTTCTCCAACGTTGTCACCTACGGCGAAAGCATTGCTGTTCGTGAAGTCGGACACATTCCCGGGAAACCGGAAGGGTTGGAAGCAACTCGGGTACAAGTCAATGCCGCTGCAGCCCGACAGCCCGATGAGCAATTGCAGAAGCGCATCGCGCAAGCTGATCTCGTTGTTGCGGGGTCGGTCACGGCTGTGCATCCCAGCGCAGAAACTGGAAAGCGTCCTCCAGGTTCCGAACACGATCCGGAATGGTGGATCGCTACAGTGAAGGTCCAATCGGCGTTAAAAGGGCAGGCCCCTCATGGCAATCTCGAGGTCCTGTTTCCACACAGCCAGGACTTACGCTGGTTCGCCTCCCCAAAGTTCCAAGAGGGCGAGGCAGGCGTGTTTCTATTGCATCGGACGGAGGATGAAAAGCTGCGGGCGCGAGGCTATACCGCACTGGATCGTCTGGATTTTCAGCCTATGGAACAACGGGATCGCATCCAGAAACTGATGCCGGCATCCCGCTAGCAACGAGTTTGCGTGAACCGTTTTTCGCGGTTCTCTACCACCGAGGAGGAAACGATGGAGCGCGTATGGATTTCTGTTGCCCGAAAATACAAACTGTTTGTAGCGATGAGCGTAGTTCTCTGTTGCGGTTGCGACCACGTGAGAGTGGTGAACATGGTGCCGCGGTCGAGGAGCGGTGAGACCTGCCAGGACAGCGAGCCAACGATTACGGTAAATCCCGAGAATCATGAACAGATTGCCGCTTCCGCTTTCACGTGGGACAACTTGTGCAATGCCCCTGGTATGCCCGGAATCCCGGCGTCCTGGTTCCAGCTGGGAATGACTGGATCGTATGCGCCGATCTATATTTCGGTCGATCGCGGAAAGCGCTGGCACGTTGCGACCAACGTCCCGAGCACAATCGGCGCCACGACGCCCACTGGCGACATCACTCTGCACTTCAGCCGCACTAAGGCAGGTTCAACCGATGTTCTCTACACGGGGATTCTGCATTCGCCAGACTATTCGATGAACGTGCTGCGGACCCAGGACTTCCGTCTGAACACGCCCATGACCTTGCTCGACACGCGCACAATCAATGTAGACCAGCCACATACGCAAGCTGCCACGGTGCCATCGGGACCTGACGCGGGAAAAGACCGGCTCTACGTAGGTTTCAACAACGGCTATGGTGGAGTGAATCCCCAAAGCGCGACGGTGGATTTGTCACTGGACGCGGATGCCGCCGCGCCTTCCTTCAGCATTTCTGGTATCGAGAAACGCAGCACTGGGCCGGCAGGACAAGACGGCTTTGCACAGGTCCCTGCCGTAAATCGCGACGGCACGGTTTACGTCGCGTTCTACGGATGGCGCGGATGGTCGGGTGGCGGAGTCGCCTCAGACGTGGTCGTAATGAGGGACGACTCTTGGGGAACTGGAGGGACGCCGTTTACAGCCCTGGTCGACAGTGACGGATTCGCTGGAAAGCGGGTTGTCAAGAACGTAACTCTGACGTTTGGAAATATGGGGCAGCAGCGCCTGGGGGCGAGCAATATGGCCATCGCGGTCGATCCGGAAGATAGCTCTCGTGTATACGTTGCCTGGGGTGACCAGCCGACTGCCACGAGCAATCAAACTCTGCACGTGCAGCGTTCCACTGATCGCGGTGTAACTTGGTCGGGCGATTTGTTGACGGTGCCCAACGCGGTGAGCCCAGCGCTGGCGATCAACAATCACCGCAAAGTGGGTTTTCTCTACCAGAAGCTTACGGGAAGTGGAGCGAGTCAGCGTTGGGAGACCCACTTCACCCGAACCAAGAATCACGATGGGACAGTATTTGACGACCCGGGCCTGGTGCTCTCGACAACGCCGTCGGCCACGCCCTCGATCATTTTCAATCCCTATCTTGGCGACTACGAGCACGTGGTAGCGGTGAAGGAGGATTTCTACGGGATTTTCACTGCGGCGAACTCGCCGGACCTGGCTAACTTTCCGAACGGGGTGGAGTATCACAGACATGCAGACTTCAACACCCACCAATTGTTCGCCGATGCCGGACATACGATCCCGGTCAGTGTTTCGATCGACCCTTACTTTTTTCACGTGCCAGAGTAATTTGGCAAATCAAATGCGTGGTCAAGCCAGACCATCTCAAGACCAGACCAGTCTTACAGCGCGGGCAGCAAAGGGAGGAGTTCATGCTACCGGCGGGTAATGGCGTTGGAGGAAGGCGAGCCTGAGCAGTTCGCGGGCGATACTTGCTTCCGTCCACGCCGGATGCTCGCGAGGCAAACGCGCCCGGTTCAACTCACGGGCTAACATGCTCATCTCGTAGGCCAGAAGAAGCCGCTGCTCTCCAGTCATTGACCGGTGAATGTTGAGTTGCACTGCTTGTGCGGCGGTGCTGGTGTCGGTGATAGGCACGGGAAAATGGTATCACGCGGCGCGAAATCGTCTTGATCAATCAATTCCGGTTGTGGCTCAGATTGCCGGGGGCGGACGAAAGGAGCGTCGAGCTTCGTTCGACCGGACAGCCGAGGGCGGCTGTTCCCACATGACTCTCTCCGCGGACGACCAAGGTCAAAAGCAAGCGGGCGGGGGCGCCCGCTCTACATGGGCTTCGCTGCTATCCTAGGATCCATCCTCATGAGAATGCCTTGCGACGAAGCCGTGGTGCGATCAGCGGGGGCCGCAGTTCCGGGCGCGACAGAATCGAGAACGTGGATACTGGCCGCGACCATTCTCGGTTCGAGCATGGCTTTCATCGACAGCACGGTCGTCAATGTCGCGCTGCCGGCGCTGCAAGCCAGTTTTAATGCCTCTGTGGTGGACGTACAGTGGGTGGTGGAGGCTTATGGACTATTTCTGGCCGCGCTGATTCTGGTCGGGGGCTCGCTTGGAGATATGTTCGGGCGTCGGCTCGTATTCCTGATCGGAGTGTCGATTTTTGCCGTGGCTTCAGCAGGCTGCGGATTGTCTGCGAGTATTCATCAGTTGATCGTTGCGAGAAGCATTCAAGGGGTGGGCGCAGCGCTGCTGGTGCCCGGCAGTTTGGCGATTATCAGCACGTCGTTCGATGAGAAAAGCCGCGGGCAAGCGATCGGAACGTGGTCGGGATTCACGGCGATTACCACGGCCATTGGACCAGTGCTGGGCGGCTGGCTGGTCGAGCATGCCTCCTGGCGTTGGGTATTTTTGATTAATCTTCCGCTGGCGGTGGCAGTGATCGTGATTTCGCTTTGGCGGATTCCGGAGAGCCGAAGTGACGCTGCGCGAAGCGTCGACTGGTTAGGAGCGGGCCTTGCTACAGTCGGGCTTGGGGCCATCGTCAGCGGGTTTCTGGAATCGGTCAACCTTGGGTGGACGAGTCCGCTGGTTTTTGGAAGTTTGATCGTTGGGCTCGCTTGTCTGATTGCGTTTGTATTTGTCGAAGCTAAAGGCGCTGAGCCGATGCTGCCGCTCACGCTGTTTAAGTCCCGTACCTTTACTGGCGCGAACCTGCTTACGCTGTGCCTCTACGCGGGGGTAGGAATCTTCTTTTTCGTGTTCCCCATGAACCTGATCCAGGTGCAGGGATACTCCACAACCGCTACCGGCGCTGCCGTTCTTCCATTTATCCTTCTAATGTTTTTTCTCTCCCGTTGGTCTGGCGGGTTGGTGGCGCGCTATGGCGCACGAGGGCCGCTGATCATTGGCCCGCTTATCACTGCTTTGGGATTTGTCCTATTCGCTGTGCCGTCGGTTGGAGGGACTTATTGGAAGGCGTTCTTCCCCGCAGTAATAGTCGTCGGATTCGGTATGGCTGTGACTGTCGCTCCGCTCACCACCGTGGTCATGAGTTCCGTGCCGCAAGACCGAGCAGGTACGGCCTCTGGCATCAACAATGCGGTGGCGCGAGTGGCGGGCGTGTTGGCAATTGCTGTCCTTGGGATCATCATGGTCACCGCGTTTGGTTCGCGGCTACGCCATAGTCTGGCTCACACCGCTGTGCCGCCGGAGACTGTGCAGCAGCTCGATGCAAACAGCAGCAAGCTTGGAGGCTTACAAGCGCCGGATGGGGCCGACGATCAAATGAAAGCGGCTATCAGCGAATCCATTCGAGGAGCGTTCGTCTTCGGATTCAGAATTGTGATGCTGCTGTGCGCGACGTTATCGTTGCTGAGTGCCGGGATCGCGTGGCTTTACATTGCCGGGCAACACGGCTGAATCCGCTCCCTCCAAGCCGGACTCTCCATCCACGCGAGTCGAGTTACTTTCCTCCCGACTTCGCACTCCCTCCATTTGTATCGAATTCTTCACCCAGCCAATGCTGGAACGCAGTCATATTCTGCGGACGGCCCAGGAAATTCTTTACCAAGTCATTCGCCGACATTGATCCGCCCGGTTCGAGCACGACGCGGCGGTACTTCATGGGAGCATCCCCCGCCAGCAGGTTCTTGTGATCGAACTGGAGAAAGAAATCCTCAGAGATCACTTTGTCGTAGAGATACGTGTAGTAAGCGCTGGAGTAGCCCCCAAGGTGGCCGAAGGACGCCCACATATGCGTTTCAGGCAGCGGGGTGAAGAGCGTGTAGTTGCGATTGTCGTCGAGGGTGACTTTGTCCAGATCGACAGACTCGGGTTTGGTTTTGTAAATGTCGTAGGAGATGGAAGTGAGCGAGTTCTGGCGGTCGGCCCATGCGCCGCGTCCAAAGGCGGAGGCGCGGTTCATGCGAGCCACGAGTTCCGCCGGGATGGGCTCTCCGGTCTTGTAGTGATGGGCGAACTTGGCGAGAACCTGCGGACTGCGAATCCACTCTTCGAGCATCTGCGAGGGAGCTTCGACGAAATCCGATTCCATGCTGATGCCGGTGATGCCCGCCCACTGTTGCTGCCCGCCGAGTATGTGGTGCATGAGGTGACCGAATTCGTGGAAGAAAGTTTGCACGTCGCCGTAGTCCATCAAGCCCGCGTCGTCGGCGGTGGGAGCGGGAAAGTTGCAAACGAGAATCGCTTCCGGCAGTTGCTTGCCGCGAATGCCATCTAGCACGGGCGCCATTTCCGCGTGGCTGTACTTGCCGGAGCGGGGGTGCATGTCGAGATAAAAGCGGCCGATGGGTTTGCCGTGATCGATGACGATCCAAGTCTCGACCGCGGGATCCCACGAGGGAACGTTCATCTCCTGCTGGAAGCTAACCTGGAACAGCTCAGCGGCCGCGTCGAGAATGCCTTGCTTCACCTGCATGAAGGGGAAATAAGGACGCACGGATTGGGAATCGAAATCAAATTTGGTACGGCGAACCTGTTCGGAGAGATAGGCGCGTTCGTAGTCCCAAATCTCCTTTGCTCCGGGATCGGTCTTCTGCTTTTCGGCCAGCAGCATTTCAAATTCTCGTTTGGCGAGCGGCCGGGCGGCGTCGCGGACCTGCTGGATGAAATCGGCGATGTTGTGGCCCTTGGCGATCATCTTATCGGCGGCGTTGTAGTCGGCCCAATTGGAGAAGCCGAGCAGTGTGGCGATCTCGTAGCGCGTTTTCAGCAGGTTGGTGAGGACTTCTTGATTTTTGGGATAAGCCCGCGTCAGGAAGGCGACCGTAACGCGGCGGCGCAGAGAATCGCTTTTGGCGAAGCTGAACACGGGAAGCGCGTCGGGATAGTTGGTAGTGATCTGGACTTTGCCGTTGGCGCCCGGCTTATGGCGGTCGATGTAATCCTGCGGCAGCCCGTCGAGCTCGAAGGCATTGGCCTCGACCATGTTCTGGCCGTCCGCAATATTGCGATCGAACATGGACTGCTGTTCAGTGGCCAGATCGTTCAGCTTCTTGAGGCGAGCGCGGGTGGCATCGTCTTTGTCCACGCCCGCGAGACGGAATTGGAGAAGCTGCCTCTGCACATAATACTTTGTGGCGGCATCCGCTTTCGATAGATCGAGCGCGGCCAGCGCGTTGTAGACCTCGTGATTCAGCGCGATGGCAGTCTGCGCGGCACTGGCTTTGGTGAACATGGCGGTGGCGTGATCGCGGAAACCGGCATCGGGATGGACCTGCTCCATGAGTCCGGCGAAATATCCAGCAGCGTTGTTCTGGCGAACGGCTTCGTCATAGGGTGCAAGCGTATTTTCGATGGTGCGTTGACCTTTGACTGCGAGCATCGTGTCGATAGAGCGCTGTCCGGCGGCCAGGCGGTCGGTCTCAATTTTTTCGAAGGCAGCGATGTCGGGCTTCGAGGCCCAGATGGTGGACTGATCCACGGTGATCTTCTGAGCGGAAACAACTGCCGCGAACAGCAACGGAAGACATAGAAAGAGCGCCATACGTGCGGCGAGCAACATGAGAGAACCTCGTGGAGAATTTTCCAAGCTGAGGGAACGGTCTAAAATCAGTTATTCGAAGTGCCTTCAAATTGTTGATGACGGCGTCTCGCTGTGTCAAGTGAGCAGCCGGAAATTCGCAGGCCGAAACAAAACAAGACGTTGCTGTAACGGTGTGGTTCGAACTTGTATCCAGTGTCAACTAATCTTCCCGGTTCGACATCTGACTAACGTTTTGACCAGACATGGGTCTAAGTGACGAGACAAGCCCCACATCTGCCTGGCCAGGGAAGCACCTGTTTTCAAAGGATTCGATGCACGTCCGATTACTGCTAGTTCGGCTCGGTGTTGCGTTCAGCTGCATACTGTTGATGGGCAATCCCTGCACCGCAGCCGACGCTTCCGCGGTGAACATTCCCCGCGTGTCGAGTCCGCCCAAGCTCGAAGATTTCGCGGACATGACGCCGCGCGGCGACTCCACGCAACTGGCCAAGGTCACAGATTTCATTCAGCAAGCCCCGTCTGACGGCAAGCCTGCCACGCAGCGCACCGACGTCTACATGGGCTACGACAAGGCGAACCTATACCTTGTTTGGGTGTGCTGGGACACCAATCCCGGCGCGATTCGCGGACATTTGACGCGGCGCGAAGAAGTTACTCCTCCCGATGACGACTACGTGGAACTCACGCTCGATACTTTTCACGATCAGCGTCACGGTTTTCTGTTCGATGTAAATCCCCGCGGCGTCCAGTCCGATGCGCTGTGGTCTGAGGATAGCGGGTCGGACTATTCCTACGATACGGTTTGGGATTCAGGCGGCAAGGTGACCAGCAAGGGCTACATCGTCTTTATGTCGATCCCTTTCCGCAGCATTCGTTTTCACGCTGCGAATCAGCAGACATGGGGAGTCACGTTGATGCGCTATATCGCGCACAACGATGAAAATGATTACTGGCCGCGGGTTTCCAGCCGAATTGCGGGCCGGCTGAATCAGGAGGGAATCGTTACCGGCGTGGCCGACGTTTCCCCCAGCCGCAACATGCAGTTCAATCCCTACGGATACCTGAGCAGCCTGCACGCGCTGGATGACCGCGATCCCAAACAGCCGCGCTTCGACAATCGTGATTTGCAGGGCAAGATCGGGCTGGATTCGAAATTCGTTTTCCACGACAGCCTGGTTCTCGACACGACGATCAATCCCGACTTCGCGCAGATCGAATCCGACCAGCCGCAGAACACGGTGAACCAGCGCTTTGAAGTGTTCTTTCCGGAGAAGCGGCCGTTCTTTTTGGAAAATTCGAATTTTTTCAGCGACACGAATATTGGCATTTATCAAACTTCCAAGCTGCTCTTTACCCGCCGCATCATCGAGCCCAGCTTCGGGGCACGGCTTACCGGCAAACAAGGGCCGTGGAACCTGGGTTTCTTCGTCGCCGATGACCGCTCGCCTGGCCTGATCGTCCCCGATAACAGTCCCTTAAGCGGGACGCGCGCTTATTTCGCGGTGGGCCGGGTGAGCCACGATATCGGTGCGCAGAGCAGTGTCGGCGCAATCTACGTGGACCGCGAATACGATGGTGATTTCAATCGCGTGGGCGGCCTGGACGCCACGATTCGCCTGGGCAAGAACTGGACTTCGTGGTTTCGCAGCGTGGTTTCGTCCACTTACGCCTCCAATGCGATTGTCTCTGCGCTGAATGCGACGGGTAGTGCGGGCACTTCGATTGCTCCGCCGGCTATCGGTTACACCTTCGGACAGGATCACGAAGGCGTGCTCAACGGTTTTGGACGCCGCTTTTCTTACGAATTGCAGTATCAGGACATTACTGCCAATTTTCATACTGATGCGGGCTTCGTTCCGCGAACCGATATTCGCAACGTGGCTCAGTACTTTCACTTTTATTGGCGTCCGGAAGGGAAGCACCTCACATTCCAAGGCCCGGAACTTAATACCCACGACATCTGGGATCACCACGGCGTCGGCCTGCAGCACGCCTATAGCGGTGACTGGGTCTTCTACTTCCGGCACAATTTCTTGTTCGCTCCGATCGGCGGCGTTGAGACAGATGTGCTGCGTCCGGTCGACTTCCCCGGTCTTCCATCCGATCACAAGTATGTGCAGGGCATTGGTGGTTTGGTGGTGCAGGGCAGCCCGTCGCGTCTGATTACCTGGCGCACGCAGATCATTCGCGACGGGACGTTGCTGGTTGTCGTGCCTACCGGCCAGCTTCCAATTACCGGCAACGAGGTCTTCATCAATCACACGATGAGCGTCAAGCCCACCGGACACCTGGAGATCGACAACACTTACATCCTCGACCGCGTGCTGAACGGCGCCGCGAACCACGCCGCGTTCAATAATCACATCATCCGCAGCCAGTGGAATTACCAGTTCACGCGTGCGCTCTCGCTCCGCACTATCCTGCAGTACAACGGCTTGCTGGCGAATCCTACTTACAGTTCGCTGCAAACTGCCAAGGCCTTCAGTTCCGACTTTCTCATCACCTACCTCGTGCATCCCGGCACGGCCGTCTATGTGGGCTACAACAGCAACTTGGATAACTTCATCCCCAGCCTGTGTATCCCGGTGGCTGGCCAGACGATGGGATGCGATCCTAATGGCGTCGGGCTGGTTCGCGGCAATCGGCTGATTAACGATGGGCGCGTGTTTTTTGTGAAGGTCAGCTATCTGTTCCGGCGGTGAAGCGCTCCTCCAGTCCAAGCGGCCAAACGAAGGTAACGTTCCCTAGTGATTACCCATTTTTTGTGCCGATGGGCTTATGGTAACGTTGGAATTACCGCATCACCACAAAGGCTCGATAAGGTTTTTTGGTCAAGGTGTCTTCGCAGACTCGCAAACCGGGTATTCACATTGCGTGGAAGACGGTCACCTATCGCAGTGTCGCACTGCTGATTGTGGCCGGCTTTGCGATCTTCCTCGTCGCCATCCGGCTGACCTTTCCGCAATTCACTGAAAACAGCATCAAGGCGGCCAGCGGAGTGGCCAACAAAGCTCTGGAGCGCGTGGCTGGGATGGCTCCCGCAGCGGGCAGCGGCGCATCCATCGCACAGCAGGCGCACTTTACCGCGCTCGATGGCACGGTGCGGGTGAAGAAGGGCAACGGCAATAGTTGGATGGGGGCGGACTACAACGTCCCACTGGAAAAGGGCGATGTGGTGCAGACCGGCTCGGAAGGTATGGCGAAAGTGGTGTTCAACGACGGCACCAGCTATACCGTGAAACAGGATTCGCTGATTGTGATTGAAGAAAACTCGGCCAACGATCAGCAGCAGACCAACGTTGCGGTCGCGGTGAGCACGGGAACCGTGGATCTTTCTACGGCGACTTATTCTCAGGGATCGAAATCGCAGGTGATCGTGGCTGGCGCAACGGCATCGTTGGCTCCGGAGTCAACCGCGCAAGTGCACAACGATCCCAAAGCGGACCAGCACGAAATCTTAATGAAGAAAGGTACAGGCGAGGTCACGCGCAATGGCCAGACCGTGCAGTTGGCGAACTGGGAAAAAGTAAGTTTCCAGGGCGCCGAAACGCACATGGAGAAGGCCAAGGGAACTGGGCCGCCCACTCCCATCTCTCCGGCCAACATGGCGCCAATCTTCACTTCCGGCGAATCCACTAAAGACGTGGAGTTTTCCTGGTCGCCGATGGCCAACGCGGTGGCGTACCGGCTGCGCATATCACGAAACCCTTATTTTTCATCTACGCTGGTCGATAAGAGAGTCAATACGGCAGACGTCACGGTTACCAGCCTGGGCGAAGGCGCTTACTATTGGGTGGTACAGTCGTATGAAAGCTCAGGAAAAGAGTCGGTGGAGAGCGAGAAGAACCGCTTCACCATCATTTCGAAAGGGAAGCAGACCGAGGCTATCGATCTGGATTTGGACCCCTTCATTCAACATGGCCACGTAATCGAAGTGACCGGCAAAACGCAGATTGGAGCCCGGGTGATGGTGAATGGGCGGGAGGTTCCGATGGTATCGACCGACGGAACGTTCCACTACTTCACGCCGCCGCTGATGACGGGCGAAGCGGTGATTACAGTAACCGCCCAGACAGCACAGGGCGGAGTGAATACCCAGCAGAAAAAGATCATTATTCAGTAGATTCAAGCAGAAATGGGGTTCCGGGCAGCAGTACGAGGAACCTTCGGTCCCGGCAAAGTTGCGGAGTATCTCATAGACTAGAGATAGATAAAGACGCAGCTGAACCGGAAGGTGCAAATCGGGTTCGCCCAGAAACAATGCGATCAAAGTGGATCGCGAGAAGAGTTCGTCCATGTCAAGCAACGGATTTCATTCATCCCGCTCTCACAACCTCAGGTCGTTATTCAGCATGTTCTCCAGCGACCTTGCCATCGATCTGGGTACGGCCAACACACTGGTCTACGCACGCGGCAAGGGCATCGTGGTCAACGAGCCCTCCATCGTCGCCATCAACAAGAACACCGGCGAAGTGGAAGCCGTAGGCAAAGAGGCGAAAGAGATGCTGGGCCGCACGCCGGGCAACATCGTCGCCATCAAGCCTATGAAGGATGGCGTGATCGCCGACTTCAAAGTCACCGAAAAGATGCTGAACTACTTTATTCAGAAGGCGCACAACCGGAAGATGCTGGTGCATCCGCGCATTGTCATCGGAGTCCCCTCCGAGATCACGCAGGTGGAAAAGCGCGCGGTCATGGACTCCGCCTATCGCGCGAAAGCCAGCGAAGTGCATCTGGTGGAGCAAGCCATGGTGGCCGCGATTGGAGCCGGCCTGCCGATCACCGAGCCGAGCGGTAACATGGTCGTAGACATTGGTGGCGGCACCACCGATATCGCCGTGATTTCGCTGAGCGGTATCGTTTACTCGCGTTCGGTGCGGATGGCTGGCAATCAGATGGATGAAGCCATCATGAATTATCTGAAGCGGAAATATAACCTGCTGATCGGCGAGCGCACTGCCGAGCAAATTAAAATGGAAATTGGCTCAGCCCATCAGCTCGACAAGCCGATGACCATGGAGATTAAAGGCCGCAATCTGATCGAGGGCGTGCCGAAAACAATCACGGTCGACGATGGCGAAATTCGCGAGTCCCTGAGCGAATGTGTTTCGACGATCATGAATGCGATCCGCGTCGCGCTGGAGCGCACACCGCCAGAGCTTTCCGCCGATATCAGCGATCGGGGAATCGTGCTAACCGGTGGCGGAGCGCTGCTGAAAAATCTGGACAAGCGCATCCGGGAAGAAACCGGTCTGCCAGTTTCAATTGCCGACGATCCACTCTGCAGCGTGGTGTTAGGCACGGGCAAGATGCTCAGCGATTTCAAGCTGCTGAGAAAAATCTCGATTGAGTAGCAGTTGCCAGCTGCCAGTACCCAGTTGCCAGTTGTTACGAGGAAGATCGCAATGGACCGGTTTGTCGTTGGGGCATCGCAGGACGTACTTGCTCTAACAGACCCGGTTAGCTTCTGGGCTGTACGCATCATGCTCCTGCTTGCGGCCGTGCTAGGTGGCTGGCTAGCGTTTGACACGCGCGGTGCCCTGAAAACGATGGTGGAATTTTCTTCGCGGTTGTCGCCTCTCGCGAAGCGTTTGTCGATCAACCCTGAGAGGGCGGGATGGGTCTGGTTTTACAGAATTGATGGCGCGGTTGTGCTGGCTGGCGTCATTTGGATTTTTTCGCGGCACTACTTTGGTCGATAGTCCCAGCTGTTAACTGGCAACTGGGTACTGGCAACTGGCTACTGCTTTATGGAATCCGTACTCGGCCGTTACCGTAATCTGACAATTCTGGTAGGAGTGCTGTTTCTCCAGGTACTGGGCCTTGCGGTGCAAGTGAAGCGCACGGCCAACGCAGAAAGCACCCGCTTGATCCGCATCTGGGCGGTAGGGGCTATCACTCCTTTTGAGCGCGGACTGGTCTGGGCACAGGACGGCGCCGGCAATCTCTGGCACAACTACTTCTTTCTCCGCGGCGTACGGGCGGAAAATCGCCAGCTCAAGGAACAGATTGAGCACATGCGGTTGGAGCAAGTCCGGCTGAGCGAAGATGCCACCCAGGCACACCGCTTGCAATCGTTGCTCGCATTCAAAGAACAATTCATCGCCAAGACGGTGCCCGCGCAGGTGATCGGATCGAGTGGAAGCGATCTCTCCCGGTCGATTTATATCGATAAGGGTGAGAATGCCGGACTGAAGCCGGATATGGCCGTGATCACAGCCGGTGGGATTGTGGGGAAAGTATGGATCGTTTATCCCGCAACTTCGCTGGTGTTGATGATTAACGATCAAAGCAGTGGCGTAGGCGCACTGCTCGAAAAATCGCGGCTACAGGGCGTGTTGCGCGGAACTCCGGATGGCGAACTGATTCTGGAACGAGTGATGAGCGATGAAACTGTCAGCCCCGGAGAAACGGTGCTGAGCAGCGGAGGCGATCAGATTTTTCCCAAGGGCCTGCCAGTGGGCACGGTGACGAAGGTGAGTCCAGGACATGAAATGTTTCTCAGCATCAAGGTGAAGCCGGCCGCGGACCTGAGCCGTCTTGAAGAGGTTCTCGTAGTCACCGAGAAGCAGGAACGGGAGCCGGCAGTGGCGGATAATGCCACCCGAATACGCGCCGCAGATATTTTGGCGCAGCGGCTGCCTTCGGTCCCGGATAAGCCTGCAGCGGTTGCGGGAACGGCTCCGGCTGGAAGTACTGCGAATGTTGCGACTGTTCCAGTGGCTGGCGCTAACGTGAAGTCGCAGGCAAATGTTGCCGGCAAGCCTTTAGCAATCAGCGGAAGTTCGGCGGCGGCGACGAAGTTGATGGGTACGGCTGGTGCCACAGGGGCTCCGGCGAACAAGAGCATTACGCCCGCGTCGCGCCCACCGAGTGGAGATGCTCTGAAACAAGTTGTGCAGAAACCCTCTGCCGATGCTTCAGTGAACGATAACTCCGTGAAACAAACCGGCGGCACTTTAAGCGGCGAAACGAGTTCTTTGGCGGCTGCGCCTGGCTCTGCGCCGAAGTCTGTAAGTCCCCCCGCGAAACCGGCGACGGCGCAGCCGAAGCCTGCCAGCCCGCCAGCCAACCCGCAACCGCAACCGCCTGCGGCGACCGAAGACAGTCCCCATTAGCGTGCCCATCACTTACACATCGGGCGAGCAGATTGAGGTTTACCGGTTCAGCATTCCGGTGACCGTGGGCGTGCCCTTGCTGGCGCTCTTTCTGCAGGCCTTTCTGCCGCGGCGCATTTTTTCCATCTTCGATCTGCCGCTTCTGGTAACGATTTTCTTCGCCATGGCGCGCCGCAATCCCATCTCCGGCCTCTTCACTGGGGCCGCAATTGGGCTGGCGCAGGACATGCTTGGCCCGTATCCCATCGGGATCTATGGAATCGCCAAGACGGTAGTGGGTTACGGGGCATCGTCGTTGGGGGCAAAATTAGATGTAGAAAATGCGGGCGCGCGGCTGCTGGTCACGCTGGGCTTTTATCTTGTGCACCAGGCGGTTTATTTCACGGTCGCTCGCGGAATGGTCAATCTGACTCTGAATTGGAGTTGGAGACATGACCTGCTCGCCGGACTGGCTAATGCGCTCGTCGGCGTGGCGCTCTATTTTGTGCTGGACAAGTTTAAGCAGAGAACTTGAAGGCAGTTGCCAGTTGCCAGCGGCCAGTCGCCAGTAAAATTGGTGCAGGCTGTGACTTCCGTTACCGACGTCGATACTGCTGAGGCTTCACAGCGGATTACAATAAACCTGAGAGCTCCTACACATCAACTTTGCGAGGTTGTGACCTGTTCCGAACCAGACAAATCTCTCAAGAAGGTTTGACTGGCAACTGGTTACTGGCAACTGGTCACTGATCTATGTTTAGCCGTGACGACAAAGTGTCGGCCATTCGCCTGACGGCGGCGCAATACATCATCCTCGCCATCTTTCTTGTGCTGGCCTACGGACTATGGCGGCTGCAGGTGATGCAGAGCGGATACTACGCCTCTGCAGCGGAGAAGAACCGCATCCGCAATGTTCCTATTCTCGCGCCGCGGGGCAAAATTCTCGACCGCGAAGGCCGCATCATCGTCGACAACTATCCATCGTTCTCCGCGCTGCTGCTGCGCGATTCTTCTCGCGACCTGAATGCGGATGCAGACCTGATTGCGCAAGGCCTGCATCTCGACGCAACCGAAGTGCGCACGCGCATTCGACGTTTCGCTTCGATGCCGCAGTATCAGCCGATTTTTCTGAAGGAAGACATCACTCCGGACGAGTTGGCATTCATCGACGCTCATCGCAACGAACTGCCGGAACTCGATACGATTGTGGCGCACCGGCGTTTGTATCCGCGCAATGGATTCATGGCGCACTTAATCGGCTACGTGGGTGAAGTCACGGAAGACATGCTGAACCAGCCGCAGTTCGAGCTCTATAGTCCCGGCGATGTGGTTGGTGTCTCCGGCGTCGAGCGGCAATACAACACCGCGCTGATGGGCAAGAACGGAGCGCGCCGGGCGCTGGTCAACAGCCACGGCCGCGAAGTCGGGCTGCTCGGAGAGACCGATGCGATCCCCGGAAAACAGTTGAAGCTGACAGTCGACGTCGACTTGCAGATTGCGGCCGAAGAAGCTTTGGAAGGTAAGAACGGCGCCATCGTGGCGATGGATCCGCGCACCGGAGAAATCTTGGCCATGGTCAGCCGTCCAACTTTCGATCCGCAAAGTTTTTCCGTGCGCGTTTCACGCGATCAATGGAGCAAGCTGGTCACCGACGAAAACCATCCACTAATGAACAAAGCGATTCAGGCGCAGCTCGCGCCAGGTTCCACATTCAAGATCATCATGGCGACGGCGGGCTTGCAGGAAGGGATCGCGCAGGACCTGCACGTGAACTGCACCGGCGGCGGAACTTTCTACGGCCGCTACTTTAAATGCTGGATTGCGGCCCGGCACCAGTCGCACGGCGCCGTGGATATTGCGAAGGGCATTTATCAATCCTGCGACGTGTTCTTCTACACGCTGGGTGAGAAGCTGGGGATTGATCGCATCGCCAAATATGCGTCCGCGCTTGGAATGGGGCAGAAAACTGGCATTGATCTACCCCAGGAAGTAACCGGCGTTATGCCCTCGGAGCCCTGGAAGATCCGCAACTTCAAACAGAAATGGTTTGCCGGGGAGACCATCTCGGTAAGCATCGGCCAGGGAGCCGTGGCGGCGACGCCAATCCAGATGGCGCGCGCCTTCGGCGCGATCGCCAGCGGTGGCCGCATGGTGCGTCCGCACGTAACCAATCCCACGGATCTGCCGCCTGGCATTATCCCCGCGCAGAGTGTGCCGGATGAAGTGTCCATTCCAATAGACCCGAAGAATTGGGAGATCATTACCGATGCCATGGCGCAGGTAGTGAGCCCGCTGGGAACGGCGGGAGCCTCAGCAATCAAAGGTGTGGACATGGCCGGCAAAACCGGCAGCGCCCAGACCGTCAGCAACATGCTGAAGGCAAAGATGAGCGCCAGCGACAAAGCCAAGTACAAAGATAATGGCTGGTTTGTGGGAGTCGAACCGCGGCGGAATCCTGAGATCGTGGTGTGCGCGCTGTTCGAAGAGGGCGAGCACGGATCGTTAGCGGCGCACGTGGTGTCGGACGTGATCAAAGCCTACGTAGAGAAGCAACGCCGCATCCCCACGAAAATGGCGAAGAGCACGGGTAACGCGGAAATCGGCGCAGTGTGGACCGAACCGAATCCGGATGGCGACGAGCAAAGACTACAGGGCGGACATTTCTTCGTGGATGTTGCGAACAGGCCGCTGGCGGTCGTTAGTACCCAGTACCTAGTACCTAGTGCCGGGAATGTTCAATGAATAAATTGAAAGGAATCTTTTGCAAGGGGGCGTCTACTCGGTACTCGGTACTGGGTACCAGGTACTGATGAGTCGTTACGTTTCATTCCGCGATTTCGACTGGCTGCTGCTGGTCTTCGTCCTCATGATCTGCGGGCTGGGCATCATGGAGATCCACAGCGCCACCATGCACACCAAGTTTGCCGGCTCGCACATCCGCCAGATTTACTGGGTGCTTGGCGGTGTAGGCATGATGTTTCTCATCAGCCTGCTGAACTACCAGGTCCTGCTCGACCAGATCCACTGGTTCTACATCGCGGCCGTGGCTTCCCTCATGGCGGTAATGATCTTCGGCCAGAAGTATCTTGGCGCAAAACGCTGGATCAAAATGCCGGGCGGCAATCACTTCCAGCCGTCCGAGTGGGTGAAACTCATCCTGATCCTGGCCATGGCCAAGTTCTTCGCCGATTTACGTCATCGCGAACTCTCCTGGCCGGATTTTATGAAAGCCGGCGCTATCGTCGTGATTCCCATGCTTCTGGTGTTGAAGCAGCCTGACCTGGGCACTGCGCTCACCTACATCCCGATCGCCATTATGGGAGTCTTTCTGGGCGGCATGCAGTGGAAACAAGGTCTGGCTGTGGCGCTGCTTGCGGGGGTGGCCGTAGGCGCGGTATTCATGGTTCCCCGGGTGCATGTGCTCAAGTCCTACCAGAAGCAGCGCCTGACCAGCTTTATGGACCCGGAAAACGACCCCCAGGGCACGGGGTACCAAGTTGAGCAATCCAAGATTGCCGTGGGTTCCGGAGGTCTGTGGGGCGGGAAAGGCTCGCAAACACACGGCGCTTTCCTTCCGGTTCCCCAAACGGACTTCATTTTCGCGGCATTTTCCGAAGAGCACGGATTCGTGGGCGCTTTGGGGGTTCTGCTGCTATACTTCATAGTGCTGATGCGTTTGACCCAGAACGCGCAAACCGCGCCCGACCGCGCGGGCACGTTCGTGGTGATGGGTGTGGTGGCTGTGCTTAGCTTCCATATTCTGGTCAATGTCGGCATGGTGGTCGGTTTTATGCCGGTCACGGGAATACCTTTACCGTTAATGAGTTACGGCGGGTCTTCCGTGTTATTCATGTTCCTGGCGCTGGGGATGGTAATGAACGTTCGAATGCGCCGCTTTGTGAATTAGCCGGTCAGGCCGATTCCAACAGGATTAAGTACCGGGTTGATTTGTCCTTAGGTTGGACTTTTGAACCTTGCTCTTGAGCAATACGAAGAAAGCAATTTGCAGTTGCTGTGCCTTAGGCACAGCCCCAAAAATATCGATCGCCCTCGCGTTAAGGGGGCATTTCACCGGCTAGTTGGGCAGTCAGAAGGCCGGGCAGGATTGAAGCTATAACGCTGCTGGCAGGGAAACGGCCCCCCGACCTTCACCGGTCTGAGAGTGCGGTCACAAACCCGGCAGTCGGAAAGCGGACAAGTGCAAAAGATACCCAAGCTTGTGCAGCGGGTTCGGTCAGGGAGAAACCTCCCCGGCCCAAGCCGTCCCCCATGCGGGGCCAGCATCGCGACGCTCCATCCTCCCCTTTCCTTCCTCGCCCGGCCCCGGTGAAACCCGTCCGGCTTTAAGCCGCAACGGGACCGGAGTGTCCATGAACAAAGAGTTATTTGTCTCTTCCACACCGCACGAGACCAAAGTCGGCTTGGTGGAAGACGATCTGCTCGCGGAAATCTACCTCGAGCGCGAAAATGAATACACCTTAGCCGGATCCATCTACAAAGGCCGCGTCACCCGCGTGCTTCCCGGCATGCAGTCTGCCTTCGTCGACATCGGCCTCGAACGCGATGCCTTCCTTTACGTCTCCGACTTTATGGAGTTGGAAGAGCACGACGAGGATCTAACCGACGCCGTGCCTGCGACTCGTTCTGTGCAGGATATGCGGCAACCTGCCCGGGAGGAATCCGCAGCTGGCGAGTCGCCGGCTGGTCACGACACGGCCGACGCTGGTTCAAGTTTTGCAACTGACAATCAAGACTTTGCTGCAACCGAAGAACAATCAGAAGATCAGTCGTCGCCAGGTTCCACGCAGGCTGTCAGTGGCGGAGGAGCCTCCCAGGACCGCGATCGTGGGAGCTACCGCGGTCGCCGTCGCCGTCGTGGCGGACGCCGCGACGGACGTGATGGACGAGGCGATAGCAGAACCGACTCCAGAACCGATGGACGGGATCGCGGCCCTGAGCCACGCTTGCCCCGGCCTTCCTTCGAAACCACCCCCGTTCCGGCGCCTGCTCCCGCTCCTGCCGCTCCCCGTCATCAGGAGTCCGGACGGAGCCAGTTTGGACCGCCTGCGGGATACCAGCCGATATTGCTCCCCGGCGAATCGATTTCGAAGTATCGCGGTCTAGCCCCGCTGCCGGTTGCGCCCCGCTCACAGGAACCTGCTGCCGAAAACAGTTTTGCTCCTTCATCGCCAAGTTCTGCGCAGCTCTCCGAGCCCGCCGCACCCGTAGCTGCAACTTTCCCAGACGACGAACCCATCTTCGCCAGCGCTGGTGCCAGTGCCAGCCCAGCTCCGGTGGTCGAAACCCCGCACCATTCGCCCGACGACGCCCACACCGCGCCGGCCGAGCAGGGCAATGTCGCGGCAACTTCCGAAGCTTCAACCACCGTGGATTGGAACCGCGAGTTCCATCGCCGCGATTCCGAGGCTGCCCCATTTTCCCAGGCAGCTCCAGAGACCGCTCCCGCTCCTGCCGCTGCACCAACCGTCCACGAAGAGTTTGTCGAGGAAGACGACGAAATGGTCGCCACTATCGAGCCCGCACAGCAGTCTGCAGCTCCCGCTCGCGAGCCTGAAGCCCCGGCCTTTGCCGCTCCCGGAACTTTGGAAGAAGAAACCATCGACGAGGAGGAAGCCGACACCGCTCGCTACGAAGAATCCTCGGATGAAGGCTACGACGAATTTGAAGAGGAAACGCAAGCTGCGAGTCAGCTTGCCGAAGTCCGCGCCACCGTGGAAGAAATTCACATGGCGTCTCTAGCCGACGCTGGGATTGCTCCCTCCGCAGACGGCGGAGCCCACGAAGGCGAAGAGGATTCCGAAGAAATCGAATTGGAAGAAGCTCAGGCCGAGGCGGAAGCGCTGCTCGACGCCGAAGCGCGCGGCACCGGCGCGGTCGACGCCCGCGCGGAAGTGCGCTCTCCCGCGGGAACCGCTGGTTATACGCAGCGCGCTCCGCGTCCACAGCGTCCCGGTTACGATCGCCAGCGCGGCGGCGGACGCCGTGGAGGTGGCCGACGCTTTCCCCGCCGCGAGCCACAAGATGTCCCCAAGATCAGTGATCTGCTGAAAGAAGGCCAGGAAATCCTGGTGCAAATTGCCAAGGAACCGATCGGCAAGAAAGGCGCGCGCATCACTAGCCATATTGCGCTGCCTGGACGTTTCCTCGTCTACATGCCGACCGTCAACCACACCGGAGTCTCCCGCAAGATCGCCTCCGACGAAGAGCGCCAGCGCCTGAAGCGCATCGTGATGAGCGAGCGCGATAACGGCCACGGCGGTTTCATCGTCCGCACCGCCGCGCAGAACGCGGGCGAAGACGAACTCCGCGCCGACATTCGCTTCCTCAAAGGCCTGTGGAACGACATCAAGTCGCGTGCCGAAGCCTCCAAGCCTCCCGCACTGATCTATCACGATCTCAACGTAGTCGAGCGTGTCCTGCGCGATCAGGTCACCAGCGACTTCTCCGTTATCTGGGTCGACACCGAACCGGAATACGAGCGTATTCTGCGCTTCTTCAATCGCTTCCAGCCCGGTCTGGTCAAGCGGGTGAAGCTCTATACGAAGGAGACGCCACTGTTCGAGCAGTTCGGCCTGAAAGAAGAGATGGACAAGGCGCTCAAATCAAAAGTCTGGCTGAAGAGCGGCGGCTACATCGTCATCAACCAGACTGAGGCCCTGGTAGCCATCGACATCAATACCGGCAAGTACGTCGGCAAGACTTCGCGCCTGGAAGACACCATCGTCAAGACGAATGTCGATGCCATCAAAGAGATCGTCCGCCAGATTCGCCTGCGCGATCTCGGAGGCATCATCATCATCGATTTCATTGACATGGACGAGCGCCGCAACCGCCAGCGCGTGATGCAGGCACTGGAAGAAGAGTTGAGGCATGATCGGGCGCCGTCGAAAGTGCTTCAGTTCAACGATTTCGGCCTGGTCGCCATTACCCGCAAACGCGTCAAGCAATCACTGGAACGCACCATCGGCGCGCCCTGTCCCTATTGCCAATCGACGGGATACGTAAAATCGCTGACCACCGTGGCCAACGAAATTTACGTGGAGATGCGCAAGATGGCCAAGCACCTCGAACAGCAAGACGTAATGCTGCGTGTGCATCCGGACGTTGCGAAAGAATTGAAAGCCAACAACGGCCGCCTGCTGAACGAGATGGAAGAACTCACCAAGCGCACCATTATCGTGAAAAGCGACCCCGCGGTGCACCAGGAGCAGTTCGACATTAACTAGTTCCTCGGGGATGGTTCGGGAAGGGCACGGCTTCAGCCGCGCCTCCCAGAGCCAATGGAGAAGCAGGCTTTAGCCTAGGGTGTTTGCACCTCGGGTGAATTGGCGTGCCCCCACCACCAGGAGTGAACCCAAATCCAGCGGTCTACGGAATGATCTTGAACACTACCCCGCATCCAGTGTAGCCCCAGTAGGCGCAGGTGGAATCGCCTCCCGAAAGGGTGGTTCCGTACAGGCGATCAAACTTCCCGATAACCAAGGCCGAGTTGGTCTCGCCGCCGTCGCCCCGACCGGTGAAATCGAAGAGCGTGGTTTCCGTCCAGGGACCGCCCGCCGAGGCTGGCGGCGCAAGCTTGATGACGGCCCCGCACCCCGCCATGAACTCGCACCCCGCATTACCGCCGTCTCTCGCGGCTGCGTAGAGATTTCCTTGCTTGTCGAACAAGACGCTCCATTCGGGACTGGCCCCATCTGTGCCGCCCGTAAAACTATAGATAATCCTCTCCGTCCAACCGCCCCCCGATATACTCGGCGGAGATAACTCAAAAATCGTGCCACACCCAGGAAGTCCGTAAGAGCACGCACTATTGCCGCCGTCGAAGGCAGTGCCATACAGATTGCCGTGGTAAATGACAAGACTGCCAGCCGGATCGCTGCTGTCGCTCCCGCCCGTGAAGGTATAAAGAATTTTCTCTGTCCAAGCGGTGTGACCGGCGGCAGGCGGAGTCAACTTGAATATCGTCCCTTTGGGATAGACCTGTTCTCCGCCGCCAGCGGTGCCATACAGTGCACCGTCGCTACCCATAGTCAGGCCGAACCCCGGCGATGCGGCATCGTTGTACGCTTTGCCCTTGCAGGTATACCTGAAGCTGTAGATCACTTTCTCCGTCCACGTTCCTCCGGAAGTCGTCGGTGGCGACACCTGAAACACGGTTCCCCAGCCGCAGGCGCCGCCGTAAGTCGTGGTTCCGTACAAGTTGCCTGCGCTGTCGCGCACCAGCCCGCCATTTGGAGTCTGCCCATCGGGCAGGGCTTGGAAGGTGTAGAGAATTGTTTCGGTCCAAGGGTCGCCTGCTACGACTGGCGGCGAAAGCTCAAAAACTATTCCGTAGTTGTACGGTACTCCGAGGCCTCCGTACGTTGTAGTTCCGTACAGGTTCCCAGCCTTGTCGAGGACGAGCGGCCCGACGGGCGAGAAGCCGTCCGGAGCGCCGGAGAATGCGTGTAGAGTGGTCTCGGTCCACGCCCCTCCCGACGTTGTAGGTGGCGAGAGTTCAAAAATCGTGCCGTAGCCTCCCGGACCACCTATCAAAGCAGTTCCGTAAAGATTGCCAGTGCTATCGGCGATCATTCCACCTGCTGGATCTTGGCCAGTCGATGCTGTCAGCTTGAGAATCACTGACTCTGTTTGCGCCCAAGCCGGTCCCGCGGCAATCACCAGTGCCAAGGCAATCTCGATCAACCTGGCCACAGCGTTGCCCTTCCTATAAAAAAATCCATGGCTCGTCATATAGTGAACTCTCCAACGAAGATTTGTGAGAGCGGTCTCCGGAACCGCTGAAAACCCGAGGGGGAAGAAAGTGCGCCCAGCCTAATACCGCCGTTACTTTCGCACAAGGATGAAAGATTCTGCATACTCCGAAAAAATGACTTGAAGGGAGCTAGATACAAATGTCATTTCGGGACTAAGGCTGGCATTTACGGATGGCAAATACCATTGTATAATGGTATCCATGACCACCACGCTAACGCTGGACAAAGCTGGCCGTGTCGTCCTGCCGAAACCGGTTCGCGACGAAATGCAACTCCGCGCGGGCGATTCGCTGGAACTGGAAAGCTCAGAAGATCGCATCGTGCTCTGCCCCCGAAGGGGAGGAGTTGGGCTGCACCAGAAACAAGGGATTTGGGTCTTCGGAGTCGGCGAGTCGATTCCCGCCGGAGCTACCGATGAAACGCTGCGCCAGATTCGCCGCGAGCGCGAACTGAGCTTCATGGGCAATCCGCCCACGCGCCGCCCGCGACGGAAGAAATCCCGGTGAAACGGTTCTTTGACACCACCGTCCTGGTTGCGGCGCTCCTGCCCGATCATCCCCACCATGCCCGCAGCTTCCCGATGTTTGCCTCTGCGACTCGCAAGCAAGCGGCTTGTGCGGCCCACAGCCTGGCGGAAGCGTACTCCACCTTCACCCGTTATCCCGGAAAAGAGCGAATGAGCGCCGAAGCCGCAAGCCTGGTTGTGCAAGGAATCGAGGATCGGTTTACCCAGGTTTGGCTTGACGGCGATGAGTACTGCGCCGCCATCCGCCGCATGGCACAAATGGGAATCGTAGGCGGTGGAGTTTATGACGGCCTGGTCGCGGCATGCGCACTCAAGGCAGGCGCGGACCATCTCTATACGTGGAATGTGCGCCACTTTGATTTGCTAGGTGGGGAGATAAGAAAGCTGGTAAAGATGCCGCCGGAGGTTTAGCTTCCCGATGTGTTGACAGAAGGCCCATACGTATAGCACACTATATATACACACGATGGCTCGCCGTGCCCACATCCTGCTGCCCGAAGACCTGCTCCGGGAGATCGACTCGCTCGTCGGTCCTCGCGGACGCAGCGCCTTTCTGGTCGAAACCGCCCGCAACGAAGTCCGCCGTCATCGCCTGCTTCAGTTTCTCGAGAGCAAAGATCCGGCATGGAAGGAAAAAGATCATCCCGAGTTGGCCGGCGGAGCCGGCAACTGGGTGCGCAAACTGCGCGCCGAAAGCGAGGTTTCCCGCGCGCGCAAAAAGCGTGCCCGGAATTGATGCGGCTCCTCCTTGACACCTCGGTGCTGATTGATGCTCTCCGTCTCCGCCATCGCCGCCGCGAACTTCTCGCCGAACTCGTGCGAGCCGGACACACGCTGGCCACCTCAGCCTTGAACATTGCCGAAGTCTATGCCGGGATGCGTCCGGATGAGGCGCAGAGAACCGAGGCTCTCCTCAGCGTGCTGGATTGCTACGACTTGACGGGAACGTCGGCACGCCGCGCGGGAGCCTTGAAACAACAATGGGCCCAGAAAGGCCGCACGCTGGCCTTGGCCGACATGATCGTGGCTGCTATCGCTTTGCAGCGTGGCTGCACCCTGATGACCGACAATCGCAAGGACTTCCCGATGGAAGAATTAAGCAAATTCGATCTGCCATGACGGTAAGGCGAAAACTCTTGCAGCTCGGATGTCTACTTTCGAGGTCTTGCCGCCAGCACGGTTCTCAACCCATGCTATAGGTTTCAGCAAAGCTCTTTGACACCCCAACCCATCCTCTAACTCCTTACGGCTCAAGATTTTGCCCGTAAGTTGTTGAGCCCCATAGATTAAATCCAATTTTGGCCCTAAGTCGCTGATTCCAATATACCCAGGGGGAGGGGTATACCCCATAGTTACATATTGGTAAATAGGTATTTCCCAAAGCAGGAAAAGAAAATTGCAGAGGGAACGGCTGACAACTGAGAACTGCTTCTAGCTTCCTGGATGAGCCAGAGCCTTTACGGCAAGATCGGACCGATCACGCAGTTTCTGTACGGTCTCCGCAATAGTTTTAGCGGATGCAGCGTCGCTGTTGGCAGCGGTCTTCGCAACCGCCTCGGCCTCTTCCGCCGTGGTGCTGGCGATTTCCAATAAGACGACCAGTGCATCGGCGTGCAGCTTCCATAGCGACGACATGCTTTGACTGCGTTTGAGTTCTTCCAGTTCGGTGTTGACGCGGGCAATGCAGGAAACCAGACGAATCAACGAACGCGCAATATCGGCGCGCGGGCTTTTCTCTTCCAGAAAGCTGGCGTTGTAGGCTTCGGCTTCAGGCGTGGTCAGCGTCAGATTGAAGAAGCGCATCGGCACAACCTGGCGATACTTAGGATCGGCCACACGGACAAACACGCGGATTGATTCTTCGACGCGGCGCAGTTTGCCTTCTTCCACCGAGATTTGCTGCGCGGTGATGACCGGCCGCTGAAATGCCGGAGCTGCCGCAGGCGCATCGCTGGACCCCGCCCGCGCCGCCTTAGCGGCAGTGGCGGCGGCTCCGCCAGCCGACTGCGCCTTGTTCGCCGCTGCCGGCGCAAGCAGCGACTTGCGGATCGGAGGACGCCGATCGAGTTCTTTTTTCAAACGCGAGACGCGGCGGAATTTTTCCAGAGCGCTGCCGTAATCGGCCTTGAGCATTTCTTTCTGCTCAATCGCAGCTACGTGGTCCACCGTGACTTCCACGCCGTCGACAGTGCTGAGAATGCTTCCACCCATTTCGTCGAGAGCTTGGGCGAACTGTTTGATTTCTCCGAGAGCCTTGGAGAAAAGCTGGTCGAAGCGCGCGCCGAATGCGGCATTGTGCGCCGCGACCGTCGCGAGCACGCCAGGATGATAGAAGGAAGCATCAAGCCAGCGCTTCAGTTCGCGCACGCGCGAAACGATTCCCGAGTCGATGAGCGAGTTGAAGTCGCGATAACGGGCAATCTCTTCCCGAAGCGGATCAAAATTCCGCAGCAGTTGCACGTGCTCTTCTGGAAGCGAAGGAACATCGGTATCGGCAAGAATTTCGATGAGAGCGATTTCGAAGGGAGAAAGCGGCAGCGATCCATCGAGCCCATAACCATGCTGCTGCCACTGCCCATGAACGCGCGGATGTCGATAGAGAAAAGTTGCGATGAGATCGGTCTTGTCGCGGTTGACCTCACTGGGCTCGCGGCGGCGCACAAAGTAGCGCAGCAGCGCCTCGGCGACTTCTGAATCTGTATCTGGAGTAAGCGCCTGCCGCAGCATCGCAGGCGTAATGGCCATATCGAGCAAGTGCAGCCAGCGATACATGCGGGAAAGCGTTTCCGGCAGCCCTTCGTCGGAATGTCGAAGCGAGACTTCGTCGAGCCCGCTCGGCACGGGAACTTCGCCGCCAAGCGAGTCGAGCATCAGCTTTTGATAAAAACCCTGGACTGTCGCCAGGATTGCTAATTCAAATCTAAGATCCTCGGCCAAGAAACGCTCCCGGAGCGAGATTCTCCCCGTCGGTTGAGGGAATTCTTAACAGCTGTCTAAGTAAAGACGAAAGTCACACGCCTCGCAAGTTACTACCGGAGCGATACTCTTATGCGAAAAGCTTGCATTTTCTGAGGGTTCATGACCTTTTGCGCAGGCGTAAAGGTCGTTTGTAGGGATCGTTAGAAGACTACGGTTTTGTTGCCGTACAGCAGGACTCGGTTTTCGACATGCCAGCGTACCGCGCGCGAAAGGACGACTTTTTCGAGGTCGCGGCCTTTGCGGATGAGGTCTTCGACGGTGTCACGATGGGAGACGCGGACGACGTCTTGCTCGATGATCGGGCCGTCGTCGAGGACTTCCGTGACGTAGTGGCTGGTTGCGCCGATCAATTTTACGCCACGCTCGAAGGCTTGATGGTATGGTCGCGCGCCGACGAAGGCGGGCAGGAATGAGTGGTGAATGTTGATGATGCGCTGCGGATAGCGGTTCACGAAATCGTTGGAGAGGATCTGCATGTAGCGGGCGAGGACCATGAAGTCGGCATTGTGCTGCTCGACCAGCGAGTGGATCTGTTGCTCGGCTTGCTGCTTGTTGTCTTTGGCGATCGAGATGACGGCGTAAGGAATTTTATAGAAGTCGGCTATGGCCTGATTGTCGGGGTGGTTGGAGATGATTAGCGGGATGTCGCAGGCGAGTTCGCCACTCTGGTGACGGTAGAGGAGATCGAATAGGCAGTGGTCGTATTTCGAAACCAGGATGATCATGCGGGGACGATGCGAGGATTGCGCGAGACGCCACTTCATCTGAAATTTCTCGGCGATGGGCGAGAAATGGTTGGCGAAATCGGCGAGGTGTTTGTCGGTGAGGTCGATGTCGAAATCTTTGGGATCGAACTCGACGCGCATCAGGAAGAGTCCGGATTCTTCGTCGGCGTGTTCGTCGGCGTGCAGGATGTTGCCGTTGTGGCGGTAGACGAAGTCGGCGATGGTGGCGACTTCGCCTTTGCGGTCGGGGCAGGAGATGAGCAGGATGGCTGAGTTTTTCATTGTAGCGCCGCGGTCCCGGCGGCTGTTGCGGCGGCGTCTCGCCGCCGCAGCGAGAGCGAGACGCTCTCGCGACAGCCGGCGAGACGCCGGCGCTACTTTTTCAGGTGCTTCACAATCTCTCTCGCCGCATTTGCGCCCGAGCCTCCAGTCAGCCCTGCGCCGGGATGCGTGCCGCTGCCGCATAAATACAGGTTTTCGATTGGCGTCTTATAGCGCGCCCAGTCCAGCAGCGGACGCATGGTGAAGAATTGGTCCAGTGCGAGATCGCCGTGGAAGATTTGGCCGCCGGTTAGGCCGTAGACTTCTTCGAGATCGAGCGGAGTGATGATCTGGTGCGTCAGGATCATCTCCGGAAGATTCGGGGCGTACTGTGCGAGCGTTTGAACGACCGTTTGGCCGAGCGCTTTGCGCTGGTCTTCCCAATCGCCTTTCAGCTTGTAGGGCGCGTATTGCATGTAGATCGACATCACGTGCTTGCCGTCGGGCGCTAGTGTGGGATCGGTGAGGGACGGGATCGCAGCTTCGAGATATGGAGCGCGCGAAAAGTTGCCGTACTTGGATTCATCGAAGGCGCGCTCGAGGTAATCAATCTCGGGGCCAATGTGAATGCGGCCTTTGAGTGCATTGCTGTCTGCGTTTTTCAGTGCGGTGAAAGTTGGCAGCCCGGAGAGCGCCAGATTCACTTTCGCGACCGTGCCGTTGCCGCGGTAGTGCTGCAGTTTCTGCACGAAGTCAGGAGAAAGATGGGTGGGATCGGTGAGTTTGAGCAGCGTGCGTTTGGGGTCGGCGTTGGAGATGACGGCCTTGGCGTTGATTTCCTCGCCGGTGCCGAGTAATACGCCAGTGGCTGCGCCGTCTTTTACGCGGATCTCGATGACGTCGGCGGAAGTGCGAATCTCAACACCGGCGGCCTTCGCTGCGGAAGCCATAGCTTGCGTGAGTGAGCCCATTCCGCCCGCAGCGAAGAAGGCTGAACCTGCGGGGTGAGAATCGCCAGCTGCGCGGATAAGCAATTGCAGAGCGCTGCCTGCCGACCACGGTCCAAGAAATGTTCCGAAGATTCCGCGAGCGGCGATTACAGCGCGCAATAATTCGGTCTCGAAATATTCTGCGACCAGATCGGCGACGGCCATCGGTCCCCAGCGCAGCACGCGGTACATGTCGCGCTTGCCGAGGTTGCGAAGGGCGCGGCCGGTCTTCAACATGCTCCACATATCGCCGCCGCTGGGGTGGTCGATATCCGGCGGAGTTGTGGCGAGGGCTTCCGCGATTACTTTGCTGATCTTGCCTAGCGATTTTTCGAACTCGGGATACTTGGCTGCATCTTTTTGCGAGAAGGCGGCGATGGATTGCGCGGATTTGCTTTCGTCTTGATAGAGCGAGAGAGAGCGTCCGTCGGGCGAAAGAGCGGTCACGCAGGCTTCCGGGGTGATGACCTTCAAATCGTGTTTTTCCAACTGCATGTCGCGGACGATGTCTGGACGCATTGGGCCAGAGGAGTGCGAGAGCGTGGAGCAGCGGAAGCCGGGGTGGAATTCGTCGGTGATCGCTGCGCCGCCGACTTGGGCGCGGCGCTCGAGGACGAGTGGCTTGAATCCTGCTTTGGCCAGATAGAACGCGGTGACGAGGCCGTTGTGGCCGCCGCCGATGATGATGACGTCGCGTGGGGAGGATTTTCCATTGGTGCTCATATAGTGAATGCCCCAGTTGCACGGGGAGAATGCCTTGCAGCCATTGAGTGCGGCTCAGGATGTAGGGATCCCTTCGGCAAGCTCAGGGCAGGCTCTTCGACTGCGGTTGTTCTTCGCGCTGGGGGCGCGAAGAACAATCCTCGCTCAGGGTGACAGAGTGTGGAGTAACGGGTGAGAGTCATTCTAGGCCGCGCCTCCGAGGTCTTTCAGCATTTCGAGGGCGGCGAGGCGTCCGGGGGCGCCCATGATGCCGCCGCCGGGATGCGTGGCCGATCCGCACATGTAGAGATTCTGAATGGGAGTGCGGAAGCGCGCGTAGCCCGGAGCGGGGCGCAGGAAGAAGAGTTGCTCCAGTGAAAGCTCGCCTTGAAAAATGTTGCCTTCGCTCAGTCCCCACTCGCGTTCGAGATCGAGGGGAGTGATGACTTGCCGGTGCAGGATGATGTCTTTGATGTTGGGCGCGTACTCGGCGATGGTGTTGACGACGGTATCGCCGAAGGCTTCTTTCTGATCATCCCAGTTCAAGCCGGGACGAAGCTTGTAGGGCGCGTACTGCACGAAGCAGGACATGACGTGCTTGCCCGGCGGCGCGACGGATGGATCGGTGAGCGAGGGAATCACCATGTCGATGTAAGGACGGCGCGAGAAATTACCGTACTTGGCGTCGTCGTAGGCGCGCTCCATGTACTCGACCGAGGGGGAAATTGACATTGCGCCTCGAAGATGGGGGCCGACTCCGGGCATGCATTTGAAGTTCGGTAGACCGTCGAGCGCCATGTTCACCTTGCCTGAAGATCCGCGGTACTTGAAGCGGTTAATGTCTTCGAGAAAGTCGGCGGGAAGTTGGTCGGCGTCGATGAACTTGTTGAAGGTGAGGCGGGGGTCAACGCTGGAGGAAATTGTGTCGGCGTAGATTTCATCACCGTTGGCGAGGACGACGCCTTTGGCCTTGCCATCTTTGACAATGATTTTCGCGATCGTGGCCTGGGTGCGGATTTCGACTCCGGCTTCACGGGCTGCGTCGCCGATAGCGTTGGAGATTGCGCCGGTTCCGCCACGGGCGAAGCCCCAGGCACGGAATGCGCCATCGATTTCTCCCATGTAGTGATGGAGCAGAACGTAAGCGGTCCCGGGTGAGCGCACGCCGAGGAATGTGCCGATAATTCCTGACGCGGACATCGTTGCCTTGAGCACATCGGTCTCGAACCATTGATCGAGAAAATCAATGGCGCTCATAGTCATGAGCTGGACCTGGTTGTACTTGTCGTTGCTCGACATGCCCTGGAAGCGCTTGCCGATGAAGAGCAACTTCATCAGTTCGCGCGGATTGAGCGTGTTCGGGTCAGGAGGAACCATGCTGAGAATCGGTTTCACGAAGCGGCACATGGCTTGCATGGCTTTGCCGAATTCGTCGTATGCCTCGGCGTCCACGCGCGAGTGGCGGGCGATCTCGCGATGAGTCTTCCCGTGGTCGTTCACGCGCCACAGGTAATCGCCGCTCGGCATGGGCGTGAAGGTGCCGTCGAGCGGCAGGATTTCGAGGCCGTGGCGCGGGAGGTCGAGGTCGCGGATGATCTCCGGCCGTAGCAGCGACACGACATAGGAACACACGGAAAACTTAAAGCCGGGGAAAACTTCTTCGGTGCAGGCCGCGCCGCCGAGAATGTGGCGGCGTTCAAGCACCAGAACTTTCTTTCCAGCGCGCTGCAGGTAGGCGGCGTTGACCAGGCCGTTATGGCCGCCGCCGATTACGATTACGTCATATGAGTTGGCCATAAGCTCTTAGCCTTTAGCGGTTAGCTTGCTGTTGGAGAATGGGATCGAAGAATACTAGCGCAGTTTTGGGGTGCGCGTATCAGAGGCCGCTAGGAAGAACGCTCCAGTTGCGGAGGACGTTCGACAGGATTGGTATGAGTGAGCGCATGGCTGCGAGTCGAAGGGCCATTCTATCGGGAATGGGGGATTTTGTCTGCAATATTAGCCGCCACAGAGATTGGTTGGGCGGGAGATCCTTCGCTCCGCCTGAAGAACGGCTGCGCTCAGGAGGACGCAGCATCTTTGTTCGCAGTCAACTGTCAAAACCCCTGCTCGGCGTCATCCCGAGGCCCCGCGTTTTCTCCAGCGGGTGAGGGATCTCGCGCTGATCTGCTGCTGATTCGGGCTTATATTCATTGCCCCAATTCTTCGCCAGGTCATCCCAGCGCGGATTCATCGATTCGATGAGCGTGATCTTCTTGCTGCGACGCCAGCCTTTGATTTCCTTTTCCCGGGCGATGGCGGCGTCGGGATAGAAGAAGCGCTCGTAATAAACGAGGCGGGTCAAGTTTGTAGCGACTGGTAAAGCCTGGGATGAGTTTGTTCTTGTGCTGCCAGACGCGGTGAGGAAGATTGCCTGTGATGCCTGCGTATAAGACCGCGGGTTTCGGGGCATTGGTCATGATGTAGACGAAGAACTGTCTGGGCGGGCGCATGGTTTGTATTTAACACGGTAAGGTGTGTCTGTCTGTGACGGATGAACATAGAGGTTATGAGAGGGAGATCCCTCGCTCCGCCTGAAGAACGGCTACGCTCGGGATGACGCCATCGGTGAGGGTTCCAGCGTATAATCTCGGTTCGAACCAATTATTATTGAGGCCACTTCCTTTGCCCATTGGAACCGCGTTTCACGAGAGAACGTTTCCGCTGTGCCACAGCTTGAATTACCGCGAGTGGTCGGGATACTACACGGTCAGCGTGTATGAGGTGCATCACGAGCACGAGTACAACGCTATCCGCAATGCGGCGGCACTGATTGATATTTCTCCGCTCTACAAGTATTTGATCACCGGCAAAGACGCGACGCGGCTGGTGAACCGCGTGATCACGCGCGACATTAACAAGGTAAAAGTGGGGCAGGTGATTTATTGCTGCTGGTGCGATGAAGAGGGCAAGGTCATCGACGACGGAACGATTTCGCGGCTCGAGGAAAATGTCTACCGTTGGACGGCGGCCGATCCGAGCTTGCGGTGGTTCCGGCAGAACGGCCTGAACATGGATGTGAAGATCGAAGATATTTCAGAGAAAGTTGCTGCTCTGGCGTTGCAGGGACCGACCTCGGCGAAGCTGTTGAAGGCCGTTGCCGAGGCGGACATTACGAATCTTAAATATTTTCGGGTCACTCACGGCAAGATTGCGGGCGTGCCGGTGGACATTTCTCGCACTGGTTATACCGGCGATCTGGGATATGAAATCTGGGTTCCGTGGAATGACGCAGTGAAGGTGTGGGACGCACTGGCGGAAAAGGGCAGACAGTTCGATCTGCACGCGGCAGGGATGCTGGCGCTGGATGTGGCGCGAGTGGAAGCTGGGTTGTTGCTGATCGAAGTGGATTATTCCAGTTCGAAGAAGGCGTTGATTCCATCGCAAAAGTTTTCGCCGTATGAATTGGGCTTCGGCAAGATGGTGCATCTTGAGAAAGAGAACTTCATTGGCAAGCGGGCTTTGGAGCAGGACGCGAAAAATGGCGTAGTGAGGCAGTTTGTGGGAGTGGAAGTGGATTGGACTGATGTCGAGGCTTTGTATGAGCGTTACGGGCTCACTCCGGCGGCGCCAAGCCAGGCTTCGCGCGTGGCGGTGCCTTTGTATTCAGGAGACAAACAGGTCGGCAAGGCAACGACGACGAGTTGGTCGCCGATTTTGAAGAAGATGATTGCGCTGGCCAGCGTTGAGACGGAACACGCGAAGATGGGAACGCAGTTGCAGATGGAAGTTACGATCGAGGCTGTGCGGCTGAAGACGAATGTGAAAGTTGTTCCGATGCCGTTTTTTAATCCGGCGAGGAAGATGGCGACGCCGGTGTAGTCAGGACACGAGCGCCCGTCCCGCGCTGAGCAGGAGTCAGTGTCGTAAGAAATAGATTCGATTGGTCCAGTCCCAATCCCTTGTTTCTTTTATCAGTCCGCTCAACGCCCGTACCAACCCACCGATGTCTGCGGGCGAGATGGTTTTTTCGTCGACAAAAATTACGCCGCCGTGAGTGCGGTCTTCTTCCACCCACGTTTTTAACAGGGGAGGAATCGTCCTCCGGTCATAGGTGATCAGGGTTAATCCCTGAGTAGCGGCCTCGCGCAAGCAAGCAGAGTCGTCCTGTCCCAGGAAACGGCCAGTTTCCCATTCCACAAGGAAGCGAATCTCTATCGCCCGGTTATGGCGACGCAGACCGGCTGCTACTTGCGGCGAGATATGCTCATCGAGAAGAAGCTTGAGCATTTCGTCTCTTCACAGCTTTCCGTGGAGCGAATTCGATTGCTTGCGGCAGCATGCGCTTCAGCACTTCAAAATTCACCGTCTCATTGTCCGCGATTGCTGCGTCGATCTCTTCGGAAAAGGCCGCCGCATAGTTTACCGCCGCTTGCACTTTCGCCGCAGGCCACTGGAGATGCCTGGCGACTGCAGACACACTCTTCTTGTAACTGTCGACGAGGAGCATCACTTCCCATACCGCGAGCGAACTGCCTTGGAGGCAGGCTTGCCGGCCAGCGGGGGAATCGCGAAAGTCGATGAAGCCAAACTCTGCGCGGCGCAAGCCCTCCTCGACCAGGCGTGCGCTCGCGTCACTGGGGGTCCATCCGTGCCGGTTCGCCATGCGCTTCAGGCGCGTTCCACTTGCCCTCGGCAGACGCATGCTGATGACTATAGAGCGATTCGATCTCATAGAGAATATAGTGTAACTCTTGTAAGCATTGTATCATTTCGGAGATGCGAGGTCTCCCATCTCGTCTCACATTTTGCGATTAGCGAGGGATGTAGTTATCCAGCAGCGACACGACGGCGGAAGTGAAGGGCTGAATCCGCTGCTGGGCGGCGCCAGGGGTTTCGCCGGGGAACATGGGAGTGACGAGGCGTACCAGAGAGCCGTCACTGCGGTTCATGCGGATGGCGTCTTCCACTAAGTAGAACTTGGCCCAGTATTCGCTCGCCACACCTCGGTTATGGGCCCAGAACCAATACAGTACGAGCCGGCGCTGGTCGGCTTTGGCGATGACGTAGCGGTTGGCGGGGAACGGTGCATGGCCGGGGAAAGAAAGTGTGATGCGAACATTTTCTTCGGGATTCCATCCCGAGCCGGGCAGGCAGTGCTGCGGGGAATGCGGAGTTTCGCCGGCGCGCTGGCTGGGAAAGTAGGCCAGGAAGAGGTCGACGTAGGGCAGTTTCTGGTTGGGATCCTGATATACGCGTTCGAGGAAATCGCCGGGCCCCAACACTTCGAGGGTTTTCTTGTCCTGCATAATCTCGTTGCTGTCCCAGTTTGCCAGTTGAGAGGGGAAAGAGGAGAGCGGCAGGTGCGGAGGAATCACTTCCGTCCGGGAGCGAGCCTGCAGCAGAATGGCGGTGAGGGCGATCAGCGTGGCCGCCATGGCGAAGCGGAATGTTCCGGAATCTTTCACGACGCCGATTCTTCCTTGTGCCAGAAGATTTGGACAATGCGATGCAGTAGATACAGCATAAGCAGGGATGCGACAAAAACCAGCCAGCCCTGGAACTCGTGAAAAAATCCCTCGGCCTTTTCTGGATCCCAGTATTGCACCAACAGGCCGGTACCCACGATCCGCAAGCTGTTGGCGGCCACAGCGATGGGCACCGAGGCCAGCACGAGCAGCACGCGCACCGCGACCTTGCGCTCCATTAGATAACCATAGATAACCGCGAGCGTGGTCAGCGATAACAGGGAATGGATGCCACTACAGGCATCGGCGACTTCCAGTTGCATCACGGGAAGATTGATTACGTTACCCTCCCGAAGCACGGGCACGCCCATCCAGGGCAGAATGGTGCTGGCCACTTGCGACGCCAGCAATTGCAGAGGAAAAGTGATGTGGCTGAAGATGATGGCTGGAATGGGGATCATCAGAAACAGAAACGCCCAAGGAAATAAAAGAGCGCGGAAAAAACTCCAGCCCAGAAACAGCACCATCAAACTAGCCAGCACGATCAGCAACGATAAGCGCGGAAGAAAAATATCGGCGCCGAGCTGGCCGACAATCAGCAAGCACATGCCCGATGCCAGGAATAGCAGGCCCCACCAGGAAGGCCGAAGGCTCAAGGCCGTAAGGCGGGCGCGGTCCTGCCAAACCACGAACGCTGAGAAGAGAGGAACGAAGAAACCGTGGGAGAAGTCCGGGTCGCTCCACCATTGTCCAACCAGGTGACGGAGGGTAGGGAAGTAGAGCCACAGTAAGAGTCCAGCGATGATGGCAACTTGCCACCAAGAGCGCTGAGCCCTAAGGTCGACGGGCGCCGCCGCGGTTGGCGGCTCGGATTGAAGCACTTGGCTCACGGAACCAGACGGTTATCAGGTATTAACCACCAGCATATTCGATGCGGGGAAAGGTCGCAATCAAATGCGCAGGGAGCAGGATGACCGGAGTGTTGGCAGGAATGCTTTTGGCGCTTTCTTCCTCCCAGATGGGAACGCCGGGGTACGATGGAGCTGGCCATGGTGTTGGAGGGAAAGGAGTTGGGGACTATTTCCTCATTTATTCCTAGGCGGGACGAAGTTGGTTACCCTGGGTTGGGCAAATACTTTCCCTTTTGTGCTGAAAGGTGTAGGTTGGGAGGAGTAGATTTCCCTTTCTCAGAGCTTGATTCTGGCTTATATACTTTTGAAAACAAGGCATTAAGGTTGGAAGGCGATGTTTCCCCCGAGGCCGAAAAAATGGCAGGTGTCGTGCTCTAAAAGAGCCTCTGGGGCGGACCGCGTCTGCGAGATTCTTCTCCGAGAAAATAAGGTCGATTAATGGAAGCAGAGGTTCGCCAAAACGTGAAAAACATGGGTTCGGCTATCCACGGGCCGGACTTTGTAGAAGGCGTGAGTCCGAGCATGCGAAGCGTGGAAGCGGTGATGCGGGAGGTGGCGCATAGCGAAGTTCCGGTTCTGCTGCTGGCCGAGCGCGGAGCAGGCAAGAAGGCTATGGCCCGGCGGGTTCATGAGCTTTCCCGGCACGGAAAGCAGACGTTTCGTGTGATCGCTTGCGGTGGACTGCAACCTGGCGAGTTTACCGGCCCAGAAGGCCGGGGAGGATTGACGGGCACCGGCACGATTTTTCTGGAAGAAGTGGCGCAACTGAGCGGGGAGGGTCAGGCGTGGTTGTTGCAGGCTTTGACCCGAGGAAACGGGAATGGCCAGCGGACGCCCGGGCCGGGCAGCGGGCAAGGTGTGGCACGGCTGATCTGCGGTAGTGCACGCGATCTGGAAGTGGAAGTAAGAGCGGGGAACCTGCGCGAGGATTTGTACTACCGGATTAGCGGCGTGTGTTTGCGACTACCCCCGTTGCGGCAGCGCCGGGAAGATATTCCGGGGTTGATGGAACATTTTTTGGGGAAGTATGCACGGGATTTTCAGCGTCCGGTGCCGGCACTGAGCGAAGAAACGCATCGCCTGTTTCAAGAGTATTCGTGGCCGGGAAATGTGGGAGAACTGGAAAACGCAGCCAAAGCGATTGTTGCGTTGGGAGATGAAACGGTCGCGATGGGCGGGTTGCGTGCGATGCTGATGCGGCCGGAACTGGGCAGCAATGGCAGCCGGGTTTCGCTGAAGCAGGCGTCCCGCGCCGCTTCACGCGAAGTGGAGAAGGAAATCATTCTGCGGGCGTTGACCCGTACGCGCTGGAACCGGCGCCGGGCCGCGCAGGACTTACAGATCAGCTACAAGGCTCTGTTGTACAAGCTCAAACAGATGGGATGCTCAGAGTATGGGGCCTCCTAACTCTACAGGAGAGTGCATGAAGAGAGTAATGAAGCTGGCGTTCTGGGCGCTCCTGGCGCTGGCGACGACCGGCATGTGGGCGCAGGATGATGCCAATGACAGCTCCGCCAAAGCGGAAAAGGCTGCCGCGCCGGCAGTCCACGCGACGCCGGATGTGCCGTCCGATTATGTGATCGGGGCCGACGATACGCTGCACATCACGGTCTGGAAAGAACCTGACATGAGCGTCACTCTGCCGGTGCGCCCCGACGGAAAGATCTCCATACCGTTGCTCGACGACGTGCAGGCTGCGGGCATGACTCCCATGCAATTGGGCAGTTCGATCAAGGAAAAGCTGAAGAAATATATTGCCGACCCGCGCGTAACAGTCGTGGTGACGGCGATGAATAGCCAGCGGATTTACGTGTTGGGCGAAGTGACTCACACGGGTGCGATGGCTTTGCTGCCGCATATGACGATGCTGCAAGCATTGTCGAGTGCGGGATTCACGCAATTTGCCAATCTCAAAGCCATTTACCTGTTGCGCATGGAGGGGGGCCAGCAAGTCAAACTTCGATTCAATTACAGGGACGCGATTAAGGGAAGGGATCCGCAGCAGAATATTGTGCTGAAGCCGGGAGACACCATCGTCGTTCCGTAGATCGGCGTCCCGTAGAGGCAGTTCGACGGAAATGTTGGTTTAGGTTTTGTAGGAAACGGTAGAAGAGGAATAGAGATGAAAAAAGGCCAATTCATTTTGACCCTAACGCTCAGCTTTTTAGCTGCCAGCGTGGCCTCCGCACAGAGCGACGAAAGCCCGCCTGTGTCCTCCCCAGTGCCTGCCTACGGGCAGGAGAATCCAGTGCCGCCGGTGAGCGAGAACCCGCCCATTTCCGGGCTCGATCAGCCGGGACTGGAGCCGCATGCGGCGCCCGAGAGTTTTCTGTTGCCGGGCCTGCACTTCAGTGAGTCGGGCGATTCCAATATTGGAAACACGCTGGGCGGCTCGTCGGCGGGCACAGTAACGCGCGCGTTGGGCAGCCTGACCCTGCAAAGGCTCTGGAAAAACTACAGCGTGGCGACGGATTATGTCGGCGGCGTTTCTTACTACAGCCGCTCAGGCATTGGACTCGAGCAGTTGCAGCAATTCGATCTGGATAGCCGGATCAACTGGAAGCGGGGGCAGTTGGCGATCCGCGATGCATTCAGTTACTTGCCCGAGGGCACTTTCGGTTTCAGCGCCTACGGTGGAAGCGGTGCCTACAACTTGAGTTTGGGCAGCCTGGGCGCTGGTATGCTGGGCGCCAGCGCATTCGGCGGGCAGACCAGCGCTTTTACCGGCGGAAATGGCATCTCCGTGGGTCAAGTGCCACGGCTCACGAATTTAGGCCTGGTGGACTTGGTGGAGAATCTCTCGCCAAAGTCTTCGGTGACCCTGGCGGCTGGGTATGGTCTGACGCACTTCTACGGAAATCTGCTTTCCTTGAACAATACTCCGGACAATCTCATTTTCGTGGGCAGCACCGAGTTTACGGCTCAAGCGGCCTATGACCGTGTGTTGAATGCCAGGGACCAGGTCGCGCTGAGTTATGGCTACCAGGCATTTAACTTTTCGACCGTCGACAGCGCGTTCCATTCCAACGTCCTACAAGCGATGTACGGGCATCGTATCTCGGGGAGGATGGACTTTACCATCGGCGCGGGACCGCAGTTTACCCACATTGACGCCCACCAGTTTGTTTGTGATTTTCCGTTCCTTCCGGCAGCAGAATGTATTCACTTTGGAGGGATGCTTCAGCCCGTGGTTTTATCGGGCAATCACATTGGCGTTGCCGGCCGGGTTTCGCTGCGCTACAGATTCCCAAAAACGAGCGTCTCGCTCAGCTATCAGCGTTACAACACGAGCGGGTCCGGCGTCTTCGCGGGAGCGCGCAGCGACATTGTCCATGTCGATGCCCGAAGACCGCTAAACCGCGTTTGGGACGCCTTTACCGACTTGGGTTACTCCAAGAACGTGCGCTTGCAACTTTCCGGGTCGGGGGTCAATGCCGACTCTTTTTCTTTGGTCTTTGCCGGAGTCGGCCTGCACCGCCAGTTTGGGCGGAGTTTGCGAGGCTTCGTGAGCTACCAGTACAACCATTTGTCTTTCAACACAGGATGTCCGCTGCCAACGACCGGAACGACGCCGGCGCCGTGCAGCAACCTGTCGCAGCGGCAGGTGGGTTCGATTGGAGTGGATTGGACTCCCCGGCCAATCCGGATTGACTAACTATGCAAGCTGGCCCGGGCCAGCGGAACGGGTAATGAATTTATGGAAAACCGCGAACTAGGCATGGACGATTATCTGGCGATGTTTCGCCGCCGGATGAAGGTAATTCTGATTCCGGCGCTGCTGGCGCCGCTGGCGGGATTTCTGGTGTCCTATGTTTTTCCCGCCAAATACACCTCGCAGTCCCTGGTGCTGGTGGAAGCGCCAAAAATTCCTGACGTCGTGGTGCAGCAGGTCTTTACCGAGGATCTGACGCAGCACATCACCACGATTCAGCAGCGGGTACTCAGTCCAGCCCGCCTGCGGCCCATGGTGGAGAGGCTGGGTTTAGCCAAGGGTGGGCAGAACGTGGATGACGTGGTGAGCACCATCCAGCTCAACATGCAGATTCAGCCGGTGGTGACGGATCTGTCGCAAATCGGAGTCGGCGGCAAGAAGAAGCCCGGCAGCAGTCCGGTTCCCGGCTTCTATGTGAACTACACCGCGCCGACAGCGCGTGAAGCGCAGCAGATCTGCACCGACCTCACTTCGATGCTGCTGGAAGAAGATCTGAAGTCCAGACAGGACGCGTCGCAGGGTACAACCGATTTTCTGACCAAGCAGGTGGCGGACGCCAAGCAGAATCTTGACGATATGGATAAGAAGCTGGCGGCCTTCAAGAACCAGCACATGGGGCAGTTGCCGGGTGATGAAGACAGCAACATGAAGATCCTGGGAGGATTGAATTCCCAGCTTGATGCCAACACTCAGAATCTGAACCGGGCCACGCAGGACAAGGCCTATACGGAATCGCTGCTGGCGCAGCAACTGGCTACATGGAAGTCCTCGCAATCGTCGAGCAATCCGCAAACTTTGCAGACCCAGCTCTCGCAGCTGCAGGCTCAACTGATCGATCTCGAGGCGCGTTACACCGCCGACCACCCGGATGTGATCAAGACCAAGGCGGATATCGATCAAGTAAAGAAGAAGCTGAAGGAAATTAATGACACAGCAGCAACGGGCAGCGATGTTGCGAACGATAAGGGATCGGGCTCGGAGCCGCCGGAGATTCGCCAACTGCGGCTGCAGATTCACCAGTATCAGGACTTGATAGCACAGGCGACGCGCGATCAGAAAAAACTGCAACAGGAAATCGGGGTGTACCAGAGCCGGGTGTCTTCGAGCCCCGCCGTCGAAGGGGAATACAAGGAACTGGCGCGCGATTATGACAACGCGCAGAAGGTTTACCAGGACGATCTGGCCAAGCAGAGCACCTCGAAGATGGCGACGCAAGCCCAACAACAGCAGCAGGGCGAGCAGATGGCGCTGCTGGATCCGGCCACGCTGCCCGATTCTCCGAGTTTCCCCAACCGGCTCTTGTTCGCCGGTGGCGGACTTGGTGCCGGGCTGGCCTTGGGCCTAGGCCTGGCTTTGTGGTTGGAATTACGCGACAAGTCGATCCGCACTCAGGCTGACGCAGAAGCCGCCCTCGATCTTCCCATGCTGGTGGCGGTTCCGTGGGTGGTGGAAGCGGTGGCGGCGAATGGCAACGGCCAGGGCCGTTTCTGGAAACGGAAAAAGCCGGAGCCGTCCGAAGAAACGGCCAGGATTTAAAGGGAAAAGTTTTAGGCAAAACGTTATAGGGAAAGACTATGTACAAAGAGTTCTACGGCCTCCGAGCCAACCCGTTCAACGTGAACCCGGATCCGCGCTATCTGTTTTTGACGCGGCATACGGAGGAAGCGCTGGCCTGCCTGACCTACGGCATCCAGAGCCGCAAGGGGTTCGTGCTGCTGACCGGGGAAGTGGGAACGGGCAAGACCACGCTGATCAACAAGTTACTGGAGTGGTTGCGTCTGCAGCAGGTGGCAACGGCATTCATCTTCAATTCCCGGCTGAATACGCCACAGTTTTTGGATTACATGATGGCGGATTTCGGCATTCCGTGCGATTCGAAAGCCAAAAGCCAGGTCCTGCTGCGGTTGTACAACTGGCTTCTCGACCGCTACCGTGCCGGCGAGACAGCAGTGCTTATCGTCGATGAGGCACAAAACCTGAGCGAGGAAGTACTGGAAGAAATACGGATGCTGACCAACCTCGAAACCTTCACGGAGAAGCTGCTTCAAATTGTCCTGGTGGGCCAGCCCGAGCTGGAACAAAAACTGAAGCAACCGCAACTGCGCCAATTAAGGCAGAGGCTTTCGCTGCGCGCCAAGACGCATCCGCTTACGCTGGAGGAGACGAAAGCCTATATCCAACAGCGGCTACGCATCGCCGGTTCGAACGGCCAGCAGATCTTCGATCCCGAGTCGTTGATTGCCATTCACCGTTATGCGAGCGGGATTCCGCGGGTGATCAATCTTTTGTGCGAACACTGTCTGGTGAGCGCGTTTGTGGACCAGCAAAAAATAATTGCACCCGCGGTAGTAGATGGCGTGGCCCGGGATTTTGATCTGGCTGACGGCACGGCGGCAGGGGCCATGACCGCGCCCCCGCCACTGTCGCCCGGCGCGGAGAAATTTGATCTAGTCGATGCTTTGCGATCACTGGCGACTTTAGCCGATCGATTGCGCGAAGACGATAAGGACCTCCCCAAGGAGAGGAAACTATGAGCAGGATTCACGAAGCTTTGAAAAAGGCCGAGCAGGAGAGAGCGGCCTCGCAGGGAAGTCCAACCCAGCCCAGCTACGCTGCGCCGGAGATCGAGCCCGCGAGGGAAATGTTGGATGAGTCGCCAGTTGCGGTGGCCATGGGAATTCCGCCCGCCGGAGTTCCACTCACATCCGCCATGCCCTCCTTCGCCAGTCCGTTCAGCGTTGACGCCTTGCTGGCACGCTGTCAGCCACGGCCGTGGAAGCCGGAGGAGAAGACAATGCTGTTCTTCAACGGCGACGACAATGCGCGCGGCACCGAAGAATTCCGCACTTTGCGCTCCCGGCTTTATCACACGCGCGAGAAGATGGCGCTAAAAAAAATCCTGGTGACCAGCGCTCTGCCCAAAGAAGGGAAGTCTTTCACCTCGGCCAACCTGGCGCAGGTGCTGGTACGGCAGCACGGACGGCGGGTGTTGCTGATCGATGCCGATTTGCGGGGCCCACGGCTGCATATGATGCTGGGCACGACCGCGTCTCCGGGGTTGTCAGACTATCTGCAGGGAAAGAATGATGAGTTTTCGATCATGCAGCAGGGTCCGATGGAGAACTTGTTCTTTATCCCAAGTGGCGATCAGATTTCCGATCCCTCTGAACTAGTGGCCAATGGGCGCTTGAAGATGCTGCTGCAACGTGTGGAGGCGCTGTTCGACTGGATCATCGTCGACTCGCCGCCGGCGGTGCCTGTCTCCGATGCCAGCGTGCTTTCGAAGGCTTGCGACGGCGTGCTGCTGGTGGTGCGCTCCAATGCGACTCCGGTGGACATGGCGCGCCGCGCGCGGCAGGAATTTCCTGACCAGGCCCTGGTTGGGGTCGTGCTGAATGGCACCGATAGCGATGCTATTCCGTATTCGCGTTATTACTACGAGGCCTACGGAAAAAGTGTGACCGAGTCCAAGGGTTAGGGAAATAGGGAAACGTGATCCGGCTGTTCAAAGTCTATTATCCGCTGCGCACACTGGTTCTGCTGGTAGGCGAGGCTCTGATTGTTTGGACCTCGTTTCTGCTGGCGACGATATGGCGCAACCAGGACAGTTGGCTGCTGCTGAACGTTGACGGCGGATACCTTCAGGTATTGGCCGTTCTGGGTCCGAAAATTCTGACGGTTACCGGAGTCGTGCTGCTGCTTTCCCATCTATTTGATTTATACGACTCTTCCAGTCTGGGCGCCAAATGGGAGCATGCTTTCCGCCTTTTGCTCGTGCTCGGGTTTGTAGCCTTGGCGCTCGCAGCCGTGGGTTCCCGATATCCAAGCCTGCTTCCGGGAAACGGCTCGGCGTTTTGGGGACTCATCATCCTCACCTTCACTTTGTTTTGCTGGCGCGCGGCCTATGCCTGGATGGTGACGCAGCCCTTCCTGCGCGAGCGGGTGTACGTTCTTGGCACGGGAGAGCGGGCACAGCGGCTGGTAAGAGGTTTGCGCGAGCGTTCGGCTCTGGGAGTTGAAGTGGTGGGCTGGACCGGCGATGTAGAAGGTGAGCTGACTCGTGACAGCGTAGCCTCGCATCTGCTGGGTTTGGCGCGGAAAAGGGGCGTTCATCGTGTAATCGTGGCCATGCCGGACCGGCGCGGAACGCTGCCCGTAGAAGAATTGCTGGACCTGCGTCTGGGGGGCGTGAAGGTGGAAGAGGCAACCTCCTGGCTGGAAAGAATCTCAGGAAGGATTGAAGTCGAGCAACTGTATCCAAGTTGGATAATTTTCGCCGATGGCTTCCGCTTCAGCGGCTTTTTCCGGATGGTTCGCCGTGGTCTGAACTTTTTGGTGGCGCTTGCCGGAACCGTAATCTCGTTACCCTTGCTTCCTTTCATCACGCTGGCCGTTAAGCTGGATTCTCCCGGCCCGGTGTTGTATCGGCAGCGGCGCGTGGGGCGGCGAGGGACAATTTTTCACTGCTATAAATTCCGCACCATGCGGGTGGACGCAGAGGCCGATACCGGTGCCACATGGGCGGCGGACGACGATCCCCGCATCACGCGTGTGGGCAGGTTCCTGCGCTCCTCCCGACTGGATGAGGTACCGCAATTGTGGTGCGTTCTCAAGGGCGACATGCATTTCGTAGGCCCGCGGCCGGAGCGTCCTGAATTTGTCGAATGGCTGAGTAAAGAGATTCCCTATTACGGCGTGCGCCATGTGGTTCGGCCGGGGATTACGGGATGGGCGCAGGTGCAATACAAGTACGGCAATACGCTGGACGACGCTCGGGAAAAATTGCAATACGATCTTTTCTATATCAAGAACGCCTCCCTCGGTCTTGATCTTCTGATCATGTTCCAAACCATCAAGATCGTTTTGTTGGGGCGGGGCGCACAATGAAGTTCATTTTCTGGGGAACGGCCTTTCTGATCGCCTACACCTACGCAGGCTATTTGGCGGGGCTGTGGCTGCGAGCTCAACTTTGGCCATGGCCGGTTCTTCGTTCGCAGCAAGAACCCTTCGTTTCAATCGTGATGGTGGTTCGCAACGAAGAACGATGGCTCGAACGCAAGTTGCGAAACCTGCTGCAACTGGATTATCCGGCGGAGCGCTGTCAAATCGTTGTTGTTTCCGACGGTTCCACAGACCGGACGGAGACGATTTTGCGGGAGCATGCAAACGATCCGCGAGTGCAGGTCGTCATGAACCAGTTGGGGCGGGGGAAGGCGTGTGGGCTGAACGATGCTTTCGAATGGGTGCAGGGAGATATTGTTCTATTCACGGATGCCAGGCAGATCATCGAAGCGGGCGCGCTGCGCATTTTGGTGGAAAGTTTTGCGGACCCGGATGTGGGATGTGTGAGTGGAGAACTGATGCTGGGCGATCCGAATGAAGGTGAAACTAAAAAGGGGATGGGACTTTATTGGCGGGTGGAGAAAGTTGTGCGAGAACTGGAGTCGGCCTCTGGTTCCGTGGTGGGCGCCACTGGCGCCATCTACGCAGTGCGTCGGGATTTGCTACCAACAGTGCCGGCCGGCACCATTTTGGACGACGTTTACATTCCGCTGGAAGTGGTGCGGCAAGGCAAGCGCGTAGTGTTTGAGCCGAGAGCCCGTGCCTGGGATAGGCCAGACTTGGGTGGAGGAGTGGAGTTCGCGCGGAAGGTACGCACGTTGAGCGGAAATTATCAATTGCTGCAACTGTCGCCCTGGACTTTGAGTTTTAAGAATCCAGTGCTCTGGCGCTTCATAAGTCACAAGTTGCTGCGCCTGGCGGTTCCGTTCGCGCTGGCGGCAATGTTGGCTGCCTCTTTATGGCTCACGGGCCCGGTGTATCGCGTTGCCTTGATTTTGCAAATTGTCTTCTATGGACTTGGCTTGCTCGCGCTGGGGCGTTTCGTGAGGGCAGGCGTGATTGGACGAGCCGCCGATGCCGCCGGCACATTTGTCTTGCTGAACACTGCCGCAGTAGTGGCGTTCGCCAATTTCGTCTCCGGACGTAAAACTGCCTGGAGCAGATAATTCATGACAATCGTGTCGACATCGAACATCAAAGCCGCGGTCATCACTACAAACCAGTTGGCGAGAACCAACCGGTCCGCGGATTGGGAGTTCCTGGCATGAGCCAACACCGCTGGGGAACAGAACGAGTCCGGAGGTTTGCCGCGGATCGCGAAGCTCGCAGCACACTGGCTTACCGCGCTCTGGTGCTTTTTTCACTCATTTACTGGATTCGGCCAGAAGATTTCATTCCTGGCCTGGACGCCATTCCGATCGGCAAAATATCAGGCGGCCTAGCTTTGTTAGCCTTGATTTTCGTAGTTCCCCCGCAGCAGCGCCACAAACTCACGCTGGAGCTTAAGGTTCTGTTGCTGCTTCTGGGGCAGATGTTATTGTGCATTCCCTTTGCCTCATGGCGCGGTGGGGCATTTGACGCGGTTGTGAACAAGTTTTCGAAAGGGGTCATTGTCGCGATTCTGATTTATATGGTCGTGACGTCGGTGAAAGAGTTGCGCAGGCTGCTGGCCATTCAGGCCGGTACGGTCGCGGTGATTACGGTGGCGTCGGTGATCATTCATCGAACCGAATGGGGACGGTTGATGGGCATCCAGAAGGGGATTCTGGAAAATCCCAATGACCTGGCCATCAATATCGCGATTAACTTTCCATTGTGCGTGGCGTTTCTATTTGCGGCAAAAAGCGCGCCACGAAAGATGTTTTGGGTGATTGGCTTGCTCTTCATGTCTTGGGGAGTGGTTGCTACCTATTCCCGCAGCGGACTACTGGCCATGATGGTTACGGTAGCAATCTGCATCTGGGAGTTCGGCATCCGGGGCAAACGGACCATGGTGCTGGTTAGCGCCGTCGTCACCGGAATGATCGCAATCGGGGTGGTCATCGCCACGCCACACTATTTGATCCGTATTGAGAGCATGGTGCGCGGCAATATCGAAGGATCGGGCGACAGAGGATCTCTAGCCGCACGGGAAGAGTTGCTGAAACAGAGCGTCATCCTGATGTTCAAGCATCCCGTTTTCGGGGTTGGACCAGGCAATTTCCCCAGCTACACGCAGACCTGGAGAGTGGTGCACAACACGTATACGGAGTTGGGAGCCGAGGCGGGACTGATTGGGCTCTTTCTCTTTACTTTGCTGCTCTTCCTGTCGCTGCGGAAGATAAAACGGGTTCGGAAGCTTCCCGGGTACCAGTCGAGTGAAGACATACGTCTGTGGACCAGCGCGCTGTGGGCGGCGATGGCAGCCTATATTTCGGGAGCGATGTTCGCGTCGACGGAATATAACCTCTTCCCATATTTCATGGTGGGCTACATCTGCGCGCTCTATCAGATTGCGATTATTCCGCAGGGAGTGAGAGACGATCGCGGACAAAATGATGCAAGAAGCGGAGGCAACAGCCAGCTTGGAAACGCAGCAAAACGCGACAGGGAATTGGCCTGGACTCGCTGACGAGATTCTGGCGATCCTCCGGTGCTTGACGTGCCAAAGCGCGCTGGATCAGCGGGGCGACGGGTTGGTGTGCGCTGGTTGCGGCAGGCTCTACCCCGCGCAGGAAGGCGTCGTCCGCTTCGTGGATGCGCAGAATTATGCGGGCAGCTTTGGCTTTCAGTGGAAGCTTCATGCCCGGACGCAATGGGACGACGAAACCAGCCAACGCTCCGAGAATGCATTCCGCAAACGCACTGGATTTCATCCGGAAGACCTGGCCGGGAAACTTGTGTTGGATGTGGGCTGCGGCATGGGACGTTTCGCAGAAGTGGCTACACGCTGGGGCGCACACGTGGTTGGCATCGACCTGAGTCTGGCCGCAGAGGTTGCTGCCAAGAACTTGGCAGAGCGGAACGCGGCCATCTTTCAGGCTGACGTATTTCAACTGCCCTTCGCCAGTGGTAGCTTCGATTTTATCTACAGCATTGGAGTGCTGCACCATACTCCGAATTGCGAGCAGGCAGTCAAAGTCCTGCCCAAGCTGCTGAAACCCGGTGGCAGGATTGCGGTATGGCTTTACAGCGCCTATAACCCCTGGTATCGCATGAGCGATGTCTACCGGAAAGTGACCCGGCGCATGCCTCGGGAGATGCTTTACAAACTCTGTTACCTGGTGATTCCGTTGTATGGCGTGCATCAACTCTTTCGGAAGATTCCTCTCGTGGGCAAGCCCGCGAGCGCTGCGCTGGCATGGTTGATTCCAATGGCATTCCACAAGAATCCTACCTGGCGAGTGCTCGATACATTCGATTGGTACTCGCCCTGGTATCAGTCCAAACACACTTACGAAGAAGTCTTCCGCTGGTTTGAGAGTTGTGGATTGGAAGACTTGCGAGTGATCGAGCAGCCCATCGCCGTACAGGGACGCCGGCCGCTGACCTCTGAACCGCTTGACACGATGGAAAGCCCAGAGGTGCAACAGTGTGCGGAATAGCCGGCATGGTGGGTCGTCCCGACGAGACGGTTGACGCGGCCGATATCCACCGAATGTGCCAGACGATAATTCATCGCGGTCCTGACGACGAAGGCGTTTACGCGCAAGGTCCGGCAGGGTTGGGCATGCGCCGCCTGAGCATTATTGACTTGGCCGGTGGGCGGCAGCCAATTCACAACGAAGACCGAACCCTGTGGGCAGTCTTCAACGGAGAAATCTATAACTTTCTTGAACTTCGCCAGGAACTTGAAGGCCGCGGCCATTGCTTCTATACCCACTCTGACACTGAAGTCATTCTTCACTTGTACGAAGAAATGGGATCGGATTGTGTACAGAAACTACGCGGCATGTTTGCTATTGCCTTGTACGATGAACGCCGGCACCTCCTGTTGTTGGCGCGCGACCGGATGGGCAAAAAGCCACTGCACTACGCCTTGCACCAGGGCGGCTTGATATTTGGATCGGAGATAAAGGCCATTCTAGCCGTGCATCCGGAACTGGCGGAGATCGATCCGGAGGGCCTGCTGCAATATTTCTACTTCGGATATATTCCCGATCCGCACAGTGTTTTTCAGCTCATTCACAAACTGCCTGCCGGCCACCTGATGGAGTTCTGCAAGGGAGAAGTCAAGATCCGTCGCTACTGGGATTTGCCCGAGTACGGCACGCATCCACCGATCAGCGAAGAAGAATGCGTAGAGGAGTTAGAGAGGCAACTGGAAGAGGCCGTGCGCATTCGCTTGATCAGCGACGTTCCCCTGGGCGCACTGCTGAGCGGAGGTGTCGATTCTTCCATCGTGGTTGCTCTGATGGCGCGCGCCAGTTCGGCGCCAGTGAAAACGTTTTCGATCGGCTTCCAGGCCGAGCGGTTTAACGAGTCCGAATATGCTCGCATGGTTGCGGAACGGTTTGGTACGGATCATCACGAACTGGTACTTGATCCGAACCTGGAGGAGACTCTTAGCTATCTTTCTCAGATGATGGAAGAGCCGTTTGGAGACTCTTCCATGCTGCCTACCTACTATGTGTGCCGTATGGCGCGGCAGAAGGTGACAGTAGCTCTCTCCGGCGATGGTGGGGACGAGCTCTTCGCGGGCTATGACCGCTACATCGTTGCGACCGACCGCCAGAAGTTCGATGCTCTTCCCGAATGGATGGGCCGCGTCTATCGCAACGCAATCCACGCCCATGTCCCCGATGGAATGTATGGGAAGAATCTGGCCTGGAATGCTTCGCTGAATGCGCGTGACCGGTATCTCGACGGCGTATCGTTTTTTCCGGCATTGCATCGTGAACGGGGCTTGTTCACCGACTCGTTCCTGCAAGCGGCGGGGCAGGTGCCTGATCCTCTGAAGCAGTGGCAGCAGATCTACGATGATGCTCCGGCCAAGGATGCGTTGAGCCGCCTGCTTTATCTCGACACCAAGACCTACCTCGTGGCTGACATCTTGACCAAGGTCGACCGCATGAGCATGGCGTCATCTCTCGAAGTACGCGTCCCGATGCTTGACCACAAATTCGTGGAGTGGGTTACTTCGCTACCTGCGGAGTGGAAGCTGCGCGGCGGGCGGCGCAAACATATTCTGAAGAAGTTGGCTGAGCGGTTGGGAATTCCACCTGCGCTGTTGCATCGCAGAAAGCAAGGCTTTCAGTTGCCGCTGGTGGAGTGGATGAGAAACGACGTGAAGGATCAGTTCTTGCGGGTCCTGCTGGAGCCGCGCACCTTGCAGCGCGGATACTTCAAGCCAGAGGCTGTGAAGTCGTTGGTGAATGAACATATGCACGGACGAAGAAACCGCTCCGGGCTATTGTGGCGAATGCTGGTTCTGGAATTGTGGCACCGGAACTTTATGGAATCCCGGAGCTTGTGGAACCAGGAACGCCGTTCCCCAGACATTTTTGCGAACGAAACGACGCAACTTGCCAGGACGGAACTGTAATGCCGAAGACAGAAAATGTGATGACCTTAAATCGGAAAAATGGGAACGCCCGCAGCAAGGCTCCGGTGTTCGTCCTGGGATGCGGCCGTTCGGGTACGACGCTGCTGTATCACATGCTTTTGTCGTCGGGAAATTTCGCAGTTTACCGCACGGAATCCAATGTCATCAACTTGCTGGAACCTCGGTTCGGCGATCTGAGTGTGGCGCGCAACCAGCGGCGGCTCCTCGACGCCTGGTACGAGACACGCCTCTACACATTATCGGATTTGGAGAAAGGCCCGCTCGAAGAAAGAGTGAAAACCGAGTGCAGGAATGGCGGAGATTTTCTCCGCATCATCATGGAGCAGATGGCCAGCAAGCAGGGCGTGGAACGATGGGCCGACACAACGCCGGAGCATCTGTTGCACCTGCACCGGATCAAGGAAACCATTCCAGACGCTTTGGTCATTCATATCATCCGCGATGGCCGCGACGTGGCCCTTTCGACCGACAAACAGGGTTACATCCGGAGGCTGCCGTGGGATAAAACGCCATCCGTAATGGTAGCCGGCGTCTATTGGGAGTGGATGATAAACAAAGGCCGCAAAGATGGGCGTGACTTGGGCGCCGATTATACCGAAGTACGATTTGAAGAACTGGTGGAGCGGCCAAAGGAAACTCTGACGAGGCTGAGTTCGTTTATCGATCACGATCTCGACTACGATCGCATCCAGAAAGTGGGCATCGGTTCAGTCAGTGCTCCGAACACTTCTTTTAAGGAGGGTTCATCGGAAGCATTCAATCCCGCCGGCCGCTGGAAGAAAAGTTACACGCCCGAGAATCTCGCGATGTTTGAAGCTCTTGTCGGTCAAACCCTGAAAGAGCTTGGGTATGAGTTGGGGACTACCGATCGTAGTTTGCTAGAGCGTGCGGACCTGCAGCGGATGCGGACGACGTACCGAACCTACTTCGACAGCAAACTCTATCTCAAGGCAAAAACTCCGCTGGGAAAACTGCTGGTAACGCGAGATCTATCGTGGATTTAAAGGACTCATTGCTCAGTGCACCCTCTCAGATTTTGCGCTCGCCTGAAAGTTCCTGATAGAAATCCAAAACTGCCTGTAGATTCGTGTCATCGTTATCCGAGGCCACTTCGCGGCGCGCGGGTTGAGCAAACGTCTGTTCGACTGCACGAAGAAGCGCCGCCAAGTCCGACTTGGGAATCAGTCGCACTCCGGCAGGCCGCATCCCGTTATCGCTGGCGATCACGGGGATACCGAGATGAAGCGCTTCGCGAACCGAGACCGCATCTCCGTCGTAAAGAGTTGTGCGAAGCATTAGGTCGGCCCGCGAAATGGCCTGCATCGTGGCGGCATGCGGCACGTCGCCGCAAAGCAGCACATGTTCGGCGTAAGGACACGCTTGAATTCGGCCGCGAAGTTCCTCTTCAAGGCTACCCGAACCAATCAGCACCAAGCCCGCTGAAGGGAACTTTTGCCGGACTTGCTCCAAGACTTCAATCTGCAGCGGAAGATCGTACTCCGGTTCCAGCAATCCGACTGAAATCAGTATGGGTTTATGGGTCGCGAAAAAGGATGCAAGAGCCTCGGGGAACGTGGCGGCAGAGTTCTCTTCCGGCAGAAAAGAATGCGGGTAAATCAGATGGGTACGGTCCGGCGAAACGCCCAGACGCCGAAAGAAGTCGATAATTTCGTGATTCACGCCGATCAAACCATCAAAACGGCGCAAGACAAACCCAGCCATGGAATTTCGTCCGGTTGACTTGCCCTCATCGGAGGTGGGGTAGCCACCGGAGTGAAATGTCATTACTGACTTGCACCCCGGTTGGAGAGTACAGACCAGACCAAGCCCGAGAAGTCTTCGGGTCAGCATTCCTCCAACATGAAGATGAAGGATGTCGTAATCCAACCGCGCAAGAAGTCCAAGCAATCCGGCGGCAGTTCTGGGATAGTAGACATCGTCCGAATCAACCCTTCTGTGCCGTGTGATGTTAATGACAGCGCAGGGCACGCCGTGATGCCTAAGGAAAGTGCGGATCGCCACCAGGTTACTCTGAACACCGCCGTGAGGCGGCGGATAGGGACCTAGCTGCAGCACTCTCATTGGGGTGGAGAAGCGAGGAAGTCTTCGATATCAATGGCGCAGGGCGCTTTTTCCCGTGCGGACTGCAGCATGCGCAGGCAACCGAGTGTAGAGCGCACACCGTCACGCACCGTGATGTCAGGGGCTTTCCCTTGCTGGATCGCGGCAAAGAAAGACCGCATCTGAGCCTCATAGCCCTTTTCGGCAAACCAACTCGAGTTCTTGCGGACCATGCCAGTTTGGATGATCGACTCTTTGAAATCCTCAGCCGTGGCGCCCAAGCCAGCGGTGAACACTTCCAGACGTTCACCCCCCGAGGTGCGGCTTCCCACTGTGCAATACGTCAAATTCGCGATTGAGCCGTCGGCAAAGCGAAAGGCAGCGACCAGATTATTTTCGCCGATGGGATCTTTCTTTCCTGTGGGCAGGGAATAGGCGGAGACTTCGACTGGCTCAGATTCGAGCAGCCAATACATCAAGTCTACGAAATGACATGCCTCTCCAAGTATCGCGCCGCCGATGGCAGGATCGGCCATCCAATAAGATCCGGAAATTCCGGGCGAATTGACGCGGCAATTCAGTACTGCCGGGCCGCTTCGTTTCGCCATCTGTTTCTTCAAGGCGAGATAAGTCGGCGCGTAGCGCCGGTTGAATCCCACGGTAAGCTGCTTCCCGGTTTCTTCTACCGCTTGAGACAGCTCGCGACACTCCTGTTGCGTGAGTGCCATCGGCTTCTCGACAAAAACGTGCTTGCCGGCGCGCAGAGCCGCGAGCGCCTGCGGAGCATGTTGCAGGTTACGGCTTACAATTACGACCGCCTGCACTTCCGCGTCCGCGAGAATTTCGGCATAGTCACTGGCGCAATACTCCGCTGTGAAGCGCAGAGCATAACTTTTGCCGCGCGCTCCACTGGAGGAATGGACGGCGCGCAGACGGACGCCAGGAGTCTTCTTGAGATTTGGCAGGTGAGCCCAGCGAGCCAGATTCCCTGCACCCACGAGGGCGACGCCCATCGCAGAGGATGCAGCCGCATGACCGTTAACTTCGATTCGCCGTTTGGGTCGATATTCCGTGAGAGGCTCAGCCAAATCAGCCGCCCGATATTTCATTAGGACCGCGAGGCTGTTCGTGGAGGGATCCATGATCGTCTGATAAGCCTTGGACGCATCCTCCAGCGGGAAACGGTGTGTAATCAGAGGATGGAGCTTCACCCGGCCCTGAGACACGAGGCGAAGAAATTCCTCCATGTTCCTGTTTTCGGTCCAGCGGACGTATGGAAAGGGATAATCTTGTCCCTGGCGTTCATAAGCGGGATCGTAACTTCCGGGGCCGTAAGCGCGGGCCATCAGCACCTGAATTTCTTTCAAGTAGGTCTCATACCAGGGAAAGTTCAACTCCACCGCGCCAACGTCGACGATGCGGCCGCGGTCACGGCAAATGTCGACGGCAATCCGGCAGGGGGCGTCTGATTTCGCGGCGGCCGCAATGATCACGCAGTCCACCCCTTGGCCGTTGGTTAAGCCTCGAATCTGGTCCGACAATTCTGAACTTCCAGCCAGCGCCACATCGGAGCCAAGCTGTCGCGCCAGTTCAACTCGATCCGGCTTGAGATCGGTCGCCAGAACGAAGCCGCCTTGCAACCGCGCAAGCTGCGCAACCAGTTGGCCGACCAGGCCAAGGCCAATTACTGCGACGCGCTCGCCCAGAGAAATGTTCGCAATGCGCACTGCGTTGAGCGCGATGCTGCCCAGTGTGGTGAAGCAGGCGTGATCAAAAGAAACATCAGCCGGAATCCTGGCCGCGAGATTGCGCCCCACGAGGATGGTTTCGCCGTGTCCTGTTCCTTCGCCGCCGTACGCGACGCGGTCGCCAATTTCGAGGTCGGTGACGGAAGCATGCTTCTCGACTATCAAGCCTGCACCGGCATATCCGAGCACGGCATACTCACTGAATTTGGCCATCACTTCGGCCAGAGTTCTGACTGGACCCTGAGACTTGAGCACGCTCCAGATCTTGCCGAGTTGAGAAGGATTCTCGGCCACGGCTTTCAAGACGCCTTCCTGATGGATGCTGGCCGTCTCAGTTCCACTGCTAATCAGTGAATAGAGCGGTCGAACCAAAACGTGGTGCGGGATGACGACGGGATCGGGAACCTCGTCGACAATAATTTCCTTCAGCCCTTTTCTGAGAATTTGCTTCATTCAATTTGGGCGCGGTATATACGCCCACAACGCAAGGAATAAGATTTGCGGTAAATATATCAGAGCCATCCAGTTGTCGCAGGTTACGTCCGGTACCGCGCCAATCCTGTTATTTCTGTGCCTCGTAAGCTCAAGGTGCAACGCCTTTCGTCGCCGAGGCGACAGCGTCTATATCCGCCCCGATGTCTCTTCCGTCCGATCCGGCATTTCGATAGTGGCTGGATGGAGCAAGGCGATAGTCCCCTTTGTCACCGTTGTGAAAATCGATGAAGCCAACCGCCTTCCAATCCTTTGGAAAAAACTGCTGACATGTTTTAAAAGCGCCGCAGTGAGGAGTCTTGGGATAAGGGTCCCCCGGCAGTTTTGGTTTGTCATTGGTCTGCACGATTACGTTATTCGTGAGAATCCAGGAGTTGCCGAAGCAACGCTCCACCATTCCCGTAGCTCCACCGGACCCCAGGCAAGTGGGACGCCCGCCTCCCGGAGGAAATGCGCGGATGCCGCCGTCACCAGAGCCTACCAGGTTATTGCGAAAGGCAAATCGTTCGATCTGTGCTTCGGGACCGCCGGTGGTGATCAGAATGCCTGTTCCAGTTGGGAATCCGGTGTTGTGTTCGATAACCACGTCGTGAGGCCAATTCCTTTCCTGGTTTGTTCCGATGGACCACAGCCATCCGTTCGCACAGCAATCGCCAGGAGCGTAAGTCCTCGTGTTGACGTCCTCCAGGATATTGTCGTGAATATTTACGTTGGAGACTTCTCCCGAGAGGAAGTGGCAGCTTCCCGTACCATTTCCCGGTTCTCCCCTGCAGGTGGTTGCATAACTGGTATTGATGGTCATGCCGTTGACGCTATGGCGAAGTATGTTGTAGCGGAAGGTCAGATCGTGCACGGTGCAGACTGGACACTCGCCGTACTGATTCTTGGGATAAAGCAGAATCGCAGTGCCCTTCTGAGACTGCGCCCAGTTATTTTCGAAGATGTTTCCCTCGATTAATTCGCGGATTGAGTTCTTGGTTTCATAGAGATTCTTTATCGCGAACTGGGTACCGAAGAAACTGGTGTGCTTATGCCACCAGATCAGAGGCTTGAAGACGTAGTTGTGCCGAAACTCAATGTCGGAAAGCGTCGTGTCCGCGCGGCCTCCGCCCCACAGTATATTTTCGCCGGCAGCTTCCAGGAAATTATTTACGACTTTTACAGGACCAATGCCGCTGAGCGAGCCGACGGCGGATGAGTCGGCTCCATTGGCGGAAGTCTTGGAGTGAATGTCAGAAATAAAAGAGTCAACAATCGCGATGTAGGAACTCGCTTCAAAGACCACTCCCTTCACATCTTCGCCGGTGGGCGTTCCGTGGATCCAACAACGGTCGAAAATAATGTGGTTCGCCCCTTTCAAGAAGACAAGATTCCAGAATCCACCGGCAGCACCGTTTGCGCCCGTATCGGCAATCTCAAGCCCGATCAGTCGATAGTGATTCGCCCCAGCCTCGTTGCTGACGATTTTGTTGGCACCTTTAGAACCTCCAATACGGGCCATCAAATTCTGGCTGGAGGCACAAGAAAAGGCCGGTCGGCCGGGAAGAGAAGGGACACCCGCATAGCATGGACTTACGCGAGTACCTTCGGCGGGGAAGCTTGGGTCAGCACGGGCCGTGCGAAGAATGATCCAATGGCTGTCATCGCAGGATTTAGAGGGCAGTTCAAACGAGCCTTCAAAGGTGGAAGCGGGCGGGAGTTCAATCGTATCGCCACAAGAAGCCCGACTGAGTGCTTGTTGTATGGAATGGCCCGCTTTGAGTTGCCACACTCTCCCCGGGGCGGGCGTATCCGCCACCGAACTTTTCACGTACACTCGGGGCAATTCTGCCTGACCGTCGAATTTCTCCACCCCCTGGGCCCCAGTCTGCGCCGCGCACCATGCGGCAGTCAGCACGAAAAGGGTGAAAACAAATGAGAGCTTCAAATCAGGGCGCATAAAAGATTCGTAGGAGCCGCCGTAAGGAAGTAAAGCCGCAAATATTATTATACGAGGGTTTTGCGTGAGTTCTATGATAAGGACAGGTTCAACCCTTGCGCAGAAGCCACTGTCGAGTGGCCAGATAAGGTTTGCCCGCGAGTGTCTTGGCAATTTTCTTGGTGTTCCAATAAAACCATTGTCTCGAGCGGCAAGTGGAACGGAACGCAACCAAGTCGGCAGAAACGTTCGGTGAGGTTGCGCGGAAGACGTTAAACCGTCCGACGATAAGGCAACCGGCGACGATCTCGATTCTGGTTGTAGGTTCGGAATTGAATAGCACCCGAACGCCTGCGGCGGCAGCCGTCTCCCCAACCTTACGCGAGTAGTAGCCTCCAGGGACTGAAGCCGTGTCGACTTTTTCGCCCAATATGTCGGAGAGTACTTGGATGCTTGTGGTCCACTCCGTGGTCAATTCTTCTGGGGTGCAGTGTGACATTCTCGTCGGATGTGAAAACGAGTGACTCCCGACCACATGCCCTTGTTGTCGCAGCAGGCGAATCTGCTCCGGGTTAAGGAAACCCTTTCTACTGATTTGGCCGGTGGTAATAAAAAAATGTCCCCGCCAGCTATGTTTCTCCAGCATGCCTGCAATTCGCGTGATGGCGCTTTCTCCCCCATCGTCGAAGGTTAGAAGAAAAGGAAGCGTTCCTGCAGATGCGCTGGCAAGTTCGTGGGCGGTGATGGCAGGCGTGTTGCGTATCCGGGCGATGGCAGCCAGATGGGAATCGAATTCGGCGCGGCTCAATTTATATTTTGCCGTGCCGGGACCGCTGAAGCCACTAGACTCCCAGTCGGTTCCATCGACGACGTCGTGATACAGCAAGCAGGCCGCCCTCACGGGTGGTGCCCCTTTTTGGCTTGTGATTTCCATGCGAAGTATTTAGTCAACCAGGGTTGCCCCCAAGCGGCGGACGGCCTGCCTGCGGTATTTAAGGGCGCGGCGGTCCCGTTAAAAATCTCCAGGAATTTGCCACGCAAAGCATCCAGATTTTCCAGGACGACGCGGCCCTGGATGACGATGTGCGAGTCGTTTACCTCGTCGAAAGGATAGCTGTAATAGCCGAATGCGGGTCCAGTGTCTACGCCTCGGTCGATTCTGAGTAGGGTCATCCCAACCTTTTTCAGGTCCCGATTGGCGAGTGCCCAAAAACAGCCGTGGGCATTTCGATACTCGGGACATATTCCAGGATGCATGACGAATGTGCCCTTTGACGCAATCGAAAATATCCTCTCCTTGAGCATCACTTTGCAGCGTGCCAAAACCAGGTCAGGACTAAGGCTGCGAATGAATGCTTCGGCTTCCTGACTGTTTGGGGTTGGAGTCTTGAGAATGGCAGTGCTTGGAAGGAGATCGCTGTAGACAAGACTCTTTGCGTAAACCTCTTGTTGCTCCCACCGTAAATCTTTCCCGGCCAAGAAAGCGCGGTAGTAGAACCGGAATGCCAGAACGTCGATGAAGCGCAGCAGCCCGATTCGCTTTACCTCGCGCCGGATGCGCCGCCAAAGTCTTTGCGGGGGCTCCTGAATGACAATGATCCCCACCAAATTGGAGAACGAATTCAGCCAGCGTGCCAATACGATTTCATCCAGCGCTGCCCCATCGTGGCAAATCAGCAGAGTTTTCATGGTCGATCAGACTCAATGCCGCTTGGATGATTCTAAGCCACAAGAACGCAAGTAACGGTTGCGGCCAACAGCCGAAGAGCGCCCACAGTGTGGACGCCCTTCACGCTAATCGTTAATTTCTACCGAATTTATGGTTCGCCTACTTGGCGAGCACCCTCACCTCTACAGTACTCCAGCCGTGGCCGCCTGCATGGAATCTATATTTGCGCCCGGTTTGTTTCCGTCCGTGGCCGCATGGGTGTAGGGACTGTTGGAGAGCAGATGATAATCCCCGCCATTTCCATTGTTGAAGTTCACGAAGCCCATCGCAGCCGGGCTAGCGACTTCGGTGTTGTCGGCGGGAAGCGGGTCACCAGGAAATTTCGATGAATTCGAGGAGTTTATTAGGATATTGCCCGTCGCAGCCCAGGTAGTGCCCATGCATCCGTTCAGAGCGCCAGTCATTCCGGATCCATTCTTGGCTCCGCACCCTGGAAGTTTATTGCCGGGCAGAACCTCATGAAATCCCAGGTTGCCGGATGTCATCAAGTTATTGTTGAATGAAAAATTACTGAAGACCTCAGGCGCTGCGTTGATGATAACGCTCGCCGTGCCAGAACCGACGGGAAAGCCGGTGTTGTGCTCGATCTGAATATCGTGGGGCCAATTGCTGGGCTGGTTGGTGTTGAAGCCGATTAAATAACCGTCACTGCAGCAACTACCCGGCGAATAGGTGGTGGCGTTGATATCGTCGAGAAGATTGTCGTGGATACTGAGGCCATAGAGCGGACCGGATAAGAAGGAGCAATTTCCCGTTCCGTTGCCCGACTGGCCCAGGCAGGTGGTCGCGTAAACGACAGCCATGCCGATGGCGTTTACCGCATGGCGGACGATGTTATAGCGAAAAACGACGTCGTGAACCGTACACCCCGGACATTCCCCGTATTGATTTTTAGGACCGAAAAGAATAGCGGTGCCTTTTTGAGACTGGGCCCAATTGTTCTCAAAAATATTTCCTTCAACGAGTTCGCGAATACCACTCTTACTTTCAAACAGGTTCTTCACGGCAAAGGCGGTACCGAAGTATGAGGGATCTTTACTCCACCAGGTTAGCGGCTTGAATACATGGTTACGGCGTAGTTCGACGTCGGTGATGTTGGTGGATGACGAACCGCCTCCCCACAAGATGGATACTCCGGAGGCTTCCAGAAAATTGTTTACGATCTTCACCGGCCCGGTGCCTGTTACGGAACCGATAGCCGAGGAATCCGCCCCGTAGCCGGAGAGTTTCGAATGGATATCGGAAATGTAGGAGTCAATCACGGCAACATAGGTGCTGTTGGAAAATTCCACACCCTTTACATCTTCTCCAATGGGTGAGCCGTGGACCCAGCAACGGTCGAAGATAATGTGGTCTGCGCTGGTGAGCATGATGAGATCGTAGAAGCCCCCCGTCGCTCCGTTAGCGCCGGTATCGGCGACTTCCAGACCAATCAGACGATAGTAGTTCGCTCCCGCGTCGGTGTTGATGATTTGAGAAGCCTTGGCTGCGCCCGCGATTCGAGCCATAACATTGCTGGTGGACGCGCAATTCAGGGCAGGACGGCCAGGCAGCGATGAAACACCTGCGTAGCACGGAGTGGCGCGCATGCCTTCCGCGGACAAGCCTGAACCGAGGCCGCTGCTGCGGATGGTGATGTAGTGGCCAGAATCGCAATTCTTGGCCGGCAAAGTGAAACCGGAATAAGTTTGACCAGCTTGCAGAACGAGCGTATCGCCGCAGTTCGCGTTATCCACCGCGGTTTGCAGTTTCGCACTCGGAGAGACTTGGGTAACCGCCCCTGGCGAAGGTGTCGAGGCCTGGGCAGTCTGGTAGCACGCGGTCGGCATTGCAGTTGGGCCATCGGCCGAGCCGAAGTTTGGGACGTCACCGGCATTGCAATAGCGATTGTCTGGACCGGACGGCGCAGGGGATCCGGAGATACCGCTGGATGACGGGCCCGCTATGGCTAGTGTGGTGGTGGCTTGGGCGGAAGAGTCTGCCAAGCTAGTGGCTACGATCTTGAAAATTGTGCCAGACTTGCCGCTCGGAACCGTATAAAGACCGTTATCGGTGATGATGCCGCTGCTGGCGGACCAGGTGACGGCCGTGTTGCTGGTATTGCTGACCAAAGCGGAAAACTGAATTTTGCTACCCGCCGCTACACTTGGATTTTCCGGCGTGAGCTTCACTGACGCATTGGGAACTGGATTGGCGGCTGGATTGGACGAACCGGGCATTATCGTAGACGAGCACCCGATGGTAATCAGCAACAGCAGCAGAACAATTCCTGTAAAGGCGCATTTGTGAGTCCGGCAAGCTCGAAAAGCTCTGATACCAGTGGCGTTGGGGAGTTTCATCGGTACCTCGAAGCGAAATTTGGGGAAGAAGTCATTGCGTATGAACAGATAGAAGTCTGCTTTCGAGACCTTAAACGACCCCACGTGGAGACAATAGATAACCGGGGGACAGGACCCTGCAGGAGCGGAAGTACATGCCTAAAGGGTTACGACCGAAGAGTTAAGAAATGCTTATTCGGCTCAAGGACTTCATGGTCTGGGGGAGGCAACAACATTCTGCAAGGTGTGCGCAAAAGTCTCAGCTACTTTCGACCAGCTGTAGTTTTCTTGTACCAGCGCCCTGGCTGCAGTTCCCAAGTGCTGACGCCGCTTGGAATCGTTAATTAGAGCGATTACAGATTCGGCAAAATCTTTGGGCGTGTCGGCCAGAAGGATGTTCTCGCCCGTCTTCACCGCCAGGCCCTCCGCACCAACCGAGGTAGAGATGACTGCCTTGCCCATTGCCATGGCTTCAAAGATCTTCAGGCGAGTGCCTCCGCCGATCCGCAGGGGCACAATGCACACCGAACCCCGTGCGACAAATGGCCGTATGTCTTCTACCCATCCGGTAAGGCGAACACTCTTTTCCGTCTCGGCTAAAGCCCGCAGCTTCCGGGAAGGGCTTCTGCCCACAACTTCCAACACCACGCTGGGGCACTTCTCTCTGATCAACGGAAGAATGGCGTCGACAAAATACAGAATCGCGTCTTCGTTCGGAAGCCAATCCATGGAGCCAGTGAAGACCAGCGAATCTGTTAATTCTTCGATCGGCATGGGCTGAAAATAATCAATGTCGACACCAGTGGGAACGACGGAGAGCCTTTCGGGGTCAATCAGAGGTGCGAACGCATCGCGATCTGTCTCAGAGACGGTGAGCACATGGTCAGCCAGTTTCAGATATCGGCGCTCAGCGGCCTCCATTTTTCGCCATTCGCGCCAGGAGATCGCTTTCCACAGTGGACTGGTCGCAACCTCGTAGTGACGCCGCCAGATTGTGGCCTCCACGTTGTGGGTGAACAGCACCTTGGGAGTAACAGAATTCCACGGGATCACTCCAGCCGCAAAGATGAAATCACAAAGGATGACGTCATAAATTTCCTGTTGCAGGAGAGCATGCAATTTCCGGCGTACCTCGGGGCGGCAAAATTTTGTGAGGCTATAGGGCTGTGAGGAAAACAGGCGAACTCCGTAGTCTCGCATCTCCGCGAAGCTCTTGGGTTTCGGAAGTTGCAGTGGTACACACACAACTCGATCAAATATATTCTTCAGGTTCGGATGAAAGTCGTTGGGGAGCGCGGCATAGAAGGAAAAGAAAGTAACAGAATGCTGAAGAGCCAGTTCGCGCAGGATGTTGTAGCTGCGGATTTTTCCACCTGTATCGGGCGGCACCAAGCCGCCTGCTTTTACCCACAGAATTTTCATGGCAGGAATGGTTACCAGCAAATTCCTTCGTAGTGGCCTGATGCCGCAGGTCTCGAGACTCGTTCCAGGTTCACCAAATCAATGACGATATGCTCCCGACGAAGGCCCTTGCCCAGTTCATCGCGATTCAAGCCGCGGGTCGCAACGATAACCACCTCTGCATCGCTAAGAACGTTTGCCAGGCTGGTGGAAAGCAGAGAGCCAATGTGGGGTATCACTTCTTCAATGTATTGCCGGTTGGAGCCGATAAGTCTTCCCAGCGAGACATTGTCATCCCAGATGCGAATCTGTCGACCCTCTCCCAGCAGCCGTTTGACAAGTTGCACTTGAGGGCTTTCACGGAGATCGTCGGTTGCTGCTTTGAAACTCAGTCCCAGCATTGCGATTTTCTTTTTGCCAGTCTTGAGCACCATTTCTACCGCGCGATCAAGATGTTGGTCGTTACTTGGAAGAATGGATTGAAACAAAGGCAGATTGAGATCCAATTCCTTGGCTCGATAATTGAGAGCACGCACATCTTTCGGCAGGCAGGAGCCGCCAAATGCAAAACCGGGCTTAAGATATGTGGGAGAAATGTTGAGGCGGGTATCGGAGGTGAAAATCTCGACCAGTGCCTCGGCGTCGACGCTTAATTCCTTCGCCAGCGTGCCGACTTCATTAGCAAAAGAAACCTTTACCGCGTGCCACGCGTTGCAAACATATTTAACCATTTCCGCGGAGCGGAAAGAGGTTTCGAAAATCCGTCCCGGAGCCCACTTGTAGACTTCGCGCAGAATCCCGCTATGTGTGGAGTCCGCCGCGCCGATCACGGTCATGGCGGGCTCCAGGAAATCAGCGACCGCCGTACCCTCCCGCATGAACTCGGGATTCACACACACACCGAAATCCCGGCCGAGTTTCTTGCCACTCGATTTCTCGAGCGCTGGAACGACAATCGCTTCGGCGGTTCCCGGCAAAACGGTGCTGCGCAGGACTACGAGATGAAATCCGTTTTTCTTCTTCAGGACTTGTCCGATCTCCCGGCAAACTGGCTCGATGTGGCCGAGATCGAGCTTTCCATTGCGCAGACTCGGCGTGCCCACGCAAAGGAACGAAATTTCACTATTCAGGACGGCGTGTTCAGAGTCCGAAGTGGCGTGCAGTCGTCCCGCGGCATGGCTCGCTGAGCTCAGATCCCCGACCCGCGGCTCAACCACGGGGCTTCTCCCAGCCTGCATGGCTTCGACTTTCGTTGGAGTGAGGTCAACTCCGATGACATTGTGCCCCTTGTGAGCCAGGCAGACGGCCGTGACCGTGCCAACATAACCAAGTCCAAATACGCTAATCGATGCACTCATGCGGATACGTTATTCCCTTTTCGCGCCATCGTCGAACATAAGCCATGGTAACGATTGCGGCAAACTTGCGAAGGCTACCCAGACTAAAAATATCTGCGGCCCCCGCGATCATAATTCAGTAACTACTGTGCCTTCAGTCATATAGGAGAAATCTATGCAAACATATTTTTGAAAAAGTCGAGAGCCGCCCCCATTCCATACCCAACCGAGCCAACCACAGATAGTATTTAAACATGGAGTCGTAACCCTGCCGCATTCGCGGGCAACACGCTAGTAACTAAATTCATACTGTGGATGGCATTATCCTTGGGACGCGTGACCGCAGGCCACAAAAACCCGGACGAGATCGCAGAAGATAGTAGGGTGCGCCCCACGCCGCATTCCAGACGCAGGGTGTTTTATCTACTGGACTCGCTGAACGTGGGGGGAACCGAAACCCAGGCGGTGGAACTGGCGCGGCGGATTCCGGCGGCTGGCTACGACGTGACGCTGGGCTGTTTGCGAGTGCAAGGGCCATTGTTGCAGCGACTTGAGGGAGCAGCAGTTGTCCTACGAGAATTTCATCCTAAGGGCGGCATCGACACGCCGGCAGGGCTTTACCAGATTTTCCGGCTTAGTTGGTTCTTGAGGCGCGGAAAGTTTGACGTAGTTCATACCCACGATCTGTGGTCGAACCTGCTCGGCATTCCTGCGGCACGAATGGCGAGTGTCCCGGTGATCGTCTCCAGCCGGCGCGATCTTGGGCATCTCGACTGGTATCAGGGTAAGCGGCGGCGGTGGCTGCGGAGCATACAGAATCTGTCAGGCGCCGTGGTGGCCAATGCCACACCAATAAGAGACGCGCTGATTTCCGAAGATGGATTTGCACCGGAAAAGCTACGAGTGATTCATAACGGCGTCGATGTCGACAAATTTCACGCTGACCGCTATGGCCGCGACCGTATCTTTCCCGGGATGGGCGACGACAAACTCATCGTGTTGGTGGGCAACATGCACTCCGATGTGAAGGGACACCCTTGGTTGATTGCCTCGGCGCCCGCAGTCCTTCGCGAGTTTCCTTCGACTCGATTTGTGCTGGTTGGAGACGGCCAACAGCGTTCCTGTTTCGAGCAGCAGGTAGCCGCGTTAGGTCTGGAGCGGAGCTTTTTGTTCCTGGGCCGCCGTGACGATATTCCTGCGATCCTCGCCTGCTGTGATATCGCTGTGTTGCCATCGAGGGCCGAAGGCTTGCCGAACGCGGTACTGGAATACATGGCTGCGGGATTGCCAACCGTTGTGAGCCGCGTCGGCGGAAGTGCCGAACTGGTAGACAGCGGCGTGACTGGACTGGTTGTTCCTCCTGAGGATTCTGCGGCACTGTCAACTGCGTTCTTGAAATTCTTGCATGATCCGGGGTTAGCGCAGAAGATGGCGAGAAGCGGAAGGGAGTTCATCGTCCGCAATTTCAGCTTCGAGAGGCTGGTGCGCGAAGTGGACGCGCTCTATACCGACCTTCTGCAGCGCGCCGGGGGAAGCCGCTAGAAATGGGAACTGCCGCTAGAGGAAGTCGAATCAGCCGTCTCGCCTCGATGGGCCGGCGCGAGCTGCTTGACCGCTCTCGGCAGTATGTTACCGCCCGGATCGATATGTTGCGGTATCGGGCCGGTCTAGATTTTCCCGTTGAGGTTACAAACGCTGCGTCTGAGGGACATTTTTTCTTCACAGCCGCCGATGTTCCATCACTCTGCGTGATGTTGAAGGAAACCTTCCCAGCGGAAGCTGATGACATCATTCGTCAGGCGGAGAGCATTTGTCTCCATCGTTTCAGCTTGCTTGGCCTGAAGAATCTCGCCTACGGTGAAGAGATCGATTGGCACTATGACGTAGTTCATGCCAAGCGGGCGCCGCATAGACCGTGGTTTAACGTGAAGTATCTCGATTTTGAGGAAGTTGGCGACTCCAAAATCACCTGGGAGCTGAACCGGCATCAACACTTCGTCACGCTGGCCAAGGCCTACTGGCTTACCGGCGATAGTAAATTTGTCGAAGAGATTTTCGCGCAATGGACCCATTGGCGCAGGCAAAATCCTTACCCGATCGGAATAAATTGGGCGAGCAGCTTGGAAGTCGGATTCCGAACCTTGTCGTGGATTTGGACCTTCTTCCTTTTAAGAGAGTGCCCGCTTTTCACAACGGAGTTGCGTAAACAGTGGAAAAATGCGCTGGGCTTGAGCGGACGTCACATTGAAACCTATCTGTCCACTTATTTTTCCCCTAATACCCATCTTCTGGGCGAGGCTCTGGCTTTGTTCTTCCTGGGAACTCTTTTCCCGGGCATGCGGCCGGCCGAGAGGTGGCGGCGCCGTGGTTGGGAGATTCTGCAAAGCGAGGCCGCGAAGCAAGTACGGAAGGACGGTTTCTACTTTGAACAATCGACTTATTACCACGTCTACGCCCTGGATATGTTTTTGCACGCTCGCATTTTGGCCGAGCTCAATGCGGTTGAGATTTCCCCCGGACTAGACCAGGTTCTGCAAGGTATGCTGAACGCTCTATTGTTATTGGGCCGGGCGGGCGTTCCGCCGACATTGGGAGATGACGACGGTGGAAGATTATTCGATCCCCGGCGTAATCGCTCCGAGCACATGATTGATGCTCTGGCTACGGGCGCAGTGCTCTACCAGCGCGGAGATCTGAAGTCTGTGGCCGGCGGTCCCCGGGAGGAAACCCTGTGGCTGTTAGGCAAGAAAGGGCTCGCCGATTTTGATTCGTTGCCTGCCGTCCAGCCCTTCGCTGGTTCCAACGCATTACCCGATGGCGGCTTCTATCTGATGAGCGACGAAATCTCGGAGCAGCAGTTGCTGATTGATGCGGGGCCACTGGGATCCGGAAATGGCGGGCACGGACATGCCGATGCTCTCAGCATTTGCCTAGTTCGAAAGGGACGACACCTTCTGATGGATCCCGGAACATTCGAATACGTCGGCCCCAGCGGAGAACGCCAGCGATTGCGCAGCACCAGTGCTCACAACACGATGCAAATTGACGGACGCGATCAGGCAGATGGAACCGGTCCCTTTTCCTGGAAGAACCCACCACGCGTCAAAGTCGAGCAATGGATCACGGGGCAGCATTTTGCTCTGTTTCAGGGCAGTCACAATGGGTACTCGCGTTTGCCATCCCCTGTCATACACCGCAGATGGGTGTTTCAGAAGAAGAACGGTGGGTTCTGGCTGGTATGCGACGTGGCGGAAGGCTACGGACCACATCAGTTGGACATTGCCTGGCACCTGGGCCCCACACTTTCGTCTTCCTCTCCAGACCAGAATTTCTTCTCCGGCGAATGCGACAGTCTGGCATTGTTGACGGCTGAGCACCGTGACTGGTCGCGGAGTGTGCGCAGCGAATCTTGGTCGCCGGCATATGGCCATCAGGAAAGCGCGAGCGTGGTTCACTTCAGTGGAAGGTTTGAACTTCCGGCTGATTTTGCCACGCTGATTAGATTGGACGAGAGCGCCCAGTCGGCGACTGGGCAGTTGCTGAAAACTGGAGGCGTCAATACAGGAATGGTTTGTGGCTATCGCTATTCCAATCCGCAGCAGGAACACCACTTTTTCTTTGCTCATCGCGAGTCCGGTCCGTGGACTGCGGGCGTGTGGGCCAGTGACGCGGAGTTTCTCTACTATTCTGTTGATCGTGAACGGGAAGAGTACATGTTGGTTTTGGTTAACGGCTCCTATGCCGACGCGTGCGGCCGCAGGGTGCTCACTTGTGCGGAGCCGGTGCGCTATGCTGAAGTCTTGAGTTCGGCTATGAAAGTCGAGATTTTATCCCCTGACCGAGAGAATGTTAGCCTCCAGCAATCGCTCGACCGCGTACTGGCGAATGGAGATTTCATCGCGCCCGTGAATGATTCCAAAGGAATGGGTGTTTAGATATGTGCGGAATCTGTGGCATTTTTCATTCCGACCGGGCTCAGCGGGTAAATCGCGACACTTTGGAAGCGATGAACCGGCAAATCGTTCACCGCGGGCCGGACGACGACGGATTCTTTGTCGAGGAAAATGCCGGACTGGCGATGCGCCGCCTCAGCATCATTGACATACAGACCGGTCATCAGCCTCTCAGCAACGAAGATGGTAGCGTCTGGATCGTATTCAACGGCGAGATCTACAATCACCAGGACTTGCGAAAGGATCTCGAGTCTAAAGGACACCGCTATCGCACCAGGAGCGACACCGAAACTATTGTTCACTTGTACGAGGAATATGGAAGGAGCTGCGTCAACCACTTACGCGGAATGTTTGCTTTCGCGATTTGGGATCGTAACAAGAGAAACTTGTTCCTGGCACGCGATCGGCTGGGCATCAAACCACTCTATTACCGCCACGGCGGAAAGACGTTGTTATTCGGATCGGAAATCAAGACCATTCTCGCCCACCCTGACGTAAAGCGGGAGTTCAACCGCGGCACGCTGGCTGAGTATCTGGCCTTCGGCTACGTTGCTGGAGAAGAGAGTATGTACGCCGGGATTCGCAAGCTGATGCCCGGCCATGTTCTTACGGTGGACGAGCGCGGCGAATTAGAAACCTCGTCGTATTGGGAGCTGAGTATCAAGCCCGACGACGGCAGTCAGTCACGCGAATTCTACGTCAGCCGCTACCGCGAACAGCTGGAAGAGTGCGTTTCCAGCCATCTGATGAGTGACGTTCCTCTCGGCGTCTTTCTGAGCGGCGGCCTCGATTCCAGCGCGGTGGCGGCGCTGACCACCAAAATCCGTAAGGAGCCGATCGAGACTTTTGCCGTGGGTTACGGCGAGGAGGCCTTTAGCGAACTCCCCTATGCCCGCACCGTTGCGGAGCATTTGAAATCGAAACACCATGAAGTCCGTCTCAGCCGCGATGAATTTTTTCAGACTCTGCCGCGATTGATCTGGCATGAAGATGAGCCCATTGTGTGGCCATCCAGCGTAGCTCTCTACTTTGTTGCCCGCCTGGCCCGGCAACGCGTGACGGTTGTTTTGACGGGCGAAGGTAGTGATGAGACCCTGGCCGGCTATACACGCTACCCGTGGACTTTGTTGAACTCGCGCATGGATAGCGCTTATCGCAGCATAACGCCGGCTGCGCTGCGCCGGATATTGCGGGAAGCAATCGACGCTCTTTCTTGGCCCGCGGAGGCCAAGAGGAAAGTCGAACACACGTTTCTGATGCGCGACGGCGCCTCGTGGCCTTCCTTCTATTTTGATAATTTTTATTCCGCGTTTTCCGCCTCGGAGCTGGACGAACTGCTTACGCCCGACGCCAAGCAAATCGCGGGCGATGCGTATGCAGGTTCCATGGAATACTGGAATCGATCTTCCGGCGACCTGCTGCACCGCTTGCTGTACACGGATATCAAAACCTATCTGGTGGAATTGTTGATGAAGCAAGACCAGATGAGTATGGCCGCCTCGATCGAAAGCCGCGTTCCCTTTCTCGACCATAAGCTGGTCGAGTTTACGGCGAGCATACCGGCAAAATACGCGACCAAGGGAATGTCAGGAAAGCGCATTCTAAAGGCAGCGGTGGAGGATCTGTTGCCTCACTCCATCGTCTACCGGCAAAAGATGGGATTTCCCACACCTTGGGCCTATTGGCTTGCGGGAACCTCTCTGGATGCCCTGCGTAACCTGCTACTGGAACCGCGTACTCTGGAGCGCGGACTCTTCCGTCCTGAAGTCGTCACACAGTTGTTTGCCGAGCACACTGCGGGTCGCCGCGATCACGGCAACCGCATCTGGCGTCTGCTGAATCTCGAGCTGTGGTTCCGGGTATGTCTGGAGTGCGAAGCGACGGCGGATGGAGCCTCGCGTGAGAAATTGGTCGCATCCCGATGAGCGGGGAATGATTCTCATCAGCGTCCAGCCAAGATATTGAATGCTCAAGCATGTCAAACTCGCAACTCTAGGTGCGCTTCGAAGCGGCGGTATCTTCCGCTGGGTAGCGAACAGCAATTGGCGGCAACAACGCTTATTGATTCTCTGCTATCACGGCACTTCGCTTGAAGATGAGCATCTTTGGCGACCCAGCCTTTACATTCATTCGGACAAGCTCGAAGAGCGACTCCAATCCTTAAAAAAGGGAAATTATTCGGTGCTGCCTTTGGGGGAAGCCTTGCAACAGCTTCGTGCCGGGACCCTGCCTCCGCGCAGTGTCGCGCTCACTTTTGACGACGGCACGTACGATTTTTTCCGGCAGGCCTATCCTCTCTTAAAAGCCTACGGTTTCCCCGTGACGGTCTATCAGACCACCTACTACGTTTTGCTTCAGCGGCCGGTTTTCAACCTGATTTGCTCATACATGCTATGGAAGAGGCGGGACGAGGTGATCGCGGATGGCTCTGAAATTGGCGTGCGTAAGCCATTGGATTTACGCAGCGAAGCCGGCCGCAGAGCCGTCATGCTGGATCTGATTGCATTCTCCGAACGCGAGGACAGAACCGGATTGCAAAAAGATGAAATCGCGGCGCAACTCGCGCGCCTTTTAGAGATTGACTATGACCAGCTAAGAGCCAGACGGATTCTGCAGGTGATGAACGCGGCCGAGGTGCAGGAAATTGTCCGCAACGGAGTTGACGTTCAACTGCACACGCACCGCCACCGCACACCGGAGGATGAGTCGCGATTCCGGAAAGAAATCCAGGACAACCGTTCTCGCATTCGTGAGTTGGCGTCTAACGATCCCATTCATTTCTGTTATCCCAGTGGAGTGCATCGGCCATCGTTTCTGCCCTGGCTTAGGGAGGAGCGCGTGGTGTCTGCGACGACCTGTGACGTTGGCCTGGCCACCCGTCAAAGTGAAAGCCTTTTGCTTCCCCGTTTTATCGATAACCAAAATCGTTCTCAGCTCGAATTTGAAAGTTGGCTCACAGGAGTAGGGGATATGCTGGCGCTGCGGCGGGCGGCTACCCAGAGATATGTTCCTGGCCGGAGTTAGCCGCGACCTAACGAGTCGTCGTGATTCTTGTGCTGGAGTGAATCCCTTGCTCTCCGGCATTCACGCAGTTAATCATCGACCACACTCAGTAACGTTACGCCGGTTATGAGAACCCGAGACCGAAAGGCGGCGGCATATCGGTTAGACTGAAGGTCATAAGCCGGTTCGCTATATCGTTCGAGCCATGAAGAATTTGGTAAAGAAGGCAGTGCTCGGCAGCAGAGTCTTGCGCTTGGCAGCAGGTTTTCGTGGCCCGGGGGCCGCGATTCTCATGTATCACTCGGTAATGGAGAATCCGGCGGAGCAGGATGACTTGCTGGGCGGGATCATCCACTCGCAACGTGCCTTCCGCCAGCAGATGGAGTTGCTGGCGCGGCACTATCGTCCCGTGAGTCTCGATCAGATCAAGAACTTTGCCTGCGGGGCGGAAAAGTTTCCTGATCGCGCGGTGGCGGTTACGTTTGACGATGGCTATGCGGATAATTACGAGATCGCCGCGCCCATCTTGAAAGAAGTCGGAATACCGGCCATGTTTTACGTAGTGGTCGAGTGCGTCGCGCAGGGCAAGCTTCCATGGCCGGCGCGTCTGCGTTTTGCGTTTCGCAAAACGAAGAAGGAAAGTTGGAGCGAAGCTGACGGCATGGCTTGGCCGCTGCGCAACCGGGACGAAGGTGAGAACGCGTATCTCCACGCTTGCGATGTGTGTTGCCAACTCACGGGCCACGCCCAGGAAGAATATATTTCACGCCTCGAACAGGAATTGGGTGCGAGTGTGCCTGAAGAAGCAGGTACGCTGATGATGAACTATGAGCAGGTAAGAGGCCTTACGCGCCAGGGACACATCGTTGGTTCGCATACCATGACGCATCCGAACCTGGCGCATATCAGTCTGCCGGAGGCGCAAGTCGAAATGGCAGAATCAAAAAGGCATTTGGAATACGAACTAAAGTCCTCCGTGCAGCATTTTTCCTATCCTTGCCCCGCACTGCCTCCTAATTGGACTGAGAAAACCGCCGAACAGAGCCGCCAAGCCGGATATGAAACCGCTGTCACCACCGATGACGGAGTCGTGCGGAAGGGTGACGACCCGCAATGCTGGAAGCGCATTCGACCGACAAAAACCGCAGAGGGATTAAGGTGGAATCTGGACCGCGCTTTCGCCAGTGGAGACCAACGGTGATGACCGTGATCGAGAGCCGCGCCGAGGCTCGCGCGCCCCGCTCGAATTCCTGGGCTCGTCTTTTCATTGATCATCTGCGGAAAAAGGGAAGAGCATTGGCCAAGAAGATCATTCCCGGTGGCCTGGTGCAGGAGGTCAGTCGATACCGGTCGCTCAGAAAGCCGGAACGGTCGCTCTATCTCAAGCTAAAGGTCAAGAACTCGCTGACCCTCAATTCTCGTAGAGTGCCGAGCGGAGCACGCTCCTTCGTCTTCGTCTGCTTCGGCAACATCATGCGCAGCCCTATGAGCGAAGCTCTCTTCAGGGAAGCCATCGCACGCCGTGCCAACGCCGGCGTAAAAAGTTGTTCAGCTGGACTCAACGCCACTCCTGGCAAGGGGGCTCATCCTTGGGCCATTGCCGCCGCTCAAGATTTCGGGATCTCACTAGAAGGCCATCAGGCCACGTTGTTGACTCGTGCGATGGTGGACGAGGCGGACGCGATACTGGCGATGGACGTTCAAAATCAGGTGGAGTTCCTGTCGCGCTACCCCGATGCCGCCGGCAGACTCTTTCTGCTTGGGGCGTACTCAGGAACGACTTCTCGTGCCATCGAGATTCGCGATCCATTTTTTGGGAACCTGGACGAAACGCGGCGTTGCTACCGGTTGTTGCAAACCTGCACGCAAAACCTGGCGGACAGCCTCGATTTGAAGAGCACCCTGAGCGCGGCAACATCGAACGGAGGACGATGAAAAGGCCGGTTCTCATCGTCGGGGTTGAGCCGCGCATCACCATCCCGATCGCACGGTCGCTGCATCGACATGGCGTCCCCGTCGAGGTTGCGTCGCTTACGGATTCAGAAGCACGCCTTCGGTCACGCGCCGTGTCTGACTTTATCCGCCTGCCCGAATCTGACCTTCAAATGGGTCACTCGGCCGCCGTTAACGAATTCTTGACCGAGTTGATTTCGCAACGCCGGTACGACATGCTGATCCCGGCTACCGACGCAGCTCTTTCTCTGGTTTCGGCACACGATGCCGGCCTTCGCGAGTTGCTGCATGTTGCGTGTCCGTCACCTCAAGTAGTCAATAGGATCCTCGATAAATCGCTCACTCTGGATTTCGCCCGCAAGGCAGGAATTCGAGTGCCGTCGACTTACCGTGTCTCGAATGTTGCGGAACTAGAAGCGATTTCTAATCAACTTCGATTTCCAGTAGTCGCCAAGCCCTACCACAAGAGCAGCGAAACGGATTTCAAGGTCCGTTATTTCCCGACCTTCGATAACCTCCGCCAGGCACTGATGGATGATCGTGAACTGGGCAGCAGAATATTGCTGCAGGAATTTGCCGAGGGCGACGGGGTAGGGATCGAGATGCTAATGCACGACGGCAAACCGATCGCGATCTTCCAGCACCGTCGATTGAAGGAGGTTCCTGCCAGCGGCGGGGCTGCCGCCGTGGCCATCGCAGAGACGCCCGAACCGACGCTTGTCGGTCAAGCGGTCACCTTGTTGCGCGCCTTAGAATGGGATGGAGTTGCGATGGTCGAATTCCGCTACGATCGCGCGCGGCGCCAGAGTTCCCTGATGGAAGTGAACGGGCGCTATTGGGGAACCTTGGCGCTCGCCATTCAAGCCGGTGTGGATTTTCCCTGGTACCAATGGCAGGTCGCTCACAGCGAAACACCGGAGGTACCCGCCAGTTATTCGGTGGGTGCACGCTGGCGCTGGAGCGCAGGCTACATCCGTCGCTGGCATGGACTCGCAGCCAGTTCAGCTAAAAGAGCATTTCGTCAACCGGGCGTCATCAAAAACCTGGTGCCATCCTGGGAGGACCTGAGTGTCCGGGACGCACTATGGGATGCCGCCGACCCCATACCTGCAATCTCGGAACCTCTCCGTCAATTAAGGAATTTAGTAACTGCAGACGCCATGTCTGCATGGAGAAAAATTGGGCTGCGCCGAGTACGAACGGAGAAGCAATCGGGCACAGAACAGCAGCCCGTCGACCTTGCCGCAAAGAAGGATAACCTGGGAGCATGAAGAAAATTCTCAAAAGCCTCACGCATGCGTCGCAAGTGCTCAGAGGCAGGGTTAGTGCAGGTCGCGGTGCTACCATCTTTCCCGATGATGTTTTTCTTGTTTCATATCCTAAGTCGGGAAATACTTGGGTGCGATTTCTGATAGCCAATCTGGTGCATCCGAATGCGCCGGTCACCTTTCTCAACATTGAATCAGTAGTGCCGTCCATCTACATCCTTCCCGATAGGGAGCTGCGAAAATTTTCTCGCCCGCGCATTCTTAAGAGTCACGAATGCTTCGTGCCACGCTACGAGACGGTTATTTACATCGTTCGCGATCCGCGGGACGTGGCGGTTTCGTATTATTACTACAACCTCAAGAAGCGTTTGCTGCCACCGGATTGCACTCTCGACCAGTACATTCCGCGGTTTATTGCCGACGACCTCGATATGAGAAGCGGACCGTGGGGCGATCACGTCCTGAGTTGGGTGCGGATGCAAGACTCGGTCGAAAGATTCCTCTTGCTGCGCTATGAGGATATGATCGCCCACACCGATACTGAATTGGATCGAGTCTCCGATTTCCTGGATTTGAAGTCCGACTCCACCCGGGTGCGACGTGCGATCGAGCTCAGCTCCGCGAAGAACATGCGCCGGATGGAAGAAAAACAATCTGATGACTGGGTCTTCACCAAGGGAATGCGCAAGGACATCCCTTTCATCCGCTCGGCAACTTCGGGCGATTGGCGTTCCAGTCTTTCCGCCGGCGCAGTTGCACAGATCGAACGGGCGTGGGGAACAGCAATGCAGGCCGTGGGATACAAACTAAGCAAGGACCTGCCGACCAGTGGCTAATTCGGATAAGGGCCAAGTATCCCGCCGCTAGCCGATTTTATTCTCCTCTGGACCCTTCTTGCTCCCGCGCAATTTGACGTTAGCGCGATGAAGCCCTCGCCACGCTGATTCCGGAAGGCTGCGGCGCAACCATTCCTTTCCCGCCTTGGCTCGGCGCATGCCGGTGAGATAGGCGGCGCCAATCGTGAAAGGCTGGGCGAATTGCAAATCCAAATAGTTTCTGGATTCTGCTCCCCATCTGGCCTTGTATCCAGGCTCGCCACCCAGAAAATCGTAAGTTCGCATTCCTTGGGCAATCAATTCCTTCATGACATGCCCCCTCAGCAGAAAGCCCACGCGGTCTGAGGCATATGCCGGATCGTTGCCCTCCTGGAGCTGAAAAACCTGCCGTCCGTATCGAAATCCAAACTGCGCTGCTACAACTACGCCATTCAGTTCGAGTACCCACAGATCCAGCAGGTCCTGCGGTAAAAGCGATCGGCTGAGTTCATAGTAAAAGTTCCGTCGCTCTTGGGAACCGAAACTGCCGCGTTCTCCGGCCGCTTCCCACCGTGCCTGATGATGTTTGAAGAGAGCCTCCAAGCACTTTGCAAGCTGGCTTTCGGCGCCGCAACGATAAGTTTGCACGGCATAGCGTTTTTCCGAACGTCGCGCGTATCGGACGAGATTCTTTTGGTCCTCACTGGAAAGCCGTCCCAGATACTCCTCCCAAGTACCAGGCAGCTTGATGGCGGAGGCCGGGCGAGTTTTTTCAATAGCTATCCACTTTTTCCGCGCGAGCAACTGCCGCAATGCCGAGGCCGCTGGCGAGTAAGGAGGCAATGTATTGAGCTCAGCAAAATCCCAATGATTCCTCTCGCCTTCCAGCAAGTGCAACAGCGATGCAGCAAAGCTTTCTTCAAATCCGGGAAGGACCGGCAAATCGAGATTGTCGGAGTCTTTGCTGCCGTCGCCCATCAGGCGTAGTTGGCGAAGAGGAATCGCCCTTGCGACTCGAACCTTGGTCAAGGAAAGAGGCGCCAGCGCCACGAGGCGGGAACCAGCGAAGAAGCCCGCCACCAGCAACTGTTGATCATTCCCGAAATTCTTCCACCACGGGATCAGCCATTCCGGCGTGGAGAAGGTCGTCGCTTGGGGATACTGGGCGAGCAGATTCCTCCAGCCCGCTTCAACGGCCTGCAGTTCGCCGAGACTGCGATAGGTACGGATTTCCAGCGTGCCAGCACTCATGACAAAATCAACCCAGAAACGGCCCTGCTCGATTCTTCCAGCGTCAGCCCTTCCCGCTACCCGCGAACCTGCGCCAGGTATCCCACCATCTTTTTTCGCAAGTCGATGCCCATGGGTTCGCGGGTAAGAATTAGCCACACGGTTCCAATCCCATAGGCGCAGATGCCGACCAAAAGATTCAGAACGAGTTGGGGATAGCGGTGCGCATAGAAGAAGTGCTGCATTACACCCAGAGCCAACACCATCGGGACGCAAAAAACCAGCGGGAAAAAGTAGACTTCCCACAGGAAAGTTCGAAGCGGAACCTCCAGCCGCCGGCACAAGTGGCGCGGCAAGAACAGAACCGCCGTACACAACAGCGGGATGGCCGTGCCCAAGGCGTCGCCCACAATGCCTAGAGGCCTCACCAGTGCGATGCTGAGAATTACATTCGCAATCCCTTCCAGTAGAACCACGATGCCGAGAGATTTGTGCAGGCTCATGCCAAACAAAATCCGGTTCGATGTGGATTGCGCATAGTAAAGCGTGGATGGAATCACCAGAATCACCAAAACGCTGTAGCTGGTCACATAACGCGGGCCTACCCAGGCTTCAATGACCGACTTGCCCAACATGAGCAGAGAAACACAAATGGGAAACATGATGAGGGCGCAAGCGCGATTGCCGGTCAGAAAAATCTTGCGGAGTTGAGTGTAATCGCCGGTGGCATGGAAATGGCTGGACATCGGCGTGAAAACCTGTGCCAGGCTGCTTACGACCTCTTGCGCATAGTCCACCAGTCGCGAAGCGATGGAAAAATAGGTGATGGCTGACGCGGAAAGAAAGGTTCCGATGATTACGGCGTCCGTTCTGAAGCGCAGGCGCCCAGCGACCATGATCATAAAAGTGACAGAGCCGTAATTGGCGACTTGTTTCAGGGCATGGCGGTCGACATAACGCCAGCCGTAGGGGATGGGCAAGACCCGCTGCGCAATGACGGCCCTGACGGCTGACGTGATCAGCGGAAGCGCCACCGTAATCAACGCCACGGTAAGTAGTCCAAGGCCGTGAGTCAGAGCCAGAACGATGAGTACCGCCCGCAGAAGGGTGGAGACGATGTTGGTCCAGTTCAACAAATAAAAACTTTGCAATCCTTCCAGAATTCCCCCGGAGATGCCCAGCGGGAACCCCAGGGAGAGCGAAGCCCCTACCATAAAGAATAAAATGCGGGCATCTCTTAGAAATGCAGCCGGGACGTGGAACCAGCGGTCTACGTAGAAACTTCCCACTACGCTCGGCACCATCAAGGCGAGACCTAAACAGGTGTACGTAAAAAGACTCGTATTGATGAGGCGTGCCAGTTGGTCTTTATCGCTGGTAGCTTGAAATTTTGAGACGTAGCGGATGAGCGAGGAACGAATTCCAAAATCGAAAAGGCCGTAGTAGCCAGTCAACGAGAAGATGAGAACCCAGAGGCCAAATGCCTCGTCCCCCAGCCGGTGCAGGATGAACGGTGAAAGAAAAAAACCAACGGCCACGTTGACGGCCAGGCCGGCCCAACTGGAGGCCACGTTCTTCAGAACCCGCAGCTTAAGACTCATGTCGCGTCAATCCCATCATGGCCGGCCGTATTTCAGAAAGTGTGCGCGGTCGCAGTTTTTCAAGACTGCTTTTCACTCTGCGATTTGCCTTCGAATTCCGCAGGGTAGATTCCGAACAGGACGTTCAATCCGAAGCGCTCGAGTTCAATCTCCTGCAGGCACTTTCCCTCAACGATGTCGTAGAGGCCGATGTGAGTAGCTCGCTCTTTCTCTTTGAAAGCGTGCTTGATCCACAGGACATTTTCCTTGAACTTGGTCTTTCGTACACGCGTAAATCCCACCCAAACCCTTCGTTCGTCGAGCGGCAAAACTCCGCGGCACCACCCCAGCAAGGCGTCCTCCTGATGGCGAACTCGATGAATTTCGTGAAGATCCACGATCTTCTCGATCGCAAGGTTGTGCCGGTTCGCAATTACGATTCTTCCATCGACGGTGGTGAAATAGACGCGGTCGCCCCATACCAAGCCGTCATGAGGCCGTTGTACCTCAATGTTGATACGCCTCCCGGCAGTGGTCAAGCAAACGGCGTCCTTTTGCGAAAGCCGCGTTACCCATATCTCTTCCCCGAGTTGGAACACGCCATTGGGATGAGACTGATGGGGCTTTGTGCTGTCCACCTTGCGATAATCAATATTCCGTGAAAACCGTGACCACGGATCTCCTCCCATTACAGCCCACTCCGCCATTACACGCCCTTCAGGTGTGAACTTTACGACCATATCCAGGCCGGTGTTCGCCACCATGAGGTTTCCATCGTGCGTAGGTGACACATGATGGACATCATTAAAGCAGGGAAGCGAGACGTATCCGATGCGCTTGAAGCCGGGCAGCTCAAAGATCAACACTTCGGTCGAAGTGCAGGTATAAAGTTTATTTCCAACCAGAGTCCCCGATTTGAAGAGGTGAGAGGATTCATCGCTGGCCACGACTTCGGGAGGACCCTTGTATTCGACTTCCAATCTGGCAGTCCCGAGCGATGTATCCAGACGCAGTATCAGGGCAGCTTCATACAGACGTTGTTCAACTTCGTCTTTGAACAGAAGCTTTCGCTGGCGTCCTCCCAGCAAATATAGAGAACTCATTGCTGGAGTGACCTTCCCAAGGCCGGCTCCGCCGCTTCCTGCTGTTCCTGTTGCCCAGCTTTGATGTGCGGGCCTACGAGAGTGAGCAGTTCGTCTTTCAAAAAAGGACCGCTGGCCAGCAGGCCGGATAAGAGTGGATCTCGGCGATTGCCAGTCAAGGTTGTTTTCTCCAAAGTGCAGACAAAACCGCCCGCACTCTGAACCAGCGCAGCGCCCGCCATTACGTCCCATTCGTTCTTTGGCGTCAGAGTGAAAGTCACATCTGCCAGTCCGGCCGATACCAACGCGAGTTTGTAGGCTACCGAGCCCATGGGGCGAATCTTGAACGGCGCATTCTCAAATACCTTCCACTCTCCGCGTTTCACCTCACTGCGGCTCGCGAGCACTAGTGCGCCCTCCAGACTCTTGCGCTGGCTGGGTTGTGCAGACTTGCCGTTGTAGGTGACTCCGGAATCGATTGATCCGAGAAAAGTTTCGTCAGTCGCCGGATTATAAATTCCACCCGCCACCGGGCGTCCATTCTCCACAAAGCCGATCGACACGCAGAACTCTGGGATTCCTTTGACAAATTCACGGGTGCCATCGAGCGGATCGACTACCCAGATGCGAGAGCGCTGCAGGCGAATGGGATCGTCCACGCTTTCTTCCGACAGCCAGCCTTCGCCCTCGCGCAGCAGTTCCTTGCGGAGAACGGCGTCCAGAGCGCGGTCCGCCTCGGTTACCGGGTCGTGTCCGACTTTGTATTCGGTTTCAATCGCTCCCGGTGTGAAGCGTGCGAAGACAGCGCGGGAGCCTTCCAAAGCGGCATGAATGCGCTCCAATATTTTTGCGTAGGATTTCGATTCCATAGATGTCTCTTAAATCTTTCGTTTTTAAATCCAACTATTGAGACTGAGAACTGCTTTCAGGCCATCAACATGCGTGCGCCCGTCGCCAGCAAAACTGCGCAAAGAATGCGTCGCAACCAGGGCACCGGAACTCGTGTACTCAGGTAAGAACCGAGAAGGCCACCCGGAATGGATCCAATGAGGAGCGCTCCGACCAAATGGACATCGATATTATTGTTTATCTTGAAGTGAAGAAAACTGGTTACGCCAGTAAGCAACAATGCATGGACAATGTCGGTGCCCACCATGACCTTCGGCTGAAAACTGTAAAACAGCAAAAGCATCATCATGACGATGCTGCCCGATCCGACCGAGGTGATGCCTACGAGAAACCCCGCCACCAAACCGATAAGCGACATCCATGCGAACGACTTCATGGTTGGCGGCTTGGCTGCAGCGCGGTCTTCGATCTTCTTCTGGAAAAACAAGAAAGTCGGGATGCATATCAGCAAAACGCCCACCGCCACAGTGATGAAGTGGTTCACGCCATCGCCATGCAACTTGCGTAAATGGTGTAGGAAACTTACGCCCAGATAAGAGCCTGGCGCGCTGCCGATGATGAGTGCCAGAACCACTTTGCGCCGAACGGTACCCTTGCGGAGATGGACAATACTGGCGCCGATCTTAGTCACGAAGTTGAAGAGAGCATCCGATCCAACCGCGCTCATCGCCGGCACGTGCAAGCCGAAAATGAGGATCGGAAGCAGCAAAACGCCGCCTCCGACCCCCGTCATTCCGATGAGAGTCCCGACAAAAAAACCTACAAGGCTCTTGATCAGCAGATCCATGAGAATACCGGCTTCGTCGGACTAGACTGACTCTGCGGCCGTTCCAATGAAACCTTCCCTTTCCAGGTGAAGGATGATCTCCTGCGCCGCCTCTTCCGCGGAAAGCTCGCCGGTGTTGATCGTCACTTCGGCATCCGCTGGAACTTCGTAGGGATCCGAGATGCCGGTGAACTCTTTGAGGATTCCCGCGCGCGCTTTGGCGTAAAGACCCTTGCGATCGCGTTGTTCGCACACCTCCACTGTGGTGGCGATGTGGACCAGGATGAAACCACCGTAGGGCTCAATCAAGTGGCGTACATATTTTCGCGTCGCATCGTAAGGTGCGATGGGCGCGCAAATGGCAATGCCGCCGTTCTTGGTGATCTCCGAGGCAACATATCCGATGCGCCGGATGTTGATGTCGCGGTGCTCCTTGGAAAATCCGAGCTCCGACGAAAGATTCTTACGGACCAGATCGCCATCCAGCATGGTTGCGGGGCGGCCGCCCATTTCCAGAAACTTCGTCATCAGCACATTGGCGATGGTCGACTTGCCCGAGCCGGAAAGCCCGGTGAAGAAGATGGTTACGCCCTGTTTGTGGCGGGGCGGGAAACTACGCCGCAATTCCGCCACGACTTCGGGATACGTGAACCATGCGGGGATGTCGCGGCCTTCGTTCAAACGCTGGCGAAGCTCAGTGCCGGAGATGTTCAATACCCGGTCTCCATTCTTCACCTCATCGTCGGGAACGTACTTATCCTGATCCTCGAGATAGACCATCATGTTGAAAGGAACCATGGTGACGCCGATCTCCGCTTCATGTTTCTTGAAGACCTCTTGCGCCTCGTAGGGTCCGTAGAAAGGCTTGCCATCAGTATCCTTGCCGGGACCGGCATGATCGCGACCCACAATGAAGTGCGAAACGCCATGGTTCTTGCGGATCAGCGCGTGCCAGATCGCCTCACGCGGCCCGCCCATACGCATGGCAAGAGGCAGCAGAGAAAGCTTGGCAGTAGACTGCGGGAACTTCGAAAGCAGCAACTGATAGCAACGAACACGCGTGTAATAATCCACATCGCCGGGCTTGGTCATGCCCACCACGGGATGGATCAGCAAGTTGGCTTCGACTTGCTTGGCAGCGCGGAACGCCAGTTCGACGTGCGCGCGGTGCATAGGATTACGAGTCTGGAATGCGACCACTTTTCTCCAGCCGATGCGGGCAAACTCCGCGCGCACTTCAGCTGGAGTCAACCGCAGGCTGCGGAAATCATAGTGAGAAGGTAACTGAGTTCCTTCCAGGCTTCCGCCGACGTACCAAGGATTCGACTTGTTCATGGCGTAGTCCGCGCCGGGATGGGCAGAACTTGTGCTGCCGAAAACCGCCTTGGCCTCGGCCTTGCGGTCGGGCTGCCAGATGTCTTCCACGCTTAATACCGCCAACATCACGCCTTCGGGATCGCGCAGCGCAACCTTGCTGGTGCCGGGCGTGAGCTTCTTGGCAAATTCCTCGGTAACATCCAAAGTGATGGGCATCGGCCAAATCGTGCCGTTGGCCAGTTGCATCTTGTCGCAGACGGCTTCGTAATCGGCGCGGGTCATGAAACCCCGCAGTGGAGAGAATCCACCGGTGAGCAGGAGTTCAAGGTCGCAAAGTTGGCGGGCGGTAAGGTCCCACGAGGGCCAATTTTTCGAATGCGCCTTTAATTCGGCTGCTCTTTCGGGTTGGGAGATCAGTTGAACAAGTTCTCCGCCATGGGGCGGAACGAGATGGCTGGTTGCGGCTGTCAAAGTACTGGGCCTCCTGAATTTTTTGCCTTTATTGTCTACTACGCTTATAGCCTTTGATTGGATTCTTTCCCAGACTGCATCAGGTTCGGGGAAACCGATTTGCAGAATTCTTTAGGGAGAGGAAAAATCCCGAAAAGTTACCTCACAGAGTAACACTTCCGGGCAGACTTAAAAAGCTAGAACTGCGTTTCAGCGTAACAAAAGAATAGAGCAATTCAGCCGCCTAGCGTCCTCCCATGCGTCCTCGCAAATGAATGAAAGGAAAAGGCTTTACAGACCTTTCGGAATCCGATATTGCTACCCATACTCAATGTGTGAAAAGAATTGCCACTGCAGAGCGAGAATTCCACACGCCCAGGCTTTAGGGAGGAATTAAAGCGCTCGGTTCTCGGACCAGTCGGTCAGTTCCCAATCCTTACCGCGCGCGCAGAGAGCTGCGATGTAGCCAACGCCGCCCGGCACATCCCGCAAAAGCCAGCGCCCCGCTTCCGAAGCATCCGGCCGGGTGGCCAGTAGTGCGCTCGACTCCGCAGGCGCAAGAGCAACATCAAATTGGCGTAGCGGATGGGACAAACCAGCTCCAGTGGCCTTAATGTAGGCCTCTTTGCGAGTCCAACAGCGGAAGAAAGCTTCAGGTTTTTCGTCTGCTGGCAGGGCCGCAAGTTCGTTCTGCTCGTTGGGGGAAAAGAAGCGGCGGGCGATGGCTTCCAAATCGACGTCGGGGCGCACCTGTTCTATATCGACGCCCACCTCGCGCCCACGCGCAAAAGCCATTAGCGCAATCCCTGCAGAATGGGAGACGTTGAATGTGACACCACTGCCCTCCGCCAGATCCAGGGAAGGCTTTTCTTTCTTCGAGTACAAAAAGTTTAAGCGGGCGGGGTGCTTGTCCAGATAACTGGCCAGGATAGTTCGCAAAAGAGCACGTGACGCCACGAAGTGCTGGCGGTCACGCGGAAAATGAAAGCGTGCCGAGCGTTTCAATTCGTCAGGCGAAAGCACTTCATTCCAACGCAATTCATTTCCAGTCAGCGCCTCCAGATCGACCCGCCAAAGGTGTACTTCCTTGGGGGGGAGCGCCAGTGGTTTGTCGATGTGGAAGTTCGAGGCAGTGATGTTCATGGTCTGGTCCATTGCTCTTATGCCACCTATCCCAATGAAGTCATCGCCCCTTCACCCTGTGAATCGTATTCGGAAGAACAAACGTTCCATTCTCTGCGGTATGTGCTATCCAGTCGTGTTTCGAACCGGAGCGGTTTCCCCTGGTCGGCATCGCTGGACCAACCAACCCCAGTTACCACCTGGTACAGCTTTTTGCCCGAAAACATGCTCTAATTAAGTAATCAACGGGAGCGTCGTCCCGCGCGGGAGATTGCCATGATGAAGTCCATAATTGTCGGTTTGCTGGCCACTTTTGTTGCCGGAATTTGTCTGGCTACAGCGCAGAGTTCTAAAGCACATTCTTCTTCCACCAAGACCGGTTCCGATCCGCTTACGACAGCGACCAAGCCGCTGACTCCAAAGTCCGCCATGGAGCCTCGTCACAAATCAGCAGCCGTGCTGCCAAGCTCAAACAAAAGCGCCGCCAAAACAACCACTGAACTCAGTCGCCTGGAGCGCCACCCAGCCAAAACTACAAACGAGAAAAGCACTGCCTCGGTGAAGGCTGCGTCAGTACCCAAGACTGGGAGTTCTGATCCGACTGCCGTGAGCAATTCGCGAACTAATTTCAAGTATCAAAAACCAAACGGTGGTGTACAGGCTGCGACGCCGAATGCCCACTCGCCAAATTCCCCTACGCCACGTGTGACCAAGCCGAACTAAGCGATGGTCTTTGAGGACCTTAGTTTGAGGGAGGCAGCTTACCCTCAGCGGTGCCGGGTGCCAGCGCGCTTGTTTCGGCCATGGCCGAACTATTCCCGTGACTTACCGCCGGTTCGGTGATGCAGTACTTCATAAGGCACCAGAGCGCCCGCACACCGTCCTTCCACTGAATCTTCTTTCCCTCTTCATAGGTGCGCCCCCAGTAGCTGATGCCGACTTCGTAAATGCGAAGCTTGCGTTTGGCAATCTTTACGGTGATTTCGGGCTCGAATCCAAAGCGCGTCTCTTGCAGAGGGATGGATTGAATCACTTCCCGCCGAAAAGCTTTGTAGCAAGTCTCCATGTCGCTAAGGTTGATGTTGGTTAGCGCATTGGAAAGCAAAGTAAGAATCCAGTTGCCGACCGAGTGCCAGAAATAAAGTACACGATGTGGACGGGCGGAAAGAAAGCGCGAACCGTATACGACATCTGCGCGACCTTCGATGAGCGGCTCCAGCAGAACCGTGTACTCCGCCGGATCGTACTCGAGATCAGCGTCCTGAATCACGACGAAGTCCCCTGTCGCTTCGCGGATACCTCGATGCAGGGCTGCCCCCTTTCCCATGTTCTTGGGCTGAAGGAGAACTCGAATCTGACTGTGCTTAGCTTGCAGTTGCGCGAGAATATCGAGTGAGCCGTCGGTGGATCCATCATCGACACAAATCAATTCGATTGCCAGGGGAACGGCCAGTACTCTCTCGACTACTTGGCGCAAGGTCGCGCGCTCGTTGTACACCGGCATGACTACGGTAAGTCTCATGACTTTGAATCGTAGTGCAGCGTCAAAGTTTAGTGCAAATCCGAACTTGCCAAAACCGCAGTGAACCGGGTAGATGAAACGAGGAATGTGCTGCAGTGACTGGATTGTTCCTGGAGGGCTGGGTTTCTCCCACGGCGCATAGCCAACGGTAAAAAATCTGTGGAAATCCTCTCGCGGCAGCAACTTTCTTGGGGCTTCCACAAAACGCGCGGGTGTATGATGATTTTCCAGTCAGCCTGCCCTCACGGCAGTCGTGATTCTGGTAGTGGCTGCGCTAAGTGCGCATACAGGGAGAGAAATGAGAAGGAAACAGGAATCTCTGGCGATGATAGGAATCTCAATTCTCGGAATACTAATCTTTTCTCCGGTTTTATTGGGTCAGGCTTCTCCTGGCGCCGAGAAAACCGCGGTAGTGCTCAACGACTGGAGTCACCATCACATTATCTTCTCCCGCCCTGCCACGGTCGAACAGGCGAAGCGCATAGAACACGACCCCCGATATTGGCAGCAAATTGCGCGCCAATCTCCGACTCAGTCGGCCGGTGGCGAGATAGACAGTGTTGTGCCGAAGCAAGCTGATTTTAGCGCGAACTCGAGAGCCGATGGTGAGAACAGCATCTCGCGCGACTGGTCACAGGATTTGGGAACGGGTGGGAGTGTCGGCGCTGCCAACTATCCCGCGAAATATTCTCTTCAAACGACTACCGCGAACTGTTCCGGCGCGACTCAACCCGATTTTGTCGTTTACAGCACCGGCCTTTATGGAGTCGCTGGCCGGGCCGATATCGTTGCTTTCGACAATCTTTATTCGGGATGCACCGGCACGGTACCCACGGTCTATTGGGCCTACAATAATGGCTATACCATCAACACTTCTCCCGTGTTATCGAGGGATGGTTCGCAAGTAGCCTTTGTGGGGACGGTAGGGGGCGTGGGGAGCTTGATCCTCGTGAAATGGGCGGCCTCCACTACTGACAGCATTACCCATCCCACAACACTTCCGAGAACAGCGCTCTCTGCGTATCCCTCCTGCACTGCCCCTTGCATGACAACAATCGAACTGAGGGCATTGGGTGGCGTCCCTGACGCCGACACCGCTTCCTCTGTTTTCTACGATTACTCCCACGACACAATGTATGTCGGAGACGACTCGGGTTGGCTCCATAAGATGACGCCCGTATTCAATGGGGTGCCAACCGATATAAGAACCGGAGGGTGGCCCGTACAAGTGAATCCCGGTTCTCCGACGGCGCTAGGCAGTCCAGTTCACGATTTTGGTTCGGGAAATATCTTTGTAGCGGACACGGGCGGGTTTTTATATCGTGTCGACTCGTCGACCGCGGCAGTGACCGTTTCGGGTCAGTTGGATTTTTCTGCTGCCGAAGGAGGTGCCGGAATCGTGCAAGGCCCAATCGTCGATTCCACTGCCGGACTGGTCTTTGTCTTCGCGTCAAGCGACGGAAGCGCCAGTTGCCTCAGTGGGACGACTGACTGCACGGCCGTCTACCAACTCAGCACAAGTTTCATTGCCGGCAACACTGGATCGGAGTCGATTGTCGGAGCCAGCACCATCCCCGGAAACGCGCCCAACCCGCTGTACATCGGCGCTTTTGACAGCGCTTACGAAAATTCCGTCAACGCCACCGGAAATTTGTATGTCTGCGGCAACACGGGTGGGCCGCCCATCTTGTATCAGGTCGCAATTGTTGCAGGTGCAATGAACGGCCTCGGAACTGCCGGTCCAGTGCTATCTACCAGCACTACGCCCTGCTCTCCAGTAACGGACGTTGCGAATCCGAACGTCGCCGGAGGGACCGAGTGGATATTCGCCAGTCCCGAAAACGGCGGAGCTGCCTCGACGTGCGCGGCTGGTGGGTGCGTATTTAATTTCAAGGACACGCCCTGGAAGCCTTTGACCGCTTATACCGTTGGTCAGGAAATCCTTGACACGCACTTTCAGCTTCAAGTTGTGAGCATTGCCGGCACCTCTGGTGCCGCTGCACCGGGGTGGAGCACGATCATAGGCCACTCAACCACGGACGGCACGGTGCACTGGTTGAGTCAGGGGCCGCAGTCTGCCTTCACCCTGGCTGGATGGGCGCCGAGTCATGCGTACGCACTGCACGCCAAGATTCTCGACGGAAACAACAACGTTCAGTTTGTCACTACTGCAGGAACTTCCGGCGGCACGATGCCGGTCTTCAGCTCAACTGCCGGTGCTGTCACCAGCGATGGCGCAACTCTAAAGTGGACGAACCTCGGTGCGCTGGGAACAGCGTCGCTGGCCGCGGCTGGAGGCACCAGCGGAATCATTATCGACAACACGGTAGGCTCGGGAACGCTGGCGGGAGCTTCCCAGGTTTATTTTTCCACTCTGAGCGACCAGGCTTGTAGCAATGGTACGGGCGGGTGTGCCGTTCAAGCATCGCAGTCGGCACTGCAATAGGGTCAGAAATCGTCTGCGAAATTCTCGAGATGTTTGCGGAGGATGGTCACGATCCTGGGCGCCGCCTGACCGTCCCAGAGCGGAGGGCGTTGGGCGGACCGCGTGGGATTCTGCAGCAGCAGCCGTCCCGCCGCAAGAATGCGATCTGAACTGACCCCCACGACTTGATTCGATCCGTGCTCGACTGTTGCCGGCCGCTCCGTGTTCTCACGAAGCGTAAGGCAAGGCACACCGAGGACAGTGGTTTCCTCCTGCACTCCGCCAGAGTCGGTAAGCACGAGCCGCGCGTGGTCATTGAGTGAAAGAAAATCGAGATAGCCCAGCGGCTCCAGAGGTAGGATCCCCGCTCTGCCTCCGGCTTCGGCCAGATATCGCCGCAAACCAAAGCTTTCAATATTCCTTCGGGTTCGAGGATGAACCGGGAAGAATACGGGAATCCCTGCGGCCAGAGAGTTGACTGCACTAAGAATGCTCCGCAGCGTTTCAGTGTCGTCCACGTTCGAAGGCCGGTGCAGCGTGAGCACCGCGTAGGGACGGTAGCCCGACCCGTTCTCCCGCAGGCCGAGGCGGTCAAGAATCGGCGATCGAGCAGCCAATTCGCGGTGCCGTAGCAGGCAGTCGATCATCACGTTGCCCACTAGAAAGATGTTCTCTTTCGGAGTTCCTTCGTGTCTTAAATTCTCCACTCCACTCTGCTCCGTCACAAAAAGCAGATCCGAGATCGCGTCCGTGAGTCTTCGATTCACTTCCTCCGGCATCGTCATATCGAAGCTGCGCAGGCCCGCTTCCACATGGGCAATCGGGATCCTTAGCTTAACGGCGGTGAGCGCCGCGGCCAGTGTGGAATTCACATCACCAACCACGAGAAGCATGTGCGGTTTGTACTCGAGCAAGACGGGCTCGATGCGCTTCATGATTTCAGCCGTTTGCGCCGCCTGGCTCCCCGAGCCAACCTGCAAATTCAAGTCTGGTTTGGGCAGACCCAGGTCTGTAAAGAAATTTCCGGAGAGCTGTTCGTCATAGTGCTGACCGGAGTGGACGAGGTAGTGTTCAATGCCCGGATATTTTTTCAATTCCTCGGCAATCGGCGCGATCTTCATGAAATTGGGACGCGCCCCCACCACACTCAAAATTCGTATCATCGAGAGACCCCAGACGCGATTTCCCCAACGTGGGCGAAATGACCGCACAGACCGGTACGGCGATGGTTTGGAAGTTGCGAGTGTGGCCGGGAGCTTTTCATTGTGCGAGATACAGTGTAAAGCAGTTTGGAATCCTCCCCATCGTTAACGCATTCCCGGCCCGCTGAGTGGAAGCAAGAAGGAAAATGGCAGCTGGTTTGCAAACATAGTCAGAAAGCCGTCCATCGGGTAGATCATGTAAATTCTTCAGACCATCAGCCAATCTATAGCAATTTTCACCTAGGGTTTTTACCCGACATCTCTTCCTGTGCAAAAACCTTAAGAAAAACGACCCACCCTGACCTTCCTGTTCTGCCTCCCGCTGACGTAGGGATCAGGTAAGAGATAGGCCCAGCACTCAGCGCTTTGATTCTGTTTCTGTCGAGGATCCTGTGGAAAGGCAGTCTTCATGCACCTCTGGGAGGGTTACCAGGGAACTGCGTGGAAATCCCTGGAGACTGCCCGCCGCGAGCCTGAATCCGCAATTTAGGAGATTCCGGGATTGCCTCCAAGTGCCTGTGGAAATTGATGTTCGTTGATCACAGCCATTTTTCTTGCGAAGTGGCATTGTGGGTGCTATGTAATCTGGAAACATCTCGTCTGCACTGGTGTAAGGGCAGGGGCGAATCCAAAAACCAGGGGGTAGTGATGACGGAGCAGTCTGTCCGGCTGGGACCGCGCGAGCAACAGATTGTTGAATTGCTTTTGCAAGGCTGTGACAACGCCGAGATCGCCAGCCAGCTCAAGATGGCTCGCAGAACAGTGAAGGCGCATTTTAACCGTTTATTTCTGCGTTTCGGAATTACCGGTGGAATCAAGCGAGTAAAGCTCGCAACCCTGTTATATCGGAGGCAATCATGTTTGCGAACGAACGCTATGGAAACCGTATCCCCAATGAGCGCGAAAACCGAGTCATCGAACTTGTGGCCCAGGGTTTGAAAAACCGCGATGTAGCCGATGCCATCGGCACCACCGAACATGTGGTCAAGAATTATCTTCGCGTTATTTACGACAAGCTCGGACTCTGGAATCGCGTGGAACTTGCCTTGTGGTATGAATCGCGCCGGCACCAACCCGGGCTTCCAACCTCGCTAGCTTAGGTGGAATCGAGTTTGTCGATTAGAACCGAAATGGGAGGCTGCAGGATTGATTCCTGCAGCCATTTTCATTGACAGCCGAAAGCCTGCAAATTACGGATGCGCTCCGCCGCGGCGTGTTGGCCCTTTCGGGCAGCCGCATCCAGCAACAAACGCGCCTGATCACAACTCTTGGGTACGCCGTCTCCTCGCAGATACAGATCCGAAAGCGCCATCGTTGCCGTTGGGTTTCCCTTTCCCACAGCCTTCCACAACCACGACGCGGCTTCTCTGCTGTCGCGCGGGGTGCCCTGAGTTCCACTCAGGTACCTCTCCGCCGTGGCCATATCTTCGGCGCCGCTCTGCTCCAATGCAATTGCCGATGAACTTGCGGCCTTGGTGACAATGCGGGACGCGGGTTGAGCGTCGATGGGCGGCTTCTTTTGTGGTACGGGTTCAGGCGGACTCTTGCGGCGCGGTGCGAAAGCCGCCGAATCGGCTGTTTCTCTTTCCTTTTCCTTGGGCTGTGGGGGCGGCTGCTCCGCACGAGCTACTGGCGCTGGAGCGGCCGGGATTACTATAGAGGGCGCAGCCTGCGGACCGGAGGCGCCCGATATAGCCTTGGTTCCTCGCCACGACATATAAACCAGTAATACGAGAAGAACCGCCAAAACTACACCCATGTAAAGCCGGTAACGATAGGGAACGGGTTCAGGTTCCAGGGCGAAATGCGGGAGATCGTTTTCTTGCGGCGTCCAGCTGAGTTCGTTCTGTATCTCGTGATGTTCGCTGGAAGCGGGAGAGCCAAAATCGGCCTCGGTTGCGCGCTCGCGGGAGTCGCGGTCGACGGCAGATTCGGGTTCACTCCATCTCGATTCAGCAAAAGCTTCTTCCGCGGCTTGCTGTATCGGTGGGTGAGCCGGTAGGACCAGCAAAGGTATTCCACACATCCCGCAAAAATTTTGCTCTGCCGAGTTCTCGTACCCGCATGCGCTGCAAGTACCGAGATGCTGCACCGATGGCGAACTCTCCGGCGGAGCTGGAGTTCGCCGCATTTCTGCCGCCGGCGCTACTGTCTTTTCTTCGTTCTCTTCATCGACGGCTTGAGCAGACACCGGGTCGGCACCAGATTGGTCTTCCAGTTCGCGAACTAACTCTGCAACCGCCTGTTCGCGTTTCTCGGGCGGAGAGGTAAAGTACACTTCTGCCCATCGCCCCATATTCGCCGCCAGCAGCGGATTCAACAGAGGATTCAGTTCAGGATCCGGCAACGTGTTGGAATTGGAATCGTCCGTCGGGTGCGGCAATGTCATCTCCGGAAGAAGGGGCGACTCTTATGATTGCACTACCTAACAGGAAGGTTGTCAATCAGTCGCAGGGCCGGCGGTTGGCGGGCTCGAACTGATCTAATTGCGCGTCACGTTGGGTGGAGAGCCGTCCCTTCGTGGTTTTGCTGTAGAGATCCGATCCCGGGCAATAGTAGAGAGCGGTTTGCAAGTCGATCCAGACTTGGGTGTCGGGATTCCCCTTGTATTCCGGCGGCGTTGGGGCTTCGGCCAAGCCCAGACCGATCAAAAGCTTGTCAAACGTGGAGAGATCTGCGTCCGGGGCTGGCCCTTTGCGCCGGTTTGTATTGCCAGGAACCGACGTTCCTTGGCTCGTAGCGCCCACTGGGTGGTTCGACCAGATTCCCCAACGAATAACCACGACCACCAGAATCACGGCGACTGCAAGATAGAAATCACCGCGACGAGAGTTCCAGAAGCGGGCAATGGCGCTCGGAGTACGCGTCCCGGATACTGATTCCAGAAAATCGCGGGCTTTTGCCGCCGAACTCCACACAACGTCCTTCCCCCGCGCCTTTGTCAGCGCTGTGGGAGACACGTCAACGTCGTCTTGCACTGCCCTCGCGGCCAGTGATGGCCCTGAGGAGACTCGTTCACTCTCCTCCAAATCCGGCATGGGAATGGGAGCACGCGGACTGCTTCTGCCGTCGTGGTTCTCCCCGTCCGAATCTTTTCGCGGAGGAACCGCCGCGAAAGGGAGCGCCGTCTCTCGCGGATGCGAGCTTCCATTCTTGGGTGCGGCCGCGTTATTTTCCTGGCCCACGTGTTGCATGTGCCACGCCGACGCCACCTTGCTCTGCAGGTTCGATGCGTCGTAACTCTCATCGCGTGGAGCCCCGCATTTGCCGCAAAATTGCTCCTCAGCCACAATTTTGTTTCCGCACTTCCAGCAGGGTGAGTTCGCCGCAATCTCGTTACTCACTTGCTCACTCGCTTTAGCCGTTGCGGCGAATTGATCCTGGGCCAGCGCCGCCAGGTTCGGTTGCAGCTTCTCGATCGCAGCTAGCATCGTGGATCGTTCGGCCGCCATCGACCTTTTCATTTTCGACTCGGCATCGCGGCCAATCGCTTCCGTGACAAGTCCCGCCATCAACTGGCAGGTATGAATGTCCGGCTCGACGTAGCCGCGAACCCGGTCAAAATAAAGTTCCAGCGCTCCCACAATGTCTCCATCGTGATAGATCGGCACCGCAAGTAGTGACAAGATTCCCCGCTGGCGGCAGGGCTCCGGATCGAACAGCACTTCGGTATTCACGTCTTCGCTGCGAATCACCTGACCGGTGCGCACGCTCGCGGCGCACACCGCGACAGACAGCGGTACTTCGCTTCCCACAGGCAAGGCCGGGGCTCCCGCTCCGGCGCGATAACGCACAATCTTTCCTTCCAGAATTCCAACCGCTGCGCCAGTTGCATTTGCAATGCGGGCAACCTTCTCTGCGATCACGACCAATGTTTTATCCAAATCCAGATGGCGTGCCTGAATTTGACGTTGGACCTCGACAATCTCCGCCAGCGTGAGCGTGTAATCAGGGTTGACGCGCGAAGGCTCTTCCGACTCCGGTTTGTTTTTTGGGAGCGCAGGCTGGTCGGCTGCCTCCTGCTCGCGCAGTCGTTGACTGTGCGACTCCATTCTCGCTTCCAGTTCCTGCATCTTGCGGCTGTGCTCCTGGATCACATAGCCGGCTTGGAGCAGCTTTTCAAACGTCTGCTCGTTCAGGACTGGTTTGTCTTTTTGATCGGTCACAATCTTGCTTGCCTGCCTGTGGTCTGCCCTGGCGTGAAGGAGGGTCTCGCCGGCGACCAACCCTATTCTAGTGCAATTCCGGCGGCAAAGAAGTTACGTTTGCAAGCCAGGTACGGAGAAAGCACGGGAACTCAGAGGAATGGCGATCACGCCAGAAGTTGCGAGGACTCCCTAAGCGTACGGAATTCAGACTGTTACAGACTGGGAAGCGTCAAAACGAAACCTGCAAAAACTCTATCCTCAGGAATTCACGCGTTACTTTCGTAAGCAGCAATAAAAGAATCGCTGTTTGGACACCCTCACATCAGATCGATGCGTGGGATTCTTCCTCTCTCCAGGTGAGATAAAAGTGGACCGCGGGCGTGATGATCAGCGACAGCACCATCGAAATCAAGACACCTCCGATCACCGCAATCGCGAGCGGTTGCAGCATCTGCGATCCTGCTCCGATCGCGAACGCCAACGGCAGCATACCGGCGACGGTGGCCAGAGCGGTCATCACGATGGGACGCAGTCTTCTTCGTCCCGCCTGCAGAATAGCGTCGTGCGCGTTGAGTCCCTGCAAGCGCATCCGTTGATCCGCGTCCAGCAGCAAGATGCCGTTCTTGGCCACGATGCCGATGACCATGATCATGCCCATGAACGATGAGATGTTGAATGTTGTACGTGTGATGAGAAGTGCAATGAATACGCCCGAAGTTGATAGAAGTGCGGAAGACAGAATTGCGACGGGCGCGGCGAATGCGCCGAATTCGAAAAGCAGGACGATAAAAAGTAGCAGGACCGCAAGCACGAGCACGATTGCCAGATCGTGGAACGAGCGCTGTTGTTCCTCATAGGTGCCGCCGTACTCGATGCGAATGTTCGAAGGCACGTGCAGGTCGCTCACAGCCTTTTGAACCGATGCCATTCCGCTGCCCAGATTGGTCCCCTCAAGGCGGGCGGTCACTGCGACCTGGCGCTGAAGGTTTTCGCGCCGGATCTCAGTCTGTCCCGGAGTTTCCACAACCGTGGCCAGAGCTCCCAGCGTGGCCGTGTGTCCGCTGCTGCTAACGAGAAGCGTATCGCGCATCGCCTCAAGCGATGCACGGTTCGCCGCCGGGAAGCGCACGCGCAATGTGTAAGCGCGGCCATTCGTCACCACGGGTGTAGGCGCCGGTTCCCCTTCGAGGATAGCGGAAGCGTCGACTGCAATTTCCTCGGCGGTAAAGCCGGTGCGCGCAGCCACGCTCGGGTCCACTTGAAAAGTCACAGCTGGACCACTGATCGTGTTGTCGATTCCGTTCAGAAGGTCGACGACACCATTGATCTTGCCAATTGCATCCGCGACTTTCGGCGCCCATGTTTCCAGTTGCTTGGGATCTTCCGAGAATAGTTTGATCTGGATGGGTTGCGGTGCTGATGTCAAGTCCCCGATCATGTCTTGCAGAACCTGTATGAAGTCAACGTCGAGAGCCGGTTCCTCTTGTTTGATCCTCGCCCGCACATCCGCCATCACTTCTTCCACATCGCGGTCGCGCTTGGATTTTAGTTTCACCAGAACATCGCCCGTGTTTGCCTCCGTCACCGAAGCAAGACCCAACTGCAAACCGGTGCGGCGCGAAGTGCTTTCCACCTCGGGAACTTCGCGCAGCATCTGTTCTACGTGTCCAACTACGCGGTTGGTTTCGGACAGCGAACTGCCGGCGGGCATAATGTAATCGATAACGAATCCACCCTCGTCCATTGCAGGCAGCAGATCGGAGCCGGAGAAGTGATAACAGACGTAGGAAATAGCAATCAGCACCAGACTGAAGACAACCAGCAGGTGTGGCCGCTCGAGGGCGCGCCGAAGCCAGTGTTCATGGAAGTTGACCACGCGCAGAAAAAATCCACTGAGATGCGCTTCCTCAGCAGCCAGCAAACGTTGCGCGTCGATTTCGGATTGATTCTCAGAGGTCTCAACCGGTGCCAAGGTCGAATCAAACTCGCCCTCGCCCTTCTCTTTGTCATGGCTTCCACGAATAAAATACTGGCTCAGGTTCGGTGTCCACGTAACCGCAAGAGCGAGCGACGTCAGCAGCGACACGCTCATGGTCACCGCCAGCGCCCGGAAAAATACTCCGGTCACTCCGGTAATCGCAATCAGAGGAATAAAAACCACGACCGGCGTGATGGTCGAACCGATCAACGGAACCGTGATTTCCCGCAACGCACTCTTGATCGCTTCCAGCCGTCCCTGGCCAGCGTCGCGATGCAACACGATATTCTCAACCACCACGATGGCATCGTCGATCACCAAGCCGACTGCCGCCGCTAATCCTCCCAGCGTCATCAAGTCGAAAGTCTGCCCCATCAGCTTGAGCGCGATGAAGGTCACCATCACCGTAACCGGAATCACCAGCCCCGCAACTAGGGATGTTCCCCAATCGCGCAAGAACACCACCAGAATGATCGAAGCCAAAATCAGCCCCAGCAGAATCGCATCCCGAACGCTCTTGATCGATTCGCTTACGATGATGGATTGGTCGTAGAAAGGCTCGATGTTCACGCCCGGAGGCAGCGTCTTGCGAATCCGGTCGATCTCGGTGTGAACCTCGTCGGCCACCTGCACGGTATTGCCATCCGGTTGGCGATTGATATTCAGCAGCACCGCAGGCTTTCCATTCGCAGTGACCACCGTGTAAACCGGCTTCACATCGGGAGCCACGCTGGCCACATCTCCGATGCGCACAGGAATTCCGCCGGGTGTGGTCTTGATAACTGTTCCCGCAATTTGTGCCGGAGTTTGTACTTGTCCGTTGATGAGTCCAAGGAAGAGCTGATGGTTTCGCTCCAGCAATCCCGGTGAGTCCACCAGATTCGTTCGCCGGACGGCATCAAGAATATCGGTCACGGTAACGCTTGCAGTGAGCAGTTTGGCGGGATCGGGAGTGATTTGAAATTCCGGCTCTTGCCCTCCCTGAATGATGACGGTCGCCACTCCGTCGAGCCGGTTCAACCGCGGCTTCAATTCGTAGGTGGCCATCTCCCACAGACGGGTCTGCGGAATGGTCGGCGACGTAATGCTGTAACCGAGAATCGGGAAACTGGCGAAGGTCATGCGATGCGCATCAAGCTTCGCCGTCGGAGGAAGTTCGGGCTGAACCCGCGACAAGGCCGCATTCACGTACTGCAGAGTCTGGAACATGTCCAGATCCCAACGAAAATACAGGTCAATTTCCGCCGAGCCGCGGCTGGTGATGGAGCGCACCGTTAATAGTCCCGGAACGCTGTTCACGGCCTCTTCAATCGGCCGCGTCACGGTAACCATCATCTGGTCGATGGGCATCACACCGTTGTCCACCGCGATCAGCACGCGCGGAAAATTGGTTGAGGGGAATACGGATACGGGAATGGTGAATGCCAGATACCCACCCAGCAAGGCCAGCGTGAGGATCAGGAAGATCACCGGCCGCGAATGGCGCGATACCCAGTGTTCGGATTTCTTCTTATTCACGCAGTGGCTCCGCAGCGGTTATTTCTCACTGGAGGATCCCTTCGGCTCGTCCTTGCTCTCACCTTTCGGCTCGTCCTTAGGAGTTTCAGCGGGTGCCGCTTCCACTTTGATCTTCGTGTTGTCGGGCAGCCCATAAGCGCCGGTTGAGACCACTTTGTCCGCTGCTGTGACGCCTTCAAGAATCTGCACGTCGTCGTCTTGCCGAATACCGAGTTTGACGGTCTTCTGATGCGCTTTGCCATCGCTGCCTGCGATCATTACCACGGAACTCCCATCCGCTGCGGTGATTACGGCGGCAGAGGGAACGACCAGAGCGTCCTTCACCGTCTTCGCCGTCAGACCGAGTTGCACGCTGGTCCCAGGCTTCAACTGCTGTTTCGGATTTTTTGCCTCCAGCCAGACTTCGACGGTCGTGCTGTTCGGGTCCAGCGCCGGGCTGACCACCGTGATTTTTCCTTCCACCGGCTCATCCAGTCCCGGCACTGTGATCGTCCCTTTGTCGCCGACCTTCAGCAGGGCAGCATCAGCCTGCGGTATGTGCGCTTTCGCAATCACTGCCGAAATATCCATCACAGTCACGATCGCAGTTCCCGCTGCCGCCATTTCCCCGGGATAAAGGGGACGGTCAGTAACTACCCCGTCAATTGGGCTGCGAATTTCCGAATAGCTGAGTTGCGCCTCTGCTCCCAAGTATTTTCCTTTGGCGGATTCGAGTTGTCCCGCGGCTGCCTTCAGTTCCTGCTTGTTCCCCACAGCCTGAAGCGTTTCGAGATGCCTCTTGGCAATCGCGTATTGATTGCGCGCCTGCACGTTCTCCACTTGCGACTGGTCCAGTTCTTTTCTGGGCAGCGCACCCTCCTGATAAAGCTGCTGCCGGCTTTGAAAAACTTTTTCCTGTGCGTCCAGCGCTTGTTTCGCCTGCTGCGCGTCCGCTTCGGCTTTTTGCATCTCTTCCGGCAACCCGGCTGCGGTCGTGGTTTCGTAAGTAGCTTCCGCCTGGCTGAAAGCGCCTTTGTTTTCCTGAGCGGCAGCATTGAGGTCGCGGTTTTCCAGGATGGCCAATAACTGCCCCTTATGCACCCCGCTGCCGCGTTTTATCAGGAACTTCTGCACCGGCGCGCTGATCTTGGAAACAATCGCCGCTTGCTGCCGGGGAAAAAGAACGGCTTGGGTCTTGATGACCTGCTGAATCGTGGTTTTTTCCACCTGCGCGACTTGGACGCTCACTGTGGGCTCTTTGTCGGTTTTGTCTCCGGAGCATCCGGCAGACACCAATAGGCCCGCAAGCGCGATTACAAAGAGCGACCGCCCTGCGCGAGCCTGGCGCCGTGGCTGTGGTTGATGGAAGAAGCAGTCGAGTGGGTTGTGGCGCATCTGGCTAGAAGCTCCCCGTCAGAGTTTGCAAATTGGCGACCGCCACCCGGTACCGCACCTGGCCGTCGTCATAGGCATTGCGCGCCTGCGTAAGTGTATTCTGCGCGTCCACAATTTCCAGCACAGTCGATTCTCCAGCCTGATATCGAAGATTAGTGAGGCGCAGGCTGTCGGCTGCCATTTCCGCCGAACTGGCCAGCGAATCCATCTCCGAGCGGGCCGTGCTGGCCTCTTCGTAAAATTGCCGCAAGTGGGCCAAAAGCTGGCGCTGTTCGTGGCTCAACTCCAGCTTCGCCTGATCGCGCTTCAATTCCGCCTGCTTTAACTTGCTGCGGTCCGATCCCCAGCTGAAGATGGGAATCTGCAGGGTCGCTACCGCGGAGTAACCCAGATCGCGCACGCCGTTGGTTCGGATGGCAAATTTGTTGGAATCGATGCCATAAAAATAATCGACGGTCAAGTTCGGCAGCAAACCTCCCCATGCCGCAGTGACCTGATGGTTCGCAGCCGCCAGGGCCGCCAACGCGGACCGTAACTCAGGATTATTCTTCTTGCCCGCCGATTCCACTTCGGAAAAGCCCGGTAGAGATTCGGGAGTCTGGAGGTCATCCACCACACTGAAGTTCTGATTCCATTCGGAGAAGATCAGCACTGCCAAGTCCAGCCGGCTTTTCTGCATATCAAGCTGGGCTTCTTGCAAGTCGCGTTTCCGCTGCTGCGCCTGAATATTGGCCTTGACCACATCGGCACGCGCCACCTCGCCCCCGTTCTGCAAATCCTGGCTGATCTTCAGAAACCTGCCCGCCTCGGCATCCGCCTTCTGGGCCGTGGCATACTTGCGCTGCGCCGCGATCAGGCCGTAGTAAGCCTGGGTCACGGTGACGACGAGGCCGCGCGCTGCAATCTCAGCTTTGGCCCGCGCCTGTGCCACAGCCGCGCTGGAGCGGCGGTAATCTCCGAAATTAGTAAGAGATAGCGCTTCGTGCGCGTTCGCCTGGTTGATGTACTCATGTACCCCATTGTTGGCGATAAATCGGCTGGCGGGACAGGTAGAGCTGAGAGCGCACGCTGGCGGCTGCCCGGTGCCCTCGGTATAAACGAACGAATTGTTGATATTCACGTTAGGGAGCATCGCCGCTCGCGCCTGCGTGCGATCCCCGCGCGCGACTCCCAGATCCGTCAGTGCGGAATGGTATTGGGTATCGTTGGCTCGCGCTCGCTCCAGTGCGTCCTGAAGCGTGATGGTCAAGGAAGTGCCTTCCGTCGCCGAAGAGTCGCTCTGAGCAGATGACTGCAGCAGCGACGTTTGCACTCGAGAAGATGCTGCTTGTGCAAAAAGGGCAGGGGAGAGGATGGCCAGCACCAAAACGAACAGCACCGCCGTTCCTTTATTCCCATTTCGGAACACCTCGATTTTGTCCGCTGCTGAACGAATTTTTCTAGTTTTCACACAGCACCTCACGCTTACAACACTCGAGTTAAGGATTTGCCAAAAAGTATGATGGGAAAAGACTTATCTGCGTCTATCAACTTCTCGCATTGTGCACTTACGCTGGCCGCACCCAACCCTTGAGAATCGCGGTAGGATCGACATTCGGATTGCGGGCCCACCCATCGGTTCCTTCCTTCTGCGCCCATTTTGGAACGGTTCAGCCTAGCACGAACTTTCTGAACTTCTTCTGAAAGCTCTGGTTCTTGTCCCTAAGTGCAAGCACGTGTTGTGCTTAGCGGCTTCTTGGGTGGCATGAAAAAGTTTGGCGAAGCAGCTGCATTACTCTCAGCGTCGGCCGCGAATCGGAATAAGCCAAGAAATACAAACAGGGAAATAAAGGAGAGTAACGCGATGGATCTCGACAGAGTGAAAGTTACGCCTCGTGACCAGCAAGTGCTGGATTTGCTGGTGCAAGGCTGCAGCAACAAGGAAATCGCCGGGCAACTGAGTATTAGCCCCCGCACTGTGAAACAGCATCTGCGCACGCTTTTCCTGCGCGCAGGCATTCGCGATGGCCGAAAGCGAGTTCGCCTCGCCACCGCCGCATTTGAGAGGACGGAGTTGCAATCATGATGCCTCGTGAGCGGTTGACCCCCAAAGAAATCCAAGTGGCCTCTCTAGTCTGGCAAGGCCTTACCAATCGTGAAATCGGCAGGCTTATGGGTACTACTGAGCAGGTCATCAAGAACCATCTTCGCAGCACCTTCGACAAACTCGGCGTCTGGAGCCGTCTCGAGCTGGCCATGTACGTGGCCAGCCACGGGGGCAAGAATTGGCTGGAAGAGAGCGACGGCAAAGCTTTTCCAATGGAGCGGGCTGCGGCTGGCTGAGCGTACACCCTGCCCAGAAGGCTGCAAATTCGTGCGGGATCACCCCATAAATGAGAGCGCAATCTGCAAAAGCTTTGCACTTTGAATGATGCGTGTGACTCCGGATCCCACGTAAGCCTCATTCAGACAATGACTTGCGTCCTCCCAACGTCGGCCTGCCAATTGCACTGGGAGAGTGACTTGACTAGCGGCCTAGCCGGAATCCTGGCTGCTCGCTAACCCCTGAGGCGCGTAGCAATGGACTACAAAGAGATCTTCTGGATGGCTTGCGACTCCACCGAGCAACAGCGCGCCGAATATGGCCCGTTCCATACCCGAGTAGAGGCCGAAGCCGAAGCCCGCAAGCTGGGGTTCGCTTATCTCCTGCGTTATGAGCACCTGCTGGACAAGAATGAAGAGATTCAGGAAGTCCGCTGCATCTTCATCGAATTGCCGGGAGCGCTAAAAGCAGAAGCCCCTTCGATCAGCCTGCATACCCGTTGTGCCACCTGCGGTGCCTCCGCTACTCACGATAAGTCCTGGCAGGCGGAAGTGTGGGCCGACATCCACGAGTTCGAACACGCCCGCCATAAAGTGCGGCTGTTCGAACACGCCCGGGGTCAGGGATTGAAGGAAATCGGCGGCTGGCGCGGCTAATTTACGATTGGATTTTCATCAAGCAGCGACGGATAACTCGCTGGCCGCCGCCCGATCCACAAACCAGATCAGCTTGCCATCGGTGGGTCGAACCAGCTTCGAGGGATATTTCTCCGCTGGACCGCTGCCTTCCAACACTTCCCGCAGCGCGGTCGCCTTGTCACTTCCACTCACCAGAAACGCCACACAACGCGCCGAGTTCAGCACGGGCAAAGTAAGAGTGATCCGGCTGGCTTTCAGCTTCTCCACCCAATTTGCCACCACCAGACGGGACTTCTCCTGCAACGCCGCGGTCTCCGGGAACAACGACGCCGTATGTCCGTCGGGTCCCATACCCAAAAGGATCAAATCCAGGCGCGGAAATTCACCCAGCCCCAAGGCAAAAAATTTCTGCAGCGTCCCTTCGTAGGCCTCGCCTGCCGCCGTTGCGTCCGGGATCTCCGCGGGAACGCGGAAGATGTTGCCGGTGGGAACCGGAACCTTCGATAAGAGTGTCTCTTTGGCCATGCGATAATTGCTCTCCGCATCCTCGGGAGGCACGTGACGTTCATCGCCCCAGAAGAAAAATATCCGCTCCCAAGGCAGGCTGGAACCGGCATTGGCCGCAATGAGAGTATAGAGATTCTTGGGAGTCGACCCGCCCGAAAGCGCAATGGTAAAGCGCCCACGTTTTACAACGGCATCGTTGGCAGCGCGTATCACTTCCTCTGCCGCCGCCTGGAACAAATCCTGCGGGGTGGTCAGCCGGCGCAACTCAAAGGGTGCACTCACAAGATTTTCGCGTGACCGTTGCTCGACTTGGAGGCAGCACACCGCGCCGCCCCCAGCAGTCCGGCCTTGTCGTCGATAATGACGTGGACCGGCATGCTCTCCAGAAGGGGTCGCAGCCTGCCCTTCGCCAAAAAAGCATTCATAAATATCGGTCCCGTGAGTTTGGGAAGAATCTTGGGTGAGATTCCCCCGCCCAGAAAAATTCCGCCGGTCGCCATGGTTTTAAGCGCCAGATTACCAGCCTCCGCTCCATAAACCGCGATCCACAGATCAAGAGCCTGCACCGCCAGCGGATTTGTCCCGCTCAACGCCGCCCGGGAAATTGCCGCCGCGGCGTCGGCCGTCTTGATTTGATCCTCGAATCCAAAAGGTTCCTCGGCGCACCCTTTGGCGCGCAGAAACTCATACACATTGACCAGGCCCGGCCCGGAGAGCACGCGCTCGTAACTGACGTGTTGGTAGCGGCTCCGCAAAAACTGCAGTAGCTCGATCTGTAAGTCCCCTTGCGGCCCAAAATCCGTGTGTCCGCCTTCGCTAGCGAAAACCTGATGCTGGTTGCCATCCCAGAACAAGCCGGCCTCTCCCAGTCCGGTTCCCGGCGCGATGATGGCCTGATTTCCCACCTGCTGCGCCACATGATTCAAAGGAATTAAATCCTGCGGCGCGAGCCCGCCAATGCCCCACGCGCTGGCCTCCAGATCGTTGATGAGCAGGGTGGCGGGAAGGTGAATTTGTTTTGCCAGCCGGGACTGCTCGATGATCCATGGAAGATTCGAGGTCTCGACGCGTCCGTTCTGGACCGGACCCGCAATCCCAAAGCAGGCCATTTCGGGCTGGCCAGCAGTGTCCGACAGAAACTTGGACACGATCTCCCCCAGTTCGCCATACTCGCGGCTGGGGAAGACACGCTCGGAAATTAGCTCGAGATGTCCATTCTGAGGCTGAAAATAAGCCAGTCGCGCGTTGGTTCCTCCAATGTCGCCGGCCAGGATCATTTCTCGAAGTTCCTCCAGCGACGCCCGTCGCGTTCCAATAATTCGTCGGCCTCTTTGGGTCCCCAGGTGCCCGCTGCGTAGTTTGGAAACGTGCGCGGCGGCAGCGCCTTCCACAACTCCAACACCGGCTCTACTACGTTCCAGCCCGCTTCCACCATATCAGCCCTCTGGAACAAAGTCTGATCGCCAATCATGCAATCGTGCAGCAGTCGCTCGTACCCGGTACTGGGTTGCTTTCCGAAGTATTCCTGATATTCGAAGTTCATGTCTACTGTGCCCAGGCGCATGACCGGGCCCGGAACCTTCGCCGCGAACTGCAATGAAATGCCTTCTTCGGGCTGGATGTGCAGCACCAGTTGGTTCGGCATCAGATGTTCCACCGAAGTATCGCGGAAGAGTACAAACGGCGCGCGGCGGAACTGGATCACAATGTGGGTGTTGCGCCCCGGCATGCGCTTTCCGGTGCGGAGGTAGAAGGGAACGTCAGCCCATCGCCAGTTGTCGATCATCAGCTTCATGGTGACAAATGTTTCCGTGCGCGAATCGGGAGCGACGTCGGGTTCGCTGCGGTATGCCGGAACATCTTGACCGCTTAAAGTGCCCGCGCCATATTGCCCGCGCACCGCCCGCACCAGTACCTCTTGATCGCTGAGCGGCTGGATCGCATGCAGTATTTTCGCCTGTTCATCCCGCACGGCATTGGCGTCAAATGAAATCGGGGGCTCCATCGCGGTCAGGCTGATGAGTTGCATGATGTGGTTCGGCACCATGTCGCGCAGCGAACCGGCGTGTTCGAAATAGCTTCCGCGGCCTTCCACGCCAACGGTCTCTGCCACCGAAATCTGTACGTGATCGATATACCGCCGGTTCCAAATAGGCTCAAAAATTCCGTTGGCGAAGCGGAACGCCATAATGTTCTGCACCGTCTCTTTGCCCAGGTAATGATCGATGCGGTAAATCTGCTTTTCGTCGGCGAGCTTGAGCAGTTGCTGGTTGAGAACTTTCGCGGACTCAAGGTCGTGACCAAAAGGCTTTTCGATCACCACCCGTCGCCAGTGGTCGCTGCCTTGTTCCATCAAGCCATTGGCTGCGAGTTTTTCGACGATCATTCCGAAAAAACTCGGCGCGGTCGCCAGGTAATAGAAAAAATTTTGATGGGTGGCATGATCGCGATCGATCTGCGCCAGCCGCTCTTTGACCTTGGGATAAAGAGTGTCATCGTTGAAATTCCCGGCAAGATAATAAAAGCGGCGCGCAAAGCTTTCCCAGATGGCATCGTCGATGCATTCGCCGCAGTACTGCTTGACGTCATCTTTGATACTCTTGCGGAAATCTTCGTCCGTCATTTGCGCCCGCGCCACGCCGAGCATAGCGAATTCCTTCGAGAGCAAGTCGGCACGGGCCAGGTTGTAGAGCGCGGGAAGCAGGAGTCGCGCCGTAAGATCGCCCGCGGCGCCGAAAATTACCATCACGCAAGGGTCGCCTTGCTTGCCAATGCGTGGGGTTGCTGCCGTGGGTTTTACCGCCAATTCAGCCATGAATGACAAGTCCTTGACTTATTTCCGAAGTAAACTTCGGTTACGCGCTCTTTTTCTTCGGGACGCCGGCCTCGACGTGTCCGCCAAATTTCTGCCGCATGGCGGAAAGCATCTTTTCGGCAAACGTGTGTTGCTGACGCGAGCGGAAGCGCACGTACAACGCGGCGGTCAATACATCCGCCGGTACAGCCTCTTCCAGCGCAGCTTGAATCGTCCAACGCCCCTCGCCCGAATCCTGCACGTATCCCTCATATTCCGAGAGCGTCGGATTCTCGGTCAAAGCCATCGCGGTCAGATCCAGCAGCCACGAACTAACCACGCTCCCCCGCCGCCACACCTCAGCGATATCCGGCAAGTTCAAATCGTAGCGGATATCCTCCGGCAAATCTTTGCTGGTGGCGTTCTTGAAAATGTCGAAGCCCTCGGCATAAGCCTGCATGATGCCGTACTCAATTCCGTTATGTACCATCTTCACAAAGTGTCCGGAACCCGAAGGCCCGCAGTGAATGTAGCCCTCTTCCGATGAACCGCCAAGTTTTTCTCGTCCCGGCGTTCGCGGAATTTCACCCACTCCAGGCGCCAGTGTCTTGAAAATAGGGTCGAGCTGCTGCACCGCTTCCTTGGGCCCGCCAATCATCATGCAGTACCCGCGCTCCAGGCCCCAGACGCCACCGCTGGTTCCCACATCTACGTAATGAATGCCTTTGCCTTTCAATTCCCCCGCGCGGCGCACGTCATCCTTGAAATAGGAATTGCCGCCGTCGATGATAGTGTCTCCGCTCTGCATGTGCTGTGCCAGTTTCTGCACGGTCTGTTCAGTCGGACCTCCCGCAGGAACCATTACCCATACAGCTCGAGGCGCTTTTAGCTTGCCAACCAGATCTTCGAGCGAAGATGATCCGCCCGCGCCTTCGCCGGCAAGCTGCTTCACCGCATCCGGACTAAGATCGGAGACGACGAGTTGATGTCCCCCGCGCATCAGGCGCCGCGTCATATTCGCGCCCATCCGTCCTAGACCCACCATTCCCATCTGCATCGCTTGCTCCTTACTTTCCGCCTCGAATCGGCGCTACGCTTCGAACGTAGCGCCGACAGCCTGTCCTGAGCGAAGTCGAAGGGTCCCGCCGGTTTCGCGGCCGCCAACCTTATCCCAACGCCTTCTGAACGGCAGTCTCGAGCGTCGCCAGCCCCGATTCCACAGCGTGCAAGTGCACGCGTAACGCCCGCCGCCCGCGCTCCGCCAGCACCTGGAAATCCCCGCGCGCCTGCGCCGCCTTCACAGTTCCAAAAGTATATTTCTGTCCCGGCACCGGAAGGTCCACAACATCGTCGCAAGTCACCTGCAGGAACACTCCAGAATTAGGCCCGCCCTTATAGGCTTGTCCGGTCGAGTGCAGGAAACGCGGCCCGAATCCGAGGCAGGTTGCGACGCGTTTCTTATCCCGCACCGCATGCCGTATCACCTGCAGACTTTTTTCGTGCTCCGCATTCATCTGGATATATCCCAGCACCGCAAAATAGTCGCGTGCGCCAATGCGCCCCAGGTGAGCCTTCAAGTATCCTGCAAGTGATTTATCTCCGCCCACCGCCCACGCCAACTCTGCGGCATTTTTATCATCGGTAAACAGCTTGATGCCACCATCCTCCACGACGGGCTTCTCCGCGGGCAGGGAACCAGTCTTCTCATATTCGGCGGTTAAGCTTTTGGTCACGATCTTGCTCGCCTCAACATCGGGCTGATTGAACGCATTGATCCCAAGAATGGACCCAGCTACCACAGTGGCAATTTCCCACCGATAGAATTCGGCTCCCAAGTCATAGATGTCGGCCATTGAAATCCGCAACACCGGATGGCCGGACTTCTCCAGCGCCTCCACCTTCGCATCCACTCCAACATCCGTGGCGTGCTCGGTATGCACATAGGCAAACACGCGGTCATGACCATAAACCTCGGGCGCCGCCAACGCCTCGCGATCTACCGGAATAATTCCTTTTCCAAGTTTCCCCGTGGACTCCGCCAGCAACTGTTCCAGCCACGCCCCCAGGTCGGAGATATCTGGAGAAGTAATGATCGTTACTTTATCGCGGCCCGCGCGTGCCGCCTCCCCCAAAATAATTCCCAGCACCGCCCCGGGATTCTCTTCGAGTGCCGGTTCAGGTCCGCACGCCCGCACCATCTCCTGCGTTCGGTCCAGAAATTTCTTGACGTCCACCCCCATGGCCGCTGCTGGTACCATGCCAAAGTTCGATAGCGCCGAATAGCGCCCACCAATCGAAGGCCGTCCAAAAAAAATGTGCCGGAAGCGGTCGCCTTCCGCCACTTGTTGCATCTTCGACCCGGGATCGGTAACCGCGATGAAGTGGCTGCCGGCCTTGTCCGCGCCCACAACTTGCTTCGTGCGTTCAAAAAAATACTGTTTGAAAATGTTCGGTTCGAGCGTGCTGCCAGATTTACTGGAAACAATGAACAGAGCGCGGGCAATGTCGATCTTGTCTTCTGCCGCCTTCACCTGCGCCGGATCGGTCGAGTCGAGAACGTGTAGCTCTGGGTATCCTGCAATCTTTCCAAACGTCATGCGCAGAACTTCTGGACACAGGCTCGATCCCCCCATGCCCAATAAAAGTACGTCTTTGAAGCCCGCGCTCCACACTTCCTTCGCCAGATTACGCAACTCGACTGGATGCTCGATCTGATATTGCGCGATGTCAAGCCAGCCCAGCCACTTGTCTTCATCGTCGCCGGTCCAAAGCGAGGCGTCGCGCTGCCAAAGGCGCTGCATCTTCTTGCCCGACTGCCAGTCGCCGATCGTGCTCTTCACGCTGGCGGCAAGACTCTCTGGAAGCGAAGATTTCAGGCGGCTCAAGCGGTCTTTCCTTTAGGCTGCGTATTCTTTTCCACCGCGGCCAGAAGTTTGTGGAACGCATCGGCGAACAGCTTCACTCCGTCCTCGGTCAGCTTTGTGGTCACTTCTTTGATCGAGATCCCCGCCCTCGCCAGATTGTCCATTACGTTCTGGGCTCCGGACACATCCTCCGTCAGGCTGTTCCTTAACTTTCCATGATCGCGAAAGGCATCGATCGTCGCCGGAGGCATCGTGTTCACTGTGTCCAGTCCTATCAATTCCTCAACATACATAACGTCACGATAAGCCGGATTCTTCGTACTCGTGCTCGCCCACAGGACCCGCTGAGTCTGCGCTCCCTGACCCGCCAGCGCTTGCCACCGCGGTCCGCTGAATAAGCGCTGATAGCGGAGATAGGTCAGCTTCCCGTTGGCGATCGCGACTTTGCCCAGCAGACTCTTCAGCAGCTCCTGCTGCTTGGCATCGCTGGTCACCTTGAGCTTCTCATTGATTATGGAATCCACCAGCGAGTCAATCCGGCTAATAAAGAAGCTGGCGACGCTGGCCATTTTCCTCAAGTCCCCGCCGCGTTTGGACAAATCCTCCACTCCGGCGATGTAGGCTTCCGCAACCTTCTCGTAAACTTCCTGCGCGAATAACAGAGTCACGTTGATGTTGATGCCCTCGCCAATCGCTTGGCGAATCGCTGGCAGTCCCTCCACCGTCCCTGGAATCTTAATCATCACATTCTCGCGCTTGACCGCCTTCCACAAGCGCCGCGCTTCGTCAATCGTCTTCTGCGTATCGAGCGCGAGCAACGGTGAAACCTCCAGGCTCACATACCCATCCCGGAACTTCGAACTGTCATATACCGGACGCAGTACATCGGCGGCATCCTGAATGTCCCGAATCGCAGTCTGTTCGTAGCGTGCCGTCGTGTCCAGATCGTTGCGCGAGGCCAGTTCCGCCAGCATATCGTCATACAGCGAACTCTCGCCAATGGCTTTCTCGAAGATGGATGGATTTGAAGTCATCCCTCGCAACCCGTCCTCTTCAATCATCTTTTTCAGTTTCCCGCTGGTGAATAAGTCGCGCCGGATATAGTCCAGCCACATCGATTGTCCATAGCCGAGCAAAGCCTTCAGCGGATTTGTAGTTTTTGCGCTTTCCAAAACTCCAGTTGGCTGCATGAAAGTTCCTCCTGATAAAGCGACGGCGGGTATCGCTGTTCGATAAAACGATTCGATAAAGACCGTTCGATAAAACGGTCTGGCAAAATGACTCGATACTATTTTTCGGCCATGGCTTTGCGCGCTTCCGCCACCACCGTTTCTAAGGTGAAGCCGAAGTACTTCAACAAGTCCTTCAACGGTGCGGATGCACCAAAGCGATGCATCCCAACCTTGCGTCCCTTGATCCCAACGTACCGCTCCCACCCAAAAGTGGATGCCATTTCCACGGAAACTCGTGCCGTCACCGACGCCGGAAGCACGCTCTCTTTGTAAGCCTCATCCTGCTTGTCGAAAATATCCCACGAAGGCATGCTCACCACCCGTGCCTGCACGCCCTCGGCCTTGAGCTTTTCGTAGGCCTCCACGCACAAAGAAACCTCGCTGCCCGTGCCAATCAGAATCACATCAGGTTTGCCGCCCGGCGCATCGGCAAGAATGTATGCGCCCTTCGCAGTGCCCGCAGCCGCCCCGTATTTCGTACGGTCAAACGTCGGCATGGCCTGCCGCGTCAGCACCAACGCTGCCGGCTGGCATTTCAACTGCGCAATGATCTTCCATGCTTCCGTCACTTCATTCGCGTCACCCGGACGCAGCACAACCAGATTCGGCATCGCCCGTAACGACGCCAGTTGCTCGATCGGCTGATGCGTTGGTCCGTCTTCTCCCACGCCAATGGAATCGTGCGTAAACACAAAAATGGACGGCTGCTCCATCAGCGCCGACAGCCGGATGCTGGCCCGCATGTAGTCGCTGAAATTAAAGAAGGTCGCACCGAAGGCGCGGATTCCCGACACCGTAAGCCCATTCACGCTGGCGCCCATCACGTGCTCGCGTACTCCGAAATGCAGATTTCGCCCCGCATACTCGCCCAGCTGAAAGTCACCGGCGCCTTCAAATTTCAATGTGGTCTTATTCGAAGTGGCCAGGTCAGCCGAGCCTCCGATCAGCCATGGAATGTTCTGTGCCAGCGCATTCAACACTTTTCCTGAACTCTCGCGCGTCGCCACTCCCTTCGCGTCCGCCGGAAACGTTGGCAGATTTTTGTCCCAGCCTTCGGGAAGTTCCCGGTGCTGCATCTGATGCAAGCGCTCCGCCAACTCGGGATACTTTTGCGAGTACTCGGCAAACGTCTTCGACCACTTGGCGCGCGCTTCACTCCCGCGCTTTCCTATCCCATCCCGGAAGTGCTCGCGGACGCCCTCGGGCACTAGAAACTTGGCATCTTCCGGCCAGCCATAGAATCTTTTCACCAACTTTACTTCTTCTTCACCCAGCGGCTCGCCGTGCGATGCATTGCTATCCTGTTTATGCGGCGATCCGTATCCAATATGGCTGTCCACAACAATCAGCGTGGGACGGTCCGTCGTTTTCTGGAACGTCTCAAACGCCCGCGCCAGCATTTCCAGATCATTGGCATCGGCTACGCGCGTCACATTCCATCCGTATCCAACAAAGCGCGTCGCCACATCCTCACTGAAAGACCAATTCGCGGGACCATCTAGCGTAACGTGGTTGTGGTCATACATCCAGCAGAGATTCGATAGCTTGAGATGCCCCGCCAGTGAAGCCGCTTCGCCCCCCAGGCCTTCCATCAAGTCGCCGTCGGAGCACATAGCGTAGACATTGAAGTCGAAAACCTCGAATCCTGGCCGGTTGAAATTCGCCGCCAGCCACCGGCTCGCAATCGCCATTCCCACGCTGTTTCCCACTCCTTGACCCAGCGGTCCCGTCGTGGTCTCAACGCCTGTCGTCACATGTGATTCAGGATGTCCCGGAGTCCAGCTCCCAAGCTGACGGAAGCGTTTGATTTCCTCCATTGGGACCGCCAGCCCTTTCTGCGCCTCGCCGTCTTTGTTCACCTCGCGTACTCCCGCCAGATGAAGCATGGCGTATAGCAGCATGGAGGCGTGTCCGTTCGACAACACGAACCGGTCGCGGTTCAGCCACTTTGGATCTTCGGGGTCGTAACGCAGAAATTCCTGCCAGAGACAGTAGGTCACTGGCGCCAGTCCCATGGGTGCGCCCGGATGTCCGCTGTTGGCTTGCTGAACTGCATCAATCGCCAGAGTCCGAATCGTATTGATGCACAATATGTCCAGTTGCTGACCCGTCACTACGGCTTGCTCGCTGACTGCCATGCGGTGCGCGCTCCTCCCAGTGGAACAATCCGCCGCTACTCGGGAATTCCCACTGGCATACCCTTTCTTAGAGTTCCAAAAACAGAAAGAGTTGCAGATACGCTTCGAGTGTACCAATTTCTTCCGAGCCCATGTCGATGAGACTGTGAAAAAGGAGCGGCTGCAGAATGTAGGGATAAGAAGGGAAGACTTGCTATTTCAGCAGTTGCAGATAGCTGCTTTCGCTCTGAGATGCTCGGGTCGTTTCTTGAACATATTTGAGAAACTGTCGAAGGTTTTCCTTTTCGGCGGTATCCATTCCCGCAAAACGAATTCGCACTCCGCCGCCAGGCGTATTCCGCGTGACAACTCCGTTCAAGGCCACGCCCTTTACCCAAATTTTGCCGCTCGCCACCCAGAGTCCAATTTCGACCTTGGCGCCCCCCTCAATCGGAGCCGCGGTTTCAACCTGGCACCCTCCACGGCCTGTGTTGGAAAGATTTCCCCAGATGGGAGCCTCCGCATTATTGACTCGCAGTTCGACCGCTACAAAACATTTGACTCTGGGATGCCGCCGGCGATCGTCTCCCCAGTTAGCTCCGAAGATATCGGGTTCAAACGGTGGCGCTGCCCCAACTGTTCTGGACTGAGGTGGTGCAGAAAGCTCCGTCGCCATCTTCGTTGCGTGGGTGACAGTATTCGCTCCGGCGGCCTTTTTGATCTCGCGCATAGTCGCCAGCAGTGCTTCTTCTCTGCCTTCGGGCGGTGCCTCACGATAGACTTGTAGCAGCCGTCCGAAATTTCGAGCCAGGTCGGGGTCCGCCAGCAATTTTGTCCAATCTGTTCCCGCCGCTGCGCTAGGTTTCGAGTCACTCATAAGGAATACTTGGCCGTGCTTCTCGACAAGGCGAGTCCAGTGTTCAGCATCAGTCATCGATCATCAGTCCGCAAGATGACCGAGGTCACAGCACTGTCAACCACAATGCCTGAAAAGACCTTTTGCACTGTCAGTGAGGGTTCTATTAAGAAAAATCAAACGCAACCGGCTCTCCGTGGCATCCAAGTCAAACCGGCGGGTTCCCGCATTTTGCATCGCAACCTGCCTGAAGCGAATCAATAGTTAGCGTTATGCCATGATTGAGAAAGGTCGTCCCAAGCAACTGGTATAAAGGGACTTTTCGCAAGCGGAAATGCCTCGATCATCTCACTCAACCCGTCCTTTTATCGGTCTCACATTCGTATTCTTGTCTGCCGTTTCACGCCTGATCGCTCAGGCCACCCCCGCACCCTCGATATCCTTGCCCGGCTCGCAAAGCTCCTTTAACGGTAGCGACCCCGAGGGCAAAGCCACGCCACAAGTCTTGCAGCTCAGTTTTCAGGAAGCCATCGAGCGCGGCTTGCGCAACAACCTCGGCTTGCTGATTTCAGGCGACCAGGCGATCACGGCTCGAGGCGAGAAATGGAAGGAACTCAGCAACCTCCTACCCAACCTTTCGGGCCGAGTGCAGGAAAATGTCCAGACTCTAAGCCTAACTGCCCTGGGCCTCAAGGGCAACCTTTTTCATTCCCCGACTCCGCTTCCGCGCGTAATTGGTCCTTTCAATTATTTCGACGCCCGCGCCTCCGTGGTTCAGTCTTTCAGTTTTAGAGATTTCGAGAAACAACGGGCCGCGTCCGAAAGCCTGAAGTCCGCAGAGTACAGCTACAAAGATGCGCGTGAAATCGTAGTCCTTGCCGTCGGCAACTCCTATCTGCTGGCCATTGCCACCGCCGCGCGCATCGAAGCCACCGACGCCCAAGTCAAGAACGCGCAAGCCCTCTTCGATCGCGCCACCGATCAGCAAAAAGCTGGCCTCAGTCCTGCCATCGATACCTTGCGGTCCCAAGTCGAGTTGCAAACCCGCCAGCAGCAACTCATCGCCGCCCGCAACGACTTCGCCCGGCAAAAGCTTTCCCTGGCTCGTGTCATCGGATTACCCCCCGGTCAGGAGTTTGTTCTTATCGAGAAAGCTCCCTATGAAGCGCTGACTCCTTTACCTGTTGAGACCTACCTGGAACGCGCCTACACGTCGCGCTCAGATTACCAGGCCGCGCAATCGCAACTGCGCGCCGCCGAACTTTCGCACCGGGCCGCCGTCGCTGGCCGCTACCCTTCCCTGGATATCAACGCCAACTACGGCGATATCGGAGTCACTCCCGCTCACTCCAACGGAACCTGGCAGGTGAATGGCGGCGTCAGTATCCCGATTTTCACCGGAGGAAAAGTCCACGGCGAAATTCTCGAGGCCGATGCCCAGCTGAAGCAGGCACGCTCTCAATTGGGTGACCTACGCGGCCGTATCGACTACGAAGTCCGCGCCGCATTGCTCGATCTGAACTCTGCCGCCGAACAGGTGGAAGTCGCCCGCAGCTCGGTTGAGTTGGCTGAAGAATCTCTCACTCAATCCCGCGATCGCTTTACCGCCGGCGTCGCCGACAATCTCGAAGTTGTTCAAGCCCAGGAGTCCGTGGCCGCGGCCCACGATAGTTACATCCAAAGCCTCTACGCCCACAACCTCGCAAAAGTGGAACTCGCGTATGCCATTGGCGACGCCGAACAGGGCGTCAAGCGATACTTGAAAGGCGAGCACTAACTTATGGATCAAACTCAAACTCAGCCAGCACCGGCCACTGAGCCCTCGCAGCCTGAGGGCCGCACGCGGCCCCTGCCCTCGAGCGATCGCGACCTCCGCACCCGCCCCTCGCGGACCGCCAGCCCCGGCTTCCGCATCGCTATCATCATCGCCGTAGTCGTACTCCTGGTCGTTGGATTCTTCGTCTACCGCCATCTCTCGAGCTACGAATCTACTGATGACGCCCAGGTCGACGGCCACGTCAATTCCATCAGCACCCGCATCGCTGGCCATGTCGTCAAACTGAACGTCACCGACAACCAGTACGTTGAATCCGGCACCGTCCTCGTGGAAATCGATCCCGCCGACTATCAGGTAGCATACGAACGCGCCAAAGCCGATTACGATAGCGCCCAGGCCGCTGCCTCGGCCGCCGGCATCGACGTTCCCATCACTTCCATCAGCACCAGCAGCCAGGTTTCCTCCACGCAAGCCGATGTATCCGGCGCCCGCGCTGGAATAGCCGCTGCCAAACAGCAAGTCGAGGCCGCTAAAGCCCAGCTCAATCAGGCAGAGGCCAACAACGTAAAAGCGCAGAATGATCTGCAACGCTATAAACAACTCGTGGACAAGCAAGAGATTTCTCAGCAGCAATACGACGTCGCTGTTGCCGCCGCCAAAGCCAGCGCCGCCGCCGTTGACGCCGCTCGCGCCCTGGTCGACTCTGCCCAGGCCCAGATCACTCAAGCTCAGGCGAAACTAGCGCAAGGCGAAGCCAACTGGCGCAACGCACAAACCGCTCCTCAGCAAATGCAGATTACCCGCTCCAAAGCCGTCTCCGCGCAGGCCGACGCCCAACGCAAGAAAGCCGATCTCGATCAAGCTCAACTCAATCTGCAGTACACCAAAATCGTCGCTCCTGTCGCGGGCTTTGTCAGCGATCGCACCGTCGAAGTCGGACAGAATGTCAGCCCCGGTCAGGAACTGATGAAGATCGTCCCTCTCAACGACGTCTGGATCACCGCCAACTTCAAAGAAACTCAGCTTCGGGAAATGAAGGTCGGCCAGCCCGTCACCATCGAAGTCGACGCCAACGGACGCACCTACAAAGGCACACTCGATAGCTTTGCCGGAGCCAGCGGTGCTCGCTTCAGCCTGCTGCCTCCTGAAAACGCCACGGGCAATTATGTGAAAGTCGTTCAGCGCATCCCGGTAAAAATCGTTCTCAATCCCGGCGAAAACAGCGATCACTCGCTGCGCCCCGGCATGTCGGTCACTCCCAAGGTGTGGATCAGGCAATGAGCGCTGCCGCTCCACCGCTGGAAAATGCTGACCTCTGGCGTCCAGCCATCAATCCGTGGATCATCGCCATCACGGTCACTCTCGCCACGTTCATGGAGGTTCTCGATACTTCCATTGCCAACGTTGCGCTGCCGCACATCGCCGGCAGCCTCTCCGCCGGGCAGGACGAAAGCACCTGGGTCCTCACTTCTTATCTCGTCTCGAACGCCATCGTGTTGCCCCTCAGCGGCTGGCTCTCCTCCATCATGGGTCGCAAGAACTTTTACATGAGCTGCGTCGCCCTGTTCACCGTCAGCTCTTTCCTTTGCGGGCTCGCCCCCAACCTGGCCACGCTGATCATCTTCCGTGTGCTGCAAGGCGCCGGTGGAGGCGGCCTCCAGCCCAGCGAGCAAGCCATCCTCGCCGACACTTTCCCTCCCGCCAAGCGCGGCATGGCCTTCGCCGTTTACGGCATCGCTGTCGTCACCGCGCCAGCTATCGGTCCAACCCTCGGCGGATGGATCACCGACAACTTCACCTGGCGCTGGATTTTCTTCATCAACATTCCCGTCGGCATTATTTCTCTGTTGCTCACTTCACGCCTCATTCAAGATCCGCCCTATCTCCGTCGCCGCAAGCTCAGCGAAACCAAAATCGATTACGTCGGCCTCGGCTTCGTCGCCTTGGGGCTGGGCGCTCTTCAAATCGTGCTCGACAAGGGCCAGCGCGACGACTGGTTCGAATCGCACTTCATCCTCATTCTCTCCCTCATCGCCGCTGCCTCCTTAATCTTCGTGATCATCTGGGAGTGGCGTCATAAAGATCCCATCATCGATCTGCATCTGTTCAAAGACCGGACTTTCGCTGTTTCCAATCTTTTGATGTTCATGCTCGGTTTCGCCCTGCTGGGCAGTACGCTGCTCCTGCCGCTCTTCATGCAAAGCTTGCTCGGCTATACCGCGGAGGAAGCGGGCCTGGCACTGATGCCCGGCGGTTTCACCATCATTGTTCTTTTGCCTCTGGTGGGATTTTTGCTCTCCCGCTACAGCCCGCGCTGGCTGTTGTTTTTCGGCCTCATCGTGCTCTCGGGATCGCTGTTTCACATGGCTGGATTTGACCTCGAGATGGACTTTCGCACCGCCGCCGTTGCCCGCATGTTTCAGGCCGCGGGCATGGCGTTCTTATTTGTTCCCATCAACACCGCCGCCTACGCCTTCCTGCCTCGCGATAAGAACAACGCTGCATCGGGACTAATGAACCTCGCGCGAAACATCGGCGGTAGTGTCGGTATTTCCCTGGTTACGACCATGCTCGACCGCCGCAGCCAGGTCCATCTCAACGATTTATCCCGCAATCTCAGCTCCGGCAATCCCGCCCTCAGATCCATGATTCAGGGCGCTACCCGGGCCTTGCAGGCACATGGATCAAGTGCGGCGCTAGCCACCAGGCAGGCCTATGCTCTGGTGGAAGGCACCCTGCAACGCCAGGCCACCATGCTCGCCTACGTCGATGACTTCCGCCTCCTCGCCGTTGCCATTCTGCTGATGGTTCCTCTGGTTTTTCTCATGAAAAAAGGCAAACCCGGCGCGATGGTTGTACACTAAGCTGTTAGTTATGTTCCGTCTCATCACCATTGAGCGTGAGTACGGCTGCGGAGGTGGCGCCATCGCCGCCCAACTAGCGAACCGTCTGGGTTGGAAACTCTGGGATCGCCAGCTCACCGAGGAAATCGCCCGCCTCGCCAACGTCGATTGCTCCGAAGTTTCGCGCTGCGACGAGCGCATGGACAGTAGCTTCTACCGCCTGGCGAAAACTTTTTGGCGAGGCAGTTACGAACGCACTTCTCCCATCGGCAGTCAAGCCTTTGACACCGATCGCATGGTTTCTCTGATGGAGCAGATCGCCCCCAAGATCGCTCAGGAAGGAAACGCAGTTGTAGTCGGCCGTGGCATGCCCTACTTCCTGCGCGAGCAAGCCGACGCCTTCCATGTCTTCCTCTACGCTCCCCGCGCCGAAAAAGTCCGACGCCTGCTGGCGGATGAATGCACCAGATCGAAGGCGGAAGAACTGGTCGACACCGTCGACCGCGAGCGCATCGCCTTCGTCAAACACTACTTCGACGCCGACTGGCCCACCCGCTCCCTCTACCACGTAATGATCAACACCGCGGTCGGCAATGAAGCCGTAATCGAGACAATTCTCAACACCATGCACTTGGTCGAAGGCCGCCCCAAAGCGACAGACTACGAACGTCCCAAAATCCCCAGTTCGGTCTAGGAATCTTCGTAGCGCCGGCGTCCCGCCGGCTGTCCGGCGGGCGTCCTCGCCCTGCCGCTCCTCCCAAATTCATTCCGATTGGCTCCCATGACCTGATCACTGAACCCTGAACGCTGGCAGTTGCACCGGTGCCGGACAACATCCCTCCGCACAAACATCCCCCCGAGGCCCAAGCGGTCCCAAAGCCCGCCGCTCCACCCCCGGATTCACTCGCTCCACAATTAGCTCGCGAATCATCGCAATAAATTTCGGATGCACTCCCACCGTCTTCGCCCTCGTCATCGGTAAGCCCAAAGAATCGCAGACCTGTTTTGCCTCCACATCCAGGTCATACAACACTTCCATGTGATCGGAGATAAAACCAATCGGAGCCAGCACTACCGCCGACGCCAAATTTTCTGCCTTTACTTGTCGTAAGTATTCCAGAACGTCTGGCCCCAGCCACGGCTGCACCGGCGCTCCGCTGCGGCTCTGATAAACGAGGGCATCGTTCTTCTGCCCCAGCGCTTCCGAAACCAGCCGCCGCACCTCCTCCAGTTGCTTCACGTAATCGCTGGTATTCGCCATCGACACGGGAATGCTGTGCGCGAGATAAGCAATTTGCACGTTCTCTCTGGCGTCCGCCGGAACTGCCTGCAGCCCCTCCCGCACCCGCCCTACCGTTGCCTCAACGAATAAAGGATGGTTGAAGAACGCCCGCAACTTGTCCACTTCCGGCGCGCCCGCTCCAACTTCACTCTGCGCCCGCGCAATATCCTCTCGATATTGCCGGCATCCTGAGTAAGAGCTGTAGGCCGAAGTCACAAAGCCCACCGCCCGCCGAATGCCATCCTGCTTCATCTTCCGCAAAGTTTCCGGCAGCAGCGGATGCCAGTTGCGGTTTCCCCAATAGATTGGCAACTTGGGTCCCTGCCGCTCCAACTCCGCTTCCAGCGCGGCAATCAACTCGCGCATCTGCTCGTTGATCGGACTCTTGCCCTCGAAATGGTAATAGTGCTCGGCAACCGCTAACAGACGCTTCCCCGGAACGTTTTTCCCGCGCAGCACGTTCTCCAGGAAAGGAATCACTTCTTCTTTCGACTCCGGTCCTCCGAACGAAACAATCAGAATGGCGTCGTAATTCATCGTGAGAGAGTGTGCATCGCAGGCACCGTAGCGCCGGCATCCTGCCGGCTGTCCGACGGGCGTCCCGCCCGCCGCACCACTGCAGCTGTAGCCTCCGCATTCCTGGTTACCGACAGTGGCCGGTCCAATGAAATATCCATCTCGGTAAACCGGGGCAGCACCACATCGCGTCCGTGGCGGCTCACCATATAAATCCCCGAGATACAGCTCGATACAATCCTCGCCGTGCCTGCGGTCGAAGCATCGGTCGCGCTCGATATCAGAGCTTCCACAATCAACTGCGTCGCGTCGTCCGCTTCCTTCGAAAGCCCGGCAGTCACGCCGATGTTGATCGCCATCCACGCCTTGCCCGGACGTTCGCCCCGCAACTGTCCTTCCGCATCAATTCTCGTGTGCGAGCCTCGGTCTAGTTCCGCTCCGGCCAGCGACGCTGCCAGCGGAATCAGATTTCCCCCCGGCAATGTCACTCCCGTAAATGTTAGATACAACGATCCCGCCCTGCTCCCCCATCGCGGCGGAGTCTTCTTGACCACTCTGCCCTGAAATAAACTCCCCACCGGCAGCACCACGCGCGAATTCACCAGCACCGGTTCGATCAGACGCGCTTGAACTAGATCGCCAGCCTTGCTTTTCGATGCGCTCACATTTCCCAGCAAAAGAATCTTGCAAGACGTGCCCGCCGGAAGAGTTTCCGGCCCTGAGAAGTCAGTTCCAGCTTCAGCGGTGGATGAAGACGCCCCTGCGGAAGCCCCGGTCTGCACGCTGGAAGCCTCCAACACCATCAGGGGCGTTGCCAGCTTTCCTGATCCGTAAAGCCCGCCCGGCTTGTTCACCTCGATCGATCCGGCTTGAGTGTTTTGTTGTCCCGACTTCTTCCTCTTCGCTTGCGCGTTCACCTCTCGTTTTCGGCTGAAGGAGATCAGCGAAACTTGCAGCGAACTCTCTCCCTCTGCTGCGGAGACGGTGGCCGTCTTGAATATGGGATAAGCCTCATGGCGAGGCGTAAATACTTTCACCACCCAGGGCCAGTGATCATCCGGAGTCCGTCGCCTCTTTTCCAGATGATCCACTGCCAGCCGAATGTGGCTTCCCGCCGGGAAAAGCTTCCGGTCGGCGGAATAAACATCCCGCGCTAGTTTGCCTTCCACTGTGTCTCCCGGTCTCATCTTCGAAAGCTTGACCGTCTGATCGAGTTGAACCTTTACATAGAGGCTTGAATTTACGGAGGTCGGCTCTGGCGTGCCGCCGCCCGGTTCCTGCGCCCGGCAAACTACTGACCCAACCAAAGCAGTAGCAGCCAGCCAACCTGCGCCGGCAGCCCCCAAGTGCCCTCCACACCTCATAACTTCTCCCCTCACCCGCAATTTGTGGGCTGGGCTTAACCTATCGCTTGATTGAGAGTCGCGTCAAACACCGCTGGTAATGGTAGCGGTGCAAGTCCCTTTCTTTGCGCCCTTCGCGAATTCCTTCGCGCGCTGGGCGGTTAAGAGCTTTTTGATCGCAAACCGCAACCACGCTAAATTCTTTCAACTTCTATACTCATGCACCTCTCTGGTTAACGCTCATAGCACTCTTGTGCCAAAAGTTCCCGGTTCGTGCCATTGTCAGAATCCCTTGTCGGCCTGAGGATACTCGTGCCTAAAGAACAACACTCTGAAATGAATGCTATTCCGACAAGTCGGCCGAAGGCGGATCAAGAGCGAACGCTGGAGATGGTCAGGCGCCAGGAAATTGCAACGCCGCACGCCAGCCTCACCAGCAAGCAAAATGTTCGGCTGCTGATCGCGCTCTCTCTTCTTATGGTCGCTCTTGCCGTGGTCCTGATAAAGGATCGCGAATTCTGGTTCGGCTCCGAGCAGGCCACCGACTCCGGTTCCACTTCGGAAAGCATCGCACAGACGAAGACCGGTTCCGTCGCCGTACCCGCCAGGACTCAGCCTCCAGCAAAAGCGCAGGCTTCAGCTTCAAAGCACAGTATCACGAAGACCCCGGCTCACCAGGCGATCACCGAAACGGCCCAGCAACCCGCCGCTGACCAATCTTCGCCCGTCGTCGCAACGAATCGCGTCGTTCTTCCGCCGCTGGATGTCGAAGTAGTTGCCGGCGACTCGCGCCGCACCCTTCATCCCGGAAGCAATGTCGCGAAGGTGGAGATTCCCGCAGCCACCACATCGCCTGCGACCCTGTCTACGAACGCCGCCGAACATGAGCGTCTTTCTACCGTGAGCATTCCGGCCGTTCGGCAGACCATCGATTCGAGCTATCCGTTGTTGGGACAACATTCTCGCGTACAAGGCTCAGTAGTATTGCAGGCAGTAATCGGCGCCGACGGCAATATCGAAAACCTCCGCGTCGTCAGCGGTCCTGCAATCCTGGCCAGCGCTGCACAGCAAGCGGTTCGTCAGTGGCGCTTCAAGCCTTTTCTGCAGAACGGTCAGCCGGTCGAAACCAAAACCCGAATCACCGTCAACTTCTCCATTCGAGTCTCCGGCAACCCCTCCACCGCCAGCTAGTTTTTCTGATTGACTCTCAACCCGGAAGGAAATTCTGGTGCGCCCGGAGAGATTCGAACTTGAGGCGTTTTGCGGGCGTGAGCGAAGCGGGAGCCCGCAGCCGAAATCCTGAGCCTGGGTTTTAGGCGAAGGATCTGGCAGTGAATGGTGCGCCCGGAGAGATTCGAACTCCCGACCTATTGCTCCGGAGGCAATCGCTCTATCCATCTGAGCTACGGGCGCCCCAAGGGTAGGATCAGTTTACATGGGTGGGGGCAGAGCTTCAAACGCGGCAATCTTTGGCATTGCGCTTCGTGCACACAACTGTTCCGGTGCGGGACGGCAGGAAGCCGCTCGCAGTCGAGGAAAACCAGGTTCGCTAGGCTGACTTAGGAAGGTCTAGTAGCGGCCACGTCCGCCGCCACCACCACCGCGTCCGCCGCGGTCACCGCCACGATCGCCACCACGGCCTCCACGGTCGCGTCCGCCGCCGCCGGCGTGCTCAGTCTTGGGACGCGCCTCGTTCACATTCAGCGTGCGACCGCCCACTTGCTGGCCATTCAGAGCGGTGATGGCCTTCTCTCCATCCTCATTAACGGCCATTTCCACGAAGCCGAAGCCGCGTGAGCGACCGGTGTCACGATCGGTCATGATGCTGACCCGGTCCACTTGCCCGAACGGTTCGAACATCTGGCGCAGTTCGTCTTCCGACGTGTTAAAGCTCAAGTTGCCGACAAAAATATTCTTCAAGCGTCTTCCTCTGCATTGAGCTGTCGAAGTGCCGAGCTCGATGCGGCGGACTGGCAGGTCGGGGAAACCTTCCTGTAAATCGAGACCGGAGCTGGCGAACAGTCGAATGCGGCACGAAGTATAGCAGGTTTGTCAAGCCGGGCATGTTAAAACCGGAGGGAGGCGGGAATAGGGTCGCACGGGCACACTTCCGGGCAGACAGGGAAGCGAGGGCTACCCGGATATAATCTGGCAGGGTCCACGCCAGGAGGGCGACGCTACGACCGACGGCCGTGGCGGTTCCGTTGTTCGCGCCTACTCAGGTTTCACGTAGTGGGTGCCGAGCGGGCCGACATCCGAAACGACCGGAGAGCTGGCCGAGCACGCCGCGTACTTGAAATTCTGGCCATCAAACCCGTCCGCATAGCTCCAGCTTGATTGCGGGTACGGTCCCTTCAGTTTGTAGATGGAAACGCATTGACTGGAGTTGCCATTGTTGGCGACGCTCAGTTCCAGGATGACTTTTCCGCGGCTGTTGACCGTCCACGATCCCACCATCGACCACGGAATCCCCGTGCAGTACGAATCTTTGTTTACAACCACGCCGGTGACGATATCGTGCGTGAAGTCCTGCACCAGATGGTCGTATTGATTGCCATACTGATCTTGCAAGCACGACGGTAGAACGAAGGTAGGCGCTGAGGCGACTGTGAGGGCACTCAGACCAAGGAAAACCATACCTGCAACCATTGCCAGGATTTTTTTCATAAGAGATCTCCTTTGTAAGGAAGCTTTCTTTCCGGCTCAAGACGCGGACGCCTTGGAGGTAGGCTTGAGAACCCACCTCACGTGGGGGAGGAGAAAGGAATATAGTGTGGCGGGTTCGAAGTGTCAAGCGGCGCCCAGAGCCATCAGCCTAGGTCCGGGGCCGCGATGGTTTGCCTCAGAACGTCCGCAGAGTGGTGCAGCTTGGCATTTCCGTTTCGCCCAGTTCGAGCCGTAGGACCGCATTGGTGCACTTGAAGGCGGTCAGGAACGCGCGACTCAGCACCCGTCAACTTTCCAATACCCCTCGCGCTGATATCCGACTTGCAGCAGCCGGTTCTTGGGATCGTGACGCTTGCCGCAGTTCGGGCAGATTAGATAACGGCTCCAGGCCGTGCCCTGGTGATCGTAATTTTTCGCAACGGCGAAGGTTGTCCCGCAGCTGCACGGCACCATAAACATTTGGAACCGTGCATCGCCTTTGGACTCTTCGGATTGATCTCCGGACTTCATCCCTCCTCTAACCGTGGCCAGCGAGCTTATCGATTGTTACCCGAGTCCAGCCTTCTCGACACCGAAGACAGCCCACCCGGAGGAAGGCTATAAAACACGCCGTAACCATTGAGGCCGCCATAAAAGGTAACGCCGTATATCGTTCCGTCCGCTCCGAAGATTGGCCTCCCGGACGGATTCCATCCGTCGGGATAGACGCCGAAAGAATAGATTGTCGATTGTGTCCAAGTCAGACCACTTTGCGTGAGCGTGTAAATTGTCCCTCCCTCTGAGGCGCCGTTGCCAGCGTAACCGTAGAGCACGCCCTTGTAATAGGTCAGCTGGCTGGTTGGATTGATGGCAGCGTCAATATTGCCGACATTATTGGAAAAGTCGAAGGTGATGTTTTGCTTCCACGTACCGTTGCTTTGTGGATAAAGGACATAAGCGACCCCGGCGGAGCACCGGTAGCCGCAATAAGGCCCGCCGCTCTGGGTAACTCCGTAAAGATTCCTCCCTTTATCGAAGGTAACTGCGGTTCGCGGCTGGACCCCCAAGGTATAGTCCTGGAACACGTGGAGGACTCGCTCACTGACAAATCCGGAAGGAGAAAGCACAATTTCGTAGACCGTGCCGCAGCCATTGAAGGCGTTGTTGTCGCAAAATTCGAGGGTGCCTCCGTTCGCGGTGGTGCCGTAGAGGTTGCCGTCAGCCCCCAGCGTAAGGTCCGACCAAGGGCCGTCGCCATCGCCGCTTGCTCCGCCCTGAAAACTGTAAACCGTCGCGTAGTTCCAGCCTCCGGTTCCGTTAGGAGTCAATTCGTAAACCGTCCCATGGTTGGTCGCGCCGCCGTAGGTGGTTGTTCCCCAGAGATTGCCTTGCGCATCCATGGTCAGGCCCGCGTTAGGTTCAAGGCCGTCTCCGGAGCCGGATTGGAATGTGTGAAGAACGGTCTCAGCTCCGCCGCTGATTTCAAAGACCAGACCGCAGCCGAAGGAACAGGCCGTCGATCCTCCCCATGAGGCCGCTCCGTAAAGATTTCCTGCCGCGTCCCGGACCAGACTCCCCACCGGGCGGGCTCCAGTGGCGTTCCCCGTGAAGCTGTAGAGATCGGTCGCGCTCCATGTTCCACCGCCCTGTGGGGAAAGTTCATAAACAGAGCCGCAGGTATAGTAGTTGTTGCATAGTTCGGGTCCGCCTTGAGCGTTGCCGTAGTAATTTCCCTGTGCGTCCACAGTCAGCGGGCCCACGGGATCGCTCGGCACCACAGAGAAGGGGCCGAAGTTGTAAAGCGCGGTAGCGTTGGTCAGCACCGTCACTTGCGCCTTGCCAGGCCCTTGGCCTGTCTGCGGGTTCCATACCTCGATGGAGAGCTTATCGCCCGCCACCAGGGAATAGTTGCCCGTCCCGTAGGCGCCGTCGAAGTATTCGATCGTAATCAATTTGTCCGTCCACGAGGTCAGGTAGATGGTCACTGCGTCGCCAGTGTGTCCTGCGCCCCAGCCCTGCGTGATGTCAGTGATGGCAATGAATTGGGAGTCACCATCAAATTTCGCGTGGGTTCCGAAGCCGTAGCCGCTGATCTCGATGAACTGAAAAGAGCGTGGCCAAACCTGTGTCACCGAGTTGATGTGCGGGTTGCTGGCACCTGCCGCGTAGGTCAAAGGACAAAGAGCCGTGAGTAGGAACAGGGCGGTTACGGCAAGCCATCGTGAGTGCATGGAGATCTCCTCTCGCCCCCGATTAGGCGAACCGGAGTAATGTACTCAAGGTAATCCCCGAGCAATAGAGTCGAAGGACCCACGTATTGGGAGTGATGCCGATCCTAGACGGGGCGAAGATAGTGACCTAAAGCCCGTCCCTTTCTCCGACCAGGACTTATCCTTCTTCCACCGCGGCCATCGCCCTCTTCTTCCGCTTATTGGACTGCAAAACTTTTTTTCGCAGCCGCAGCGATTTGGGCGTGATCTCGACGTATTCGTCATCGGAAATGAATTCGATCGCCTGCTCCAGATTCAGTTGACGGAACGGCACCAGCCGAATGGCCTCGTCAGCCGTCGAAGCCCGCATGTTGGTGAGCTTCTTTTCCCGCACCGCGTTCACATCCAAGTCGTCGTCTTTGGCGTTCTCGCCGACGATCATTCCTTCATACAACTCAACTCCGGAGCCAATAAAGAGCTCGCCGCGCTCCTGCAGTCCCCAGAGCGCGTACGCCGTGGAAGTGCCGGGACGGTCTGCGATTAGCGCTCCCGTGGGCCGGTGCGGAATGTCTCCCTGCCACTCCGTATAGCCATCGAAGAGCGAGTTCATCACGATGGTGCCGCGGGTATCGGTGAGCAACTGGCTGCGCAGGCCAATCAAACCGCGGCTGGGCACGCGGAACTCGATGCGCACACGTCCGTAGCCGTGGTTGTGCATGTTAGTGACTTCGCCCTTGCGCGACCCCAATTGTTCCATCACCACGCCCACGAAGCCTTCCGGCACATCTACGGTAAGGTGCTCCACCGGTTCCATGAGCTTGCCATCGATGCGCTTGGTGACAATTTCGGGCTTGCCCACCATCAGTTCGTAGCCTTCACGCCGCATCATTTCGATGGTGATGGAAAGCTGCAGTTCGCCGCGCCCTAAAACTTTGAACGAATCGGTCGTTTCCATGTCCTCCACGCGCAGAGAGACATTGGTGAGCAGCTCTTTCGCCAGCCGCTCGCGCAAATTTCGCGACGTGACGAACGTCCCTTCGCGTCCGGCGAAGGGCGAATTATTCACGGTGAACATCATGGCGATGGTTGGCTCGTCGATCACGATGGGCGGCAGCGGCTGGGGATTTTCCGCGTCGGTAATGGTCTCGCCGATCGTGATTCCTTCTACGCCCGCGACGGCGACAATATCGCCCAACACCGTTTCCGTAATATCCGTCCGCTTCAGCCCGGAGAACGAAAACAGTTTTGTGATCTTGGTCTTGTTCATCGTTCCGTCGAGCTTGGCAATGACAACGTCTTCGCCGGTAAACATGGTCCCGTTGAAGACGCGAGCGATGGCGAGCCGGCCGAGATAATCGCTGTAATCCAAGTTTGCGACCAGAATCTGCAGCGGACCTTTTGGATCGCCCTGCGGCAGGGGAGTTGTTTTCACGATCGCCTCGAAGAGCGGTTGCAGGTCTTCGCCGCCACCTGCGATGTTCGTCGATGCGGTCCCCAGCTTCGCATTGGTGTACAGAACCGGAAAATCGAGCTGATCTTCCTTGGCGTCCAGATCAATGAACAGGTCGTAAATTTCGTTGAGTACTTCCTGCGCACGTGCATCCGGCCGGTCGATCTTATTAATAACGACAATCGGCGGCAGCTTGGCTTCAAGCGCTTTACTCAGGACGTAGCGAGTCTGTGGCAGAGGGCCTTCGCTGGCGTCCACCAGCAACATCACGCCATCCACCATCTTCAGCGCGCGCTCCACTTCGCCGCCAAAGTCGCTGTGGCCGGGCGTATCCACAATGTTGATCTTCACGTCGTGGTAGAAGATGGCCGTGTTCTTGGCAAGAATAGTGATGCCGCGCTCGCGCTCCAGTTCGTTGGAATCCATCACACGGTCGACGTGTTGTTCGTTGGAGCGAAAGGTGCCGCTCTGTTGCAGCATGGCGTCGACCAGTGTGGTCTTGCCGTGGTCGACGTGCGCGATGATGGCAATGTTGCGAATGCTCAAACTCAAAGTATGGGTTGTCCTTTATTTGCGGATCAAATACGTACGGATCGAATTGAGGGCGCGTCCAGCCCGAAGCTGCCAGGGCCCTTCTATAACTTTACTATGCGCGGAGCATTCTAAGGAGATTACGTCGCACTTTCGTGCAAGATGGGCTTTGGGAAAGGGAAGCCGGATCGCTAGATAGGATTTACGGTCTCCGCGATTTCCACGCCAACGTCAGTTCCATCGTCACTACGCACCCGGAGCCGGTACCAGAAGACAATCGCCACCAGTGAGAACACAAAGATAATTGTCGAGACAGCGTTGATCTCGGGCGTGATCCCGCGCCGCAATCGACCCCAGATTTCAAGCGGCAATGTATTTTCGCGACCAATCAGAAAAAAGCTGACGGCAATCTCATCCATCGACAGCGTAAAGATGAGCAGGGCCGCGCCAATAATCGGCAGCTTGAGGTTGGGCACCGTGATGCGCCAGAACGTTTGCCAGTAATTCGCGCCCAGATCGAGCGACGCTTCTTCTTGCGCCCGGTCGAGCTTCTGCAGCCCAGCGAAGACTTCCGTTGTCGCCACTGAGATCAGCGCCGTCCCGTGTCCCAGAACGATGGTCATCAAGCTCAGCTTGGTTCCAGTCACGTTAAACAGCATGAGCAAAGAAAGTCCCGTAATAATTCCGGGCAGGATCAATGGCAACAGCACCAGGCGCCGGAATAATGCTTTGCCGGGAAATTGCGCGCGCTCCAGCGCTAGCGCCGCCGGGATTCCAAACGCTAGCGAGATTACCATTGCGGCCAGCGCCACCTGCAGGCTGTTGAGCACCGAATCCCAGATTGCTCCATCGGAGAACAACGTGCGATACCAGTCGAGGGTGAGATGATGCGGCGGAAATCCACCAACACCCTCGCCGTTAAATGAATAGAGGATCAAAATCGCGATCGGCAGATAGAGAAACGTGAACACGATTACAGCGTGGACGAGCAACCAACGTGAGCCCGGGTTGAATTTCGCGTCGCTCACGAGAAGCTCCATTTCTTTTCCAGGCGTTCCGAGAAGAAGAGCAGCCCTACCACCAGCAACAGCATGCAGAACGAAATCGCAGCGCCCAGCGGCCAGTTGTAGGCCGCGCCAAACAGGCTGACTACGATGTTAGAAATCATGATGCCGCTCGGTCCACCCAGCAGCAGCGGAGCCAGAAAATCACCGAGGCTAAGCACGAATGCGAATGTCGCGCCCGCCACCACACCCGGAATTGAGAGCGGGAAGATCACCTTCCAGAAAGTTCGACCGGGAGTTGCTCCGAGGTCGTGCGAGGCTTCCACCAGATTACGTGGAATATGCTCGAGCGCCGCGTAGACCGGCAGAAACGCAAACGGCGTATAGATGTGCGTCAGCGTCAGCACCACGGCAAAAGGACTGTACAGCAGGAACTCCAGCGGATGCTTCGTCAGATGTACATACTGCAGCAGGGTATTGAGCACGCCATCGGAGCCGAGAATCGTCTTCCACGCATACGCCCGCACCAGGTAGCTGACCCACAGCGGGATGATCACCAACTGATACAGCAGATCTTTTTTCTTGCCGGCATGAAAAGAGAGAAAATATGCCAGCGGATATCCCAGCAGCAGAGAGAAGATGGTGACCCGAGCCGCGATCCACATCGAGCGCAGCAAAGTCTGCCAGTAGACCTCAACCCGCAGCAACTGAATGTAGTTGGAAAGATTCCATGAGTGCTCTATGGTTTGGGTCGCCGATACCGACCAGAAGCTGTAACAAAACATCAGCAAATACGGTACGAGAAGAAACGCGCTCACCCAGATCAGTGGGGGCAGGGTCACCGCCGCTTTGTAAGCTCGGGAAAACATCAGATTCTTTCCGGAGACTCGCGCACCGGAATTGCGTCGGCGGGCGAGAACTCGAGTTGCACGTCCTTCAAGGCGCCGGCGCTGGTTGCAGTTCGCACCACCAGCACCAATCCGTCGCCGCACGCCACCCGAATCAACTCTGTTGCGCCGTGAAAAGCCTGCTGCAGGACTTCTCCGCGAACGCGCACCGTGCCGGGGCTGGGTGAATTTGCTGGGACTGAATTTGTTGTGGCGAGGCGGAGATTTTCTGGCCGCAGTGAAAACAGAGCCGGCCCGTCGGGAAGGTCCGCCGGCCACGTCAGAGAAGCGGAGCGCACCACTCCCGCCCGCACTTCACCCTTCAGCAGATTCGTGTGTCCGATAAACTGCGCTGCATAAGCAGTCGCCGGTCGGCCATAAATTTCGCGCGGAGTAGCCACCTGTTCCAATTCACCCGACCGTAGCAGCGCGATCCGGTCGGACATCACCATGGCTTCTTCTTGATCGTGGGTCACGAAAATAAAAGAGATGCCAACTTCACGCTGCAATGATTTCAGTTCCACCTGCATCTGCCGCCGCAGATTCGCGTCCAGCGCAGAGAGTGGCTCGTCAAGCAGCAGCAACCGTGGACGGTTGACCAGCGCTCGCGCAAGAGCAATGCGCTGCTGCTGTCCGCCACTGATCTTCGATGGTTTCGACTTCGCGTGCGCCGACATCTTGACTTTATCGAGAGCCTCCAACACGCGAGAGGCAATCTCCGTTTCCGGCCGCTTCGCCACGCGCAAGCCATAAGCAACATTCTGTTCGACTGTCAGATGTGGGAATAAAGCATAGTGCTGGAACACGGTGTTGACGCGACGGCGATACGGAGGTTGGCGGTCGAGCCGCTCTTCGCCCATCCATACTTCGCCAGCGCTGGCAGTTTCGAAGCCCGCAATGATTCGCAGCAGTGTCGTTTTTCCCGAACCGCTCTCGCCCAGGATGGTGAGAAATTCCCCCTCTGCCACATTCAGAGAAATATCCCGCAGCACCAGGTTCTTGCCGAAACGCTTGGCGATATTGCGAATATGCAGCAGCGTGGAACGACCGGTAGCTTCGGTGGTGGACGATCCATCCATAGCAATCTGAGAGGTAGTCATCAATCCAGGCTCTGCGGATGCCAGTTACTGCGCCGCTTTCACCTCGTTCCAAATCTCGTTGTACTTGGCGCGCCGCGGCACATTCTGCCAGAAATAGAGCCGCTTTTGATAGTTATCTACGTCGTCAAGGTGCAGAAGCTTTACTTCCTCCGGCGACATCAACTGTGCTGCCAGGGGATTAGCCGGTACATAGTGCGTCTTGTCGGTCACCAGCTTTTGCGTCTTGGCTTCGACCATATATTCCAGGAATTGGTAAGCCAGTTCCTTATTCTCGCTGGCCGCGGTGATCATCAGATGATCGATCCAGCCGGTGGTGTTTTCTTTGGGAATGGTCTCGCCCACAGGGAAATTCAGCTTCTTCAGTTCGGCGGTGTTCAGCGGCCATCCCATGGCGATGACGATTTCGTGGTTTTGAAACAGGTTCGTGAGGTCGCCACCACTGGACCACAGCTTGCGAACGTTCGGCTTCAACTCCAGAAGCTTTTTCTTTACGGCCTCTAGTTGCGCGTCGCTCAGGTCGTAGAGTTGCGAGGGGTCGGGCTTGTCATATCCTAGAACCTGCGCCGCCATGTAGACCGTCGAGAGATCGTCCCACACAGAAACTTTTCCTTTGTATTTCGAATCCCACAGCACGTTCCAGCTATCCGGCGGCTGCGGAAAAACAGTGGTGTCATAAATAATGGGGTCGGGACCCCACGTGAACGGCACTCCGTACACCTGTCCTTTCACACGCACCAAAGGCAGGGAAGTGAGTTGCGGAGAAAGCTGGCTGTAAGAAGGAATTTTGGCAAGATCGAGCGGAGCGGCAAAGCCCTTCGCGGCGATGAATGCTGCTACATCGCTAGAGGGTGAAATCACGTCGTAATTTGCTGCAGCCCCGCCGTTGAGCTTGGTGGTGAGTTCGTCGCTCGATCCCATGTACGACGCGGACACCTTGCAATGATGCTGCTCCTCGAAGGCCTTGACGAACGACGGATCGGCATAGCCTTCCCACACCAGAAGATTCAGCGTGGGAGTCTTCTTAGCGCACGAACTAGTCAGCACCATGAGCGTTAGCAGAGCTGGCAGAAACCATCGTTGCAGTTGCATCGTGCCTCCAGAATCCGCGTTAGAACGTTGGCGGAGTGTTTACCCAAAGCAGCCAGGTTTCGGAACGTCCCGGATTTTTCCAGTGATGCGGAGTTGCGCTCTCGAAATAAAAACTGTCACCCGCCTTCAGCCTGTATTCTTCTGTTTCCAGCGTGATGTTCAGCGCCCCGCGCAACACATAAATAAACTCTTCGCCCTCGTGGGCGTAGGAATCGCCGCTCCCCGCCTGGGGCGCTACGCGGAACAGATGCGGTTCCATCACCGTGTTTCCCCAGGCCAGAAGTTCCATGCGCACACCAGGTCCGGCTTCCAGCACTTTGCGCTGCGCAGGCTGTACCTGCCGGCTGCTGGAGCCGTTCGCGTCGAAAAAATCCAGGATGTTGGTCTTATAGAACCGCGCCAGCTTGCGCAGCGTTCCCACTGAGCCGCTCATCTGCGAGCGCTCCAGCGCGCTCAGAAATCCCACGGAAATGCCTGCCGCTCGCGCCACTTGAGCCAGCGACAGCTTTTGCTTGGCCCGCAATTGCCGCAGGTGCGAGCCAATCGCCGCGGTATTACCGTCCGCCGCCGCCGCCGGACGCACCCGGCCTTCGCGCCGCAGCAGTTCCACGATCGCTGCCGCGTTCAATCCCCGCACCTTGCGCAGAAAGCGTGCGCGCTTCAGCAGTTTAACGTCCTCGGCGCTGTACAACCTGTACTTGCTCTCGGTGCGGCGCGGACGCGTCAGCCCCAGGTTTTCCCACGAACGGATCACTGACGGTGAAACTCCCACGCGCCGAGCCACGTCTCCGATCTTCAAATAAGGTTGTGCCTTGGATGAGCCCATGGTTCACTGCACGGCGGATGAAAAGTTTCGATTCGAGGGCCGCGTTTTTTTTCTCCTTGACAGCACGCGTGCCTGTTCTCTAACCTTGCGGGATTATAGCAAGGTTGTGGCCGGACACAAGCTATAGCTTTCAAAAGAAAAAACTGATCTCTCCCAAGAGCCTGGAGGTTCAATGCCGTCACTGCGAGCCCGCTGGACCGCCGTTCGCCTTGCCCTTGTCATCCTTCTTACATCTCCTCTTCTTCTCCCCGCGCAAAGCACCGGCGGCCGCATCGTGGGCCGCGTCTCGGATCAATCGGGGGCCGTGCTCGCGAACGTGCAGATCACGCTGGTGAACGATGCCACCGGCGTAAGCAATACCGCGCAATCCAGCGACAGCGGCGACTATGGCTTTCCCCAGGTGTCGGTTGGAACCTATCACCTGGAGTTCGGTCTCACCGGTTTTAAGAAGGAAGTCCGCCGCAGCATAACGGTTGACCTGAACCAGGTTGTGACTCTGAATATGGTCATGCAAATCGGCGGCGCGCAGGAGACTGTGGACGTGACCTCCGAGGCCCCACTCGTGGATACGAACAGCACCCAGTTGGGATCGGTGATGGACTCCAAGCAAGTGTCCACGCTCCCTCTTAATTCGCGTGACACCTATCAACTTCTGCAGCTCCAGCCCGGGGTACAGGGCGTTGGAGGGTCGGATCTCTTTTACGGCAGCAATCAGTCTGGCGCTGTGTCGGTTAACGGCGGCCGCGGCCGCTCTAATAATTTCAATGTCAACGGAGGCGATGGCAACGACTTATTTGTCAACTCGCCCGGCATTCAGCCCACGCCTGACAGCATCGAGGAATTTCGCGTCCTCTCCAATACCTTCGACGCCGAATACGGACGCAACTCCGGCGCCGTCATCAACGTTGTGACGAAATCGGGGACCAACTCCTGGCATGGCAGCGCCTACGAATTCCTGCGTAACCAGCTATTCAACTCCAAGAGCTATCTTGATCCGCGCCGGCCCGATGACAAGCAGAACCAGTTCGGCGGAACCTTTGGCGGACCAATCAAGAAAGATCGCACCTTCTTCTTCGCCTCCTATGAAGGTCGCCGCGTTGTGCACGGCATCACCTCCGACGCGGTGACCGTTCCCACCCTGGCAGATCGCACGCAACCTCTGGCGGCGAGCGGTTCGATAACGACCGACACCTTCGCCGCTATCCTGAATGCGCGATGCAACGCGAACATCCCGTTGCCCTCGAGTGTCGGAGGCTCAGTTGACTGGATGTCTGCTTTTCCCAATGGAGTTCCGACAAATTGCTTTGACCCCGTGGCGGTCGATCTTGTCAACCGCTATGTTCCGTGCCCCAATGCGGACCCAACCTGCTCCAACCTCGCCAATACCAATCCCTTCTTTCAATCGATTCCCAACGATTACTCGCACGCCAACCAGTTCACCGTGAAAGTGGATCATCGGATCAACGACAAGCAGAACTTGAGCATTTACTACTATTTCAACGACGCTTTCGATTCCCAGCCCTTTACCAAATTCCAGGCAGCTACTCCTAATCTGCTGCCCGGTTTCGGCAACAACAACGACACACGCTCGCAACAATGGAACATCTCTCATACCTGGACGCTTAGCTCGAACACCGTAAACGAGTTCCGCATCGCCTATTTCCGCGAGGCCCAACCCACTTTCCTGCATCCGCAAAGAACCAACCTTGTGCAGGATTCCTGCAGTTCGAATTTGTCCGCTATCTGCTTTACCGGCACCACGGATGTGCCCAGCGTCATTCCTTCCGACCCCAACATCGGAATCCACCCCAACCTGCCCAACGCCATGCAGCACGAAGGCGTTCCCTTCATCTCGATCCAGGGCGGATTCACCATCGGCAACGACTATGAAGGCGAGTTGCCGCAAATCGGCAATACTTATCAAATTAGCGATAGCATTACCCGCGTGATGGGCAAGCACACCATGAAGTTCGGTGTGGATTTCAGAATCCAGCGTTTCTTCCAGACGCTCTATTTCGATCCTCAGGGCGACTACACCTACTCGGGAGGCGGACCCAACGATTCCGGAAGCACTCTGGGCAACTACTTGCTGGGTCTGCCAGACTCGTATCTGCAAGGATCGACTCAGTCCGAAGATATTCGCAGCCGGTCGGTTTATCTGTTCGCGCAGGATAGTTGGAAGGTTCGTCCGAATCTCACGGTCAACTACGGATTGCGCTGGGAATTCAACCAGCCCATGTACGATGCCGGCCTGCGCTACCAGACTTTTCGCCCCGGACAGGCCGACACGGTCTTCCCGTGCCAACTTAGCGCTGCCAGTCTGCTGAAGCTGGGCTACTCCAACCCAAATTGCGGCGACCCAGCCTCCGACTCCGCTTCCGTCTTTCCGCTAGGCCTTGTCATTCCCGGAGACAACGGTGTTCCCAAGGGCCTGACGGCCAGTTATTACAAAGCCTTCGCTCCGCGCTTCGGAATCGCCTGGGATCCTAAAGGCGATGGCAAGACCACTATCCGCACCGGTTTTGGTCTCTTCTACAATCCGATCGAGCAGTTGGTTCTCGAACAGTTCCAGGGCGAGCCTCCTTTCGGCGGCAGTTCGTTAATTTCGGAAGGACTCTTCACTGCTCCTTTCGTAAGCCAGGCCGGCGGTCCCGGGAATCTCACTATCGCTCCCAATCCCTTCAACGGAATTCTTACTCCCAAGCCCGGAACTCCCGTGGATTGGTCCGGCTTCCGTCCCCTCCTTTTGTTCGGAGAACTGCAACCGAATCTGCGCGCACAATACACCGCGCAATACAACTTCGGCATCGAGCGACAGATCGCCAAGGACATGGTTTTGTCCGTTGGCTACGTCGGCTCTCAGGGCCATCGCCTGCTGGTCACGCGAGACTTGAATTACGGCAATCCGCAAACCTGCCTCGACTTGCTCGCCATGTCGAACAATTATGGGGACCAGAGTCTGTCCTGCGGACCGTACTTTGCCGACAGCTCCTTCTTTATTCCGACCATGGAAAATGGAGTCCCGACAGTAGCTCCTGCCGGCGGCCTGCATCTGCCTTACGGTGCAAACGGCCCGAGCGTTATCCCGGCCGGAACAACGATCCAGTCCGTTGCACCCAATGGCATCACTCTCGTGGGCCTGCGGCAATACTCCTCCCCGCGTTGCAATCCATTGACAGGGGCTGGTTGCCCGTCCGACGGCGTACCGGTGTTCTCCAGCATCTTTTCTCAGGACACCGCCGCCGCCTCAAATTACAACTCGCTGCAAGTTTCACTCGAGAAACGACTCACCCGCGGTTTGCAGTTCGAGCTGGCGTACACATTCAGCAAATCGATCGACAACGCATCGAGTTTCGAAAACATTATTCGTCCCACCTGCGACCGCTGCAATCGCTCGCTTTCGCTGTTCGACTCCAGGCATCGCCTGGTTCTCAGCTACCTGTGGGAGCTGCCCGTCCCTCGCTACGACGGAGCGAAAGGGAAGATCCTTGACGGATGGGCTGTCTCGGGAATTACCACTTTCCAGACCGGCTTTCCCATCAGCATTAAATCCAACGCCGATGCCGAGCTGATGAATAGCTTCGACTTCGAACTACCCGGAAAGCCGAACTTGGTGGCGCCCTTCCATGCGCAGGATCCTCGCACCCACGGCGGCTACGCGTTCGACCCCAATTCTTTTGCGCTACCCACAATCGATCCTTCGGTAAATCCCGTGTCGCTGCTTGGGAATTCGCCTCGCACCTTGTGCTGCGGACCAGGAATTTCGAATTTCGATTTGTCCGTGCAGAAGATTGTCCCCGTCGGCGAGAACAAGCACTTCGAGTTCCGGACCGAGTTTTTCAACGTTTTCAATCACGCTCAATTTCTCAATCCTGACGGCAATATCAGCGACGGATCTGACTTTGGCCGTGTAAAGCACACCCGCGATCCGCGAGAAATTCAGTTTGCTTTGAAGTTTGCGTTCTAAAATAAGGAAGGGGCGGCCACCCGCCCCGAACCTAAATCTAATGGCCCCCGCGGGCTTGAGACTTATCTGGAGACCCTGATGTACCCCGACCTGCAAAAAGAACTGGCGACGTTCGAGCGCCGCACCCCTAAATCCGCCGAGGCGCACAAGAAAAACCTGAAACGCCTTCCCCTCGGCGTGGCCAGCAATTATCGCCACTACGATCCCTGGCCTATCTTCGTGAGAGAAGCCAGTGGCAGCAAGTTTCGTGACCTTGACGGCAACGAGTACATCGATCACAACCTCACCTTCGGCGCGCTCATGGCAGGACATTGCCATCCCGCCGTGATGAAGGCCGTCGAAAAACGCCTATCCACCGGCACCATGTTCGGCATGCCTCATGACATGGAGTGGGAACTCGCCGAAGAAATCTGCAACCGATTTCCAGTCGAGATGTGCCGTTTCGGCAACAGCGGCACCGAGGCCACCATGCACGCCATCCGTCTTGCCCGCGCCGCCACTGGCCGAGACATGATCGTAAAATTCGAAGGCGCATATCACGGACTCCACGATTCCGCTCTGGTCAGCGTTAAGCCGCACGCTCCCGAGTTCGGCGATATCGAAAATCCCACGCCAGTCTCTGGCGGACTCGGCGTGCCAAAGAGTGCAATCGCCAACGTCAAGATTGCCACCTTTAATAATCTCGGCAGCGTCGAGCGCCGTTTCCAGGAGAATCCCGGCGAAATCGCTGCGATCATTCTTGAACCCATCTTGATGAATGTTGGCCTCTGCATGCCTGAACCCGGCTTCCTGAAAGGCCTTCGTGATATCGCCACGAAAAACGGCGCGCTCCTGATCTTCGACGAAGTAAAGACCGGCGCGAAACTCGGCTGGGGTGGCGCGAGCGAATACTTCAACGTGAAGCCCGACATGATCTGCCTTGCGAAATCAATCGGCGGAGGTCTTCCGCTCGCCGCGTTCGGCGCGAGCACGTCAGTGATGGACCTCATCTCGCAGCACAAAGTTTTCCACGGCGGCACCTACAACACGAATCCCGTTTCGATGGCCGCGGGACTCGCGACGTTCCGGGAAGTCCTCACCCGCGAAAACTACGCTCACGTCGATAAACTCGGCAAGAAGCTGGCCGAGGGGTATCGCAAAACCATCGCGAAAGTCGGCCTGCAAGCCTACATCGCGCACGCCGGAGCCAACGGTGCGCTGATGTTCTATCCCAAAGAAATTCGCAACTATCGCGACTGGACCACTATCGACATCGACCTCTGGCGCCACTACTGGTTCGCCATGGTCAACCGCGGCGTGATGCCGCAACCGTACTGGTGGGACGAGCAGTGGACGATCTCGGTTCAACACACTGAAGCGGACATCGATAAGCATCTATCGGTTTTCGACGAAATCGCCGCATCGCTCGCGAAAGCGCAACAAGAACGAATCGGCCAGCCCGCGCTGGCCGCGCACTAGACTGCATAGGTAGGAAAGATCATGTGGGGACAACCGTCCTCGGCTGTCCCTGCCGAAATCTTAGAAACTCTTTGTCATTCCGAACCGGGCGAAGCCCGGTGAGGAATCTGCTGTTCTGCATCCAACAAAACGACTTTGTCCACCACCGCCCAACCCGCCGCCCAGCCCCACCTGATCCGTGCCCTCGGACGCCGCGATCTCGTCCTCCTCTTCGTAGTCGCCGTCTTCAACTTAAACGTCGTTCCCTCCATCGCCGCCAACGGCGGCGTCACCATTTGGCTCTGGATCATCTCGCTCATCCTGTTCTTCTGGCCGCAAGGCATTGCCGTCATCGAACTCGCACACCGTTATCCCGGCGAAGGCGGCGTCTACCTCTGGGCGAAAGAAGTTTTCGGCGACTTCCACGGATTCCTCTCCGGCTGGTGCTACTGGACGAACAACATGCTCTACGTGCCGACCGTCATGCTCTACTTCGTCGGCGTCTCCGTCTATGTGCTCGGTCCCAGCCACCTCGGCCTCGCCGATAACAAGCTCTTCGCGTCGATAACTTCGCTTGTACTGCTGGCATTTCTCACCGTCCTTAACATCGTCGGTCTTGGCGTGGGCAAGTGGATGAACAATATCGGCGCCATCGGAACCTTCATCGCCGCCGCCGTTCTGATTGGCCTGGGCATCGTGATCTGGTCGCGCTTCGGCTCCAACGTCACCGCCGCCGATTTCAAGATTCCCGCCAACCCTCGCTTCGTACTGAATTCCTTCGGTGTCATCTGCTTCGGCCTCGTCGGCCTTGAACTCGCCTCCGTCATGGGCGATGAAATTCAGGACCCGGCGCGCACTCTTCCCGGCGCCGTCGCTTGGGGTGGAGTCCTCTCTGGCGCTCTCTACGTCGGCGCCACGCTCACTCTCCTTATCGCAGTCGGAAAAAACGTCAATGTGCTCCAGGGCATCGTCCAAGCCGTTAGTCACATGGCCGGACGTGTCGGCTTCGCCTGGATCACCGTGCCCTTCGCGCTCATGCTCAGCCTCTCCATCGCTGGCATCGGCTCCGCTTGGATGGGCGGCTCCGCTCGCATCCCGTTCGTCGCCGGCCTCGATTCCTACATGCCTTCGTGGCTGGGCAAGGTTCATCCCCTCTACGCCACGCCCCACGCGGCGCTCATTGTTCAAGCGGTAGTTTCCGCGCTGCTCGTGATCATGAATTTCCTCGGCGCCGGTGTTCAGGAAACGTTTCAAAAACTCTTGTCGCTCGCCGTCGTCCTGCAACTCGTTCCCTTTCTTTACATGTTTGGAGCGTTGATAAGATTTTCCGTCATCGAGAAGTCGCCGCGGGGCCACTACAGCCGCACCACGCTGTTCTTCGCGGGCGCCAGCGGATTTCTTACGACACTCCTCGGCATCACGCTGGTCTTTTTTCCCGCGCAACAAATTACGTCACTGCTGTGGTACGAGGTCTGGATGGTTGGCATGACGCTGTTTGCGGTCAGCCTCGCCGCATTCTTCTTCTATGTGTATGGACGTAACAAACTTTCTCAAGCAAAGATTGGGAAGGGCACGACTTTAGTCGTGCCGCTGAGTGACTAGATATTTTGGGGCTTCAGCCCCTGAGTTACGAGGAGGGTCGACCTAATGTCCGGCGGAATCAAAACCGACGTAAAAACTTACCAGATGCACATCAACGGCGAATGGACCGCGAGCCAATCGGCAAAGACATTCCCCGTCTACGATCCCTCCACAGAAGAAGTCATCGCCCAAGTCCCAGATGCCGGTGCCTACGACGTCAACCGTGCCGTAGCCGCCGCCAAAGCCGCCTTCGAAGAAGGCCCGTGGAGCACGAGCACAGCGCAGGAGCGCGGCCGCATCCTCTTCCGTCTCGCCGAAAAAATTCGCGCCAATCAGCCTATGCTAGCCGAACTCGAATGCCGCAACACCGGGAAGCCCATCGTCGAGGCTGAGTACGACATTACCGACGCCGCCACTTGCTTCGAATACTACGGCGGTCTCGCCACCAAAGTCGTCGGCTACGTCAATCCCGTTCCCGACAACGCCATGAGTCTTTCGCTGAAAGAACCAGTCGGCGTCGCCGGACAAATCATTCCGTGGAACTATCCGCTTTTGATGGCCGCGTGGAAACTGGCTCCGGCGATCGCGGCAGGCTGCACCTGCGTCCTCAAACCCGCCGAGCAGACTCCGCTCACCGCTCTTGAGTTCGCCAACTACTTCGCCGACTGCGGCCTGCCCCCCGGCGTAGTTAACATCATCACCGGCTTCGGAGAAACCTGCGGCGCTCCGCTCGTGCAGCACCCGGACGTAAGCAAGATTGCCTTCACCGGAAGCGCGGCTGTGGGCAAGATCATCGTGAAACAAGCCGCCGATACGGTGAAGCGCGTCACCCTCGAACTCGGCGGCAAGTCTCCCAACATCTTCTTCGCCGACGCCGATTTCGAAGCCGCCATCGACGGTGCGCTCTTCGGCGTCTTTATCAACCAAGGCGAAGTCTGCTCCGCCGGAAGCCGCATCCTGGTTCAGAAATCGATCTACAAAAACTTCGTCGAGGCGATGACGGAGAAAGCCAAGAAGATCAAACTCGGCCCTCCCATGGATCGCGAAACCAAGATGGGCGCGCTCGTCAGCAAAGAGCAATACGACCGCGTCAACTCCTACATCGAGATCGGCAAGAAAGAAGCCAAGCTCGTCTCCGGCGGCGGACGCCCCGAGAAAATGGGCAAAGGCTATTACGTCCAGCCTACAATCTTCTCGGATGTAAAAAATTCCGACCGCATCGCCCGCGAAGAAATCTTCGGCCCCGTTGCCTCCGTGATTCCCTTCGAAAACGAGAAAGACGCCCTCAAAATCGCCAACGATTCCCCCTACGGCTTGGCTGCTGCCGTCTGGACCCGTGACATCTTCAAAGCCATGCGCGCGGTAAAAGCTCTGCGTGCAGGAATTGTCTGGGTGAACCACATGCAGCCAACCTACGTCGAGGCCCCCTGGGGCGGATACAAACAATCCGGCTTCGGCCGCGAACTCGGCCCCTGGGGCATCGAAGAATATCTCGAAACCAAGCAGGTCTACATCAACCTGAACGAAGCCCCAATCGGCTGGTATTAAGAAATGCTGGTATTAAGAAATGAAGAGACGTTTTCTAAAGTCTTGTCATCCTGAGCGAGGACTGATCTTCGCGCCCAAGCGCGAAGATCAACCGCAGTCGAAAGCCTGCCCTGAGCTTGCCGAAGGGGACCCCTACGCTCTCTTCGGCTCCGTCGCTGCTTCAGGGAATTCTCACGAGAAACTGACATGAGTACAATTCAACTCCACACCCCAATTCCTGGCCCGCAATCCCGCGCACTCGGTGAACGCCGCGCGAAAGCCGTGCCCCGCGGCCTCTCTCACGGCACGCCAATCTACGTAGCCAAAGCGGAAGACGCTTGGCTCGAAGACGTCGACGGCAATCGCTACATCGACTTCGCCGGAGGCATCGGCTGCGCCAACGCCGGTCACCGCCAGCAACCTGTAGTCGAGGCCATCCGCGAACAGCTCGACAAATTCCTCCACACTTGCGTTCAAGTCACGCCCTACGAAGGCTACGTCTGCCTCGCCGAGCGCATGAACCAAGTCACGCCCGGCAAGTTCCCCAAGAAAACTCTCTTCGTGAACAGCGGTGCCGAAGCCGTCGAGAATGCCGTCAAGATCGCCCGCGCCTACACCAAACGCCCCGCGATCATCGCCTTCGAAGACGCATTCCACGGCCGCACCATGATGACTCTTGCGCTCACCAGCAAGACTCATCCGTACAAAGCCGGATTCGCCCCCTTCCCCGGCGACGTCTACCGCGTCCCCTTCGCCTATTGTTATCGCTGCTCTTACAACTTGAAGTATCCCTCGTGCGATCTCTATTGCGCCCGCCATCTCGAAGACACGTTCAAGCGCGTCGTTGCCAATGAAGAAGTTGCCGCTGTGATTGCCGAGCCCGTCATGGGCGAAGGCGGCTTCATCGCGCCGCCGCCCGACTACTTCAAAGTGTTAGTCGATCTCTGCCACAAACACGGCATCCTCTTCATCGCCGACGAAGTGCAATCCGGCTTCGGCCGCACCGGCGCCATGTTTGCCAGCGAGCACTATGGCATTGAACCCGATCTGATCGTCACCGCCAAATCTCTCGGCGGAGGCTTGCCCCTAGCCGCCGTCACCGGCCGTGCCGAAATCATGGATGCGCCCGCTCCCGGCGGACTCGGCGGCACCTTCGCCGGCAATCCGCTCTCCTGCGCGGCAGCTCTCGCAACGCTTGATCTATTCGAAAAGACAAACCTCCTGGCGCGTGCCAACGAACTCGGCGACCGCTTCCAGCGCCGTGCCCGCGAATGGCAGCGCCGCTGGCCCATCGTCGGTGACGTCCGCGGCCTCGGCGGCATGCAAGCCATCGAACTGGTGAAATCGCAAGAATCAAAAACTCCAGCCACCGACGAAACCAAACAGATCACGCAGTATTGCTACGAACGCGGACTGATCACGATCACCGCCGGCTCGTACTCGAACGTAATCCGCGTCCTGGTCCCGCTGGTAGCAACGAGCGAGCAAATGGACGAAGGTCTTGATGTGCTCGAATCGGCTCTATCTGCCGTCTGCGACAAGACGGGGGCAGTAGCGCAGCTAGTGTAGTAATTCGGGAAGGGGATGATTCTTTAAAGGTTCCCTAGCCCCTCAAGTTTGAAGGTTGCTTCGATAAGAAATCGGCGATTCGCTCAATGCGAGCATAGTGCGAGCGATATCGAGTAAGCCATTGCATGAATGATAGCGCCGCAAGAAGGATCGAAAGCGCGGCAAACGGCCATGCGAAACTGTGGCCCCGGAAACCGTAGATTGATAGCACGACCGCCAAGAACGCGAAGTTCATGACTCCGCCACGCGCAAGCCTAATGATGTGACGATCGATTAGCACGTCGCGTACGAGTTCTTGCGAACCGTGTTGTAGCATCAGCAACCGAGCTGCCTCGTATCGCCTTTGATCGCCAAACCGCATGTCACGGATTCGGCGCTGGAAAAAGATCTTCAGGAGACGCTCTGAGCAAAAATTCGTGATCCAACCGACAGCATATGTCAATGCGAAAGCGGGCAGCACCAGCAGTGGCGAAGCTTCCCTGAGGAGAGAAGACAGTGCTGCCATCTGGAGCTCAGCAGGCAAGGGTAAGAAGACTCCGAGCAACGCAACGAGCCAAACAAGCGTCATTACACCGATGACGAGAACCTCAACGATTAGTGCTGTTGTCGGAATTGGGACTCCTCGCCAGCGAAACGACTTTCAAAAGGTGGCCACCGCTTAGTGCTCGGGCACGACCGCGCTTTTCGCTACCAAGTATACTGTTTTCGTAATTGAATACTGACCTGATCCTAAAGGAATCTGCTTGTCGACAACAACAGGGGCAACATCATGAACACCGTAGCCGCACCACCAGCCCTCAAGCTCACCAACTACATCAACGGCCAATGGACGGACTCCCGCGCGAACGAATGGCGCGACGTTATCAATCCCGCCACCGGTGAGGTCCTCGCGCAAGTGCCCCTCGCCGAAGCCGCCGAAGTGAATGAAGCCATCGAAGCCGCCGCTGCTGCCTTCCCCGAATGGCGCCGCACTCCGCCCGAAGACCGCATCCAGCCGCTCTTCAAGCTGAAGATGCTGCTCGAAGATCACATCGATGACATCGCCCGCATCATCACGCAGGAAAACGGCAAGACCTTCACTGAAGCCAAAGCCGAAATGCGCCGCGCCATTGAGAACGTCGAAGTCGCCTGCGGCATCCCCATGATGATGCAAGGCTACAATCTCGAAGACGTCGCCCGCGGCATCGACGAGATGATGATCCGCCAGCCCATCGGCGTCACCGCCGCCATTGTTCCGTTCAACTTCCCCGGCATGATCGCGTTCTGGTATCTGCCGTATGCCATCGCGACAGGCAACACGTTCATCCTCAAACCGTCCGAGCGCGTCCCGCTCACCATGCGCTACATCTACGAACTGCTCGAGAAGACGGGCTTGCCGAAAGGCGTCGTGAGCCTCATCAATGGCGGCAAAGCTGCTGTCGACGCCCTTCTCGACCATCCGAAAGTTCGCGCTATTAGCTTCGTCGGATCGACCCCGGTCGCGAAATACGTGTACTCGCGCGCGGCCGCCAACGGCAAGCGGGCGCAGTGCCAGGGCGGAGCCAAGAATCACGTCATCGTCCTCCCCGACGCCGACATGCCCATGGCTACGCAGATCATCAGCGACAGCGCCTTCGGATGCGCCGGCCAGCGCTGCCTCGCCGTCTCCGTCGCCGTCACGATCGGCGAAGCTCAGAAGACGTTCCGCGATTCCATCGCCGACGCCGCCTCGAAACTCAAAGTGGGCAACGGCCTCGACAAAGACGTTCAGATGGGCCCCGTGATCACGCCCCAGAGCAAGGAGCGCGTCGAATCGCTGATCGCTCTGGGCGAAAAGCAAGGCGCGAAGATCCTGCTCGATGGCCGCAACTCGAAGATTCCGAATTACGAATCCGGCAACTTCGTAAAGCCCACCATCCTCGACGACGTTCCCGCAACCAGCGACCTCGCCGACACGGAAATCTTCGGCCCCGTGCTCAGTCTCGTTCACGCGAACGATATGGACGACGCGCTTGCCTTCCTCGAACGCAGCGCGTACGGCAATCAGGCGTCGCTGTTTACGTCGAGCGGATCGGCCGCGCGCCGCTTCCGCTACGAAGCTCCAGCCGGCAACATCGGCATCAACATCGGAGTCGCCGCGCCCATGGCCTACTTCCCCTTCAGCGGTTGGAAGAACAGCTTCTTCGGCGATCTTCACGGCCAGGGCCGCGACGCCATCGAGTTCTACACCGACAAGAAAGTCGTAGTCGAACGCTGGGCCAAAGAGCACAGCCGCAAATTCTGAGATTGAGCGATTGGGCGATTGAGTCATCGGGCGATTGGAAAATCATAAAGACATGCTTCTGGCTTTCAATGGCCAAATGACCCGATCGCCCAGTGACTCAATCTCTGCGATGGTGCAATCCACAAAATGAGGATTCTATGACCACAACTCTCACCACTCCAACCATGTCCGGCAAGGAGATCGTTGATCTCTCGCGCAAGCACACGCTCTATGAATGGTCGGCGCAATCGAAAGTCGACCCCATCCCCGTGGCCAGCGCCAAGGGGATCTACTTCTACACGCCGGAGGGGAAGCGCTTCATCGACTTCAACAGCCAGCTCATGTCCGTCAACATCGGACACGGCGACCCGCGCGTCATTCAGGCCATCAGCGATCAGGCCGCAACGCTCGCCTACGCCAATCCCTTCATGGCCACGGAAGTCCGCGCGCGCCTTGGCGCGAAGCTTGCCGAAATCACTCCCGGCGATATCGACACCTTCTTCTTCACCAACGGCGGCGCCGAAGCCAACGAGAACGCCATCAAGCTCGCGCGCTTCTTCACGGGACGCCACAAGATCATCGCCCGCTACCGCTCCTATCACGGCGCAACCGCCGGCGCGATCAGCCTTACCGGCGATCCCCGCAGATGGGCCGCCGAGCCGGGCATTCCGGGCGTCGTGCATGTGCTCGATCCTTATCACGGCATCGAGCGCGGATGGGAATCCGCCGAATCGTCTCTCGCCATGATTGAAGAGACCATTCAGCTCGAAGGTCCGCAAACCATCGCTGCCTTCATTCTCGAGCCCGTCACTGGCACCAACGGCGTTCTCGTTCCTCCCGATGGATACCTCACCGGGCTACGCAAGATCTGCGACAAGTACGGCATCCTGATGATCGCCGATGAAGTGATGTCCGGCTTCGGACGCACCGGCGAATGGTTCGCCGTCGATCACTGGAAGGTTGTCCCCGACTTGCTCTGCATGGCCAAAGGATTAACTTCCAGCTATCTCCCTCTCGGCGCGGTCGGCATGCGGCATCACATCGCGCAACACTTTCAGGACAAAGTCTTCTACGGAGGCCTCACCTACAACAGCCATCCCATGGGGTGCGCGGCGGCGCTGGCGACCATTCGCGTGTATGAAGAAGATGGCCTGCTCGACAACGCGAAGAGGATGGGCGCGATCATGAAAGAGCTGGGAGCTGACTTGCAGGCGAAGCATCCATCCGTCGGCGCGGTGCGCTCTATCGGACTGTTCGGCATCGTCGAACTGGTGCGCAGCCGCAAGACGCGCCAGCCGCTGGCTCCCTTCAACGGCACATCCGACGAGATGGTGGCGCTTGGCCGCTTCTTCCGCGAGCAAGGGCTCTACACCTTCGTCCGCTGGAACACCTTCTTCACCAACCCTCCGCTGTGCATCAACGAGCAGCAACTGCGAGAGGCGTTTGCCATTATCGACCGCGGGCTGGAGATCACTGATAGGGCTGTTAGCGACTAGTCTCGGGTTGCGAGTACCTAGTACCTAGTGGCCGGTACCCAGTACCCGGTAGCCAGTACCCAGTGCCCACTTTGCTTATGCGATTAATATTAGCTATTAGCTAATGTAATTTCATGCACTGCGTGCGCGGGTGGTGGCGCGTCGGGTGCGCGACCTTCTAACGCTGGCTGGAGGCTTGCGATTCCTTTCTTCCCGGAGGATTTTTTCCTCATAGCGCTCGATGGCGCTGTTGCTGAGACGCTCGGTTTCCGATTCTTCTTTCTGCGGTACCCCGACGGTGGTGAGGGCCGCGGCTTGGACCGTGGGGACGGCGAAGGGGCCGTCGACTGGCGGCGCTGAAGGGTATTGGGGAACTTCCTTGACCATGTCGCTTTCAAAACAATCGAAGCGAACTCGGTTCGCGTGCCTTGCGGCGATGCTGAGCGCACGCAGGATGAGGCGGGCGCGAGGAACATCGATGTGGTTACGCACCAGGGCGTTGACCACTTCCATGAGCGAGGCTTGGATCGCCTCCGGGCTCTCGAAGTTGGCGATGGGATGGAGACGGGACTTGGGCGGAATGCGAACGCCGCGGATCATGCGCTGATGGAAATAGCAGAAGACTTCGCCGCGCAGGGATGGGGAATCGCAGCGGATGCCGTTGACTTTGATGTGAGAGCAGGCGCGTGAGTTCGGTTTGGCTGCCATGTTTGGACCTTTCGAGGGATTGGTGGTTCGTTTGGTAGATCGATCTTCATGGAGCAAAAATTTTTCGGACAGATTTTCTAAATCTTTGATAAGGCTGGGGTTAGCGCCGTGGCGGCGGAGGAGGTCCGCGTAAAATCTTGCAAGCAAAGGGTTTGCGCGCAAAATCTTGAAAAATAAGGTGTTACGGAGGTCGAATTGGGTGCCGGCGGGGGTGGCGAGGAGTTTCTCGAAGATGATATCGCGGAGAAGCATAACTACTTATAGTTTACGCAGGGAGTCAAGGTCAGATGTCACACTGGGGGTGTGGAAGGCTGTGGAAAAAGGGGACGGTCTTCCCCCTGCAAATACATGCCTAGCTAGTCGTCGGTTGGAACATTATGACAGGCTAGCTGCCGCAAGGGGTTCGCAAGGCGATACAGGGTTTGGTATGACACATGCTAGAGTGAACTTAACTATCGCGTAGCCGAGGGGAGGACATGCATTTGAGCGAGACCGCGACATCACCGAGCGGACCATTCAGATTTGAACGCGATATGTTCGTCAGCCTCTGCGAGTTGCTACCTGAAAGGATCGGGTCGGTACCGGGTCGTTTGGTGCATTTGCGTGAACCAACGGTCGGAAACGTGATACCGGATCTTCTTTTCGGTGAGTGGACTGACGATCTCCGACCGTTAAAGCGTAATTTCACATTGGTTGAATCTCGCATCCTTGCGCTGCTGGAGCAGCGGGATGAGTTGCTGGAGTCTGAGATATCGCAAATTTTGCACCTCAGTGTTCCCGCTGCCGCCAGGGCATTCAAGCGTATTCAGGGGTCAGGTCTGGTGGTTCCAACTCGAAACGGCAAGATTTCCCTTGATGCTGGATGCTTTACCAAGGCGCTTTTTCTGACCGCGGTCGAACTGAAATTGCGTCGGTGGCGCGAGGCGCTAGACCAAGCGATAAACTACCTCCGATTTGCGGATCGAGCATATGTTGTGCTTGATGGGGGCCAAATAGCTCGGGACGAGCAGATGATCAAGGCGTTTCGTGAATCTCGTGTCGGTCTTTTTATGCTTCGGGAAGGCGGCCTTACGGAGGTTGTAGGCGCGCAGGCGCAGTCGTGCATAAGTTCCCAGCGAGTGCAGGCGGTGCAGAAGCTCTGTGTCCGATTGACGCACACCGGTAAGTTACAGACGAGCATGGGCACGCCATGCCTTGAAGGCGTTTAGCCAAACGGCCTGATGGGTCAATTCTGTCTGGCTGGAAGACGTTATCCCAACCCTTTGGAGATTGCTTGACCAGAGAACGGCACCTTCGAGCCATCGCTGTACCGTTTCGATTCTTTTATCTGAAGTCTGTGTAGCGATCTGCCCGAGTCTATAAGCTACTTCGGTGTAATGCCCTCCCGCCGCCGCAATATTGCTTTGCGAGTACTCCCATTCGGGCGGCGGATACGTTCCTGCAGCTAGAGATTGGATTAACGAGCGCCCATCTTTCGTGTCGATCAGAATTCGGTCGCCGAATTGTCTGTACGCCGTCTGGATATCGTTCTGAAGGCCGACGTCACCAGCTAATTTGACGCTGTGATACCGTGGCATGGCCCGACCCTCTTGGTCTTCGAAGTCCGCCAGCTTGAGCCTACGCTGCCCTCGATAGTAGCCCGACGACCAAACGGAAGCTCCCGCTGCGGAGGCAACAGCCCCGAAGGTGCCGACATAGTTGACAAGGGCTGTCTTGCCGGCGCCCCGAACGAGATCGTCGATGAGCAGGAGCAAGCACAGCAGTGTGTCCCGATTCGTGCAAACGTAACCGCTTTCGGACGCTAGTTCGGGCAGAATGTACGCGCCAGCCAACTCCCCTCTCGCACTGAGTTGGTTCGTAATGGTTTGCAGTAGTGGGTTTTGGGTTGGGGCCACACCTCGTAGTACATTGTCCGAAATAGCGACAGTTGCCAAAACTGGTAATCCCACCTTGAGTTCTTTACAGGCCTCGAGTCCCGCATCTATCCACTCGGTCTCCGTCGCGTACTGCTGGGTGGCTAGGGTCGTTAAGGGACCCGGCAGGATGATCATTTCGCAGCCTAGTTGCAACTGGGCCTTGACCGCCGCCTTGGCCGCATCTGCGATTGTGTCGGGTTTGTCCGGGAGGCAATTGCGCCAGCTTTGTAGGAGTGTGTCGGCGTGTAGGTCTTTCCAGTTCTTAACGGAGTGGTGTGTATCGGAGTCGTATTCCGGTACGGCACCGGGACAGAACCAGGGCCAGGAGGCGAGGTTAATTACCGATTTGGCTGATACGTCCGGGTCGATGCTGGCCAGATAAAGCTGTGGGTCGAACAGTCGGTGCTGAAGGTAAGGATACTTTCGGAAGTCGCGCCTCACCAGTTGCCCAGCTGGCATTGCGGATGCGGGAATGATGCCGCCTGCAATGGCACCCGGGGCCTGCCCTGGTAGTGCAAAGGTATATTTGGCGTTGTAATAGAACATAGTCAGTTCACAGACGGGCCGCAAGGTCGGCAAATCGAATGACCAGCGCGGCTGGGAGCGGTCTAAACGGTGCCCTTAGGCTCAGCATTAGGTCGATTGCATCGGCTAGAGCCGCCGGCGAGGACGGTGCCAGGTCAGATGTTTTTGGCGGCGAAGTGATTAGAATTTGTTGGTCCCCTCGTGTTGGATGCCGACCAGCCAAGGCTTCTTGGAGGGAAACACCGAGCGAGAAGACATCGGAGTGGCAGGTAAGGTTTGGCTCCGCGCGGCACTGTTCCGGTGATAGGTAGCCGTACGTTCCCCATGTAAGTCCGGGGGCTGTCAAGGGACTCTCAAACAAGTGTCTCGCAATTCCGAGGTCGATGAGAACTGCTTCGAGATCGCCTTTTCTCAGCATCATATTCTTCGGGCCAACGTCCCGATGTACGATTCGCTTTGACCAGATGTGGTCAATCGCACGGGCGACGTCCCTAGCGATGCAAGCGACGGTCTTTCCCAATAGCGGGCCATTCTTTATCTTTAAATCTAGAGGTTCGCCGTCAATATACTCCCAAGCGACGAATCTCACCGACTCCCCCTTCACTGAAATGCGCCCATGTTCGATTACATTCGCTAGATTTGGGTGCCTGAATCCCTCGAGGGCTCGGATTTCTCTGTCCACGCGCTCGTCCTGGGCTGGATCGAAATAATATTTTACGGCGCAGTCGTCGCCGGTCGATCGGCCGTCTGGCGCGGTGATCCGGGATCCTCTATACACGACGCCTTGGCCTCCTCCGCGGATGAGTGAGCCGACGCGAAATCGCGGGCCCAAGGCCGCGTTTGCTTCCGGTAGCGGAAATGTCGCCTGCGTAAACACGAATTACCGGGTCCTCACCAAGGAAAAAGGGCCACGGCGATGCCGTGGCCCCCTCACAGTCGATGTCCTTTGTACACCAGAGGGGAGGCGAATGCAAAGCGCACGATGGTGGCGGGAATGGGGCACGAAGGGGGAGTGTGGGGTAAGAGAGCCAAGGTCAACGTCAAAGGCTGCGCTTCGCTGAACAGCCGAGGCGGCTGTTCCTACGTGGTCATAGGAGCGCTCTGACATCTGACCTTGTCATCTACGATCCGAAGAGGCGGGCATGGTGCGGAGAGAAAATCCCGACGACAGTCGTGGTGGAAATTCCTTGCTGGGCTAGTGGTGGTGTCGGCGGGCATGGGGTCCTTCGACTGCGCGGGCCATTGGCTTCGCCAATGTCTCGCTTCGCTCAGGATGACATTGGATGGCGGCACGGGAATGTCTCGCTTCGCTCAGGATGACATTGCATGGGAGCACAGCAATGTCTCGCTTCGCTCGGATGACCTTACATGGGGTGCAAGGATGAAGGGCGGCGAGGGTGTGATATAGTTCGTGGCGCAACACTTTCCCCTCCCCCGACCCTGGGTGTAACTCCAATCAAAATTCAAGGAGTAAGGTATGGCTAACCGCGACTTCAATCAGTATCTCTCCAAGTATGTCTCGCAGTTGCTGCCGGGTATTGTGGCGGTGGCATTTGCTTGCTGCGCGCTGGTTTCAGGGGCTGCGCAGGATAAGTCGGTCCGGCCTGGCGGAGATAGTTTGACTACTATCTTCACTTACACGAACTTCAGCGACTTATCGGGGCTGACGTTGAACGGGAATGCGCAGCAGGATGGGTCGGCGCTGCTGGTGGGGCCGCCGGCGCTGTATCAGATTGGGTCGGCTTATTACACGAATCAAGTGAATGTGGGGCAGGGATTTTTGACCACGTTTAATTTGCAGATCACGCCGGACAGCAGCAGCTATACGACGGCGGATGGGATGGCGTTCCTCATCCAGAATGTTGGGGTGAATGCGCTGGGGATATCGACGGGACATCCGGGATACGCGGGGATTCCGAACAGCATTGCGGTGGAGTTTGATACGTTCCAGAATTTTCAGTTGAGCGATCCGAATAACAACCATATTGCGTTGCAGAGTTGCGGGACGGCGAGGAACTCGATTGATCATGCGAGCGGGTGCACTCTGGGAATCAATGGGAACCTGCCGCTGACGCTGGCGGATGGGAATGTGCATAAGGTGCAGGTGAGCTATATGCCGGGGGCGGGAGGGTCGGGTCCGTTTGCGGTATCGGTGGACGGCAAGTTTATTTTGAAGGCGACCGTGAATTTGAGTACCCTGCTGAATTTGAATGGGAACGATGCTTGGGTGGGGTTCACGGCGGGATCGGGCGCGGCGTTTGAGTCTGGAGAGGTGAAGGGTTGGACGTTTGCGAGTGGGGGGACGGCGGCGGGGAAGTGAGTGGGGCGGTGTTATTGAGCGGCGTCGCTTTGCTCCGCGGACGGGCGAGTCGCCCGTCTCCACAGGAGTTGTGGCGTTGCCGGCGAACAGCAGGTTCCTCGCCCGCCTATCGGCGCGCTCGGAATGACAAAATCCTATAAAAATCCCTATTTAGGAGTTAGCTGCGCCAGATGCGTTGTTGGGTGTCGAGGGAGGAGAACATTACGGGTTCGTGGTGGACGCTGGTGGCGTGGCGGTTGATGGCGGTGGCGGCCTGGGTGCGGAGGTTGCCGTCGCGGGAGTCGAAGTCGAGGGTGCTGACGTGGTGGGCGCAATGGGAGCAGGTGAACTTCATGCCTCCCTTGACGCGGGCGATGGTGTAGAGACGCTTCACAGGATTCAGTCTAGTCTTTTTGTGGGGAATTGATACGCACGGGGGTGGGGCGGCGAAGGTAATGCGTGAGTCTGGATTAGAGAGTTCTGATAGGGGAATGAGTTCTGGAGAGCCGCAGGCACGATAGGGAAGGTCGCGTCGCGCTTAATGCGATGCCAAAGAACGGCATCCCTTCGGCTTGGCTCAGGGCAGGCTGCGGCGCGGTCGCTCCACAGATCCTTCGGCGGGCAAAGAGCGCCCGCCTCAGGATGACAGAGCTTTGAAGACAATCACTTCGCGAGGCGGTTGTGTTTTTTTAGGACTTCGCGGAGGCGGTCGTGGGGGAGGGCGATGACTTCGTGGTCGTTGATGCCTTTCATGGTTTCGGCGGCGATCATAGCGTTGATGACGGCCTCTTCGGTGGCCTGGACCGTCGCTAAGAAAATTGGGTTGAGGGAGTCGTTGGGGAGCATGGTGAGCTGGTGGAGTCCCTTGGTGCCGACTGCGCTTTGTTTATCAACATCAGGGTTGGCGGTGGAGAAGGCGAGGAAGATGTCGCCGGAGCCGTCGCCGGAGTAGCTGCCGTTGCGGCCGAGGCCGAGGGAAACCTTGCGGGCGATGCGTTTGAGTTGTGTGGGGATGAGTGGCGCGTCGGTGGCGACGATGACGATGATCGAGCCGACGTCGTCTTTGAAAACAGTGTGCTCGGGGATTTCGCGGCCGACGTTGATGCCGGCGATGCGGAGTTCGTTGCGGGCTCCGTAGTTGCACTGCACGAGCACGCCGACCGTGTAGCCGCCTTCTTTGGCGTTGAGCACGCGCGATGACGTGCCAATGCCGCCTTTAAATTCATTGCAAATCATTCCGGTTCCGCCACCGACATTTCCTTCTTCAACTGGGCCTGAATGCGCCACGTCGAGCGCGTGGAAGGCGTCTTCGGGACGGACGTGGAATCCGTTGATGTCGTTGAGATAGCCGTCCCAGGTTTCGGCGACTACGGGCAGCGACCAGAAATAACCTTCCATGTCAGGTCCGCCGTGCTTGACCTTCCAGGCGATGACGGCATCGCGCACGACGCCGACGCTGTGCGTGTTGGTGATCATCACTGGTCCGTTGAGAAAGCCGGAGTCTTCCACCCAGGTAGTGCCGGTCATCTCGCCATTGCCGTTGAGGGTGAACCAGGCGGCGAAAACAGCGTCATTGCTGGCTTTACCGCGGGGATGAATGGCGGTGACGCCGGTACGAACTGGGCCTTTGCCTACTACAAGCTTGCCTTCGCCGGAGATCAGCGTGGTGTGTCCGACCTCGACGCCGCGGACGTCGGTGATGGCGTTGTTGGGGCCGGGAGTGCCGTCGAAGGGGACTCCGAGATCGCGGGCGCGGGGTTTGGATTGGGCGTGGGCGGCGAGGGTGAGGATAACAGCGAGTGCGATGTAGCGTGACATGAGGTCTCCGAGGGAACGAGGAAGTATACAGGTTGTGGTGGTGGAGGCGGGACGCAGATTCCCTTCGACTTCGCTCAGGGCAGGCTCTCCTCGCGCTATCGCGCTCGTCGGAATGACAAGGTCTGAGGAAGGATAGAGGGGGAGACAACAACGCGGCGGGGAGAAGAGGCATCGGATGGAAGGGCATAATCCGGAGAAGTGGAAGGGAGTAGAATCTCGTGAAGAAAAAATTGTTTCGTAGGGGACACGAAATGGAAGCGTGGAAGAAAGCAGTGCTTGCGGGGGCGGTGGGAGCGGCGACGGTGTTGTTTTTGAAGAAGAAGGTTCCGGCGGGAGTGCTGGCGAGTGGAGTTGCGCTGGCGGTGGTGGCGGCGGAGTATCCGGAGAAGTTTGAGGCGGTGCGACAGTCGCTGCCGGATTATTTTGACCGCGGGATGCGGGTGATGGAAATGGCGGCGCGCGCGGGCAAGCGGATTACGGAGGCGGCGGGACAGGGCGCGGCTGGAGTTTGGGATGAGATTGGGGGATGAGAAGCGTGGGAGGTCAGGATATGGAAGTAGAATCGGTTGACCTTAATTCCTGATAGGAGTCAAAATCCCCACCCTCTCGCAGAAACCGCGAGAAGGATGGGGCACCCACCCCAGTAGTGAAGGCGGAGTTTATTCGATGCCGAGTTGTTTGCGGGCGTCGGGGCTGAGGCGTTCGGGGGTCCACTGCGGGGTCCAGACGACGTTGACGGCGGCGTTGCGGATGCCGGGTAGCTGCTCGAGGCGGGACTTGACTTGGGCGCTGATGTTGACGTGTTCGGGGCAGCCGGGCGAGGTCAGGGACATTTCGATGGTGACGTCCTGCTTCGGATTTTCCGGCGGGGCATCGGGGACGTCTGCTGGCACATCGGCGAAGCTTACATTGTAGATGAGGCCGAGGTCGACGATGTTGACGGGGATCTCGGGGTCGTAGCAGCTTCTGAGAGCGCTGAGGACGTCTTGTTCGGTGACAGGCATTTGAATTCCTTTCTTATAAGTGTAGCGGATTAGCGGAGTCAGGTCGCGCTGCCTGTCCAAAAAATCTTTAACACAGAGGACACCGTTCGACTAAGCTCAGGGAGGCTCCGGGTCAAAGGGAAAACAATCACTCATGATGAGCGAAGAGGCGAAGAAGAGAATCCAGATTGCTTTGGGGCTGGCTCTGATGATCGTGGGAGTGCGTGCGGGATACATCCTTTATCAGCGGCATGAGGATAATTTGGCGGCGCAGAAGCGGGAGCAGGTGAAGCATGCCGGGTACGCGAATACGGATTACTATGTCACGCCGAAGAAACTTTATCCCTTTGATTTGAAGTCGGCGAAGCAGTTGACACAGCAGCCGGTGTGGGTGAAGGAAGGATATCGCTACACCTATTATCCGTACAATGCGGCGGCAAAGAAGACCGACTATACGCATGAGGCGGGACTGCTGCTGCCGATCGAGCGACTGGAGATTAAAGATGTAGAGGCGGAGATGGGGCCGGGGGCGGGAGCACGGCGGCAGGTGATGGCGGTGTTTCAGAAAGATGGGAAGAGCTTCGCGGTGCCGATTGGATTTGAAAACGAAGGGCAGTACAAGATTTATTCCGATGAGATGTTTTTTGTGGAAGATCCGCGTGTGTTGTACAAGCACTGGCCGGCGGACGTGTGGCAGGCAGTGGATCAGCATGAAGTGAAGCCGGGGATGAATGAGTTGCAGGCGGATTTTGCGGTGGGCATGGGAGTGCCGGATGCGGGAGCGTCGTCGGCGGAGAGGACGGTGCGGTATCCGAATGGGGGGAAGCCGCTGGTGGTGGTGTACCGGGGAGGGAATGCGGCGGAGGTTAAGCCGGGGGCTTGACTCGAGATGCTTATCGGCTTAAAACGCTTAACCGCGGAGGACGCGGAGAAAGGCCGCGGAGGGCGCAGAGAAAAGCAACCAGCCTCGAGTTTATTTCTGGTTGATGATTTCGTATTCGCTACTGACCAGGCCGCTGGGATAGCTTTTGGTTGAGATGTGGCGGAGATGGATGTCGTGCGGAAGAGTGCCGAAGAGAGGGATGCCTTCGCCGATTAGTACGGGGACGCGGGTGATGATCAGGCGCTGAATGAGTCCGGCGCGCAGGAAGCGTTGGATGGTGATGCCGCCGTCAATGTAGAGATGATGGGCTCCGGTAGCTTCGAGTTGAGCGACGATTTCGGCAGGTGATCCGGACATTTGTTCGACTTTGCCTTCCACCTCTTTTGAGAAGTCGAGCGGACGGCTGCTGAGGACTACGACGCGTTTGTCGCCGTAGGGCCATGGCTTCATGGGAAGAACGGTTTCGAAGGTGTTGCGTCCGATGACCAGGGCGTCGATGGTGGCCATGAATTCGTTGTAGCCGTGGGGTTCGCCGCCGCCTTCAGGCAGGAAGTCGAAAGAGCCGTTGGGGCGGGCGATGAAGCCATCGAGGCTAGTGCCGATGAAGACGGAAGCTTTCATGAGATTCCTCGGGGGCTAAAGCCCGGAATCATTTTGGAACTTTACGCGGCGCTGGAAGCGCCGCTCTTCCACCGCAGCGCACGCATGCATAGCAGCTTTTCGGGCCGCGCCTTGAACTATCTCTGCTCCGATGCGATTCTCCCTTTGCTCGCTGCGGGAGAGTCGATGCAGGTACCGCAGTGGCTAAAGCCAGTTCTCCAAAACCAGAGACTTTAATGCAGCGCTGGAAGCGCTGCTCCACCCAAAAGCTTGGCGGCGCGGCTGAAGCCGCGCCCTTTCAAAGCCTTACTTTACTTCTGCGAGGGCCTGGGAGACTTCTTTAATGTCGGGCACTACTGGGATGTCGTAGTTCTTGTGCCAGGCCAGGTTGCCGTTGCGGTCGATGATGGAGATGGCGCGGCCGGTGATGCCTTTGTCTTCCATGTAGACGCCGTATTTGGCGGCGACCGCACCGCGGGGATGAAAGTCGGCGAGCAGCGGGTAGTGGATGTTCATTTTGTCGGCATAGGCTTTGTGGGACCAGGTGCTGTCGACGCTGAGGCCGAGGACTTGGGCATCGAGGTCCTCGAATTGTTTCTTGTCGTTGACCATGCAAGCATGCTCTTTGGTGCAGGTGGGGCTCCAGTCGAGGGGATAGAAGACGAGGACTACTTTCTTTTTGCCTTTGAAGTCGCTGAGTTTGATTTCTTTTTGATCTTGGTCCTTGAGGGTGAATTCGGGTGCGGGTGCGCCGATGGTTGGGGGCATGATTCCTCCGGGTTAGTTATGAATCGCGTTCCATGATAAATGGAGTGGGGGGATTGGTGTGGGGCGAGTCGATTCTCTGGTGACACAGTGGGGTGGTGGGCGCAAACAAAAACCAGTCGAGCTTCGCTCGACCGGACAGCCGAGGGCGGCTGTCCCCACATGAGCATGGCTGAGGACCACAGCGCGGATGGTTATAGGGATCCTTCGACTGCGGTTGTCCTTCGCGCTTGGGGCGCGAAGGACAATCCTCGCTCAGGATGACAAAGCTATTTCACAACGGGGGAGTTCGCGTCGGCGGGTTTTTCTTCGTCGGCGTGGATTTTGCCGTCGTCTTCGGCGTAGAAAGAGCGGTGGGTGGCGTCGAGTTGTTTGGGCATCATGGTTAGAACGAAGCTATCTTTTTTGCCTTTGAAGCTGACGGTGTAGTCCCCGCGGTCGGGGTTGACCATGCGTTTGGTGAAGGAGCCAGAGTGGACGAGTTCGGGGAGGGAGGTGGCGAAGTGTCCGTACTGTTTGTTGAACTGGCGCTGGGCGCGGAGAACGACGCGCATGTAGGCGAGGGCGGCCGCCTCTGAGTCTGAGCGGGCGGGGTCGCCGGGGAATTTCGGTTTGTAGGCAGACTCGGGCGTTTGCGCGCGGAGGGCTGGAAGCAGCGTCAATTGCAGGGAAGCGACGATTGCTAGGACGGAAAATATTATAGTAATGCGAAGGGACTTTCTTCTCATTGATGCATTCTCTCCAAGTGCGGCGCAAGAATTAACGCGCCATTCTCGATGTTCAGACGGCTCTAAGGCCGTCTTTTTCATGTTACTCCCGTAATTCAACAACGGTCACTTGTCTTTGCAGCAGAGGCAATTGCCGCTATCCTCGTAAGAACAACACTACGCCCAAGGGATACCTATGAAAGCAGCAGTAGCGAGAAAACCAATCATCAAAATAGCAGTGGTGGAGAGCGATCCGCTGAGGTTTGTCGGATTTCGCGCGCTGTTCGACACGGAGCCTGAGTTCGAACTAATCTCCGCCGGCTTGCCGGAGATTTCCACGTTGCAGGATGTCGACTTGATTCTGCTGGGCAATCGCTCCGGGCAAAACCTGTTTGATGTAATGGCGAGCCTGAAGGCGACGCGTCCGGACTTGCGCATTATCGTGACGGGGTCGGGCGTGGACGAAGAGACCATTTTGAAGGCGATCGCTTCCGGGGCCAAGGGCTATGTGGATGAGGCGGCTTCTCCCGCGGAATTTGCCCAGGCGATTCGCATTGTGAGCCAGGGCTCGGTGTGGGCTCCGCGGAAGGTGCTCTCGATGTTCATCGAGCGCGTGTCGACGGCGCCGGGACGGATTTTTCCGGCGGGCCGCGTGACTTTTACCGACCGCGAGAAAGAAGTGCTGGAGATGCTGGTGGCAGGACGCTCCAATAAAGAGATTGGATCTCAGCTAGGAATTGAAGAGCGTACGGTGAAGGCTCACGTAGCGAAGTTGATGCGAAAAGTGGGCGTGCAGAATAGGATTGCGCTATCGGTGCATGCGATTACGCATTCGCTGGTGGCGGCGAAGTAGGGGTAGTTGCCAGTACCCAGTACCCAGTACCCAGTACCCAGTACCCAGTACCCAGTACCCAGTACCCAGTACCCAGTGCGAGTCCGATGAGAGGGAGATCCTTCGCTTCGCCTGAAGAACGGCTACGCTCAGGATGACAACGTCCGAAAGAAAGACGAATGAGTTACTTCGGGACAATGACCTTTGTGACCTTGTAGGGAGAGCGGATCGAACGCATACTCGGCTCACCTACCACAGAACCTGGGAGACGGGGTTGGGAGCGGCGATTAGGGTCACTGCTTTCAGCCCCGATTTTTTTCGCTGTGGCTACTCCGTCCTGTTCACCCAACTGATCTTTCCAGTCACCTTCCCTGATCCAACCCCTGCCGCTTCATTTACAATCCAAGTACCAGATCCCAGAGAATTCTTGTGTGAGGAACCATGAAAAAGCTTTTGTTGTTGACGCTAGTCGTATCTCTCTGCCCTTTGTCGTTTGCCAAGGATGAGGAAAAGGAATCGAAGGCGGCGGAACGGGTGCAGGCGGCGGCGCAGGTGTTGAATGAGATTCAGGGAGCGCCGGACAAAGGGATTCCGCAGGAAGTGTTGGGCTCGGCGGAGTGCGTGGCGGTGGTGCCGTCGCTGCTGAAGGCTGGATTTATTGTAGGCGCGAAGTACGGGCGCGGACTGGCCAGTTGCCGCACGGAGAAGGGATGGAGCGCTCCGGCGTTTTTTGTGGTGACGGGAGGCAGCGTGGGCTTTCAGATCGGCGGGCAGGCGGTGGACCTGGTGATGCTGATTATGAATAAAGATGGCATGAAGCATTTGCTTTCGAGCGAGTTTGCTTTGGGAGCGGACGCCTCGGTGGCGGCGGGGCCGGTGGGACGTCATGCCGAGGGGAATACGGATTGGAAGATGCGAGCGGAGGTGCTGACGTATTCGCGAGCGCGAGGGCTGTTTGCCGGTGTGAGCTTGAACGGGGCGCAGATCAAACAGGATAAGGACAGCACGCGCGAGTTTTATGGACGCATGGTGCCTTTCAAGACGTCGCTGACGGGAGAGATTGATGCGCCGGGCGGGGCGAATGAATTCTTGACGGCGCTGGCGAAGTGGGCGCAGGAAGCGGCCAAATGAGGAAGCGAGCCGAACGCGCGAGTATTGTGTCGCAAAGAACGCGACACATCACGCGGCTCGCACAGATTCCTCGCGGCGCAAAAAGCGCTTGCTCGGAATGACAACCCAATTTTCTTACCTTTCTTATTTGGCAACCAATTTTTGAGGAATTAGCGTTCCGCTTCCCTAAATGCGGCAGCGACTTGAGTACGCGGCAGCCTGGCCGTTCATCAAGATTCTCGGTGCGTTGCCGCGGCCTGTGGCGCGGGCCTTGGGTATTGGGCTGGCGCAGGTAGTTTATCTTCTGCACGTGCGATTGCAGCAGGTGGGCATGCGCAATCTCGCCATGGTGTTTCCCGAAAAAAGTGAGGCGGAACGGGCGCGCATTCTGCGCGGGGAATTCGCTTCGTTGGGACGCCAACTGGTGGAGGTCTGCCGCTTTCCCAAGTACACGCTGGAGAATGTGGACGAAGTCGTAGTGTATGACGGCTTTGAGAACTACGAGCGGGCTCATGCTCGCGGCAAGGGTGTGCTGCTGTTTGCGGGGCACTTTGGCGGGTGGGAGTTGTCGTCGTTTGTCCTATCGATGCACGGGCACTGGATGCACGTGATCATGAGAGGCATGGACAACGAGTATCTGGGGCGGCTGATTTTGAATTACCGCACGATGCATGGGAACAAGGCTGTGGACAAGGATGACTTTGTACGCGGGTTGCTCGCGGCGATGAAGAAGGGGGAAGTGGTCGGGATGCTGATGGATACGAACATGACTCCGCCGCAGGGGATCTTTGTGGATTTTTTGGGGACTCCGGCATGCACGGCGAGCGGGTTGGCGCGGATTGCGCTGCGCACCGATGCCGCGGTGGTGCCGACGTTTACGATCTGGGATGAATCGCTAGGGAAGTATCGGCTGCGATTCGATCCGGCGGTGGAGTTGGTGCGCACGGGCGATTTGGAGTCGGATATCAAGAACAACACGCAGAAATTTACGTGGGTGATTGAGGAGTATGTGAGGAAGTATCCGGAGCAGTGGTTGTGGGTGCACCGGAGGTGGAAGACGCGGCCGCCGGGGGAGAAGGGGTTGTATTAGGGCGCTTATGACGCAGGGCGATGAAGACCCGACGCAGTTTGTTGGATGGCGCGGCAGATGGCGGGGACGTCGTCGTCGAAGCAGCAGTCGATGGCGCCGGCGTTCAGGGCTTCAGTCCACATGGTGTCGTCGGGAGTGTGGTGGGTGCAGACGATTTCCAGGCCGAGGGTACGCAGGCGGACGACTTCTTGAACGGGGACCAGGCAAAGGTCGACGATTCCGACGGAGATGGGGAATTGCGCGACCAGGGTTTGCAGTTCGGGAAGCGACTGCACGATGAAGGCGGCTTGCGAGACGGACTTGGAGCTGGAGGCGAGGTTCTGGGCGCGAGTGGGGTTGCTTTGCAGGATGACGATCGCGTTGTGCATCGGCGGTCCTTCTTTCCTCAACGTTTTCAAAATCGCGTGATTGAGAATGTTGAGTTTGTCCGGAGAAAAATGCGACCACGGAGGCTAAAGCCTCTTCTCATTTAGGGTCCTTACGCGGCGCTGAAGCGCCGCTCTTCCACGTCGCTGCATACATCCGATTAGCTTTCCCGCTCCGCCTTAAGTCATGCTATCGGCATGTGCCTTGTTACGAATCCTGCCCTCTCGAACCGTCATTACAAATGTCGTACTGACATCCTCCTCTCACCAAGAAGAACGCAGTTCGCGCGACGTGCCGCCGGCGGCGGGGATGTAACATTGCTGGGTGTAGTCCATGACCATGCGGTCGGCATTGAAGCGCCAGCCGAGAGTGCGGATGGTGCGCTTCATGCGCTTAATCCAGCGGCGCGGCAGGCCATCGTGATCGCGCTGGTAGTAAAGCGGAATAACTTCTTCCCGCAGGGTGCGGAGCAGGTCTTCCTGATCGCGCTTGTCGTGCACACTCATGTTGGAATGGGTACGGCCGGTGCCGATGGAGAAGCCGTTCATGCCGTCGTAGGCTTCGGCCCACCAACCATCAAGAACGGAGAGATTCAATCCGCCGTTAAGAACTACCTTTTGTCCGCTGGTACCGGAGGCTTCAAGCGGGCGGCGGGGATTGTTAAGCCAGACATCGACCCCTTGCACGAAGTAGCGGCCCACATTGATGTCGTAGTCCTCGACGAAAACGAACTTATCGGTGAAGAGGCCGTTGCGCATGAGTTCGGCGATCTGCTGCAAAACTTTTTTGCCGGGCTCGTCCTTGGGATGCGCTTTGCCGGCGAATACAAACTGCACGGGACGTTTGGGATCGTTGACCATGGAGGCCAAAGCTTCGAGGTCGGCGAGGATGAGATTGGCGCGCTTGTAGGTGGCGAAGCGGCGGGCGAATCCTATGGTGAGCGCGTCTGGACTGAGCACCCTACCGAGTCTTTGCAAGACTTCGCGCGATTCGAAGCGGCGCTCCGCTTGCTCGACGGCGCGGCGGCGTACGAACTCGAGAAGCTGCGACTTCAGGCTGAGGTGCGTCTCCCAAAGTTCGCCGTCGTCGACGTCTTCAATGCCTTCCCAAATTTTGGCTTCGCTCGAGTGCTGGTGCCAGTTGGTGCCGAGATGGCGGTCGTAGAGGCGGAACATTTGCGGGGCGAGCCATGATGGAACGTGAACTCCGTTGGTGATGTGGCCGATGGGAACTTCGTCTTCGTGCTTGCCCGGAACCAGGCCCGTCCACATGGCGCGGGAAACTTCGCCGTGCAGAGCGGAGACAGCATTGGCGCGGCGAGAGAGACGGAGGCCAAGCACGGTCATGCAGAAAGTTTCCTGATGGTCGCCGGGCTTCTCACGGCCGAGGCCCATCAGGCTTTCCGGGGAAAGGTTGAGTTCATCGCGCAGCGGTCCGAGATGCTCTTCGATGAGATCGGCATCGAAGCGGTCGTGACCGGCGGGAACGGGCGTGTGAGTGGTGAAGATGACTTCGCGGGAGACGCGGGGAACGGCTGCGTCGAAGGCGATGCCTTCCTCCTGCATGCGGGCGCGGATCGCTTCGAGCACGACAAAGCCGCTGTGGCCTTCATTCAAGTGAAGAACGCCGGGGCTGATGCCCATGGCTTTAAGGGCGCGGAAGCCTCCCACGCCGAGAAGCAATTCCTGGCGGATGCGAGTGCGCGCGTTGCCGCCATAGAGGCGGGAAGTGAGTCCGCGGTCGTCAGGAGTGTTGGCTTCGACGTCAGAATCGAGGAGGAAAAGATCACAGCGTCCAACGGCTACGCGCCAGACCTTGGCGTGGATGGAACCGGTGCGAGTATCGATTCGAATCTCGACTGGACGCCCGTTCTTGCCGATGGCAGTTTCCAGAGGAAGTTGAGTGACGTCGGTGACGAGATATTCTTCCTGCTGCCAACCGTTACGGTCGAGGCGCTGACGGAAATATCCCTGACCATAGAACAGGCCGATGCCGACGAGAGGAATGGCTAAGTCCGAAGCGCTTTTGATGTGGTCCCCGGAAAGAACACCGAGGCCTCCGGAGTAAACGGGAAGCGATTCGTGAATGCCGAACTCGGCCGAGAAATAAGCGACGGGTAGAGGGCGCAAGACGCCGGCGTGGCGCGCTCCCCAGGTGCGGTCGGCCTGCAAATATTCCTGCAGGCGGCGGTAGGCGTAGTTGATGCGGCTGTGCAGAACGAGTTCGGTGGCGCGGGCCTCGAGCTTGGCCAAAGGAAACTCGGCGAGCAGGGAAACCGGATTCTGATTGAGCTGGCGCCAGCGGAGAGGATCGAGATCGCGGAAGAGGCTTACGGCGTCATGATCCCAACTCCACCACAGGTTGCGAGCCAGAGCCCAAAGACGTTCCTGGGCGGGTGCGATGAAGCGATCGAGCGTGCGGGCTTCGCTGATTACAGGAGCTACTTGCGCGGCGGCTTCGCCGAGCATTTTAACCTCTTCTTCGTTGAAGAGGCGGGGTTCCACGGTTTGAACTACGAGAACACCTTGGAGGACGCCGCGATCGATGAGGGGAACTCCGAGGAAGGACTGGTAGGCGTCTTCGCCAGCTTCGCGAAAATATTTGAAGCGCGGGTGAGCGTGGGCTTGCTCAACTGCTACAGGACCGACTTGCTCCGCCACCAAGCCGGCGAGGCCTTCGTGGATGGCCATGCGGAGCTTGCCGATGCATTCGGGGCGAAGGCCGACCGTGGCAGCGAGGACCAGGTTGGCGCGGTCAGGCTCAAGCAGGTAGGCGGAGCAGACTTCGGTCTCAAAGCGCTTGGCGATGAGGGCGACGACGTTCATCAAAGTTTCGGCGGGCTGGCCTTCCGCGGCGGCAAGGGTCGCGATTTCGTCGAGGGTGAGGACGTGAGTATTGGCACTGCCGGTACGCAGGGCCGACGCGAGTTGCGTGGGCGAGTCTGGAGCGGACGTTTTTCCGGTGCTCACGTTTGAATCTTGTGTGTCTGAACGATTTTCTTCCAATTGCAGGCTCTCTGGTTCCATTGATAAGTCTAATCTGACCTTTCGGTTTTTGGAGGCACTTTGGTCACGGGCTGTTGGGGTCTGCTTTTTTACTTGGTCTGATTTCTAGTATGACAGATGAAATTTCCACAGTGATATGGGTGGTGGGAAAGCATGTCTTATATGGAAACTTTAGGGGCGTGTGGGGTGGGGAGTCCAATTGAAATTATTGATGGCGAGGATGGAAGGGAGATATTCTTGACGGGTCGGCGTCCCCTTGCGTTAGATTGTCGGCCCGGTGGGGATGTGCGCAAAGATAGGCCAGCCCCTGGTGTTTTGGGGCTCGTCCGGCGCTTCAGGCGACGCCGAGACGGTGAATGATCGCCTGGAAGCGTGGATCGGAGCGGATCGCGTCATATTCCGGATCGACGTTGATGAATAGCATCCAGTAATCGTGATGCTGATAAGACTTTTCCAGCCAGTCGAGAGCGAGGGCGCGGTCTCCCTTCATAAGCGCGACGTGTGCAACATCGTACGGCCGGCGAGCGCCGGCCTTCGCTTCCTCCATCATCTTGTGGAGTACACGCTCGATTTCGTCAGGGTGCCCGTTCACGATGGCGCGCAGGTATTCTCCTTGTGGATATTTCGCATCAGCGGCCCGCCAGTCATCCCAGCGGCGTTCACAGAGGTAGCCTGTGGTTAACATGCTGTAACCAAGTTGGTAGTTGGGGCTCCGTTGCAGAATGCTTTGCGAAACCGCAATCACGCCGTCGAAATTACGCTGGTACTTGCGCAACAGGGCGAGATCGACGTCCACAATCAGCGCAAGCGGGTCGAGGCGGCGGGCAGTGTCAAGTTGTGCCTCAGCTTCCGCAAAGCGGCCGTGAGCCATCAGGCCCAGGGCGTAGTACTGATGCGCGCTGGCGTAGTTCGGGTTCAACTCGAAGGCCTTCTTGTATTCGCGCTCGGCGGTGGGCCAGTCGTAGTCGTAATGGCAGGCAACCATTCCCAGCGCGGCGTGCGCTTCGGCCAGCGAGGGGTCCAGTTGCAGGGCCTTGAGGGCGGCGTCGCGGGCGCGCGGCAGATACGCCGCCGGATCCACTTCTTCGACATCGCCGATGGCAATCAAAGAATCGGCCAACCCAGCCCATGCCAGAGCGTAGTTGGGATCGCGCGCAATCGCTTGCTGCATTAGGTCCACGCTCTTCAGTTCCGCGGGAAAGTTTCGCTGGTTCCACTGATACCGGGCTTCCAGATACAAAGCGTGGGCTTCTGGGTCATGCGCGGCCGGAGCATCCTTGGGAGAAATCTTGCGTGCCAGGGCCCCCGCAATCGACGTGGCGATCTGCGATTCGATCTGAATCCAGTCGGCGGTCGTGCCGTCGTAGGTCTGGCTCCAGATCGTGAACCCGTCGCGCGTACGATTCAGCTGCACCGTGACATGCGTGCGATCGCCAGCCCGCTGCACGCTGCCCTCCACCACGGCCTCCACATTCAGGCGTGAACCGATGTCGCGAAGGTCGTCGTGTTTGCCCTTGAACACATACGCCGAGCGCCGTCCGGCCACTCGCACGCCATCCACGTGGGAGATCGAGGCTGCTATTTCGTCCGTCAATCCGTCACTGAAAGCGTCATTGAAGGCCGGGGCGCTCAGATTGTCGAACGGAAGGATGGCGATAGACGAAATTGGAGCCGCAGGCTGACCCCGCCAGACAAACAAAATGGCTAGGCCCAATGTGCCGATGATCGCGGCAGCAAGCCATAGGACAATCCGGGGTTGGCGTTTCTGGTGGCGTGTCGTCAGTCCGATCTCGTAACGCGCCGTGAAGCCCTGGCTGTCTGGTTCCACCGGGGTGCCAGATTCAACGTCTCTTGGGGCTTGGTCCGAATTCTGGTCGACGACTGGCACCAGAACTGGATTCCGAACTTCCAATTCGGGAGTTTGGCTGATTACAGGTCCGATCCAGCGATAGCCACGGCGCTCGATAGTCTCAATAAAGATTGGATTGTCGGCGGAGTCGCCTAAAGCATCGCGCAGGCGCATCACGGCGCTGCTCAGACCTTGCTCGAAATCCACAAAAATGTCTGGCGGCCAAAGTGCCTCGCGGAACTCCTGGCGCGTGATCACTTCCCCCGGACGGGACAGCATAAGCCTCAGCGCTCGAAAGGGAAGATCCTGCAGGCGCACCCGCACGCCGTTTTTCCGGAGTTCGCCCGCGCGTAGGTCCGCTTCGAACACACCAAACCGAATCAGAGCGGGAGGCGAGGGTGTCGGGCCCATAAGAAACGTCCAATAGCGAGTTTGTAGCTTAGCACCTCGACCGGAGGGCAAGAAATGGCACGCTTGGGCCACGAGCAGGCGGCTTCCTGCCAGGCAATAAGTTCGCCTAACTGCTAGCAAATAAATAGCTTATCTCGCTATGCAGACACCAGCCTCCCGCTATCTTCCCACCATTGACCGAAACCACTTTCCGGGCGACAGTCGCCGCAGCGTGAAGGCGCATTCCCCTGGAAAGACGGCCTGCACGCAAACTCACTCTCAGGAGACAAACCAATGAAGTCGAATTATCGTCAAGGTAAGTACTCGGGCATGACGGCGATGCTGCTGATCATGTTCGCGGCTGTCGTTATGTTCGCCGGGGCGGCCGTTCCGGCGCCGGCGCAAACTCCCACCACGCTGCACGCCTTCCCACTGGTTACGACTGATGCCTGTTTGCCCGAAGACAACATCGTCCAGGGCCGCGACGGCAATATGTATGGGATTGGGGTGTCCTGTGGGACCAGCAGCGGCGCGGTGTATAAGATTTCGACGACCGGAACGGAAAGCGTCGTTTTCAACTTTCCGTCGGGTTGGAGTAGCTGCTACTCGGGGCTGACGATTGGCAGCGACGGGAATTTCTACGGAACCTGCTTCACGACTCCTACCGGCAACGGCAGCATTTTCCAGTTGACCCCTGCCGGAGTGTTTACCGACAAGCACGACTTCACCGGAATCAACGGCGACACCGAGCCCGAATACGGGCCGATGCAGGCAACGGATGGCAATTTCTATGGCGTTACCGGAGATTATCCGTTTACCTGCGGGAATGTTTACAAGCTGACCTCCGCGGGAGTGTACACGAATCTGCACACTTTTTCTGGCAATGACTGCGGACCCGCGTCCAGTTTGTTCCAGGCCAGCGATGGCAATCTCTATGGCACGCTTTACGCCTGCGCACTCAACAGCGGGATCGGAAATGGGTGCGTGTACAAGATCAGCACCGCAGGCGTTTTCAAGGAAATTTTCGCCTTCTCGTCATCAACCGGGGAACAACCATGTACGGGTGTGATTCAGGCCAAGAATGGGAATCTGTACGGAGCCACACAGAGCGGTGCGGCGAATAATTTCGGAAGTATCTACAAGCTGACCACCGCCGGAGTCTTCACCGATTTGCACGATTTCAACAACTCAACTGATGCGACCTGTGGCGACAATATCGGCAGGACGACGGTGAATCTGACCCAAGTGACCGACGGAGCTTTCTACGGGGTTAACGGAATTAACGGGACTAGCGGCGAAGGCAGCATCTACAAACTGACTTCAACCAACGTGTTCACGGACTTCCTGTTCCCGAACCCACCGGTTGACGGGGGCTCACCCCTGGCCACGCTGCTTCAGAATACAAACGGGACGCTGTATGGAACAACTCCCTCGGGCGGCCCCACTTCTTGCAACCCTTGCCAAGGCGTCTTCTTCAGCGTGGCAACGGGCGATGCGGCGTTTGTGAATCTGGAGCCCACCCAGAGGACTGGCCTTGTCGGTTCAAGCGTAGGCATGTTTGGACAAGGCTTTAGCAGCGCCTCGGTGGTGAAGTTCGGCGGCGTGGCTTCCCTATCGGTCACACTCTCGGGCACTACCTATCTAACGGCGAAGGTTCCCGTGGGCGCGAAAACGGGAGCGGTCACCGTGACCACGGGCTCGACCACACTGACCAGTCCGCAGACGTTTAAAGTCAAGCCCAAGATCACCACCTTTTCGCCGTCGAGCGGCACAGTGGGAACGCTGGTGACGATCAACGGCTCAGGGTTGATTCAGGCCACTTCGGTGAAATTTGGCACGGTGAAGGCGACAACGTTCACCGTGGTCTCGGACTCGGAGGTCACGGCGGATGTGCCCTCGGGACTCGCTGCGGGAACGGTGACGATCTCCATCACAACGCCCGGCGGGACGGCCAACAGCCCGACCAAATTTACCGTGAACTAGAGTTGCGGATGAATTTTGGGAAAGCCCCGCCCGGTCGCGAGCGCGACAAGGGCGGGGCACTCGCCCATCCCGTTCGTCGCGGTATGCGCCGCGCCGATTACAGGGCAAAACTTCACCGCAGCCGGTCTCCTGGCTGATGGTGCCGGAGCGCGACGAGGGGATCTCGCGCTCCGGGTTCTTATTTCTTGTCGACGACGCCTGCAGACGTCTGCACGAGGACCACCCGTCAGCGTTCCTTCCTATAGAATCAAGTCTTCCTATGAAAACATTCGAACAAATCGCGGAGTTGGAGCGGCGGTATTTGTTGGGGACTTACAACCGGTATCCCGTTGTGTTGACGCGGGGGAAGGGCGTGTTTCTTTACGACTTGGAGGACCGGCGGTATCTCGACTTTGTGTCGGGGCTGGGGGTGAATGCGCTGGGGCATGCGCATCCGCGGATTGTGAAGACGATTCGGGAGCAGGCGGGGAAGTTGATTCACGTCTCCAACCTTTATTACCACGAGTATCAGGGGGCGCTGGCGGAGAAGCTGTGTACGCTGGCGGGTGGCTCGGTTGGCGGTTCTTCGATGGGCATGGGAACGTGCCGCGCGTTCTTTCAGAACAGCGGGACCGAGGCGATTGAGGGGTCGATCAAGCTGGCGCGGCTGGCGGGACATCGCGCGGGCGGCGAGGGGAAGTCGCAACTGGTGGCGTTGCAGGGGTCGTATCACGGGCGCACGTTTGGAGCGCTGTCGCTGACTGGGCAGGAGAAGCATCGCAAGGGATTTGAGCCGATGCTGGAGGATGTGTCGTTTGTTGCGCAGAACGATATTGAAGGATTGCGGGCAGCCGTGAATGACAATACTTGCGCGATTGTGCTGGAACCGATTTTCGGCGAGGGCGGAATTCATGAATGTTCGGTGGAGTTTTTGCAGGAGTGCCGCGCGGCGGCGGACCGGCATAAGGCAGCGCTGATTTTCGATGAGATCCAGTGCGGGCTGGGGCGGACGGGGTCGATGTTTGCGTTTCAAAGTTTTGGAGTGAGTCCGGATATTGTGGCGATTGCCAAGCCGATTGCGGCGGGGCTGCCGCTGGGGGCGTTTTTGGCAAGGGAAGAATTTGCTAATGCGATTTCGCCGGGGCAGCACGGGACGACGTTTGGTGGTGGGCCGTTGGCTTGCCGCGTGGCCTTGGAGTTTCTGGCGATTGTGGAAGATGAGGGGCTGCTGGAGAACGTGAATAAAGTTGGCGCGTACTTGCAGCAGGAGTTGAAAACGATTGTGGAGAAGAGTGCTGCGGCGAAGGAAGTGCGCGGGCGCGGATTTATTCAGGGGATCAACTTGGAGATTCCGGCGCGGCCCATTGTGGATGCGGCGTTGGCGGAGGGCGTGCTTTTTAATTCGACGCAGGATACGGTGGTGAGATTTTTGCCGCCGTTTTTGTTGGAGGAGAAGCATGTGGACAAGGGGATTCGGGTGCTGAAGAAGTTGTTGAGGAAGAAAAAGGCAGTGGTCAGTGGCTAGTGGTCAGTGGCCAGCAAAATCGTGGCGGTGGTGGAAATTCCTTTCGAGGGCGCGGGCGGTGCAGGGATGATAGGGATCCTTCGACTGCGCAACAGCTTCGCTAGTCGCAAGCTGTTACTTCGCTCAGAATGACACAGGGAAAATCCAGGATGACGCCCAGGAGTGAGATATCCCGCAAAAACGGGGAGCCGAGGCTCCCCAAGTGAAGTGAACAGAGGCGTTGTTCATCTAAATAGAATGTCGCGGCGGGGAAAGAGTTGTCCAGCGTGAGAAGATTCGAAGCGAGACGGATTTGATTGTGAGGGTAGAAGGGGAGGGTTCTGCGGCGCTGGGCGCGGGCGTTGAAGAATGTTGGATGGAGATCGATGGGGCGCGGATGCGGTATCTGCGTGCGGGTTCGGGGCCGGCACTGATTCTGCTGCACGGGCTTTTGGGGTATTCGTTTTCCTGGCGATATACGATGCCGACGCTGGCGCCTTATGCGATGGTTTATGCGCCGGACATGCTGGGGGCGGGGTTCTCGGATCGTCCCGCGGGGCTTGATCATTCTTTGCGCGGGACGGCGCGGCGGCTTTTGCGGTTTGTTGAGGGGCTGGGAGTTTCTTCGTTCGATCTGTTGGGAACATCGCATGGCGGTGCGGTGGCGATGATGGCGGCTGCGGAGTGCCTGGGCGGAAACTTCAAACTCAACTTGCGGCGGCTGGTGCTGGTGGCGCCGGTGAATCCGTTTTCTCCGCATGGGCGCCGTCTGGCGCCGTTTGTAGGAAGCCCATTAGGAACGGCTTTGTTCCGGTTGGCGATCCCGTACACGAGTTTCTCCTACGCGTATTGGCACTCGCGGATGTATGGCGACCGGAAGCACATTCCGACGGGAGCGTTGGAAGGCTATAAGGCCCCGCTGGCCATTCCGGGATTGTTCGAACACGCGCTGAGCATTGTGCGGACTTGGAAACAAGATCTCGCCGAGTTGAAAGCGACGTTGCCGAAATTGGCGGGCATTCCTACGCTGCTGATGTGGGGCAATAAAGATTCGGCGGTGTATGCATCGTCGGCTGTGCCGCTGGCGAAGTACTTTCCGAATTCCAGGACAATTGTTTTCCCGGGTGTTGGACATCTGCCCTATGAAGAGTGTCCGGACGAATTCAACCGGGCGTTGATTGACTTTCTGAAAGGGCCTGGCGTGGCCGGAGAATAGGCGGATGGGATTCGATCTGCTAAGATCGCGCCCAACACAAGGGAGGCATCGTCATGAAGAAATTGGGATTTGCTTGCAGCATTGTGGTGCTGTCGGCTTGCTTGCCGGCATCGCTGATAGGGCAAGCGGGACCAGGCGGTGCGGCCTTCAAGGAACAGTTCGAGCAGGGGCAACAAGCGCTGAAAGCGGGTAAGTACAAGGATGCAATCGAGTCGCTAAAGAAGGCCAACGCCTGGCAGGGCAATGCTTGCGGGGAATGTTATTTGCTGGTGGCGGTGGCCTACTACAAGTCCGGCAAGCTAAATGAGAGCGTGGAAAATTGCGACCTGGCGGCGGCGGTTGCCAGCGATGACAAGATGCGCGCTACGGCGCACAGTTTGAAAGGCAATGCGCTCTTTGCCGCGGCAGGAAAAGATAGTAAGAAGATGAGCGCGCCCGAGGTTGAGTTTCGGTCCGCGATTCAGCTAAATCCGAAGTCTCCTCTGTTCCACCTCAGTCTGGCCAAAACGTTGTTGTGGGAATCGAAAGACAAAGACGATGAGGCGAAGCAGGAGTTGCAGGCGTGCCTGGACCTGAATGCCGACGAGAAGATGGCGAGCGAAGCCCGGTTGCTGCTGGCCGATCCGCGACGCGGCCGGGAAGATTTTGCGCCGGAGTTCGAGATCAGCACCCTGCAAGGTCAGCAAGTTTCGCTGAAGCAACTTGCGGGACGGATTGTGGTGATGGATTTCTGGGCGACGTGGTGTCCCCCGTGCCGGGCTTCGGTGCCGGAATTGAAAGAGCTGACCAAAAAATATCCTGTCGAAAAATTGATGTTGATCAGCGTGAGTGCCGATAAAGACGACGGGGCGTGGCGCGAATTCGTGGCCAAGAAAAAAATGGACTGGGCGCAATACCGGGATGCGGACCACAAAGTGCTTAACGCCTTTGCCATCCATTCCTTTCCAACCTACCTGGTGATTGATGGCGATGGAATTATTAAAGAGCGGTTCACCGGGATGAATCCACAGGAAAGTATTGTGCACCGGCTCAAGGCAACGTTGAGGCAGATGCCACAACTGGAAGGCGAAGCACGCAAGTAGGATCAACCAGAAAATTCCTCTCTCAATGACTCACCACATTTTCGATTTGCTGCGCAGCGCGCTGGCGCATTACGGGTACTGGGCGATTGCGGCCGCGTTGCTGCTGGAGAATGCGGGCGTGCCGGTGCCGGGCGAAACGGTGCTTCTCTTGGCGAGCTTTCTGGCGTACTCGGAGCACGATCTGCGGGTCCCCTGGATCATAGTAGTGGGCACGGTGGCGGCGACGTTGGGAGATAACCTGGGTTTCGCGATCGGACACTATGGGGGGCGTCGCCTCCTCGATCGTTACCGGAAAACTTTTCGTGTGAGTGATGATGCGGTGGTGCGAGGGGAGGGACTTTTTCTCCGGTATGGCGCGATTACTATTCTGTTTGCGCGATTTGTTTTTGGAATGCGGGTGATTGCGGGGCCGATGGCAGGCGTGCTGCGCATGCCGTGGAAAAAATTTGCTGTCTTTAACTTCCTGGGAGCGGGGCTGTGGGTGACCGTAATCTCGGTTGTGGGATATGTCTTTGGCAGCCGCTGGAAGCTGCTGATGCATTTTATGAGGCGCTTCGATCTGGTTCTGGTGGTGGTATTCGTCCTGATGTTGGGGGTAATGTGGTGGCGCAGCCGCAGGCAGAGCGAGAGGCAATAGCGGGGAGCAGGGGTCGCTTTCGAGAGTCTGAATTGGGAGCAAGCATCTAAGGAGTCAACTCGAAGAGCGGCGAATTTGCAGGATCGGCGGCTATACTGTGCGGGTGTCGCGGGATTTTCACCGAACACGAGGATTCCCGGGACTGGGTATCAATCTGCCGGCGTCGTTCGCGCCAGAATTCGGACGAGGAGAAACGCATGAAGAAGATTGGGTTCTTGACTCTGTTGATCACGGCAACTCTGTTACTAGCGCTGGCTTCCCCCGTAGCGGCGGCTGGTCCCAAGCCACCCGCAGCACCAGTTGCCGCGGCGGCAGCGCCGACTCCAGCCGCAGCCGTGCCCGAGCGGCATCCGCACATCGACGAAGCGTTGGAATCGATGCGCGCCGCCAAACACCACCTGGAATCCGCCGAGCATGATTTCGATGGCCATCGGGCGAAGGCGATCGAACATTTGAATCAGGCGATACGCGAAGCGGAAATTTGCATGTCGATGAAGTAGGTTGGAAGCTTTCCACGACCTCTCGCTGGCAGGGCCGAGGGCGGGACGCCCCTTCGACAAGCTCAGGGCAGGCTCTTGGGACAGCCGGCAGGATGCCGGCGCTAGGATTTGGCGCGATGAAATTAAGAAAGGCAACGTCCTAAGGGCGTTGCCTTTCATTTTTGGACACCAGGTTTGCCCCCGAAAGTTACCGGGGACCGAAGGTGTAGCCGACGGAGGCGCCGGCTCGGATTACGTTGTTGGAGTTGAATTCAACGTTGTTCTGGATGTGGTAGTAGTGAATTTCGGGGCGGACGAAGACATTGCGCCAGACGTAGTAGCGGATACCGCCTCCAAGGTGCTCCAGGAAGTGGTTGCTGTTGGTGTAGTTGATGCAACCGGCAATGTTACAAGAATTGGATAGGTTGAAACGGTTGCTGGCAACACCGACGCCAGCGAAGAGATCCAGGCCAATCTTATCGCTCAAGCGCGGTTGAAACAGCACATTCACGTCCGTGAGGATGGGGCGAAACATTTCGTAACCGGCATAGTTCGTCTGGTGGATTCTAAAAGCGGTCTCGATATTAAGGCCGAGACGTTTGTGGCGAAAGCCCACGAAGTCTGCGCTGACATTAACGTAGTCACCGCCTTTTTCAGACGGCGGCTGGAAGTTCAAGGTTCCAACCGCCGGACTTGAGGACTCCAGCACGCCGATGCCGGCTGCTAAATCAAATTGCTGACCGGAAGATAAAGTTGAGAAGAGCAGGACTGAACATGCGAATGCGAACAGGGCGAATTTTCTCAATACAGACCCCTTGTGAGATTGATAAGAATTCAGAGAATGCTACTGCGGCACCGACTGCGAACCACCGAGAGAGGGTACGAACGCAGCCAGCATTATCATAGCTCGGCATTTCCGGGCGGGGAATCTAAATCCGCCTTTTACCCTCAGGCCTAATCGTTGGGACCGCCGATGGTGAACCCAATCGACGCGCCTACACGAATTACATCGTTATTGCTAAAGTCGTCGGTGTTATTCACGATGTGGTAGTAGTGAACCTCGGGGCGCACAAACACAGATCGCCATACGTAGTAACGGACGCCGCCTCCGATGTCTACGAGAAAGTGGTGGGTGGAAGTGAAACAGGCGTTGAAGTAGATGCAGTTGGTAGTGTTGGTGAAACCGTAGAAGCGAGTACTCTGCAGGCCGATGCCAGCCATGAGATCGAGACCGACTTTCTTGTTCAGACTGGGCTGATACACAGCGTTGAAGTCAGTCAGAATGGGGCGGAAGGGTTGCCCGCCCGGTCCCCCGTAAGATCCCTGGCTGCCTTTCCAGGCAGTCTCGAAGTTGAAGCCGACGCGTTTCTTGAAGATCACATCGGCACTGACGCTGGGATAAAAGCCTCCCTTTTCGGGGCAACCCGCAGTTATGGTGCACCCCGATCCAGACGACAAGAGGGTGCCGCCGCCGAACATAACGTCTCCCTGCTGCGCAGAGGCGAGCTGGGCGATGCACAGGAAGGCGAAAACCGGTACGAGAAAAGCTAACTTTCTCAAGGAGAACCTCCTAATAGGTCGTTTGTACAAGTGCGTTGTATGCGGTGAGATGCGTCCGCGAAATCGTTAGGATGCTGCAAATTTTATTACCGGTCATCATAATTACGGCCTAGGCGAGAATCAAATGAAGACTCCGTCCTCGTAAAGAAACGTCAAGGAAGTGCTGTGCGCTTTAAACCCAGGAATGCGCGAAAGGTTGCGGCGAAGATCTTAACTTTCGGCGCAAAGCACCGCACCGCCATATCAGAACGCGCCTACTTCGACTTCCCGCCGCCGGGGGCGCGGATATGCTCGAGGGCGATTGAGCCTCCGCCGAAGAAGATGAGGGCGAAAGCAAGGGTGGCCAAGGCCAAGGGGAATTCGTATCCGCCGGGGCCAGTCATTCCATTGTGGAGATGAACCTTGACGATGGCGACAGAGAGATCGATGCAGATGCCGAGGGCGGCAATTCGGGTGAACAAGCCGAGAAGGATGAGCAGGCCGCCGAGGAATTCGGTGAAGGCGGAGAGATAGGCAGACCAGGCAGGGAGTCCGAGATGGGTGACCATTTCCACGTGGTGGTGAAGGCCGCCGAAAACCTTGTGGTATCCGTGGACCAGCATGATGGCGCCCAGGGCGAGGCGCATGACTAGGAGCGCGAGGGGTTGCAGACGATCGAGAAAGCGCACGTCAGTCCTCCGGTGGAAAGAAGGATAGATTACCGCAAGCTGAAGGTTGGACGGAAGAGGCCGCCGCTGAATGGGTCAGGACGCCTTTAGAATCCATGAAAGCTCCTGTAAGAGAAATGATTGCGCAGGCGGCAAACTTCTGATAACGTTTTCCCGCCCAAGGATACGGCTTCCCGACAGCACCCAGTGACGAATAGATCGCGTGTCGGGTAGACCCCCCTCCGTTCCTGGAAATTTTTAGTTCAATCAAGTGTCTAACCAGTCCATTGCGTCCGTTCAGGGCAAGTTGAGTCCGGAGCCATGCCTTTCAAGTTTGCTGAGCGAAGACTCTTTGAAAATCAGGCCGCGTAACAAGTTCAGAAGTTCAGGAGGCAGTAAATGAACCGGATTTTGAAAAGTGAAACGATGCTGCGGAATGTGGCAACACTGACGCTAGTGATGGCGGTTTCAGCGTTTGCCTGGGGTCAGAAGAAAACCAACGCGCCGGCGCCAGCTCCCCACGCGAGCGCGCCAGCGCAACACAGCGCGCCGGCTCAACACGCGCCCGCCCAGCATTCGTCTGCGCCCGCCTCGCACTCGGCCCCGCAGACACACACGAACGCGGCAGGAGGTCGTCGCGATACGGCGCAGGGTCATAGCAACACGACGGCGGGCCATAGCAACACGACAGCTGGCCACGGAAATACGACTGCCGGCCACAACACGACGGCGGGGCACGGTAATACCGCTACCCACGGAAACACAACGGCGGCCCATGGGAATACGGCGGCGGGCCATAACAATGCGACCGCTGGTCATAACAACGCGGCGGCGGGTCACAACGCGGCAGCGGGTCATACGGCGAACGCAAGCCATGCGGCGCATACGCCTCCAGGGAAGTCGGTATCGCTGAAAGGAGGCGGTTCGGCGCACATTCGTCCCAATGGGCAAATTCGTTCGGTCAACAAGAACGGAATGCACATTGAGCATGGGATGCACGGCGGCCGCAAAGTGGTGAGCACGCACAATGGCGTGCGTGTGGTGAGCAACGGCCGGCGCGGAGGCTATACGCAACGCGCTTACGTGACGCGCGGCGGCCGGTCTTATTATTCGCGGACTTATTACTACAACGGCGGATACCGGTCGGGCGTCTACGTCGGTTACAACTACGGCGGATATCCCTACTACGGCTACTATCCTGGCTATTACTACGGACCGGCTTATTACGGGTGGGCGTATAACCCGTGGCCGGCGCCAGTTGCGTATGGCTGGGGATGGGGAGGAGCGCCGTGGTACGGATACTACGGAGCTTACTACCAGCCGTATCCGGTGTATCCATCGGCGGCATTCTGGCTGACGGATTACCTGCTGGCGGCGAGCTTGCAGGCGGCCTATGCGGCGCAGGCGGAATCGAATGAAGGCATGCTGCGTCCGGATGCCGGGAACGGCTGGTTGCTCGCGGGATTGGTGGCCAGTGCTCCTCCGGCGGGCAACGAAGGCGTGAAGATGAGTGCGGACGTTAAGACGGCGCTGGCGGAAGAGGTGAAGATAGCGCTGGCAGCAGAACAGGCGGATGCCAGCAAGGCGAAAGGATCCTCAGGTGGCGCGCCAGCCGATAAGAATGAAGCGCCTCCAGCACTGGATCCGAAATTCAAAACCTTCGTGGTCTCTGCTGACCTGTCTCTGGTGGTGGCGGAAGGCCAGGAGTGCGCGCTTACCGACGGCGACGTGGTGGAGCGGATTTCGGACAAGCCGGACGACGACCAGAACGTAACCGTGAAGGTTGTTGCCAGCAACAAGAACGATTGCGCCATCGGCAAGGAAGGTCCGGTTGCGATGGACGATCTGCAAGAGATGTACAACCACTTCCGTGAGCAACTGAAGGACGGCATGGGCGACCTGGCGAAGAAGCAGGGTACGGGCGGACTGCCGAAGTCTCCGGATACGAAGACGACGGCGGGAGATGTGCCTCCTCCTGAACCGGACAAGACTGCCGAGAAAGCTCTGAAGGAGCAGGCTACGGCTGCGGATCAGACGGAAGCGGAAGTGAAGCAAGAAGCAGGATCGGGCGGCGGGAAGTAAATCGACTAAGGTGAGGGCGTCCGCGTATAACGCGGATGCTCTCACCACGTTAGTAGAGCGTGCGCCGATGCAGGCGCGTGGAAAGATGCCAAGCGGGAGGAGACTTTTCGTGATGCGGCAGACATCGATTAGACAGACATGTATTCGGCAGATATTGAAGACGGCTATCTCAGGGATGGCTCTGATTGTGACCGCGCTGGTCGCGGGTTCGCTGGCGCAAGCACCGACTCTGCAGGAGCAGTTGATCGCGCAATACAAGCTGGTGAAGATGGGATCGGACACCAGCGGATACTCCGTGGTGGAGAAGGGCACGCTGCTGGCGATTCAAAAGGGCGGAATTCTGGCGGTGCCGTATGCGGACCAGGCTGTTCTTCCTTCAAAGTACGAAGGTGGGACGATTCATGGGCCGAACAGCCTGTCGTTGATGGGACGCAAATCCATCATGGGACGCTTTGGCAAGGAGCAGACGACGCACTTGTTTGCGGTGGGAGACAAAGTCTATCCCAGCAAGGTCGATGTGAATGTTGCAAAAGATACGGTCTCGATGACCATCGTGGCGTGTGATACCTGCAACAAGACCGATCCACCGACTTATAACAAAGCGCAGGTGGTGTTCCAGTTTCCTAAGGGATCGTTGGTGAAGGCAGGCGCGGGTGAGGTGGAGGATGTGATCGGGCAGGTGCTCTCGATCAGCGAAGAAGAGCAGCAGGGTGGAGATCAGGGTGGCCAGCAGCAGGGAGGCGACCAGGGCCAGCAGGGTGGAGGTCAACAGCAGCAACAACAGCAGGCGGAACCGCAGAGCATCGAGAAGGGGATGACCACGGACCAGGTTGAGGCCGCGATGGGCAAGCCGGAGAAGATCGTCAACCTGGGGCTGAAGAAGATTTATGTGTACAAGGATTTGAAGGTGACGTTTTTGAATGGGAAAGTGTTTGACGTGCAGTAGGGTGGTCTGAAGCCCAGTCAAAATCCCACTAGTTTCAAAATCGGGAAGACCCACCCGTTGCAAGGGGTGCAAAAGAGCGGGCCACCCCCGGCCCGCGGTTTTAGAATAAGGCACCGATGCACATTTTCGGCATTCGGATGTTCGAGTTCGCGGTGGGATGCGTCGGGGCGCTGATTCCAGAGATTCTGCATTGGCATCGGATTGCGCGGCGCGGCCGATGGCCGCAGTACGCGTCTTCCATCCGATATTGGTTAGTAACTTTCGTTGTCATATTGCTCGGCGGAACGGTCGCATCTTTGGTGTCCCCTCCGGGTTCCTCGGCGATGCAGCTGCTTCTCCTTGGAACCGTCGGACCGGGCCTTCTGCAATCTGCGTCTCAGAACCATCGTCTGGCGCCCCAGGATGGTCAACCCCGCCTTGGAACGAACAGGTTTTGGTTGTTCGAGTTTCTGGGACTCTAACCCCCCGGCGAGACTTTGTTGACGGGGCTATGGAGGCAAGCAAATGTCAAGCGTGATGTACACTCCGGGTCCGAGCAATCGCGGCCCCAGCAATCGAGGTCGCAGCAGCTATTCACGCTCGCATCGTTCTGCCGCACAGAAAACCTCAAACATCCGAGTGATCGCAGGCCTGTGGACTATTGGCTCAGTCGTCTATGGAGCATATTTCTCCTATCAGCTTATCTCCTTGATCTCTGGCGGAATAGGTGGAGTTGTCGCTGTGTCGGTGATGCTGGTGTCAGCGGGAGCCATGACCTTCCTCGCATTTCTCATTTTCAAGTCTTTTCCGGGCCGCGGTGTCCGCGCTGTGACTTACATCTGCATCGGATGCGTAGCTCTCTCAACGTTTCTTATTCCGGGACTCGTTGGCTTGCTCACGGTCATTTGCGTCGGAGTTACCGTTGTCGGCCTAGTCTCGTTATTGCTATACGTGGCAGTAACTCGGTCAGTGACAGCGGTTCGGTTATCTGAGTACAAGTGGGTTGCAGTAGTAATTGCAGGCATTCCTGTCATTGGTGCGTTTTTTTACGTGCCCGCGACCCTATCCGATGCTGGCCTCACGGTGACGTTTTCTCAGGCATCCGTCCAAGCTGCTGCACCTTCACCAATAGCCTCGCAGCTAAGCAAGATCAGCAGTGTCGTTACACGTTCATACGTGAGTTCGGCTGTCCTTTCGTACAGCATAAGGAATAACCGTCTGTACGCCGACATTTGCAAGAAAGAGACCGTGCAAAGCATAGAGCTGAACACGGCACCCATCGTACAGACTCCAATCCCCTGGCTTAAATGGAATCTTTCAAGGAAACTTGATCGCTATCTGGCAGCAGACAACTCAGGCACGCAACTCGCAACCCTTCTGAGCCCTGTTGCCACCGCATTGAGTAGTGTTGACACCGTAATGGTTGCGGACGGTGTTCTCGTTAACCATCCCCAGCAATCAATGCTGCCCGGAAAACGCGTCCTTCGTTCAATCTCTCTGGATGAGTCGAAAATAGGGCAGAACGTCCAAAAGTGGGCGGAGCCGAGAAATCTTAAGGCCAGCGACGTTGCTGTTGTAAACGCGATTCCGGTAAGCCAAGACGAGCTGGAAAGGCTGGACATCGCCGGAGCCGAATGGCCCCGTTGGAGGGGCCTGCATGAACAGTTTGAACGTTCCGCCCCAAGGGGAGTATCCAAAGCAGCAAACGCGACAAAGGCGCAAGCGCTGGATGCACTTCAGACCAAGAAAGGCGTGATGTTCATAGTCGCGCATTACGATGGCTACTCAATTCGGCTTCCGAACGGCGAGAGTCTGGGCGTCTTCGACTTGGATTTTATCCATGATGCTATCAGTCGAAATCACCCCCGCGTGTTTCTCTTCAGCTGTGAGACCGCGCGCCTGCAGAATGCCCAATCGTTCGCAAAAGCTCTTCTTGACCACGGCGCAGAGGCTGTCGTAGCGTCTACCACTCCCATATCGGCGTCGGATGCGCTCACACTCTTCAGATCGTTTCTACAAAATGCGCTTGGACCGAGGCGGATGCCGATCAGCGAGGCATTTCAAAGAGCGCAAGACAAGTCAAACGCGAAGAGCTTGGAGGTCTGGATAGCCGATCTCTCTTCGCCTAGGGAATCTGGCCTTCAAGGGACGCGGAACCCTGCGGGACCCCCATCAGATCGCACGACAATTGCGCCGGCTTCTGTTCAGAAACTCTGGTATTACACCGAGGATGGTAGACAGCCTCACGCCCGGCTTACCGTCATCGGAAATTCGACTCCGGTTGTCTGAATTGGGCGGCAACGCGGGTTCTTCGCAACCCTCCGTAATGCCGCGGCGCTAGGTCTGAGCAGAGGTTAAAACCCGTTGAAACAGCAACTTGAGCGGGCGGCGTAGTACTTCCGTACCGTCTCTAGTACTTCAGTTACCGGCTTCGAAGTGACTAGACATGCCTCCTCGTAAACCTACTGCTAATTGTATTTGGTGGACGAGATACCACTATATATAGATTCCGCCCCGAAGCCGACCTCCCGCCAATTCCAGAAAACACCCATAAAACCCAATAAAACAGGGAAATTCGCTTTGACCTGAGGTTTTTCCGGGCTGATATATGCTCGGGACACCGAGAGCCCCCGGACACGCATGGAGGGTGAAGGAAGCCCGCGGGCTGGAAACCAGCGCGGGATTGGTTCTGGGTGGATAGGCAAGGAACGGATTCAGGAAATATGGCTGACTCACGAGAAGTGATGAATATTCGTCAGGCTTCGCAATATCTGGGAGTCAGTCCGGACACGCTCTACAAGTACGTAGGCGAGCAAAGGATTCCCGCTTTCAAGCTGGGCAACCGCTGGCGCTTCAAGAAATCGAGGCTGGACCAGTGGATGGAAGAGAAGTCGAGCCAGATGGAGATGGGGTCTAAACACAAGGCGAAGGCGGCGACGAAGGCTGCTGCCGGGTCGCAGTAGTCATGGTTCGAGGGCGGGACGCCCTCGAGACAGCCGGCGGGACGCCGGCGCTACAAAAACCGCCGGTTCACCGGCGCTAAGAAAAGGCGGGCACACATGTTTGGAATGGGATCGAAGACGATTGTAGGACTGGACGTGGGTTCTTCGAGCATCAAAGCGGTGGAATTGAAGAAAAAGGGTGGGCAGATTGAAGTGGCGCACCTGGGACTGGAACCGCTGTCCTCTGACATTGTGGTCGATTCGATGATTGTGGACTCGGGAACGGTGTCGAGCGCGATTTCGAAATTGTTTGCCGACTGCCTGATCAAAACCAAAGCGGTGGCCACGGCGGTGAGCGGCCACTCGGTGATCGTCAAGAAAATCTCGCTGCCTTCGATGAGCGACCAGGAACTGGCCGAAACCATCGAGAAGGAAGCGGCGCAACACATCCCCTTCGATCTTGCGGACGTGAGTCTGGATTACCAGATTCTGTCGGAAGAGGCGGGCAGCCCGCAGATGGACGTTCTGCTGGTGGCCGTGAAGAAGGACAAGATTTTGAACTACACCAACGTACTCTCGATGTCGGGACGCACGCCCTCTATTGTGGACATTGATGCCCTGGCGCTGCAGAACTGCTACGAGTACAACTACCAGCCGGCGCCGGGACAGGTGGTGGCACTTTTGAATCTGGGCGCCAGCGTAATGAACATCAACATTGTGAAGGGCACGACTCCGTTGTTTCCGCGCGACGTTAGCGTGGGCGGGCATCAGTACACGGACTCGTTGCAGAAGGAACTCGATCTGAACTTCGAGGATGCGGAGAAGCTGAAGCTCGGGGAGAAGGTTGGGACCGTGAGCGAGGATGCGAAAGCGCCGATCCTACAACAGGTGACCGAAATCATCGTGCTGGAAATCCAGAAGACATTCGACTTCTTCCGGGCGAGCGCGGCGGGCGAGCACATCGAGAAGATTTACCTGGCTGGCGGCTCGGCGAAAGTTCCGGGACTGATGGAAGCTTTGCGGCAGGAATTTTCCATGCCGGTTGAGTTGTTGAATCCATTTCAGCGCGTAGTGCCGCCGACGGACGGTCCGGGAGCGGAGCTGGTGGAGCAGAATCCGGGTCAGCTCGCGGTTGCGGTGGGCTTGGCTTTGAGGAGTTTTGAATCCCTATGATCAGAATCAATCTGCTCGAAAGTGCGAAGGGAAAAAATAAACGCGCCGGCGGCAGCAGCAGCCCGGTCATGCCCGCGATGGAAATGGGCGACATGGGCTCGCCCAAGCTGAAGGTTCTGGTGGTGCTGTTGATCGCCGGAGCCTTGAACTTCGGCTACTGGTACCGGCTCGACCGGCAGGCGAAGACGATTGCGGCGCAGATGCAGGCGGCGGAGCAGAAGAACCGCGAACTCAGCGACGTCAAAGCGCGCTATCTCGAACGGCAGACTCAGGCCAACAACTACAAACGGCGCGTGGACGTGATCGATTCGCTGCGCGCGGGACAGGCTGGTCCGGTCAATCTGCTGGCCATGCTGGGCGAGACCGTGAATGGAACTGAAGCGGTCTGGCTGAGCAAGATGGACGACACTGGGGCGAACGTAAATCTGGAAGGCACTGCCCTGAGCACGGACGCCGTCGCCAACCTGATTGCGAACCTTCAAAAGACCGGCTTCTTCTCGAACGTCGAGATCAAGGAAACTTTTCAAGACGATCAGATCAAGGATATGCAGGCGTTTCAGTTCACCTTGACCTGCGAGAAGGGAAAGTCTTAAGGACGGATCTTCAATAGGGGACCTATGTCGACAAACTTTAGCGAACTGTCGGGCCTGAAGCAGTGGGGAGCGGTGCTGGTGGGAGGAGCGCTGGTAACCGCAGCGCTGTACTTCACCATGTTCAAGAGCCAGAGCGACAAGAATGCCTCGGCGCAGAAAGCTGTGGCGGAAAAAGTTCGGGAGAACAACGAACTGGAGTCTTACCGTCCCAAGTTGAAAGACATGGAACGGCAACTGGCGAATTTGAAACAGCAGCTGGAAATCGAACGGCGAATCGTTCCCGATGAGAAGTCTGTGGATACATTCATCGAGACGATGGACGCCGAAGCGCAGAAGGCGGGAGTCGAGTTGCGCCGCTATGCGGCGATGCCGACGAGTGCAAAGGAATATTACACGGAGGTCCCGTTCGCCATGGAATTGGACGGTCCGTACTACTCGATGCTGAATTTCTTCGATCGCGTGGGCAAGCTGGAACGCATCGTGAACGTCAGCAGTCTGCTGGTGTCATCGAGCAAGAAGGCGAGCGATGCCAAGCTGAAGCACACCTACATATATGCTCCGAACGAGAGTGTAGCGGCGTCGTTCACCGCAACCACGTTCTACAGTCACGACCTGGCACCGGCAACAATGGGTCCCGGGGCGAAGCCGGCAACCGCCGGAGTGAAATAGGAATCGATTATGAAGCTGACGACAGCAATTCTGGCAGCGGTCATGATGACGGGGGCGGTCTGGGGGCAAAATCCGGACGCCATCGACAACGCGCGCAGCGTGACGAAATCGCTGCAGCAGATAAAGACCAACGAGTCCAATGCGGCGCTGGAGGCGTCGTCGGGAGTCCCGGCGAAGCCCGCAGCGGGCGCTCCGGCGCCTGTGGTGAAACCGGCGACGATTCCGGGGGCGAAGGCTGCGGATTCGGCGGCAAGCAAGCCGGCTAGCCAAGCGACTGCGAAGCCAGCCAAAGCGCCAGCGCCGAAAGCTGCGGCGGTTTCGGCCGCAGCGTCCAGCCAGAACAATACTTTGGAGCGGGTGAATGTTGTCCAGAACGCCGACAGTGTCCAGATCGAGATTAGCCCGCGCGAAGCAGTCACACCGAAGGTGAGCAAGTTAACTTCGCCTACTCGTGTTGTCGTGGAATTACCAGCGACAACCATGTCCACGGCGCAGAGCAAGATTCCAGTGGGTAGCGCCGGGGTTAAGGGCGTGCGTATCGGCATGGACGGAAAAACGCCTCCGACCACGAGTGTCGTTGTGGATCTGGAGCAGGCTTTCGCGTATGACGTGACGCCAGGGCCGGGCAACAAATTCATTTTGACTTTGCATACTCAGGGTGCGGCTCAGTCGGTAGCAAAGAGCGCTCCAGCAGCGGCTCCGGTGAAAAATGCTCCGGCGGCACCGACAACGGCTGCAAAAACTCATGATGCAATTGCGCCCCAGAAATCAGCGCCAGCAACGCAGATAACAGTTGCGAAAGTTGATGCTCCCAAGGGGGCCGCCAAGCCGGCAGCTCCTGCAACCACTAAGGTCGGGACAACCAAAATCGCGGCCAATGAAAAACTGACCGTGGTCAGCAAGACGGCGGAGGCACCAAAGAACGCGGAAGCCATCAAGTCCGTGGAAGCGCCCAAGCCGGTCAAGGCGGAAGCGAAGAAATGGGCGATGAATGGAAAGCGCGACCCCTTCTTCAGCCCCGTAGTGCAAGGGCCAAGCGGTTCGGGATGCTCGACCGGGAAAAAATGCCTGGAGATTGGCCAAATCAATCTTCGCGGCGTCGTGAAATCGGAAGCTGGCTTCATTGCGGTGGTGACGAACAGTCTGAACAAGGCTTATTTCCTGCATGAGAACGATCCGGTGTTCAACGGCTACGTGGTGAAAATCACGGGAGACTCGGTGGTATTTCAGGAGACAGTGCAAGACAAGCTGGGCAAGCCGCTTACACGGGAAATCGTAAAGAAGATCACTACGCCCGCAGTTTAACGAGGAAAGCGCGCCGGGCAACCGGAGCGCCGACAAAATCGAGTTTATAGAAGCGAGTTGGGAGAAGCGAAATGCGAAAGCAATTGCTGAGTGTGTTCCTACCGATGCTGGTCTTGGCAGCGTCATCCGCCCAGATGCCGGCATCACAACCGGCGGGTCAGCGCAACGAACTGCAACGAGTGAATGTGGTTCGCGGCGCGAATGAAATCCGGATCGAGATGAGTGCCCGTGGCGCCATGGCGCCCAAGCTGACCACAGCGGACTCGCCTGCGCGTCTGGTTCTGGAACTGCCCGGAACCATCATGGCGACGGGACAGAGCCACATCACGGTGGGCAGCGCCGGGGTAAAGGGCGTGCGCATTGGCATGGACGGACAGCATCCTCCGACGACCCGAGTCGTGGTTGATCTGGAGCATGCCTGCCGCTATGAGTTGAATCCTTCCGCGGATGGAAAGCTGGTTCTGACGCTGCACACGCAGCCAGAGACGGCGGTGGCGAAACCTCCGGTTGAGACCAGGGCTGCGGCCGTGGCGCCGGTAGCGGCACAGAATTCCGAAGTGGCGAAGGCAACTTCCACCGATTTTGTGTTCGTGGAGCCCACTTATCAGCCCGCGAAAGCAGTGGCGGAGCCGGTAGTTGATCCCGCAGGGCGTTCGCAGGAAGCTGCGGCGAAATTTTCCGACAAGACCGCGGTGGAACTGTTGCCAGTGAGTATGAATGCGGCGCAGGCGCAAAATAATTCCTCGAACACCACGATTACGCCGGCAGTGAACCTGGCGGCGGAGCAGAAGGCGCAGGCTGGACAGCAGCCGCTTTCGGTTGGCCCAAAATATACCGGCGAGCCGATTTCAGTGAATTTGAAAGATGTGGATCTGAAAGACTTCTTCCGCCTGATTCACGAGATCAGCGGACTCAACGTAGTTCTTGATCCGAACGTGCACGGCAGCCTGACCGTGGTGCTCGATGACGTGCCGTGGGATCAGGCCCTGGACATCGTGCTGAAGAACAACGATCTGGCGCGGGAGCTGGAAGGCAACGTTCTGCGCATCGCCACGGTGGATACGCTGAAGAAAGAAGCCGAGGGACGGCGCGCTCAGGTGGAAGCGGAAGCGCTGGCCGTGGAGAAAGTTTCGGTCACGCGTTTCCTGAGCTACGCCCACGCGAAAGATGTGATCGTTACCGTGAAGAAGTTCCTCTCGGTACGCGGCGATGTGGTGGCGGATGAACGCACCAACGCGGTCATCGTCAATGACATTCCGAAAGTGATTCCAATTATCGACCGCATGTTGACGCAACTGGATCGCAAGACGCAGGAAGTTGAGATCGAAGCCCGGGTAGTAGCGGCGACGCGGCAATTCGCTCGCGACATTGGCACGCAGCTGGGTTTCGGATGGGGCGATGGCCACAGCGCGATCGGTGGCGCTAGCTCGGTCGGCAGCTCACCTACCACCGTCAGTGGACTGACTCCGGGCTACATCACGGTGCCGGGACAGTCTGCCACCGGATCCTCGATTCCTTTGTTCTCAAACCTGGGTTCGACTTCGCCCAGCAGCGGCTTGACCTTCCTGAACGCCAGCAACACGGTGCGCATCGATGCAGTGCTTACGATGGCCGAGTCGCGCGGCTTACTGAAGGTTCTGTCGCGGCCGCGAGTTGTCACTCAGAACAACATTCAAGCCCTGGTAAGACAGGGTGTGCGCGTTCCGATTGTGACGCAGGCGCAGTTGGGCGGTCCTCCGACTGTGACTTACGTCGATGCGTTCCTGCGCTTGACCGTGACTCCGCAGATCACTTCGGAGAACACGATCTTCCTGAACGTCGACGTCGAGAATACGACGCCGAACTTCGGCCAGGAAGTGCAGGGCAACCCGGAATTGATCACGCAGCAGGCGACCACGCAGGTGCTGGTGACCGACGGTGGCACGGTGGTGATCGGCGGCGTCATCCAGACGCAGAACTCGATCAACATTTCGCAGGTGCCATTGCTGGGCAACATTCCGATTCTCGGCAACCTGTTCAAGCACGTACAAGTTCAGACTTCCAACCAGGAGCTGATTTTCTTCATTACGCCGCGAATCATTCAGACGTAAACAGCGTCAGAGTTAGCAGCGCAGTTGAAGATTTAGAAGCCGCCGGCCTGAAGAACCTGTCAGGGCCGGCGGTTTTGCGTTTGGGGGTACGGAGTACCGGGCGCATACTTAGGCAACTGCCTGATAGGCTTAGTTGGGCAGTCTTTCGGTATGCTGAAGCGACGAATGACGTGAGATTTATTCGGATCCAGTTACCCGTAAGAGCGTCCGTCGTCACAGGGAGAGTACATTGATCTCGCCGCCTCGGCCTGCCCGCTCCGCCTCATCGCGGTTCTTTGGCGAAAGGATTTCCGCAGTAATAGGTACGTTCCGCCCATCTGGCCGATGTCGGCTCAGCTGACGAATTTGCAAGATAGCAAGAATGGTCTTGGTGTCAGCCGAATCGGCGTCCAGATGTTTGCGCCGGTCATCCGGGTTTGACGGCTGCCATGACGAAAATATAGTGACAGAATACGCCTTCTGCACGCACGCTTTCTCGAGGCAGCCCTCGTCTGTTCCTTCTCCCTGCACCAATCGAATATTCCGAGAGCCGTTGCTCAGCGCGGGCGCAGGTACCGATCGGGCTACGATCACGGCGGGCCGCTCGGGAGCATGATCGTTTTCCCGCTGTTGGGTGATTCTTTCCATCACGCGGTGGTCCCAATTAATGATCACAATTGGTTTAGTACGATCTCTCACTGCCCATGGATTACCACCCAACCATCCGCTCAACGGCCGCCACACGAAGATCTTCAGCTTGGATTGGACAAAGGGAACGAGAGAACCTGCGCCCAGCGCGACGACTACCCACCCGAGAATCCTTAAAGTTAGTTGACCGTTTGGCGTCAGTGCAGTATCCCCTCGAACGGGCATGAAATAGGACGGTATGTTCAGGAGCGCAGTACGAAACAGCGAGAAGTCTTCGTTCACGTCGCCTTCAAGATGGACCATAAGAGCAGCGCCAGTAATCCAAGCTAGGACAATTCCCATCACAGCGAAGGTGACACCGGGGCTCTTCAAGAGTTTGGGTCCGACTATCTTTCGATTACGGCAGAAGATGCCGAATAGCACGAGAAATACGACACCCAGAACCAAAACATCTAGAATCCATGATTTCGACCATCGTCTTCGAAATGCTTCTCGAGCGTTGCTCTGCAAATAATCCCTAAAGGCTGCGGGAGTCGTTAGTTGCATGATCTTGATCGGCGGGTCCTGATCCTCATGAGTTTTCCAGTAGCCCCAAACTAAATCGGTTTGGTCGGCGTCGAGCTGCACCGGAGTGTCTGATTTAATCGCCTGTTCAATTTTGTCAGAGATTATTTCCTTCAGCGCCTGTTGAGCTGGGCTCAAACTGGACCAGATGAGCAATTCCCGTCTGAATTCCCGAGGATGGTTGCTAAGATAATCGAGTTCTATTAGATGGTCTTTTCTTTTCTGGGTCTCCAACAGTTCTGCGACACGGGCCTGCACGATTTGGCGGTTCTTCGAGATTGCTAGATATCCGACTAATTCCTTGGTTACGTCGGGGAAATCTTTGTTCGCAACGAGAAGCGCCTGAACTCCCACGGTAAGCGTGCCTCGGGGATTGCCGAAGTCGTGCCCATAGTCTTTGTGCCGGATGAGGATTTCCGCGTAACTTCCATCACTCGTGAGCCGCTCGACTAAGCCGTAGTCCAATGGGAGGAGGCGAATCTCCGTACTTCCTTCGACAGCATCTTGGATCACGTGAGTGGGCACGGCACCGGTGTAGAAGACGGCATCCAAGCGCATGGTCCGCAGTTGTTTCAAAGCGTCCGCCGCTAGACCCGGGTCCTTCGCATGCCTTTCTGCCTCTGGGATGTCGCACGCTCTTACGCCCGCTGCGGACAAGACTCGCTCGGCTGTAAAAAACGTGCCGCTCTTGTGTCCTCCCATCCAAACCCGGCGCTGCCTCAGATCAGCCAGGCTCGATATATTCAAGTGCGGCCGGACGAGAATGTGCAACACCTCGGTGTAAAGAGGAGTAATCAATTGCAGTTGCCCACTGTCGTCCTTAAGTGCTGCAGAGATCGGAAAGCATGGATCATCACCCTTAAGGAGTGGGTGATTAAACCAGACCGCATGTGCCACATCGCTTTGGACAATTGCAAAGGTTGCATCATGGGACAATAGCTTCTGCACATTTTGCAAGGAGCCTTCACTCGGGCAAACAGTTATCTGTTTCTCTGGCGGCGCTTCCTGGTTGTAAGCGTCGGCGATTGCACGACCGACGATGTCGTAGGAAAAGCCGGCAATCCCGGTTAAGAGAATTGGGTTCTCGGGGGAGTTCGTACCACAGCTAGCCTGTCCGACGGCAGGGTTCGGCAAAGAAAAGGTGGTCAATACGAGAAAGCACCAAAACGTTTTCCGGGACATACTCGCCTCCCAGCAGCCGCTCTGTTCGATTTGACCGGTCCGCGATTGAATCGTTGACGTTCTTGTTTGGACTAAGATCGGTTCTTCTGCTTTCTCATAAGCTGTGCTATCTTTTCAAACACCTTCGTGGTGTCCCATTCGTTTGACAACTTCGACGACATAAGTCAGATAGGACCTATGCTATGAACCGGAGGCGGGTGTTCCAGTTAGAGAAAGACATAAGAGGGCCACAAGGCTCCGGACAATCGTCAGGCCCGACTCGAACACTCCAACTGTACTCGCCATCCAACGCTTGTCAAGGACTCAGCGTTATCGGGACGGTCCGTCCGACGGGAGTTTGGCCTCGGCGTGCCTGTCTCGAGGACCGCCAATATCAGCCGATTCTTTCCACGACGCGCACGCCTCAAAGTGTAGGCCTGGCAGCGGGAAGCTTCAATTCCTAAGTTAGCGCATATTGGACAGTGCCCGGCAGGCGGCCGAACAGAGAATTTCCCGCCCTCCGCCTGTTAGACTCAGCTGGAATGGACTTCCTCGCACGACAAAAGAGCCTACGCGAGCGCCTGGCTACCACCCGCTTCGATGCGCTTCTGATCAACCATCTTCCCAACATCCGATACCTTTGCGGTTTTACCGGGAGCGCAGGGCTCCTGCTCGTGACCCAGGGCGGCAGCGTCTTCTTTACGGACGTGCGCTACGACACGCAGGGGCGCGAGGAGGTGAAGGGCGCGAAGGTGGTGATTGCGCGCCAGGCCCTGTTGACCGCCTGCGCCGAGTGGATTGGGGCTCGCCGCCGAAGGAAATCAAAAAGCTGGGCGCTGGGAATTGAGGCCGAGCATCTGACGTTGGCGGAGGGAAAGCGGCTGGGAGATTTGCTGCCCTCGCGCGTGCGGTTGAGGAATTCCTTGGGCTTGGTGGAGCGGGCACGGATGGTGAAGGACGAAGAGGAACTGGGGCTGATCCGCGCGGCCGTGCAAGCGGGGGCGAAACTGTTTGACCGGGCTCTCGAGGTGTTGCGTCCGGGAGTTAAAGAGACGGAGGTGGCGGCGGCGATGGAATATGCCGCACGGCTGGCCGGTGCCGAGGAGATGTCATTCCCTACCATTATCGCTTCCGGGGCCAGGTCGGCGCTGCCGCACGGCAGAGCCACGCAGCAAGCCATCGCGGCTGGGGGATTCGTGGTCTGCGACTTCGGTGTTATACTCGCTGGTTATTGCTCGGACCAGACCCGGACCGTATGGGTGGGTCCGGCTTCGAAGGAAGCACGGTCAGCCTACGAAGCGGTAAGAGAAGCGCAGGAGGCGGCAATCGCGGCAGTGCGGCCGGGTGTAAGTGCCGGGGAAGTGGACGCGGCAGCCCGTAAGGTACTGCATAAGGCCGGGTTAGGACGCCATTTTACGCACTCGACCGGTCATGGCGTGGGGCTGGAGATCCACGAATCGCCCCGGATTGCGGCCGAGCAGAAGGACCTGCTCAAGCCGGGGATGGTCATCACGATTGAGCCGGGAGTATACTTCCCCGGCAAATGGGGCGTGAGGATCGAGGACATGGTGGCCGTGACAGAAAGCGGCTGTGAAGTGCTGACCCCAACCAGCAAGGATTTTCTGGCAGTTTAAGTCTTCATGAAGGTTGAATTCAGGCTCGGTTAGCGGTGCCACCGTATACGAATGAATCAAAAAGAGCTGAAGGAACTCATTGAGTTCTTGATCGAAAAGGATATTGCCGAGTTCGAGTTGGAGCGCGGCGACGTCAAGGTAAAGATCAAGCGGGCTGGCGAGCATCACACGGTGCAGACTCGCGCGGAAGTGCCATATGTGGCAGTTACCGTTCCCCATGGCGGTCCCCCTGCGGTGGTGGCATCTACTGCCGCACGGGTGCCGGCGGCAGCGGAGCCAGCCCCTGCGGAAGACCTCCACATCGTAAAGTCTCCCATTGTTGGAACCTTCTATGAAGCTCCGTCGCCGGGAGCGCCTCCCTTCGTGAAAGTCGGAGACACGGTGGAAGTCGGGCAAGTGCTCTGCATTCTGGAAGCGATGAAACTGCTGAATGAGATCGAGTCGGACGTGGCCGGCGAAATTGTGAAGAAGATGGGCAGCAACGGCCAGGCCATCGAGTATGGGCAGGAGTTGTTTGCCATACGGGCCAAAAAGTGAACCGTGAGTGACAAAACTTTGTGAAACACAGGCGCGCATCTCGCGCGCTTTTTCGCGTTTGAGGAGGCGGTAAGGCAGCCCGGAGCAAGCTGTTCCCCGGACTAAATCTGAAATGTTTAAGAAAATTCTAATTGCGAATCGCGGAGAGATTGCATTGCGCGTCATTTGCGCGTGCAAGGAGCTAGGTATCCGCACGGTTGCGATCTACAGCGAGGCTGACCGGCACTCTCTGCCGGTGCGTTTTGCCGACGAAGCCATCTGCATTGGGCCGCCGCAACTGGCTTTGAGCTACCTGAATATTCCAGCGGTCATCAGCGCGGCGGAGATTGCCAACGTCGATGCCATCCATCCTGGCTATGGACTGCTGGCGGAAAACGCCAATTTCGCGGAAGTGTGCGACGCCAGCGGGATCAAGTTCATCGGGCCGCGGCCGGAAGTGATGCGGCTGATGGGAGAGAAAGAGAAGGCGCGGGCCGCCATGAAGCGCGCTGGAGTACCTATTCTGCCGGGCTCGGATGGAATCATTGCTTCGGAAGGCGAAGCGGTGGAGTGGGGGCGGCAGGTCGGCTTTCCGGTAATCATGAAGGCGTCGGCGGGCGGCGGTGGACGCGGCATGCGCATCGTGCGGACGGAAGAGGAGCTGCCGGGTTTGTTTAGGGCGGCGCAGTCGGAGGCGGCGGGCGCGTTCGGCAATGGCGACTTGTACATGGAGAAGTATGTCGAGAATCCGCGGCACATCGAGTTTCAGGTTTTGGCCGATGAGCATGGCAATGTGGTGAGTCTGGGCGAGCGGGAGTGCTCCATCCAGAGGCGCCATCAGAAGTTGCTGGAGGAGTCGCCCTCGACGCAAGTGACGCCGGAGTTGCGTGATCAGATTGGCGGTGTCCTGAGCAAGTCTCTGTCGGAGATCGGCTACACCAATGCAGGAACCATTGAATTCTTGATGGATAAAGACCGCCGGCTCCACTTCATCGAGATGAACACACGCATTCAGGTGGAGCATCCGGTAACGGAGATGGTAACAGACGTTGATTTGGTAAAGAGCCAGATCATGATTGCGGCGGGAGCAGCGATGTCGGATGTGCTGCAGGGGCCGATTGTGCACCGCGGACATGCCATCGAATGCCGCATCAATGCGGAGCATCCTGAGAAGTTCACGCCGTCGGCCGGCAAAATTACATCGTTTAATCCGCCGGGAGGAACCGGGGTGCGCGTGGATACGGCGGCGTATGCGGAAGGCGTAATTCCTCCTTACTATGATTCGCTGATCGCCAAACTGATCGTGCGCGGCAAGGATAGGGGCGAGGCGGTGTCTCGCATGTCGCGTGCGCTGGAGATGTTTATCGTGGAGGGTGTGTTCACGACGATTCCGCTGCATCGAAGGATTCTGGCTGATCCGGACTTCCGTGCTGGGAAATTTGATACGGGGTTCATTGAACGATTTTTGGCGAAGGGGAAGTAAGTTGTCAGTGGGATGGCGAATCCTCGGCAACGTGCGGTCCTTTGCCCATGATTGCTTCGATTCGGTATTGCAGTTTGGACTTTAGTTCTTTGACGTCGGCGTACACAATCGTGTTGTATTGGCGTGTGTCGAAGTGAACTTTGTCAAGGTCTGATTTATTGCATAACCAAACCACGGGACGACCCAAGCCAAGCATGAAGCCTGCCTCAAAATATACCCCATTCCTTTGGCCGGTGAAATCGGCAACAAGGAATTTCGACTGGCGGATTCGCGCAATGATTTCGTCGTCAATCCTGTTCACATGTTCTACTTGGTCTATGCGGATAGGAACGTAGCCAGAGGCCGTAATAGCTGCCTGAATGGATTCCTTCGCCGCATTCTGAGAAGAATCGAACCACATTGCGATGAAAGCGTTCGAGGATTCAGCCCCTGATCGTTCGATCTTTTCGAGTTCCTGCCATCCCGACGAAGTCAGAGTGCAGAGTGGCTTGTCGACCGTCGTCTGAAACTCCGTTACTAAATGCTGTTCCGCGAGCGAACGCAGGTAGAAGCTGACTTCATTTTTATTCTTGGCACACAATATGGAATAGTCGTGCTCGGAGTCGAGTTGAATCTGCTGTCCTGGATATTCGCTCAGGCCAGCAAGGAGTTTGAGCAACATTTGAAGTTTCTCGTTAATTGAGGGATCGCGGCTCTCAGCTATCTTTTCTAGGTCGTCATAGGTGTATGTGGGAAAGAACGAATTATCTTTTTTTCCGAGTGCCCTTTCGGAAAGGGATCGTAGATAAAATGAAAGCCTATAGCTGAATTGTTTTGAACGAATGTCTTTAAAAAATGGTTTTGCGCTAATTGCAAAACAAAACTTTCCACACGTCGGGCAAACGATCATTGTTGGCCGAGTGATTATTGTTTCGGGTGTGACATCGCTGTTTGCGTAGCATGAAGAGTCGCATATGGGGCACGAGCTATTTTTGCTGTACCACTTCTCGCCGGTCTCTCTGTACATCCAATCCTCACCCTCGCAAGGAATTCAAATGCCAACAACATTATTTTATTATTTTCGGAGGCAGTAAACGATACTAAATGGGTTACCCAAATCGAATTCATGACCGAAACGACGAATCAACTCCCCCGCCTATACGCCATTCTCGACACTGGCTGTTTCCCTGACGCTAATGCCATGTTCGCCGCCGCCGAGGACCTAGCCGGTGCAGGAATCACGCTGCTGCAATACCGCAACAAAAGCGGGAACGCACGCGTGATGCTTGACCAGGCGCGCGAATTGAAGCGGCGGGTCGGCGGGACGGTCAAGCTGATCATGAACGACCGCGCGGACCTATGCCTCATGGCGGAGTTTGATGGCGTGCACGTGGGGCAGGACGATCTCTCGCCGGAAGCGGTTCGGGGGATCATCGGCTCTGAGCGATGGTTGGGGGTTTCGACGCATAATCCTGAACAGGTGCGGGAGGCAGACCTGACGTCGGCGGACTATCTGGCGATCGGGCCCGTCTTTTCGACATCCAGCAAAGAGCGTCCTGATCCCGTAGTAGGCCTCGAAGGAGTACGCCGGGCACGGCAGTTGACGCGAAAGCCCCTGGTGGCGATTGGCGGGATCACGCGGGCAAATGCAGCCTCGGTGATTGAGGGTGGGGCTGATTCGGTGGCGGTGATATCCGATCTGTTGGGAGAGCCACGAAAATCAGCAGAGGAATTTTTCCGCGTTCTGAGGTAAAGTCGGGTGACCCGTTCTTGGGCCAGACTGGGGGGTACAAACCAATGTCTGCGGGAAGGTTCCTGGTGCGCACGATAGCAGTAGCCGCCGCCATGTTTGCCCTCGGTTTTATCGGGCACCAGCTACTGCTGGGGCGGGATTACGCGTCGATTGAGCCTATCATGAGGAACAAAGTCGACATGCAGGCTCATATGCCGTTTGCGCTGGTGAGCTGCCTGATTTTTTCTGCCGCGTTCGTGTGGATCTATTCTCACCTCCGCAGCGCCGGAGCTTGGTTCGGGCAAGGAATTCGGTTCGGTTTCGCCATCTGGGCTGTTGCCTACGTGCCGCTGTATCTTACCAACTACGTGATCGAGCCTTGGCCAGGGAGCTTCGTTGTCAAGATTCTGGCGTGGGAACTGTTGGCTGCGGTGATGTTAGGTGTTCTCATGGCGGCGCTGGCTAAGAACGATCTCGACGCACTGTCTGGGAGGATTGCCTGAACACGTCTACAACGCCGACCGCGAGCGACTGGGAAACTCATAGCCATCAGGACAGCGAACTGGTGAAGGGCCTGGGCCTGACCAGCGCGACCATGCTGGTCATGGGGTCGATGATTGGGTCGGGCATCTTCATTGTATCGGCGGAGATTGCCCGCGAGGTCGACTCGCCCGCTTTGCTGATTGGCGCTTGGGCGGTGGCCGGGTTCATGACGATTGTCGCGGCGCTCAGCTATGGCGAGTTGGCGGCGATGATGCCGTGGGCCGGCGGGCAATACGTTTATCTGCGCGAGGCGCTCGGGCCGCTGTGGGGCTTTCTTTACGGCTGGACATTGTTTCTGGTGATTCAGACCGGGACGATCGCGGCCGTGGGCGTGGCTTTCGGCAAGTTTCTGGGAGTTTTCTTTCCTGCGATTTCTTCTTCTCATTGGATTCTGCACATCTGGAAAGTCCCGCCGATTCGACTGGGGCCGATGGTTCTGGGGAATATGGATGTGGGGATCAACACCCAGAATCTAGTCGCCATCCTGCTCATTGTCTTTCTCTCGGTCGTAAATATCTTTGGGCTGAAGACCGGCGCGCTGATCCAGAATGTGTTTACCGCGGCGAAAGTTTCGGCACTGTTGGGACTGGCGCTGTTTGGACTTGCACTGGGACGGAATGCGCAGGCGCTGGCGGCGAACTTTAGCGGACACTTCTGGCGCAATGCGGGATTGAGCGCGCAGCACTCTGTTCAAGTTGGAGTAGGCGGGCCCATTGTGATGGTGGGCACGCTGACGATTCTCGCGGTCGCACAGGTGGGGTCGCTGTTTTCCGCCGATGCGTGGAACAATGTTACCTTCACGGCGGGGGAAGTCAAAAATCCCAGCCGGAACTTGCCGTTGTCACTTGCTGTGGGCACAGGCATTGTGATTGCGCTTTATATCGCGTGCAACTTCATTTACCTGATGGCGCTGCCGCTCGACGGCGCCGCGAGTGCCGCAACGATTCTCGGGCGAGGAATAAAGTACGCATCGGAAGACCGTGTGGGCACAGCGGTGATGACGCAGATGTTCGGCGCTGCCGGTGGCTTGCTTATGGCGGCGGCGATTCTGATCTCCAGCTTCGGCTGCAATAACGGGCTGATACTCTCGGGCGCACGCGTCTACTACGCAATGGCCAAAGATGGCCTGTTCTTTCGCAGCGTCGCCAAACTGCATCCTACGTACAAGACACCGGCCGTGTCGCTGATGGTGCAGATGGTTTGGGCATGCCTGCTGTGCGTTTCTGGCAGCTACGGCCAACTTCTCGATTACATTATTTTCGCCGTACTGGTCTTCTATATTTTGACGATTGTGGGATTGTTCGTGCTGCGGAGAACGCGTCCAGATGCCGAGCGTCCGTATAAGGCGGTTGGCTATCCCGTGCTACCGGCGATTTATATTGTGATGGCTTTATTCATCGATGTCGTACTATTGCGCTACAAGCCGCAGTTCACGTGGCCGGGGCTGATTGTGGTGCTGCTGGGCATCCCGGTATATTACGCGTGGTCGAGGAGCGCGGGCGCAAAGCGCGCATCGGCGTAGAGGTTAGGAGAAACGAGACGAATGGCGAATCTGCTGGCAACCAAGCCGCTAAACCTGCTGATGGAAGAAGCCCGCGAAACCGGCGAGCATAGCCTTAAACGTACGTTGGGAGTCTTCCAGCTAACCGCGCTCGGCGTGGGCGCCATTATTGGGGCGGGAATCTTTGTCATGGTGGGACTGGGCGCGCAATACGCCGGCCCGGGACTCACAATGTCGTTCGTTCTCTCCGGGTTAGGATGCGCGTTCGCCGGACTCTGCTACGCCGAGTTCGCAGCAATGATTCCGTTGGCTGGAAGCGCTTACACCTACGCATACGCGACGCTGGGCGAGTTGCTGGCCTGGATTATCGGATGGGACCTCACGCTCGAATACGCCATGGGCGCAAGTACGGTGTCTTCAGGCTGGTCGAACCACTTTATCGAACTGCTGAATATTTTCCACATCAAGATGCCGCTGTGGATGGCCTACGATCACTGGACGGCGCTGAAGACCGCGGAGACCGTGGTTGCCAGGCAGATGGCGCAGGCTGCGGACCCGACCCTGGTAGCCGGCACGCAAACATTCCTCGACAAAGTGAGCGCAATCGTGGGCGCGCAGTCTCCTGAGTTATTGACACGTGCGCACGAAATGCTGGGCGCTCCGCATCTGTTTGGGGCGGAAATCGGATTCAACCTTCCCGCCTTCATCATCGCGCTGGTGATCACGGCGGTACTGGTCATCGGGATCAAAGAAAGCGCTCGCTTCAACGCTACGATTGTGACGATCAAGGTGGCGGTCGTGCTGTTCGTGATCGCTCTGGGCGCCCGCTATATCAACACGGCCAACTGGGGCACGGATTGGCACTCGTACGCGCCGAACGGCTTCGCGGGAATTGGAGCGGGTGCGGCTTACATATTCTTTGCCTACATCGGTTTCGATGCGGTCTCGACCACGGCGCAGGAGGCGAAGAATCCACAGCGCGACTTGCCCATCGGCATGATCGCATCACTTGCGATCTGTACGGTCTTGTACATCGCAGTGGCCGGAGTTCTTACGGGAATGATGCACTGGCAGCAGATTAATATCGAAGCGCCAGTGGCCCGCGCCTTCCTGGACCGGGGGCTAACGACCGCGTCGCACATTATTACTCTTGGAGCGCTGGCTGGACTGACCAGCGTAATGCTCGTAATGTTGCTTGGCCAGACCCGGGTGCTTTACTCGATGGCCAATGACGGCCTGTTGCCGAAGAAGTTCTTCGCGGCTATCCATCCCAAGTTCCGCACTCCGTGGAAGAATACGATTCTCGTAGGCTTGCTCGCGGCTATCGTCGGCAGCCTGACGCCGATCGACGATATCGGAAGAATGGTGAACATCGGCACGCTGTTGGCCTTTGTGATCGTTTCGGTTTCCGTAATGGTCTTGCGTTACACAAATCCCAGCCAACCACGACCCTTCCGAACGCCGTGGGTGCCGCTAATTCCGATCCTGGGCGTAGTCTCGAACGGGTACATGATGCTGAAGCTGGGAATGTGGAACTGGATACGGCTCGTGGTCTGGCTTGGAATCGGACTGATCGTTTACTTCGCTTATAGCGTGAAGCACAGCCGGGTACAGGCGCTGCAGTCGAAGGGCAGTGGCCAGTGATCAGTGGCTAGTGGGTCAGTGAAGATTGATGGGCTCTCCGCGAGATGCGGAGGGCCTTTTTGTTTTAAGATCGGTCGTTAGTCGTTAGTTGTTTGCCGTACGGGGTGTGTGGAAGTATTTCGCCAACGACCATCGACCTAGCGACGCCTTTATGAAAATCGTTTCCGCCGAAGAGATGCGAGCCGTTGACCGTGCCACCAGCGAGCTCTTCGGCGTGCCGTCGCTCACGTTGATGGAGAATGCTGGTGGCGCGGTCGCGGACTATGTGCTGGCGCACTATGCGTCGGCGGAGCGCATTGTGGTTTTTTGCGGCAAGGGGAATAACGGGGGGGATGGTTTTGTAGCGGCGCGAAAGCTGCATGAGAGGGGGAAGAAGGTTCAAGTGATCGTGCTGGCTGATCCGGGCGATCTGCGGGGGGACGCGGCCGTCATGTTTGGCAAATTTCCGCAGCCGGTGATCACCGTAAAATCCAATGCGGAGTTTAAGAGCGAGCGCGTGACACAGGCGTTGCCGGCGGATGTTTACGTGGATGCGGTTCTGGGTACGGGTTTCAAGCCGCCTGTGACCGGATTCTATGCCGACGCGATTGCGCTCATGAATGCGAGCCAGGTTCGGGTGATTGCCGTAGATATTCCTTCAGGTGCAGATGCGGATGCGATGACCCCGCAGACGGAAACAATCGCTCGGGCTAGCGCTATCGTCACGTTTACCGCGCCGCGTCCGGCTCATGTTTTCGGCGGGTTGACGCAGGGGCCGACTGTTGTCGCGGATATCGGCTCACCAGAAGAGGCGATTGTTTCTGGACTGAAATTGAACGTGATCACTGCGGCGGATATCGCGCCGCTGGTGGGCCCACGCCCGGCTGATTCGCACAAAGGCAGCTACGGTCATGTGCTGGTTGTTGGAGGATCGCTCGGCAAAGCCGGAGCGGCAGCGATGGCGGGCATCGCGGCGTTGCGCGCTGGAGCGGGGCTTGCGACGGTGGCGACGGCAAAGTCGGTACTCGCGACTGTGGCTGGGTTTCATCCCGAGTTGATGACCGAACCGCTACCGGAGACGGACGACGGCACAATCTCCAACAGCGCGCTCGACCGCATCGAGAAGCTGGCGAAAGGGAAGAGCGTGCTCGCGATCGGGCCGGGAATTTCGGGGAATGAGCACAGTGCGGAATTAGTTCTGAGTCTGGTTGCGAAATTGAAGGGGCCGGCGGTTCTGGACGCGGACGGCCTGAATGCCTTCGCAGGGCGTGCAGGAGAACTGAACGGTAAAGGCAGAACGCTGGTGATCACTCCGCATCCGGGCGAAATGGCGCGACTGGTGGGCTGCACGGTCGCCGATGTGCAGAACGATCGCCTGGGAATGGCCCGTAAGTTTGCGAATGAGCACGAACTGATCGTTGTATTGAAAGGGAATCGAACACTCGTCGTGCGGCCCGACGGTGAAGCGTGGGTCAACACGACCGGCAACCCCGGCATGGCAACCGGCGGCACTGGCGACATTTTGACCGGAATGGTAGCGGGAATGATCGCGCAGCATCCCAAGGGTGCATTCGAGGCCGTGCTGGCTGCGGTTCATTTGCACGGGCTTGCTGGAGACGTAATGCGCGAGAAGGTCGGCGAGCATTCGCTCATCGCGACGGATCTACTGCAGGGATTGCCTGATGCTTTCCGGCGCATCCAGGAGTCGGCGCGGCAGAAGTCAGTGTCCTGGTCCGGCTGAGACGACCCGCTTAAAACCTCCTTCGTTCATCTTGATGCCGGCAGTCGAATTGTTTTTCCCGACTCCGCGGAGTGCCGCGCCGCGTCCAGGATTTCCGTCACCGTGAGATTCGTATCGAGAGATGACAGCCCGTCGGGCTTCATTCCGTTCAGGACCACTGCCCTCAAGTAAGACAGTGAGTTGTCGTACGGAGCAGACAAAGGTTTGGCTGCAACCGGCTCTTCGCGGCTTTCTTTAACATCTCCCGACCGCCGTACGCGAATGTCATCCCGCCGCACCGTGATTACGTATCCCTTCTGTCCGTAGACTTCCATATCTTTGCGATCGAACGGCCAATTCCAGGAGGCTTGTATGATCGCTTGGGCCTTGGGATAAATCAGTATGATCGTGGCTTCGTCATCCACTCGCGGATAAATGTCCGGCTTGATTTGCTGAGTGACGGCGGTGACTGTTAGCGGGCGCGCACCGTCCATGAGCCAGGTCATCAGGTCGGCGCCGTAGCAGCCGAAGTCGAACAGGGCGCCTGCGCCGTTTAGTTTGGGATCGGTGAGCCACGCAAGGAACTCGGGGCCGACACCGATTTCCTTGGGGCCGCGGTGACCATCGTGGACGACGACCTTGCGGATTTCTCCCAGCGCGTTCTCTTTCACCAGGTCGTACGCGGCTCGGTTGCTGGCGTACCATGTCGTCTCGTAATTGACGAGCACCTGAATCTTGCCCGTCTGTGCTGCCCTCTCGATGGCCAGCGCATCTTCGACGCTGACGGCCAAAGGCTTTTCCATCATCACGTGAACGCCGTGCCGGGCACAGATTTCCACCACGTGCCGGTGGTCATAGGTATTTGTGTAAACCAGCACAGCTTGGGGATGCGCTTTTTCTAGCATTCTTTCCAGGTCCGTAAAGAGCAGGCGCAGATCGAAGCCGTACTGCTTGGCATACCGCGAGGCGAGTTGTCCGTCGGGTTCAACTATGCCTGCGATTTCGATTTCCGGATTGTGCAGCGACTGTTGCAGAAATCCCTGGACGTGGCCGTGAACCAGACCGACGATGGCGACGCGAAGAGGAGTGTGGTTTTCAGGGGCGCCGGCCTGGACTTGCCCCTGTGCAACTGCAAACCAGGCAAGCACAGAGAGACAAATTAAAGAAGAACCTCGATGCATGGATGACTCCCAGAGAAGAGGCGCTCGTCTCACAGCATCATAAACGCAGCTGTTGCGAACGAGAAAACGGCCGCTGGGTGCGGGGTCCCAATAGCCGCGTTTGTCGCAAAGTACATTGCCTCAATAGTAAACACGAAGGTAAATGCTCTCACTGCATGGACTTGATGCTTCTGAAGCAGGCTTGCAGCACGGGAATCCGGCCAATCGGCTTCCGTAACCTGTTACCGGTACCGACGCCGTGGCATAGTGCACTTAGCTTATGACCCACTTCCCCCAACCGCACCCTTCGCGGCGCGCGGCCCGGGTCCAGCTAGGCGATGCTGTCCTGGCTGCGATTCGTTTAGAAGACGGCCGGCACGCAAAAGCTAAACTCCAAACCATCTCGACGACTGGCGGATTGCTGCAACTGCCGCGTTCGCTAGGGCAGGGCGATTTTGTCGAAGTTGCGTTTCAAACGCAATCGGGCCCGGTCCATGGCATGGCCGAGATCCTCAGTCCAATGCGAAAGACGACGGATGGCGTGCTTCAGCCCTTCCGCTTCGTGGCGCTTGAGGACGATGACCACCGCCGCTTGCGGACATCGCTCGACCACGTTGTCGACCGCAACCTGCTGGGATTGAAGTCGCCGATGTTGAATATGGCCAGGACGATCTAGCTTCAAGCGCGGATTCTCTCGCTATACTGGTCGAGATGACGCGGGAGATCACCACGCAGTCTGCCGAAGAGACGATCGCCTTTGGCCGAAAGCTGACGGAATTGCTGGCTCCGCCCAAGCTGGTGCTGCTGCGCGGCGATCTGGGCGCGGGGAAAACCACGCTGGTCAAGGGAATTGCCGCGGGCTTCGAAGCGGCGGAAGAAGAAGACGTCACCAGTCCCACCTTCACGCTGGTGCATGAGTATCGCGGGCCGCGAGCCAACCTTTATCACATTGATCTGTACCGCGTGGATACTCAGCGGGAATTGGAAACGCTGGGGTTGGACGATCTGCGCTCCGAGAGCAGTATCTTGCTGATTGAGTGGGGAGAGAAGTTTCCGCGTTTTCTGCGGGAGCGGGATGTGGAGATTTCTTTGGAGCGGGATGGGGAGAGCGGGCGGCGGATTCGGATAATCCGTTAGAGCTTCGGAATAGACCGGCGCAGATTCGGGATTGCGGGCTTTTCTTGGCGCATGTTATCGTCCTACCGTCGGAGCGAGGGCGTATGAAGCAATGCTCCCGCATCTGTACACCATCATGAGTCCTGGCCTTCACCCGTCTCTACTCGCGATCGATACCGACCCGAAATCCCGGATCGGGTCCGTCGATCTCATCCGCGGCGCGGTGATGATCCTGATGGCAATCGATCACGTGCGGGTCTATTCGGGCGTTCCGGCCGGTGGCCCCACGCCGGGGGTCTTTTTCACTCGCTGGATCACCCACTTCTGTGCGCCGGCATTTGTCTTCCTGGCCGGGACCAGCATCTTCCTCTACGCTCGCAAGCATGTCGGCGTGTCGCGGTATCTGCTCATCCGCGGCATCTGGCTCATCTTCCTGGAGTTCACATTTCTCCGGGTAGCCTGGACTTTCAATTTTGATTTCATGCATTACGAGATGGCCGGCGTTATCTGGGTCATTGGCTGCTGCATGATCCTGATGGCCGGATTGGTGAAACTGCCGCTGCCTGTGGTCGGCACGGTCGGTGTGGTCATCATCGCAGCTCACAACCTGATGGACTCACACATGGGCAAGCTGCTCGATGGCCTCGACGGGAACCCGCTTTCCGCAATCTGGAAAATCTTCTATGTTGGTTTCTTCGCCGGCCCGATCCAGTTTGGCCCCAACGGCCCGAACCTGATCGTGCTCTACTCGATCATTCCGTGGATCGGGGTCATGGCGGCCGGTTATGCGTTCGGCAAAATTCTGACCCTCGACCCAGCGCAAAGAAATCGCATGTGCCTGAGCACCGGACTCTCGGCGATAGCTCTCTTCCTCGTGCTGCGCGGATTCAACTTATACGGAGACCCGCGTCCGTGGCACGCCGCCGCGCAGGGACGAAACGGAGCGCCGCCAATGCCAGCGCTGTTAGCGTTCCTGAACACCACGAAGTACCCGGCGTCGCTCTCTTTCTTATTGATGACCCTGGGTCCCATCATCGCGCTGATCCCGCCGCTTGAGGGCCTCAGCGGTGCAGTCGCCCGTGGAATCACGGTTTTCGGACGTGTGCCGTTCTTCTTCTACATGCTTCACATTCCTTTGATCCATGCACTCGCGCTCGTGGTGTCGAAGGTCCGGCTTGGGTTCGTAAGCCCCTGGCTCTTTGCCAACCATCCCATGGGCAATCCCGAGCCGCCGGAAGGTTACGTCTGGAGCCTTCCGCTTCTGTACCTGATATGGGGGATCACAATCGTGCTGCTCTATCCCGCATGCCGGTGGTTTGCTGCGCTCAAGGCGAGGAAGAGCGATTGGTGGCTGCAATACCTCTAGAACAGTGAGTTGAATATCCTAGCGGATAAGCCGGTGCAATGCCGATGGGGATCCAAATCTTTCGCGCGCACGCTACTGGAGCGCTCCACTCGCGCACCGTTGAGAAGAGGATAGCGGCGGCGAAGAGAGCGAAAATCAGACGGTTGGATGGCACTCGTTAATTATGGCATGAGGGTGGAAGTCGAAAATCCCGAAGGGGGCAAGCGTTCGTGGAATCCCGCTTCTCGCAAAAGACGCGAGAAACGGAGCACCCAGCGGGAGGCGAATCACGATGAACGCCCATGGTGTCTTAAAACCTTATGGAGACTTTACGTAGGGCGCTCGTGGCTGCATTTGTGTGCGTCAGTCCCGCCATTGCGCAGACGCTTGTTGCGTGTGCTTGCGATGTCGAGACCGTCTGCCTATCGGACGCACAGATGTCAAATCATGCTACCCGCCTTGAGATGGAGCCTGACAAGATGGGAAACCACTCAAATTACCGGGGTGTTGCCGTTCTTCAGATAGGGTTCGACGAGAAAGGGCGCGTGACGGGCGCAGACGCAATCTCCGGAAACCCTTTGGGAATTTCCCACCTGATGGCGGCTGTCTCCAGATGGAAATTCAAGCCAGTGGTTCTGAACGGAGTGAAGAAAAGAGCGTGCGGCAAACTCTGGATTAGATTTGCTATGAAGGAAAACGTGCCGTCAACCGAGGTGCTGAAAGGACCAACGCCAGACTAGAAAGCATCGTCACGACTCGATTGGCGAAATATCGCCATAGCACTCATTTACACGGGTAAACGGATGGCACTCCGTGCGTTGTCTCTAGTTCGGCGTTTGAAGGGGCAGCGATCCGGCGGCGAGACCCTCTAGAACCCCATGATGTTGTAGCCGCAATCTACATAAATTACTTCGCCGGTGATGCCGCTACTGGCATCGGAGGCGAGGAAGACTCCGGTTGAGCCAACCTCGCTCACCTCGACATTGCGGCCGAGCGGGGCATGCTCGGCGTGGGCTTTGAGCATATCGCCGAAGCCTGAAATGCCGCGTGCAGCCAGGGTTTTCACCGGTCCCGCAGAGATGGCATTCACCCGGATTTTCTTCTTCCCAAGATCGTAGGCGAGATAGCGCACCGAGCATTCCAGGCCCGCTTTCGCTACGGCCATCACGTTGTAGCGTGGGACGACTTTTTCTGAGGCGTAATACGTCATCGTAAGAATCGATCCGCCATCTTCCATGAGCGGCGCGGCGGCGCGGGCTACCGTGATCAGCGAGTAGACGCTTACATCCATTGCGATGCGGAAGCCTTCGCGCGTGGTGTTGATGAAGTCTCCCTTGAGTTCGTCGGCGGGAGCGTAGGCTACTGAATGCACTAGCGTGTGCAGCTTGCCGTGGCGCTCTTTGAGGGTGGCGAAGAGGCGGGCGATTTCTTCGTCTTTGCTGACGTCGCACATGTAGCCTTCGGCGCCGGGCAGGGAGAGGATGAGGTCTCTGGCTTCCTGCTCCAGGCGCTCGTTCTGGTAAGTGATGGCGAGCTTCATGCCGGCGGCGTGCAGTCCCTGGGCGATAGACCAGGCGATCGAGCGCTTGTTGGCAACTCCGAAGACGACGGCGTTACGGCCTTGCAGGTCAGAGAACATGAGTGCTCCTTGGAATGGGAAAGAATAACAGCAGGGAAGCGTTATTTACCACGGAGGCCAGTTAGCGCTGGCCAGAGTTGCGACTCTGGCTGACGCTCCGCGATCGTGCCGACTGAGATCCCTCCGCGCGCGAAGCAGAACGCGCGCTGTCGGGATGACATGGCATAAATTCTCTTTGTCTCCTCGTGGGTGGGTTTATTTTGCGGCGCCGACTTCTTCGACAGCGGGGGTGGTTTCCACGGGCCAACTCGCGGCCACGAACGACAAACCGTAAACGCAGGAAAGGATTGCAAATGCCGCTACCAAACTGACTTTGTGCGCGACTGCTCCCACGCCGACCGCCAGCACAAGCTGCAAGAATGTTCCGAAGAAATAGAACGTGTTCTGTACCCGTCCCATCAAGTGCGGCGGAACCATTTCCATGAGGCTGGTGTTCATGGCGATACCGCCGACGCCGCGGGCCGAGCCCATCACGGCGAACAGTAAGATCGCAACCACCAGCCAGTGCGAGACCGGAGAGCAGACCATGCACGCGGCCAGTAGCGCCATGGAGAAGGCAACCGACTTCTTCCCGCCCAGGCTGGCGATCACCGCGGGAGCGTAGAGTGCGCTGACAAACGCGCCGGTTCCCCATCCGGCGTTAAGCCAGCCATAGCCGACGGCGCCGGCATGGAAAACGCGTTCGCTCAGCGATGGGGTGACCACGACGCCGGTGATCATCGCGCCAAGAAATAGCGCCCAACTGATGCCGAGCAGGACGACGGCGCGATGGTCGCGCAGAAAGTGCAGACCCTCGCGCAGTTCGCGCCAGAAGCGCTGAAATTGCGTTTCAGCAGCGAGAATGTCGGCACGTAATTCCTCAGGACGCAAGACAACGTGGCGTCCCTTGCGAACCGCGAAGTAGCACAGGAACGAGACCACGTAGGTGGAAACGTCGATCAGCAGCACGCCACCGAGGCCGATGTGGTTATACGTAAAGCCGACGAGTGCGCCGGCCATGAGCCATCCTCCCTGCACTCCGGCTAACAAAAAAGTATTCGACTGCACGAACTGGCCTTCAGGCGTGAGTTCCTGAATCAACGCGGTAATAGTGGGCCAGAACATCCAGAAGCCGGCGGCGACCAGCGTGTTCATCAAGTAGAGTTGCCAGACTTGCACGCGGTGGCGGAACGCGAGGATGGCTACGGTCACGATGATTACGGCGCGTAAGGCGTCGAGCCACATCACGAGGCGGCGGCGATCCTCGCGGTCGATGAGGACTCCGGTGAAGGGAAGCATCAGCATGGCGGGAATGGTCTGCAGGACGGCGAAGGTGCCAAGCGCCATTTCCGAATGCGTGGCTTGCAGGATGTACCAGGCGACGGCGGCCGAATTCATTCCGCTGCCCAACATGGAAATCACGTTGGCGGCAAAGACAAAGCGCAGCGGACGGCGGCCGAGAATGGAGCGCATGTATCTAATTTAGCAGTGGGCAGACGAACCAGGGGTCAGAGGTCAGGGGCTAGGGGCCAGTAAACCGCTTAGCGGTTCCGACATTTTGTTTCTGACCAGCCCCTAGCCCCCGATCCCTGACCCCTGCTTTTTCTTGCTTCCGGCGGCGTTCGGCGCTAGGATTCGCCTGCTGTCGGAAGTAGACTCCATTCGCCACAGGCGGAGGTAGACGATGAAACGCCATGCAGCGTTGAGCGTGTTGCTTGCTGTTTTCTTCTGTCTTCTGTTCCTCGCAGCACAATCCAGCGCACAGGGAAACAAAATTGAGATTGCCGCAGGGACGCCCGAAGATCACGATTTGCAGCTGATCACCGACGAGAAGGATGCGGGAAAAAAACTGACCATGTATCAGGATTTCGTGCAGAAGTACGCGTCGAATCCGGCGGCGGTGGCCTACGGAAACTGGCAGATCTCGCAGACCTATCAGGGCTCGGGCGATTTGAATAAGGCGATGGAGTATGGAGACAAGGCGCTGGCGGGGTCGCCCAAGAATCTGGACATTCTCGTGTCGCAGGCCAGCATTGCGCAGCAGGCTAAAGACAATGCGAAATTGATGGAATATTCCGCGAAGGGCGGCGAGGTTTGCAGCGCGGTCGGAAAGCAGCCCAAGGCGGATGGAGTGAGCGACGACGATTTCAAGCGGCAGATCGCGGATGAGAAGAGCGGATCCCAGAATAGTTGCGACTTTCTGGAATCGTGCGGATTCAACGTGATTGCCAGTACGGACGACCCGAAAAGCCGCATGGCCGACATTGAGAAGTTCACGGCGGCGTTTCCGGAGTCGAAGTTTCAGGATCAAGTCGGCAGCTACGCCATGTATTCCCTTGGACAGTTGAACGACCAGCCGCGGTTGATCGCGTATGCGGATAAGGCGCTGGCGGCGAATCCGAATTCGTTGCCGGCGTTGCTGCTGCTGGCGAACTTCTACGGAGATGACACCAAGCCGGGCAGCGCCGCCAAGGCGATCACCTATGCACAGAAGGCAATTGTGGCAGCCAAGGCCGACGCGCCCGACGCAGATAAATCGCACAAGGTCTCAGCCGGAGTGGCGCACAACATCATCGGCTACACCTACGCTTTCAAACAGGACAAGACCGCTGCGGCGATTCCGGAATTGAAGGCGGCCGCCGCGTTGCTGAAGGGGCAAGACGATCAGCAATACGCGCGGGCGTTGTATGGCCTTGGCTATTCTTACGGGAAATTGAGCAAACTGACGGAAGCGCGCGACGTGCTCAGTGAAGGCGTGAAGATTCAGAGTCCGTGGCAGAAGATCTCGGAAGATTTGCTGGCGAAGGTGAATGCGGCGCGGGCGAAGGGGAAGTGAGGGTGCACTGATCCTGTCAATGAGTGCCATGGCGATATTTCCTCACGGCACAATCGCGCATCAATACTCGAATATGACAGTGGGCGCAGGAATCTTATGGTGAGGTGAAGATCATCTCACGGTGAGGGTCAACGGAGTCGAGTGTGTTAACGTTCCAGAAGTTGCCGTTATGGTAAGCGTATACGCTCCCGCCGGAGTACTGGGTGAGGTTGATGGGGCACTTGAGCCCCCTCCGCACGACCCCCAGAGGCCCACCCCTACTGCAAGTATTGCTAACAGCGCGAGCCTCTCTTTGTAAATTGTTCCACGCAAGGGCAGCAGCCAAACTACCAGGGGGCAAAAAAGTAAGGTGATCAATACTGCTGGCATTGGTGAACTCGGTAGGTGGATAGCGGTGACCGTTGGCCCCGTCGTCGTCACGTTTACGCTCACCGGGACAATGTTAATGCCATCGAGCGTTACAGCGGCGGGTGACACAGAGCACACGGCCAGGAGCGGGGCGCCGCCGCACGTCAATGCGACTGCTTGATTGTATCCACCAATCGGCGTGAGCCCGAGCGTATACGTTGCATTCCCTCCCGGCGAAACTGTGGCCGAAGACGACGAGCCCGGTACCGAGGCTATCGTGAAATCTGCTCGGGAAACGCCCGCACCGGCAAGACTCACAGTCTGGAGGACATCCGGCGCATTATCCGCGAATGTGAGGACCGCGTAACTAGGCCCGACGAATACAGGGGTAAACGTGACGCTTGCGGTGCAACTTGCACTCGCCAGAATTGTAGAACCGCTGCATGTGTCAGCGTCGATCACAAATTCCGGCGCGTTGGTGCCCGAAAGCGTTACCGCACCTGGGCCGAAGACCAAATTGGCTTTCCCGCTGTTTGTGACGGTTATGGATTGTGCAAGGCTCGGCGTGTTCACCGGCTGGTTGGCGAAGACGATGCTCGAAGCGGAAAGCGTCACAGCCGGTGCGTGCGTAGTGGGATTCACCTGGAATACAGTGCCTAGCTGCAAGGCACCCCCCACCGCCGTAGTGCCATATAGGTTGCCGGAACTGTCCATCACCAAAGGCCCAGTTGGATTTTCTCCGTCGCCGGGAGCGCCGAAATTGTGGAGCAGTCTCTCGCCATAAGTTCCCGAGGAGTTGGATAGCTCAAACACCATGCCGCACCCATCGGGTACGCAACCCGCGCCGCCTCTGCTAGCTGTACCATAAAGATTTCCTGACGAGTCCATAAGAAGGGTTACGGTAGGGGCTTGACCATCGTTGTTGCTTAGTCCCTTGAAGCTGTACAGCACCTTCTCAGAATAGCTGCCGGGAGAATTCACCAGCTCGAAAACGGTACCATAGCCGTATGCACCGCCCCCTTGCGTGGTTCCGTAAAGGTTCCCCGATGAGTCGGAAATCAAGCCTCCGACGGGCAGCTGGCCGTCGGTTCCAGTGAAGCTGTAGAGCACCCTTTCGGTGTAGTTACCGCCTGAGTTGACCAGCTCGAACACGATTCCGTCTCCGGAAGCGCCAGCACCCTCAGTAGTGCCGTACAAATTTCCAGCGGAGTCAGTGATCACGCCCGCGTAGGGAGACCAGCCGTCAGTGGAGGTGCAACCGAAACTGTGGAGAACTTTTTCCGTGTAACCTCCGGAAGACTTGACGAGTTCGAACACAGTTCCTAGGCTGCAAGCGCCCCCATTGTAAGTGGTTCCGTAGAGATTGCCGGACGAATCGATCGTCAGGCTAGCATAGGGATTAGCACCATCGGAGCCCGTGAAGGTGTAAAGCACGTTCTCGGTGTAGCCGGAGGAGGATTTGACCAACTCGAACACGGTCCCGCAGCCGTCCACGCCGATGTCAACGAGGCATTGGGGGGAGCCGCCGAAGGTCGTGGTGCCGTAGACGTTGCCCGAAGTGTCCATGATCAAACCCGCAAATGGGCTTGCACCGTCGCTGGTAGGCGAGTTACTGCCAAAACTATACAGCACTGTTTCTGCGTATCCGCTCGACGACTTACCTAGCTCGAAGACGACGCCACAGCCATAGACCTCAGCAAGGTCGCAGTGCGTTTGAGAACCTAAGCTGGTAGTACCAAAGAGATTGCCCGAAGCGTCCATCATCACGCCGTTGGGATAATATCCGTTGCCGGGCGTGCCGTCGAAGCTGTAGAGCACAGTTTCAGTTTGGCACCAGGCGCTCGAAGATGCTGCTATTATCAGGGCGAGCAAGCAACCAAGCTGCATGACCCGTCTAATGCTTCGGAATTTGGGCTCGCAGATCCCTTGCGAGTTATTCATTCAATCTCCGCGCTCCCTGCAGCCTATTCACTAGTAACCACAGAGGCAGATGCACAGTACCTTGTTAGCTCACTGAAATCAATGTCTTTCCACTTCCCAATACGCATTGTCGTAATCAGGCAATAGCACTCATATCGAGAATTGCCGAGTGCTGGTTTAAGGTTTTACCAACTCATCCGAAAGTAATCGCGCCTTCATGGCCAGATTGTTGCCGCGCTCCGTGTCTCCTTCGGCGGCGATCGGACGGGACGGTAATCGAGATTCGACCATAGGTGCAGGCCGCTTGCGAATTTCTTGCGCGGCTTTCGCTACGCGCGTTCAGCGCCGCGAGATAATCACCCTGGCGTGCTGTTGCAAATCCCGCACCACGCAGTGCTGGTACTTCTCGCGCAAGCGCCCGATCTTCAAGTCCGCTTTTGCGACCTCCCGGCTCGCGGAAGAGCACTCTGGGCTTAACGGAGTGGCTACACAGGCCATGGTCTGACGGCTTCGGAGGGGAGAGGTTTTGTCCTCTTCCCGAGTCAGACGTTGGTCCAGGTTTCCGCAGTTTTCCTGGATCGAGTCATAAACGCCAGGCGTCAGGTTCCAGTGATAGCCAGAAACCGCGCAGCGGCGGCCCGCGCTGCCCGGGCCACAAAAACGCTTGAATTTGACTGGCTTCCTGGCCGGTTCGGGCTCCTTGGAAGTCTTTTCTTTTTTTCCAACCAACAAGTTATCTGCTCCCGGTCCTTTGTGTTTCGGCGGGCCCGAGGAAATGGGGCGGTCTGTTTTCAGATTGCTGGGGAGTTCGAACTGCATTCTGTCCAGAGTGTGCTCGATAAGGTGTTCACGCACTGCCGCCGATTCGCGGGGGATGTCGGAGGCATACGAGCCGAAGGATTCGAATCTGCTGGTGTCGTTCCCGCTGTGCTTGTTGAGATCGGACGTTCCGGACCGCGAACTCGATGTGCCGCCGTTCGAGCCGTGCCCGCCAGCCGAAGTGTGAGACGCGGATCCTCCGGAACTGTGGCCTCCGGAATTTCCGCCGGACCAACTCCCGCCGCTCGACGAGCCGCCGTGAGACCCTCCGCCAGAGCCGCCGTAAGAGGCGCCGCCACCGCCCCCTGCACTGCCACCAACGCCTCCACTGCCTCCCGAATGTTGAGCCAAGCTGAATGGTGTGAGGGAGATAACGAGCAGGAACACCGGTACGAGGAGCCGCATAAAGCACCTCCGACCAACCGAACGAAGTGTAGAAGGGCAGCTTTTCGTCGGACGTTGGTGTCAAGAGAATCATACATCGACGCTGGCAACGATACGCAATAGTTGTGTAAAGAATGGTCATTTCTCAATTTCCGAAAACAGGCCATAGTGCTCATGGAGAATTGCCAAGGGCTGGTTTACGGTTTCACCAACTCATCCGACAGCAAGCGTGCCTTCATCGCCAGATTGTTGCCGCGCTCCAGGTCCCCGGCGGCGGCGGCGGTTTTTGACTGATCCATGAACTGCTTGATCTGGCTCACCATGTCTTGCTGGGTGGGGTCGAGCTGGCGGCCTTCAATCTTTTTTAGGTTTTCTGTGGTTGTGGCCGTCAGTTGATCGATGGTGTGCTGTTGCGCGGTTTGTTCGGCCGTTCCGCCGCCGACAAGTTGGATCGAAGGCTCAGCCGATCCTCCGTTGCGGACGACTTTTTTGGGAGTGGGGCAGGGGGGCAGGGTTGGTGTGGTCGCGTTTTCAGCGCCGGTGGATGCGGAGGGATCGCTCATCGCGGTGTTTGTCGCAGTGGGAGCATTCGAACAATTCGCTGGAACTGCTTTCTTGTGGCGCTTGGACCGAGCGTGAGGCGGCTTGGCCGGAGTTGCAGGCTTTGTTGCCTCGCTGCTTCCGGTCGTTGGTGGTAGAGCGGGTTCGGAGCTTTGCTTTGGCTCTGTCTGCGGCTGAGAATCGTTGCTCTGAGTCTGCTGCGTAGATGAGTCAGACGCGGGTGCGGCGGACTGCGCTGCACTCTGCGCGCCTGCAGTCAGAAATCCCAGACTGAATAAGTAAAACCCGAGGATGGCGGCCAGATTCATGTTCGAATTCAATGTTACGCCGATAGCACTGGGCTGTTGCGGAGAAAATTAACCTCAAAAGTGCGATGCTGTCGGCGAACAGCAGATTCCTCACCCGCAAAAGACGCCGGTTTCGGAATGACAAAACTTCGGAAATGACAAAATTTGTTTGGTGCTATCCGTGCGATTGTTTACATGCCGGTTGTGAGTTCGCTGGTTGATGCCGGCGGTTCCTCAACGTCAGCCTCGAGACTGGAACTTGCTAAAGGAAGGCGAAAGCTGAACGTCGTGCCGTGGCCTTCCGTCGAGACGAAATCGACCGATCCGTAGTGCCATTGCAGAATCTGGTAAGTCTGTGCCAGGCCAATGCCGTTGCCATCTTTCTTGGTGGTGAAGTAGAGTTCAAAAATCTTGTCCTGCACATCCTGCGGGATGCCCATGCCCCGGTCGCGGACTTCGGCGATGGCGGCATTTTCTTCGCGGTGCGCCGCAATGGTGAGTTCGCCGCCTTGCGGCATGGATTGAATGCCATTAATGACCACATTGAGCAGCGCCTGCTTCATGAAGTCGAGGTCAGCTTTGACGGGCAGAGGATCGGGAGATAGAGCGCGCACAACGGTCACGCCATGTTGTTCCGCGTCGGGGGCGGCGAGCATGGCAACTTCTTCGAGCAACTCGCGGAAGTCCACTTCGACCAGGTGCAACTCGCGGGCGCGCATGAAGTCGACGAGCGTTTGTACGACGCGGTCGAGTCGATGAATCTCGCTGCCGATGATGTCCATGTGGCGGCGCGTATCAGGGTCAAGGAGCGAAAGCTTGTTCTGCAAAAGCTGCAAGTGAAGCACGATCGCGTTAATCGGATTTTTTACTTCGTGGGCAACACCGCCGGTGACGCGTCCGCTGGCCGAGAGGCGGCGGGACATCTCGATTTCGTCGCCGATGCGGCGCACGGACTCAGTATCGCGCATGATCAGAAGAGCGCCGATCTGAGTATCCTTCTCGTGGACAAAGTCCAAAGAGACCTGAACGCGGCGGCCGGCGGCGGCGGCGAACTCGCCGGAGAGTGGACGCCTTCGTTCGAAGGCTTCCAGTACCGCACTTCCGAGAGCGGTGTTGCCGGAGAACACATCTCTCGCGGTTCGGCCCAGTAATTCTCCGCGAGGCCGGCCGAGGAAGCGCTCGACCGGTGCGCTTACCAGCACTACCTGCAAATCGCGTGTGAACAGCATCAGTCCATCCTGAAGCTTGGACATGAGCTGGTCCACGTTGTCTTTGAGCGCGGAGAAAATCTCTTTGCTGTCGCGCATCTGCCGGCTTAGGTTGGCAATCTTCAGCGTAACCATGCCCAGTTCGTCGTGTTCCGATTCTTCGCCGGAGAGCGTCTCGGTGGCGCCAGAGCTGACACTATCGAGGTTACGGCTAATTTCCTTGAGAGGTCCAAGCGCGAGGTTGGAAACGCCGGCGGCGAGCAACAGGGAAGCGAAGATGGAGGCGATCGAAAAATAGACGGCGCGCAGCAGGCGAGGCTCGATTTCACTTCTGAGAAAGAGTGTAGAGACGCCGATGCGGATGGTGCCGAAGGGCAGCCCATTTAATAGTAGCGGCGAGCTTACGTCGTAAACAGCGGCCGGACTGTAGACGATGGCGAGTTGCTTTCGGGAGCGGGCTTTCTTAACGATGCTAAATTCCGGCCGTTGCAGAGCTTGCTTGCCCACGAGTTGAGGATTGGTATGCAGCAGTACTTTGCCGCTGGCGTCAACGATGGAAGCGTCGTAGATGTAGGGCCAATAATCGCGGTCCGATTGCAAGCCGTTTAACAGGATCGTATCCATCGGCAGGTATTCGGCGAGGGCTTTCCGCACGGCTTCGGGATTGTTGGTATCGATGCGCGTGCTGCTGAGATCCGGAAGATCGGCTCCGGCGGAGTAGGCGAGCTGCTTGGTCAGGCGATCGGCGCCTTCATAAGCCTCGTTGATTTGCTCCCCGAGAATTTCTGAGATGTACAGGTAGGAAAATGCCGCCGCCATTATGGTAACCAGCAAGGTGATGGCGAGCACGATAATAGTTTTACGTCGCATGAGAAAGAGAAAAACAGGGGTCAGTGATCAGGGGTTAGAGGTTGTGCATCACTGATTTTGATCCTCCTTTTCAGCGGCCGCGTCCGCCGAACTGCTGCCGTACTCCTTCAGTTTATTATGCAAAGTTTTCAAGCTGATGCCGAGGATTTCCGCGGCTTTCGTTTTGTTGTTGCTGGTCGATTCCAATGTCTTGAGGATCAGCATTTTTTCCGCTTCGCCCACGGTTGTGCCCACGCCAAGACGTACGGCGTCGGGATCATTCGCGGCCGTACGCAGGGGAGCCTGTCCGAAGCCGGGCGGCAGATGTTTGGTCTCAATCATGCCGCTGTCGCAGACGATTACCGCGCGTTCAATCGTGTTGCGCAATTCGCGCACGTTTCCGGGCCAGGAATAATTGGTGAACTGGTTTAGCACGGCCTCGCTTACCGCGGCCACTTTGCGGGTGTGCTTTGTGCTCATTTCCGAGAGCAGGACTTGGACCAGATCGGCAATGTCTTCCTTGTGTTCGCGTAACGGAGGCATGTGGATGTTGAACACGTTAAGCCGGTAATAGAGATCGCTGCGTAGTTCGCCGCTGGCGACGGCTTCATCGGGAATTTTGTTGGTCGCAGCCAGCACTCGAACATCCACAGCGGTTTCAACTTTGCTGCCCAGTCGCCGAAGCTTATGGTCTTCGAGCACTCGCAGTAGCTTGGCCTGGGTGCCCACCGGCATTTCTCCGATTTCATCGAGCAGGATGGTGCCGCCTTCGGCCAGCTCAAAACAGCCCGTCCGGCGCTCCAGCGCCCCGGTAAAGGCGCCCTTTTCATGGCCAAAAATCTCGCTTTCGATCAGCGTTTCAGGAATAGCCGCGCAGTTAATCGCGACGAAGGGCCGGTCGCGCCGGGGACTCAGTTGATGAATCGTACGCGCCACCAACTCCTTGCCGGTGCCACTGGCTCCCGTGATTAGAACCGACGCCGTGCTGGGCGCCACTAACTCGATGAGGCGGAAGATCTCCTGCATCTTGCGGGATGCGCCTTTGAGTTGGCCGAGAGATCCGGAGTCCCGCAACTTGCGGCGAGTGCTCTCCAGTTCGCCGCGGCTTCCCACGAGAGTAGAGGCATTTTGCAGCATGGTTCGCAGGCGGTTGGTGTCGATGGGTTTTGTGATGTAGTCATAGGCTCCCATGCGCATGGCCTGCACGGCGCTGTCAATCGTGCCTTGTGCCGTCACCATGATTACTGCCATGGCCTGGGATTGCTCCGCCAGCCGCTCTAGTAATTCGATGCCCCCCATGCGGGGCATCTTGAGATCGGTTACCACGATGGAGGGGGTCCACTGGGTCGCTTTCTCAAGACCTTCCATGCCATCCCGGGCGGTTTCGGCACGATATCCCCATGAGGAGACCAATTCGGCCAAACCAGTGCGTTCGTTCTCTTCGTCTTCGACGATTAATACCTTTTCGTGACTCATCCCTGGTTCTAACCTGTTGCTCGTTGTCCCCGGCGTCGCTTCGCCACTGCTAAGACTACAACCATACGCGGCAGTCCCCCGTGGAGCAAGGTCTGGAGGCCCATCGCAGGTCCTCACCTGCGACTGGAGTCGCCACTGCGTCGATTTGAGACGGTAACCCCGATAACAATTGCACGCCTCAGGTAAAACACTTCTTGAAATCGATCACACGGTGTAGTATTTTCGTCACCTTAATTTGTGAGAGAACCGAAGAAGCGTGCGGGTGAGAGAGCAAGCTGAGCAATACAGCACATTTTAACCCGTCAGGTGCTGTCATAGTTTGGACGTTGCCATCGCGCTGGGTTAAGATTGCGGGTTCCTGCTACAGGTTCGGCTATCGGGTACTGAATCAGCGTTATTCTGTTCGACGCGGCGGGCGCATCCAAGCGCCAGCAATCGCGTACACATTGGAGGACGGAATGTTAATGAGCTCCAACACAAGCAAGGGCCGTGCGGGACTGGGCCTACTGGCGGTTTTGGCGGTATCACTCTTTTCTAATTCTGCCTTCGGGCAGAGCGATCCCAATCCGAAGTGGGATTTATTTGCGGGTTATCAATGGCTGCATCCCGGCGCCACCGTACCCGAGCCTCATGGAGATCCCAACAACCCAACTCCTTTCAAGCTGCCGGATCTGACGAAGGGAGTTGGCGTCGCCTTGACCTACAATTTCGATCCACACTGGGGACTGGAATTCGACCTGGGTCACAACTGGGGTGACAACCAACTGATCTATGAAAATACTAGTTCGGTTGGTCCGCGCTTCATTTGGCGAACCGATACCGGGAGCTATTTTATCCACACTCTGGCCAGCCTGAATCGGGTGAACGTCAGTGGCCTGCAGGGACAGAATGGAATCGGCGCCGTGCTCGGCGGTGGCATGGATTTAGGTCTAACCAAGAGTGTGTCGTGGCGCTTGTTTGAGGCGGACTACGTCTGGGCGAAGCATAACTATGCCGACGATGTGGGACAACAGTTTCCCGCTCTACGGCGCGCCGGATTCGAGGGCGTGCGCCTTCGCACCGGACTTGTATTCAGTTGGGGCGGAGCCCCGCCGGTAGCGCCGGCTGCTACTTGTTCCGTGCAGCCGAGCGAAGTAATGGTGGGCGAGCCGATTACTGCCACTGTCTCCGCCAGCAATTTCAATCCTAAGCACACTGTTGCGTACAGCTGGAGCGGCAATGGAGGCGTGGTCACCGGGAAAGACACGAACGCGCAGATTGATACGACCAATGCGGCTCCGGGCAGCTATACGGTTACCGCGCGTGTGACAGACGCCAAGGAGAAAAAGAACAACGAAGCGACGTGCACGGCCAACTTTACGGTGAAGCCGTTGCCGCCGAAGAATCCGCCGACCATCTCTCTGTCGGCCAATCCAGCCAGCCTGCAAGCTGGTGGGACGGCGAACCTGTCGGCCAACTGCACCAGCCCGGACGGTGTTCCGGTTACTGTTGCCGCTTGGACGGCCAGCGGTGGAACAATTTCCGGCAGCGGTTCTTCCGCCACCCTGAATACCACCGGCACCAATCCCGGTCCCATTACGGTTGGAGCTTCATGCACGGACTCGCGTGGCTTGAACGGCCAAGCGACTACGCAAGTGATGGTGGAGAACCCGCCACCGCCGCCTCCGCCGAATCCCGAGATCGTCGAACTGGAAGCGCGGCTCCGGTTGCACAGCGTCTATTTCGTGACGAATGCGCCGCTGCCCTCGAAACCGAACGGCGGCCTGCTGCCCAGCCAACAGAAGACGTTGGTTACTGTGGCTACCGATTTCAAGAAATATCTTGAACACAAGCCGGATGCGCACTTGATTCTCGAGGGGCACGCCGATCCGCGTGGCTCCGACGAGTACAATCAGGCGCTCTCCGAACGTCGCGTCGAACGCGTCAAGAGTTTCCTGATGGAACAAGGTGTTCCCACGGGAAACATTGAGACGAAGGCCTATGGCAAGCAACGCAACCTGACAGATGTCGAAGTGAAGGATGCGGTTGAGAATAACCCCGAGCTGACAACAGAGGAGCGGCAAAGGGTTCTCAGAAACATGCGGACGATTGTTCTTGCCAGCAATCGCCGGGCGGATATTACGCTGAACACAACGGGCCAAACGTCGGTTCGACAATTCCCCTTCAATTCCACCGATGCTTTGACACTGATCGGGGGCAGGGAAAGCGAGAGGAAAAAAGTGACCAAGCCCGCGGCTAGGAAGCCCGGGGCTAAGAAACCAGTGGCCAAAAAGCCGGCGGCCAAGCCGTAAGGCCTAGGCGCCGAAACCCTTGTCGCGGAGGACGTTAAAATCGTCCTCCGCGATTTTTTTTGTGGGCACGCGAAGTGAGCAGAATACCTTCTGTGCAAGTTCTACATAGCAGGGCATGCTTTGCCCTTCTATCTGCTTGATTCTCCGGAACTAAGTCTGGTACTTCACTTGCCACTTACCTTCGGCAGAAAAGCTGAGAGACGATGCCTGCGGTGGCCACATTTTCCCGGAATCGAGAGCAGCCTGTCCTGCGTGCGTTCTGTCTCGCATTGGTTCTTGGGCTGAGCCTTGGCTTTAGCCAAGGATGTGCCCGGTCGGAGGCCTTGAAGCGCGGAGAGGTGGGGCCGGCGACGAAGGAAGAAAATCTTCCATTCCATGCAGACTCGCTTCCCGCCTCCAACAGCGATGGAGCCACAACTGCGGCCGCAGCCGATCCGAAGCAGTCTGCCAGTGTACCTTTTCGGGCATTATCGCAGCCGCGAATTCTGGCTGCTGGAACCCTCCTTACCGTTCAGTTGCAGGAGCCTCTCTCCACTGCCAAGGTGCGTCCTGGTGACTTGTTCACTGCGGTCGTAACGATGCCTTTGACAACGGGTCAGGAAATTCTGGTCAAGAGCGGTGCGGCCGTCACCGGCCGCGTTGAGTCTGAGGGATTGCAGACGGGAAATTCCAGGCGGATGCCGGGGGCTGGATATTTTCGGCTGACTCTGGTTTCGATTGCAGTTGAAGGCCGGCAGGTGACGGTCCGGACTTCTAGTCTGTTTGCGCGCGGCGCAGTCCAACCGGCCGGAGTTGGGGTCCAAAAAGGCCACCGTCTCACGTTCCGTTTAACGGCTCCGGTCGCTCTCGATGAAGGGCCCACAACGGCGATCAGCCACTCGCCAAGTCCCTCGATCCCATAACCTTCGAAGAACGCTTGCCTTCTGTTTCCCAGCCTCGTGCTTCCCAACCATTTTGGCACGATTGCTATTTATTTATTCTCTCCATTCCGCACAAAACAGAGGACATGGCGAGTTTTCCACAGGCGTTTGCCAGTTTGATGTGACATCTGCCCTTCTTAACGTTGAATTGACTCTCCTATAGTGAAGCCGCAATCAAGAAGTGAGTCGAGAAGCCGGCTTCACCGCTCCCGTTTTGGGAACACCAAGGTATCGGATAGGCATCTTGGACTTCCTTCCGGGAATCGTCCCGCGCGACAGTAGCAGATATGAATTCCGCAACACCATTTCCGTGGCCTGATTTATCCGCAACAGAGAAGGCTGGAACCGGTTTCCGTTCCATTTTCGAACACGCTCCCGTGGCGGTGGCTCGCTGCAACTCGCAAGGAGTGATTATCGAAATGAACTCCGCCTTCCGGCGAACCCACAACAGCGGGACCGGGAAGCGCTCGTTCCGCCTTGACGAACTGGTGCGTCCCGAAGACTGGAACAGGACTGAAGCGCTGCTGCGCGATCTGTTCACCGCCGGGCGCGAGCATTTCTCCGTTGAACTGGAAGGAGCCAGCCCCGCCAAACCGAAGTTGAAGTGGACTGCCTGGCGCCAGGCCGGTGGTTCAGGAGTAGCCGACCAGGCCTTGATCATTGCGGAGCAAACGGGCGACGCCCCGTTGGTGCAAGAGAGCTTGTTGCAAACTCAAAGATGGCAGGCCGTCGGCCGCCTGACCGGGGGCGTGGTACACGATTTCAACAACTTGCTCACCGGCGTCATGCTGTATTGCGACTTGCTGCTTACCAGTCTGGATACGCGCGACCGGCGGCGGCGCTACGCGGATGAGATCCGATCAGCCGTTATTCACGCCACCGGACTGGTGCGGCAGTTACTGGTTTTTGCCCGGCCTCAAGCGACCACCGCGCGGCTTCTCGGTCTCAACGAAGTTGCTGTGGCCATGCAAGACTTGCTGTCGCGCCTTATCGGGGAAAACATCGCGCTGGACCTGCGCCTTGATCCTGAATTGGGCGCCGTCAAAATTGATCCCACACAGGTGCAGCAGATATTACTGAACCTGGTGCTGAATGCCCGCGACGCGCTAGCGGCCGGCGGACGGATCACAGTTGAGACCAGCAATTGTAGATTCCAACCGGTGGCGGGAACGATGACATTGAGCGCACCCGCGTTCCCCTGCGTCCTTCTTGTGGTGGGCGACAACGGACACGGCATGGATGCCGAAACTCGCCAACACCTCTTCGAACCATTCTTTACTACTAAAAATGAAGGTGAAGGCACGGGGCTGGGATTAACTACCGTCCACAGCATCGTAACCACGAATCGCGGGCTGATCCACGTGGAAAGCGAACCCGGCCAGGGAACGCGCGTGATGATTCTGCTGCCTCGCGCATTTCCCTCCACCGATCCCAATGTTCCAGACACTCAGCATTCAACGACCAGTTCACCAACACCATTTCAGAAGATCAAGAAGGAAAAACTCTTATGATGTCAGCCGCCGTAACTCAGACCTTCTCCACTCCTCAGATTCTGGCCGCCAACTTTCTCAATATCCTCATTGTCGACGACGAACGCTCCATTCGAGATGCGTGCCGCGAAGTTGCCTTATCCGTAGGCTTCATGGCTCATGTGGCCGACTCCGCCGAACACGCGTACCGCATACTGCAAACGCAGAGCATCGATGCCATACTGCTCGATCTGCGATTGCCTGGCGTGGGCGGCCTCGAGGCCTTGCGCCAAATCAAGTCTCAGCGCCCCGACGCTCTGGTAATCATGGTGACCGGCTACGGCACGGTGCAGTCGGCGGTTCAAGCCATGAAGCATGGCGCTTACGAGTACGTGACCAAACCCTTCAGCATCGACGAACTCAAACTGCTGCTGGAGCGCGTCTCCAATCACCTCAAACTGAAGAGCGAAAACCGCATGCTGCGCGAGAAGCTTCGGTCCAAGCAGGGTTACGGAGGCATTATCGGGCGAGCACCGGAGATGGAGAAGCTCTACCGCATCATCGCCAAAGCGGCTAATAGTTCTCATCCAGTGCTGATTTTGGGGGAGAGCGGTACGGGCAAGGAAATGGTGGCCCGTTCGATCCACTACTCGGGGCCTTTCCATGACAAACCGTTCATTCCTGTCGATTGCGGTTCGCTGGTGCCCACGTTGATCGAAAGCGAACTGTTTGGCTACGTCAAAGGTGCATTCACCGGAGCGAATCAAGCCAAGGACGGACTACTGGCCATCGCCGAAGGTGGGACCGTATTCCTGGATGAAGTGGGCGAGCTTCCCGTGGACCTTCAGGCCAAGCTTCTGCGCGCCATTCAGGAAAAGGAAATTCGCCCAGTGGGCAGCACCCGGCGCATTCCCATCAACGTACGTATTCTCGCGGCCACGAACCGCATACTCGAACAGGCCGTGACTGAGGGAACGTTCCGCCGCGACCTGTATTTCCGCCTCAATGTCCTGAGTCTGCGCATCCCTCCGCTGCGGGAGCGGCGCGAAGATATCCCCTTGCTCATCGCCCACTTTATGGAGCGCACTTCGCGTGCGTCGACGCAAGAAAAAATTCTTACCGACGATGCGATTAAAGCGATGCTGGCTTACGATTGGCCGGGCAATGTGCGCGAACTGGAAAACTGTCTGGAGCGTACTGTTGCTTTCACCAGCGGACCGTTGATCCACGTCACCGACTTGCCGGCTGCGGTTGCCGGCGCGCACGTTCCCGTCGCCACGAATGGCAACGGACATGGCCAACACGGGATCGTGCCCATGGCGGAACTGGAGAGGCAGACCATCCTCAACGCTATCGCAGAACTCAATGGCGACAAGTTGCAGGCGGCTCGCTTGCTCGGCATTGGCAAGACAACTCTGTACCGGAAGCTGAAAGACTATGCGGCGCAGAGTTGACGTTGGAGACCATGATGCACTCGATCGGTCAATAGGAAATCGAATCGGGACAGTGGCGGTTCGGCAATGGGAACACTGACCGAGTCGTCCAAACCTAAACCCTGTCCTTTCACTGCCGGCGGTTGTGGTGCACGGCGTGCTACACACAAAACATGATCCTACTCATCACACCTTCGGCTCGCGGACAGGAGTGTGCTGCCACCATAAAAGATGCCACTGGGGAAGAGACCCACTGGGCGGAGAACCTGTCGCAGGCTGTGGCCCGGTTGCGGGAACAATCCTACTTAGCGGTGGTGCTGGATCAGTTCCTTCTGGAGAACGAACCTAACGAAAGCGATCAGGTGCTGGAACATCAGGGAACGGCATTTCCCGTGTACGTAAACTTTGCTGTGAGTGGCATGGAGCGCCTGCTGCGTGAAGTCCGCTCCGCCCTGCACCGCCGCAAACGTGAGGAAATTCAGGCTCGCCGCTCCGTCGAACAACAGCTGCGCAGTGAAGTGTGCGAATCTCTCACCGCCATGTTGCTTTCCTGCGAACTGGCGATGGCAGTGCCGGAAGTGCCAGTGTCGGCGGCGGAAAAAATCCGTCTCATCGATAATCTCGCCCGCGATATGCGGCTCAGGCTGGGCGCGAATTAGATTATTCACCCCTCTAACCTTTTTGCATTATTGCGCCTCGCCGTCACTCCCGCTAACTTGTCGCTGCCTTCGTTCTGTGGGCTGGGGCTCATCGGAATAATTTCAATCTGTGGGTCGCGTGCCAGGCGGGTGCGGTCGCAGCTTTGTGTTTGGCCGAAGCGCCCGCCCGCGACGGCAACTTCAAGGAGCAATGAATGCAGCAGCGGCATTTTGTGTCAGGCTCGGCGTTAACCTCGTTTTCGGATTTTGCCTCGAATTTGTTTGCCAAAGCATCGGCACTCCTCACAATGGCCATGGTCCTGCTCGTTGCGGTGAGTTCCGCGCAGGAACTGGGCACTGGTGTGATTCGTGGCGAGGTCTCTGACCCGCAAAGCGCGCTGGTGCACGGCGCGCAGGTTGTGGCCATTCAAACCGCTACCGGCCTGCAGCGCAGCACCGCGACCACCGATTCTGGGCTGTTTGTGGTCAATGATCTCGCGCCTGGCGACTATCAAGTGAAAGTGGTTGCTTCGGGGTTTGGTGAGTACGAAACTCCGGTTCATCTTGAAGTGGGTCAGCAAGCGAACCTCAAGATTCGTCTTAGCGTGAAAGAGCAACGCACCGTGATCGAGATCAGTGACCCGGCCCCCCTGGTGAATACGATCTCCTCTGTGGTCGATGGGGTGGTCACTGCCGAACAGATCGATAATCTTCCGCTCAACGGACGCAATTTTCTTGAGCTCGCGCTCCTGATGCCGGGTAACAGCATCGCTCCCAATTTTGATCCCACTAAACCAGCGGGCACCGTCGTGATCTCCTCGGCAGGACAACTCGGCCGCGGAGGTAACGTGAGCATCGATGGCATGGATGATAACGACGACGTGGTCGGCGGCATGCTGCTCAATGTGCCGGAAGACGCGGTGCAGGAATTCCAGGTTGCCACGAATCGCTTTTCTGCCGAACTGGGCCGCTCCGGCTCTACAGTGGTGAATGTTGTCACCAAGTCGGGCACCAACACCTTGCATGGATCGGCCTCAGTTTATGAGCGCGACAGCAGCTTGCAGGCTACGACTCCGGTATTGAATCCCACCGCTGCGGCTCCGCCACCCGCGAGACAAGAACCTTCCTTTCGCCGCCAGCAGTACTCAGGCACGATTGGTGGGCCGTTGGTGAAGGACAAAGCCTGGTGGTTTGGGGCTTTCGAGTATCGCAATCAAATCGACGGCATCTTAGCGGCAACCCGCAATCCTAATCCGGCGGGCGGAGGAACTATTTCCACTGGCTTTGTTGCCGTGCCGCTTACCGATCCCATGGGCACGCTTCGGGGGGACTGGAAAATCTCCAATAAAGATACGCTTGCGTTGCACTACGGGATCGAACGCCTGAATGTCACCGGAGGCTCCAGTTTCCTCTCCGGACAGCCCCTCGGGTCGGCTTCGGAGCGTCAAAGCCTGAAGAACGACTTTCAGACCTTTCAAGCCTCGTGGACGCGCGTCATCACTCCGACGCTGCTCAACCGTGCCAGCTACAGCTTCAACAATTTCATCAATGCCACTACTCCCGCCACGACCGGGCCAGAGCTCGATTTCCCCAGCCTGGCGGACGGATCGTCCTACCGCGTGCCGCAGCAAACTCGCCAGAAGCGCTCGCAATGGGACGACAACATGGATTGGGTCCATGGCAAACACAATGTAAGTTTCGGCGGCGAGTTTCAACGCATTGGCGCCGACTTTAACCTGGGTGTCTTTCAGTCGGGAGCGATCGAGTTCATTCAGGATTTTGCCAACCAGGACCGCAATGGAGATGGCGTGATCAACGATCAGGATCTTCTGTTCGCGGTCGCCATTCGAAGCGCCATCCCGCAGACAACGTTAATCATCCCCAACGCGGACAACAATCACATCGCCGCTTATCTTCAGGACGACTGGCACGTCCAGCGACAGCTCACTTTGAATCTTGGTTTGCGCTACGAGATTGACTCGGACGTAAACGATCCAGGCCACTACAACCAGATCAATCCTATTTTGTTGCCCTACCTGCATGGAACGCGGCATAAGGCAGCTAACAATTGGGGTCCGCGCGTTGGATTCAACTGGGCTACTGCGAACGCGCGATTCAGCGTCCACGGTGGTTACGGCATTTACTACGATCGGGTCACGCTGGAAATCAACTCTCTCGAGCGGGGACTCGACGGCCGCGCCCTTCCGATCAACGTCAGTCTCGGCAGCGCAAATTTCCTCGACAACAACGGGAATTTCATTCCCGGCCTGACTCCAACCTATCCTGATACGGCTTTCAATGGCCCGATCATCCCTGGAGCAGGTGGTGCCGCCGAAGGTATCAACATCATCGACAATAACTTGCGCAATCCGATGGTGCAGCAGTTCAACCTGGGCGTGCAATACGAGTTTGCGAAAGACTGGGTTTTCAAGGTCGACGGCATTCACAACCTGGGCACGCACTTCATCATTGGAGTACCGCTGAAGCCTCCGGTCTTCAATCCCGTGTCTGGAGGTCCGGAGACCGTGACCGATCTACAGTCAACGGTCAACACGCACTACGACGCGCTCTGGGTCACTCTGGATCACCACTTCACACAACATTTTCAGTTCCACAGTTCCTACGCCTTTTCGAAAGCGTTGGACTACGCGAATTACGATCAAATCCCCTTCGGCTATCCACCTGTGGATCCGACGAATCTGCATCGCGAGTACGGGCCCGCTCCAAACGATCAGCGCCATCGCCTGGTAATGGAGGGCACCGCCGACCTGCCTTATCATTTCCGCGTCACACCCCTATGGACTTATGCTTCCGGCGTGCCCATGGATATCATTCTGGGCGACGGCAGCGGGGACCGAATTCCCGAACTCGGCCGCAATGCCGGCGGCCGCCAGTTTCATACCGGAGCGGAGCTGAACGCATTCCTGACCCAACTGAACGCTCAAGGTGCAACCAATGGTGGTCTGGGTACGCCGCTGCCAATGGTTTCGCCCAACGCCCGCTTTAACGACACTTTCAATTCATTCGACCTGCGCCTCTCGCGTGAGTTCCATTTAGGGGAGCGCTTCCATGTGGAAGCGATCGGAGAAGTATTCAATCTATTCAACAAGGCCAATATTCTCGGCACCAGCAACTCGAACTACTCCGGATTTTTCAACGTGCTGGTCCCGGACAACAATAATCCCTTGGTTTCGTCTGCATTTGGCAAGCCGTCGAGTACCGCAGGCGGAGTCTTCGGTTCTGGAGGCCCGCGCGCCTTCCAGTTGGCCGCCAAAGTGAGGTTCTAAAGCCGAACCCTCAGACCGGAAGCACTTGCATGGCACAATAGGAAGCCAATGACTGCCAAGGCCTTCCGCAATGACACAAGTATTCTCATCCTGCTCGCGGTTATCTTTGTCGCGATGCATGCTACCACCAGCAGCCCTTACGGATTTCATCGGGACGAACTGGCCACACTAGATGACGCTCGTCATTTGGAATGGGGATTCGTTGCCTATCCGCCGTTGACCCCTGCTGCCGGACGTCTGGGGCTGGCGCTATTCGGTATCTCCACGCTCGGGGTTCGCATTCTGCCGATTCTTGCTCTCGTGGTGGCGTCAGTGGTGGCTGGACTCATGGCGCGCGAACTGGGCGGCTCTCGTCGCGCCCAAGTCTTGACCGTTTTGGCCGTCGCCTTCATTCCCATCGTCACCATTCAGACCTGCGTTCTGCAGTATGTTTCATTCGACTATCTTTGGGGAGTCTTGCTCACCTACTGCCTCCTGCGCCTTCTCAACACCGAAGATATGCGCTGGTGGGTGGCGATTGGCGCGGTAATCGGCCTTGGCATGATGACCAAATACACCATGGCATTCTTTGTCACGGGTTTGGTTAGTGGGCTGCTTGTGAGTGGAATGTTCGAGAAGAATATTCGAAGCCAACTGCGCAGCCGGTGGCTATGGGCCGGCGTTGTGGTCTCGCTGATAATTTTCATGCCAAACTTGGTTTGGCAAGTTCGGCACCAGTTCATCTCGCTCGATTTCCTGCGCCACATTCACGCGCGTGACGTAGGGCAGGGCCGCACTCGGGGCTTTGCGCCAGAGCAGTTGTATGTCTGCGTGAGCGCAGGACTGGCCCCGCTTGCTTTCATGGGGCTTTGGTTCTTCCTCGGCGAACGCGGACGAAAATACCGTTTGCTGGGATGGATGTTCGTACTGACGTTTATCCTGTTTGTTGTGGCTCAAGCGAGATCTTATTACCTTGGACCACTGTATCCTGCGCTGCTGGCGGGCGGGAGCGTGGTGTGGGAGCGGTGGGTCGAAACAAGTACACGAAAATGGGCTTTCCTGGTTCAAGGTGTGACTTGGCTCCTGGTCCTATCCAGCGCTGTTCTTTCCTTTGCACTCTTCACACCCATTGCGACGATCAATTCCGCACTGTGGAATACGACAGGCAAGATTCAAGATAACTTTAAAGAGGAAATTGGCTGGACGGACCTGGTTGGAACCGTGGCGCGTGTGTACGATTCAGTTCCCGCAAGCGAGCGTGCGGGAACCGGAATCATTGTGGGGAATTACGGCGAGGCGGGAGCGATCAATCTATTGGGACAAAAATACGGTCTACCATCCGCTGTCAGTGGAACGAACTCGGCGTGGTACCGAAGCTATCCAGAAAAGAATCCACAGACGCTAATAGCCGTCGGCCTGGACGACGATTTTCTGAAAGAGCACTTCGAACGCTGCGAACTGGTGGCGCACAATTCGAATCCTTACGGTGTGGTGAATGAAGAGAGCCGGGACCATCCGGACATTTACTTGTGCCACCACTTGCTGCAGCCGTGGCCCGAATTCTGGAAGGACTTTCAGCGCTTCGGATGATTCACAAACTATCGCGCGACTTCCAGCGCCGCTTCCAGCACCTCTGCGACAACGCTATCGATATCTGCATCCGTGGTGCGGTGGTTTACCACGCATACCCTTAGGCAAAAACGATTTCTCAGCGACGCATTCGAAAGGTAAACGCGCCCACGATCGATCACGCGTTTCAAAATCTTAGGATTTACTTGGTTCAAGTCATTATCAGAAGCCTGGCCCGTTCCCCGGTAACGAAAACAAACAGCGCTCAGATCAACCGGCGCCATTAGCTCCAAGTCCGCGTGCGCTGCTATCTGTTGAGCCAATTGGTGAGCGTGCGCGAGATCCCGCTGGATAGCCTCGCGGAAGGCCGCCAAGCCGTGATAGCGCAACGAAAGCCATAACTTCAGAGCGCGGAATCTACGCGACAGCTCCACCGACTCCTCAAAGAAGGCGAAGCCTTCCACCGGATCGCTGGTGAGCGCACGTGCGTATTCTCCCGTATGCGCGAAGGCGTTTCGCGCCGCCCCGGCATCGCGATACAGGAGACAGCCAGCATCCAGGGGTTGGTAGAGCCACTTGTGCGGGTCGAGAGAAAGCGAATCGGCCAGTTTGAGTCCACTAAACTTTTCTGGGATTGCGATTGCCGCTAGCGCTCCGTACGCACCGTCAACGTGCACCCAAGAGTTGTGCCGATGGGCAATCGCAGCGATCTCGGCAAGTGGATCAATCGCGCCCGTATTGACAGAGCCTGCAGTTGCCACCACAGCGATCGGGGTCTTTCCGGCCTCCTTGTCGTGCCGGATGGCGCGATCGAGTTCTTCTGGAATCATCTGAAACGATTCATCGGTTGGGATCAGGCGCAGGTTTGTCCGTCCGATTCCCAGTAGCGCGACTCTTCGGAATCGACATGTGAACTTCTTCCGACGCGTACACCACGCCGGGCGCAGAAACCCCATGCTCGTTGGTCGGCATCTTCGCTTCCCGCGCCATCGCCAGCCCCATCAAGTTTGCCGAGGAACCGCCACCAGTCAGGCTTCCGGTTAACTGGCTACAGCCGATGGCTTGGGCCAGCCATCCGACAACGGTCCTCTCGATGGCAACGGCAGCCGGCCCTGACCGCCAGGCCGTCACATTTTGATTGAGCACGCTGGCCAGCAGGTCGGCGGCTGCGGCCACCGGCTCGCCCGAACCCAGTACGTAACCGAAGAATCTGCCGTTCTGCGCTCTTGAATTCCTGATGACGTCTTGCAGGCCACTCAGTGCGGCTTCTCCCAAACCTTGTTCCGGCAACTCGGTCTGAAATATTGCATCTGTTGCTTTCCCGCTCGAGTCGGGGTGAATACGGCGAGCATCCAGGCCATCAAGATAGTCCGCGGCGAGAGCTGTAATCTGTTCCGCGATCCGGCGGAATTGTTGAGAAGAAATTTCCAGCGGGTTCATAGCCCGCCGATTCTATCTGAACGAAACCCTGGGCGACAGTAGCCGAGTCATAGACGCGCCGTTAGAGCCGAGCACAGACCACTCCATGCAAGTTTCTGCAGATGAGGCGTAAAAAATCTTCGACGTTTTCCCTTCATTCGCACTAGAATAAGCCAGCGCAGTATGCGTGAGTCCGCGTCTGTAGCGGCGTCCCGCTTACTGTCGGAGGCTCCGTTGCACGTACTGGTCACCGCTGACACCATGTCCGGCTCCTGGACCTACACTCGGGAGCTTGTCACCGGGCTGGTCACGCGCGGCATTCGCGTTACTCTGGTCAGCTTCGGCGAGATTCCTCTGCCCGAGCAGATCGCGTGGATGGACCTTCTCCACGGGCTGGAGTACCGGCCCACCGCATTTCGCCTGGAATGGATGGATGATGCGCCCCGCGACCTGCCAGAGTCGTCAGAATTTTTGGTCAATCTGGCCCGTGAAGTTCAGCCCGACCTGCTTCATCTTCACCAGTATTGCCACGGGGATCTCCCTGTCGACATCCCGCGCGTGGTGATGGCCCACGGTGACCTCATCAGTTGGACGGAGGCCGTGCAAGGCTGCACGCCGCGTCCAACGCCGTGGTTGAACTGGTATCGCGAAACCATTATCCGCGGCATTGCCGCGGCCGATGCGGTGGTTGCACCCTCGGCCTGTATGCTCAGCACACTTATTTCTACATACAGCCGCCCGCGCCGCGCCACCATCATTTACCCCGGCCGCAATCCCATCTTTTTCAATCCCTACGTCAGCAAGGACGACTCCGTGCTCTCGGTTGGGCGCCTACTCGATGCCGGCAAGCAGGTTTTTCTCCTTACGCAACACACTCAACCGTTTTCGGTGTGCATTGTGGGAGCGGAGCAAACGGTACCCATGCCGCGGATTCCAATCCGCGCCGACGTGAAGGTTGCAACCGCCCAGAGTTGCGTTGCCATTCGCGGCCCCCAGACCGAAGCTCAATTGCGTGCTCTATATAGTCGCGCCGCGGTTTACGCTGCCACTGCACGCTACGAACCGCTCGGACTCGCCGCGCTCGAAGCCGCCTTCTCCCGCTGTGCAATTGTGGCCAACGATATTCCCAGCTTCCGCGAAGTCTGGGGCGAGGCTGCCCTCTACTTCCGCACCAACGATGGTCGAAGCCTGGCCGAAATTCTTCGCAAGCTCGATGCCGACCGTGTGCTGCGCCATACCTATGCCGATCGCGCATACACTCGAGCCCGCGACCGTTTTACCAGTAAACGAATGATCGACGACTACCTCGACCTTTACCGCTCGTTGCTTTCCGCCGATATTCTGGCGGCCTGACAAATCCGCAACTTGTGACGCAAGAAAATCCTTGACAAACTGTACTGTATAATACATAGTATGCAACGTACACTATATGTCGCCTAGCACAGAGCAGGGAAACGATAACCGCTTTGAAAACCTGCGCCAGGAGCTTCGCCGCGGCAGTCTTCCCCTGGCCGTGCTGGCGGCTTTGCGTACCGAGCACTACGGCTACACCCTGCGCAAAACCCTCGCCGTTCATGGCATGGCCATTGACGAAGGCACGCTCTACCCGCTCCTGCGCCGCCTTGAAACTCAAGGCTTGCTGGTCAGCGAGTGGCGTGAAGAGGACAAGCGCAACAAGCGTTTCTACCGTCTTTCCCCGGATGGCAAGTTGATCCTTAAGCAGTTGTTGATCGAGTGGAAGAGCATTCACACATCTCTGGAAGACATTTTCTAGAGGCCCGAATTGTCGTCGGGCCAAGGAGTACGTTATGGCATTGGTCGATCGTTATCTGCACGCCGTTAAGTTCTGGCTGCCCCGCAATCAGAAGGACGACATCATCGCGGAGCTCTCCGAAGATCTTCGTTCCCAGATCGAAGACAAGGAAAACGAGCTGGGCCACAAGCTCAGCGACGACGAAGTCGAGCCCATTCTCAAACGTTGCGGTTCTCCCATGGCGGTTGCCGGGCGCTATCTGCCGCAGCAGTCATTGATTGGGCCTGCGCTGTTTCCGATATACAGCATCATCATCCGTTCGCTGATCTTCTACTTCCTGCTGCCCTGGCTGCTGCTTTGGTTGGGCATCACTATCTTCTCTCCGGACTTTCGTGTAGATCATCCCGGCGCCGCGTTGTTTGCTTCCCTTGAGCCCTGGTGGCTCGCGTGTACGTACTCGTTATTCTTCAACACGCTGGCATTTGCGCTTCTGGACCGGTCTCAAGTGCGCTCACACCTGGTGAACAACTGGAATCCGCGTGCTCTGCCCACTGAGCGCGACCACAATCGCATCTCTCGCGGCGCGACCATCTTCGAGTTGACGGTCGTCGTCGCGACTCTTGCCGTTCTGGTGCAGATCGACCCTTTTCACCGCGTGTTTCACTTCTTCGGATTGACCATGACACTATCGCCTCAGTGGCCGTATTTTATCTGGGCGTTGACAGCGCTTACCGGAGGCGGCATCGCTGTCTCCTGTTTGCACCTTGCTCAGCCGTGCTGGACCCGCCTCAGCGCCAGCCTCCGCCTCGGTCTCGACGTATATTCGTGGGGACTGATTTACTTGCTGTGCCGCGCCAACCTGTTGCAAGCGCTCAGCGGAGGCGACCTTGGGTCCAACGACGGCGTGAAACTTGTAAACTCTTTTAACTACTGGATGGCGAGCTCGGCTGGATGGGTGCTATTCATAGGCGCTATTGTCCTCTTCTTCGATATCCGCCGCATCCTCCGCGTCGGGCCCGCTCGCGAATTCGAAAAGCCATAACTGGGGACGAAGCGGAGGCCTCTTTAGCGCGACAGGCTGCCCTGCTTAGTGATATCTTTTTACCTTACTAGAAACCCGTAAGGTTGGAGGAAGTCACTCATGGCTCAGGTAAAGATCACAGTTCGCCCCAACGGCCCCTATCGCGTGGAGGCCGCCGAGGGCACGATCGAGTTGGTAGACGCCAACGGAACCCCGTACGACTTGACCGGCAAGCCCGCCTTTTCTCTCTGCCGTTGCGGTGGATCGGTGAATAAACCTTTTTGCGACGGAACCCACAGCCGGATCGGATTCCAGGGCGCTGAACTTGCAGTCAAGAAAGCCGAAGGCTAGCAGCCAGCTGGACAGCGATTCGGAGTCCTATGAGCGACCGAAGCGACCGCGATCTGGGAATGAAACGGAACATCACGCGCCGTGATTTTCTCAACGGTGTGGCTGTTACTGCAGGCGCTGCCATGATGCCATGGCAGCTGCTTGCTGCTGTCGATGACGATCGCGAGAAGGCGCTCGATTACTATCCACCCGCACTCACTGGCCTGCGCGGCAGTCATCCCGGCTCGTTTGATGTAGCTCACTCATTGCGCGACGGCACGTTCTGGGACGCGGCCGGAACGCCAAAAGACACTGGCGAGGCTTACGACCTCATTATCGTAGGTGGCGGCATCAGCGGTCTCTCTGCGGCGCATTTTTATCGCAAGCTTGCGGGCGCGAATGCGCGCATTCTAATCCTCGACAATCACGACGACTTTGGCGGCCACGCCAAGCGCAACGAATTTCGCGTAGGCAACGCATTCCGCCTGGGCTTTGGCGGTTCGTTTTCCATCGAGAGTCCCGCACCCTACAGCAAGGAAGCCCGCGGTCTGGTCGAAGAACTTGGCATCGATGTAGCTTCCTATCCTAAATATCACGACGCGAAACTGTATCCCTCGCTGGGCTTGCATCCAAGAACCTTTTTCGATAAGGAGACGTTCGGGGCGGACAAACTGGTCATCGGGTCCGCCTCTCTAAGCGGCGGCGAAAAAGATTATGCGGGATCAGATGGCCGCGAGCTGTGGAAGCAGTTCCTCGCAGAGGCGCCCCTTGCGTCCCAGGCGAAGCTGGATTTGGATCGCTTGCATCAGGATCCAAAAGATTACATGCCCGGCCTCACCTCCAGCGAGAAGAAAGCCACGCTGGCGCGCATGAGTTACGCAACGTTCCTCAGAGAAGTAGTCAAAGTACACGAGGATGTAGTGAAGCTCTTTCAAGCGGTCCCCCATCCTTTATTCGGTGCGGGGATTGATGCGGTGGCGGCGCAGGATGCCTGGGGTTTGGATCTGCCTGGGTTCGCAGGCATGAAGCTGGATCCTGCGCCAGGCAAGGGGATGAACCGGGACGCGATTCCGAATGAAGAAGCGGAAAAGTATTTCTTTCACTTTCCCGACGGCAACGCGACCATTACACGCCTGCTGGTGCGCAAGCTGATTCCGGACGCGATTCCGGGAAACTCCGTCAACGATGTGGTGCTGGCCAAGGCAAATTATTCCAAGCTGGATTCGGCGTTATCACCTGTGAAGATCCGTTTGAACAGCATGGCAGTGCGGGTGAAGCATGTGGGAGACGCGACGGCGGCAAAGGAAGTGGAGGTGGCTTACGCGCGCGGCGGCAAGGTCTACAGCGCGCGGGCGAAGAATTGCATTCTGGCGTGCTGGCATGTGGTGATCCCTTACATATGCGAGGAGCTGCCGCAGAAGCAAAAGGATGCTCTGGGCTCGGCGCAGAAAGTCCCATTGCTTTACACGAACGTCGCTCTGCGTAATTGGACTTCTTTTCAAAAGTTAAGTACGAACGCGGTTTATGCTCCGAACGGTTATCACACCCGCGTTGCCCTCGATCTGGCAGTGAGCATTGGCGGCTACGAGTGCGCCCGCAAGCCGGAAGAGCCCGTCGTGGTTCACATGATGAGAACTCCTTGCAAACCGGGAAGGCCGGCGCGGGAGCAGCACTCCGCTGGCCGCATTGAGCTGTATAACACGACATTCGAAACTATGGAGCGGAAGATCCGTGACCAACTGGCGCGAACGCTGGGAGCGGGAGGCTTCGATTCGGCGCGCGATATTGCCGCCATCACGGTGAACCGCTGGCCCCACGGTTATGCTTACGAATACAACTCGCTCTGGGATCCGTTCTGGTTGGAAGGAGGCGAGATTCCTTGCGAAGTGGCGCGGAAGACTTTTGGGCGAATCGGGATCGCCAATGCAGATGCGGGGGCCTACGCTTACGCGGATGAGGCGATTAATCAGGCTTGGCGGGCGGTGGGGGAATTGAAGAGTTAGTGGCCAGCACCTAGTACCCAGTATCCAGTATCCTAAAAAGGCGTTGTGGCGGAAGGTTCGTGCCTTGCATGAACGGGGATTTTCCCAGGCGCAAAGGCAACCCATAGTGGTGGGTTGCAGCAATTGCACCCGCGGCGAGTCCGAGAATCATGAGTAGAAAAATTACACCCCGGCGCGTGCCGTGTTCTTGACGCGGAGCCCCTACCGCGATGAGTGCGCCAACAATTAACCCTGTGATGAGGCCGCCAATGTGGGCGGCATTGTCGATGCCGGGAATTACGGCTCCGAAGATGAGGTTGTAGACAACAAACGCGCCCAGACTGCGCAGTGTGCCTGAGAGTGCGGAGCGCGGGACCGAGAACTCCCCTAACTTAAAAGCTGCGATGAGTGCGCCGGCGAGGCCGAAGATCGCTCCCGATGCGCCAACACTCGGAACGTAAGGATGCAAGGCCGCGCTGGCGAGACTCGCTCCCACGCCGCAGATCAGGTAGATCGCTGCGTAAGTCGCGCGTCCATAGAGCGATTCACACAGCTGACCCAGATTCCACAGGCACCACATGTTGAAGGCAATGTGGAACAGGCCGCCATGTTCGAAAATATTGGTGAGCAGCCGCCACCATTCTCCCGAAAATGTAAGTGCGCCCACGTTGGCTCCCCAGTGCACGAGCGTGCCGCCAGGGAAATCCATGACCGAAGAACTTGAGAGAGCCATGCCAACGAATACGGCTGCGTTGATGCCGAAAATTATTTGCGTGAGGCCGATGCTGGATTCGCCTCGGCTGATCCAAGGCCGCCGGATGACAGGCTGCGGCGTGTCGTCGACAACCTCGCCGCGTTGTGCGGCTTCGTGCTGAACACACCACTGGCAGATCTTCTTGCCGAAGGTAAAGCCGGGAAGCTGGCGGCCACATCGAATGCAGTTTGCCATATGTTCTTAAAAGAGTATCAGCAGAGGCGGGAAAAATCTTTACCACAGCGGACACAGAGCAGCTCAGGGTACTGCTCAGGACTTCGCTCAGTGAATCGTCTTGGTTTTTCTCGACATGTAGTCCATCAGCAGGTATTGACCCAGCGTATAAGGCGTGGTGAAGTAAGCTTTCCCGCGGCACATCTCAGTTACTTTCTGGACAAATTGCACCAGGCCGTAATCTGACGCGAGCATAAATGTGTTGATGAGAACACCGGCGCGTTTGCACTTCGAGACTTCTTCCAGCGTTTGGCTGACGACGAGCGGATCGAGGCCGAAGGCGTTTTTGTAGATGCGTCCGTCTTCTAGGGTGAGGGCGGAGGGCTTGCCGTCGGTGATCATGACGATTTGCTTCATGTCTTTTTTCTGTCGTTGCAAAATCCTCTGCGCCATCCGCAGGCCCTCGCGCGTGTTGGTGTAGTACGGGCCAACCTTGACGCGAGCGAGTTGTGACAACGGAACTTCTTCGGCGGAGTCGTGGAACAGGACGAGCGAAAGCGAGTCGCCGGGATACTGCGTGCGAATCAGGTGCGAGAGCGCCATGGCAACTTTTTTCGCGGGGGTGAAACGGTCTTCGCCATAGAGGATCATCGAGTGCGAGCAGTCGAGCATTAAAACCGTGGCGCACGAGGATTGGTACTCGCACTGATGAACCTGAAGGTCGGAATATTCAATGTTGAGCGGCAGGGCGAGACCCTCGCGCTGGATGGCGCTGGAAAGAGTGGCGGTGATGTCGAGGTTGAGCGTGTCGCCGAACTCGTAGGTGCGGGAGGCGCCGCTGGCTTCGATGCCGGTGGCAAGGTCGCGAGTGTCGTGGCGTCCGAAACTGGATTTGCCCAATGAGCCGAGCAGGTTGCGCAGGGATTTGAAGCCGAGGAAGTCAAGGCTTTTGTCGGTGATTTCAAATTTGGCATTCTGCTGATTTTCGCCCGTCTGTCCCCCAACACCCGATGGGCGGGAGGGATCGTGAGGCTGGTCAATCGAAATATAGTCTTCCTGCTGCATGCGCTCGATCAGTTTCTCGATGAGTTCATCGAGTTCGCCGTCGGCCGCCATTTGCTGCAGGCGTTCACGCATGTCCTCGTCAAACTGATCGCCTTCCATCAGTGCTTGTTCGATAGCGCGGCGAAGATCATCGAGCGTTTGCTCGCCTTCGGGCATTTCGTACCACATGTCGCTCTGGAAGCCGCTTTGCAGCAGATAGTCGGAGAGTGCGCTGAGCAAGTCTTCCATGCTCATTTCGCCGGCGGGGTCGGGAACGTATTTGGAGTAGCGGATGCGCCTCATAAAAAACGTCGACTTGTTAATTAAACTGCCTTCTCTGCCGGTACGGCGGTTCTTCCTTATCGAAACTCTTCTCGCGCTGCGGTTGCGGTTCGGGTTTTTTTTCTCCGGCTTTGAAGATTCGTTCTTCGCTGCGGCCGATTCGCTTGTGGGCGTGCAGGCCTTCGAGAATGAATTCTGCCGCCGATACCTGCTGCTCGGGACCTTCTTTCTGTGATACACCGAGCGGGCCCAGTTTATCGATCAAGCCTTGAATCTCTTTCAGGTTCTCAAGCGCTTCGCTGGCGGAGACCGAATCCGACAACTGGATTTCGCCGCCCAGGTCGAACCACTGCACGATCTGTTGCACGTTAGCACCGGTGAAATATTCATCGTACGTCTTCGCGATGGCGGCTCGGATCAGTTCGCGTCCGACGTAATCCGCACCCTTCATCTCGCCCTCGTATTCGAGTTCGAGTTTGCCAGTAATAGCAGGAAGCGCGGCGTACACGTCGCTGATGCGAGGGACAACCAGCTTCTCATCGTTGCGTAAAGCTCGGCGTTCGGCGTTTGAAATCACGTTTTCCATCGCAGAAATCGGTAACCGCTGGCTGACTCCACTACGCTTGTCGATCTTTTTATCTTCGCGAGCGGCGAAGGCAATGCGCTCGATTACTTGCTGAATGTAGACAGGCAAGTGCATGGCGTGGCCGTTGCGGCGAGTCCAGGCTTCCTGCGCGGTGATGGCGATGCCCTCATCCACCGTTGCAGGATAGTGCGTGCGGATCTCGGAACCAATGCGGTCCTTAAGCGGCGTGATGATTTTTCCGCGAGCGGTGTAGTCTTCTGGATTCGCACTGAAGACAATCGCGACATCGAGCGCCAGTCGAATGGGGTATCCCTTAATCTGCACGTCGCCTTCCTGCATGATGTTGAAGAGGCCCACTTGAATTTTTCCGGCGAGATCGGGCAGTTCGTTGATGGCGAAGATGCCGCGATTGGCGCGCGGAAGCAGACCGTAATGAACCGTGAGTTCGCTGGAGAGTTCGTGACCGCCGCGGGCTGCTTTGATGGGATCGATGTCGCCGATGAGGTCGGCAATAGTTACATCTGGCGTGGCCAATTTTTCCACGTAGCGGTCGTCGGGAGTGATGTAGGCGACAGGAGCGCTATCGCCAAGGCGCGCAACTTCTTCGCGGCAACGGCGGCAAATGGGAGCGTAAGGATTGTCGCGGATCTCGCAGCCCGCAAGGTAGGGCATGTGAGGATCTAACAACGTTGTCAACGCCCGCAGGATGCGGCTTTTGGCTTGGCCGCGCAGGCCGAGCAGAATAAAATTGTGGCGTGAGAGAACGGCATTTACGATTTGTGGAACCACCGTATCGTCATAACCAACGATGCCGGGAAAGATGCTGGCATCATCGTGCTGGCGCAGGTGCGCGATGAGGTTGTCACGGAGCTCGTCTTTCACGCGGCGAGTGCGCAAGCGCTCTTCAGAAAAGGGACTGCGGCGCAATTCGCCCAGCGTGCGAGGAAGACTCATGAAGGGGACCTCCAAATACTTTTCTGGATTATACGCGGGATGAAGAAGCGTCGTCGGTCATCCGTCATTGGTCGGGAGACATCTGAGGCGCCGTTTGATTGATCGCTAGCAACGATGGCCGACGACCGATGACACACTTCTAGTGCACGTGACCGTTACCGCCGGCCTTTTCGCGCGCGGTAGCGGCATTGCGCAGTTTGGGGATGAGGATCTCGAGATAGCTGATGAGCAGAGGCAGTCGTTCCGACTCGGAGCGCAGGGCGAGAAGCTTCTGTTTGAAATCGAGATCGAGGGGTAGCGAGCCCGCGAGATAAAAGGAAAGCGAGGCAGTGTCGGCGGCTGAAATATCCTGTCGAGCGCCCGCGAGCGCCAGCAAGTCGGCGTGGAGTTGTACCGCGCGGGCAGTATCTGAGGCCGGAGGTTTGCCGGGTTCGTCATCGATCATAAGAACTTCGGCCTGGAGGAAGGAACGCTCCTGGTTGATGCGCACGACTTCGAATCGCCGACGGCCTTCGGTAACAAGGTCGAGGCGGCCGTCGGGATATTCCTTTACGACAGTGATGATTTCGGCGGTGCATCCTACGTCGGCGAGACCCTGCTCGAGCGCGCGTACGACGCCGAAAGTACGATCCTGAGCGCGGCACTCCGCAATCATTTCTTTGTAGCGTGGCTCGAAGATGTGGAGAGGCAGTGGAGTGCCGGGGAAGAGGACGACATCGAGCGGAAAGAGGGGGATAAGGACGTCCAAGAAATCTCCGGTAAGAGTGCGGGATCGGTGCGAACCGTGCTCTGTTCCAGATTGTACCCCAGCGCTTGACTTAATAAGTTGCGAGGAATAAAAGCGCGCTATGGAACTTTCAGGAAAGGTTGTGGTGGTTACGGGCGCTTCCATGGGAATAGGTGAGGCCATCGCCAAGATTTTCGCCGATCATGGCGCGAGCGTAGTGATGTTGTCGCGGGATGCGGTACGGGTGGAAGCTGCGCGAGCGCGCATAGGACATGGCGAGCGAACGCTGGCGATGGCTTGCAATGTTAGGCATCGGGAGGACATCGACCGAGTGATCGGGCTGACGCTGCATCATTTCCAAAGAATCGATGTCTGGGTGAACAACGCGGGGCATGGGCTTTTCGATTCGGTGGCGCAGGTGGAGATGTCGGCGTGCCGGGAAATATTCGATACGAATTTCTTTGGTGCGGTGATGGCGATGCAGGCGGCGATTCCGGTGATGCGGCGGCAAGGTGGAGGATCGATCATCAACATATCGAGTGTGGCCGGCCATATTCCCTTGCCGTTTCATGCAGCTTATAGCGCGACCAAGTTTGCGCTCAATGCCATGGGTAAGGCGGCGGCAGTGGAAATGAAGAAGGAAGGAGTTCACGTGCTGACTGTTTGCCCGGGATATGTGAGGACGGACTTCAGCAAGAACGCAGCGCGGGGAAATGAATTAAAGCGGGTGCGTCCAGCGTCGGTGCGAGGGATTACTGCGGAGCGTGTGGCTCGCGCCACTCTACGGGGATACTTGAAAAAGAAGAGGGAAGTGATTGTGCCATGGACTATGTATGTGCCGCAGAAGATTTATCAGATTTTTCCGGGAGTGGTGGAGTGGGGTATGGGGAAGATGGCGGGATAACGATCAAAGGGAATCTTCAACAGAGATTGACAGGTAAAGCGTATTATCCCAACTCTGCGAGCATGGCTTCCATCTCGCCTTGAGCGTGCAGGTTGCCGGTGCGCCGTGCGGAGGCGATGCCGTCAGCAAGCATGGCTTTAGCGTCGGCAATTCGGTCGGCGCGGGCCAGCGTTTGAGCGGCCATAAAGTAGCCGGGAGTGTAGTCAGGGCTGGCCCTCAGCAGGATGGAAAACTCTGCGAGCGAACGATCGAGATCACCTTGCTTCGAATATTCCATCGCCAGGCCGTAACGGGCGAACGTATCGTTAGGATTCTGGGTGAGCACGTCGTTGAGGGCGGCGATGCGGTCCATAAGGCAGTGGTTATTGGCCAGCAACCAGTGGCCAGCTATGAGTGAGATTACTACATATTCCAAACCGGTTGCGTGTTCAACTGGATTGCGTTTGCCCGGGTGAGTAGAATGGGCAGTCGTTAACATTTGATTTATGTTTGGGAGCGTGTTCGTGGCTTGTCCGTTTTTTCTGCCGATGGAGAAGTTAGAGAACGGGAACTGGGCGCATGCAGCGCGCTTGCCCCTGGGATGCGGCTGGAGCGGACAGTGCATGGCGCCGGGGCACGAGGGTGTGGTTCCCCTGCAAGAGGAGCTGCGGGAATTGTGCAATCTTGGCTACGCAGAGAGTTGCACACGCTTGCCGAAGGAACGGGCTTGGGATTCAGTCCGCTTTGGAGCAAGAACTGCCCTTGACGGCGACTGCGTTCAAGTTCGCTATGTTTGCGAGCGCGGACATCTTCCGGTGGAAAACGGCATACTGGACTTTGTTGCTGCTGAATCGCGATGGCGAGAGTTGCATCCCAACAGCTGCGTGCAGCGGATGGCCGAGTGCTTTCTGGAATCGTACCTGGAAAGAAGAAAGCGGCCGCAAGTGATGGTAGCTGCGAGTTAGGGCCGAAGGGCAAAAGGACCACAATGAACGAAGAGATGCTGATGCCGCGGCCGGTGCGCGATTCGCAATCGGAGATGGCGGAAATTGTTCTGCCGAATGACGCGAATCCGCTGGGCGCACTGTTGGGCGGCCGCTTGATGCACTGGATCGATCTGGCCGGGGCGATGGCGGCTCACCGGCATTCGCGCAGTTACGCGGTAACTGCCTCAGTAGATCATATCGATTTTCTGGTGCCGGTAAGGGTAGGCGATCTGGTGATTCTGCGGTCGTCGGTGAACCGCGTGTTTCAGACTTCGATGGAAGTGGGGGTAAAAGTGTTCGTGGAGAATTATATCGCCGACACGTCGCAACATGTGGCATCGGCGCATCTCACCTTCGTGGCGGTGGACATTCAGAGGAACCGATGTAGAGTTGCGCCGGTAATTCCTGAGACCGAAGAGCAGCAACGCCGCTACGACGATGCCGGACGGCGGCGCGAAATCCGGCGGTCGGAACTGGAACGCCGCAGGAAGGCGAAACGGTAGTGAGAAAGAAATCTACCGTTGATTCCTGCAATTGCGTGATCCCGCAGTGCGCCGGGAAGGGCCGCCTTCGGGCACAGAGCCGACTTCGCTCCTGTCACTGCCCTGTATAATCTAAGTGTTTGACCCATCCTGACTTTATCTTTGGAGTGTGATCCCTTGAACGCACATATGCCGTCTCATCCCGGGCAAGCCGCACCGGGGCCGCAACCATTGCCCGGAGTGGATGCCATCATTGCCGTGGGCTCGGGCAAGGGCGGCGTGGGCAAAACCACGCTCTCGGTGAACCTGGCCGTGGCGCTGGCAAAGATGGGACACAAAGTCGGTTTGCTCGACGCCGACGTATACGGACCCAATGTGCCGCTGATGCTGGGTGTGAGCGGGCAGCCGAAAATGGTGGGTGAAAACCGCATCGAGCCGCTGGAGGCCTTTGGGCTGAAGGTAATTTCCGTAGGATTTCTCAATCCTGGCGACAAGCCGATTATCTGGCGCGGTCCCATGCTGCACCAGATCGTGAAGCAGTTTCTGGGACTCGTGGAGTGGGGACATCTCGATTACATGGTGGTTGACCTGCCGCCGGGTACCGGCGACATTGCGTTGTCGTTGGTGCAGTCTGTACCGCTGACGGGCGCGGTTGTGGTTTCGACTCCCTCCGATGTTTCGTTGCAAGACGCGCGGAAAGCCATCGAAATGTTCCGGCAGATGAAGGTGGATCTGGTGGGAGTGGTCGAGAACATGAGCTTCTTCACTTGCCCGCACTGCAATCATGAGATCGATATTTTCTCGCGAGGCGGGGCGGAAAAGATGGCAACACAGTTCGGCGTCTCGTTTCTCGGGAGCATTGAACTTGATCCAGAAGTGCGCAAGTCCGGCGACGGCGGAAAACCGATCGTGCTGGAAGGCGAGAACTCGCCGCATGCCAAGTCGATCTACGAGTTTGCGCGAAACGTGGTGGCGCGCGTCGGAGAGATTAAGGCGGGCGAATCGGCTAGCGTGATTCAGATTCAGTAGGCGACGGCGTTACTCGGGAAAGCCCGCAATCATTGCTCGCGTCTGTGCTGAAACGCCTTCGCAGCTTCTATCTTTGTCTTCGTCAGACCATCCAAAAAGAGGCGGATGGTCGGGACTACCTTTCACTGGTCCCCATATCACTCGTCCGGAAGTGTTGACATATCCAAACCTGCCATCAGCGGTCCAAAAGCGAGAAACGTCTGACGGTGCAATAAATAAGCCAGACTCTTCATCTCCGGTCAGAAATCCTGGTGCATTGTCGAATTGCAGCGAAAACGCGAAGTCGCCGTTCTTATTAATAAATCCGGTGTGTTTGCCGAGTTTCACGGGGGCCAGGCCGCTGGAGAATTGCCCAGCACGATCAAACTCGAGAGGGATGATCACCTTGCCATCGCGGTTTACGTATCCCCAAACGTTCCCCTTTTCTACTGCAGCCAGACCCTCAGAGAACGCCATCACTCCGTCATACACCAACGGGATGGCGATCTTGCCGAGAAGGTCTAGGTATCCAGATTTTTCCTTGCGGGTAGCGGGCACTCGCCCCTCCGCCACTAGTTCTGTGACATTGAATCCCGAAGCCAGCACCTTGCCAGAAGTATCGATAAGCACGTCACCCGCGTCCGATTCGACCGCTGAAACACCCTCTCGAAAGTAATAAGCCGCCTTAAACTTTGGAGAAATGACTAGGTGCCCGGACGTATCGATGAAGCCCCATTTCTCGCCGTCGCGGACGGCCGCGAGCCCTTCCGAAAAAGGAAGCACTTCATCAAAGATTGGCGCGATTCGGAACTGCCCAGAAGCGTCAATGAATCCGGATTTTTCGCCGGCTTCTCGAGGCTTTAGTTGTCCGTCAATTGCGGTTCGGAACGGAAGCAAATTCCCTGATGTGTCAACCGAGACGGCGCGACCACAAACGTAGGCGGTTGCCAAGCCATGCCAGAAATCGTCAGCCCATATGAACTGCGGTCGAATGACAACCTTACCCTCGTGGTCGATATAGCCGTACTTCCCCTTTTGCACAATCAGGAGTGGTTCATTCCGATTCTGCGCAGCGCAGCATGCGGAAAAACAAAGGGCAAGAATGATTCCATATCGCATGGCTGTCGAGGGAACTCTATGGCAATGGCTGAAATTGTAAACTGAATCGAGAGACTGTTCTAGCTACTTCTTTCGCGCGATAGCCGCCAAATCGGATTCGCTTCCCGGTGTTTCAGGATCAAGTCCGCCATCATCTCCCCGAGCGCCGGCCCATGCTTGAAACCGTGCCCCGACCCGCCACCTAGGAGCCAGACGTTCTCCATCCGGGGATGGCGATCGACAACGAAATGACTATCGGCAGTCTGCTCATACTGGCAGACGCGAGTCTCAACCAACGGCGCGTCTTTCAGCGCGGGAAAACGAAGCGCTATATATTCGCGAACACGTTTGAGCGTTGCTGAACTTACGACTCGCTCGCCTTCAGTAGGATCGAAGTCGCCGCCGCGGGTATCATCGGCCACCTTAAAGCCGCGGCGGTCGCTGCCCGGAATCCCATAAAAGAATCGGTTTCCGTGATCGCCCCACACGGGAAGATGCGCGTCTGTGAAGCGCGAATCTCCGGCCGGCGGACCGAAGAAGAAAATATCCTGTTTGGTTGGCCGAATTACGTCACCCAAAGTTTCAGGGAACAGTTTCCCCATCCAGGGGCCACAGGCGAAGACATAGTGATCCGCTTTGAGTCTCGATCCGTCGGAGAGCCTCAAGCTTCGCAAAGGCGCGTTTTCCAGCCCCTCGGGTAAAACCGCGAGCTGCTGATATTTGCCGCCCCCCGCGACGAATGCATCGGCCACCGCCTGGCAACTGGCGCGGGCGTCGAGATATCCGCATTCCGGTTCAAAAATTCCCCAGCGCACGTCAGAAAAATTGACTTGCGGCCAGCGCTTCTTCATCTCCCGGTTGGAGAGTTCCTGGAACTTGATTCCGGCTTTGCGAAGCATGGGAAGCGAGCCGCGTTCGAAGGATTCGTCGCGGCTGCTGGCCATCCACAGAACTCCGGTGCGATGCAGAAACTGCCGCTTCCAGCGGCGTTCGTACTTCGTCCACAGCTTAAGGGCGCGGGCGGCCAATTCAGTGTAGGGCTGATCAGGACCGTAGGTGCCGCGCATGATGCGGGTTTCGCCTCCTGAAGAGGCGCGCGAATTGCCCGGACCCCAGGCATCCAGCAAGGTGACGAGGGCTCCGCGTTCCAGAAGATGCAGGGCGGTCCAGCCGCCGAAGGCTCCGGCTCCAATTACCGCGATGTGACGTTTGGATCTCATCTTGAATGATCGCGCTACGTGCGAGTTGAGGATACGCGGGGTTAGCGCGACAGGGAAGATGTGGACGGAGGTTCAGGCCGTCCTGTGAATCAGATACGCGAGCGGCGTCCTTGACAGGAAGTTAGAGCGTTCCTAAAATCCAAGCAGTGCGCGGTATGCGTCCTTAGGCTAAGTTTCTGCATCTAAAATACTTAGCCAGAAGTATGAATCTGGCTGGAACCTGAGTGGTTCTTATCCTACGAAATGCCATCTGATCCCAATATCGGCAAGCGGGAACGCGAAGTTCTGACCGCAATTGTGGAGACCTTTATCTCTACGGGCGAGCCTGTTGGTTCGCGCACGCTGGCGCGCTCCAGCCGCGAGGGCTTAAGCCCCGCGACTATTCGCAATGTGATGGCCGACTTGTCCGAAGCCGGATTTCTGGAACAGACGCATTCTTCCTCGGGCCGCATTCCCACAACGGATGCGTACCGGTATTACGTGGAGCAGATGAGCGGTACTGCCAAGCTGGCGCCGCAGGAAGAAAGCATGATTTCCGACTCGCTGGCGGGCATCAGCGATGTGCAGGAATTCATGGAGCGGACATCACATGTGCTGTCGCTCATTTCACGCAACGTGGGCGTAACCGTGGCCACCAGCGGCGCGAAGAATGCCCTCGAACATGTTTACTTCTCGCGACTGGGAGATCAGAAAGTCCTGGCGGTTTTGGTAACGCGTTCGGGTCTCGTGCGCGACCGGGTGTTGCGGCTCGACCTACCCCAGGCGCAACTCGACCTGGCCGCGCGTTACATCAACGAAAACTTCCGTGGCTGGACCATGGAAGCGATGCGCACCGAGCTTTCCCGCCGCATCGAGCAGGAACGCAGCGAGTACGACCGGCTGATGCATTCCATTGAGCAACTCTACAAGCAAGGCGCGCTTGCCGGTGAAACCGGCACGCAGGTCGTGTTCGTGGATGGGGCAGCAAATCTGGTGACAGGCCAGGAAGATCGCAAACGTCTGCACGAGATCATGAAGACGCTGGAGGAGAAGGAAAAGGTCGCGCAACTCCTCGGAGCCTATCTCGACGTGAAGCAGGAGGCGGTGAGAGTCGTGATTGGGCTGGACGCTGAGCTTCCCTCCATGCAGAACTTTGTGCTGATCGGAGCGCCCGCGCGTTCGGGAAGCGATATGTTTGGGTCGCTGGCGGTCATCGGACCTACAAGAATGGATTACCAGCACACGATGACTGCGGTTTCGTACATCGCGCGGCTCTTCGACAAAATATTGAATGAATCGGAGTAATAAGAGTTGCTCATGAGCAAAGGCAACGGCAAGACAGAAGGAAAGAATGCGGGTTTGGACCTGGAGCACGAATTACCCGCGGGCGACGGCAATGATGTCGCAATGGCAGAAGCGTCAGGTGAATCGTCTGCTGCGGAATCGGAGTTGCAGAAGTTGAAGAGCGAACGCGACTCGCTTCTCGACCGTCTCGCCCGTCAGCAGGCAGAGTTTGAAAATGCACGCCGCCGGGCCAGCAAAGAGCAGCAGGATTTTCGCGACTACGCTTTGGCCGATTCCATCAAATCCCTTTTGCCCGTCGTCGACAGCCTGGAGCGCGCACTGCAGGTGAAATCGGATGCAGCCGAGTTGCGCAGCGGAGTCGAGTTGATCCACAAGCAACTGCTGGATGCCCTGGCCAAGCTTTCGGTGAATCCGATCGAGGCAAAGGGTGAAGCCTTTGATCCGCGATATCACGAGGCCATCGAAATGGTCGAGACTGACAAAGTGCCCGACCATCAGGTGACGGACGAACTGCAGCGCGGCTACAAGTTTAAGGATCGGCTGTTGCGGCCTGCGATGGTGAAGGTCGCTCACAATCCGCAAAAGTAAGGCGAGAGTAACTTTCCTTCCAGGCGCTGATTCTGAGTTCTCATAACGAAAGGTACTTATTCTGGCCACAAACGCAAAACGCGATTATTACGAAGTGTTGTCGGTTTCCCGGACGGCGACCGAGGTTGAACTGAAGAGCGCTTACCGGAAGCTCGCCATGCAATACCATCCCGACCGGAATCCGAATAATCCGGATGCGGAAGAACGCTTCAAGGAAGTTACCGAGGCATACACCGTGCTGGCGGATTCCGAGAAGCGCAGTCTCTACGACCGCTTCGGTCATGCAGGAGTTGGCAGTGCGGCGAGTGGAGGCTCCGGCTTCGACGGCGCGGGTTTCCAGGACATCAGTGAAATCTTCGGCGAGTTCTTCGGCTTCGGCGACGTGCTCGGCGGCTCTGGGCGACGCCGCAGCCGGGTTCAGCGCGGCGCCGATCTGCGCGAGGACCTGACTCTCGAGTTCGAAGAAGCCGCTTTCGGCGTAGAAAAGAGCGTGACGGTCCGCCGCCACGAAGCCTGCGAAGATTGCCACGGTTCTGGAGCGGCCCCCGGCAAGGGCCCCACCACTTGCCGTGCATGCAACGGTCGGGGACAGGTTCGGTATCAACAAGGCTTCTTCAGCATCGCGCGAACTTGTCCCACCTGCCAGGGCACAGGCAACGTAATTACCAATCCCTGCCCGAAGTGCAAAGGCGAAGGTCGGCTTCTGCGGCACCGCTCCGTGGACGCGAAGATTCCTGCCGGCGTGGAAGACGGTACGCGCATTCGCTTTACTGGAGGTGGAGAAGCCGGACCATTCGGCGGCCCAGTCGGCGATCTGTACGTCGTTCTGCATGTGAAGGAACATCCTTTTTTCGAAAGGGAAGGGAACGACCTGCACTGCACGGTGCCGTTGTCGGTGACGCAAGCCGCGATGGGCACGGAAATCAAGGTTCCCACGCTCGAGGGCGAACACGCTCTCAAGATTCCCGAGGGGACGCAGCCCGGTACGAGGTTTCGCATCCGCAACAAGGGTGTACCCGTGCTAAACGGACACGGCAAGGGCGATCTCTACGTGGATGTGCGCGTCCAAATTCCCTCCAAGCTGAGCAAGCGCCAGAAAGAACTGCTCCAGGAATTGGAGACGACCGCTAAGGTGGATAATCAGCCAATGATGCGGACGCTGCTGGGTAAAGTCAAAGATATGTTTGATTAAACAGTCGCCAGGTTCGTCACTGATTACTGGCCACTCCACTAATGCGCCGCCGCTTCATCGCCGACGAAGTCTCGGGTGACCATGCCGCTCTTCTGGGAGAACACGCGGATCATCTGATACGCGTGTTGCGCGTCCGCGTCGGGCAGGAGTTCGATATTGTCACCGGCGAAGCAGTACGGCGCGGACAGATTAGATCGCTCACCAGCGATCGCGTCGAATTTGAATTGAGCGAAGAGATTGCCGCCGGCGCCGCGGTCGAGATCACCCTCGTTCTTTCAGTCTTCAAATTCGACCGGATGGAGTGGGCGATTGAGAAGTGTACGGAACTAGGAGTTGCCCGGATTGTGCCGCTGATCGCGAGGCGCACGGACTCACACCTCGCTACCGCCTCTGCAAAACGGGCAGAGCGTTGGCGGCGGATCGCACGGCAGGCTGCGGAGCAATCGCGGCGCTCCGCGCCGCCGCAGATTGACGACCCTATCAAGCTGTCGCAAGCTGCAAGCCTGAAAGCGGCTCTGCGGATCGTCCTGGCCGAATCGGAAGAGCAAACTCTCCTGCGCGACGTTGTGAAAGCCGAAGTAGCCGAAGTTTTGCTGGCAGTGGGGCCCGAAGGTGGTTGGACACCGGATGAACTGCAATCCTTTCAGCAGGCCAGATGGATTTCGGCCTCGTTAGGGAATACGATCCTCCGCGCCGAAACTGCGGCCATCGCTGCCACCGCGGTTGTGGCGTCTGTTTTGACCTCACTCTGATTTTCTGTGTTGTTGTGATACCCGCCCTCGTTTCCTGCGCCTCTCTTTGCGGTGGTATTCTGAGGCGCAATGGCTGCCTCCAAAGCACAATCGAATTCCGCGCCGTTCGTTCCCGACGAGCAACAGCGCAAAGCGATTGAGCATGTCCACGGACCCATGCTGGTAATCGCGGGTGCGGGCACGGGCAAGACTTCCGTCCTGATCCGCCGCATCGCGCGCCTCGTCGAGCAGGGACACGCGCAGCCGGAAGAGATCCTTGCCCTTACCTACACCGTGGCGGCCGCTACCGAGATGCGTGATCGTGTGCACACGCTTCTGGGCAAACCGATTCGTTCGTTGACGTTTCACGATTACTGCCTCGATCTTCTGAAACTCCACGGACAAAACTTCGGTGTCCTCGACGACAAAGATCTTTGGATTTACCTGCGCAAGCGAATCCACGAACTTCATTTGCAGCATTACGTTCGGGCGGCAAACGTGGCCCAGTTTCTCAATGATTTGCTGGGTTTCTTGTGCCGCTGCCACGACGAACTGGTCACGCCGGAAAAGTATGCGGAGTACGTTGCACGCCTGGAGCGCGGAGAATCGCAGGTTCCGCGGGTCGCCAAATCCAAGCAGCAGTTGAGCGACGCCGAGGTTATCGCTCGCTGCCAGGAAATCGCGCGTGTTTACGCCACGGCGGAACGCTGGCTGCGGGAGGAAAATCTGGGGACGTTCTCCCACATGATCACGCGGGCCCACGCGATGCTGGCAGGCGATGCCACCGTGCTGGCTGCAGAGCGGGCGCGCACCCGCTTTGTTCTGGTTGACGAATTTCAGGACGCCAACTTCGCCCAAATTCAAATATTGGCCTTGCTCGGAGGAGCCGAAGGCAACGTCTTCAGCGTAGGAGATCCGGATCAGGCCATTTACCGTTTCCGCGGAGCCTCCAGCGCGGCCTTTCATTTGTTCCGCCGGCATTTTCCGGAGAGCAAGCTGGCCGTGCTCGGTAGGAACCGGCGCTCGACCACTCCCATTTTGCAGTGCGCCTTTGCCGTTGTGGATAAGAACCCTCCAGTGTTTGGACCGGGCGATCGCAGCGACCTTGCCTACCGAAGGGCGCCTCTGCAGTCGGCGAGGGAAGAAGACGCGCGAACGAACGGAAAAATCTTGCCCACCTTCCCCGTGGAAGCTGTTTCTTTTGGAGGCAAGGATGCCGAGGCGCCAGATGTGGTCAGCATCATCGAAGAGACTCGCCGCCGCACGCGTTGTAAGTGGAAAGACTTTGGTGTCTTATACCGCTCGCATACTCATCGAGATGACGTCGTACAGCGGCTGGCCGAGCGCGAGATCCCGTTCTCCATTGAGAACATGGATATAAGCGACACGCCTGAAGTGCGCGATTTGTTTGCTTGCGTTGCCGTCGTGGTTGACCTGAGTTCCGACGCCAATCTTTTTCGTGTGGCGGCATTGCCCCAGTTCGATGTAGACCCCTATCAGCTTCGCGCGGCGTTGCGTGCCATCGCGAAGGACTCGCGGGATGGCGTGGTAACTCCACTATCAACGGTATTGGAGGGTATCGCCGGTGGCCGTGCGGTGTTGGACGCGGTCCGCCAGGCTCGCGATGAAGTTACCCGTAAGCAGACCAAAACACAAGCTGCGATGCAATCGATCGCGAAGCAATTCGGCCTCAACCTCAATTCGGCAATCCTGCAAGCCGCTCTGAAATTTGCCGCCGAGTGGGAGAAGAAACCGAAGACCGAGACCGAAGAACTTGGCGAATGGATCGAGTACTTGAACTATTTTCGAGAAGCCGGTGGCGTGATTCCGCTGGCCTCAAATGAAGACGACGATGCCGTACGACTGATGACGGCGCACGGAGTCAAAGGATTGGAATTTTCCCATGTCTTTATCGTGCGAGCAACCAGTCCGTCGTTTCCGTCCAGCTACCGCGAGACATTGGTCGAGTTCCCGCGAGAGTTACGCGATCCCGACTCCGCCGCCGCGGGAGATGACAAAACGCTGAACGACCAGGAAGAACGCCGTCTCTTTTACGTCGCCATGACTCGCGCCAAGAATTCGCTCCACATCTACGGCAAGCAGGGAATCGGACACGACAAAAGACCACCCGGCTTCATGCGCGAACTGCTGAGCAACGCCGGATTGCAAACCTGGCTTCGGTCGCGATCAGCTCTTCCTTCGCAGCCCGACTTGATCGAGATCGCCGCCGCCGCGGACCCTGCCTATCCCGAGAGTTCGCATCTTCCGGCGTGGCTCGAACTTCCCGCTATCGAAGGTCTCGGTGCAAGCTTGAGCGCCACGGCGGTGGAAACTTATGAGAATTGTCCTCTGCAGTTCAAGTTCGAACGCGAGTGGAAGTTGTCACGGCAGGTCCATGCTGCCATGCAATATGGCGCGGCGATGCACAGAGTGCTTCTCACCTACTATGATTCCGTCCGCCTGGGCCGTACCAAGAGTGAAGAGGAGTTGCTGAAACTGTTCCAGGACGATCATGGGATGTCTGTGATACAGGACGAATATCAGCGCGGGTTGTACCTGAATCAAGGCTTGCAGCAGTTAAAAGACTTTCTGGCCTCGACCCGCTCCGATGCTGCCCCCGAAGTTTTGCACACCGAAGAATGGTTCGACGTACAGATTGCCGGAACGAAGGTTGCCGGCCGCATCGACCGCATTGACCGGGCGCCTGACGGCAGCGTGAACATTGTCGACTATAAGACAGGCAAAGCGCGCTCGCAAGAGGACGCGGACGAGAGCCTTCAGCTTTCCATCTACGCCATGGCCGCCAGCCAGAAGTGGGGATACCACGTGGGAACGTTGATGTTTCACAATCTGGAGGGCAACGTTCCCGTTATATCGAAGCGTACGGAATTTCAATTGGAGGAAGCGCGGGAGCGAGTGCGGAACGTGGCGCGCGGCATTGCTGCCGGCAACTTCAAACCCAAGCCTGACTTCTACTGCAATTTCTGCGCCTTTCGCGGTTTGTGCCCGGCAAAGGAAAAGCAGGTTCCAAATCTTGCTTCGAGCCAGGGAAACAAGCAATTGGATTAAACAAACCGATACGCGATAAGACTTCAGAGCAAAAACTTAGGGGACGCTTTTGGGCGTCCCCTTTTTACTTCGTACTGACTTGCTTAATGCTTCTTTTTCTTCTTTGCCTTTTTCTTGGTTGCCATTGTTTTCTATTCTCCCTTTCCATTGTTCATGGAAAAATCTGCAACGATCATTTGTTGCAACTACATGAAGTATTCAGTGATTGAAAAATGAAGTCAAGAAAAAAATGCACGTCATACGGCGTGCGATGCTGTACCAAAGTCACCGGAAGGAGAGAGTGAGCGATAAGAATTTCAACTTCGTTGTCATGCAACTCAATCTTGCTTGGTGTGAAGAAAGACGAAGCGCAATTCGCACACGGCGCTGACGTATTCGGAATGTCTCGGTTTTTCCATCGGTCGTCGTCGTATGCGCTCGGGATCCCCGGTCGTTTTCAATCTTTTTCACCTCCGCCGCATCTATAATAAGGGTTGCGAAATCTTCGCGGGAGCATGATCAATGGCGGCTTTCGATGATGTGGTCATCATTTCCGGTTGTCGTACGGCGGTAGGAAAATTTCAGGGCAGCCTCGCTGATTTGAGTGCCCCGCAGCTCGGAGCCATAGTCGTGCGCGAGGCAGTGAAGCGCGCTGGATTGAACGCCGATCAGATCGACGAATGCATCATGGGCAACGTGTTGCCCGCGGGCCTGGGACAAAATCCAGCGCGGCAGGCGGCAATCTTTGGCGGATTGTCTCCCGCGACAGGTGCCATGACAATCAACAAAGTTTGTGGCTCAGGATTGAAAGCAGTGGCTCTTGCGGCACAAGCCGTGCAAACCGGAAACAGTTCCATCGTTGTTGCCGGAGGCATGGAATCGATGACCAACGCTCCTTACCTGCTGCCGCAGGCACGCAAGGGATATCGCCTGGGCAACGGCAAGGTAATCGATTCCATGGTGCACGACGGCCTTTGGGATATTTACAACGACTACCACATGGGCATCACCGGCGAGAATGTTGCCGAAAAATATGGCATCACCCGCGAAGAGCAGGATGAGTTTGCGGTGAACTCACATCGCAAAGCGATTGCGGCATGGAAGGAATGCCGCTTCAAATCCCAGATCGTGCCGGTCGAGATGCCCGCGAAAAAGAAAGGCGAGCCCCCCGTCCTGTTTGAGAAAGACGAGTCGCCGCGCGAAGATACGACGATTGAAACTCTGCGCTCGTTGAAGCCCGCCTTCAAGAAAGATGGTACCGTCACCGCCGGCAATGCTCCCGGAGTAAATGACGGCGCAGCTGCAGTGGTGGTGACCAGCGCCCAGCGCGCCAAAGAACTAGGTGCCCATCCGATCGTCCGAATCGTGGCCCAAGCCACCAGCGGCGTTGAACCCAAATGGGTCATGATGGCCCCAGTCGACGCCGTGAAGAAGATATGGGAGAAGACCGGCTGGAAAAAAGACGAGGTCGATCTGTACGAACTCAACGAAGCCTTCTCCGTGCAAGCGCTGGGGGTAATGCGCGAACTTGGACTTGATCCCAATCGGGTAAACGTGAATGGCGGCGCTGTCGCCATCGGGCATCCTATCGGAGCCAGCGGCGCCCGTGTCCTGGTGACCTTGATCTACGAGATGACACGGCGCAACACCAAACGTGGAATCGCAGCACTCTGTCTCGGTGGAGGCAATGCTGTGGCAATGGCGGTGGAGCGAGTCTAAGTAAGATGAGTCTAAATAAGAAAAGAGACTAGCTAAGCGCTCGCGCCTGCAGGCGCGGCCTTGTGCAGCGTAACCGTGAACACGGCACCGCCTCCGGGAGCGTTTGCCGCTTCCAGCGTGCCATTGTGTTCCTTCATCACCGCCTTGCAGATGCTCAGGCCGAGCCCGGTTCCCCGTCCCGGCCGCTTCGTCGTGTAAAAAGGATCGAAGATGCTGCCCACGATATCTGCTGGAATTCCCGGCCCGTCATCTTGAAAGCTGGCCCAAACCGAATCCTCCGAAGTTCCCAGGCGAATACGTAGCGTGCCGCGCTCGCGTGCTTCGCGAATGGCCTGCTCGGCATTCAGAATTAAATTGAGAAACACCTGCATCAGCTGGTGCGGATCTCCCTGCACGCGAGGCAGACTTGGTTCGGGCAGAAAATCCACCGTGATGCTGTTCTTTCGGAGCGAGTAGGCATGCAGATTCAGTGTGCGTTCCACGATCTCTCCCAGACTGACGGGAGTTTTCCCCGGCGATGGTGGCCTGGAGAAATACGTCAAGTTGTGAACGATCTCGGCCGCACGCCGCGCCTGTTGTTGCAGGATTCCGATCTGTTTGCGCGCTGCATCGGTGGTCTGGCTGTCCTGTAGAAGCTCGCTCACCCCTAGAATGCTGGTCAACGGATTATTCAGTTCATGGGCAACGCCGCCGATCATGGCTCCCATGGCCGCCAGCCGCTCGCTTTGCACGATCTGCTGTTCCAGCTTTCTTTCCGTGGTAATGTCGCGCACCGAAATGATGACCCCACCCAGCTTGGCGTCCGCATCGAAAAATTGGCTGGCTGAGGCCCGCATGGTTCGCCAACTGCCATCGCGATGGCGCGCACTGTATTCCGCCGTTTCGAAACCGTGAGTGCCTGAGACCACGTCGTGGTACAGCGCAGCCAGCTCCGGCGAATGGTCCTCGGTTTCTGAAATCTTCTTGCCCAGCAGTTCCTCCGGCTGATATCCCAGCAGGTCGCGTACGCGTGAATTTGCAAAGGTGTATTGCTCCTGAAGATCGACCACCAGAATCAGGTCCGGGAAACTCTCCAGCAAGCGCCGCCGGAATTCCTCCTGCTGTAGCAATTGCCGCTCCAGCTTCCGCCGTTCCGTGACGTCGACCAGCGTCCCTTGATAGCGAATCAGATTGCCCCCGGCATCCCAAACGGCGCGTGAGGATTCCAGAAACACCGCCGGCGTTCCATCCCTTTTCCGCAGCGCGATCTCTCTCGCGCGTACGCCGCCACGATCGTCAGGCGCCCGCCCCAGTATGGGCGGTTGTGCAGGATCAACATTCAACTTGCCAGGGTCGAGCGCCAGCAATTCATCTTTCGTCGCGTAGCCCAGAATGCTTACCAGCGCTGGGTTGGCATCGAGCAGCCTGCCTTCTGGCGTGCTGAAATACGCGCCTTCTTGCAGAGTCTCGAAAAGTTCTGTGAATCGTAACTCCTTCTCGTGCTGCCCGGTCACGTTCCGTCCCAGAACGCTTGCCCCCACCACCTCGCCACTCTTCACGATCGCATTGAGAACGCAGTCAAAATAAAGCGGCCGGGGATTATTCCTGAGACGCACGCACACTGTTCCGGTCCAGTGCCTTTTTTCCAGAAAGCGGGCGAGCCCGGCTTCCACTTTGTCGCGGCCCGGATCCTCGACGAAATCAAAGAACTTCTTTCCCACGATCTCGGTGAAAGGCAGGCCTACAAGGTCGCTGATGCTCTTGTTAACGGTTCGTATCGTGCCATCCAGCGATGCCGCGCAAGCCGCGTCTTCCAGGGAGTCGATGAGCTCTTTGAAGTTGCGCTGCGACCGCGCAATCATGTCCGAGAGTTGCTCGAGTTGCTCCTCCGAAGGCGCTGCGCCCACGTGCTCCTGCAAATTCTGCAGCAGGCTCTTGAGTTCAACTACTTCCTTCCGCCGCCCATAGGCATAAACCGCGAGCAGCACGGACAACATCAGCACACCCAGCGCCGCCGGTCCCAAATGGTACGGAAGGGTTTCCAATCGCTCCCAGGCCAGGTAAGCAAAGCCCGCAGCCAGCAGCACCATGAAGAGCAGAACCCAGCGCCAGAGCTGAGACTCTTCACGGTCCAGGTGCGCCGGCGGACGGTTCTGCGAAGCCTGCGAGCGCGGTGTTTCACCGGGGGGAGATTGGGTCATGGGTACCTGGCTCTGCGTTCCGAGCAACGTCAAAACCGTGGATTCCTTAAACTCTCTTAAACTATCGTACTTATAGTGACCCGCCAGAACAACCGCCGTTGTTGGAGACTCTGGTACGCGGGCGGTGACGTGTTTGTGCTTCTTGAAATCTGATGCTGTCCCAGTTTTCCACAGGCAAACCTTGTGACATCCGTCACAGCCACGCCCACCTCCGAGCGCGTACTCTAGCTAGATTCCGGAATCAGGCCTTGGTGTGCCGACGGCGGCACAAACAACAAAGACTGTCTCGCCCGGAGCACCCATGCTCTACAAGACCCTCAGCGCCGCAGTCTACGGCATCGACGCCAACATTATTCAGGTGGAAGTCGATTGCTCCGGCATCAAGACCGATCAGGACCACTTTCACACCGTCGGTCTGCCCGACGCCGCCGTGCGCGAAAGCCGCGACCGCGTACGCGCCGCGCTGAAGAATTGCGGCTACGACATCCCTCCGACGCACATCACCATCAACCTCGCGCCCGCGGATATTAAGAAGGAAGGTTCAGGCTTTGACTTGCCTATGGCGCTCGGCATCGTCGGAGCTTACGGCGGACTCACGCAGAAGACCATCGACGACTGCCTGTTCGTCGGAGAGCTTTCCCTCGACGGCGGAGTTCGCGGCATCCGCGGCACGCTTCCTATTGCTCTTGAAGCCCGCCAGAAGAAGATTTCGCGTCTGGTTGTTCCCGAAGCCAACGCCCGCGAAGCCGCCATGGTCGGCGGAGTCGATGTCTACCCCGTGCGTTCGCTTCTGGATGTGATCCACTTCGTAAACTCCGGCAACGGCATCGCTCCGTTGAAAGCCGATGGCGACGCCTTGCTGCGCGAATCACAAGAGTTTTTGGTGGATTTCAAAGATGTCCGCGGCCAGCAGACCGCCAAGCGCGCCATCGAGATTTCTTGCGCCGGAGGCCACAACATTCTCATGATCGGCCCGCCCGGCTCGGGAAAGACCATGCTCGCCAAGCGCATGCCGACCATCCTGCCGCCGCTCACCTTCGAAGAAGCGCTCGAAACTACAAAGATTCACAGCGTCGCCGGAGTTCTCGACCCCGGCAGCGGCCTCGTCGGCAAACGTCCCTACCGCTCCCCGCACCATACCATTTCTGACGCAGGTCTAATCGGCGGCGGCGTGATTCCGCGTCCCGGCGAAGTCTCGCTCTCGCACAACGGCCTGCTGTTCCTCGATGAACTCCCGGAATTCCCGCGCAACGTTCTCGAAGTCTTGCGCCAGCCGCTGGAAGATGGATCGGTCACGATTGCCCGTGCCGCCATGGCTCTCACATTCCCCGCGCGCTTCATGCTCGCCGCGGCGATGAACCCGTGCCCCTGCGGCTTCCGCAACGACCGTACTCGCGAATGCCAGTGCACCACGCCCATGATCCAGCGCTATATCTCAAAAATCTCCGGCCCGCTCATGGATCGCATCGATATCCACATCGACGTTCCTGCCGTGAACTACAAGGAAATGCGCTCTACCAACGAACCAGAGAGCTCAGCGAAGATCCGCGAGCGGGTCATGCGTACTCGCAAGAAGCAACTTGATCGCTTCGCTTCCTCCCGCGAGAAAATTTACTGCAACGCCCAAATGTCATCGCGCCACATCCGCACCTTCTGCGAACTCTCCGCCGACTGCGAACGCCTGCTGGAGCGCGCCATGACCCAGCAAGGCCTCAGCGCCCGCGCCCACGACCGCATCCTCAAAGTCGCCCGCACCATCGCCGACATGGAAGACGTCGCGGCCATCGAACCAAAACACATCGCCGAAGCCATCCAGTACCGCTCTCTCGATCGAACCTACTGGACGTAGTGTGCAAAACAAGCCAAGGGCTTTTCTCTGCGTCCTCCGCAGCCTTCCGCCGCCGTCTCCGCGGTTAAACGCCGTTGTATCCAGCTAAAAAAAAAGCCGGGGATCGTTCCCCGGCCTCTCTGACTTACAAACAAGTTTGTTTAGTCGTGCTTCGCCTTCCCAGTCAAACCGAACGACCCCGCCCGGCACTGATTTGAATTCAATCCCAGCGCCGCGTCGCACCAGTTCGCCCAGGTGAACCCGAAGGAGGACGAATTCAGGAACATCGAGCCGCCAGGCTGCGCTCCAGCGAAAACGCCGTTGGTATTCTGCGTGGTGTTGGAGAGAAAAATCCTTCCCACGCTGCAGCTGCCGTCCGTCGCTCCATTCGTGCACTCCGGAGTAACGTTGAACCAGTACTCGCCCGTGGATAGAAACACCTCCGGAATTTTCACCAGCACGGTGTACTCATTCAGCCCAACGAAGTTGCGTCCCGTTGAAGCTACCGCAATGGTACCCGTGCCGGATGCGACGCTGGTTCCGCCATTGCCTTCCGACACGCCGGTGCGGATGTCATAACTGGCAGAGTTGGGATCGAAATTCACCGACGCTTGCACATTCACTAGAATCCCGGTGACTCCGGCAGTGACGCCGCTAGGCACGTTGTAGGCGGCATAGGTGGAGCTGCTCGGAACTAAAAGAGTGCTCTCATCCGATAAACCAGCAGCATTTGCGTCCGACACGTTGAGGTCGCCACCGTAGAACAAACACGGGTTGCACAAACTCGGAGGTGTGGATGTGCCCGGAGGAGCCAGCTTAACTTCCTCAACGACGCCCGCCAGGTGTTGTGACGCCGCCGGCTTTTTCTGTCCCGCCGCCGCAGTCAGAATAAGCGCGAATACGAGAGTTGTTGCGAATAGAAGCTTCTTCACTCGACACCTCCTAGCAAACCAAATGACAGGTAGCCGCATTGAACCTGGTTAAAGCCCAGCGCGGCGTCGCACCAGTTTGCCCATGTGAACCCGAAGGATGAAGAATTCAAAAACATCTCATGAGCCGGTTGCCAGCTTTCGTGAAAGGCATTGGTTCGCGAAGTGGTGTTGGATACAAATTGCCGGAACACGCTGCAACTTCCGTCCAGCGTGTCGGTGCAATTCGGCGTTACGTTCACCCAGTAATCGCCAGAGGTCAGCGTCACCGGGGGAAACACAACCACGATCGAATATTCCTGTAATCCCACGAAGTTATTGGCTGTTGCCGCCACTTTGATCTTGGTGGTGCCGGAGGCGATGCTGGTCCCGCCATTGCCTTCCGAAACGCCCGTTCTGATGTCGTAGCTGGCCGTCATCGGATCGAAGGCCGCCGACGCCTGAACGTTGAACAACGCGCCTTTCACCGTGACCGTGGTGCCGCTCGGAATGTTGACTTCGCCATAGGTGCTGCTGCCGCCGAGGATGAGCAGCGTGTTCTCATCCGACATGCCGGCCGCGTTGGCATCGCTAGGGTTGAGGTCCCCACCGTAAAACAAGCATGGGTTGCACAGGGCTGGGACGCTGGGATTCGGACTCTCCTTCGTGTCCTGAAGTTCGGCAGCTGGGTTCCCGGCTCGATGCTGCGATAACGCTGGCGTCTTGTGCTCCGCCGCCGCCGAGAGGCTAAGCGCTATCACTAACGCTATTGCGAAAAGCGTTCTTTTCACTATGTTCCTCCTCTGCTTTTTGACCCCCTGCGAGTCAAGCTAGAAAGCGATTTTGATCGACCTCAAAATCGCCCGCCGAGTCTATGCCCCGCCCCTGTTGAATGCAAGGGAGAAGAAAGTACCTAACCGCCAGCAAACCCCGCGCCAAATAAGGTTTTTCGCGCGATGCAATCTCGCAACCACCGTAGCGTTTTGGATCCGCATCGCACCGGTCTCTTTGCGTCCTTAGCGGCCTTTCTTTGCGCTCTTCGCCGTTAAAGGCTCTTCGCTCGATCCCTCCCTGTACTGAGTATGGATAATCGCTGTTCACTTGCTGCGGGATTCGAAGAGTTCACATTGACCGCCATCCTCGCAACGTGTTATAAATGCCCGTTTTGCACCCGCAATGCCGGAAGCTGAGCGATAGCTTCGCTTCCGACAGCCCGGGCGCAAGATCCGACGCGGCCAAACTCCAACACTCCGTTGCAGGTTTGCGGTGGAAGCGTGTTCGGAACTCCGGTGATTGACTCCTCCGTATGCTGCACTGGGCGTGCTCGGACCGAGGACGATTCTCCGGAAGACAGTGCCTAAACACGTTTGTAAATCGGCGGAGATGCAGTTAGATTGTCATCCTGAGCAAGCGTTTTTGCGTAGCGAAGGATCTGGGCGAGCCGCGCGACGTGTCGCGTTTTTGGCGACACAATAATCGCGCGTTTGGCTCGCTTCCTTACAAACTGTACGACGCCGAATATTCCTGAAAACCGACTCATTTGGAGGACTCATTATGCGCACCTGGCTCGCCACTGCTGCGTTCCAAGGACGCCGTGTGGTATCTGGTTTCCTGATTCGCTTTACTGAAAAGAATCTTCTGCAAAAGACTCTTGCCATGGCCTCGCTGCTCACCCTCGGCGTCGCCTCAGCCTTCGCTCAGCCTGCTCCCGAAGCGGGTGGCGAAGCCTCGCTCAAACTTCCTGACCTCTCCTCGGTCAGCTTCCTGAACGGCGCCATCGACGGACATCGCCTGCTCCTCATCGGCATCCTCTTCTGTCTCTTCGGCCTCGGCTTCGGCATGGTTATCTACATGCGCCTCAAGAATCTTCCCGTGCACCGCTCCATGCGCGAGATTTCTGAACTCATCTACGAAACCTGCAAAACCTATCTCGTCACTCAGGGAAAATTCATTCTCTTACTGTGGGGCTTCATCGCGGTCATTATTACGGCGTACTTTGGCTGGCTCAAACCCGTACCCGGCAAGTCGGTCGCGCTCACGCTTCCCATCATTCTCTTATTCAGCCTGATCGGAATCGCCGGCAGCTACGGCGTCGCCTGGTTCGGCATTCGCGTCAACACCTTCGCCAACTCGCGCACCGCCTTCGCCTCGCTCCCCGGCAAGCCGTTCCCCGTCTACCAGATTCCTCTCGAAGCCGGCATGAGCATCGGCATGATGTTGATCAGCGTTGAACTCCTCATCATGCTGATCATTCTTCTCTTCATCCCTGGCGATTATGCTGGTCCCTGCTTCATCGGCTTCGCCATCGGCGAGTCTCTTGGCGCGGCCGCACTCCGCATCGCCGGCGGCATCTTCACCAAAATCGCCGACATTGGCTCCGACCTGATGAAGATCGTTTTCAAGATTAAAGAAGACGACGCCCGCAACCCCGGCGTCATCGCCGACTGCACCGGTGACAACGCCGGCGACTCCGTCGGTCCCTCCGCCGACGGCTTCGAAACCTACGGCGTTACAGGCGTCGCACTCATCACGTTCATTCTTCTCGGTGTGAAAAATCCCACCGTGCAAGTTCAACTGCTGGTGTGGATCTTCGTCATGCGCGTCATGATGCTCGTATCCAGCGCCGTCTCCTACTTCCTGAACGCCGCCTTCGCCAAAGCTCGTTACGGCAAAGCCGACGACATGAATTTCGAAACGCCCCTCACCACTTTGGTCTGGCTCACCTCCATCATCTCCATCGCCCTCACCTTCCTGGTGTCCTACTTCATCATTCCACTGCTCGGCCGCGATGACACTCAGTGGTATAAGCTCGCTGTCATCATCTCCTGCGGAACTCTTGCCGGAGCGCTCATCCCCGAGTTGGTAAAAGCCTTCACCTCCACCGAATCGCGTCACGTAAAGGAAGTCGTTACCTCCGCCGAAGAAGGCGGAGCCTCACTCGGCATCCTCTCCGGCTTCGTCGCCGGCAACTTCTCCGGCTACTACCTCGGCCTCTCCATGGTCCTGCTGATGTCCATTGCTTATTACTTCAGCACCCTGGGATTGAGCACCATGGGCCTCGACGCCAACACTATGCTGGCTCCCGCCGTGTTCGCCTTCGGTCTGGTCGCTTTCGGATTCTTGGGCATGGGTCCCGTGACTATCGCCGTCGATTCCTACGGCCCGGTCACCGACAACGCTCAATCAGTCTACGAACTTTCTCTGATCGAGCAGGTTCCCAACGTCGTCGCCGAAGTCAAAAAAGATTTCAACATGTCGGTCGACTTCGATCGCGCCAAGCACCTGCTCGAAGCCAATGACGGCGCTGGCAACACCTTCAAAGCCACGGCCAAGCCCGTGCTCATCGGTACCGCCGTCGTCGGCGCAACCACCATGATTTTTTCCATCATCATGGATTTGACCAAGGGCCTCACCGTCGACGTCGACAAACTCTCGCTGCTCCACGCCCCGTTCTTTCTCGGACTCATCACCGGCGGCGCCATGATTTACTGGTTTACCGGCGCATCCACGCAGGCCGTCACCACTGGCGCTTACCGCGCCGTCGAGTTCATCAAAGCCAACATCAAACTCGAGGGCGTGGAAAAAGCCTCCGTCGAAGACAGCAAAAAAGTCGTTGAGATCTGCACCAAGTACGCGCAGAAAGGCATGCTCAACATCTTCATCGCCGTCTTCTTCGGCACGCTCGCCTTCGCCTTCGTCGAACCGTTCTTCTTCGTCGGCTACCTGATCTCGATTGCGATCTTCGGCCTGTATCAAGCCATCTTCATGGCCAATGCTGGCGCTGCCTGGGACAATGCCAAGAAAATCGTCGAAGTGGAAATGAAGCAGAAGGGAACTCCGCTGCACGACGCCACCGTCATCGGCGACACCGTCGGCGATCCTTTCAAAGACACTTCCTCGGTCGCCCTGAATCCCGTGATCAAATTCACCACGCTCTTCGGCCTGCTCGCCGTCTCACTCGCGGTGACGCTAACTCACGAGCAGGGCCCGAACCTAACAAACGTGCTTGCTCTTGCCTTCTTCGCCGTCTCGATCTTCTTTGTCTACCGCTCCTTCTACGGCATGCGAATTCGAAGCGGCGACGCAGAGTAGATTGCGCGCTCACCAATAACAAACGCCATCCGCATAATACGGATGGCGTTTTCTGTCTCCGGATTTATACTGTCGCACTCGGGAGTATAGTCGTCTGATACGGAGGGCTCATGTCTGAAGAGCATGGGAACGTTGCGCCAAACTCCATGCCGCCACTAGCCAAAGAGGACCAAGTTAGAAGCCAGACCTCGAAGGGAGCAAACTTGTGGGCATTCCTGAACAGTAACTTTGGCCTTTTTGTATGCTCATCGGTCGTGCTGGCGTCACTCTCGTATGGATACCATCAATGGATCAAGTACCAGGACGACCAGCACAAGATAGAGCAGTTAGACATCGAAATCAGCTTAAGACTGAGGGATATGAGCGCGCTGGCACGATTGCCAGATAGAGATAGGTATGACAACGTCGAGAATATTCAGCGTGTCGATGAGGGCGATAGCAGGAAGTTTTGGATCCGTCGACCTGCCTTCCCGGAATACAAGGACAAGAATACGACGTCCCTGATGTGGCAGCTTTATCTCCTGGTGCCAGTGATTGATCGACCCGACCTTCGCCGCGCGATTGACCAATCAATCCAGATTGATCGCTTGATACCTCAAATTCGATTTAAGGCTGCCTCCGAACCGGAGCTTCCCCCTGCAAAAACGAAAAAGGGACAAGCTAGGCAAGACGAACAAGAAAACAAATTGACGAAGGACTTTGGTCAAAACGAGCTGTTCAGTCTGGTCTCACAGCTTGCCGAATTCCCGCGTTGGAAGAACCTCACCGCGGCGGGTGCCAAATAGAAAGAACTACGGAACCCGAGGCTTCTCGAGGTCAAGGTTTTCGGCAAACGTCCCAAGTCTTAAATCACTCTATCAGTCAATGTCCCTAGTTCGGCCCCCTCATCTTGTCCTTTACGCTGTGCGCTAACTTCTCAATCTGTTCCGCCTTCTTCACCACGTCCAGAGATAAAACGCTTGCGCTCGACTTGTCCACCGAACTCTTCAATTCCTCCGCCAGTTGGAGAAGCTTTTCCGTATCCTTCTTCAGCGCAGCCTGCCGCTCCAGGTTGGCCTTCTTCTCCATCTCCTTCATCGCGCGCCGTTGCGAATCGTCCCCGTTCGCTTCAATAGAGGGATCCGTTGGCATGATGGATGGAGTCTGCGGCTGAGCGCCAGTGCTGGGATACTGATGGGTGCTCTGTGCGCCGACCTGCATCGCCAACAGCATGCAAATAGAGAGTATCCAGATTGCCCTTTGATGTTTCACATTGTCCTCGAAAGCGGGCATGAGCCGCCCGCCCGTCGCCTAAAGTATGACACTTTCCAACCAGGCTACAGCGCAAATATTCCAAGGCATCTTAAGACTTGAAGGTAGGAATCACGGGTTCGGGCTGCTCTTCTGCACAAGCGCCTGCCCTGAGGCTCGCGAAGCGGAAAAGCCAGATCAGGCCGCTAAATCATTGTCCTCAAAGCTGGTTGCTCGATAAGCTGCTCGGTATCGATTCGGGACGTGCCCGCGCTGTTGTTTTTCGGGATTCCCTGCTCCGTTTGCACCCCTCCCTCCCTAAAAAGATGTTGACGTCGCCCCAGTTTCCGGGTACATTAACTTGTTCCACGGACATCCGGAGCCTCTAGGTCTTTAAGACAATAGCTACCTCGACCTGTGAGCCCAAATCAGGAAATTTGAGCATCTTCCGTGTCCGGTCACGCATCTATTCTGGGTAGGAATTGCGCTAACTCCTCAAAAACCTTAACGGAATCAATGGTTTAGAACGGCTCTTGGGGTTCTGGCCGGTTCCTGGGACGGGGCGAATGCGAAATTGCCCATACTTATAAGGAAGGAGCATTACACACATGCGCTCTGATCGTGTGTTTGACGCTTTAGAGACATTACGGAATCGTTATATGTTATGCCAGCTCGCCTCCAAGGCCACGCGGAAGTTCCATCGGCCCAGCACCCGCATTCAGGAAACTATGAATGGCGTGCTCGACCGCATCGCAGGCAAGGAGCGGCAGGAAGTCCTGTCCGAGCCGGAAAATTTTGCTGAGGCACAACGGCGGGCTGCTTAAAGCAGCCCTGTCCGCCCGCCTCGTAGTACTGTCTTCCCTGAGTACCCTCCTTTGAAAATCTCCCGCAGCCACTAACGAATACAGCCTTAGTGCACGGGTTTAGGTGAATATGACCATAGCTGAACTGAAAGAAAAGAACATCACCGAACTTACCAAGATCGCAAGGACCTTGGAACTCCCCGGTGCCAGCGGCCTGCGCAAGCAGGACCTCATCTTCAAGATCCTCCAGGCGCAAAGCGAAAAAGAGGGCCACATTTTCGCCGAGGGCGTCCTCGAAATCCTGCCCGACGGCTACGGTTTCCTCCGCTCTCCCGACTACAACTATCTCCCCGGCCCCGACGACATTTACGTCTCCCCGTCGCAGATCCGCAAGTTCGATCTCAAAACCGGCGACACCATCAGCGGACAAGTCCGCCCGCCCCACGAAGGCGAAAAGTATTTCGCGCTCGTCAAAATCGAAGCCGTCAACTTCGAATCCCCCGACGAAGCCCGCAATAAGATTCTCTTCGACAACCTGACCCCGCTCTATCCGCAAGAGCGCATCAAGCTCGAAACCACGCGTGAAAATTCCAGCGCCCGCGTCATGGACCTCCTTACCCCGCTCGGCAAAGGCCAGCGTGGCTTGATTGTCTCTCCGCCTCGCGCCGGCAAAACCATGCTCTTGCAGAACGTCGCCAACTCCATCACCACCAACCATCCCGAAGTTGTCCTGATGGTTCTGCTGATCGACGAGCGCCCCGAAGAAGTCACCGACATGCAGCGCTCCGTCAAAGGCGAGGTGATCTCCTCCACCTTCGACGAGCCCGCCGCCCGTCACGTGCAGGTCGCCGAAATGGTGATCGAAAAAGCAAAAAGATTAGTCGAGCACAAGCGCGACGTCGTCATCCTCCTCGACTCCATTACGCGCCTCGCCCGCGCCTACAACACCATCGTCCCACCGAGCGGCAAAGTCCTCTCCGGCGGCGTCGACTCCAACGCCCTCCAGCGCCCCAAACGTTTCTTCGGATCCGCCCGCAACATCGAAGAAGGCGGCTCGCTCACCATCATCGCCACCGCTCTCATCGACACCGGCTCGCGCATGGACGACGTGATCTTCGAAGAATTCAAAGGCACCGGCAACTCCGAAATCATCCTCGAGCGCAAGCTAGTCGACAAGCGCGTCTTCCCCGCCATCGACATCCAACGCTCCGGCACGAGAAAAGAAGAGCTTCTGATTCCTCGCGAAGACCTCTCCAGAATCTGGGTTCTCCGCAAAGTCCTCAACCCCTTGTCGCCAGTGGAAGCTATGGAACTCCTGATCGACAAACTCAGCAAAACGAAAACCAACGGCGAGTTCCTGAACAACATGAGCGCGCTGTAAATCGGGATCAGTATAGAAGCGGGGGCTTTTGACCTTCCGTCACATTCCTGTCCTTGTTTCTGATTTCGATTCGTATCAGGGTACGCCTTTAGGCGTACCGCAAAAGCCGACACTATCGTGGAAGAGCGGCGCTTCAGCGCCGCGTAAGCCTCACAAATGAATGAGAGCTTTAGCCCCTGAGGGCCTACTCCACCCTCACCACCACCGCCACATCAAACTCCGAATAATATTTCTTCACATCTCCTGCCCCATACTTCTCCCGAAATTTCTCCACCACCGCCTTCACTTCCTTCTGCCCAGTCACAGCCTCGGCGCGAAATTCCCCCTCCACGCCCCGCGCCTCAATCCCCATCGTCGGATTCTCCAGCACATTCTTAAACCACTGCGACTTCGATCCCGACACCGGCAACAAATAGACCGTTTCCCCCTCCATCACAAACCACACCGGATTCGAAATCTTCCGCCCTGACTTCCTCCCAATCACGCTGATCCGAATTTCGCGATACCGCCCCAGCCGCTCCTTAAGAGCCTCCTTCGTAGTTGCCACTGTGGTCCTCCTCCCCGCTCCCGTAATCTTATTCCCGCCGCGCCGCTACAAGGTACAGCGGGCGCCCCGCCCGCTGCCGTTGACGTTGATCTTGATTTTGACCTTGCCCGTGTGGAGCCGGCACTCTTGCCCGCTGATTTTGACTTTCAAGTTTCGTATCAGGGTATACCTTCAGGCATACCGCAAACCCGCCACCACCGTGGAAGAGCGCCGCTTCAGCGCCGCGTAAGCTTCTCACTCCGCGCAACCCAACCAGCCGGGGCAGGCACGAGGCTGCCAGGCAGGGTCCTAATACTGCCTTGTTATTCCAATGGCTCGAAGTGTAAGGACTGAACGCCGAGGGCAGCCAACGCTTCATCCAAGGTACGTACGATTGTCAGCCGCGGTCGTGTACGATCTCCCGTGAGTTGAAACATGCGAAATAGACCAAAGGCATGTGGCTTCGAGGCCACGACAATGCGAGGACGCTTAGGGTCCGATATGATCGGCTCCCGACTTGCCAGCGAACGAATAAATTCGCTGGAGAGGGCAAACTCGGTAACCGATGAAGTATCCCAGATGGCCGCGCTGGCATCTGTCTCGACCGCATACTTGCGGGCCGTCTCGTAAGCCTCTGCCAACAATTCATCCGTGAGCCGGCCGTCCAATCGGCCCAGCAGGATTTTGTTCACGGGGTCGAATTCAAACCACAAAGCCATTACGGCCTGATTCTATATGGATGCCGTTCTGGTTGTGGAAACGTGCCGTGGAAGAGCGGGAGACGCTGATAGCGTAGCCTTTGACTTCCTGTCCGCCTAGCCAGAACCTGGTTTTCTCCGCGCCCTCCGCGGCCTTTCTCCGCGCCCTCGGTGGTTAAAGTCTTTTGACTTTTCCGGCCCCTGCCCCCTAACCACTGCTTCGCATCCACTCCCACCCTTCCCGATATCCCTCCCACCGCGCATTCTTACTCTTCTTTTCCGGATAAAATCTCAAACTCTTCACTCCCTCAATCGCCGCAATCGGCAGCAGATACCACACCTCTTTCTTCCGACGCCCCTCCATCCTCACATGCGCCGCCAGCACATCAATATCCTCCGCCGTATAAGTCTTCTTCCCCTCCGACGTCGAATACACCGGCTGCACATCATACCCTCCACCGTTCAAACGCCCCGTAGCCTTCACCTGCACCCGCAACAACTTTCCCGCCGGCCGCTCCCAAACAATAAAGTCACACTTCTCGCTATCTCCCCAAGGCACCGCCAACCCAAATCCCAGCCCTTGCGCCTTCGCCAAAAACGCCGCCTGCGACAACTCCCCCATCCTCTTCGGATTCGTCCCCTCCCGCTCCCACCATCCCTCATCCGCCTGCGCAAATATCCAATCCACATACCCTGGCTCCGGCTTGTGCTCATCGTCATCGCCCATCGCGTCACCCCAACCCAAGCCTCCAGACTACCGCCCGTCAATAAAAACGCTGTGACGTCTGAACATCCCCCCCTGTGGAAAAACGCCCACGTAAAAACGAACGCATTCGTCCGTTTGCCGTTGATTTTGCCCATGTGGAACGGACACTCCTGTCCGTTGCCTTTGACGTTGGTCTTGTTTTTGACTTTGAAGGATTCGTATCAGGGTATGCCTTCAGAGCCTGCCCTGAGCGCAGTCGAAGGGCATACCGAAAGCCGACACCACCGTGGAAGAGCGGCGCTTAAGCGCCGCGTAAAGGGTCCTATCGAACCTAGCCGCGAAGCGGCGACAGAACACAGCCCAGGGCGCAAGCCCTGGGGAAGGAGAAAAGCAAAAGAAACCAGCCCCGGAGGGGCGACAGAGGCTCCTACTCCACTGTCTTGGCGGTGATGACGTAAGCGTAAACGTAGACCGCGGTGTGATCGCCACCGCCGGTGCAACCCTTGCACCCAACCTTGTGGTACGCCGCTTCGATAGCGCGCGCTTCGGCAGCGTTGTTGGCGCGACGGTAGATGAACCAGTGGTTCTTCCGCGGGACCTGGTGGGCACCGAACAGCCTTTCCTCAATGTCGGAAGTTATGCCGACGTACCAACCGCTGTTCACGATGTTCGACTTCCCCATGTGCGCGTCGATCTCCGAGATGACGCTTTGCCAATCCTGAGCTTGCATGCCTATCCTCCCTTAGAGTACCCAGCGCCAAGATCCAGCCGTTGGCCGTGCCAACGGCCGGACCCAACGCTCGGTGAGCTATCTTTTGTTCGGAGTTCTCTCGACGAGTCTCCACTTTCCGCCATGGCAGTGGCTTGGCGGGAAGCGGTGCCCGTGAACATCCGTGCTAAACGACATGGTTCCATTGCATCCCGTGCAGGAGTAAATCCCACTCTCGGGAACAACGTCCCCAGGGTTGAACGATTGTCCGACATTACTCATGGTTTGCCCCTCCTATTGGGGATTGGAATAGAGGTTACATTAATTGGCTCTACATTACAAGAGGCTCATTAAAGTAAATATACGGCTCCAAATAAATATAGGCTCTTGACATAAGAGCCTCACAATGAGATGCTCACACTCAGCCCGTCCGGGAGCCTGAGGGGCGGGGCGGCTCTCCCGAGAGCAATTACGCCGCGAAATGGAGAAGCCAAATCTAGCGGCAGAGGAGTAAATTATGGACATGGACGCAGTAACCCACCAGGACCAGGGACTTCTGATCGAGGGAGCAATGCCAATGGTACGGGGCAGAAGAAAGGCCGTAACGAAGGTGCCAAGTCGGTTGGAGCGCTCCGAAAGCGTTCGGAAACAGATATTGTCGCTAGCCGACGACCTGATGAACGACGGGTATGCGGGACTCCTGCCGCCGCCCGACCCAATTAAGACGATTGCGCCGCCCGTGCACGATCCAAAGACCGACGGATGGATCGGCCATGTGCGTGAGCCTCTAGGCACATACATCCAACGCGTTTCCGTCGTCGACAACTTCTCGCAGCGGCCGCCGTTCGATCATGTGACCGATCCGATCTATCGTCGGCTTATCAAGGACTTTCTCCGACGCGCCGAGATGCCCGAGTCGAAGGTGGCCTGCTTGAGCAAGAACAACAAGGATGCGAAGGCGGACAGCCTCGAAGTTCCGGGCGTTTACTACTCCGTAATCGATGGCCTGCAACGCCTATACTGCTACTCGCTTGCCATTCTCCTCGCCTGGCGTCGTGAGGCCCTTGTTCGCGATGGCCTGATCGAGCAGGAGACATGGGAGTATTTCGCCGAATCGGCCCAGAGCAACGGCGATGCCCGCAACGCGACAGAGGAACTGCTCAAGCGAACCACAAGGTACGAAGTGTTTTACAACATCGACCTCGGCGGGTTGCTCCACTACATGGTCACGTTTAACACCGGCCAGAGACGCATGAGTCTCGACGTGCAGCTGGAGATTATGCGTGGGCCGCTAATCCGAGAGCTGGAATCGCAGGGCATACCGGTGTGGCACGACATAGAGAGCATGCCAGGAATGCGTCAGCCGAAAGAAAAGTTTGCCGCTGCCGATCTAGTGCTCGCGACCCAGGCCTTCATCACCCACAACGCGCAGTTAAGCGCCAGTACCGAGGCTGAACGATTCCTCAACGAAAGTCAGGCCTATCTTGACAACGTGGGCGACATCGACGACGTTGCGAAGATGCTGAAGCGTATAACGACAGAGCTTCATCCGGAGATCATGCGAATATACGTGACCGACCCCAGCCGACGCTACATACTGTCCGGCGGGAGCACATTCCTCCTCAGCCTCTGCGCCGCGTGCGGCTACGTTCGCGATCGTGGCACCACGAAAAAGATGGAGCTGGCGGTCGACAGACTCCTCAAGGAACTGAAGAAGCCGGGAGACGACCCTCTTAACTTCGAGGAATACCAAGCGGCGCTCGCGACGATCACATCGTCTCGTGGAAAAGCCATCCGACGTCTCGTATACGACACCTTCCTCAGGTTCTTCAATGGGGCTAGCACAGAACTGGAGTGGCTGGACACGGCGGCACAAATCACGGGGGCAACGTCCTAGGGGAACCCGGGGCTGGGCGTCATTTCCGGAACGCAACGCCCAGCCTACTTCACCCCCACCAGCCACCACAAAAACGCCCACAAATCCGTCCCCTCCTCAATCCTCTTGGAAACAGGCATCCCCGCCCCATGCCCCGCCTTCCCCTCCACCCTCAACAAAACCGGCCTCTTCGAAACCCCCTGCATCGCCGCCGCCATCTTCCTCGCATGCATCCCATCAACTCTAGAATCCGAATCCCCCGTCACAAACAACACCGCCGGATACTCCACCCCCGCCTTTACATGGTGATAGGGAGAATAAGCATAGAGCCACTTGAACTGCTCCGGACTCTCCGCCGTCCCATACTCCGGAATCCATAGCCGCGCAATCTGAAAATTCTGATACCGCAGCATGTCGAGCAGCGGAGCCTCGCACACCACCGCCCGAAACAGCTCCGGACGCTGCGTCATCACCGCCCCCACCGCCAACCCGCCATTCCCCCGCCCGCGAATCGCCAGGTGGTCCTTGTCCGTATATTTTTCCGAGATCAAATACTCCGCCGCCGCGATCATGTCGTCAAAAACATTCTGCTTTTTGTCCAGCATTCCCGCCCGGTGCCACTCTTCGCCAAACTCCCCGCCACCGCGCAAATTAGCAACGGCATAAACTCCGCCACGCTCCAGCCACCAAAAATTCTCGCGATTGAATGAAGGCGTGAGGCTGACGTTGAACCCGCCATATCCCGTCAGCAGTGTGGGATTGTGCCCGTCTTTCTTCAACCCCTTCTTATGCACCAAAAACATCGGCACCCGCGTCCCATCCTTCGAGTGGTACCACTCCTGCTCAACCTCATAAGCGGAAGAATCGATCGACGCCGCATCCACCTTCGCCCACAGCGTAACCGAACGGCTCTCCAGGCTGTAACGATAGATAGCCGGCGCAACCGTGAACGACTCGAACCCGTAAAAGATTTCGTCGTGATCCCATTTCCCGCCAGACCCAAACACGGTTCCAAGCCCGGGCAATTCAATGTTGCCCGCCAGCGTTCCGTCAACGCTGAACACCTTCACCTGCGATGCCGCATTCTGCTCGTACTGCGCAAAAATCTTCCCCCCATAAACCGATGCGTCCTTCAACACTCCGCCCGTCTGCGGGATGATCTCTTTCCAGTCGTCGCGATCGTAAACCCCCGCCTCTGTCACGAGCATGCGGTACCGCGGCGCATCTTCATTCGTAAGGATGTAAACCCTCCCGTTGTAAACCGTCCCGCTGTACAGAAAATTCTTTCCGGTAGTAATCCGCGTCGGCGGAGTCTCTTTCTTCAAATCCATCAGAAAAAGTTCGCTCTTCGTCCAGCCCTGCGCCACCGTGATCAGCAGCATGCGCCCATCGTTGTCCAGGCTGACGCTCGGCCGATCCTCCGCATCGCGCCCCTCCCCAAAAATCAACGGATCCTTCTCCGGATCGGTCCCCAACTCGTGATAAAAAACATGCTTGTTATACCGCTCCTGCCCCTCCGGCACATCGCCCTTCTTCGGATACCGCGTGTAATAAAACCCCGAGTTATCCAGCGACCACGCCACGCTGCACGCGCGCGTCCGCTCAATGGTGTCCGGCAAAACATTCCCGCTCTTGGTCTCGATCACATGCAGCGTACTCATCTCCGACCCGTTCGCCGAAATCCCATACGCCACATACTTTCCATGCTCGGCAGGGAAGAACCAGTCAAGCGCCACCGTCCCGTCCGCCGCCAACAAATTCACATCCACCAGCACTCGATCCTTCCCCTCAATGCCCTCCCGCACATAAAGTACCGGCTGCTCCTGCGCCCCGTCCCGCCGCGTATAGAAATAATATTTCCCCCCAACCTTCGGCACCCCAACATCGCCAATATGTAGCAACTCCATCAGCCGCTTCCGAATCTCTTCCCGCCCCGGCAACGGATCAAGCATGCCCCGCGTGTAAGCCGTCTCCTCGGCCACCCACTTCCGCGTCTCCGCGCTCGCCCCATCCTCCAGCCACCGGTAGTTGTCGACGACTTTAGTCCCATGCCACTCCTCCGAAAACGCCCGCACCTCCGCCTTCGGCGGAGCAGAAGCCGCCGCCCCCTGACCCTCAATATGCGCACCAACACCGCCGGCGACAAGAATCAGCAGCACAAAACCACGAAGCATAAACACCTCAGCCCTCGTAAAAAACTCGCCCACAAAAATTTAGTGTGGGCGCGATTGGAAAGAATACTCACCATGCATGGATGCGCCAAGCGAAGCGAAGTGTGCCCGCCCCAAAGATCGCACCAGTATTTTCACCCCCCACCCCGGGATGCTATGATAAACAAGCGAGCGGCACCCCGAAGCGCGCGCTTCGCGCGCGCTCGCACAACACTCCTCAGTAGCTCAATGGCAGAGCATTCGGCTGTTAACCGAAGGGTTGTAGGTTCGAGTCCTACCTGAGGAGCCATTTCCTTCCTGAGCTGTTGAGTTCCCAAGACTACGACGTTGCTTTCTGATGTTTCTGCCCCGGTAGCTGTCCTCGCACATTCCTGGTGTGACCTGCTACTGTGTCTGGCGGGCGGGAACGAAATGAAGTCCAGCGAACTCAGGCAGCGATTTACAGAATGGTGTGGGCTGAGGCCAACTGTGTTCGGCGCGCCGGGGCGGGTCAATTTAATTGGGGAACATACGGATTATAACGATGGGTTTGTGATGCCGTGTGCGATTGGGCTTGGCACACGAGTGGCGGCGGCGCGGGACGATCGACGGCTGCTGATTCGATCGGCGCAATTTCCGGGAGAGTTCGAATTTGATTTGAACGACTTGCCAGCGCGTCGCACCGGAAGTTGGTGCGATTACGTGCTGGGAGTGGCGGCGGTGTTGCAGCAGGATGGGCATCGGTTGCGAGGGGCGAATCTGCTCGTGGATGGCGAGGTGCCGATCGGAGCAGGGCTCAGCTCTTCGGCGGCGATTGAGGTTGCGAGCGCGCTGGCGCTGATGGAGTTGAGTGGAATCACCTTGCCGATGGTTGAGGTGGCGAAGCTGGGCCAGCGTTGCGAGAATACGTTTATCGGCGCGCGAGTTGGCATTATGGATCAATTTGTTTCGTGCATGGGGAAGGCTGATCACGCGCTGCTGCTGGATTGCCGGTCGCTGGAGTTTGAACTCATTCCGATTCCAGATGGAGTGCGGATGGTAGTCTGCAACACGATGGTGAAACACGAGCATGCGGGCGGAGAGTACAACCGGCGCCGCGAGGAGTGCGAGGAAGGAGTCAGGATTCTGGCGAAGTGGTATCCAGAGATAACGGCGCTGCGCGATGTATCAAGCGGGCAACTGGCGGCGCACGGGGCGGAGATGCCGGAGAAAATCTTTCGGAGATGCCTGCATGTGGTGAAGGAAAATGAGCGGGTGCAGGAGGGCGCCCGGCGGCTTCAGGCCGGTGATTTGAATGGGTTTGGAGAGTTGATGCGGGAGTCGCACCGGAGTTTGCGCGAGTTGTATGAAGTGAGTTGCCGGGAACTGGATGTGATGGTGGAAGCGGCGGAAGGATTGCCGGGATATTATGGCGGGCGCATGACGGGGGGAGGGTTTGGAGGATGCACTTTGAACTTGGTGGAAGGGCGGTTCGCTGAAGATTTTGCCGGAAGGATTTCGGAGCGGTATCGAGTGGCTACGGGAATGACGCCGGAAGTTTATATTTGTGCGGCTGCGGATGGGGCTGAGGTTGAGGTTGAGGTGTAGTCCCGCGCCGTTGCATAGCACGCGACTGAATGAGGCCACTCGCCGGACTAAGTCTGTGACATGTGGACATCCCCACTCAAGCCAAAAGCGGGCTTGAGTGGACCACCCGCCTCAAGCGGCTTTTTCCCTTACCGCTTGCTTTAAATTGTTCCGGAAAGAATAACTCAGAAGTTGCGAGTCGACAACTTCGAAAATGTGTAAGACCTCCGACGGCATTCCCCTACAAAGGATGAGCCAAGCCCCCAAAAATGAAGCTATTCGGCTTACAATTGCTGGATTCCGAAGTCGGAGGCTTGATTCAAAATGACTGTAGATGAAATGGCGGAGCGTATCGTTGAGACTGTTGGTGGAATAGGCGGTGGGGTAACGTTCGCTGAAATAGTCAACGCCGTAGGCGAAGAGGCAAAAGGTGACGGCCAACTAGGGTGGCCGGACCTGAATGTGGTGCTTTGGACTGACGTGAGTGAGAATTTCATCAAGGCTTTCAATCTCGCAAAGGAACGGATTTTCCCGGTTCCGACAGAGTTTCTTACTTACGCAATGGACGGAATGCTCCTGAACTTGCCGGTAGCGAGGCAGCTCAAGAAGTCATACAAGGACCCTCACTGGCTGCCGGTTGTGTTCTGGCTTCGTGACTCGAAGGTAGGCAAGCGTCTCAGTGACCTACGGATGGGCATGTTGGGGAAGATGAAGTAATCGAACGCCCACGGCTTGACCACGTGGTTTTATGCAGAATCGGCTCTAAGGAGATCTGGAAGGGAGATCTGTCCCATTCCCCCGAATTCCCCATTTTGGGTAAACGCGTATTTTTGTACAATGACACACATCAGCATGACGACAAATCGCGCCAACGTTGGAGGAGCGAAGAGTGCAGATAGAGAAGAGAGGCTCGACCAACATAAACTCGCAAATTAGGCTAGGCAGCAGCGTTCACGTCCTCGAATTGTCCCGCCTCTCTTCACAGGGCGTACCCAGGCCGTATGTCCTTGACGGCTTTCTGTCCAACGCAGAATGTTCTGACATCTTGAGAGAGCTTGAATTTGCGCTCTGGCGGCCCAGTTTGACGTATCAAAGGCAAAACGATGGGCAATACCACGACGTATTGAATCTGCCCTTCAGAGTAAGTGAAACGGCATTTCAAGAATGGTTCAGCAGCGAATTAACAGACATGCTAGAGCGTATAGAGAAGCGCTTGCAGACAGTAGTTGCTTTTGAATTGTCTCACCTGGAGGGGTGGCAGGCAATTTCCTATGCGCCGCGCGGTCATTTTGAATACCACCTAGACGCAGGATACTGGGAGGGTCATCATGCCGGGGATAGAATTCTTACGTTTCTAATTTATCTCACAACGCCGATCAAAGGAGGCAGCACGCATTTCCGTGCTTTGGAGGTTGACGTAAAAGCGAAAGCGGGTAGACTCATAATCTGGAGTAATCTTTTCCTTAACGGATTCTGCGATCATCGAATGATTCATTCCGGCTCGCCATTGCTGAGAGGGAAGAAAACTATACTCGTGACGTGGGTGCGCCAGAAGTCATGCCGCACCGCACATAAATAAGAAAAAATGAGGAGATGAACATGGCAGGCAAGAAAGATTTGGGGATCATTGAAGAGATTGCGAGAAAATACGGCAATGTCATTGACCTGAAGAAGGCGCCTGCAGTTCTTGCGGAGATACTTCGAAATTACGGCACTGCATTTGCAGCCAGCAAAACTGCGGACGTCGGCTGCCCCAGCGGAACCAACGGGGGCACAAACGGCGGACCCGACGGGGGCACAAATGGCGGAACCAACGGGGGCACAGGCGGTGGAACCAACGGGGGCACAGGTGGCGGAACCAACGGGGGCACAGGCGGTGGAACCAACGGGGGCACAGGTGGCGGAACCAACGGGGGCACAGGCGGTGGAACCAACGGGGGCACAGGTGGCGGAACTAACGGGGGCACAGGTGGTGGAACCAACGGCGACGCCCAGGCTAATGTTGGGGTTGCCGATCTCACGCGCGCTGTGCTAAAGCTGCAAAAACTCGTACGCGCTATGGAAGAGCAGCTCCAAAAGTTAGTTCGCGTGAAACAGGTGCCCGCGAAAGGGAAAGACAGCGCTGCTAAATCGCGAAGAAGCTCTAAGACTTCTAAGAAAGCGCGGTCCGGCACGAGAAAAAAACGGAAGTGATCGGAAAGAGGTCTTGCTGCAGACTCGTTTCCGGTAATCATCACGCCCGAAGCGAATACAGGGCCATTGGCGAGTAGGTTCTCGTCCAAGGTCGCGCCAGTTGTCATGGAGAGAGGATTTTTCTCATTTAACTCTTGGTATCGACCATTTCCAACGTAACGAATGATGCTTCGATATTCGATATGGTACTAGGCTTTTGAGGCGATCGATATTGCAAGAAGAAACTAAAACTCGATTTGAAGATCTGGACAAAAGGCTGGATGGTATCGAAAAGCGAATCGAGGACCTCAAATGGTTTGTCGGGGGTACGACCGGCCTCTTTACGATCGTATTCGGCTTGCTTACGCTAACGGCGAACTTCAACTTTAATACGGAGAAGACGAGCATCCGCGAAGACGTACGTGATTTCAAAGCTCAATTACTGGGCCAGGCTGAGAAGCTCCCAAAAATTGATCTCCTCGCACGCGACGGTGTGCCCCTTGTTGATCAAGATGTTAACGTAACCTTCAGAAACGTAAAAGGCCCCCAGATTGTGATCCACTTTATCATAAGGAATTCGGGAGAAGTCCTTTCTGGGCCGATGTACGTTCAAATCTACTCGAGCGACCCTATTCACCTGCAGCATCCAAGTGCAGATGAACGGCGGTTTCAATACGTGACTACACTTTCTCCTGAAGACATTCGCCCGAGTCAAGTTCCAGGGAAGTTGTCGGTCGACTCGTATTTCGATCTAAACCTTCCGACCCCTGCGAAGCCCAAATCTGGTAGGTATCCAGCGTTTGTAAAGGTTTTTTATGGCAAGGGGCAGGTTGCGCAAGCTCCATTTTTTATTGTTGTACCTCCAACTCAATGACCCTGACCGGTCTTTTGTACCAAGCAGAGTGAGAGTCTACGTCGGGGCTGGCCCGGAAGAAACCCGGGCGGCGGGTGGCCTATTCAAGCCCGACTCTGGCTTGAGTGGGGCAGGTGGGCAGGCCTAAGCGAGGCGCATGCCTTTTGGGATTGAGGTGCCTTCACCACAACGGGCAAAGTCACTTCGTAACCTTCTGCGTTGCCATCGGCGTCCCTCGAGTGGGCCACCCGTCCCATTCACTTACTCTTCTATCCGATCATCACACCTTATCGCGGTAGTGGCGCATTTTGAAGAGAGATTCGTATCAGGGCATGCCTTCAGGCATGCCGTCTCAGCGCGAAACTTGAGACTAGCTTTAGCCGCTGGGGCCGTGGGGCAAGCCTCAGCGGCTAAAGCCGCCTATCTCCGAGCTATTATTGGCATCGCTGAAGCGATGCCCTGATACAAATCTCTTTTCAAACTGCACCACTACCCTTATCGCTTCACGCTTGCCTTGAGTCCAGGTTTGTGATATCGGTATCGCACAAGTAAGAAGGAGGTTCCTATGTGCACCGGTAATGTTGGCGTCGCGAGGCGCATTGACCTGGAAAGTATCTCGGAGGACATCGCAAAGCTTGTGAAAGAACTCGATAACGAGGTCGAGGGAGAAGTCAAAGTGAAAGTGAATGAGTTGAAGACAATCGGCACCAAGATAGAGAAGATTATCAGGGGTTAGCCTCGTTTTGGTAGTGGTGCAGTTTGATAAGGAAGCGAGCCAAACGCGCCCTTCGGTCGCTTCCGCTCTCTCAGGGCAGGCTCCGTGGAGTCGCGCGGCTCGTCCAGATCCTTCGCCGCGCAAAGAACGCTTGCTCAGGATGACAAGCAAACTGCACTACAACCCCTCGATTGTGCCCGTAATTGCGGATGACCAATTCTTAGGAGGTTGCGGAAAAACTCATTTGTTAGCCCAGAGCGTACCTCAGCGGCTGAAGCCGCCATTGATTTTATGGCACTTACGGCGCGGCTGGAAGCCGCGCCCTTTCAAAACTGGGCCGGGAATCGAGTTTTTTCCCAACCTTAGTGGGAGGTCTGTGTGGTGATTGCCTCTCTGCCACTGGAGCGGAACCAGAACGTAGGCGACCAGCGCGTAGGCGAACTGGTCGCCCGTCCTTATCCCAATCCCTGGCCGCACCTCATCATCGATGACTTCCTGCCCAGCGCCGTACTGGCGCAGGCTCTTGCCGAGATCAACGCCGACACCTACAACTTTGAAATAGAACAGCGTGGGACGGGGCGAATTGAATACTCGCTCCTGAAGAGCGAGACCATGTGGCGGGCGATTTACTCCAGGCGAATGGTTTCTATATTGGCTTCGGCGTTCGCAGTCAAGGTGAAACTAAACAAACATAACATGCTCCAACTGCGGCGAATGAATGACGATACTCCGGCGTTCCCCCTGCACCATGATTTCACAACCAATCACGATGCCATCGCGTCATTCTTATACTTAAGCAGTGGATGGTCCAGTAAGTGCGGTGGACGGCTGCACCTATATGAATCGGGTACAGATAGCGCACCGTCGGCTTCGGTAGATCCCATCAAGAACAGATTTGTCGCCTTTCAGAGCAAGCCTTCGCACTGGCACTCCGTGGAGAGAGTTTATGGGTGGGAAAGGATAAGTGTGCTTTCTCTGTGGGACGTAGACAGCCCAGCAGGCTCCTGAATCCTAAGCTGGGCCGCGTTCTGCGCGATCCCACCACCGGTTGGTATTACGGAGTCACCTCATATACCGTGCCATAGCCGTACGTGCCGCCGGCTATGGTCGTCCCGTAGAGATTGCCGGCGGAGTCGAGAATCAGGTTTCCGAAGGGAGATCCTGCGTCACCCGTTGTGATGTCAAATACATGCAGGACCGTCTCAGTCCACAGTCCCCCGGATGCGGGCGAGAGCTTGTAAACCAATCCGCAGTTACATGCGCTGTTGCCGCCCTGCGAGGTCGTGCCGTAGAGGTTACCCGTGATGTCGAAAACCACGCCCCCGTACGGCACCAGACCGCTGGCGTTGCTGATGAAGTCATAGAGAATGCTTCTGGACCAAGTCCCCGCCGATGGGGTCAGTTCGAAGGCCGTGCCGCAGCATAGGTTCGGGTATTCGCTGGTTCCGAAGAGGTTTCCGCTCTGGTCCAGAATCACGCCGGTAGCGGGAGAGCCGCCACTGGCGAAAATGTAAATCGTGCGTTTCGTCCAGCCGCCGCTTCCGTTGGGCGAGAGCTCAAAAACCGTTCCGTAACCCACCGTGGCAGTGGTGCCGTACAGATTGCCGGCTGCGTCGACGGCGAGATTTTCGTACACAGGATATTCGCCATCGGGGCCTCCGCTGAATGAATAGAGAATCTTTTCCGTATATTGCCCACCGGAGGAAGGCGTTAGTTCGAACACGGTGCCACAACCGAAGAAGCCACAATTCTGACTTCCACCCTCAAGGGTCGTGCCAAAAAGATTGCCCTGGCTGACAGTGATGCCACCATAAGGGTGCCGACCATCCGATCCACCCGTGAAGCTGTGAAGCACAGTTTCCGACCACGTCCCGGTTGCTGAAGGCGATAGTCTGAAGGCGGTGCCGCAGCCGCCCACTTGAAGGCAACCCATGCCGCCATATGCGGTCGTGCCGTAAAGATTTCCTGAGGAGTCAAACACAAGTCCGCCAACCGGACGTGATCCGTCCGGCTCCCCTCGAAAACTGTAAATCAGTTGGCTGGTCCAGCCTCCGTTGCCGTCCGGGCTGAGCTTGAATACAGCGCCGCCTAGATAAAGGCCACCCTGGTAGAGCGTGCCATAAAGATTGCCGGCATTGTCTGAAACCAGGCCCGCGGTTGTGTCCCAGCCGTTGTTTCCTGGAAACCAGTAGATCGTGCTCTGCTGCCACTGGCCCGCATTCATTGAAAGCTTGAAAACAGCGCCCAGCCCCGCCGCGCCGCCGCCGACGGTTGTACCATACAAGTTGCCTCCGGGACCTAAAATCAGTCCGCCAGAAGGCACGGCCCCGTCGTCGTGCCCTGTAAAGGAGTGCAGGATGGTTTCGGTCCACTGGCCGCCTGAAGTTTGGGTGAGCTGAAAAACTGTGCCGCATCCATTGCCGGGGTAACATACGGTAGTCATGCTGCCGCCGCTCCCGGTTGTTCCGTAGAGATTCCCTGAGTTGTTAAGGACAACGCTCAAGGGATTAAGCCCGTCGCCGGGAGTGGCGCCAAAGCTATAAAGTACGCTCTCATTCCACGTGCTGTTACCATTCGGCTTCAATTCGAAGACCGCTCCACTGGAAAACCCACCTCCGTAGTAGGTTGAGCCATAGATGTTGCCGGCACTGTTAACGACGACCGGTCCCTCGGGCGTACTGCCGTCTGCACCTCCCGAAAAATTGTACAGAACGCTTTCCACCCATGTTCCCTGCGGGCCGGGCATGAGTTCAAAAACGGTTCCGTAGCCGGACGCGCCTCCGCCCTGCGTCGTGCCATAGAGATTGCCGGCCGCGTCGGAAACAAGCGAAGCGGTAGGGTGCGCCCCATCGCTGCCTGTGCCGAAGCTATGGAGTATGGTTTCACTCCAACCTCCGCCAGAATTTCGCGTCAATTGGAAAGCGGTGCCGCAGCCGGTGTTACAGCCTGTGTTATTGCTGCCGAAGGTTGTGCCGTAGAGATTTCCGGCAGGGTCGAGCACCAGCCCGTTTGGCTCCGCTCCGTCGTTGCCGCCCTGAAACGAATAGAGAACCGTCTCTTTCCACCCGCCTTTTGAGGTCGGTGACAGCTCAAAAACCGTCCCGTAACCAGAGCAGTTGCTTCCGCCGCCGCCCTTGAGGGTGGTTCCGTACAAGTTGCCTTGTGCGTCGATGACCAGCGCGGCGGCCGGTGAACATCCATCGCCGTTGCCCTTGAAACTGTAGAGGACCGTCTGAGTCCAACCACCGCTGGAGTTGGGCGCCAGTTTGTAGACTATGCCCCAGTAGTACTCTCCGCCGTAATAGGTCGTCCCATAGAGATTTCCGGCGGCGTCACTTACCAGTGCGGACTCAGGCCCTTGACCATGAGCAAGCGCGGGATTGAAGGAGTGCAATACTTTCTCGGTGGCAGCGATTGAGCTCGCCGTGAGGATCGCAATCAATGCTGAAGTGGCCAGGATGAAGCGAGGGGAACCCGAGCCTTTGATTTTCATGAATTGCTCCTACGCGGAAAGGACCATCGCGGCAGGCGGGGAATTGGCCGCGAGACGGGATTATATATCAGAAATGTGTAGAGAGATAAAATCCCTTGAGGCAGGTAGTGGGCTACTTTGAAAATTCCTATGGCCTCACGGGCAAGGGTGACTCGGCACATCACGCACCGACAAGGACGCGGGGAGACGCCAATCCCGTTCTAGTCCATGTCGGATTTCTGCGGCTTCCTTACAGAGGCGGACTTCTTAGTCTGCCTCTTTTTCTTTTTTGCCGGAGTCTGTAGAATCGCGGTCGCCAGCCGCTTAAAGTTCTCCAGTGCTACCGGGCCTTCTGTGTATTCGGGTTGCTTCATGATGTGAGTGTATTACTCCCATGAAAAGAAGCGAGAGAAAAAAGGTGAAAACCGACGCCGAACAACCACAGACCAATCCACATCACAACGAAACAGACACCCACGAGCGCCACATAAGTGGGAACATTCACGTTCGAGGCGAAGTCGAAACCAAGTTTCCACAAGACCTTATAGAGAAGCATGACACCGAGCGCGAATACGATACAGCCCGTGACGATAAACGATTTGTCGTGGAGATTGGCACCATCGTTCTCGTGGCTATCTATGCCGCCGTGGCTGCTTGGCAAGGATGTTCTGCTCAGAAAACTGCTGACAGCACCGTTATAGATAGACGCCCTTACGTTGTGGTCAAAGACCCCGATTTTTCTAAACATACTGGAATTCTCACTGCCAAAGAACGGCTGCTGGCTGCGGTAACTGTCACCAACATTGGACGGACTCCAGCTATAAGCACCTATGACATTGTTGCGCTCCTCGATTTCCCGCCACCCAAACCTCATCCCGGTGAATACGCAATCAAAGCACAGAAGACGTTTCTCGACGATGCTTTTCGCCGTCTTGCTGATAACGAACGGAATGCCAGGGACATACTTATGCCTCTCTCCGCTGAGCACGATATTGCTCCGGGCGGAGGAGATTACTTCGCTATCACTCCTGAAAGCACTACACTCACGCAGCCGGAAATCGACGACATTTACAGGGACGATGAAAACTCCGGGGCCTTGTTTTTCGTTGGGATAATTACCTACACCGATACCGAGGATGCGGCCAAGCATCCTTACAGAACCGCACAGCACCCCTATAGAACTGAATTCTGTTGGTTTTTCTTGGGGGCAGATCAAAGCGCGAAAGGCCCAACGACTTGGCGTCGATGCAGATTCCACAACATCATTCGCTGACGCTTGCGCTCTGGCGAGTACGGGCAGGGCTAGCAGCCCTGTCAGGGCAACCAAAAGTAGCGCGAAAAGTACATGTGCGTCAGCTCGGTTATTGCCCACGAAGGGATGGGGCATCCGACCGCATCACGTGGGCCGAATATCGTTGCCAGGGCAGGCCCTACGGCACGGTGAAGATTGCGCCGCCGCCGACGCCGTATAGGGTGCCGTCAGGTCCAAAGATGGGCGCGCCGGCGGGTTGGCCGCCATCCGAGCCTGCGCCGCCGAAGGAATAAATCGTGGCTTCAGTCCAGCTGGCGCCAGCAGGTGTGAGGGTGTAGAGGGATCCTATGCCGGAAGCGCCTCCCCCGGCGTACCCGTAAAAGACGCCCTTGTGGTAAGCGAGTCCGCCTCGCGGGTAGGTGCTGCCGTCGACGTTATTGATGTTATTGGAGAAATAGAAAATGGTTTTCTCTGTCCACGTGCCGTTGCTTTGAGGCCACAGAGCGTAGGCGACACCGCAGCCGGAGTTATAGCGACTGCTGCACGGCGGGCCGCCATAGGTGGTTGCTCCAAACAGCTTGCCAGAGGCGTCGAAAGTCACTCCCGCAGGCTGCACGCCTTCCGCAGTGCCCTTGAAAATGTGGAGAACTTTTTCCGTGAAACCGCCTCCTGAGGCAGGCGAGAATTCAAAAACCGTGCCACACCCGGAGATGTAATTGTTGCAGTATTCCGTACCGCCCCCGGCGTAGGTGGTGCCATAGAAATTACCAGCGGAATCAAGGATGAGCGCGGAATCGGGTTCGGCTCCGTCGGCGACTCCCCCCAGGAAATTGTAGACAATCGAATAGTTCCAACCACCAGTCCCGTTGGGAGTCAGTTCGAAGATGGTCCCGGCATCCTGCGTTCCTCCCCTGCCGGTCGTGCCAAACAAGTTGCCGCTGGCATCCAGGGTGAGGCCGGCGCCCGGATAGATACCGTCGCCGCTGCCATATTGGAATGTGTGGAGAAGGGTCTTAACGCCTCCGCTGATCTCGAAGAGCGTGCCGCATCCCAGGAAGCAGACGGTAGTAAGACCTCCGTAGGCAGTGACGCCGTAGAGATTTCCGGAGGAGTCGCGAGTCAAAGTTCCAATGGGTTGGTAGCCGTCGGCGATGCTCAGGAAGTCGTAGAGGATCGCGTCGCTATAGGTTCCGCCGGATGCGGGACTCACTTCCCACACGGTGCCGCAGGAGGAATAGTAGCAGTTGTAATAGACTCCGCCACCGCCCATGCCGTAGAAATTTCCATTGCTGTCGAGGATGAGTCCGCCGGCGCCGCCCGTCGCATCGGGCTGGCCTTTGAAGGTGTATACCGCGGTGGCGTTGGCCAGGACAGTCGCCCTAGCTTTGGCAGGGCCGGCGAAGGTTTGGGCATTCCAGACTTCGATGGAAAGCACGTCACCCGCCAGCAGCGACTGGTTCCCGGTCCCGTAAGCACCACCGAAAGAGGTCATGGTTATCAGCGAGTCACTCCAGGAAGTGACATCGAGCGTGACCGCGTCGCCGGTGTGTCCGGCGGTCCAGTTCTGCGTGAGGTCGGTGATGGCAATGAAGGCAGAGTCGCCGTTGAAGGGCCGGAGCGAGCCGAAACCGGTGCCGGAAATCTGGATGGTCTGGTAGGGCCGCGCCCAGACTTGTGTAACCGAAGTGATATGTGGGTTGGTGCCGCTTTGCGCTGCGGCAGGCGATGGCGAAAAACTGAGAATGACTAACGCGAGCACTGTTGCCGCGACCGCAAGTGAGCGCATGACAGGATCTCCATTTCCGTTGTTTCGAACCGGAGCTTTTCGCGCCGATTGTACTTCCAGCAAAAGATGCTGCATAGTGTGAAAGAATTTGCAGGGTATGGATCGTCCGTAATGCGACTTGCACTCGGTTTACGCGGATGCTCAACCGCGGAATAGCGAGGACAGGAGACCGTGAATCTGGAGACACTAAAAGGGAAGTCGCATCGCCGCTACAATCCGTTGACGCGGGATTGGATTCTGGTTTCTCCGAATCGTATGGAGCGGCCGTGGCAGGGCCAGACGGAGAAGGGCGAGCGTTCTTCTGCATTGGCTTCGTATGATTCGAGTTGCTATTTGTGTCCAGGAAATGCGCGGGCTGAGGGGGCGAGGAATCCGCAATATAGTTCGACCTTTGTTTTTGATAACGACTTCGCGGCACTTCAGCCTGATGCGGGAAATCTTAAGGTGAGTGATGGCGGCAAGAAGTTGCTGATGGCGCAGGCGGAGAGCGGAGTTTGCCGCGTGGTTTGTTTTTCGCCGCGCCACGATTTAACGATGGCGCTGATGGCGGTGGACGAAATTCGTGGAGTCGTCGAGGTGTGGGCGGAGCAGTATCGCGAACTGGGCGGGCTTTCAATTATCCAGTATGTGCAGATTTTTGAAAATCGCGGGGCGATGATGGGATGCAGCAATCCGCATCCGCATGGGCAGATCTGGGCGACGCAGAGTGTTCCCAACGAGCCGCGGAAGGAGCAGGAGTCGCTCGAAGAATATTGGGCGAAGAATCACAGTTGTCTGTTGTGCGATTACGTTGCGTTGGAATTGGCTGAGCAAGAGCGGATAGTTTGCCAGAACGAATTCTTTGTGGTGGTGGTGCCTTTCTGGGCGACGTGGCCGTTTGAAACGCTGGTGTTGAGCAGGCGTCATGTTGGCGATATCGCAGCGCTGGATAAGGCGGAGCGTGGAGGCTTGGCGGATATTTTGAAACGCTTGACCACGCGCTATGACAATTTGTTTCACACGGCGTTCCCGTATTCGATGGGATTTCACCAGCGTCCGACGGATGGAGAAGAACATAACGAGTGGCACTTTCATGCGCACTTTTTCCCGCCTCTATTGCGTTCGGCAACCGTGAAAAAATTTATGGTGGGGTTTGAGATGCTGGGCTCGCCGCAGCGGGATATGACGCCCGAGACAGCAGCGGAGAGACTGCGTGCGATGAGCGAAGTGCACTATTTGGCCGGTCATCAGAAAAGATTTTAACCGCGGTGGCCGCGGAGAACGGCCGCGGAGTACGCAGAGAAAACACATTCCAGTCACGATGGGTTAGTTTTTTTGAGTTTCAATCCACGTACACTGCTGCCATGACTGACTCTATTCACCATCTTCCCGAAGTACCGATCCTCGAAACCGAGCGGTTGCGATTACGCGGGCACTGTGCCGATGATCTCGCAAATTGCGCCGCCATGTGGTCGGAGCCGGTAGTCGTTCGCCACACTGTAGGCAAGCCGCTGACCGAAGAAGAAAGCTGGAGACGCTTGTTAACCTACGTGGGCCATTGGGCCCTGATGGGCTTTGGCTTTTGGGTGGTGGAGGAGAAAGCGTCAGGCAAGTTTGTAGGAGAAGTTGGATTCGTCGACTACAAGCGGGATATTGAACCATCGCTAAGAGGTGTGCCGGAGATCGGGTGGGTGCTAGGGTCGAACGCGCACGGCAAAGGCTATGCCACGGAAGCAGTTCGCGCGGTGGTGGCATGGGGTGATGCGAAATTTTCGCTTACAACCGGCGGAACGCGCACTGCCTGCATCATCCAGCCCGAGAATGTTGCGTCGATTCGCGTGGCGGAGAAGTGTGGATATCACGAGTTCGCGCGCACGACCTACAAGGCGCATCCTGTTCTCATGTTTGTGCGGGAGACAAGGCGTCCTCCTGACGAGAACGCGTGATCGCTCGCCAGTGTTGACTTGTGCGTCTTGCTCTCATAGTCTTCAAGACCTCCGGCGTCGTTTTCTGTCCGGAGATGAGGAGCGATGGATTCAGAACCGTTGACGTCAAGTTCCCGCGCAGCGGCCCCGGCAGCGAATTACGTTCCCACCAGGGATCTGCGGCGGATTGGCCTGGTACCCTTGGTTGCGCTGCTTTTCGCCTACTGCGCCGGCGGGCCTTTCTCGCTGGAGTCGATGATTTCGACCTCCGGACCTGGATTAGGCCTCACATTTCTTTTAGTTGTGCCCTTGCTGTTTGCCGTTCCCATCGCTCTGGCTACGGCTGAGATGACCACGCTGATGCCCGTCGAAGGCGGGTTCTATCGCTGGACTCGCGCTGCCCTCGGCGATTTTTGGGGATTCCAGTGTGGCTGGTGGAACTGGACCGGCACCTTCCTGATGAGCGCATCTTTCGGCGTGGCCATGGCCGATTACCTCGAATACTTGTTGCCGGTGCATTCCCGTCTGGAACATTGGGTGGTGGCGTTCGTGGGCCTGCTAGTGGTGGCATTCCTCAACGTGTGGGGAATTCACGTTGTGGGTAGAGTCACGCTCATTCTGCTGCTCATCATGTTTGTGCCGCTGGCAGTGTTTGCCGTGCTGGGATTTCATCAGGCGCGCTTCAATCCATTTCATCCGTTCTTGCCCACCGGCATGCCGTGGCAGGGAGCTTTCGGCGTGGGGCTGGCCATTGCTCTATGGTCGTACTCCGGTTACGAACAGCTTTCAACCGTGATTGAGGAAGTTGAGAACCCGGCGAAGAATTTTCCGCTTGCCCTTGCGATCGTGGTTCCCTTGGCCGTAGGCATTTACGTTGTCACGCTGGCTGCGGGACTGACGGCTCTGGGCAACTGGCGAGAGTGGGAGACCGGATATTTGGTTACCGCGGCCCGGTTGATTGGCGGGAACGCGCTGGGCACCTCGATATTTGTTGCGGCAGTGATTTGCAACTTTGTGCTGCTGGATAGCACTCTGCTGACGACCGCGCGCATTCCCCTCACCATGGCGGAAGACGGGTATTTTCATCCAGCGCTGGCGAAAGTCAACTCGCGCTTTGGAACCCCAGTGCGGTCGATTTTGTTGTCGACGGCGTTCTGCGCCGCACTCGCCGTCTTTACCGTGCCTCAACTGATCGGCGTGTATGCGTGGACGCGCATGGCTACTTCGATCCAGACGGTGCTTTCTTTTTGGCAACTGCGCCGAAAATATCCCGATGCGCCACGAAGCTTTCGCGTCTCCGGCGGCTTGCCCGGAGCGCTGCTCGTGGTGCTGGCGCCGACATTGCTTTTTGCCTGGGCGATGATCTACAGCGATGCACCTACGAGGAAGTGGGGGCTGCTCAACCTGGCTTCGGGTCCGTTGGCTTATCTTTGGATACGCTACAAGCGTCGACTACGCACCGAACCCGCTGCGGTGACGGCGGACTAGAATTGCTTCGTTTAGAACAGCACTACTTCGGCCGTCGGGGAATTTTCCGTTCCTATCCGGTTTCAAGCAGTGGTAGGATATCGGGCTGTCGCCGGATTCTGTTTCTTTGCCGCTCAGAGATTGAGATTGCAGATGACGAGAGCTGCTCGCGCTGTCGCGTCCCCCCGAGTTGTTTGCATTGAAGACTTCCGCCCCATCGCCCGCCAGCGCATCCCTAAATCGGTTTTCGATTACCTGGACGGCGGCGCCGAAGGGGAAGTCACGCTGCGGGAAAATTGCAGGATTTTTAATGATGTGACTTTTCGGCCTCGCCATGCGGTCGCAGTTGCGGATTGCAATCTGTGCACCAGCGTGTTGGGTTTCAAACTCTCTCTTCCGTTTCTTCTCGCGCCCGTTGGCTACAGCCGCCTGATGCATCCGGGAGGAGAAGTGGCGGCGGCGCGCGCTGCTGGCCGCGCCGGCACTGGTTATATTCTTTCGACGATTTCCGGACACAAGCTGGAAGACGTGAGAGCTGGTTCCACCGGGCCGGTGTTCTATCAACTTTATTTGATGGGCGGACGCGGCGCTGCGGAAGCGGTAATTGAACGGGCCCGCGTCGCCGGATTTAATGCGTTGGTCGTCACCATCGATACTCCGGTCTCCGGAATTCGCGAGCGCGATTATCGCAATGGGCTGAAAGAACTCATCAGCGGCGGTCCGATGGCGAAGATTCCTTTCATTCCGCAGGTGCTGGCGCGTCCCGGCTGGCTTATGGATTACCTGCTGGATGGCGGCCTGCCCGGACTGCCGAATGTGATTGTTCCCGGCAAAGGACAAATGCCGCTGGTGGACATCAATGCGGCGCTGGCGGAATCGGCGGTGACCTGGTCAGACTTCAGTTGGATCAGGAAAATCTGGACGGGACCGATCGTTGTAAAAGGAGTGCTGACCGCGGACGACGCGCGGCGCTCGATCGATCATGGGGCAGCGGCGATTTCAGTTTCGAATCACGGTGGGCGCCAACTGGATGGCCTTCCGGCCTCTTTGCGGGCGTTGCCTGAAGTGGTGAAAGCGGTGAATGGCCAGATCGAAGTGTTGATGGATGGCGGCGTTCGCCGTGGCACCGATGTTGCCAAAGCAATTTCCATGGGCGCGCGTGCTGTGCTTTGTGGGCGAGCCTATGCCTACGGGCTGGCGGCGGCGGGCGAAGCCGGTGTTGACCGCGCCATCGAGATCCTGCGCACGGACCTTGATCGGACTCTGCGGCTGTTGGGGTGCCCGTCGGTGGCAGAGTTGGATCGTTCGTATGTGAATGTTCCCAAAAGTTGGGAAGCCTAAAGAGATGGCAAAGCTGGGAGATGACGTTGCCGGAGAACTCAGGGATGCGTGCGGTGACGTGGAAGAGCGGTGCTTCAGCGCCGCGTAAGTATTTCGAAAAATAATCGGGCTTCAGCCCGAGCCGTAAGCAGCAGACTCCGTTCGCAAGGAGCTTTTCATGCAGTGGACTCAGATCTACGATCCGCTTGGCCACTGGTGGCTTTCCACGCTGGTTGCCGCTCTTCCCATCATCGTTCTCTTCAGTTTGCTGGCGGGACTCAGGGTAAAGCCACACTGGTGCGCCATTGCGGGAGCCGCGACGGCGGTACTGGTCGCGATCATTTTTTTCAAAATGCCTCCCGCACTCGCCGCCATGAGCTTTGCCTACGGAGTAGCTTTCGGAGTTTTGAAGATCGCATGGATTGTGCTGGCCGCGGTTTATCTCTACGACATTTCTGTCGAGACCGGGCAATTTGAAATCATGAAGGAGTCCATCGCCGGCATTACGGCCGACCGCCGCTTGCAGGTTCTGCTAGTGGCATTTTGCTTTGGCGCATTCATCGAAGGTGCGGCGGGCTTCGGCGCTCCAGTGGCCATTGCCGGCGCATTCATGATCGGGCTGGGGTTCAAGCCGTTCCACGCGGCTGCGTTAAATCTGATCGCCAACACCGCGCCGGTAGCCTGGGGCGCGATCGGCACTCCGGTTCACACTCTGGCGGCGGTAACGGCGCTGCCGGAATCCGACCTCAATGCCATGATCGGACGAATTCTTCCTATTACAGCCGTTATCGTTCCATTCTGGCTGGTGAAGACCATGGTCAGCTGGCGCGAGACATTCGAGGTCTTTCCTGCCATTGCGGTGGTCGGCGTGTCTTTCGCTCTTACGCAGTTCTTCTGGTCGAATTATGTGGATAGCAATCTGGTCGACATCATGGGCGGCGTGGTTTCGATTCTCGCGGTCTTGATCTTCCTGCGATTCTGGAAACCAAAAAAGATATGGCGCTTCGACTATGACGATAAGCCAGTTGCGGTCGTGCACAGAGCTGGCAAGATCTCCGACGACGTGGGCGGCGAGTGGCCGGCAGAGAAGTTCGACGGAGTGGTGAAACCCAAGACCTACACCGCGGGACAAGTCCTGAAAGCGTGGATGCCGTTTGCCATACTCTCGCTGTTCGTGCTGCTCTGGGGATTGCCCAAAATAAAACTGGCGATGAACCAGGCCACTACGCCAGCGTTTCGCGTCACGCTGCCCAACGGCAAGGTGCGCCCTGGGCCTCCGGGATGGGATGTGCCTTACTTGCACAATGCCATTTCTCGCTCCGCGCCGGTAGTTGCGAAGCCCACACCCGAAGCTGCGCGTTACGATCTCAACTGGCTCTCCGCCACCGGCACGGGCTGTTTTTTCGCGGCCATCGTCTCCGGATTATTACTCGGCCAAGGCCCAGTGAAGTTACTGAAGATTTTCTGGCGGACGCTGGTGCGAATGCGCCTCGCCATGATCGCAATTTCCTTCATGCTGGGCCTGGGATACGTCACGCGCTACTCCGGCCTGGATGCCGTGCTGGGCCTGGCTTTCACGCGCACGGGTTGGCTGTATCCATTCTTCGGCACGTTCCTGGGATGGTTGGGAGTCGCACTCACCGGCAGCGACACTTCCTCCAATGCGCTCTTCGGAAGCCTGCAGAGAATCACTTCTCAACAGCTCGGCATTGATCCCGTCCTCATGTGCGCCGCCAACAGCGCCGGAGGTGTGATGGGCAAAATGGTGGACGCGCAATCGATCACGATTGCGACCGCGGCCACCGAGCAGGTGGGCAATGAAGGAATCATTTTCCGCTTCGTGGCCTGGCACTCAGTCGCGCTGTGCTCCATCGTCGGCATCATCGTGATGCTTTTTGCGTATGTCTTCAAGTACGCGGTGCCGCACGGGCTGACGTTTGTGAAGTAGGGTTGCAGGTAATCTTGTCATCCTGAGCGAAGGTTGTGGCTTCGCGAATGCGAAGCACAACCGCTGTCGAAGGATCCCTTCCTCAAATTTATTTCTCCTCTTTCTTCTCCGCCTCCTTCGGCAGCCCGTTCTCAATCGCCTTGCGCGGCAGCATCTGGTCGCGCATCGCCGCGTCGTACACAAATCCGGCGACGATCACGCTGATCTGTTTCAGGTCTTCCGGCTGCAACCGGTCGTACACATCCATGTTCGAGTGGTGGGTGCGCGTCTCATACTCAATGGGATCCTGAATGAACTGGAATCCTGGAATGCCGACCGCGTCGAACGATTGATGATCGGTGCCGCCCGTGTTGCGCATGGTGATCGTGGTCATGCCGAGATCTTTGAATGGCTTCATCCAGGTTTCAAAGATGGGTTCGACCGCAGCATTCTCCTGCAAGTAAATCCCGCGAATTTTCCCAGTGCCATTGTCCACGTTGAAATATGCCGAGACCTTCGCCTGCTCCGGTTTCACTGTGACATCTCCGGCTTCGCGGCGCAGAAGTGTGGGCGAATCTTTCATGCCGGGTTCGTCCATGTGCGGACGCGAACCGAAATGTTTTTCCACGTACCCTTGCGAGCCCAGCAGCCCTTCTTCTTCGCCGCTCCACAACCCGATGCGGATGGTGCGCCGCGGCTTGATGTCGAGCGCCTTCAAGATGCGCACTGCTTCCATCATCACGATAGTTCCTGCGCCGTTATCGGTGGCCCCGGTGCCTGCATGCCACGAATCCAGGTGCGCCCCCAGCATCACGACTTCATCTTTCTTGTCTTTATCTACTCCGGGAATTTCGGCGATGGTGTCGTACTGCATGGGATCGTCGTCGTAGAAAGTGTTGGTGACGTTCAGTTCGAGCGTCACATCTTTCTTCTGCTGCAGCAGGCGCGCAATCCGCGTCCAGTGCTCGGAAGCCAGAGTAACCTGTGGGATGGTCACGGTCTCGCCGGTCTTATAAGATCCGCCGGACTGCACGAAAACTGTGCCGCCGCCCGCTGTCCCGCGGCTGTGATCAACTACCGCCAGAACTTTTTCGTCGGTGTAGAACTGGTTCAATTCTTTAACAAATTGCTGCCGTTTCAGAAAATCGGCAAAGCGGAATGGTGGCCGCTCGCCCGGAATCTGGTACTCCGCGGTCTTCGCCAGTTCATCATCGGTCATCCGTTTATACGGAGCTTCGGTGATTGGTTTTACTTCCGCGTCCGCACCCGCAATCACAATCATGCCCGCGAGCTTGCCTCTGTATTTATCGAAATCTTTCTTGTCTTCAATAGTCACGCGAACGCACTTGCCTTGCAGCACTCCATTCGTTCCCGGAGTCCACGCCTTGGCGTAGGCGATCAGCGGCACAACGTCGGGCGAGGTCATGCGAACATTGACGTATTGATTGGCCCAGCCGCGGCCGAATGGCCCCCAGGCTTCCAGGTGCGAGTTCGAAAGCCCAATCGCCGTGAGTTGATCGCGCGTCCATTCGTTCGCGCGCTTCATATTCGGCGACCCCGTCAGCCGCTCGCCAATCGAGTCCATCAATCCCGTGGCGTACTCCATTACTTTGGAATTGCGGAAGCCCTCGTAGCGAATGCGGCTCATCGCTTCCAAATCGACTTTTTCCTGCGACCACATAGCGCTGACGGAAAACATCACAAACACAAGGCACAGCATCCGGACAATATTCTTCATGAGTGGAACTCCTGCGAAGATTGAACCTGAGAAAGGTCGAACGGGGGATTATACAGCCAACGTTTCACGATTGCGGCGGAGCAGATTGTAAAGTTATTTCAAGGCGCTGGCAGTCATTCTTTCTTGGCAGGTCTTTCGTCGGCGGGCGCCGCAGTTTTCTCGGTGGGCTTCTTGCCTTCTGCGCCAGCCGAAGGCTTATCGTCTTGTTTTCCCCTGTCTTTTACGACGTATTGCACGATCAGCGAGATGCGCCGGTTGGCGGAGTCGAGCGGATCTTCCGGTTTGCGCAGACGTTGATCGGCGAATCCGCGCACTTGCGTAACCTGATCGGCGCGAACTCCATTCGCCTGTACTAAACGGCGAGCTGCGTTGGCGCGTTCGCTGGAAAGTTCCCAGTTGCCGTACGCGCCTGTGCCGCCGTACGGCTTGGAGTCGGTGTGACCTTCAATCGAGAGCTTGTTGGGTAATTTTCCGAGTTCCTGCGCGAGAGTGACAAGCAGCTCGCGGCCATCGTTGTTGAGCGTGGTGCTGCCACTATCGAAGAATGTTCCCGATGCGGATTCCGACAGTTCGATGCGCAGTCCTTCGGAGGTGACCGTCATTTCCACATGGCTCTTTAATTTTTCGAAGTCCTCCATCTCACGAATCTTTTGCTCCAGCTGATCCTTGAGCTTGGGCATATCGTCTTTGGTAAGGATGAAATTCTCCGCAGCTCCGGCCAGGCTCGAACCTTTTTTATCGGCCGTACCGCTGGGATCTCGGAAATAGCCGCCCACTGCCTCCTGCACTTGTTTGCTGCTACTAAGCAGCCACAACACAATGAACAGAGACATCATGGCGGTAACGAAATCGGCATAGGCTACCTTCCAGGCGCCGCCGTGGTGGCCGCCGTGGCCGGCTTTTTTCTTCAGGATGATGATGGGGCGGGTCTTGTCCATATTCTTGGCGTATTCCTCTTACTGTCCCGCTTACTGTCCCGCAGCAGCGGCGGCTGCGGCTTCGGGTGCGGCTGCGGTTTCGTCCACTGGTCCTTTTTTGCGGCAGGCTGTCTCCACTTCTTTGAATGACGGGCGCACATGCCCGGGAACCGCGCGCCGGGCCACTTCCACCGCCATGATTGGAGCCGTGCCTTTTAGAAAAGACACGATCAAAACCCGCAGCACGTACAGGTACGCATGTTCGTCATCGGCAAGTTTGACCATGTTTGCGGCAATCGGACCGACCAACCCGTAACACAGCAGGATGCCGAGGAACGTTCCCACCAGCGCGGCCGCCACTTTTTTCCCGATTTCTTCCGGAGGTCCCCCCAGCGCGCCCATGGTGATCACAATGCCTAATACCGCCGCCACAATTCCCAGCCCGGGCAGGGAATCGGCCATGCTGTTCAGCGCGGCGGTAGGCAGTCCCGACTGATGATGGTGAACTTCAAGATCCAGGTCGAGCATTTGATCGAGATCGAAAGCATCCACGCCTGTAATCGCCATGCGCAACGAGTCACACACAAAATCCCGCGCATGATGCTTCTTCAGCACGGCTGGGCCCTTGGAAAACACCGGACTCTTGTCCGGCTCCTCAACGTCGCCCTCCAGCGCCATCAGCCCGTCTTTACGAGCTTTATTCAAGAGGTCGTAAATCGTTTTCAGAGAATCGATGTAAGCCTGCTTGGTATATTTCGAGCCGCCGAACACCCCGCCGATTCCACCGGCAATCTGCTTAAGAATGTGAAGAGGATTGGCAATGAGGACCGTACCAATGGCCGCGCCCAGAATCGTTACCAGTTCCGCAGGCTGAATTAGCACGCGCAAATTCCCGTGCTCCATCAGATAGCCGGCCACTACGCAGCCGAAGACCACGACAATTCCGATAATGGCAAACATGTCTAGCTCGTTGACTTCTTTCGCGATGAGGCTGCAGCCGCCAGGGCGGCACCATCCGGCGACGCACTGTCTTTTCCACAAAGCGCCTGTTCCACCCGCTGCAGAATGGATTCCACTCCATCGCCGTGTACAGCGGTCGTTCCACCCAGCTCTACTCTCACCGACAATTCTTCGCCCCACCATTGAATGGTGGCGCTGGCAGTCATGCTTTGAATACGCTGGCTCACAACCTGCAATGTATCCTCGCGGCAGCCGCTTAAGATCACCAGGAAACGGTCTTCATCCCAGCGGCCTACAAAATCTGTAGGCCATACCGTGTTTCTCAAAGTGTGGGCCAGCACTTGCAGGATTGATCTGGCGGCCACCTGCCCGTATCGCGCCCGGAACTTGCTGAGATCGAAAATCTGCAGGCAGATCACGCCAAAAGAAATTCGCAGCTCACGGAATGTTCCCAGTAATTCCCGCAGGTGAGCTTTCATCATGGCCGCATTGGGCAGCCCAGTACTCTCGTCCATGCAGCCCTGTTCTCTCAAGCTCCGGTCACTGGGGCCCGCGGGACTTCCCATGGCAAACTCGCCTTCGAAAGTCTGGATGATGCCAATGAGCGCTCCGTGCTTGTCGCGCAACGGGATGGCCCAGGCATGCACTTGAGTGCGGTGCCCTGACTTGTGGTGAATGAAAGTCATTGCTTCCATCGGCTTCGAATCGCGCAGCGCGGCGGAGAGAGGACAGTGGTCGGAGCACATTTCACAACTGTGTTCGTTGCAATGCTGCAATATGTTTTCCGCGCAGGAATGTCCCAGCACATCGATCCGCGAATATCCGGTGATGTGTTCCGCGCCGTCGCTCCAGAAAACAATTTTCTTCTGCAGGTCGAGCACGCTCACCCCGATCTGCAGACCATCCAGAATGTCGCGGTATGTTTCAGGATCTTGAAATGCCGGCATGAGGGTTCAGAGAGCGCTCTTGATTGCTTTATCGGCAGGGAACTGACCCCACTCCATAGCACCAGGGTTGGTGCAATGGGCGTACTATCGTGAGCCTTTTCCCGACAAAGTCTCGCTTTTACAATGAGTTAGAGGAGATAGCACTTTAGGGGTGCCCCATAGCACGAGAGTGCCATTTGCAAGATTCCCGGTTCCGTTTACCTTCGCAGGTGAGCAGTTCTGGGGGAGGGCTGCCCGGGCGCCTCGATCTCGACAGAGATCGGGGCGCTCGTTATTTTGGGGCCGACTGGACGCGGCGCGGTTATGGCTCATGTTCCGGCAGGCGACCCATATTGGCTGTGGTATGCCGCGTTGGAAACGGGAGAGCCGTGGCACATAAGTGAAAGGTGGGACATCAAGCCTGACGATTTGTTGAGCCTGATAGAGCAAGGATCGGATGCCATCCAAAACATCTAATGGGTAACTGTCGCTAACAAGCCATCGCGCTCAAAACCCCTTTGCAGGGTCGATGAGCGTAACGGCGATTTTTCGTCAACTACACGGGGCTGCTTGTGTCGGGCGGGAAAGCGGGTTAACATTCGCGCGTGGAAACTCAGGACTTAGCCGAAGAATATCAGACCAAAACTGACGAAGAACTGTTGCGACTGGCTCTCGATGCTGTAGACCTTACTCCCGAAGCCAACCTCGTGCTCAGCAATGAGCTCTCCCGACGAGGAATTAATACCGCGGAACGATTGGCGTCCTTTCGGGCAGAGGAAAAATATCGAAAGGAAGAAGCGAGTAAGCACACCGGCAGCCTCTTCATTATTCACCCTTTCGGAATAGGCCATCTCCGATTCGGAAAATCTGACCGTGTATACAATCCGGCAACCGATCTAGAACGATTCAAAACTACGCTATTCGTTGTGCTGTTTTGGTTCCCTTTAGTGCCAACGGGGACATTTTTTGTAGAAAAAAAGCGTTCACTGTTTTTTAACAAATTGACGATTTTGAGAAAACTACCTCTTGATTGGCGACAAGTGCGCGGAGTTTGGGGCGTCGCGATAGGCATTGTTCTGACGATCATTGTCGCCTTGGCACTTTTGCTGCATTTCTTGTGACGATGGCAGTCGTTGGTATTCGGTTGGAGGTAGGCGCTGTCACTCGGTAGCTTGGAAAACTGGATTGGCCTCAATGAGTGAAATGGCGATTTTTCGCCAATTTGATCCTGAATTGAGACCGCGCAGCAGCCTGTGCGAACGTACGACGGCGGTTAGGCGGTTTTAGCTTGCCTCAAGCTCTCGGTCGCTGCACTTCGTAATGAAGTTGAACGACGCTGTCCGCAAATCGCTGCAAAGATCGCAGCCGCAGCGGCACCTCACGATGCCTCGGTGCAATGAGGGGAATGCCATCCCCGATCAACGTCGGCACGACGGTGATGATGAACTCATCAATCGCGTCCTCGTCAAGAAAGGAGCCGATGATCTCACTTCCGCCCATCATCCAGATGTTCTTGCCAGCTTGCTTACGGAGGCGTTCGGCAAAGGCCCGGATCGACTCCGTGACAAATTGCACGCCGACCGGCGCGGATGCAGAGGGAGGACGACGCGAGAACACATAATGCACGTCATCTGCGCTGAAGCTCGCGCCCATCTTCACACTTAGGTCGAAGGTCTTGCGACCGAGAATCTTGGCATCGATGGAGCGCGAAAACTTCGGGAGACCGTAGAAGCCCTTTGGAGCTGGCCGTCTCGTCAGCCAATCGAGATTGCCATCGGTCCGAGCGACATAGCCGTCCGCGCTCGTGGCGATATTGACTATGATCTTTCGCTTTGGCACCACTCCATATTCGCACAGGCCATCAGAGCGGCAAAGGGTAACTGTCGCAATCAGGCCATTACACTCATCAGGAACCGGTTCGACGGGCTTTCAACCAAGACCAGAAGCTTAGTTGGTGGAGATGGTAAAGTTCACCGTAATTTTCGCCTGAGTCTCGACCGCTTCGCCGTCTTCATAGTGCGGCTTGAAGTGCCACTGCCGTACCGCGTCTTCCGCCGCCGCCGCAAGGATGTGTGGTCCCCTCACTACACGCAGATTCTGGATCGCGCCGTCTTTGCCGATCAGTGCCTGCAGAATTACAGAGCCTTGCACCTTCATCTGCCGAGCCAGCAAGGGATAGTTCGGCCGCGCTGGCGCCGCAACGCTCTCCGATGTGCTGGCCGACATCTGTACCCGCTCAGCGGCTTCACTCGTCACATTCGCGGCGCTTTCAGAATCCGCGGCAGCCGTGCTGGCAGGTTGCGCCGGCGTATCCGGTTGCAGCTCGACGTGGACCGAATTGCTTCCCGGCCGCATGGTGCGGTGGCTGTCACCGGCTACCACCTCCACTTCGAGCGGCGGCAACGCCGTGCGCGCGCTGATGATTGCCCCCGGAGGAGCGGGTTCACCGTTTTCGAGATTAGGTTCGAGTGTGGCCGGTTGAGCTTCGTTCGGAGGTGCCCCAGCTTGCTGAGCCGACGCCTGTTGAGCCGCGTTCTGATGTTTCGCCTTTACCGGCTTGGTTCGTTTTGCAACTGGGGCAGATGGCTGTTCTGCGCCGCTCTTGCCGGCCGGCGAACTCTCGACCGGCTCGCTCGAATTGACTTCCTGCGTGTCAGGAAACCAGAAGCTGCGATCATGCCAGAGGACGATGGTTAGCGCCACCAACAGCAGAAACAGCGCCCCTCCCATCAATCCCCGCTGTCTGGGGTCTCTGTCTATAGGGGGGCGAGACTCCACTGGCAACTCACGATTTGCCTTGCGCGCAGAGCGATCTGCTTTCCGTGTGATGGATTCTAGATTTGACATGGGAGCCCCGAGTTCCTCGGGAAGCTGGCGCTGGATTAGTATGCCTCGAACGCGAGGCAAACGCTAGTAAAAGGTGCACACGAATGGCCGTAGAGACGATATGATTCTCCAACTCGGCCCAGGCGAAATTTTCCCCGAAGCGAAACTTTCGGTGACACTCGTGAATCCCATTTGCCAGGCGATGCAATCCCGAATGCCGGAAAACGAGCTAGGTGGCGCGATGAGGGTGAACGGATGAGAGTCAATTCATGAGCAATGATGATCGAAAAATGAAAACTCCTCAGATTGACGAAAGAAAGATTGACGGAAGAAAGATTGACGCAAGAAAGCTGGACGAGAAGAAATTCCGTCAGCTCGGCCGCCGCGAATTGCTCAAGCTCACGCCGGTGCTGGCGCTCGGCGCCTTCGCCATCCCTAAACTGCAGGAAGGGCTGCTGAAAAAAGGTCTGGGTTTCAGCGATTGGGCTGCCGCGCGGCTTTTCCGCTCCGGCCATCTCGCGCCCACTTTTGATAACGCCGACGTGGCGCCTCTCGATAAATTTCCGATTAACGGCTACGACGTTGACGATCCCGGCGTGGATTTCGAAAAGTGGACGCTCACCGTCACCGGAGCCGTGCAGAAGCCGGGCGACTACAAGCTGTCGCAGATTCAATCTTTGCCGCGCTATCGCCAGAACACCCGCCACATCTGCGTCGAAGGCTGGGACGTCATCGGCCGCTTCGGTGGAGCGCGGCTGTCGGACTTCTTAGCCGCGATCGGCGCCGATACCACAGCAAAATACATCACTGTGAATTGCGCCGACGATTATTACGAATCGCTCGACATGGCGACGGCCCTGCATCCCCAGACGCTGCTGTGTTACGAAATGTACGAGCAGCCGCTAACGCGTGAGCATGGCGCACCCCTGCGTTTGCAGATTCCGACTAAAGTTGGCTACAAGCAGGCAAAATACGTAACGGATTTGAAAGTCACGAACGTGCTCGACCGCGTCGGCTACTGGGAAGATCAAGGCTACTCGTGGTTCTACGGACTATAACGTAGCGCCGCCGTCCTCGGCGGCTGTCGTGGCGGCGACTCGCCGCCACACCTGCGAGGGCAAGATGCCCTCGCGACAGCCGGCGGGTCGCCGGCGCTACCAGAGCGCCTACCAGGAGACATACAATGAGCGGCACCGTTGTCGAAATCATCCAGCCCGGCGTCAAGAACGCCGAAGGCGAAGATATTCCCCCCATAGTCGTAGCCCGCGCCGTCTACGAGCACCCATTCATCGTGCGCCTGTGCCACTGGGTCAACACCGTCGCGCTTTTTGTAATGGTCGGGAGCGGCCTTCAGATCTTCCGCGCCTTTCCCAGCTTCGGCGCAAAGATTCCGCAAAAAGATTTGCTGCACTGGCCCAAGGCTTTCGCCATCGGCGGCTGGCTGGGCGGAGCCCTGCAGTGGCACCTCACTTTCATGTGGATCTACATGGCCACCGGCATCCTGTATCTGGCCTATCAGATTTTCAGCGGCAACTATCGCCAGGTCTTATTCGCTCCACGCGACATTCCCGGCGTGTGGCCCATGGTGAAGCATTATTTTTTCTTTGGAGAGAAGCCGCCGGTCCGCGAAGCCTACAACCCTCTACAGAAACACGCCTACACCACCGCGATCGGCTTAGGAGTTCTTTCAGTGCTGACTGGTCTTGTCGTGTGGAAGCCGGTGCAGTTCTCCTGGCTTGGCTGGATCATGGGCGGCTTTCACTGGGCGCGTATCTGGCACTTCGCCGTGATGTGGGCGATTCTGGGTTTTGTGCTGGGACACCTGGTCATGGTGATCCTGCACGGCTGGAATAATTTCTATTCCATGCTGACCGGATGGAAGAAAGATCCGGAGTATTAAATGCAATTGTTGATTGATGATTTTTGATTGTTGATTGCAAAACCTGAGCACGAAACGGTCCACATGGTTTTCAATCAACAATCAGCAATCATCAATCAACAATAATCACGCGGTCGTGATCGCAATCTCAATGTCCGAACCAGAACTGGCGTTGAACAGTCCGGTGCAAATGGTTACGCGCGAGCAGTCGCTCATCCAGAGTGTGCAGCGCGGGCAGCACGAATTGTTCTACGAACTGGTGCGGCCCTACGAGCGCCGCGTCTACGCCGCCGCGCTTGCCATCCTGCGCAACGAGCACGATGCGGAAGACGCCGCGCAGGAGGCGATGCTGAAGGCGTTCGCCAACATCCGGCAATTCCGCGCCGAGGCCCGCTTCAGCACGTGGCTGATCCAGATCACGGTGAACGAAGCGCTGATGCGCCGGCGAAGGGAGCGAACCGTGCCAATGGAAGGACTCGACAACCGCCCCGACGGTGGCCGCAATGAGGAAAGCGAATATGCCCCGCGCGATTTTGCCGACTGGCGCGAGATACCGTCGGAAGCGCTGGAACGCAAAGAAGTGCGGCAGCGACTTGCCGCAGCGCTGGGCACGCTGGACCGAAAGTATCGCGAGGTCTTCATGCTGCGCGATATGGAACATCTGAATATTCAGGAGACGGCCGAAGCTCTGGGTATCACAGTAGCTTCGGTGAAGACGCGGCTTCTGCGGGCGCGGTTGATGCTGCGCGATCTGCTGGCCGCCGGATGGGAGCAGGGCTGGTTCAGCCGTCTGCCATTCGAGAAGGGAACCAAGCCATGGTGAACCATGTAAACAGTTGCGAAGAAGTCTGGCGCGAGATTTCGAATTACATCGATGGCGATGTGGACGCGGGGTTGCGTTCGTCGATGGACGAGCATTTCAAAACCTGCGCGCGTTGCGCCTCAGTGCTGGCCGGAACGCGGAACGTAGTCGCACTTTATGGCGATGAGCGCATGCTGGAAGTGCCCGCAGGTTTTGGCCGGAGACTAGAGAAGCGCCTCGCGAAAGGCGCAGTTGGGAAAGCGAGTGTGTGGTCGAGTATGTCGGCGTGGCTGGTGCCGGTAGCGGCTATGGCTCTGATCGCTGGAGGCATGTTGCTGACCAGTTCGTTGACGCATGGACACTTTTTCAAATCACAACATGCGGAACCCGCAAACAACATTCCTCCTGATCTTGTGGTTGTGGTCTCTTCCGGCGCGAAGCTGTTTCATGTGGCGGGGTGTCCTTTTATCCATGACAAAGCTACCGAGCGCACGCTGACGGCGAAAGAGGCGATGCAGGAGGGGTATATGCCGTGTACGAGATGCCTAAGGCAATATCTGAAGACATCGGTGACGGGGACGCCAGGACTGCAAGTGGCTGAGGCTGACGCCGAGCGTGAGGAAGAGCACGAAGAAGTTCTCAGCGCGGCGGGACATTGAGCGTAGTCCTGACTGCAACAGCCGGTGCATCTCCCGTAAGTCGTTGATTCTTCGTCTATATCTTAAAGATATAAATCAACCGCCACTAAGTTATTGAATCCAAAAGGCCATTTTCCAACTGGGAGGTGAATCGATTTGCCTTGCCCGCAGAGCGATAGTTTTTCCGGGAAGAACCCCAACCATCATCCGGTCTTTCGAACCCGTCCCAAGGGCCTGCAAATCGATTTGCGGGGTATCTCAGGCGGGGATCGAAACGAAAAGTGGACGCTTCGGCTTCGAGTTGCCAATCTGTGAAGCTGCCAATTGCTCCGGGCTAATAGCTGGACTACCACACGCTGTCATCTGGTCCTACATCCACGCTGTCATCTTGCTCCACCTCAATGCTGTCATCCCGAGCGAAGCGAGGAATCTTGGTGTTTGCCTATAGCGCACATGACGTGCGCAGAAACCTAAGGTCCCTCGCTTCGCTCGGGATAACAAACCTGCAGAATGACGAATGCGGCGGACGGCACCTAGTTCTTCTTCATCTCGTCTTTCTTATCGTCCTTCTTCATGCCGTCGTCTTTCTTCATCGTGTCTTTCTTCGCCGTCTTAGTCTTCTTCGCTGCCTTGGCGTCGTCCTTCTTCATCGAGTCGTCTTTTTTCATGGTGTCTTGCTTGGTGTCGTCCTTCTTCATCGTGTCCTGGGCAAAAGACGACAGCGGGGCCATCAACATACACGCAAGCGCCAAACTGCCGAAAATCCTCTTCATAAGTTTCTCCTGGGAAATCTTGAGTTAGGTGTCCGGCAGGTTCTCACCTGCAGGCGCAGATAGGATGAACCGAACGCGGGAAAGTTGCAAGCCCCAGGGGGCACAGAGGGACACGGGGTAAACCAGCTCCGTGTCTTTTTGTGCCCGTTTTTGTTCAGCAGGTGAGTTGGTCGCGGGAGATCTTCAGGCCGCTCAGGTTTCCTAGCGCCGTCACGGCTATAGATTCGGTCTTGAAGAATTCCTGGGCGATGCTTTGCAGGTCTTCGGCGGTGACGGCTTCGATTTTCTCGATCAGCTCGTCGAGGTCCTGGAAGTGGTCGAAATACATTTCCTGACGGGCCAGGTTTGACATGCGGGCGGTGCTCGACTCGAGCGAGAGCATTAGGCTGCCTTTGAGTTGATCTTTGGAGCGGCGAAGCTCTTCTTCCGGCACGGGCTTATTCTTTAGATCGCGGAATTCGTTGACCACCGCCTTGACCACCTTGTTGGCGGAAGCAAGCGACGTTCCGGCGTAGACGGCCATGCATCCGGTATCGCGGTAAGGGTTGAGGTCGCTGTAGATCGAATACGCCAGGCCCTGGCGCTCGCGGATGTTCTGGAAGAGGCGGGAACTCATGCCTCCACCAAGCAGCGTGTTGAGAATGTAGCCGGCGTGACGCTTCTCATGCGCGATGGGATAGGCGGGAACACCGATGCAGAGCTGCACTTGTTCGAGCGCCTTCTTGTTGCGCAACACGATGCGCGGAACGATTTTTGGTTCGGCGGAGTGGAAGCCATTCTTTGCGGCCTTCAGATGCTCGAAATGCTTCACGACCAAATCGACGAACTGGTCGTGGTCAAGGTGCCCGGCGGCGGCGACGATGATGTTGCCGGGGGCGAAGCGGTGAGTATAAGTATCGAGCACGGCCTCGCGCTCGAACTTCTTCACTGTTTCTTTTGTGCCGAGAATCGGCTTGCCGAGCGGGTGATCTTTCCAGAAGTTCTGCGTGAAGATTTCGTGGACGAGATAGTCGGGATTGTCTTCGTCCATTTTAATTTCTTCGAGAATCACGCCGCGCTCGCGGGCGATGTCTTCGGCGGTGAATGTCGGGTGCAGAACCAAGTCGGTGAGAATCTCAAGGGCGACGGGAACGTTCTCGTCCAGCACCTTGACGTTAAAGCAGATACATTCTTTGGAGGTGAAGGCGTCCATGTTGCCACCGATCGAATCGACCTGGCGTGCGATCTCTTCGGCGGTGCGGTGCTTGGTGCCTTTGAAGACCATGTGCTCGATAAAATGGGAGATACCGTTCGACTGCGGCGTCTCGTCGCGCGAACCGGTTTCGAGCCAAATGCCGATCGAGGCGGAGCGGATGTGCTCCATCTGTTCGGTGATGACGGTGAGGCCGTGAGGCAACACCTGACGGCGAATATTGCGGACTTCTTTTACCATGTGAATTATTACTGTACTGCGAATTACCTTCTTGGGGTGTATTACTCTAGATTTTGATGCGAAAGTTGGGCGAAGGACGTAGAAGGACGTAAAGGAGTATTGTTACACAACCGGTGCCCTAAGCGTGCAAATGGTTAAACGCTTCGTAATGAGCAGGTTATGGGAGTTTTCTGAGTGATGAAGCCAAAAGCCAACGAGCTGAGATGAGAAGCTTGACATACGCGTAAGCCAAGAAGATAATTGTATTAAGCGACTGGAGCAGCCGGATGAAACTGTTACCCGGGCGAGTCGCTTGATCTTACGAAAGGGTCAGCCGAAAGGTTGACCCTTTTGCCTTTTCGGCTTGATTTTGTCACCTTTTGGGATCACCGAGAATAGCTCGGGCCGGGGGTGGCGGACGCTGCACTCTAGTATCGCCCTGTCCTTGACCGTGTTGCCGTAGCGATCCGTTCTGGGGGCTGGATTTTCAAGGAAGGTTTGATATTCCACTACTGCTTCGCCTTTTAGTGCGCTATCGATCTGATCAATTACGTCGGGGATAGTATATCCGTCTCGAAGAATGCGACTCTTAAAAATGTGCCAGCCGACGAAAAGAATCTCAGAAATGATTGGCGGCAGTCCTTGCTCGCTCCGCCCTGCGTTTATAGTAGCGAGTTGGGCATGTGAAAGTGTGCCGATTGCGACGGCCTTAACGTGAATCTTTACGTCAGGCTTGAATTGCTCGAGGTTAGCACGAATTAGTCGAGCGGCATTCTCAAATAGCGGCATTTTAGCGGGTCGAATTATACCCTTATGCGTCAGGATTGTCGGTGATGAATGGACATAGTGAGTAAGACGCAAACATCAACGCTGCTGGGAATGAATCACGAGGAGCTTGCCGCGCTTGTGGTCGAGGCGGGAGAACCCGGCTATCGGGCCAAACAGATCATGGATGCGGTGTACCGCCAGCGGGTGGAATTATTGGAGGAGATTTCGACGTTGCCGCAAGAGTTGCGCGAGAAGTTGGTTCAGAGCGGGGTGTCCGTGGGGGCGGCGCGGATTGAGAACAAGTTTGTGTCGGTGGATGGGACGGTGCGGTATTTGATTGGGTTTGGGGATGGGCAGAGTGTGGAGACCGTGTGGATGCCGGAGGGGGATGGAGGGGAAGCGGGGGATGGAAGTGAGGCTGGGGAGGAAGCGGAGATTGCCGTTGAATCAAAGCGGATTGGCGAAGGTGGGGTTCATCAGGCCGCGACGGAAGGCGTGCCGTCCCTACGGGACTCGGTTATATCGCTTGCTGCCTTACCCGGCACTGCCGTGCCGGGCTTTCACATGCCGCCCCTGCCGGGGCTGGAGTCAGGTAGGTCTGATCTCCATCTTCCAGTAACGAGCCGCGCGCAGACGGTGGAAGGAAACCGCAGGGGAGCAGCATCACCGAGCAAACGCGCGTCGGGTCGCTCCACGATTTGTATTTCGAGTCAGGTGGGGTGTGCGGTGGATTGCCAGTTTTGTTTGACGGCGCTGCTGGGTGTGAAGCGGAATTTGACTGCAGGCGAGATTGTGGGGCAGGTTTGCGCTGTATTGAAGGATCAGGGAGTTTCCCCGCCGGAAGATCGCATCAATTTGGTTTTCATGGGGATGGGCGAGCCATTTCTCAATTACGAAAACTTTATCAAAGCATCGCGACTGTTGGTTGAGGGTGTGGGGATTGCGGAGCGGCGGATGACGGTGTCGACGGCGGGGATTGTGCCGCGCATTCATGATTTTGGTGCAGAAGGGATTCGGCCGAAGCTGGCGATTTCTTTGAATGCGTCGAACGATGCGCTGCGGACACGGCTGATGCCACTGAACAAGAAGTGGAATCTGGAAATGCTGCTGGCGGCGGCGCGCGAGTTTCCCTTGCGCACGCGGGAATGGATTACGTTTGAGTACGTGCTACTAGGCGGCGAGAACGATACCCCGGAGAATGCCCGGGAAGTTGCGGAGTTGCTGCGCGGAATGCGCTGCAAGGTGAATCTGATTGCGCTGAATCCGGGGCCGGGCATTGAGTTTACAACTCCGAGTGTGGAAGGAGTGACGACGTTTCAGAACATTTTGCGGGGAGCGGGAATTCCGGCGTTTGTGCGGCGGCCGCGAGGGCGAGACATCTACGCGGCGTGTGGCCAGCTTAAGCGGACGGTTGAGGGCTCCACATTACCGGAACCCCTTCTGGAGTCGATTTCTCCGGCACCGGCGCCGGAGGGATGACTGGGAGCTCGACACGGATGGTGATGCCGGTGCCGGGGTCGCGCTGGCAAGAAATTCGTCCGTGATGTTGCTGCAGGATTCCCTGACAAGCGTTCAATCCAAGGCCGGAGAGAGTTTCGTCTGATTCGATTGCGGATTGGCTTTCCGCCAGCTCTGGGGTGGAAGCGCGGTCAGAGATGGTGATGACGGCGAACCCATTTTTGCATTCCGCGGTAATGATGAGGGCGCGGCTGTTTTCCTGATGGACCGCATGCAACGCGTCGTTGATGATTTGCACGCAAACCTGAAGCAACTGGTTGGAATCTCCGCGGACCAGGAGCAACTGGGGCGGAAGCTCGGTGCGGACCTCCATGTTCAAGCCCTGCCATTGGGGTTGCGAAAGTTTGATGGCGGTGCGCAGCAACGCGTTGAGATCGATAGCAGACATGGCGGCGGGGCCCTGCTTGGCGAAACTCAGCAGACTGGCGACCAGAGCGCGAGTGCGGCGGGCATGCTGCCCGATTTTTCCCGCCAGTTCGCCTTGCTCGGGAGTGAGAGACGTGGTCATAAGCAGGTCAGAGTAACCCAGCATGGCGGTGATGGGATTGTTGAGTTCGTGAGCAGCGCCGCCTACGAGTTGTCCAATGGAAGCAAGCTTTTCAGATTCGGTGATTTGGACCTGCAAACGTTTGAGATTCGCAATCGATTCGCGCGAGTGGGTGAGCAGGCGAACCAATTCGCGGTCCAGCAGGCGCTGGCGTACGAATACCATGACTCCCATGAGCAGTGCGCCGGCGAGCGTGAGGACGAGCCGGAAAGAACGGATGGGAGCCGGAACCGCGGTGGCGAGTAGAGCCCAGGCGGCAAACAAAGGAAGCGAAAAGGCTGCGATCATGCCGAGGCGGGCCAGCCAAACACCATGCGAGGTGGAAGTGGAGCGGGCGTCGGGCTGCGGATCGTGTTCGCGCGACCACAGGCCGATCAATGTGATCCACGCCATGGAAACCACCAGAGGAACGTCATAAAGACTTCCGCTGTAGTAGGCGTGGCGGTTGATGGCCCAGTTGGCGATGTGAGAGCTGGCGGCGTAGGTAAGACTGGCGCCGAAGAAGCTGGCATAGAATTTTTTCCAGCGGCCTTTGCTCTTCATCCAGGCGCCTACGAGAGCGGCGAGGAAGGCGAGCTTCTCGATGAGATAGAGCGAGTTGAGATTGTTGTTGTAGGCGTCCACGTTGGCCAGCACGTATTGCCACGGGATGACGAACAGAACATAAAGATAGCCCCACCAGATCATGAGCAAGGCAAAATCGAGGCGCCGAAGGCGGGCGGCATACTCATCTTCCGGAGCATGGGGACGCAGCGCCAAAGCAGCCATCAGTGGCACAATGTGAAGGAAAAGAATCATGTCGGCGGCGCACAAGTCGGGTACATCGATGCGCAGCCAGACCTCGTAGTATGTCCAGATAAGCTGGTAGGTAAACCAGAACGCAATGCCGGTGGCGATCAGCGTCCAGAACAGGCGAAGGCGCCCACGAGACTGAATGGCGTGCGGAATGAGGGCAAGCGTTCCGGAAAACAGCAGAAGGCACTGAATGATGTCGCTGAGTGCGATGAGTTGAAAGGATTGGTGCAAAAAGAGCGCAGCCAGAATCAACGTCGCCAGGCAGGCGGCAACCGCGGCAGACCAAAACTTGGTCGCCCTGAGGTTGTACGTGGAACGCGACAAAAAAGTGATCCTCGTTGCCATTCTAGACTGGGATTTGGGAAGATCTGGATTACGGAAGTAACCTAAGTCTGGGGATAAGACACAAGGTGGGTAAGTTCAGGAGATGAACTCGTGCAAAGTTTTGCTTGCATCCCTATCTTTCTTATCAATAGTATGCGAGACGCCTCCTATAACTGATCGAACCGCCATGCAAGGAAAGTGACTGCAATTGCACGTCGAGGCAAAACAACGTTTTCTGGGAAAAGCGCAAGCTACCGCTGATCCCAGTGAAATCCGCCGCATCGAACGCTGGCTGGCTACAGCCCGTGTTTTCCTGGCAGTTTCCGCGCTGGTAGCTATTCGCATGGATCCCACTCAACTGGGGAATTCTCCGGCGGCCTACGGGCTGCTCGGGTTTTACATGGGAAACAGCATTCTGGTGCTGATGCTGTTGCGGAGGCGGAAAGCGTCGACGGTTCGGTTCCGGGTGCTGGTTCATGTGGCGGACATCATGTGGCCCGCATTTATTTCGGTATTTGGAGATGGCCCGAGAAGCCCATTCATCCTGTTCTTTGTGTTCGTGCTGACGGCGGCGGCTTACCGGTGGGGACTGTGGGAGACGCTGAGCACGGCAGCGGCGGAAGTGGTGCTGCTGTGGGCGGAAAGCTTTTTGCTGTTTCACGTGTTCACCGGCGGAGGGACTCTACACTGGCGCGTGCTTTCCGGCTTGCACATGAATACGACGGAATTCGAGCCTAACCGTCTGTTCATGCTGTCGGTGTATCTGCTGGTGATGGGGTTGTTGCTGGGCTATTTGTCGGAGCAGCAAAAGCATTTGCGGGCGGAAAAAGCGGCGGTGACGCGCATGCTGGCCAAGGTGCGGGTGGATGCAGGGCTAACTGGAACCTTGCAGCAGATGTGCGGCGAGATCGTGAACATGTATCAAGCCACGCGGCTGCTGGTGGCCTCGCAGGAGATTCACAGTCATCGAACATTTCTGGGAGAGTTGCGCAATGGGGAGGACCAGTCCCCGGAATTCGTATGGCTGGATTCTCGTCCCAAGGATGCGAAAGCTTATCTTGAGGATTGTCCCGGGGAAGTCTGTTATGCCTCAGGCGAAGGAGATCGCTGGTCGGTGGTGGCGCTGGATCGGGAAGGCAATCCGGTCGCATCGCCGCAGACCGAGCCGTTGCAGCGTTTGAGGGAGCGTCAACCCTTCCAGTCGCTGATCGCGATTTCGTTTGTGTTCGGAGGCGAGTGGCGGGGGCGGATTTTTGTATTCGATCCCAAGTGGAAGGGTGAGACGCAGGAAGAGTTGCGCTTCCTGCTGGACTTACTGCGCCAGGTGGGGCCGGCGGTGTACAACGTCTATCTGTTGCACCGGTTGAGACGGCGGGCGGGAGCGGCGGAGCGGGCACGATTTGCGCGGGAGTTGCACGATGGAGCGGTACAGTCGCTGATCGCGGTGGAGATGCAGGTGGACGTTCTGCGGCGTCAGGCAGAAACGACTCCGGCGGTGGTGGGCGGAGAACTGGGGCGCATCCAGGGATTGCTGCGCGAGGAAGTTCTGAAGCTGCGGGAATTGATGCAGCAGATGAAATCGATTGACGTGGATTCGAGGCGACTGCTGAGCCTGATCACTGACGCAGTGGAACGGTTTGAGCGGGAGACGGGAATCTCGGCACGGTTCGTGACCGACATCACAAAATTGGAGATGCCCGACAAAATCTGCCGCGAACTACTGCGCATTGTGCAGGAGGGGCTGGTGAATGTGCGGAAGCATAGCAAAGCTCGACATGCCCTGGTGCGGCTGAGTTCGAGCGACGGGCACTGGAGCCTGACCATGGAAGATGATGGCAAAGGCTTTCCGTTTTCGGGGCGGCTGACGCAGGAAGAATTGGACCAAATGGGGAAAGGGCCGATGATTATCAAGGAACGGGTGCGTTTGATTGCGGGGGCACTCACGGTAGAATCGAATCCCGGCGCGGGCACGCGCCTGGAAGTCAAGGTTCCAAAGAGCGGAGAAGTCACCGATGAACTTTAAGAAGTCCCAAACTGTGCGAATTGTGATCGCGGACGACCATCCAATTTTCCGGGATGGATTGCGCCGTCTGCTGGAGGCGGAGCCCGACTTGAAAGTGGTGGGCGAAGGCTCCGACGGAGCGGAAGCGGTGAGGCTGGCGCGGCAGTTGAAGCCCGACATCCTTTTATTGGATCTGGCAATGCCGAAGCATCCTGGACTGGAAGCTTTGCGGGAACTGGGCACGAGTGCCAATGCGACGCCGGTGCGGGTGATCCTGCTGACGGCGGCGGCGGAAAAGAGCCAGATTGTGGAGGCGCTGCAGTTGGGAGCGCGCGGCGTGGTGTTGAAGGACTCTGCCACGCAGCTATTGCTGAAGGCGATTCAGACCGTAATGTCGGGCGAGTACTGGGTAGGACGGGAGAGCGTCTCGAACCTGGTGCAGTATTTGCGGACGCTGGTGCAATCCTCGAGCGACGAAGCGCGGCAGAAGAAGTTTGGGCTGACGCCTCGCGAACTGGAGATTGTGGCGGCGGTGGTGGCGGGCTACTCGAATAAGGAGATTGCGGAATACTTCAAGATCAGCGAAGACACGGTTAAACACCATCTCAGCAACATCTTCGACAAACTGGGCGTGTCGACGCGGCTGGAGCTGGCGTTATTTGCTGTGAACCAGTCGCTACCGCTGAAAAGCATTGGTTAACGAGCATTAGTTAGGCAGTAACCTGGCACTGCCCTAAAGTAACTCGGATGGCACGGAAGGGCTATTGGCGGGCGCGGGCGTCGCGCTTATGATTTTTTCAAGACCAGCCTCGGGATACAAATTGATCCGGTCAAAAGATTTGGTCATCTTTTTCCCTGTAAAGGTTTGAGGGATTGGTTAAGACAAAATTTTTAAGGAGACAGAGCCCGTGGCAAACTATCTGCAAAAACTTTGGAAGGATGAGAGCGGCCAGGACATCGCGGAATATGCGGTGATGCTGGCAGTGATTCTAGTGATTGTGGTGGGCACGATCCGGCTGATCGGCTCGAATGCCAACAACGTATTCTCGAATGTGGGCAGCGCCATCAACGGCCAGTAAGCGCTCGCGCGGTTGATCTCGAAATTCGAAAGGCCCGCCGGAGCGCTTGTTCCGGACCTCTCGATGTATTGTCCAAGATTCCGGGCGCGTAGGGATCAGCCACTTCCATGCCGAGCGAACCATCTAGAGGCAAAAACTTCCAAAATATAAGTGGCGGGAAAGGCTGGCACGAAGCCGATGCCTTTCCCTGCCATTTTTATTTCGGCGCGGGAGCGGTTACCGCAACCTTCTCGCTGCGGGCAACTGAGAGCCGAGTGAGGTAAGGGAAGAAGGGCGTGATCTCAAACGGCATCTTTTCTTTCGCCGAGGTCAAGGCCACGGGCTTTGCTTTCGCCATCTCCAACTGATCAGTCCACGGATCGAGCTTGATGCGACCTCCCAGGGGAAGGGCCGCGATCTGATCGGTGCGTTGCGGCTGCAACGCCGGCGCGGAAGCCAGCAAGGCCGACATGCGAATGCTCTTGCCCGAGGCTAGGCTGTTGCCCAGATGCGGACGAATCAGGCTGGGCAAAACGGGAGCGCGGTCCTGCAGGGCCCTTAAGAACAATCCTGCACTGCCCAGTTTGTCTTTGTAGGGGGAGTTCTTCAGTAATTCGACGGCTTTGGCATCAGCGGCGTCTTCTTCGGCGGGACGGTGCTTGAAGTCGAGGCGAGCGAAAGAGTCTTCGTCGGCGAAGAACATGCGGTCGTTGAACGCTGTTTTGGTATCGAACTTGTGTCCGAGAACAATGTGACTGAGTTCGTGGGCCAGAACCATGGCGAGTGAGGCTTCATCGGGCAACACATCGAGCAGGCCACGGCTCATCACGATGGTGTGACCGATGGTAAAGGATTCCAAAGGAGACGTGAGCAGGATGCGGCAGCGCACGTCGCCTTGCAGATCAATGTTGTTGGTGACCAGCAGATTGTTGACCACGGTCAGAAGAACTTTGTCCACGTCACCGGGGGGAGCCAGCAGACCGATTTTCTGCAGGCGCTCGACCGCGTTATCTTCGGCCTGGCGTTCCCACATGCGCTCGGCGACGACAGGTGTGGCGTCGGCGCCGACATCGCTCTGATCTTTCACTCCGGCATTTTGCGGGGAATCCACCAGAATCTGGGTGAACTCCGTATTCTTGTTCAGAGCCTTCAGATCGTATCCCCACAAACGGGTTTGAGCGCGGAAGTGCAGGCTCTTAGCGATGCCCGATTTAAAGTCGGACTCCTCACTGTAAATGTAAGCCGGAAGCCAGGAACCGGGACGCATGTTCAAGCGCCAACTGTCGAAGTGCAGAAAAAATCCGGACTTGGGATGGGGCGAGTAAGTTCCGTTGAAGCGGACCACGTTGTAATCCTGATCTTCAATCCAGATTCGACCCATGAAGCGGGAAACGCCGGAACCTTCCCGGGGTTCGACATCGACGACCAGGCAGCGTACCTCACCTAAAAACTCGCGCCGCACGAAGGTGAACTTGTAATACTTCTTCTGGAAGTCGGTATCGAGGACCACCATCTGCGCGAAACCCAGCGGCAGGAAGTGCATGGCGTAGAGGCCGGTGAGGCGGTTGAGCATGCGGTGGCCGAAGCCGGGCTGGCCAATGAAGGACGTGTCCTCAGGGCCATCACTCATATCCAGGCGGCCAAGGTAGTACTGGTCCTTTACCGGGGAAGCGTTGCCGTCCTTGTCGTCCTTCATATTTTGAAGGTAGGTCTCAACCATGGGGCGCATGTGGCGCATCTGGGCGACGAAGAGATGCTCCCGCTGAACGACGCGGTCCATCACGTCGTTGAAGGAGGCGGGGGGAGGCGACGAGAAATTTCCCGAGCCTTGTGGGGGAGCGGATTCAGTGATGGAAGCTTGCGGGGAGTTTGCATCCTGCGCGAACCCATTCTCCGAGAACCCAGGGAAGGACCACAGCAGCAACAGAAAGCACGATAACGAACCCAGGCGACCAATACGCATAAGACCTTCACAGATAGTTACGCCAACTGAAAAATAATGTGCAAAACGACGGTGGAATCGGCGGGCTGCCCATCCCGCATCGCCGGTTTGAAATGAATCTGTTCGGCGGCTTTGACCGCGTTGTCGTCGAGGCCGTGGCCCAAGCCGTGCACCACCCGCAACACTCGCAGGCTGCCGGAAGCCTCAAGCACCACTTCCAGAAGAACTTCGCCTTCAATCCTCAAGCTGCGCGCTTCTTGAGTATAGATGGGCGTGGGCTTGGAAAGGATTTCCGCGGGAAATACTTTGGCCGTGGATTCAGCGGGGCGGGAGCGAACCGTCGGCGGAGCGGGAACGTCAGCACTGGCGAAGCCGCTGGACTGAACCGTGGTTCCGGTTGCGTGAGGCCGGCTGTCGGGGGTAGCTGTGCCGTTGCCAAATCCAGAACTTGCGACCACCCCTGGTACACCTTTTGCGCCGCCGGTTCCGTTGCCGTAGCCGGCTCCCGAAGGCAAATCGAAAGATCCTAGCGCTGCGATGTTGACCGGCTTGCCTTGTCCAGCTTTGGCAGGAATTCCGTTGGGATCGCCGAAGCCGCCAGTTTGTACCTGGGATGGAGCGCGCGCGACGGTGGGAGTGGCCGAACTCCCGGTGGAGAATACATTGGTTTTCACCGCTTGCTTGGGAATCACGGGGGCGGAGTTGAGCGGGATCTCCACTTTTTTGGCTGCCATCTTAACGATTGGAGCCGCGACGTCTTCCGCCATGAGCGGTGCTTTAGGCTGCGGCGCAGGCAGCCGCAAGGCATTGGGAGACGGATCGAGATTCGCCTCCAGCACGGGTTTAAAACGGGTTAGGGGCTGTGGATGGTGATTCACCGGAGCGGGGGTGGTAACAATTCCCATGGAGCGGTAAATATGTTCGGGAGGCGAGAACACGGCGGGGTGGAGCAAGCGCACCCAGATCAGAAACGCAATGGCCAAAGCTTGCGCTCCGGAGCTAAAAACGAATTCTGTCCAAGGCGTCCTCGTCTTCGGTAACAGGGAGAAGAGAGGCTCTGGAGAAGCAGAAGAACTCATAGCCGCGTGTACCAGTTCAGAATGAAAACCCCGGTTGGGGCTCGAAGTTGCACAAACCATGGCACAGACCCTGTTTCTCAGACCTAATTCGTAGACCTGGTGGCAGGGGAAACCCAAAACTGCCGAGGTCAGCCAGCCTTAGTTTACTACCGCTCGGGTACAAGCTGCACGAGAAAGGCCATTTCCCGGACAACCGAGGGGTTTATCTTGTTGATGCATCAATGACTTGCATTCTCCATGATCGCGAGGCAGTGCTTCGGGTCAAAAAAGAGAAATTAATTACACTCGTTAGGGATCCTTTTGATCCTATTGATCGCAAATTGCTAGACCAGAAACTGGCCCAAGTCTTGGCGGCGCTTTGGCGGTTAGGAAACTCTCAGCCGAACACATTCCAGCCTTGCAAATGCCTGGCCAGATCGTATCCCGCCGGCACCTTTGATTAACGTTCTGGGCCCGCTTTTCCGATCAGCAGCGCACCACCTTGGGACTGGTTATACCCTTGGTTGCGTTGCGGGTATCGACGACCAGTTGGGCTTCGCCGACTATTTTTTTATAGTCGTAGTCGGAGTGGTCGGTGACGATCACAATGCAATCGTACTGGCCCAGTTGCTCCAGTTCCGAGCGCTTCATCTGGAGGTCATATTTGCGGCCTTTGCCAATGAATGGAAAGTAAGGATCGTGGTAGCTGACCTGAGCGCCTTCATGTTGCAGGAGTTCGATGATGGTGAGGGCGGGGGATTCGCGCAGATCATCGATGTCCCGCTTGTAGGCGACGCCCAAGATGAGAACGCGGGCGCCATTTATTGATTTCTTGTGCTGGTTCAGCGCGCCGCCGATGGAGGCGATCACGTGATACGGCATGTTGTTGTTGATTTCGCCGGCCAGTTCGATGAAGCGGGTGCGGAAGTCAAACTCTTTGGCTTTCCAGGAGAGGTAGAAGGGGTCGATGGGAATGCAATGTCCGCCGAGGCCGGGTCCGGGATAAAAAGGATGAAAGCCGAAGGGTTTGGTGGAGGCTGCGCCGATGACCTCCCAGATATCGAGACCCATACGCAGGCAGAGCAACTTCAATTCGTTGACCAGCGCGATATTGACGCAGCGGTAGATATTCTCCAGCAACTTGGTCATCTCCGCAGCAGCGGGCGAGGAGACGGGGACGGTGCGATGGAAGATGGATCCGTAAAGAGCGCCAGCTAACTCGGAAGCCTGCGGATTCACGCCTCCAACGACCTTGGGAATATCAGCGCGCGCCACGGTGGTATTACCCGGATCTTCGCGCTCGGGAGAGAACGCCACAAAGAATTCCTGACTCGCGGTAGAAGTGCCACGGGCAGCCTTCAGCCCTTGGTTGTTTTCCTTTTCCAGGATCGGCACCATCACTTCTTCGGTGGTTCCGGGATAGGTAGTACTCTCGAGAATCACGAGTTGGCCAGCTTGCAGATGCGGTGCAATGGCGTGTGTGGTGTCGGTAATGAAGCTGAGGTCCGGTTCGTGGTATTGGTTAAGCGGAGTGGGAACGCAGATGATGATCGCGTCCATCTCCTCGAGGCGGGCGTAGTCGGAGGTGGCGGAGAAGCCTGCTGCCTGGGCGGCTCGGATTTCTTCGGCGGTAATGCGGTAGATGTAGGATTCGCTCTTGGCGAGGGTCTCAACCTTGCGGGCGTCGATGTCGAAGCCCGTCACGGTAAACTTCTTTTCGCTGAAGAGAAGAGCCAAAGGAAGTCCAACATAGCCGAGGCCGATGATGCCGACCCGCGCCTGACGGTTCTGAATATTGTTCTTGAGTTGATCGGCTGAGCGATTCACGGCAGGCTGATTCGTCATCGTGGGGACGGGGAAGTCTTTCAGTTAAGAAGACTTGTTTTCGATTTTAGCACGCGGCTACGAGGCGGCTGACGCTGAGAAAGTGGTGGGAATGATTTTCATTTCCGAATTGGAACTTATGAAAAGACGGGGAGGCGGGAAGCGCCCTTGGTTGGTGGCGTGTGCGCTGCTGGCCGGCTTGCTGGTGTGGGCGGGGGCAAAGGCGGGTGGATTTCTGGTTCTGGATGAGCCCCGGGAATCGGATGTGATCCTGGTGCTGGCGGGGGAAACCAACCGCCGGCCGGAGCGAGCTCGGCAGCTTCTATCGCAGGGATACGGACGGCGGATTGTGCTGGACGTACCGGTGGAGGCCAGAATCTACGAATTCACCCAGCTGCAGTTGGCCCAGAAATATGTACAGGATTTGCCGGAGGGGGTGTCGATCAGCGTGTGCCCGATTGAGGGCCTGTCGACCAAGGACGAGTCAAGGGATGCGGAGAAGTGTATTGCCAAGGCCGGTGGCGGGAGTGTGCTGATTGTGACCTCGGATTTCCACACGCGCCGCGCGCTCAGCGTTTTCCGGCGAGAAGCTCCTGGGCATGAATACTCGGTGGCAGCGGCTCGGGATGACGCGCAATTTGGTGTGCGGTGGTGGACTCACCGGCAATGGGCAAAAATTCTCGTGGATGAGTGGATGCGGCTGATCTGGTGGAAAGTGGTCGATCAATGGCAGTGAGAACCCCTTCACCACGGAGACACAGAGACACAGAGAACCTCAAAAATGATTCTTGTTTTTCCTTTGGATTTCTCCGTGGCTCCGTGCCTCCGTGGTGAAAAACGACTTCGCGGATTAGAAAGTTTTCCACAGAAGCAGCCACTTAACAGCACAAATGGCATTGACTGCCAAGAACATTGGAGGGTACGATGCGTTAACAGTCATCAACTTAGTTATTAACGGAGCGTGGGATGGGCATGTGTGCTTTCCGCAGAATGGTAAGTTGCGTGCTACTGCTGATAGTGCCTGCTTCGCTATTCGCCGCCGATACTACCGCGGCCATGCTTTATGCCGATGGCGCTGCCTGGGTGAACGGCAGTCACGTTCCCAAGTCCTCCGCAATTTTTGCCGGCGATCTGGTTCAAACCCGTTCTGACTCCGCTGCCAACATTCACGCTCCCGGCTCCAGCATTACGGTTTTCGGCGATTCCCTGGTGCAGTTCGAAGGTTCGTCGTTGAAGGTGGAACATGGCGGTGTGAGCGTTTCTACTTCAAAGGGAATTTTCACAACGGCCGGGGACGTTCGGGTGTCGCCGGTTTCTAATGCGTGGACCGAATTCAACGTTACTGACACCGATGGTATTGTGCGCATCGCCGCCCGCAAAGGTGACTTGACGATTACTGACGACAGCGGTACGGTCACGCTGGCACAAGGCCAGGAAACGACGCGGGATGAGCAATCCGACCAGGGCGATAAAGACAAAAAGAAGAAAGACAAGAAACGCGCTGCGGGAGCCGCTCCGGCTGCCGGCGGCGGTGTGCTGGATTCAAAGACCGCGATTATCGCTGGTTCGGCAGCGATTGCGGGAGTTACGGCTTGGGTATTGCTGAGGAGTGACAATCCGGTGAGTCCGGCAGCGCCTTAAACGAGAGCCTCGGTTCCAGAATGGTGTGTGAGCCGTCGTCGCTCTCCTACACTTTTCGAGTCAGGAAAGCCTTAAATCTCTGTTCAGCTACTGCCACCTTGTCGCCGATTGATGAGTATTCTTGCCTGGTTCTGTCGAGAAAACCCTGAGGATCGCTGTCGATCATCGAAGCATCAAGGTAGCGCGCAAACGAAATAAGGGCTTGCTCATGTTCGCTTACCGATTCTGACGCTTCCGCCGGCATGGGCGACTCCTCAGGAACGACCAACTGCTTTGGCATGTCATCATCGTTACGCATCGCTGGAAGAAAACTGCCGGCAAACGTATTGGCCTTAGCCACTCGATCTGTCAGGCCTTGAAGCCCCCACTTGTCGATCACATACTTCAGGATCGATGTGTGATCAAAGACAGTGGGGAGCTTGCCCGCCCGCATCCAGGGACTGATCAGAATCGCCGGAACTCGAATTCCGTATTGATTAAAAGCGTACTCCGTCGTCTTGTCGTCCGGCGGCTGTGCTATTGGCGGCGGCACGTGGTCAAAAAAACCTCCGTGCTCGTCATAAACCAGAATCAATAAGGTCGATTGCCAGAGTGCATCATTGGCCCGGAGTCCGTTATAGACCCTGGCGATCAGGGCCTCTCCATTGATAACGTCTGCCGGAGGATGTTGATCGTTTTCGGCTGCTCCGCGGTAGCACGGCTCAATGAATGAATACTGCGGGAATGAACCCTCGTCGCCGGACAAATCCTGCCAAAATGTAGCCATGTCATGAAAGTGATCGGGACGGTCCCAGAGCTTTCGCAGGACCAGGCTCTGGGGCAATCCGTCGTGGTAGATCTTCCACGTGATTCCCTTGTCGTCGAGGCGGTTGTAAATGGTGTCTTGCGGCTGATTGCACGACGGCAGATCCGGATGAAAGGTTCCAGACGGCATGGTGACATGTCCATTGCAGGTTCCGCTATGGACAAAGAAGCGGTTCGGCCACGTTGGCCCAGGCAGTGGCGAAAACCAGTGATCGCAGATCAAGAAAGATCGTGCCAGCGCATGCATGACGGGAAGATCGCCCAGTGGATAATAGCCCATGATGTCCGGGTAGCGATCTGGGTTTGAACCCGGCACGCTGACGTAGTTGTCGACAAACCCATCCATCTTGTTGTTGTTGATCTGCAGCAACGCGTCTTTGTGCTCGTGGCTCGGACTGGGATCGAGACGGCGTTCCGGATCCGGCCACTGGTAGTATCGCTTCGCATTGCTATGGCAATCGTTGTAGCAAACCGGAGGCATCTCCGTCACGTCAATGCCTTCAAGGTCGGGAAATACCTGCTGCATGCATCCCAGCATTTGATCAAAGGAACGATTTTCAAGCATCAGCACGACAATATGTTTGATCGAATCTGGCATATCGGCTCCGTAGCAGGGCTATCTCGCGTGAGATATGTGGGTTACCAGGCCCGTGCACTGGCAAATCGGACTGGGTTTGATACCCAGGAGAAAAAACAGGTGATTTCCAGACGCTGGAAAGAATGCCCTCGGGAAGCGGGTGTTGTCAACAGTGTTTTCACTGGAAAGGGCAGGAATTGGTTTTCCCTTGAAAGCCCGGGAAGGGAACGAACTTAGAAGTTTGTGGCGGGCTGGTGTAGAGATTCCGGCGAGGCTGGAAGTTCTTCGGGAGGTTGGCTTCGCATGACTCGGCGTTTGCGGGCGGGTTGGACGAAGGGGTCTGATGCTGCGATGGTGCACAGGACGTAGAACAGAGCGGCGTTGGCGGGAATCTGCAGATTGAAGTCGACAGCGCTGTGAACCAGGATGCCGCTTAGGCCAAGCACACAGGAGAAGGCGACGGCGCCGCTGATTTCGCTGGGCCAGTTTTTCATCTTCCGAATCGCGCGGGAATAGAGTGTCCACAGGAACCAGAGCATGGTGGCGAATCCCAGTAATCCTGTTTCCACCAGCAATTGCAGGTAATCGTTGTGTGCCTGATTGACGAAGAAGTTGGTGTAGAAGGAACGGAATTGCGGATACACCACAGGGAATGTTCCCAGTCCCCAACCCAGAACGGGCTTCTTCAGAAACATTTTTAAACCGTCGCGGTTGATGAAAGTGCGGACGTCGTTGGTGATTTCGGAGTGGGAAGAGGTCACGCTGGCGATGCGCTTGCTAAGTTCCGCGCCGCCGATCCAGGTCAGCAATCCCAAGACAAGCGCCAGGAAGACGCCGACGCCGATGGCGGTGCGCAGGCTGCGTTTCTGCTTCACCAGCAAGACCGAGAGAATAATGAACTCGGTGATAATGGCCAGCATGCCGCCGCGCGAACCCGAAAGAAAGATGGTTCCTGCCATCACGGCGGCTGCGGCTCCGGCCACGGCGCGGGTTCTGCGGGAAGCCAGGCGGGTCAGCGCCAGCACCAGGGGAATGGGGACGAGCATCTCCATCAAGCCGGCGTAATGGTTGTGGTTTACGTAGGGGCCGTAGATCCAACCGCCCATGCGGGGCTGGCGAAGCCAATACAGCTTGCCGTTCGACGAAACGCCCTGAAGCAAGGCGAAGCCGGCCAGCGCGGCTCCGTACAAAGAGAAAACCACGGTGAGCGTGCGCGCCTGCGATCCTTTAATCAAAGTCTGGCCGGCGAGGAAACACAGCACGGCGTAGGAAAAATAGAGAAGCACTAAAGAAATTGTGTCATGGGGATAGGCGGTCTGGCGGAAGGCGAGTTGCGAAAGAATAAGCAGGCCGAAAACGCCCATGGGAAGGAATAAGGGATTCCGCCTGATCTTAATTTCGCCTTCCAGAGCCTGCTTGACGATCCAGATAAGAAAGAGAGCAGCGGAACCGGCTTCCAAAAGGAAGATGGACCAGGGCTCGACCGCCCCGAAAGCGAGCGGTCCGAATAACAGCAGACCGAAAGTCCCATAGAGCAACGCCTTCTCGGCGAAGGCCGCGCGTTCGCGGCGAAGGTCATCGGGATTTCGTCTTGTTCGCATGAAAATGAATGTGTCCGATTCGAGGGTTATTGCCCTTTTGCTACGAGGCGGAAATCGTCGACCCAGAGCTTACCACGGATAGGACTGCCCGCCGGTAGGCGGCGGATGTGCAGCACCAGCAGTTTGCAATCGTCTCCGGTGGTGAACTCTCCGGTGGCGGATTTCCAGAATCCCGCTTCTTTCAATTCGTCGCTGTCATACAAGACAGCGCGGGTGAAGGCATCCTGAATTGTAAGATGAGGAGCGCCTGCGCCCTGGATTTCTCCAATCTTGTAGTATGCGGAAAATTCGTAAAGAGTCTTGGGTTGAACCGCAATAAATTGCCGGATGCCGGCATCGTTGACGGCCGGGCCGTCAAAGGTGATCAGCAAGGAACGATGTCCGCTATGAAAGTCGCTGGGATCGAGCGTAAGCGCCACGCTGGGCTGTTTCTCATACTGCCAATCGAAGCCACCGTTTAGAACGTCAAGATTGAAATCGCCGTTGACGATTAAATTATTGCGGCTCGGCAGGTAGGAAGACAGGCCGAAGCGCGGGGCCGCTTGCTGCCAGGCCAGACGGGCTTCGTCCACATCCTTGTGATCAAAGAGGTACTGAATGTAGTTGTAGGCATAGCGGGGTTCGAACTGTCCCGGCGAAGCCATCATGGCGCTCCACACTTTTGCGGTCGCCGCGGTTTCCTGTTTGGTCATCAGCAGGGTGAGGAACGCGATATAGGCGGTGGAGTTGGACGGAACCACATCGCGCAGCAGCATGTCCACATCCGGATTAATGCGCCAGCAGAATTGAATGGAAGGACCGGCGAGGGAAGGTTCATTCTCCAGAACCACGTGGAACTCACGCAGGGCCCTCTCGTTCTCGCCTTGCACGAGGTAGAAATTCGCAGCTTCCCACGCGACGTCAGGGGTGGTTGGGTCGGCCTCGATGGCGTGCTCCAGCGCCCAAGTTTGATTGGAGATGTCCCCGAGAACCTGATAGGCCGAAGCAAGATCGAACCAATAGCGCGCCGAATGCGGGTTGAGTTGTACGGCGGCGCGGTAGGGTTCGATGGCTGCAGCGGGATCTCTGGCAACCAGCGCATAGTAGCGTCCCAGATGATTGCGGTAGTCGGCGTTTCCGGAGTCGAGACGCGCCGCACGCTCGAGACTTGGAAGTTCCGGTCTTTCGCCATAGGCGGAGGCGACGAATAGCCGGCCTGCCAGCAGGATATAAATCAGGCAGAGAGCGGCGCCCGCGCCAATGGCGATTCGTTTCCGGCCGGCCGAATTGAGAAGTATTTGCATGTTCGAAGTGGAAGCCATTCACGAACGCACAGGAAGATTCGCTATGCGCTGTTGGGCGACGCTTCAGCCGTGTGCTCGACATCGCCGCCCTCGTCATCATCCCCGTGGGATTCGTCGTCGCGATAGTAGCGGGAGTATTTGCTCTTGTATTCGTAATAGTAGTAGTAGTCGGGCGACGTCAGATCGACCGCATTCAGGAGCACGCCGGAGACCTTTGCGTTCACCTGCAACAGAACATCGCGGGAGCGGCGGAGCGCCTGTTTGGTAGTCTGTCCGGAACGAATAACCAGCACGATGGCGTCGGCACGCGGCGAAAGCACCACGGCATCCGTGACCGAGAGTGTGGGAGGTGTGTCGACCACGATGTGATCGTACTGAGCGCGGAGTTCTTCCAATACGTCGCGCATGTTCGCGGAAGCCAGCAGTTCCGCAGGATTCGGCGGCGGCGTTCCCGCCGGCAGGATAAACAAGTTCGGCAGGACGGGAGAGCGTGTGATGGTCTGTTGCAAGGTGGCGCTTCCGGTCAAGACATTGCTGAGCCCGCTACGTGGGCCCATTCCCAGCGTCTTGTGGATGCTGGGCCGCCGCAAATCAGCATCGATCAGTAGAACGCGAATGCCTTTCTGCGCCAGCACCACCGCGCAGTTGATGCTGGTGGTGGTCTTGCCTTCCTGAGGAAGCGCGCTGGTGATCATGATCACTTTTGGAGGCGCGCCCAAATTGGAGAGTAACAGCGAGGTGCGCAGCGCGCGGTAAGACTCCGCCATCTGCGATTGAGGCCGGACCTGGGTGACCAACTCCACGGCTTCCTTGGATGTGGCGATAACGAGGCGCTTGGAATCGGCGCCTTCGCGGGCGGAGCGCGATCCCATCGGGATCATTCCCAGAGGCGGCAGTCCGGAGATCATTTGCGCCTGTTCGGTGGTGCGCACCGTGTTGTCCAAACCTTCCAGCAGGAAGGCGAGTCCTACACCCGAGGTCAGACCGAGCATGAAAGCGAAAAGCAGGTTGCGAGGAATGTTCGGTTCGATGGGCGCAGTGGGAACGCGAGCCACATCGACAATACGAAAGTTATTGGATTTCAGTCCAGCCGAAACACCGGCCTGCTTCATTTTTTCCATCAGGCCTTCGTAAAGCTGGCGGTAGCTCTCCAGATCACGCTTGAGGATGCTGTACTGGATGGCGCTCTCGTTGAGCTTGTTGGCCTCCTGTTTCTGCCTTTCGAGAGCGTCATGCAGCATGGTTTCGCGCTGCAGGGCCGCCATGTATTGTCCGCGGATTTTGCCGGCGACCTTTCTCGTCTCCAGTAGAATCTGCGCGTCAATCTCCTTCATCTGGTTATTCAGCTGCGCCACTTTCGGGTAAGACGGGCCGAATTGGGTGCTCAGTTCGGCGGCCTGGATCTTGACGTCTGCCTCTTTGGCGCGCAGGCCTTCCAGCAATCCGTTGGCGGACTGACTGGTTCCGGCCGCATCCAGAACGGTTGCGGCGGAGGCGATGGTGTCCACATCTCCCGACTGGACCAGGCGGTAGACCGATTCCTTGTCCATGCGCTCGGATTCCGCGGCAGTCAAAGCTTTGTTCAATTCGTCGAGTTTCTGGGTGGTGATGTTCTGCTTCTCATCGATTCCGAGAATTTCATGCTCCCGCTGGTAGCGCACCAGTTTTTCCTGGGAGGTTTCCACCTTCATCTGCAAATCGACGAGCTGCTTGGAGAGCCAGTCGGAAGCCTGCATGGTGGAATCGAAACGGGATTTAAAATTGTTCTCCGTGTAGGTGCTCATCAAGGTGTTGACCACGGTGGCCGCCAGATCCTTATCGGGACTCCGGTAGTGCACCTCGACGATGTGAGTGTTGGGAAAGAGCGTGACCTTTAAATTTCCACGGAAGTTGGCCAGCAAGCTGGAGGTGCGCGCCGAATCGGCTTGCAGCGGATCGGGAGCAAGGTCGAGTGAGGAGGGCAAAGTCGGCGTTTTGCCACCGAAGTCTGGGCGGCGGTCCAGAGCCAGTTCCTTCACTACTTGCAGGGCAAGAAGATCACTCTGCAAAATCTTGACTTCGGTGTCGAGTTCGGTGGGATCGAAGTAGTCGAGATTAAAGGTGGGAGAATTGTTGAAGTTGACCAGGCCGGAATCCGGCTTGTTGATGGCGATGCTTCCGCTGGCCTCATAGACCGGCGTCATCTTCAGGCTGGCGATGGCGACCACGGAAAAAACGGTGAACAGGCAGGCCAGGACCGTCCACTTGCGCTTCATTAAGACGCGGACATACTCGCCCAGGGCCGATTCCTGCGAAACCAGTTCCGGGTAAAGGCGCGGGCCAATCGATCTGCCGAAATCCACGCCCGCGGGCTGCATCTCGCGAACGGTTGGGGTATTGGCCTGCACCAGCGGTCCTGATTCCATGCATTCTCCTCAAAAGAATTCCGCCTTACAGGCCTCCATAGGCAAGTCAGGCACACCGCGAACTCACGAGAGCCGGCGATCGATGGCTGGTTCATCGCGCGGGAAGATTCTCACAAGTATGTATCGGTTTCGCGGATATTCTAGCATTACCCAGCGGGAAAACCATTCACCAATCTTCGCCAGCAGCGCTTTTGGTGCAATCTTGACTACGGTTTATTTTTTTCGGGACGTGGCTGTGACTCTTGGGTTTCTGTTTTGGCGATTACAGTTCCGTCACGTCCAGTGGGAGCGGTGGCTGGTCTCTTGCCAAGCGACGAGCCAATCGCTTCTTCAATGGCTTTGAACGCATTGCGCTTCGCCAGTCTCGTCGAGCGTTTCACCATGCGTCATCATGCCATAGGCTGCGCCCGATTGCTACGGTCAAAGGGCCAAGCGCCGGAGCGTGATGCGGTTTCCACAGAATGCCTTGCCCGCAGGGAGGAAAAAGTCCGATATACTTCCGCTATACTTCGGGGGCAACGTCTTCCAGCCGGAAAGCGAGTTCCAACTTTGTTTTTTCATTTATCACTCAAGAGCGCCATGGCATTTCACGTGAGGCGGATGGGATGAACTGGTCGGAACAGGTCGTTCTCGTTACCGGTGGCACCGGTTCTTTCGGCAAAAAGTTTGTCGAGGTCATGCTGACGGAGTATCACCCCAAGCGGTTAGTGATCTTCAGCCGGGATGAGCTCAAGCAGCACGATATGCGGGCCTCGGGACTCAATCACCCGAGCTTGCGCTACTTCATTGGAGACGTGCGCGATGCCGGGCGGCTGGAGCGGGCATTCGATGGCGTGACCGTGGTGGTGCACGCGGCTGCGCTGAAGCAGGTTCCGGCCTGCGAATACAATCCCTTTGAAGCGATCCAGACCAACATCATAGGGGGCCGCAACGTGATCGACGCGGCCATCAACCAGGGGGTGCGCCGTGTGCTTGCGCTGAGCACCGACAAAGCCGTGAACCCGATCAATTTATACGGCGCCACCAAACTTTGCGCCGAGAAAATATTTGTGCAGGCGAATGCCTATGCCGGCTCCAAGGATTCTCGATTCGCCTGCGCCCGCTACGGCAATGTCGTGGGAAGTCGGGGCAGCGTTATTCCGGTGTTTCTGGAACAGCGAAAGACCGGCAAGATCACGGTGACAGATACGCGCATGACGCGCTTCTGGATTACGCTCGACCGCGGTGTGAAGTTCGTCATTCGCTGCCTTGAGGAGATGCATGGCGGCGAAATCTTTGTCCCGAAAATTCCCAGCATGCGAATGGTCGACATGGCTGAAACCATTGCCCCCGGTTGCGAGATCGAGGTCATCGGCATCCGCCCGGGCGAGAAATTGCACGAGGTGCTGGTTTCCGAAGACGAAGCGCGAAACACGGTAGAGGTCGAGGGGATGTACGTGATCCGCCCGGCGCACTCGTGGTGGAACGGTGGAAATTGGGTTAATGGGCGCGCCTTGCCGGAAGGCTTCCGCTATGCCAGCGACACCAATTCCATCTGGCTCACGAACGAAGAACTCCAGGAGTTGATCTCGCCGGCGAAGGCGCCGGTTCCTGCCTGATCGAGTCTGCTGAAGAGGAAAAGTTAAGTGAAGGGAATGCACGCGACCACCACAAGCCAGGAAGTGCTTGCCATCGACGGTGGAACACCGGTGCGCAAGACGTTGCTGCCGTACGGCCGCCAATCGATTTCCGAAGAGGACATTGAGGCCGTTGCCGATGTTTTACGTTCAGACTGGCTGACTACCGGACCGAAAGTTGGCGAATTCGAAGAAGCCGTGGCCGCATGGGTGGGCGCAAAGCATGCCGTTGCCTTCAGTTCTGGAACCGCGGCCTTGCATGGAGCAGCGTTCGCGGCGGGCTTGAAGCCCGGCGATGAGGCGATCACTACACCGCTCACTTTTGCGGCCACTGCGAACTGCGTCCTCTACCAGGGAGCGCGTGCAGTGTTTGCCGATGTTTCTCCCGATACGCTGAACCTCGATGCCGATCGAGTCGCGGAGCGCATTACTTCCAAGACTCGTGCCGTTCTGCCGGTTGATTATGCCGGACATCCCGCGGATCTCGATCCGATTCTTGCTTTGGCCGATCGTCATGGACTCACTGTGATCGAGGATGCGTGCCACGCGCTGGGTGCGGAATATCACGGACGACGCACCGGCAACGTGGCGCACATGTCGACTTTCAGCTTTCATCCGGTAAAGCACCTAGCGACGGGGGAAGGCGGCATGGTCACCACCGATCGCGCGGATCTGGCAGAGAGCCTGCGCCGGTTCCGCAATCACGGAATCTCCAGCGACGCCCGCCAGCGGAGCGCATCTGGTCAATGGCATTACGAAATGGTCTCGCTAGGGTTCAACTACCGGCTTACTGACATCGCCTGCGCGCTCGGCTTGTCGCAACTGAAAAAGCTGGAGGCCAATCTGGCCCGCCGCCGTGAGATCGCGGCGCGTTATGCTGCGGCGTTTCGAAATTTACCCAGTGTTGTAGTTCCCAGCGTGCGACCAAATGTGAGCCCAGCCTGGCATTTGTATCCCATTCGCTTGAGTCCATCTCGCTTGCGTGCGGATCGCGGCAGCATCTTCCGTGCGTTACGGGCAGAAAATATCGGCGTGAACGTGCATTACATTCCGGTGCATCTGCACCCGTACTATCGCGAGCGTTTCGGTTACCAGGGCGGAGAATACCCCGTGGCCGAAGCGGCCTATGAGCAGCTCATCAGCCTGCCGATGTTTCACGGCATGACTGATCGGGATGTTGAAGATGTGATTGTAGCGGTGCGCAGGGTCTCGGCAGCGTATTCACGATGAGATACTGAGGAGCGTTAGCTTGGCAGCAAAGAAAGAATTTGTGGGCGGCTCGAGGGTCTATCTGCGTCCTCTGGAGCGCGAGGATCTTAATGTGACCTATCTGGGATGGTTGAATGACCCAGAGGTAACGCGCTACCTGGAAACGGGTGTCTTTCCGTCGACCATGCGGGACCTGGAAAATTTCTATTCCCGCGTGACGAGTTCATCCGCCGACGTGATCCTGGCCGTGATCGATCGGAAAACTGACAAGCATATCGGTAACGTGAAACTGGGACCAATCAACTGGGTGGATCGCCGCGCTCTGTTCGGGATTTTAATTGGCGATAAAAAATTCTGGGGTAAGGGATTCGGAGAAGAAGCTACCCGCTTGACCGTCGAATATGGCTTCGACCGCCTGAACCTGAATCGCATCGGCCTGGCGGTATTTGAGGAGCACAAAGGGGCGGTTCGATGCTACGAAAAAGTTGGCTTCAAAGTGGAAGGCCGCTTTCGCGAGGAAGTGTTCCGGGAAGGGAAGTACAAAGATCGGCTGTGGATGGGTTTGCTGCGCTCAGCTTATGACTCTGCCAAGAGCGGGGGCCGAAAAAAACGTCAGGCTGAATCGTAAATCGGTCTCGACTCACTCAGGTCACTTGCGCTTGATTCACCTTCGCGGGGACTGCGGTCTGCGCGTATTTTTGGCCTCGTTCGTGCAATACTTGCTGGCAATACTCCCGATTGTAGAATTTCTCGCCACGCCAGAATGCCACCGTTTGTCCCCCAAACCCTCGTTTGAAAAAACCGATTTTCAGTTCCTTCTCTGAAGGAGTGAAATGAACCTGATTGCCAAAGGGTTGAATGCCTATTTCATACCTTCGAATCCCATGTTCCTTGAGCCATTGAATGACTCTCCATTGCAGGAGATGGCCGATAGGGAGGTGGTTGAACTCCGGATCTTCACACGAGGAACTGTAATACGCGCCATCTTTGTACACGCTCACGAGAGCGAAGCCCACATCTTTGTCGTCGAGTGTAGCGGCGCAGAGAATAGCGTGGCCGCTGCGAATCCATTCCAGCATCATCTGGAAAGTGGCGAGAGGACGCGTCACCCTGCCAGCTGCCTTGCAATGCAAAAGGCGATAATTGTCGAACCGTTCTTGCGTAATCGTGTGTTCGTCCAGCACCGTTGCCTGCATCAATTTTGCGGCTCGGGCAATGTCCGCGCGGTGTCCTTTGCGCATGTCACGGAGCAGGTCTTGTTCATCGCCAACCAGATTCAGCACCTGCGTCGCCAGCGAGATGTCATTGAACCCCAGGCGTGCGAGGGGATTAGCTTGGGGAAATTGATAACTCCAAAACGTTGATGCGAGCGGCAAAATGCGGAACGAGGCCCGCTTGACATGAAGACTGGCGGCCCGCGCATCAATGTATGCAAAAGCCGCCTGCGAAAGCGCTTTGCGGCTTTTCTCTGATAGGCCTTCTGCCAAGGCCGGGGATGGGACAGTATCGCCGCCGTAGGAAAATTCTTTTGCCACTCCTGTTCCGGTGGCATGGGTTTCGACGATGAGTGGACAGATCGCCGCAATTGCGCCACGTTGCAAACAAAGAAAAGATTCCGATTGTGGCTGCAACTCGGGCCGGTAGTTAAGCGTGTATTCCAACCATTGCGTGGTGTGCCAGAACCACGCGTCGGGGCTCTTCAGGCAGAAGGCATTCCAGTCCGCGTAGCGCTCGGGGGTGAGAGGAATAAATTCGAGTTCAGCCGCCGGGGTTTTCGGCGTGGGCGCCTGTTTCTGCATTTCGGGCAGTATAGCGCGAAGGTCAGTTTTTTTACGGCAGTTGAATTCAAGGTGATAAAATCGGAATCCAACCGGAATCAGAAATGAAAGCACTCGTGGTCGGCGCAGGCTCGATCGGCAGGCGTCATCTGCAAAACCTCAAAAACCTCGGCATCGATGAATTAGGAATTGTGGAGACAGAGGCCGAGCACCGCCTCGCGCTGGCTCTGGAATTTAGTGCTGTACAATTTCCCACGCTGGAGGCGGGGCTCGAATGGCAGCCGGACTTTGCGGTGATCGCGACGCCTACGCACTTGCACCTCGATCAAGGTTCACGCGTGGCTCGGGAAGGCGTCCATCTTTTTGTGGAAAAGCCACTCTGTCATTCCGCGGCGGGAGTGTTGGAATTCGCTGCGATGGTGGAAGGCAAGAAAATAATCTCGATGGTCGGTTGTAATATGCGGTTTCACCCGGGCCCCGCGCAAGTGAAACAGTTGCTGATCGAGGAGCGCATCGGGCGAATTCTGTTCGCCAGAGTGCACGGTGGTTTTTATCTCCCCAATTGGCGGCCGGCAACGGACTACCGCGAGAATTATGCGGCCCGCGAAGAGACTGGCGGTGGATGCATTCTCGATTGCATCCATGAGATCGACTTGACCCGCTGGTACCTAGGCGACGTGCGGGGAGTGGTCAGCATGGCTGACCACCTGAGTTCTCTGGAAATTAAGACCGAGGATGTAGCGGCGATTATCTGCCGCCACACATCCGGCGCCATTTCTGAAATCCATCTCGACTACGTGCAGAGGACCTACGAACGCGGCTGCCAGATTGTAGGGGAGCGTGGATCCATTTTCTGGGACTTTAACCAGAAGCAGGTACGTTGGTTCGATGGCCCTTCCGGCCAGTGGACCACGTTCTCCCAACCAGAGGCCTGGGAGATCAACCAGATGTATGTGGATGAGATGAGACATTTTGTTAAGTGTGTGGCAAATGGCAGCCCTACGGCGCTGCCGGTCCCGGAGGCCGTTGCGGTGATGCAGATTGTGTTTGCCGCAAAGACCTCCGCACGCGAAGGCAGAGTCGTCCCCACTGCGAGCGAAGTGCCGGCGTGATTGTCGCCATTATCCAGGCGCGAATGGGTTCCTCCCGGCTGCCGGGAAAGACGATGGCCGATGTGGCGGGAAGTCCGCTTCTTCTGCGTGTTGTGGAACGGGTGGGGCGTGCGGGAAGAGTGGACAAGGTTGTGGTTGCGACTACCGACCAGGCCTCCGACGATCCGATCGTACACTTCTGTCAGCGCGAGGGCATTCCCTATTTCCGTGGCAGCGAAGCGGATGTTCTCGACCGCTTCTACAAGACTGCACGGACCAATGGCGCCGAGACAGTGGTTCGCATCACTGCGGATTGCCCGCTCATCGATCCTGCGGTGATCGACGAAGTGATTGCCCGTTTTCAGGTGGGCGACTGCGATTATGTCTCAAACGCTCTTCGCTACACGTACCCAGATGGGCTGGACACCGAAGTGTTTTCGTTTGCCGCTCTGGAGCAGGCCTGGCGTGAGGCCAAGAAGCCCTCCGAACGCGAGCACGTCACGCCCTATCTGCGTACGGCAAAATTCCGCACGGCGAACGTAGAGAGCGAATCGCCAGTGCCTTTAGGTAAGCATCGCTGGACCGTTGATTACCCCGACGATCTGGAATTTGTGCGTAGAATCTATGAAGCGTTCCGTGAAAACAAACATTTTGGATATCAAGATATATTTCAACTATTGAGAGAGAGGCCAGAGTTGGCGACTATCCAGGCAGAGACGATCAGCAACGAGGGATATTACAAAAGTCTTTATCAGCAAGCCAAACGCGGCTCTGCACCCAAGCGTCCGCTGGGGCAATCGCAAGCGTGGCTCGAGCGCGCAAAGAAAGTGATTCCGGGCTGTGCGCAGACTTTCAGCAAAGGCTACACGCAGTATGTGCAGGGCGTGGCGCCAGTCTTTCTACAACGCGGGAAAGGCTGCCGGGTGTGGGACGTAGATGGCAATGAGTACATCGACTACGTGCAAGGACTCCTGCCCAATATTTTGGGATATGCAGACGATGAAGTGAACGCCGCTGCTGCCGCGCAGTTGGGCGAAGGGCACAGTTTCTCTCTGCCGCATCCCATCGAGGTGGAACTGGCGGAGCGGCTGACGCGGTTGATCCCGTGCGCCGAAATGGTTCGATTCGGCAAGAACGGGTCGGATGCCACGTCGGGTGCCGTGCGCGCCGCACGCGCCTTCACCGGTCGAGACAGAATCGCATGCTGTGGATACCACGGATGGCAGGACTGGTATATCGGCAGCACGACGCGAAATGCGGGGGTGCCGGCGGCGGTTCGGCAACTGACACATCCCTTCCTCTACAACGACATCGCAAGTCTGCGGAAGTTGTTCGATGAGCATCCTGGTGAGTTTGCCGCGGTAATCATGGAGCCGGTGAACTTTTTCGAACCTACACCGGGTTTTCTTGCCAGTGTGAAAGAGCTTGCTCACGAAAACGGTGCGCTCCTGATTTTTGACGAAATTTGCACGGGCTTCCATCTGGGACTGGGTGGCGCGCAGAAGCTTTTCGGCGTGACCCCAGATTTGGCATGTTTCGGCAAGGCCATGGGCAACGGATTTCCCATCTCATGCGTTCTGGGCCGGGCGGATGTAATGCGTATCTTCTCCGAAATATTTGTCAGTTTTACCTTCGCAGGCGAAGTCGCCTCGATGGCCGCTTCCATGAAAGTTCTGGATATTCTGGAGGAGACCGATGCTTTGGCGCGTATGGAAGCGAACGGCCGAACCCTGCAGGATGGATTGAATACTATGGCGAAGACAGCAGGCTTAGGCGCTCGCATCAAGGCGATCGGCTGGCCTCAGTGGTCGCTGCTCAAATTTACCGAAGAAAATGGAACGGATAGTCCACTGTTAAAGAATCTGTTCCAGCAGGAGGCACTCAAGCGAGGAGTGCTGTTGCTGGTGACGCACAATTTGACCGCTGCTCACGATCCTTCGGCGATCCATCAAACTCTGGAAGCGTACGCCGAAGTTCTCAAGACGTTATCCGACTGGGTGCAGGATTCCGACCCTGCCCGGTATCTTGAGGGAGTGATGAGCCAACCAGTGTTCCGGGTCCGGTAAACATCAACTTTCATGAAACTTCTTCGATGAAGCTGCTTTTCCGGACAGAAGCGAACGTCGCCATTGGCACCGGCCATGTTATGCGGTGCCTGGCTCTGGCGCAGGCATGGCGTGATGCCGGAGGGCATCCCGTTTTCGTGATGGCGGAAGCCACGCCAGCGGTTGAGGAACGACTGCGAAGCGAGCATGTGGAAGTTGTGAGACTAACCGTTCGAGTGGGAGACTCTGGTGATGCCGAGGAAGTGGTTCGTTTGGCTCACAACCACGGCGCATCGTGGGTCGCAGTCGACGGTTATGAATTCGGCGCGGACTACCAGGCTGGCCTGAAAAGACTCGGCATGAAAGTGCTGTTCATCGACGACAGCGGTCACGCCGGGCACTACTCGGCGGATATTGTGCTGAATCAAAACGCCCATGCCGACGAGAGTCTGTATTCGGATCGCGAAACATCCACCCAGCTTCTTCTCGGCTCACGTTACGTTCTGCTGCGGCGAGAGTTCGCGCGCTGGCGCGAATGGAAGCGCGACATTCCTCCCGTCGGGCGCAGAGTTCTCGTCACCATGGGAGGAAGCGATCCAGACAACCTATCGTTATTTGCGATCGAGGCATTGATGCAAGCTCGAGTGGAAGGGCTGGAGATTCGGGTTGTGGTCGGAGGCAGCAATCCTCACGTGAAAGAGCTGCAGGCGCAGGCGGGGCACTGCGGGGAATTTCTCGAGTTGCTGCGGGAGCCTTCAAACATGCCGGAATTGATGGCGTGGGCTGACATCGCGTTCATTGCCGCCGGCGGGACGCTGTGGGAGCTACTGTTCATGGGCTGTTCGGTGCTGAGCTATGCTAGAAATCCAGTTCAAGCCAAAATTATTTCTCAGCTTGACGACGAGGGAATAGTTCGCGGACTGGAATACCCCCAGACCAGTATCCAAGCGCGCACGGCTGATGCGGTGTTGGAGTTGGCCAATTCTCAAGAATGCCGGGCGCGTTTTTGCCAGTTGGGTCGGAAGCGCATTGACGGACGGGGCGCGACACGGGTGTTGGGATTCCTGGGCTCTGGCGGAGGCCGACAATTGTGACCGTCAGAATGGATACAATCTCGGCTGTCGATCGCGAAGCTTTCCTGGCTATGGCAGAGCGGTTATTCCGAAGTTTGAATCCGGCCTTTGTGCCTCATGACGATTGGAAACGATCTTATTTCGAGAACATATTGGAGAACGGCCACCTGTCGTTGCGCTGGATCGTTGTCGATGAGTACCGGGCTGGATTTGTTCTGTTCGGCGTTGAAGCACATCGTTTTCTTCCGCGATTCAACGGTATGATTTACGAGCTATATATCGAACCAAAGTTCCGGCGCAAAGGTATCGCGCAGATTGTCGCTCGCCAGGCAATTCAAGAATTGCAATCCAAGTCGCCCTCGAAGATTCAACTGGAGATTGTGGAAGGCAACCACGCCGCTGCGGCACTCTGGCAGTCGTTAGGATTTCGCAAAGTGAGCGAACGCTATGTATTGGCGGAGAAAAAAGAGTGAAGATCGCAATCTCACAGCCGACTTATCTGCCGTGGAGTGGTTTTTTTGACTTGATCGATCAGGTGGATCAGTTCGTCTTGCTGGACGATGCTCAGTTTGTGAAACAGTCGTGGCACCAGCGAAACCGGATTAAAACACCTTCCGGATTGCAGTGGCTCACGGTCCCGGTAGTCGTTCACGGTCGCTTGGGTCAGCCGATAGGTGAAGTGATGATTCGGGATCATCAATTCTGGGAAAAACACACACGGGCTCTGGAAGTGAATTATGGCCGCGCTCCCTATTTCGATCGGTACTATCCAACGCTGAAACAAATTCTGCAGAAGGGCGCAGCGAGCGGGAAGCTGGCAGATTTGAATATTGAGCTGATCCAGTGGCTGGCCAGTGAATTGGCTATTTCAACTCAATTGGTACGCTCATCTACTCTCAAGCTAGAGGAAAGGCGATCCGCCAAGTTGGTCTCAGTTTGTAAATTGTTGGGTGCTACCGACTATATTTCGCCACGTTCCGCCGAGTACCTGTTGGAAGATAGGGAACTCTTTCAAGATGGCGGAGTAAAAGTGTGGTTTCAGAATTACACCCACCCCACGTACGAGCAGCGTTTCCCCCCTTTTGCTCCCTACGCATCTTTGCTCGACGTGCTTTTCAATCACGGGCCAGCCTCGGGCGAAATCATGCGCAGCGGCCGGGGCGCACCGTTCACTCCCGAGCAACTTAAAACGATATCGACATTCGAGGCGGTGAGTTGAAATGGGTGAGGGTATAAAAATCGCCTCTACGAAGATTGGTCCGGGTTTCCCAGCCTACGTTATTGCGGAGCTTTCCGCGAACCATAATCAGGATTTCGAGCAGGCAGTCCGGATCATCGAAGCCGCGAAAAACGCGGGTGCTGACGCCGTGAAGCTGCAGACTTACACCGCGGATACAATCACCATCGCGTGTGACCGAGAAGAATTCCGCATTAGCGGCGGCACGCTGTGGGATGGCCGCAATCTTCACGATCTGTATGGCGAGGCCTACACACCGTGGGAATGGCAACCGAGACTGAAGAAGGTTGCGGAAGATTTGGGGATGGATTTATTTTCCAGCGCCTTCGATGCCACTGCGGTAGATTTTCTCGAAGAGATGGGTGTGCCGGCGCACAAAGTGGCCTCATGCGAGTTGGTGGATCTGCCTCTCATCCGGCGCATGGCGCGCACCGGCAAGCCGGTGATCCTGTCTACGGGTATGGCGACGATCGAGGAGATTGACGAAGCTTTGAAGACGGCCCGTAGCTCGGGCGCGACGCAGATTGCATTATTGAAGTGCACCAGCGCTTATCCCGCGCCAGCGGAGGAGATGAACTTGCGCACGATTCCAGAGATGGAGCGGCGCTTTGGCGTGCCTGTGGGATTGTCCGATCACACCATGGGAATCGCCGCGCCCGTGGCTGCGGTGGCGCTGGGGGCCTGCATCATCGAAAAACATTTGACGTTGTCGCGCTCAACTCCCGGACCCGACAGCGGCTTCTCGTTGGAACCGCAGGAATTCAAAGCCATGGTAGATGCGGTGCGGACGGCAGAGAAGGCGATAGGAGAAGTGCATTTCGGACTAAGCGGCAAAGAAGAAGCCAGCCGCGTGTTTCGACGTTCGTTGTTCGTGGTCCAGGATATGAAGAAGGGCGAAGTGTTTACTCCAGTAAATGTTAGGTCGATCCGCCCCGGGCTCGGGTTGCATACGCGACATCTGGAAGGGGTTCTGGGCAAGCGCGCCGTTCGCGACGTTGATCGGGGCACGCCCCTCAGTTGGGATCTGGTTGTGAACTCATGAGGGTGCTGGTCGCTTCAATCTGAAAGAGCAGATTCCTGCTGAATGAATTTATCCGCACAAGTTGCCGGAAAACGGCCATCAGGCACTTTCACAAAACGCGAGGACCCGAACCTTCACATTTACAACCAGCGCGAGGTGGCGGCATATTACGCCGCGCTGGAATATCTGAGCCCATGCGAGAAGAAACTGTTCGACGAATTTGTGAAACCCGGGGATACGGTTCTGGATGTGGGCGTGGGCGGGGGACGTACGACTCCACATCTCTCCCGCATCGCATCTCGCTATGTGGGGATCGACTACGCCCCGGAGATGGTCGCGGCGTGCCGGCAGAAGTTTCCGCAACTCGAGTTCGTGGTGGCGGACGCGACGAATCTCGCGATGCTCCCAGATACAACCTTCGATTCCGTGGTGATGGCGTTTAATGGTATGGATTATCTTGTCTCGAACGACTCGAGACGGCAGTGCCTGGAAGAAATTCACCGCGTGTTGAAAAAGGACGGCCGATTGATTTTCTCGTCGCACAATCCTCGGGCTATTTTTCCCCGGCCATCGTGGAACCGGGAGAAAATCGAGGAACTCGCGAACCGGCTGGCGGGGACCAGGAAGTGGTTACGCGAGCCTGCGAGAGTTGTTCTACTGGGGTTGCGGGTTGCTGCGGCGTTAGTTCGATGCGGAATGGAATCCGTTGCCCGTTGTTTCCGAAGGATTCCGCGTCCCGCCTTTTGGAGCGGCGACGGCTACATGGTTGACCCCGCCCACGGCGGACTGTTGACCCACTATGCGATTCCTGAACGAGTGCGCGCGGAATTGGAAGAGCAGCGCTTTCGATTCGTGCAATTCACCGGCGATGATTATCCCCGGCAAAGCCGGGCATATGTTACGGATTGGTATTACTACGTCTTTCAAAAAGCTGGCCGATCAATGAGTTCGCCTTGCGCATAGTCGTGCATCGAGAAATCCCCGATGATCCAGAATTGCAACAGCAGTGGAACGCTCTGGTGCAGGAGATGGATCGACCTGAGGTTTTTTACACCCATCAGTGGGCATTGGCAGCCGGCCGGTCCTTTGGCGAATCTCTATCACCCCTGCTGGTGCTGGCGTACGAAGCGGAGAAGTTGACCGGCATCGCCGCCCTGGCTACCGATTCAGTTCTGAGAACGGCCAGTTTTCTCGCTGCCACGAGTGCAGACTACTGCGATCTGCTGGGTCACCCCCGGCAGCGAGCAGAATTATTAGAAGCGGTATTGGAGGAAGCTTGCAGGGCGGGAATGAGAGGTATCGTGTTGACCAGCCTTCCCGCCGACTCGGCCACGATTACGACGCTTCGCTCAGCGGCGCGGAAACGCGGCTATTATCTTTTCCAGCGGCCAAATGCTGTGTGTGCGCAAGTGGACCTGGGGCAACCGGAGGAGCGCATCAAACTGAAAACCGCGCTGAGGAAAAAGAAAGTGTTCCGGTACAGCATGAATGTTTTGGGAAGGGAAGGCCCTGTTTCCTTTTGCCATCTGGCAAGCTGGGAAGAAATTGAGCCGGCCCTTGCCAGTTTCGGCGTGGCCCATGTGGCGCGCTTCCTCGCAATGGGGCGAATCAGCAACGTTGTGAGTGCGCGGCGCAGGGCCTTTCTTTACGAACTTGCCCGCTCGCTTGCGGAATCGGGCTGGCTGGTGTTGAGCCGGATGCTGGTAGGGGATCGTCCCATCGCGTGGAACTATGGCTTTCAATTCCAGGGCAGTTGGTTCTGGTACCAGCCTACCTTTGATACCGCATACGAGCGTTTTTCGCCCGGATACTGTCTGCTCAGTGAAATAGTATCGGAGGCATGCGACAGAGCAGACACCCGGGTGGTCGATCTGGGACTGGGTGCAGAGGGATACAAAGCGCGCTTCGCCAATAACGCCCGCACCACGCTGCAGGTCCACCTTACAAAATCACTGGGCAGGCACATGCGGGAAACGATGCGGTCCCATGCGGCTAGAGCAGTGAAATCAGTTCCGTGGGCAGAATCCGCCGTGCGTGCCGTTTTTGGCTACCTGGGCGATGCTGGGCGAGCAGTTGGAGAAGGCGGCCTACTGGGCTTTGCCGGGCGGGTTAAGAGGCATGCGACGAGTTGGTTCAGCCATCGGCAAGAAGTGATCTTCTATAGCTGGAAGGACCGGCCGAGAGAGAAACGCTCGCAGGCGGAAATGAACTTGCAGCCAATCGACTTGGAAACCTTGGCCAATGCCGCCATGATTTTTGAGGATGAAGCGGACACGTTGAGCTACTTGCTCCGTTCGGCCGGAAGATTGCAAACGGAGACGGGAAGCGGCTTTGCAGTTTTGGACGCGGATCGCATTCCGGTTCACTTTGGCTGGGTCAGTGATTTCGACGGATTCGAAATGAAAGAGTTGAAGACTCGTTTGAGCGCGCCCCTACGGGATGCTGCGATGATCTTTGATTCCTGGACGCCCCGATCAAGGCGCGGGCAGGGCTATTACGGCATAGCCTTATCCTTGGTTGCTCAGCGTGTTGCGGAAGCCGGCAAAGAAGCTTGGATCTTCACTGCGGCTGCGAATCATTCTTCCCGGCAGGGAATTGAGAAAGTGGGATTTGAAAGAAAGTATTCCCTCATTTGCCGGAAGACGTTCGCGTGGCAGCGGATTGCCAAAGTTGCTTTCGACGGACCCGGTCCGACAACGGAGGCGCGGGCTGGTTCTTAGGCCACACGTTCATCCTTGAGAATTCTCCTCGTCCATCCCGAAGACTCCTTACGCTCAGGTCCCTGGCTCGGCCAGAACTGGGACTTGGTTGTAGATCTCGGCAAGTCTTCCGCCTTCATCAGAGACCTGTCGCAAGAGCGTTTGAAAGCTCCCGTTTTGCAATTGGATTCGCTTCGTCATACTGAAGACATGGAGTTGATGCGCAAGATTGTGGGCTTGGGCCGTGACCAACTCATGGACGATGCCGGGCTGGATTGGTGGGTTTTGGTCAGCGTCTTTGCCTATGCTCCGCTGGGAGAGGCGGTCATGCTAAGACGGCTGGCGAGCCAACTTGGGCCGGCTGCGGAGTTGTACGCTACGCGGCCGGGCTGGCCCGCAAGCGGCGTAGCCCTCATACTGGAGCGCCCGCTGCGCACATTTCCGGATGCGGGTCGTCCGTCGATCTTTCATCACTATCGTGGCGTGCTGAAGCGTTTTTCCTTCGATCAGCTTGCCGAGATATTTCTGGACAAATACGATCCCCGCTACCGCTGGCGCAGGCGCTTCTCCGGCAGCAGGCCTGAGCGCCGGGGGCCAGTTGTCCTTTTGCCCAGCGCCTACACCAATGTTTCGCAGATGGCAGTGGCCTATGCCAGCATGCTTCCCGAACAGTCGTTCCTGGTGGTCGCCACGCGCCGCAGCGGTACCTACTTCGCGCCCGCTCCCAACGTAGCTTGCGCCAGCCTTGCCGCCTACGCGGACGGAGCCGAGTCCGAGGCCGAGTATCTGAGAATTGTTGGCCAGTGGGAAAAGCTGAAACAAAGCTTCGCTCTTTTTCCGGAGATGAATTTGCTTCTTCGTGCGGGTCTGCTGGAACGGTTCACGGCGCATTTTCGCGATGGACTTGCCGTCCGCAATGCGTGGCGGAACGTGCTTTCTCAGGAGCAGGTCGTCGCTGTGATGTGCGGCGACGATAGCAATCCATCGACGCGCTTGCCCGTCATGCTGGCCCGCCAGCAGGGCATCCCTACTTTGGATTTTCATCATGGGGCGATGGACGGCCGCTTTACTCTGAAGGAATTGTCGTCCGATCTGTACCTTGCCAAGGGAGAGATGGAGCGCGACTACCTGCTGCGAATCTGCGGTTTGCCGGCCGAGCGTGTAGTCCTCGGAGGACCCGTGCGCTCACGCGCAGTACCTGCTGCTGAAGGCAAGAAAGATGAGGATTCAGTAATTATTTTCTTTTCAGAGCCTTATGACAGCGGCGGCCGCCGAACTGAAGAGGTCTATCAGGAACTGCTGCCCCCACTGGCTCTGCTGGCTCGAGAACACGGCCGCAGGTTAGTGGTGAAGCTGCATCCTTTCGAGAGCCGCCACGAACGAATGCAACTCATAGGCAAAGTGTTGTCGCCAGCGGAGGCAGGGTGGGTGGACGTTGTTGAAGGGCCGTTCACTCCACAACTGGTTGCAAAAGCCTGGTTCGCCATCACCGTCGAATCGAGCACGGTTATCGATTGCGCGTTGCTTGGGGTGACATGCTTTGTTTGCGATTGGATGAACTCTTCGTCCTACGGATATAACCATCAATACGCTCGTTTCGGAGTGGGCAGACCTTTGAATTCTCGGGAGCAACTCAAAGAGTTGCCACGCCTGCTCACGAAGCCGGCAACTCAAGTGTCAGACGATGCGCTTTCAAAGCCCCTGGAGCCGGAGTGGTTACGACAGATCATTTCGAATGGCGGCAATGCGAAAGCGTCGCACATGCCGGGACACGAAAAAGCTGGGGCGCAGAATACTGAATGAGTAAAACGCCGCGACTCATAACCATCTTCACACCCTCCCACGCCGATGCGGGTAATACCAACGCTCAGCAGTTGACGGTGAAAGAAATTGTGGCGCGGCTTTCTCCGGAACGCTTTCATGTGACCATGTTCTCCGGGCCCGAGCCTGATCCACGAATCAAGACGCGGCCAAACACGGAACTCATTCCGGTGCACCGGCACGGAAACACAATGCGTTTCCTGAGCCATCTGCTTCTCGCCCGGCCCGACATTTATTTCTACCCTAGATTCGGTCCGCTGGATAATCTCTTCTTCTCGCTGCGTCGCAAACTGCGGATGAAAACCGCCGTGGTGACGCACGTGGTGATGGTCATGAATGAAGCGACAGGCGCGCTGGCTGGCCGCTCCATTCGCGAAGCGAATGCGGTCTATGCCAACTCTCGCTATGTAGCTGAGACGGTGCGCGCCACATTTGGAATTGAGGCGGGAACCATTCACAACGGGATTGACCGGAGGTTCTTTTTTGCGCGGGAAGAAGAATTTCCGCCCGGCCCTCTCATTGTGCTCTACGCTGGATCCTTTCAGCCGCGCAAGCGCGTGGAACTCATCATTCAGCAAGCGGCCCGTTATCCTGATGTGCGTTTTCGATTGGCCGGGCGCGGCGAGACGGAAGCGGCGAGCCGCGCCCTGGCGCAACAGCTAGGTTGCGGCAATGTCGACTTCATTGGTCATTTGACACCGGCGCAACTCGGGAACGAAATGCGCAACTCCAGTGTGTTTTTATTCCCGAGCATTCTGGAAGGACATCCCCAGGTTCTCGGGCAAGCCAGCGCGTGCGGCCTTCCCAGTATCGCGATGAATTCATATCGGCCAGACTACCTTCAGAATGGAGAGAGTGGGTTCTTGGTAGAATCGGATGCTGAACTAGCTGGGAAACTGGAACTCCTGTTGCGCGATCGAAATTTGCGGCGATCGATGGCGCGTGCCGCCGCGTTGCGCTCCCTGATGTTTGACTGGGGTCGCATCGCTCTGCAATGGGGGGAAGCGTTCGAAGCTGTGACTGCAAAGCGTTAGATCCCTCCGAATGTGTGGAATTTACGGCATCTTTGATCCGAATGAGCCACTGGGCGAGCGTTCGCTCGCATGGGCGAACCGCGCTCAAGAACTGCTCTCCCATCGCGGGCCCGATGGTCATCAGCAAAAGCTGCTTCTTGAAAACCGCTGCCTTCTCGGCCACAACCGCCTGTCGATTATCGACCTTGAAGGCGGTGCGCAGCCGCTGGCCAACGAAGATCAATCGGTATGGGTGGTGTGCAACGGTGAGATTTATAACTACATCGAAATACGCGAAAAGCTGACCGCAGCCGGCCACTCGTTTCGCACGCAAAGCGACTGCGAAGTCCTGGTGCATCTTTTTGAAGACAAAGGGAACGATCTGCTGAACGATCTCGAAGGCATGTTTGCCTTCGCTCTCTTCGACACGCGGCGGGGAGAGTTGCTGCTGGCACGCGACCGTTTCGGAGAGAAGCCGCTTTACTGGGCTTCGCTCGCAGGCGGGGGAATCGCATTTGCCTCCGAGATGAAAGCGCTCCTGCCTCTGCCTGGCGTTGATCTTGAACTCGACATCGCTGCAGTGGCGCAGTTTTTATCGTTACGCTACATTCCTGCGCCGCGCACGCAAGTGCAAGGGATTCGAAAACTCAGGGCGGGCGAGTCGATCACCGTACGCCTGAACGCGAACCTCTCGACCAGCCGATTCTGGATTCCCCAGCTTTCCGACGACAATCAAAGCGCCCGAGTTCCTTCTGTCGAGCAAGCCGTGGAAGGAGTTCGGGAGCGCGTGCGGCAGGCGGTTCGCATTCGACTGCGCAGTGATGTTCCGGTCGGAGCGTTTCTTTCGGGCGGAGTCGACTCCACTGCTATTGCCTGCGCCGTCCGGGAACTTCTGCCAGCCGCGCGGTTTAGCACCTTCTGCGCTTCTTTTGACGACAAGCAACTCGATGAGGCTCCCTTTGCCCGGCAGGTTGCGGCGCAGCTCGAGTCCGATCATCACGAAGTTCATTTTTCGTCACGAGAACTGCTGCCGCTCTTCGACGAACTCATCGACCACTACGACGAGCCTTTCGCCGATGTTTCCATGTTTCCCACCTTCGCGGTTTGCCGGGCGGCCCGCCAGGAGTGCAAGGTGATGCTCTCCGGCGACGGCGGGGATGAGTGCTTTGCCGGTTACCGGCAGACGTTTTCCTATTATCGCTGGCATGCCCTGCGCCGTATGCCGGGAATAAATTTCACGGCGGGACGAGTGCTTCAGCATTATCCCGCCAGTTGGCGCGGCCGGGGCTTGCTTAATTTTGTTCGGCAGGATGACTGCCAGCTTCTTCACGCCAGCCAAACCCATGCTCAGCTCCTGAGAAATTTTCTTCCGCCTCATCGCGAAGAGGCCGAAAGGGGGATGGCGGAATTGGAGACCGCCATGCGGTGCCACGCACGCCTCTCTTATCCACGCTCTGAGATGGAAGCGACTCTCACGGCATATCTTCCGGAACAGATCCTGGTGAAAGTCGATCGGGCCAGCATGCGCAGCGCTCTCGAATGCCGTGCGCCTTTTCTGGATACGGATTTGTTCCAGTACCTGACCCAGTTTCCCCTCAACTATCACTTCGCTCGTGGCCAGGGAAAGGCTTTGCTTCGAAAAGCTCTTCCCGCGTGGATTCCGCCCGAGATTCGCTGGCGGCATAAACAAGGCTTTACTCCTCCGCTGGCAGCCTGGCTTCGCACGGAACTGCGCGCACGTGTGGAGAATGATCTGGCGAACTATCCTGACAGGTTGCAATCGATCCTTGATCCAGAGCCGGCCCGTCAACTATTTGCCCGGCACTTGGCGGGAGAGGATTGCAGCGACCAGCTTTTTCGATGGATCGTGCTTATCAGGCGTTGCACACAGCTCTAAATCAGATCCCGAACTATCGACCTATGCGTCTGGCACGCGTCATTAACAACTCGGCTGCCCTGGTGGTGCTCGATATCCTGAGCAAAGCAATGCCACTGGTGGTGTTTCCAGTGATGGTGCGCGCACTGGGCCCAACCTCTTATGGAAAAGTCGGCTTCGCCAGCGCGGTTGCAGGGTTTTTTGGATTGCTGGCTTCTCCGGGTTTTTCCACCTACGCCCTGCGGGAGGCTGCGAAGGACGAGAGCCGCGTTCATTTCCTTGTCCGGCACGTACTTGGAGCCAGAGTTGCATTCGCAGGGGCTTCCTACGTCCTGCTGATTATCTTCGCGCTGACTTTCGCGCCTCGCGACTTCACAACTCGCCTGCTGATCGTGCTCTCCGGGTTGGTGTTCCTGGTCAACAGCATAGATGCACAATGGGTATTTACTGCGCGGTCTCGCATGTGGATGGTGACACTGCGCGGCGCGGTGGGCCAATTAATTTATGGCGGACTCATTCTTGCGTTGATCCGCCGCCCGACCGATACGTGGGTCGTACCAGTGGCGACCGTTGTTTCTTTGCTGGCGGGAACGTTACTCATCTGGCTGCCGGCGCGCCGCGAGTTCCACATTCCCTGGCCAGTCATTTCACCGGCAGTATGGCGTACTTTCCTACCGATCTGCCTGATCATGGGCCTGGCCAGCATGATGTCGATGATCTATGACCAGATCGATACGGTGATGCTGCGGTATATGCGAAGCGAGGCGGAAGTGGGGCTTTACGTTGCGAGTTACCGCCTGATGACGATTGCCATGTCCTTCGTCGCCATCCTAGGAACGGTTTTCTTCCCATTGCTTTCGGAAACAACCGGGCAGGATCAGGAAAGTGAGCAACGCTACCTTGGATGGATGGGGCAGGCCAGCCTTGGCCTGGGCCTTCCCATCGCTACGGGTGGATTCATTCTGGCTGAGCCGCTGACTCGCTTTGCTCTTGGATTGCAGTACACAGGCACGGCTGTCCTTTTTCGCTGGCTCATGCTGACCATCGTGGTTGGGCCGCTGGCCAGTTATTACGGAGCGCAACTGATCCCGAGCGCGCGGGAGAAAAAATATCTCTATGCCGTCATCGGCGGAGCGGCGGTTAACGTAGTCTTGAATCTCTTTCTGATTCCGCGCTACGGAGCGATTGCAGCCGCTTTCACGACTGCGATAAGCCAGGCAGCGGTTGCGTTTATGAACTATCACTTTGTCCGCGATCTGCCGCGGCCGAGTCTGGTGAAAGCGCTGGGACTCTCGGTGGCGGCATCAGTCGTAATGGCCGCACTCCTGCTACTCTTGCGCCCTATCCATTCATTGCACGTAGTAGTGCTTGTTATCCTCGGCGCTTTGGCCTACGCCGCGGTCTATTGGGCGGGCCGTTGGCTGTGGAAACGATCGCAAGTGTGATCCATCTCTGCGCGCTGGGGTTAAACCGGCACAGCCCACAGCGATGCGTTAGAATTTCTCTTCGCTACATGTCTTCACTACATGGAGGATGAAGATCAAAACTCCGGTCTTTGCTCGAAAGGCGTCGCGGGCGTGAATGCAACTTCGAATCACGTTTTGCTCACCGGAGGAGCCGGGTTCATCGGTTCGCATGTTGCACAGGCGCTCCTGCGCCTTGGCGCGCGGCTGACCGTGATCGACAATCTCGATGACTTTTATTCTCCTGCAGCCAAACGTACAAATTTAAAAGACATTCGCAAGATCAGCGATTTTACCTTTTGCGAAGTCGACCTCTGCGATTTCGACGCCCTTCGGCAAGCCACTGCAAGATCACAGCCTGACACGATCATTCATCTTGCCGCTCGCGCCGGAGTAAGGCCCTCCATCGAGAACCCTCAACTTTACGAACGAGTTAACGTTGGGGGCACAGTGAATCTCCTGCAGTTGGCGCGCGAATTTGGCGTAAGGCGTTTCATTTTCGGGTCGTCGAGTTCGGTGTATGGAATTACAAATAAAGTTCCGTTCGTCGAGGACGATCCCTGTCTGCGGCCGATCTCTCCTTATGCCGCCACCAAACTTGCGGGAGAATTTTTTTGTCACACCTATGCCCATCTCTATGGGCTCTCAACGGTCTGCCTGCGATTCTTCACGGTATATGGTCCGCGTCAGCGCCCTGATCTGGCGATTCGGAAGTTTGCGACCCTGATGGAAGCTGACAAGCCGATCCCGGTTTTCGGTGACGGCTCCATGGGCCGCGACTATACCTTTGTGGATGACACAGTCGCAGGTGTGATGGCCGCCTTGGATTATCAATTTCCGCCGGGTGAACCGCCCTTCGAGGTATTTAATCTGGGGAATTCGCATCCAGTTTCACTGAATGAATTGATCGAAACATTGGAGCGTGTTACCGGCCGGGCTGCAATTCGCGATCGAAAAGATCTGCAGCCCGGGGATGTGCCCATCACGTGGGCGAGCACGGAGAAAGCTGCTCGCATGCTGGGGTACCGGCCAGTCACGCCGCTGGCGGAGGGCTTGGAAAAGTTTGTGCGCTGGCTTCGGGAAGAGCCCTCTCGATGAAGCGCGCGACCTCTGGAATCGCTGCCATCATGAAGACCGGTGAATCCATGGCCCAAGCCACTGTACAGCGGAAGAGAAGTGTCGCAGTGCTGCTTTCGAGCCGAGAAAAGTTTAGCGCATACTACGGCGGAGCACTCGCGCGCTGGACCTACGAGGTCTACAGCCGGCTGGGCGGAGATTTAGATGTAACCGTGTTCGGATATCCAACCGCCTCCGAAGATATGTACCCGCTGAGCCATGGCACGAGCGCCGCATGGAAGTTCTGCGACTTCATCTCCAGAATTCCTTTGGCTCGGCGGTATGAAGAAAGCCTGTGGCTACGCGCCTTGTTTTCCAGACTTCGTGAGTTCGATGTGATCCACATCCACAATCGTCCGCAGTGGGTCCCAGTGCTCCGCGACTTTGGTTACGAAGGCAGCATCGTCTTGCATCTCCAGAACGATCATCTCGGCCACTGGACTGCGAACATGCTGGATGAACTCGCTCGACACCTGGACCTGCTTGCGGTCTGCAGCGAATATCTGCGCGAGACTTTTGCCTCAAAGTCCCCGGCGCTGGCGGCCAAAACGTGTGTTGTTTTCAACGGAGTCAGTGTCGATCTTTTTTTTCCTTGCCCGGAACTGCGCGAGCCGAAGACGATTTTTTTCGTGGGGAGATTTCATCCCGAGAAAGGAGTGCTTCAGCTCGTTCAAGCTCACGCCCGCGCCCTGCGAGTTCATCCCGATGCCAGGCTGGTGATCGGTGGTAGCACCGGATTCGGAGCTCACGTTGTCACGCCGTATGTTCGCGAAGTGGGTGCACTGGCCGCTTCAGTCAACCAGAGACATCCGGGAAGTGTCCAATTCACCGGCTATCTGCATCACGACCGGGATCTTCCATCCTGGTTTCAGCGAGCCACTTTCTTCGCGGCGCCCTCAATTTTTCAGGAGCCGTTTGGTTTGGTAAATGCCGAAGCCATGGCCTGCGCCACTCCGGTGCTCGGATCAAAGCGTGGCGGAATCCCAGAGGTTTTGGGAGAGACCGGCGTCCTGATCGATCCGGAAGATATGGAAGGCTTCGCCGATGCCATCTGCATGCTGTTGGGAAACCCGGAACACACCGCCAACCTTGGACGCTCCGCGTACCAGCGCTGCCGAGAGAGGTTCGATTGGCAGGTGATTGCCGAAGCCTGGAACTCCTTGCTTCACCGCCCCGCGCACGCTCATCCCCAATTTGATCGCCGCGTGAGTTGACGGTTCTACTGATAAATTAAGAGATCCGCTCCGATGCATATACTTACTCTGACTCCCTTTTATCCCACGGCCACCGACGATGCATCGGGCTGTTTCATCGCTGAGTCTGTGCGGGAGCTGCAATCGCAGGGAGTCACATCCTCGGTGGTCGCGGCTGAACCCATGCACCGCGCGCATTCCTCTCCCGCTTCCTCAGCACCTCCGGCAACATGGAAGGAATACTTCGCCCTTCCCGGAAATCCGGGCTTGCCGAGTTCAGGGCGATTCCTGCATACAAGTTTGAAGTCCCACGTACGGCGGCTTCACCAACAAAAACCCATCAGCCTCATCCACGCCCATGCCGCTCTGCCTTGCGGGCACGCGGCGATGCTGTTGGCAAAAGATCTGAGCATTCCTTTCGTAGTAACGGTGCACGGTCTGGATGTCTTCTCCACCCGGCAGGTGCCCGGCTGGTTTGGACGCCGTTGTGCCGCGGTCAGTAAAGAAGTCTATGGCGCCGCGGTCCGCGTGATCTGCATCAGTGAGCAAGTGGCGCAGCGGTTGCGGGGAGAACCAGGAAATGCAAACATCAGCGTTCTTTACAACGCCGTAGATTCATCGCTGTTCCGGCCAGCACCGGATCATGCTTCACCCCTTGTGACGGAGCACGCCGTTGTCCTGAGCATCGGGAACTTGATCCCAATCAAAGGGCACGAATCGCTTTTAAGATCGTTGGCCGCGATTACCCCGAGCCACCAGCAGGTTGAATGCAGAATTATTGGCGATGGCCCGGAGCGCCCTCGGTTGCAACAACTCGCGCGCGAGCTTCACATTGAAGATCGAGTTCACTTCCTGGGTCGCAAGCCGCGTTCGGATGTTGCCGAAGCGATGCGGCAATGCACACTGTTTGCCTTGCCGAGTTGGTACGAAGGATTCGGCTGCGTTTACCTCGAAGCCATGTCAACCGAACGCGCCGCGATCGCCTGCCGCGGCCAAGGCATTGAGGAGATCATCCGACATCGAGAGAATGGGTGGTTGATCGAGCCAAAGAGTCTGAGCGAGCTGACACATGCACTGCAAACCTTGCTCTCTGACAAACCTCTGCGGGAAACCCTTGGCCGCAATGCCCGCAAAACTGTTTTACAGGGCTATACCTTGGCGCATCAGGCAACGCAATTGCTCTCGCTCTACCGGGAGTGCGTGCGATGAGCATCAGGCTTGCGCTGCTGACTGAAATCATCTCTCCCTACCGCATTCCGGTCTTCAATGCGTTAGCGAGGCACGAAGGAATCGATCTGCACGTCATCTTTCTTGCCGAGACTGACGCTACTCAGCGCCAGTGGCTGGTTTACAAAAACGAGATTCGTTTTTCCTACGAAGTGCTTCCGGCCTGGCGCTGGCGTTGGCGTAGCTGGCACATCCTGCTGAATCGCGGTATGTGGCGGGCATTGAGTCGCTTCGGTCCCAACTCAGTCTTGTGCGGCGGCTACAATCACCCCGCTTTTTGGGAAGCTCTCGCGTGGGCAAAGTTTCATTCCTCGCACTTCGCGGCGTGGATTGAGAGCACGAGTCAAGATCAGCGGAATTCCAGCACACTCACCCGTCTCGTCAAGCGACTCTTCGTGCGCAAGTGCAGCGCATTTGTAGTCCCCGGAAAAGCATCATTCGAATATGTGCGGTCCATGGGCATTCCAGCCGAACGGATTCACACCGCACCTAACGCTGTGGACAATCACCGCTTTGCCGCTCTTGCCAACTCGGTGAGAGGGCGCGATCCGCAGTACCGCGGCGAGTTAGGCCTGCCGCAGCGCTACCTCTTGTACGCCGGACGAATCATCCCGGAGAAGGGCGTATTCCAGTTGCTGGAGGCCTACACTCGCCTGGCTCCCGAAATGCGTTCGCAAGTAGGGTTGGTTTTTGTTGGCGACGGATCTGCCAAAAGGGAACTGATGGAGCGCGCAGCGAGGGTTCACCCCGGTACGGTGATTTTACCGGGTTTTGCGCAACGCGACCAACTCGCAACTTTTTATGCGCTCGCGGAAGTCCTGGTCTTCCCCACGTTGAGCGATCCCTGGGGCCTCGTGGTCAATGAGGCCATGGCTTGCGGCCTGCCCATCATCGCCACCGATGTCGCCGGCTGCACTGCAGATCTGGTGCAGGACGAGCAAAATGGTTACGTCATCCCCGCCGGCAATGTGCAGAGACTTGCGGAAGCGATGGCTGCTTTCGCACGCGATCCGAAACTTGCCTCGGGCATGGGTGCGTGCAGTGCCAGGCTAATAGAATCCTTCTCGCCAGAGTCTTGCGCTGCCGGATTGGCGGCGGCGGGTGTGCCGACATCTCCGTCCAGCTGAACAGTGGCGAGCCGGCATGGTTTTTTCACTGGTCGATCGCCAACCGTACTAACGCAATGCTGGCAAGACGTTGCGGATGCCGACGGCAGAGCAAGCGCCCAAGACGGCAGATACTATGCCAAGCCCATACAAAACATAGCGCGATTTCGGCAGCCACCGCTCAAGGGCCAGGAGCAGCAAGGGTATGACGGGGATTACAAAGCGGGGAAATTCAGCACGAGCCCACGATACAGAATTGTAAGAGAAAATAAAAAACAGATAGAGAAATCCGAAGATGCATTCGGTGCGGCGTTCTCGGATGTAATGGCGGAAACTTTTCCTGCTCATGGCGCAGAGGCCCGCGAATGCGAAGATAATCCAGGCCATCGTCACTATTACATTCGTCCAGGGTTCTCGATTGTGCATGAAGCTGATGGCGATCGCCCGGAAGGGTAAGCCGATTGCGGAACCTGATTGCCAATCCCGTTGTTTGTAAAGATGAAACTGGTACAACGGATCGTGAAAGTAAAGCCAAAACGGCAACAGGTAGAGGGCGCCAATGAACGCCGCCAGCGCGGTGCATTGGAAATCCTTCTTGTAGTCGCGGCGATAGAGCAGAGTGACCCCTATTCCAATCAGGGCGAAGATCCCGAGCGGACGCACCAGGGTAGCCAGGGCTGCCAGTAGTGAGGCCACCAGCCAGCGTTCTTTTCGGGAAGCCCAAAATGATGAGAAAAGGAGCGCCACGAATAATGGCTCGTTTCCCCCTAACACTGAAACCTGAATCCAGCGAAAGCTCAGCACAGCAAAATATCCCGCAATCCACGGCCCCCAGAGTTCGCGGACGAGCAGTACACTTATAAGTGAAGAGACCAGACAAATCAGCAATAGATCGGTTCGGGCGGATACGGGAAGCGAGGAGAGTCCGGCAATGACGTAGGGCAGCCCCCAGAAGAGTTTTACCTCTGCGTCACGGAAATCCCAATGTTGGATCGCGCTGGCGGCCTTTAGATAAGCTGGATTATCGCCGAAATTGTCAACTTTGAGGGTGTAGCTCTGGAACTGAACGAGCGTGAGTAGAAAAAGAACAACAGCCAGCAGCCACAGCGCACTCACCTCGATGCGCGATGGAGGAGCCATCACAGCGGGTCGTTTTTTCGTGCGTGTGTCTTGTTCCGCGATTACTTCACTTGAGTGCACCAAATACTGTCCTCCGAAGAGCCGGCAGTAGAGTAATGAAATCCACCAGCCGCCCGCGACGTTTTTGCGACGAGTAGCATTCCGGCCAGGCGTTCGCCGCTGGCAGAATATATTGCAAAGGCGCTAGGGTTGGGCGATAGTGTCCGTGAGCATAGCACAAATATTCACGGTTCTTAGAAAGGCACGCAGCGATTTGTATGAGCGCTTGCAAGGTCTGCGGCAACGTTCATCGCGGCTGAACCGATCGATCAAGATCGTGGATGGGCGCGCGTAGTGTTAGGCTGATAAAAGGAATGTGGCCGAGCGCTATTCGGCTGGATTAGCGCCGATGGCAGGTGTGCTGGTCGCAGTTTCTCAAATATGCTTGAAAACACGAAAAGCATCAGGTTTTTCCCGCTGATTGCGGCAGGCTCCATCATCTTCCTGCTGCTTCTATCCGTGAAGCGTCCCTATTTGTTTGGCGAGAAGAATGTGCTTGCTGTCTTCGTGCTGGTGGTGGCCGGTCTAATTGCGTCTCAGTACCGCACTCATTTCTGGAAAATACTGATTGGGGTTTTCTTGTGGGCTGGTTCTTCCTTTCCACTATCTGGCGAGATGAACATATTTCGCTGGGTTGTATTGGGATTGGGCGCGTTTCTAGCGCTTGGTTACTATGCCCGCATGGCAAACCGGATCGCCTTTAATCATCTGCACCTTCTGGGGCTGTTCACTGTAATTGCTGCCTTTACCTCGGTCATGGTTTCTGTGAATCCGGTGATGACAGTTCTCAAGTCGCTGAGCCTGGCCGCACTGTTTGTCTATGGTTCCATTGGGGCACGAGTCCTTTGGTCACGGGACCCCGAGCCGTTTTTGCGGAAACTAGTGCTGATGGCCGAGGGCCTGGTTTATTTGTCAGCCATCTGCTACTCAGCATCCTTTGAAGTATGGGGCAATGCAAATTCTCTGGGATTGATCATGGGCTGTTTTTGCTGGCCGCTGTTGCTGTGGCAATTTATACTTCCAGCGAACCACCCGGGCTCGCCCCGCCGCCTCATTGCTCTACTCTTATGCGGTGCTCTACTGTTTCTAAGCCTCTCCCGGGCATCCATAGCAGCGGCCTTCCTGATTTCAATGTTCCTGCTAGTGGGCGCGAGGCGGTATCGAACCCTGCTCGCGGGCTTGAGCCTTTTCATCGCGATTTTGATTAACGTGTCCCTAGTCATGCCAGATCGGTTTGAGGCGATGTCCGATACTTTTCTGTACAAGAAAGGTGCGCACGGAAATGTTTTGGATTCGCGCCAGAAGCCTTGGGAAAGAAGCTTGCGTAATTTTCGGGACCATCCGTGGCTAGGGGTGGGATTTGGCGTTGCGGACAATAGCGCTGACTGGCACCCCACCTATCTCACCTATGGCCGCAACACCCGCGAACGTGGAAGTAGTTATCTCACTGTGCTGGAGACGACCGGCCTGATTGGCGCCTTCCCATTCGCCTTATTGCTTCTTGCGCTTGTTAGGGAAATCTGGCGAGTGTTCTCCTGGCTGCGCCGCAGCGGAGGGGTGAACCAACCTTCTGTGGTTGTGGCCGCGATACTGCTGGGCGGCTTGGTCAATGCGTTCTTTGAGGACTGGCTGTTGGCTGTGGGCTACTATATGTGCGTTGTCTTCTGGATTCTAGCTCTCTCGCTGCGCGACTGGATGGCGTGCCCGGTATGGTCCGAAGCCCCGCGAGCGACAGTCGGCAGAGCCCATGTTCAAAAGGCCTTTGCTTCGGCCGGACACTAGATTCGATCGAGTGCGCGCAACCTACTTGAACGCCTCAACGTAAAGGGAATGCGGCAGCTCCCGAGAATCTCCAGGCTCGTAAGACGGAACGCTGCCGCCGTACAACCGGCTGCTACCCTCTTCCGATTCCTCCACCTCGCGGAACCCAGCGGCGCGGAGGATCTCGTCGAGATAGCTGAAATCAAAAGCCGTTCGGTGCTGGCCGTCACAGAAAACGAAGTTGGAGAACCTACCGCCCAGAGAGTCGAAGTGTCGCGGAAAGTCGTCGTAGAACCAGTCGTGGCGCTTTTGAGAATACGCGACAATCGCGTTCGTTAAACTTGGAACCACCAGGCGGATCCCGCCGTTCGGCTTCAGGACCCTAAAACATTCTTTAAGAAGGCGTTGTAATTCATCGGGAAAGAAATGCTCGAACATGTGCGTGGAATAAATGGAATTGGCGGAGTCTTCGGGGAAGGGAAGCCCATTTCTGACGTCCAACCACAAGTCAATCTTATTGAAAGGATTCGCATCGATGTTGGTGAAGCCCTCGATGTATTTGGGGCCGCAGCCGAGGTGAAGATGTTGAGGCCCGTTCGATGGGCGAATCCGGTAAAGGTATTTACGCGCCAGATGGTTGGGTAAGGTAGCCTTGGAAATACCCTGGAATGCTATGTCCTTGTAGCGCTGCCGAAGCAAGAATCCTCCACCGTAGTTGCCGCCTTAATTATAGATCGCGCAACCTGCGTCCCCGTCCGCTTGGAGTTTCGGAACCGTCCAAGTCTATAGTGGGTGCCGAGTTAGCTTCGCTCGTAAGGGGTCGGGCCTCTGCCGCGCTCACTGTCGCTGCAAGTTCGGCGATCCGATGCGGCACCACAGGGTACTCAGGAACCGGAACGTATCAGATGAGTGGCACCGTGGAACAGCTACAATGACCTCACTCTTCGATGATCCATCTTTTTCTCGATGCCTCCGCGGCCAGTTCTGGAAGCGGTCCTACCTACGTGCGCAACGTGGTGCCGCATCTGGCTGCCCGAGCGGATGTCCGTTCCACCATTCTGCTCTCTCCGCTATTGCGAAAGGAATTTCAGGACCAACCTAATATTTCTTTCGTTGAGTTCACCGGCGACTCAGGAAATGCAGCGGCCAGATTCCTGCGCACGCAGTGGCTGATTCCGGAACTGATTCGTCGCAGCGGCGCGAACGTTCTGGTATCGGCAGGAAACATCGCCTTGTTTCGCTCGCCCGTCCCGCAGATCCTTCTAAGTGGCAACGCTCTCTACACCTCAACCGATTTCTTTCGCGATGTCACAACTCGCGGCGACTACAAATTGTGGCTCGATACTACTTTCAAGGCGCAGATCGCCAAATGGTCAGCGCAGGCCGCCGATTGTACCGTTGCCCCCAGCCAGGCCTTTGCCGACGAAATCCTGCGCTGGACCGGTGTGAGCGCCCGCGCGATTCACCACGGCTTTGACCGGGATCTTTTCTTTCGCGATGCTGAGCCCTTGCCCGCGGAACTAAAGAACAAACTGCATAGGACCGGCGATGACTTACGCATTCTCTTCGTCAGCCACTACAACTATTACCGCAACTTTGAGACCCTGATTCGCGCCGTCGGCGTGCTTCGCAACCGGATTACCCCGCGACAGGTAAACTTGTTTCTTACCTGCCGCCTGGAGCCAGGTACGAATCCGGGATCATACAGTACAGAAGCCGCCGCGCATCTGGTCCAGGAGTTGGGCGTGTCCACGAATCTGGTGCAACTGGGAGGCGTCCCCTACCACCTTCTGCACCACGTTTACCGGGCGTGCGATCTTTACGTCTCACCCGCCTATGTGGAGACGTTCGCCCATCCGCTGGTCGAAGCCATGGCGGCGGGATTGCCCGTGATTGCCTCCGATCTGGCGGTGCATCGTGAGGTGTGTGCCGATGCCGGGCTCTTTTTCCCCGCGTTTTCTCCGAGTCAGCTGGCGGACACCATATGCCGCGTTGCGGAATCTCCCGCTCTTATGACGCAGATGTTGCAGCGTGGACTGAAACGCTCCAAAGACTTTTCCTGGAAGGATCACGTTGCTCGAATGATCTCCATTGCCGGCACTCTTCTTCAATAGGCTTCGCAGTCAACCGACTCAATGAACTGCTAGAAAAGAGTATGCCCCCGCCGGAGTGTTTACCGGCGAGCCGCTGGGATTGCAGAAGTGCAGTGTCACCGTGTTCGCGTCCTTGGGATAGGCGTTAAGCGACAGATTTCCCAACCCCGCCGGAGGACGTACTCCAGTGACTTCATCCACCGTGGATAGGCCAGCAGCTGTCCCAGTCAGATCCATGCAACTCTGAGCCGGAACCGCCGTTCCAGGAAGTTTGTTCGTACTGTAAATCTTCATCTGCGAAAGCGCCGAACCTGCGCCCAGAGTGAGCGTGTTTCCGTCTCTGATCACGAGTGGAACCGCCAGTGTCTTTTCTTTCGCAGTCAGTCGTTCTTTCCAGCTTGTCCCATCCGGTAAGGCGTTGACGTAGTTGCTGATCGAACTCGGCGCTCCGAATGCCAGCGGCATATTCTTGCGATTGGCATAGGCCGCATTGTCGCTGCCGATCCACACATCCTCCGTATCCATGGCCGGACGATAATTCCAAGTTGCCACGGTCTTATCTGGATTGGAATCCACCAGCGTGATAATGCTGCCCTTGTGAAATCCAGTCAGATTTGTGCCAATAAAATTCAGGCGGCCTTTTAGGTTGGCGGCTTCCGCAGCCCCCTCCCTACCGCGCATGAGCAGTGTCGCCGTGTTGAAGCCTCCCAGTTGCACGCTCACGCTGCCCAACCCTCCCGTTGCGCCGTCTAACAGTGAGTAAGCCCCGCCCGTTCCGGCCAAACTAAATGAAGAAGGCGAGTAGTTGCCGTTCACGCTCACAATGCCAACTCCAGTTCCCCCAATAAGATTCGACTCGCCCACGAACGACGCTACCGGTACTTGCGTCGGGTCGGTATCGGTGGCGGCACTCAGCACAAGATTCCCCGGCCAGAACGCGAGGTAAGGAACGAAGGCCATCGGTTGCAGACTGTAGTCGGCAGTACTGTTCGCCACATTGTCTGTGAAGGACTCGATCGCTCCTCCGCCGCCGGCCTTACCCACCACCACCGACCCGCAAGCGCTCACTGATCCTCCCGCACATCCCCCGGCGTAAGGCGCGACGATATCTGCTCCCTTGCTCGTCGTCCGCAAAATGTCGTACGTGATGGAACCTGCGCGATACGGCCGAATCGCCGGGAAGTACCCCGTGAGCGTGCCCGAACACTTGTTAGAAGTATTGCCCAGGTACAGTGGGGCACTCGGGCCGTTCTTTCCCGATATGCCCACCAGATTTGCCACTGCCCAGTAGGCGAACTGCGTACTCCCATCCTTGCCGCTGCAACTGAATTGCGGCATTGCGCCCGTGATCCCGGTAGAACCGTGCGCCGTGACCTGTCCTGCCTGGGTGATAACGCCTGCCATGCCTTGCGCCGCGACTCCTTTCGCGCCGGCATCAACATAGTCCGGGTTGGTGCATCCGCCAACTTCAAAGTAGTCGTTGTCGAGTTGAGTGTTGCCGTTGTAGCCCCCACTCGGAGTTCCGCTTCTAATCCCGTATTGACTGAAGCCTTGCACCACCGAATCCGACACGCGCAGCCCGTTGCCGCTGAGCCAGGTGATTACGTTCCCCGCGCACTGCAGGTTTCCGTTGATGTGCTCGAGCCAACCCACGGCGTAACAATTGTTGGTGTTCCGCGTATGGCCCTCCGGCAGCGCGTAGACCGCCTGCCCGCGGCGGTCTCCGCGCAGGCCAGTTCCGTTGTACACATCCAGCCCGTCGAGCGTAAAAGCCTCGTCGTCGCAAACGCTGACGTAAGAATTAAAACTTCCTGTCGGACTGCCATTGGCTGATCTTCCCGAGTAATCGAACTTTGGATTGCGAATCACGGTGCTCTGCGCATTGACGTGAATTGCGTCCCATGAAAAGTTGCTGATGTTGCCGTTGGCCGCGTGAAACATCAAATCGTCCAACACCACATTCTGCGTAGCCGTCTGGGAGTCCCGCCGCCCGACGATCACGCAGTCATCGTTAGTCACATAGCATTCCAGTCTGCCGCCCGCCTGCCGGATCGTCTGGTATGAACTCTCAAAGTGCAGGGGCGCGTAAATTTTATAGGGGCTTCCCGCTGCATCAATCACCACCTGCCCGCTTTGAAATCCCCAACCTGTTTGCGAGCGCGCTGCCTCAGACGCTTCTTTGATACCGCCTGAGGCGCTGCCTATGGTGTAACCGGAGCCGTGCGCATTGGCGAGCGTAATGCTGAACTGACAGGAAGCGTCGCCCGCAAATCCGGAGACTCTCGTAATCTTGGCGGTTTCCGCAGTGCCCGCGCCGGAGATGTAGACATAGTGCGTCGGAATATACTGCGCACCAATGGGTGCCGTGTTCACCATAAATCCACGTGGGCAGGGCGCGAGCATGATCGTATTCGAGCCCGCGACCAGTGTAGGTGGCGAAGCCGGAGATTGCCGCCAGTTGTAATCGGACGCATATTTGATGGACTGTATGCTTTCCGGCACACTGCCTGCAGCGGTGTGGCTCTGACCTCCCGCGTTTCCTGGGCAAGTTGCGAAGCCAATCAGAACATATGCGTACCACAAATTTGCTGAGCTAAAGTGAAAGCTTCTTCTTGGCATGGGTGCGCCTGCCTTCGGTAGATTCCCTGGTAATGGGGAAAACGATAGCAGAAATCGAACTCTGCTTAGGAATAGTCTGGATTCACAGCTAGCGGTTGGACTCGTCGCAGCGCACTCGCTATGATTCTTGCAGAGCCCAACACAAGAAACTTCTATCCGGTTTCGGCCTCGTCTCAATGATCAGGAAATTGTTAACTCGCGCTGTCGGCGTGCTGCCGCAGTCCACGCAATTCCAGATTCGCGAACGCTATTGGCAGCTGAAGAGCCGAATCCTGTACCGGTCGCTCTACAGCCTGCTCAATCTGGAGCACACTCTCGATTCCGGCATTACCGTGAAAGTTGAGAGCAAAGGCGAGTGGTGGATTTACAACGACATCTTCGTAAACGGTGAATATGACGTTCCCATTCAGGCCGCTCTGCAAGTTTCTTCAGCGAAGCCCTTCGTGGTGCTCGATCTCGGTGCCAACGTCGGCTATTTCGCCTTCCGGGTTCTCGACCGCATTCGCCGGCAGCATCTCGACAACATTCTCGCTGACATTACAATGATCGAGGGAAGTCCTGAAACTTTTACCAAGCTGGGGAGCCGGATTCAGTCGCAGCAACTGGCTCCAGCGACGGTCCGCACAGTTCACGGCCTAGTTGGACATCGCACCGGCAGTGCGCTGATTCGGGAATCGGCCGTGCATGTGAAGAGCGGAATCGTAAACATTCCCGCCGGAAGCGGAGTGAGTGTCGCGTTCGTAGATGTCGATACTCTCATGCACGAAAAGGCCGAGATCGATCTGCTCAAGTGCGATATCGAGGGCGCGGAACTCATGTTCCTCGAAAATTATGGCGATTTGCTCCGCAAGGTAAGATGCGCCGTTTTTGAGTTGCACCACGATCAATGCGACACGAAAAAGTGCGTGAGAATATTGGAGAGTCTGGGATTTCGGCAAACGATTCTGCGCGCCAATAATTCTTTTTCAGTCTGCTTTTTCAGCAGAAGTTAGTCTCTCGGCTTGTAGTCAGATTAAGTTCAGATTAACCAGATCGATGCTCTCCTCTCCAGAACCTCCGGCGAAAGACGCAGTTGCTTACCACGGCGAACTGGCGGCCGGATGGGAGCAGCGCTACGCCAAGCCTGCTTTTCAGGCTCGCCGGCGTGCCTTTCAGCAATCCCTGGCGGGGTACGATCTGCACGGGCAAGAGTGGTTGGACGCCGGTTGCGGATCAGGAACCTTGGCTCGCTATCTGATCGAGTCTGGCGCACGCGTTCTGGGAGTCGACGCCGCTGAGGAAATGGTTTCTCTCGCCCGCGAACTGGCGAGCGAGAAGGGGTATGGACAGCGACTCCGTTTCGAACACATTCCAACCATCGCGAACCTCCCGCTTCCCGATCGCTCGCTGGACGGAATCTTGTGCTCCAGTGTTCTGGAGTACGTCCCCGATCCCGCCGCTTGTCTGAAGGAATTTGCCCGAGTACTGCGGCCTGGTGGATTGCTGTTGGTCTCGGTGGCGAACCGCCGCTCCGTCGTCCGCAGAGCACAAGTGGCAACGCACAGGCTTGGCCGAGTCTTCGGGCAAAACTGGTGCGCCTTTCTCGATCACTCGCACAACGCTTTCTCGGTATCGGGTTTTCGCGTGCTACTAAACGAGAATGGTTTCACCACGCGCAGTGTCATCCCGTTCGGCAGCCCCATTCCGCAATGGTTGCAGCGCAGGGAATTCGGTGGATCGCTGCTGGCCTTTTGCGGGGTCCGCGTTTAAGGCTCTCCACCAGAATCATGAAACTGAAGCCGCGCTTCAGGTAATATGTTGAGAGTCTTTCCACCCCGATGCAAAAGCTGGAAGAAGCAAAGCAGCTGCGGAAGGAGCGCTCCACGTCGCTCATTCCCGTAACTGCCATCGTCGTTGCCCGCAACGAAGCCCGCAATTTGCCACGTTGCCTCGAGTCACTACGCGATGTCGCCGAGGTGTATGTGATCGATTCGCAAAGCACCGATGCGACGGTGCAGGTCGCGGAGTCGTATGGCGCGCACGTCGTGCAGTTCCACTATCAGGGCGGATGGCCCAAGAAGCGCCAGTGGGCAATGGAGTCGCTTCCGCTGGCTCACGATTGGATATTTCTGGTAGATGCCGATGAGGCACTCACCCCGGAATTGGCGGAGGAAATTCTGCGCGCAACTCAGAATCCCGCCTTCGACGGCTACTACATCGCTCTCGAAATGTTTTTTCTTGGCCGCCAACTTCGCCACAGTGGCGCCAGCTTCGAAAAGCTCTCGCTCTTCCGCCGCGGCAAAGGCCGCTTCGAATGCCGCCTGCGCGAGCAAGATTCTTCCATGGCCGACATGGAAGTCCACGAACATATTTTGGTGGACGGCAAAACTGCCAGGTTTCATCACCCCTTGCTCCACCACAACGTCGAGTCTCTCTCCCACTACATCCGGAAGCACGATGAATATTCCAACTGGGATGCGCGAGTCTGGCTCGAAGGCGACGCCGGCTCGCAGGAACTGCCCCCATCACTTTTTGGTTCGCAGGCGCAACGCCGCCGCTGGCTGCGGCGTAAGTTCTTCGCGTTCCCCGGCTCGCCGCTGATGTTCTTTTTCTACAAATATATTTTCCGTTTGGGATTTCTCGATGGCATTCCCGGACTGATCTATTGCGGCTTGCAGGGCATACAGTTTTTTCACATCAAAGCGAAAATCTACGAATTGAGGATGCAAGCGCTGCCGCGCCGCCAGAATTAACTCGGCGGCACAACAACGATCCAAGAATTCAATGAAGCAAGTTCTTCAACACGCGCGCACCGGCGAGATCGAGGTTGCCGTGGTCCCCGCCCCGCAGTTGCTTCCCAACTGCGTTTTGGTGCGCATTGCGGCTTCCGTAGTATCCGCGGGCACCGAGCGTGCTTCGGCCGAATTTGCCGGTAAGAACTTGTTGCAGAAAGCAAAATCCCGGCCCGACCTGGTGCGGGAAGTTGTCAGCAAGGTGCAGCGCGATGGACTATTTTCCGCGTGGCAATCCGTCCGCAGTCGGCTTGATCAGCCTCAGTCCCCGGGTTACAGCAGCGCTGGTACTGTGATTGCTGTTGGCGATGGCGTCACCGATCTGCGGCCCGGCGATCGTGTAGCGTGTGCTGGTGCGGGCTTCGCGGTCCACGCCGAAATAGCGTGTGTGCCTCGGTTGCTCGTAGGCCGCATCCTCGCGCCAGTTTCGCGAGAAGAAGTTTCCTTCGACGAAGCCGCCTTCGCAACTCTGGGAGCCGTAGCCTTGCACGGCATTCGAACCGCCGAAGTGAAACTTGGCGACGTCGTCGCCGTCATCGGCCTCGGCTTGCTCGGCCAACTTGCGGCGCAATTGTTGAAAGCCGCAGGCTGTCGCGTTGTTGGCATGGATATCAACAAGTCCCGCGCTGAACTCGCTACTCGTCTCGGCGCTGACGCAGCGGCTGTCTCCGCTTCGGAATTTCGCGGTCTTTGCCTCGATCAATCACGCGGCTTCGGCGTTGACTCCGTTCTCATCACCGCGGAAACTCCCAGCAGCGATCCGGTGAACCTTGCGGGCACAATCGCGCGGGAGCGGGCCATTGTCGTCGCGGTTGGCACCGTTGGCATGGATATCGAGCGCCGGGCTTACTACGAAAAGGAGCTCGACTTCCGCATCTCCCGCTCCTACGGCCCTGGCCGGTACGACGCGTCGTATGAGCAAAAAGGCCGCGACTATCCCATCGGCTACGTGCGCTGGACCGAAACCCGCAACATGGAAGCCTTTCTTCAGTTCCTCGCGGAAAAGAAAGTAAGTGTCGATTCCCTCATCACCCATCGGTTTCCAATCGAGCGTGCGCAGAGTGCATATGAATTGATCCTCGGAAAATCTGGCCAGCCCTTCCTCGGCGTGGTGATTCAATACTCCGGCACATGCAACGATTTCCAAACGCTCGCGCTGGTGCCGAAGCTCGCTACGCCTGCAGCATCTACTGGAGTCTCGGCAAACGAGATTTCTGTCGGCTTGATCGGCGCTGGAATCTTCGCGACCGGAACGCTCCTCCCAGCTCTAAAAGCATCCGGCAATGCCACGCTGGCAGCAGTGTGTACTGCCACGGGCGCACACGCCAGCCACGCCGCGAAAAAGTTCGGCTTCCGCTACTGCACGACCGACGAATCCCAAATCATCCACGATCCCGCTATCAACACCATTGTCATCGCTACTCGTCATCATCTGCACGCGAGGCAGGTTCTCGCTGCGCTCCGGGAGGGGAAGCACGTATTCTGTGAGAAACCGCTGTGCCTCACGGAACCCGATCTGCGCACAATCGTCCGCAGTTACCTTGGTATCGACTCCGCGCGTCGTCCCGCGCTCATGGTCGGTTACAACCGCCGCTTTGCCCCCATGACGGAACAAATCAAATCGTTCCTTGCTCCTATCTCCGAGCCGCTGGCCTTGCACTATCGCGTGAATGCAGGATTTCTGCCGCCGGACCACTGGGTCAACGATCGCGAGCAAGGTGGCGGACGAATTCTGGGCGAGGTTTGTCACTTTGTAGACCTGTTGATGTTTCTGGCCGCATCACCAATTGTCGAAGTGGAAGCTCGGGCCCTCGCAAGTTCGCAACGCTACAGTGAAGACAATCTGATCGTCTCGCTTCGTTTCGCCAACGGATCGCAAGGAACGATCAGTTATCTTGCCAACGGCGATCGGGCCTTTTCCAAGGAGCGTCTCGAAGTTTTCGGCGGCAGCGCAGTTGCCGTGCTCGATGATTTTCGGCAGCTCGAATTGGTGCAGGATGGGAAAAAGCAAACCGTCCGCTCCCGCTGGCGTCAGGACAAAGGCCATCGCTGTGAGTGGAGCGCCTTCGCAAATTCAGTGCGGCAGGGCCAAGCGGCGGCCATCTCATTCGACGATTTGGTCTGCTCTTCTCTGGCCACGCTGCGTATTCAGGAATCGATGGCGACTGGTCAGCGCCTCGCCGTCGATCCCCCGGCCTTCATCGAAGCGGCGTTGCAAACACCCAGCGTAGACGCATGATTTCGACCCGCAAAAGAATCCGCAAGAAATCCGAAGGGACCTCATCTAGTTCATGCTGATCCTGGGCCTCAACATGTTTCACGCGGACGCCTCTTCGGCGATCGTCGTCGATGGCGAAATTGCCTTCGCCATCGCTGAAGAGCGTCTCAACCGCCGAAAACACTTTGGCGGCTTTCCTGCGCTTGCGGTGAAAGCGTGTCTTGATGCCGTGGGCGCAAAGATTTCTGACGTCGACCACGTCGCCGTCGGCCAGGATAGCGACGCGAATCTGGCCAAAAAAGTGCAGTACGCGCTCGCCAACCCAACCAAGATTCTGAACTTCATCCGCCTTCGCCAGCGCAAGGAATCGATGCGCGACGTCCGCTCTCTTCTCTCCCAAGCGCTCGCAGTCGACCCCTCTCAGCTTCGCTTTGAAGAGCACCATCTCGAGCACCACATCGCGCATATCGCCAGCGCCTACTACTGTTCGCCGTGGGAAAAAGCCGCCGGATTCAGCTACGACGGCTCCGGAGACTTCGTCTCCACCATGATGGCGCGTTGCGAAGGGAACAACATCGAGGTGATCGATCGCGTTTTCCTTCCTCACTCCCTCGGCAGCGTCTACACCATGGTTTGCGAATTCATCGGCTACAGCAAATACGGCGACGAAGGCAAAGTGATGGGCCTTGCTCCTTACGGCAAAGACACGTACTGCGAGCAACTCGCCAAAATCGTCACTCCGAAGAATTCCGGCTTCGAGTTGGACCTCAGCTATTTCAAGCCCCTAGGCAGCAATTCAGGCATGCAGGTCTTGCCCGATGGCACAGTGCGCCTTGCCCGCCACTTTTCCGATCGCATGGAGAAGCTATTCGGCGCGCCTCGCCAGCCACAAACAGAAATCACGCAGCGCGACATGGACCTGGCTTTCGCAGTGCAACATCGTTTCGAGGAAGTCTTTTTTCATCTTCTGAATGGTCTGCATCCACAGATCCCGGAAGATAATCTGGTGATGGCCGGCGGCTGCGCTCTCAACAGCGTAGCCAACGGCAAACTCTTCGATCGCACGCCCTTCCGCAGCACCTACATCCAGCCCGCCGCGGGCGACGAAGGCCTCGCCATCGGCGCCGCGCTCCACACCTATCATTCCGTTCTCCAACAACCCCGTCGTCACGAACTAAAAAACTCCTACCTTGGCCCGGAGTTTTCTGACTCGCAAATCGAATCTTCGCTGAAAAAAGCCAATCTGGATCATCGCAAGCTGGAGCGCGCTTCATTGCTCGAAGAGGTGGCCTTGCACATTGCCGATGGCAACGTGATCGGGTGGTTCCAGGGCCGCATGGAATGGGGCCCGCGCGCTCTTGGCAACCGCTCCATTCTCGCCCACCCTGGCCTGCCCAACATGAAAGATGTTCTCAATGCGCGCATAAAACACCGCGAGTGGTTTCGTCCCTTCGCCCCTTCCATCCTCGCCGACCATCAACACGAATATTTCGAGCACGATCACCCCTCGCCCTTCATGCTGCACGTCTATAAAATTCGTCCGGAGAAACGCAAGCTTCTCTGCGCCGTCAATCACATCGACGACACCGGCCGCCTGCAAACCGTCGCTCGCGACGAGAATCCTCTGTACTACGATCTGATCTCCGCCTTTCATCGCAAGACCGGCATTCCCGTGATTCTGAACACTAGTTTCAACGAGAACGAGCCCATCGTCTGTACACCCGAAGAAGCCATCGATTGCTTCCAACGCACCCGCATGGACGTTCTGGCCATCGGACCGTTCCTCGTAAAGAAGAGCGGAAACTGAGTTCTGAATATGAATGCTCTCCGGCGTGTCGCTCGCTTCCCACGGCTTCGAGCGCTCGCCTGGTCGGGTGACACTCTCTACGCCTCCAACAACTACAAACTTTTTCGCACGAAAATTCGTCCCATCCAGATTCCCTCCGACAATCAACCGTGGGAGCACGTTGCCACATTCAATCCTCCCTACTGGCGCCGCTTAACGTCTCGCATCAATTTGACCTCGCGCCTCGTTCGTGACGGTTTTCATGCTCTCGCTGTTCTGCCCTCGCACGCCATGGTCGCTGCCGTGCCGGGAGCAATCATCACACTTCGCCCCAACGAAACCACTTTCCAGATCACTCACAAAATCATCCGCGGCACGCGCCCTCTGCACATCACCGCCATTCCCAGCGGCACGGTTTTCTGGGGAGAGTATTTTGACAACGCCTCCCGTGACGAAGTTCACGTCTACGCCTCCGCTGATGGCGGCTCGACGTGGAGCGTCGCCTACACTTTTCCCAAAGGCGCAATCCGCCACGTGCACAACATCGTGCACGATCCCTGGCAGGATTGTCTGTGGATATTAACTGGCGACCACGGCGACGAAAGCCGGGTCCTGCGCGCATCGAATGATTTCCGCCAAGTCGACGTCGTCCTGAGGGGCAACCAGCAAGCTCGCTCGGTCGCTCTAGTGCCAACGGAACATGGCCTCTACTTTTCTTCCGACACGCCGGTGGAGTCGAATGCGATCTATTATCTCGATCGCAATGGAAGATTGTCGCAACTCGCTCCGCTCAGCAGCTCCTCTATCTACGGATGCCGCGTTGGCGGCAGCATTTTCTTTTCCACCATGGTCGAACCGAGCGCCGCGAATCCCGATTGTTTCGTTCGCATCTTCGGCGGCCGCGATGGTGCAGACTGGCGTCCCCTCCTTGCTTGGGAAAAAGATCGATGGCCCCTGCGCTTCTTCCAATACGGCAACGCCTTTCTGCCCGATGGGGAAAACAGCACACCGTACTTGGCGGTGACGACCATTGCCGTCGAATCGGAAGACATGGCCACCTCTCTGTATACGGTCGGGCCCTGATTACTGTTTTTTCCCCTCGTGATATCCTTCTCGAAATCTCTCCGGACTCGTGCCGCCGTTGCCAAACCTCAGTTATTACCGTCGCATCGTCAGCGCCTATCTTCTTGGCGGCCAAAGCCATCTCACCTTCTGGCATGAAACACCTGCGGAGAATCCCAATGCCACTCCCGGCGAACTCGGCGAATATTACATGCTCTTCGCCGAAAAGGCAGACTACGCGGGCCTCTACGACTCCGCCGGAATTCCGCAACTCGATTACCGCGGCGCCATCGGACCTCAATACAATCCCATCGCCATCGCTCAATACGGACTCGGCAGCTACAACCGCTTCCGCCGCACCGCCAGCCCTGACCGCCGCCAGAAATTCCTGAACGTCGCGAATTGGCTCGTCGACCATCTCGAGCCAAACCCCCAAGGTCTCTCAGTTTGGAATCACTATTTCGATTGGGAGTACCGCGACACCCTGCGTTCGCCGTGGTATTCCGCCTTAGCACAGGGCCAGGGAATTTCACTCCTGGTCCGCGCCCATAAAGAATCCGCCAACTCGCGTTATCTCGACGCCGCACAAAAAGCACTGGTAAGTTTTTATAAGCCCATAACAGAAGGCGGCGTCGCCTTCACCGACGATCAAGGCGATCTGTGGTTCGAAGAATATTTAGTTTCTCCGCCCACTCACATCCTGAACGGCTTCATCTGGGCCGCCTGGGGTGTCTACGATTATTTTCTTGCGACTCAAGATCAATCCGCCCAGAAACTCTTTGCCCGCGCCGTGCGCACCCTGGAGCGCAATCTCGATCGCTACGATCTCGGCTTCTGGTCCCTCTACGAACAGTCGGGCACGCGTTTGCCCATGGTGGCCAGCCCCTTTTATCATCAGTTGCACATCGTGCAGCTACGCGTGATGCATCGCCTGACCGGCGAAGATAAATTCTTGCGCGTCGCCGACCGCTGGGAAACCTACGGCCGCAGCCGCACCAAACGTACTCGCGCTCTCTGTTACAAAAGCGCCTTCAAACTCTGTTATTACTAGTTGTCGCGCTATTGGCTCACACCAAGGCTTAATGAAGATCCTTTACGTCTCACAGTATTTTCCGCCGGAGATGGGAGCGCCAGCCGCGCGTGCCGCTGAGTTGTCCCGCCATTGGGCCGCCTCCGGTCACGACGTGGTCGTGCTTACCGGCTTTCCCAATCACCCCACTGGCATTATCCCGCCCGAGTATCGCAATAAATTCCGTCAGGGTGTGGTGCACGAAAAAATAGAAAGCGTGCATGTGGCGCGCACCTGGCTTCTTCCTTTCCCCAACCGCAAAGCGCACGAGCGCATGCTCAACTACAGTTCGTTTTGTGTCTCGGCGGCACTTACTGGGTTGTTCCTTCCGCGTCCCGATGTTGTCATCGCCACCTCTCCGCAGTTGCTGGTCGGACTTTCCGGCTGGTGGATCGCCCGCTGCAAGCGCGTCCCCTTCGTTTTCGAGGTACGCGATCTTTGGCCCGAGTCTCTGGCTGCGGTCGGCATGGGTGATGCCAATTCCTCGCTACATCGCACCCTGGGAAAGATTGCCGGTTTTTTGTACCGCCATTCCGACCGGATCGTTGTGGTCACGCCCGCTTTTGAAGACTACCTGGTAGAACACTGGCGTGTGCCTCGAGAAAAAATTTCGGTCATTGAAAACGGTGTGGAGACCGACCTTTTCTCTCCGCAACCGGCGACGAAACTGCGAAATGAATTGGGCGTAGCTGAAAAGTTTGTCGTCTCCTACATCGGAACCATGGGCATGGCGCACGGCCTGGAGACAATCCTTACTGCGGCCACCCAGTTGCGCGGCACGAACCCAGAGGTCGCCTTTCTGATGCTCGGAGAAGGAGCAGACAAAGAACGCATCGTCGAATTGGCACGGCATCGCAACCTGAACAATTTGCGATTTGTCGATCAGCAGCCCCGCGAAGAGATTCCCGCCTACATCTGCGCGTCCGATGCCTGCATGGTCTTGTTAAAAAAGACTGACTTATTCAAGACGGTCATCCCCACCAAGATGCTGGAATTTATGTCTTGCGAACGCCCTGTCATCCTCGGTGTGGACGGTCAAGCGCGCTCGATTTTGGAGGAAGCTGGCGGCGGGTTGGTGATCGAACCGGAAAATCCAGAGGCTCTGGTGAGCGCTGTTCGCTCTCTGTCTGCCAATCGCGAACTGGCCCATAAGCTCGGACAAAAGGGCAGGGAACACATGCTCCGCAAATTTTCACGCCGCCAAACCGCGGAAAGATACGTTCGCGTGCTCCAACGTCTTTTGAATTTGCCCGAGCCACGTGCCTCGGAGATAGCCGCCTAGAAATCTTCGCAACTCTTCGCCTTACGGATGTGCGGCGATAATCGCCAGCCCTGCAGCGGTGGAGATGGCTGCTTCGAATCCTCTCGATGCTGCAACCCGTGCGCCGCTGAGAGGTACGAATAGAATGTCATCGCCCTGCAGGTTCACATCAGGAGCCTTGGCCTCCAGCATCTTCTTCAGCTGAACTTTCGTCTGCGTCATCCCGGTTGGCCCTTTGCGGATAATGCACACTCCGCTCATCTTGGCCGTATGATTCGCACCTCCCGCTAGGGCCAGAGCCTGCAATACTGTCAGGCTACCATTATCCACCAGCAATCCCGCAGGCCGCCCTACATCGCCTACCACGTAGATAATCGGCGCCCGCGGTATCGTGATGGTGTCGCCCGGCATGATCTCGATATTGTCTTGCAGGCCGTCCGCTAGATTTCTCGGCAGGTTCACCGTAATGGGCCCGGTAGCACTCTTCTGCCTGATGACGCTGACCTTTCGTCCCGCAGCAGGCGTGAATCCTCCCGCCGCTGAAATCAAGTCGTATAACTTGCGGTCCCCAACCGCCGGATAGATACCCGGTTTTTGAACTTCGCCCAGGATCGTTACTCCCTGCGAGGCAGATTCATCCAGGAATATTGTTACGTGAGGACTGCGGACGAATCCCCCGTCTTCCAACCTCTTCTCGATCAATGCCTGCGCCTCTTCTACCGTCAGGTCTCCAAGGTGCACATAGTCGATGAGAGGAAGGTATACATCTCCTGAGGTTCCGACCCTGGCTTTGGTGGCCAACTCCGGCACGTTGTAGACGCCGACCTCAAGTAAATCGCCCGGGCCAAGCCTAAGAGTTGAGGAACCATCGCTGACCGGAGTAGCTGATTTCGACGAGCCACTTTTTGCCGGTCCATTCGCCGGTCCATTCGCCGAATCGGCATGATTGGCCGTTCCAATCGCAGCCTGGGAGATGGCCTCCGCCGCAGGTAATGCCGGTATCGCGTTGTCAGGTGTTGCAGGTGGCGCCTGCTGCGCCCAAGCCACAAACTTCCCGCCGCAAAGTAGAACGAGAGAAAGCACGAGCAGACCACGGCTGCGGGCAAAACTGAATCTGCCGAACTCCATTCACAAGCCTCGGATGGAAGGTGGAAGTTAGGTTCGCTAAAAATCTTAGCACAGCGTGCCCCCTGCCGATCATCTGAGTTGCCATCGGATGTCCTAACTAGTACGTGTTTTCCACAGATTTTTCACCGTAGGCAATTGCATCCCTGTCCTCCGGCTGCTAGATTCGCAACAAACCTCAATCGCAGACGGAAACAGACGGAACCCATTAACTCACTACCAGCCGCTATCGTGCTGCTGCAATACTTTACTGTCGGATGAGAAGGTACCGCACCGACGTTCGTGCTTGGGGCCGGGGGGATAGTTGACGCTAGCTTTTTTTGCGATTTTTTTTCTGTCGCTGTTGTTTTCGTTTGTCCTCACTCGCTATGTGCGGGACTTCGCATCCCATCGCGGGTGGGTTGCCGTCCCTTCGCAGGAGCGGCATTTGCACTCCACGCCTCTGCCGCGCCTGGGTGGGGTCGCAATTTTCATATCGTTCGCGCTTAGCATGTTGGTTGCGGCGCTCATTTCTACATACTTTCCCTCCCTGCACTCTTCCGTTCCGCTGAAGACTTTGCTCACCATTCTCGTGCCCGCGTCCGTCGTTTTTCTTTTGGGTGTCTATGACGATCTCTATACCGTAGGGCCCTACGTGAAGTTCGCGGTGCAAGCGGTCGCCGCCAGCATGTTATTCATGGGCGGCCTTCGCATTCTCAACATCCCCGTGCTCTTCGGTAATCATCAACTGCCCTGGTTTCTGGGATTGCCTCTCACCATTCTGTGGGTCCTCGCCATTACCAATGCCTTCAACCTCATCGACGGCCTCGACGGTTTAGCGGCAGGTTCAGCCCTGTTCTCCACCTTGGTCGCATTCGTGGTCGCTCTGTTGAATGGATACTCCCTCGTCACAGTGATGACCATCGCACTGGCTGGTGCGATCCTCGGCTTCTTGCGCTACAACTTCAACCCGGCCACCATCTTTCTGGGAGATTCCGGCAGTCTCTTCATCGGATTCCTGCTTAGCGCGCTCGCTCTTGCTGGAGCCCAAAAGGCTCCGACCATCGTTGCCGTTGCGATTCCCGTCGTTTCGTTTGGTTTGCCTATCCTCGAAACCTCGCTCTCCATTCTGCGGCGCTTGATCAGCGGCCGTCCCGTGTTCACCGCCGATCGCGAGCATATCCACCACAAACTCTTGCAGCACGGACTCACTCATCGCCAGGTTGTCATCGTGCTCTATGCGGTTTCCGCTGTTTTCGCGTTGTTAAGCCTATTTCTGCTTTGGCCGACGGGCAGTTCGCTCGGCTTGGTTCTTGCCGTCCTTGGAATCGGCATCTGGATCGGCGTTCAGCGTCTGGGTTATTTGGAATTGGGTGAACTCGGCCGCGTTGCCCAGCGCACCTTCGAGCAACGCCAGATTTTTATCAACAACCTTGCCATTCGCCGCGCCCGTGAGGAACTCAAGGCCGCCCGCGACTACGATCAGGTTCGCCGCATTCTGGAAGCGGCTTTCACCGCCAACGATTTTGATGGCTTTGACGTAACCTTCAAGCTCTTTCCCGGCGAATCTTATCCCGTTGCGGCCGTTGACTCTGGCACGTCTCAGCGCCGTGGAGAAGTTTCGTTTCATTGGGGAAAAACAGGCTCAAGGTCTCTGGATGGTTTTGCGGTCTGGACTCTCACGCTCGATCTCGTAAGCTCGTCCAACCGCCGCCGCGGTGCCATGGTATTTCACCGGCTTTATTCGCAACGCGATCTGCAGGTGGATATCAACCTGCTCACTTCGGCTTTTCCCGTAGCTCTCGCCGATGCCCTCGACCGCACACTGCAGCACACGGTACAAGTCATTCCACGCACCGGTCAGGATGATCAGGGGTACGTTACCGCGCAGGCCGGCTGACCTCTACGCAATTATCATTGATTCAAAGCAGACGAAACGCTCACGGCACACGTGTCCATCCACGTTAAAGAAGGGAAGGGAGGGCTGACGGTTAAAGCTTGGCGCTGACGTAGGAATTAATTTCGCAATTCAAACAAACTTCTTCAAAAGTTGGTGCTGTCCACTGCATTTCTCACCCCACTCGCTCCAAGGCTTTCCGCCTCGAACGTGTCATTATTCTAGCCGTACGGTTCTCTTAAATCAATGCTCTTGCGCGAAAAATAGTGTCGCAACCCGCACAAGGCGTCGGCACCCGTGCTCCCACCACAGGTATCTGACGCGAATTTCCGCGAGGTTGCAACTTCTTGCATACTCTTGCCCCATTCTGAGTTTGTGTCCCACTTTTCCACACCTGGGAACCTCGCCGGCTACTGTCTATCAAAGCCGTCCCTGTTTACCTTGATCTCCTCTCTTTAAGTGTCGTTCAGGAAGGCATTCATGTTTCGCAAGACGATTTATGGTGCAGCTTTCAAAGATGTCAATTTCGTGCCGCTGCAATCCGCTACTTTCTGCGTGCAGTGCGAGTTGATCAGTACCGGCAGCACTCCGTACTGCCTTGCCTGCGGCAATAGTTCGTTGCTCAGCCTCTCCCGTGTTCTCGGCGGATCACTTCGCCAGCAGCAGACGGCTCACCTCATCACCGATTCCGAACTCGACAGTCTCGTCCGCGACCTGCTCCGCACCGTTCCTGACCCTCAGGTCTTGAACATCGCGGATTATCAAACTCGCATGCCCTCCACCATTCTCCGCAGCCAGCTTCGGGTCGCCAATGCTGCCCACCCAGTTTCTGGATTTCGTGCCGTACATCCCGGCGAGGAAATCGAAATTCAATCAGCGGAACTGAATCTCGAGCCTGCCATCAGCGCCATCACCGAGCGTGCCCAGCATCTCACTGGCGCCACCGGCGCTGCCATCGCCTTGCGTGCCGGGGATGAAATCGTTTGTCGGGCTCGCGCCGGACGCACCGCTCCCGACCTCGGCGTCCGCCTCCAGACCGACGCTGGCATCTCCGCCGAGGCCGTGCGCACCGGCGAAGTCATGCTCTGCCATGACGCCGAGCGCAACCCCCGTGTCGATTTGGCCAGTTGCCGCCGGTTAGGTGTCCGCTCCATCCTGGTTTCGCCGCTGCGCTCCTATCGCCGCACGCTCGGAGTCTTCGAAGTGCTCTCATCTTCTCCCAGCGCCTTCGATGAGCGCGATGTAGCTACTATGCAACTGCTTTCCAGCATGATGGTCGCCGCCATCTCCCGCATTTCCAGTCTGCATCAAGCCCGCCTCTCACACCTGGCCGGATGATTTAGCCGTGCCTCAACATATCGAAAAACAGCACGGATTGCCCTTCTTCGCGTCCTTGGCGGATTTTCTTTGCTGGCTGGACACGGCTTACCCCTCAAGTGGCGAGGATTAAAGCGTTAGATGTCGGCACTCGCGGGGGTTGCCGTCAATTCCCCTCCAGCCCAGCCATGTACTACTTAATGCTTACTTTTCCATCCTCTCGGGTTAATATGTAGCAACACAGTTTCAACCCGGGTCCCCATGTCCGCCATAGCTCAGGCGTCGCAACCTGTATCCCCGAACCGCCGTCGTCGTGTCCGCCAGAAAGTTCATGCGCCCGCCTATGCCACTTTCAACGGCTCCTCCAAAGGCGAGATGCTCGACCTGTACGAGATTCTTGACATCAGTGAGGTCGGCGTCTCAGTGCAGTTCGCCTCGCCCATGGAGGTCGGTCAGGAAGTAGATTTATGTTTGGATCTCGCTGAAGCTACCGGACAGATTTCCGCTACCGCGCGCGTCATATGGTCCAACGCCAGTGGACGTGCCGGCCTCGCACTTCCCCCGTTGCACTATTCGGCTCTTCACCGTCTGCGCGAGTGGCTCTTCCTCAATGCCATGGCTGCTGCCGCCAATGCCGCGGCTTCTAAATCATCATCGCCTGCGCCAGTGCACTCCGCTCTGCGGCCCAACTACACCGACATTCTCTCCGCCGCCTCCGCTGTTCAACGAGAAGCGGAGTCTCTCGGCGCCGATCTCGAGTCCGTTCTCTCGCTCATCGTTTCGCGCTCGCAATCTCTGCTCCGTGCTTCTGGCGCGGCGATCGCGTTGGCAGAAAAGGATTCCGCGCAGACATCCGGGATAACGACCCGGACAATGACGTGCCGGGCCAGCGCCGGCCAGAGCGCTCCTCCAGTCGGTGCCACTTTGCAAGCAGGCTCAGGTTTTTCCGGCGAATGTGTCCGCACTGGAACCACATTGCGATGCGATGATGGTGAGACCGACGAACGTGTTGATCGCCAAAGTTGCCGCGCTCTGGGCATTCGCTCCATCCTCGCTGCTCCCATTCGCGCCGCCGAAAAAGTAATTGGGCTTCTCGAGGTGTTTTCCGCTCGAGCCGATGCCTTCGGCGAGAACGACACCATCGTGTTGCAACGTTTCGCCGAAACCATTGCTACCTCGGTCGCTCGCTCATCCCGTGCCGAGGACTCCTCGGTCCCGCCGCCAGCTTCCAAGCCGTTTACGCCGGCTCTCGGCAGCGTTCTCTTTGCTCATGATCCCGACGAGAACGCCACAAAGAAAAGTCTCTCTACCGATGATGACAAGATCGCCGGTATTCGCCTGCCTCGCGCTCATCTCTACCTGCTGATTGGCACCGCCGCCACCATCGCGCTCGTGCTTGGATTCATGCTCGCTCCGTGGATTCAGGAAAGAATCAAAGCTCGCGATCACACTGCGGAACACACGGTGCTGGCTTCGTCGCAACCGCCGCAACCCTCCACTCCGATTACCCAACTTCCTGACATCGGGAGTGCAACCATCGACCAACTGCTCCAGTTCGCTGCCGGCGGCGATCCCGCAGCTGCAAACGCCCTCGCCCTTCGCTATGCTTCCGGCGACGGAGTCCGTCAGGACGACAGCGAAGCCGCTCGCTGGTTCACCAAAGCCGCTGAGGCCGGAAACGTCAAAGCTCAAGTCGCCCTCGGTACCCGTTACTGGGCGGGCCGCGGCGTTCCTTCAAGCCTGACCCAAGCCTATTTCTGGACTGTTCTCGCGCGTGCCTCCGGCGACAAAAACAGCAAAACCTTCGCAGAGTTCCTCGCTTCCCACATGACCCGCCAACAGGCTGCCGCCATTGAGCAGCAAGCCAATATCTGGTACCAACAACACGAATCAAACGGCAAGCCAAGCCCCGCCCACTGACTCCTCACTAACTCCTCACTGCCTCCTGACCCTGGTGTCATCCTGAGCGAAGTAAGTGCTTAGCGAACGCGAAGCACTTACGTAGTCGAAGGACCCCTTTTATCCCACTGCCCCACGGGCCTCGCAAGGCGTTCCATCGTGAACCCACCCTGTCCCTGTCGTCCACTAGCGTTAAAATAGGGTCAACCCCGTGTCCACCCTCCGCACCATCCTCGACCAGCAAGTCCGCGAAGCGGACTCCCATCTTTACGAGAAGCTCGAAAACAATCGCCTGCGCTGTTTCTCCTGCGGCCACTGCTGCCCCATCCCGGAAGGCCAGGCTGGCGTCTGCAAAGTCCGCTTCAACCGCGGCGGCACCCTCTACGTTCCTTGGGGATACGTCGCCGGCACCCAATGCGATCCCGTCGAGAAGAAGCCGTTCTTTCATGCCTATCCCGGCGCACTCGCCTACAGCTTTGGCATGATGGGTTGCGATCTCCACTGTTCCTACTGTCAGAACTGGGTGACTTCGCAAGCCCTACGCGATCCCATCGCCATCTCGCCGCCGCTGAAGGCCTCGCCGGAACGCCTTGTCCGCGAGGCCAAGGCGCAAGGGGCGAAGATTCTGGTCAGCACCTACAACGAGCCTCTCATCACAAGCGAGTGGGCTGTAGCGGTCTTCCGGGAAGCCAAAGCTGCCGGACTCATCACCGGATTCGTTTCCAACGGCAACGCCACTCCGCAGGTTCTCGAATACCTGCATCCATGGCTCGATTTATACAAAGTAGATCTGAAGACTTTTGACGACCGTCACTACCACGAGCTCGGCGGCCGCATCGGTCCCATCCTCGACAGTATCCGCCGCATTCATCAGATGGGACTGTGGCTTGAAATCGTGACGCTTCTCATCCCCGGCTTCAACGATTCCGATGACGAACTCCGCCGCCTCACCGAATTTCTTTCCGGCGTCTCACCTGACATTCCCTGGCACGTCACCGCCTTCCACGGCGACTATAAAATGCAAAACGATGTCGCACGCGACACGCGTCCCGACGACCTTCTCCGCGCCGCCGAAATCGGCCGCCAGGCCGGACTTCGCTACATCTATGCCGGCAATCTACCCGGTCAGGTCGGCGAATCGGAAAACACGCGCTGTCCCCAATGCAGCGAAACTTTGATCGAACGCTACGGCTACCTCATCAAGAACTATCGCCTCACCGAAGATGGCCGCTGTCCCAACTGTTCCACCGCAATCCCCGGCCGCTGGTCCGCCCACTTCGAAGGACAGATCGCCTCCCGCCCTTTCTCTCCGCGCAACCGATCGCTTTTGTTTACGATCGAAGAAAGCCGCAAGTCGTAGTTATTTCAGGGGTGATTAGACGGCTTGTACAGTTTGGAAAGGGCACAATTTTAGTAGTGCCGTCCGGAGCAGGCGACCACGAAATTGCAAGCTTTCCGCCGACCAACTTAACTCAACATCAGGCGCTCAATGTCGCGCGCTCTACCGGTCTTTTCGTCGCAGTCGATCACCACAGCGCACAGCCGGACGTCGCCTGTCGCCGGCTCAAAGCGCACAGGCATGCCGTTAAGGAATTTGTTGACCACCAACTCCTTCTTCACACCGATCACGCCGTCATAAGGACCGGTCATGCCGACATCGGTAACGTAAGCTGTTCCCTTGGGCAAAACGCGTTCGTCCGCCGTAGGCACGTGAGTGTGCGTGCCGACAACCGCGGTTACGCGGCCATCGAGATACCAGCCGAGAGAAATCTTTTCGGACGTCGCCTCGGCGTGAAAGTCCACGAAGATTACTTTGGCTTCAATCTTCTGCAAGAGCTGATCGGCGACGCGAAAGGGATCGTCATTCGACGCCATGAATACACGGCCTTGCAAGTTGATCACGGCGTAAGGAACTTTGTTTTTTGTGCCCTGATACAGACCCCAACCCGGCATATCCGCCGGATAGTTCGCGGGACGAAGCACGCGCCGCTGCGGCCCGTGCCCATTGCCTTCGGCCATCTGAAAGAATTCCACGATCTCGCGCTTGTCCCAAACGTGGTTGCCAGTGGTGATCACATCGATATCAAGCTCGAACAACTCTTCGGCGAGCGCGGGAGTGATGCCGAAGCCCGCGGCGGAATTTTCACCATTCGCGATCACGAGGTCTATCATGTGATCGCGGACAAGGCCCTGCAACTTGTCCTTGACGATGGTCCGTCCTGGCCGTCCGAAAATATCGCCGATGAAGAGAATCCGCATTTAAAGAACCAGAATTCGATGGTAACACGCGAATTCAGACGGCCGGCTGCTCCGCGATCCGCTTGGCTTCACGCAGCATCGCTTTGCGGATCAATCCGGAGAAAGGACCGACGAAGAACCAGTACGCTCGAAATTTCAAGGTTGCGGAACGGCCGAACGTCTGCACTCGCGTTTCGGTGCCAAGCTGCGTGCCGCCGTCCGTGGCAAAGAGTGAGAAGTTCCAAACTGCCTTGGCGTAGCCTTCGCGGTTAAAATCTGCGAACTCGGTCGGACTCAGCCCGCGAACGATGCCGCCGTCCGGCCTCCAGAAACGGCCTGTTATGCCTAACACCACTTCACGTGGCGGAATCGCTGCGAGCTCGAGAAAAGCACCGGGTCTCTCTTGCGGGACGTTAGACTCTGGAATCTTAGCGCGGCCAATACGATAACCTCGAAGCCGCATCAGATTCCGAACGATGGCGAGGTCTGAGAAATTAGCGTGCCTCACAGCAGCGTACGTTTTCTCATCCGAAGCATGCACAAGAACCGAATAGCTGGCGCTCACCTGATACTGCGGGAGCCATTCGTCAATTGCCATCACTTTGCCAACTCCGCCGTCCGCAGAAAGTCGTAATTACCCGCTGGATTCAGCTTCAGATTCCGCACTCGCTTGTTGTGCACGAGAACGTTATCCAAATACCACAAATCAACGTAAGGCAGCTCGTCGGCCAGAATGCGCTGCAGTTCGTCATAGAGCGGCTTGCGCAACTTCGGATCGACCTCGCGGCGGGCGCGGTCGATCAGCGCGTCCACTTTCGGATTGAAATAGAAGCCGCGGTTGGCGCCGTTCGGCGGAAATCGCGATGAATGGAATACGTAAAAAATGTCCGGGTCTTGATTGCCTCCGACCCAGCGCAACCCGTAAAGCTGAAACGCTCCGTGGGTTACATCGGCAAAAAAAGTGGCAGGTTCGAAGCTGCGAATGTCGAGTGCAATCCCAACCTCGCGTAGCTGCTGCTGCATGACGGCGGCCATCAGCCGCGTGCTCTCGGTGGTGGAAGTTTTCATGGTGATGTGAAAGCGTACTCCGTTCGTCTCTGGATAACCCGCTGCATCGAGTAGCGCGCGCGCCTTGGCGGGGTCATGATCGTAGGCCGGGACATTGCCGTTGTAGGCCCAACTTTGCGGCGGAAGAACGCTGCGCGCCGGTTGCGCCTCGCCGCGCCATAGATAATCGATCATGGGCCGGCGGTCGAGTGCATAAGCGATGGCCTGGCGGACGCGCACATCTTTCAAAATGGGATCGCGCAGATTGAAACCCAGATACTGAACTTCCGTCCCGGGCCCACGCTCGACGGCGAGGGAAGGTTCGCGCTCCAGCGTGAGCACGGTATCCGGAGTGAGGGAGTTGCTGGCGATGTCGCCAGTTCCTTTACGCAACTCAAGGGCTTCGGTGGTGGCATCGGGCACGACCGCAAAGCGCACGCGGTCGAGTTTCACTTTCTCGCCCCAGTAGTCGTCGTTGCGTTCGATGACGACTTCCTTGTCGATTTCGGCGCTGACGAATTTGAAGGGACCGGAGCCGAGTGGATGACTCGATATTTCATCTCCGCTGCCGGAAGGCACGATCCCAACCGCGCCGTCAGTCAGGTTCCACAGTAACGCGGCATCCGGTTCCTTCATGTGAAAGATGACCTTGAAATCATCCGGGGCGTCGATGTGATCGACAAAGCGGTAGGCTGCTCCTCTGGTGCTGCGAATCTTTCCTTTGAGCAGGGAATCGAAAGTCCACTTCACATCGCGCGAGGTAAGCGGACGTCCATCGTGAAACTTCACCCCGTGACGTAAATAGAAGATGTAGGTCAAAGGATCGGGGGTCTCCCAGCGCTCGGCCAGTCCCGGTGCCACGTTCAAGTTTTCGCCACGCGTGAGCAGGTAGTCGAAGATCAAACTGTCGATGCGCTCCGACGGCGCATCCTGCCCAATCCTCGGATCGAGATTCGTGGGGCTCGACTCGATTACCATCACCAGCGTATTGGGATCAGGCTTCCGGGAGCAGGAGATCACAGCGAAGGTCAAGGCGAGTGTCGCGATAATAGGCCGGAGTCGGCGCATCACTGGCAGTCCTGGCACATCTGGCGCAGGGTGTTTACGGTTTTCCAGTTACGCGTGGTGGTCACTACGGCCAGTATGCGTTCGACTGGTTTTTTCATAAGAACGCTTTGGGAGACTCCATTCGGAAAATAGAAGTAAATCTCTTTGCCAGTGCAATGGCAGCGGTCCGGCTTCGCAGTCAGCATAGCAAGTTGTTGCAGAGCGGCCGGTGAAGGCGATGCGGACAAGAACGTAACGTGGAGTTTTTCCGGATCGATGCCCGGCTCGCGCAAGAAAGGGTTGTCGCCGATAGCGGTCTCGATTTCATCGCTGCTGCGCGTGATGACGGACGCCGTAAAACCAAAGTCGTTGCGAATCTTTCCTTCAATCTTCTTTGACAACGCAGACGAAGAAGTCTTCCTGGTTTTGAAAACCACATTTCCACTTTGGATGTAGGTCTTAACCGATTCGAATCCCAAGTCTTCTAAAGAGGATCGAAGCTTGTCCATCTTGATCAGCTTGTGCCCGCCAACGTTGATTCCGCGGAGCATCGCAATGTAAATCGGCATTAGTCTGTACCAAAAAAGTTAAGGATAAGAGATTTTGCCCAGTACCGCCGCGCGCTTTGCTCCGGTAGCCGAAGGAAGGTTCGACGGCCGTCGGTGCCACGTCTCATAAGCCAGAAGCGCAAAGGCCACCGCTTCTTTTGCAGAAGACGGCAAGCCGAATTCATCGGAGAATCGCAATCGTATTCCTAACGGCTCTAGTTCCGCCGCTAACATTTTTACGAGCGAAACGTTCTGCGCGCCGCCTCCGGAAAGAATCATTTCATGAAACTTCTGTTTACGTGCTGAGTTCGAGGCCGGCAAGACATGCCGCCGCAGTGCATCCGCAATGGAGATTGCGGTCAGGGCTGTTGCCGTAGCTACAGCGTCCTGCTTGCGGCAGTGGCCGCAGCGGCTCAGGAATTCGCGCACGAACTCGCGGCCGAACTCTTCACGGCCGGCCGTTTTGGGAGGCTTGGCCCAGAAAAAGCTGCGCTGCAAGATTGGCAGAATGATCTTATCCAGTATTTTGCCGGAGGCCGCGATCTTTCCCCCGCGATCAAAGGGCCGGCCGTAGAGTTTCTCAGTGACGGCGTCGATCACCATGTTGCCGGGGCCGGTGTCGAACGCGAATACGTCGGTCGCCGCTCCCGCGGGGATTGCGGTTAGGTTCGCGATGCCGCCGATATTCTGCACGACCCGCCCCACGCGCGCATCGCGGAACAACATGTAATCGAGAAACGGAACCAGCGGCGCGCCCTTGCCGCCAGCCGCCATATCCGCGGGACGAAAATCTGAGACGACCGGGACGCCTACTCTTGCGGCGATGACTGCGCCTTCCCCTGTCTGCCAGGTAGCGGCCACTTTACGTCCGAGAAAACGTTGCGGCTCGCCTTGGTGATAGAGCGTCTGACCGTGGCAGCCGACCAGATCAGCTTTCATTTGGAACGTGCGTTGCGCAGCGAGCACAGCATCGGAATACAGTTCGCCGAGCAAGAAATTCAGGCGCGCCAGATCTGCTACGCTGGCCCGCGAAGCGTTCATGGCTGCCAGTATAGCGAGGCGAACTTTCTTCGGGTAACTGAACTCGGCGTGTCCCAGAAGTTTAAATGCGACCTCAAAGCCTTTGCTGACGCGTACCAGCGCCACATCGACGCCGTCGGCGGACGTGCCGCTCATCACGCCAGCCACGATCATGTCTCTCTTTGTCGTGCCTGATGTCATACCCGCGGCCGCCGCAGCTTCTCGCCGAGAACCCGTTCTGCCTGAACCAACGCTTCTACACGCACCTGCTCGCCAAATTCCCACAGTCTTCGTGAAAGTTTCTCAGCCGCTGCAGGAGAGGCAGTGCCTTTCCTGCGCAAGAGCTTCGCCGACTTCTCTTTGAACCTCAGCACTCGGCGCGACGATTCGGCTGCGCGACTGGCGAACTTCGGATCGCGATCAGTTGCCTGCACCAGTTGTTCGAAGGCTTGTTCCACGTAATCTTCGCGATGGCAGACCAGGCACAAGTTTCCGCCGGCGCGAATAAACTGGACCGCCGCTTCGCCGACCGGCGCAGCCGACAAGACTCCGCCCATCTCCAGATCGTCGGACACGATCAGGTTGCGATAGCCAATGCGTTTTCTAAGGATATCCGTAATCCAAGTCTTCGAGAGCGATGCCGGAGTGCGATCCCTTGTGACCAGCGGATACGCTGCGTGCGAAACCATGACCATCGGCAACTGCGTTCGCAGTGTTCGGTAGGGAAGGATATCCTCAGCCCAAAGTTTCCTCAACGGCTTTTGGATCACCGGCAGCTCGTGATGACTGTCTAGCTTGCCCTCGCCTAGGCCGGGGAAGTGCTTGCCGCATCCAAGCACTCCCGCCGCGCGTAGTCCGGCGAAGAACTCTCGCGCGTAGGCGACGGTGTCTCGGGGATTCGCAGAGACTACACGCGAACTCATCACGTTGCGCGAAGCTTCAAAGGCCAAATCGAGCACCGGAGCGAAATCGATGTTGAATCCCAAGGCGCGGCAGTTCTCTCCGATCACTTGCCCGTGCCTGCGGTACAGCTTGCGGTCGCCGGTGGCGAACACATCGGCCGCTGAGGGCGTCGGACCAAGCACGTCGCGAAAGCGGTCAACCTTTCCGCCTTCGAGGTCGACGCAGGTAAACAGTGGGGTTGAGACGCACTTTTGGCACTCGCGCAGCAGTCGCCAGGTCTGCTCGATGGACTTGATATTGCGCGCAAATAGAATCACCCCGGCCGGCTGAAGATGCTTGAGCAGAGAAGAGAGGCGCGGAGTCATCTTGGTGCCGTCGAAGCCGACGATCAGAAGCTGGCCGATATCGGGTAGTTGGTGTGCCTTTCGTTGAGCGCTCATCCTGTCCGTTGTCAAATGTCCTTCTTCAACTCCGCCAACAAATTCAGCGCCTCCAGAGGCGTGAGCCGGTTCAAATCCACCTCACGTAACTTCTCCAGTACCGGTTGCGAGATGGGCGTGAAAATAGTCAACTGCGTCGGCGGAGGACTGGAGCCCGGCGACAGGTGTTCGGTCAATTCGCGCTCTGCCGATTCGTGTTCGGCCAACACTTCGCGGGCGCGCGTGATCACTTCGTTCGGCAAGCCAGCCAGCTTGGCGACTTCGATACCATAGCTACGGTCGGCCGCTCCTGGTTCCACCTTGCGTAGAAAGACAATGCCACCGCCGGTTTCTTTTACCGAGACGTGATAGTTCTTTACTCCCGCCAGTTGCTCAGCCAGTTCCGTCAGCTCGAAGTAATGTGTGGCGAACAGGGTTTTTGCTCGCACGTGCGCGTGCAGAAATTCGACTGCCGCCCAGGCGATTGCCAGGCCGTCATACGTAGAGGTGCCGCGGCCAACTTCGTCTAACAGGATAAGAGACCGCGGAGTCGCAGTGTGCAGGATGGCTGCCGTCTCCGTCATCTCGACCATGAACGTTGAGCGCCCGCGCGCCAGATTATCGCTGGCGCCAATGCGAGTGAAGACGCGGTCGACCACCGTAAGCCGCGCCGAGCGCGCCGGAACGAACGAGCCCATCTGCGCCAGGATCACGATCAGTGCGGTCTGCCGCAGATAAGTCGATTTGCCGCCCATGTTCGGCCCGGTCAACAGCAGAATCGTGTGTGTCGACGCATTCATGTAAAGATCGTTGGGGACGAAGCGCTCACTGCCTCCGGCCATCTCCTGCTGCTCGATCACGGGATGACGGCCTTCGACAATCTCCAATTCGCCAGCTCCTGAGTGCGCCCCCGTCTCTGGCAAAACGATGAATTGGGGCCGGCAATAATTTCGCAGTGTGGCGACATGCGCCAGCGACGCCAGGACATCCACTTCAGCCAGCGCCAGCACCGTCTGCCGGATTCGCTTTGCCTCGGCAGCGATCGCGGTGCGCAACTCGGTAAACAGCCGGCGCTCGATCTCGACGATCTTTTCCTGGGCATCGAGAATCTTGGCTTCGTACTCTTTCAGTTCGGGCGTGGTAAAGCGCTCGGCGCCAACCAGAGTTTGTTTACGCTCGTAATCCTGCGGCACCAAGTGCAAGTTCGGTTTCGAAACCTCGATGTAGTAACCGAAGATGGAGTTGAACTTGACCTTCAGCGATGTGATTCCTGTACGACCGCGTTCTCGCTGCTCGATCTGCGCCAATACCTGTTTGCTGTTGCGGGAAAGTTCGCGCAATTCATCCAAGTCGCGGTCAATGCCAGCGGCGATTACGCCTCCATCGGCGAAGCTCAACGGAGGTTCCGCCACAATGGTCTTCTCAATGCGCTCCCGCAAATCGCTCAGCTCGTCGAGCGCCGCGTGCAGAGTCCGCAAACGCTCCGCCGCCAGTTTTCCCGCCGCTGATTTGATGGCCGGAATTTTCGCCAGCGACGAGGCCAGAGCCAGTACATCCCGCGGATTCGCCGTCTCCAGCGTGACCCGGCTCAAAAGCCGCTCCAGGTCGAGCACGCCATCGAGGGCGCGGCGTAACTCCTCACGCGCGATGGTCTCCTTTACTCCAGCTTCCACCGCATCGAGGCGCGCGTTGATTTCCGCCAAGTCGAGCGACGGCCGCAGCAACCACGCCCGCAGCAGCCGCTTGCCCATGGGCGTGACCGCGGCATCGATGGAGCGAAACAAAGTAACGCCCGCATCCGTCCCCGCAAACAGCGGCTCAATCAATTCCAGATTGCGCACGGTAACCGCATCCAGCACCAGACAGTTCTGCCGCTCGTACCAGCCGATGCGGTCGACGTGATCGAGCGAGCCGCGCTGCGTCGATCGTACATAATAAAGGATCGCTCCCGCAGCGGCCGCAGCCGCAGTTCGTCCCGCCAACCCAAATCCTTCTAACGACAGCACGCCGAAATGATTCTCCAGCAGCGGAATCGCGTGGTCAGGCGCGAAGATCCAGTCGTCCAGCGGAGTTTCAGCGCATCGAACCGAATTATGTGGCGACAGCCGCCCCCGGCTGTCGAGCGGAGCGAAGCTCCGCAATTCCTTCGGGCTGCCAGCCTGTTCGAACAGCGGCGCCGTTGACCCATACAGCAACTCCTTCGGTTTTAGCTGTTCGAGTTCCTCCTGCACGCGCCGCAACGCAGTGTCCCCAGAAAATTCCGTCGCCCGAAATTCTCCCGTGGAGAGATCAAGAGCAGCGAAGCCTACGCGATCCCCCACCTGCGCGAGCGCCGCCAGAAAGTTATTTTCTTCCGAGCCCAGCAGCGAATCCGCCGCCGTTCCCGGCGTAACGACTCTAGTTACCTCTCTCCGCACCAGCTTCTTCGCTAGCCGCGCATCTTCCATTTGCTCGCAGATGGCGACTTTGAATCCTTTGCGAATGAGTTTTCCGATGTAGCCTTCCGCCGCGTGATGCGGCACGCCGCACATTGGCACCGCCACGCCTTTCTCTTTATTGCGCGAGGTGAGAGTGATCTGAAGTTCCTTCGAAGCCACGATCGCATCGTCAAAAAACAATTCGTAAAAATCCCCCAGGCGGAAGAACAGCAGCGCAGTAGGATGGTCTTTCTTGACGGCGGCATATTGCCGCATCAGCGGAGTGGAGGGCTCAGTCATTCTTTCGGTTCGAGCAGAGGGCTTGGCGCGGATTATAACAAAGCCTTCACTCTCCATTCTGTGATGGTTCTCACACTGCTCTCCGAAATCTCAGTTGACGCCGCTTCTCCCGCGGTGTTTACCTAATACAGTGTTTACCTAAAAATGGAACTGCGCAAAGATCCGATCACCCGCTCCTGGGTAATGACGGGGGACGACGCTGCGGAAGGCGCGCCGCGTCCGGAGAGTCCCTGCCGCTTTTGTCCCGACTCCAGCGAGGCCACGCAGGTGATTGCAGCCTTGCCCAGCGCGGTGGGTTGGTCGGCGCGCTCCATGGTGCATCCCGCACCGCTTTATCACATTGAAGGCGAGCCCGGCCGCCGGGGCGACGGCATTTACGACCGCATGAATTCGGTCGGCGCTCATGAAGTTTTAGTGGAGAATCCCCGCCACGACCGCCAGCTGTGGCATGCCAGCGACGATGAGATTGGCCAGTTTCTGCGCCTTGCCGCCGAACGCATCCTCGACCTGAAGCGCGACCCGCGTATCAAGTACGTCAGTCTCTACAAGGATTACGGTTCAAGCGCCGGGCAGGAATTCAGCCATCCCACTTCGCAGCTGACAGCCACCATGTTTGTGCCGCGCCGCGTCTTGTACGAATTGCGTGCGGGACGCGAATATTTCCAGGCGAAAGAGCGTTGCGTCTTCTGCGATATTCTTGCCCAGGAAGAACGCCAAGCCTCGCGCGTAATCGAAGCCCGCGGAGACTATGTAGCGCTCGGACCCTATGCGCCGCGCGTTCCTTACGAAACCTGGATAATCCCCCGCAACCATGAGGCCTCATTCGAGCGGACAGGCTTGTCGAAGCCCGGACTGCGCACTAATCTCGCCGCGCTTCTGCGCCGCACTCTTCAGCGCATACGCGCCGTCACCGAAGGTTTCCATCTGGTGTTGCATACTTCCCCCAACAGTCTGCATCCGTCGAAGACGCTGGGTTACTGGAAGACCATCGATGACGACTACCACTGGCACATCGAGATCATGCCAGTTCTGGCGGCAAAGGCTCGCTCCTACACTTTCAAAGAGGTTTACTATTCCCCCGTCAGTTCCGAAACTGCGGTGAAGCAGTTGCGGGAGGCGAAGATTGATGGCTAAGACAACTGCCCAGGCGCAAGTCACGGGTCTCATCGCCATGGCGCACGTCGCGAACGTGCAACGCTCGATTGATTTCTACGGACTGCTGGGCATGGAACTGCTCGGAAGTTTGAAAGCCAGCAGCGGGGAGCTCCAGTGGGCCCACATCAACTGTGGAAACGCGGATCTTATGCTCACTCGTGCGAGCGAGCCGGTCATCCCGAGTCAGCAGGCCGTCTTGTTCTATTTGTACTCGCCAAACCTCATCGTGCTGCGGGAACATCTAATCGCTGCCGGAGTAAGCGTCTCGCCGATCACCTATCCCCCCTACATGACCAAGGGCGAAATTCGCGTGGAAGACCCTGACGGCTACGTGCTGCTGATCGGTCAGGCTGGCTGAATCGTTCTACCAATCCGCCTAGCTGCTACAATCCTGCCCTCGGGAGACACCCCTTTGAAACAGTTGCTCTGTGCCGTCATCGTTCTTGCCTCGTCGTTCGCTCAGACCGCCAGTAATCCGGCAAATGCCCCATCAGCGGAGAAATCCAAGGTCCTCTGGCAGAAGCTCGAATCCACCGTCCACGATGTTGACCAGCATCTCGACGGCGTGATGGGCGTGGCCATCGAAGATCTCAAAACCGGCGACCAATTCTTCCTCCATGAAAACGAAGTCTTCGCGCAGGCGAGTTCGATCAAGATCGCGGTCCTGGCCAATCTCTATCTGCAGGCGCAGCAAGGCAAGCTGAAGCTTACCGATCTCTACACCGTGCAGGCTTCCGACCTCGTCCCGGATAGCGACATTATGAATGGGCTCACGCCCGGCGTCACCCGCGTCACGCTGCGCGATCTTGCCACCATGATGGTGGCGGTCAGCGACAACTCCGCCACAAATGTTTTGATCGACCGTGTCGGCATGGAGAATGTAAACGCTATGCTCGATTCACTCGGGCTCGCGCACACCCGCCTGCGCCGAAAGATGATGGACCTGGAAGCCGCGAAGCAAGGCCGCGAGAATATCTCCACGCCGCGAGAAATGATGACGCTGCTCGAATCCATCTATCGGGAAAAGCTGTTTAACAAGGAATCGACCACCGACTTCTTCAAAGTTCTGAGCACGAACAAAAACTCGTGGATTCCGCGCGATCTTCCCGCAGACGTCAAGACCGCCAACAAGCCGGGTGCGCTTGAAGGTGTGCGCAACGATTCCGGGATCGTTTTTGTCGAAGGCCGTCCCTACGTGATTTGCGTGATGACCGCGTTTCTGAGCAACGAACGCGATGGGGAGCAGGCCATCAGCAAGAGTTCGCTGGCGGCATGGCGGATGTTTGACCGCCTCAGCCGAGCCTCGGAATACGGCCGCGTTGTGTCTGCGGGGAACGGCAGCCGCTAAAGTTATTTTTTTCCTCCTGCGCGGCGCAGAATGCGAATGAGTTCCCCATTGTTGCGGGCAAGCGCCCAAGTCAGCGCGGTATAGCCATTCCGGCTGCGCAGGTTCACATCCGCGCCAGCTGTCAGCAGCGCTTTAACCACATCGGGATTAGCCCTCGGATTTTCGCAAGCCAGAATCAGCGCCGTTTGTCCGGTTTGGTCAAGGGCGTTTACGTTGGGCTTCACTGCCGCAGAGAGCAACCGCTGCACTGCCGTTAAGTCTTCCTGGGACGCAGCCCGCATCAATTCAGTTTGATCGGGATCTTCCAGTGTTTCGCCGCCGCTGCCCAAGTCAACCGGCCACGCCACTGGAATGAATCTCACAACCTTGAGCGGGACCTCTCCATTCATTTTCAGCCAGTCGTTGAGCTTAAAGTAGTTTTTCAATATCGGCTGGATCTGGGCTTCGACGATCGACTGCCGTATCAGGTCAATACCGGCAAGCGAGGAAGTGGTCCCGGCTTCGTCTCCCTCGCGCACCCCGAAGCTGCTAAAACCGTCTGCAGCGTTCCACTCAAAGTGCGCGTTCACAGAACGAGTGACACCGGTCGGTAAGACCCACAGCACCGCGCCGAGAAAGAGTGCAATGGCCACGAAATAGGGCCAAGACCGCCGGCCGGTGTAACGAGACACCAGGACAGCAGCGCTCCCCAGCAAGGCCAGTGCCTCAGTTAACAGGCCTGCGCCAGTGAAGATTTCACCCGCGGCGTTCCACCAGTGAACGCGCCAATCCAGAAATCCTCGTTCATCAAAATGCCAAAACGGATTGAAGTAGAGAAGCGCCAGACCCACCAGAAACAGTACTGCGCCCACTTCAAGAGCGGTCAGGACCCACCGGGTTCGGCGATTATGCGTGGCCGCTGGCGTGAGCATCGTTCTACCAGCAAGAGTATAGACACGTGCGGCGGCAAACCAAAGCCGAAATAGACAGCTGCGGTCCGCTCCCTTTGCTGCCTCGAGGTGTCTTGAGGGAACACGGCTTTGAAATAACGCAAGCCTGACCGCGCAGCGCATTGACCAGCGTAACCTTAAGTCTTTGAGCACCAGTGGACAGGAACTAAGTTGCTCCCGCAGCTTGCGATCCCAACATGCGCCGGCGTAGCAGCAATTCTGCTTCCTTCGCTTCCAAGGGTGCGGAAAAAAAGTAGCCTTGCCCCAGTTCGCAGCCCAGTTGCTGAAGATGATCACGTTGTTTAGCCGATTCAATGCCTTCGGCAATCACTCTTAGTTTCAACTTCTGCGCCACTAGAAGAATCAACTCAACAGCTTCCGCGGCGCTGCGATCCAGCAGCAGTCCCGAAACCATGGAGCTGTCGATCTTTATCGCTTCGACTTGCAGTTGCCGCAGCCGGTTCAACGATGAATTTCCCGTACCAAAATCGTCAAGAATCACGCCGACCCCAAGGCGTTTCAGACTGGCGAGCACGGCAGATGTCAGCTTTGCGTCGGCGGCAGCGCTCTCGGTAATCTCCAGATGCAACCGGGACGCGGGGAAACCAGCGGAGCGTAACGCCGATTCAACTCCGGCAACAAAACCGGGATCCGCCAACTCTTTGCCTGAGACATTTATGCTGAGGTTTATCCCCTGCGTGGCGGTTGTATTCCGGTCCCAGGTGCTAAGCTGGTTGCATGCCTCTAGCACCATCCATTTGCCAATGGAAATCAGCAAGCCGCCATCGTCTGCCGCATTTAAAAACTTGTGCGGAGAAATCAAGCCCTGGTCCGGATGCTGCCAGCGTAACAGCGCTTCCAGTCCCGTAATCTGCTTCGTTCCCAAATGGACGATGGGTTGGTAATAGACGCGGAACTGTTTTTGTTCGAGCGCCTGGCGCAACTCGGCCTCCAGCTTCAGGCGGTTGACGGCACGGGCGTGCATGGCTTCGTCAAACACCTCACAGCGCGAGCCTCCCAGGGCTTTGGCCCTGCGCATGGCAGCTTCCGCATCTTGTAGCAGATCTTCGGCATGTTCCTGCAACGATGTGCTTAGGGCGATTCCCACACTTACCGACGTACGCACTTCCTCTCCCTCGATAGTCAGAGGCACGGCCATTGCGCACACGATTCGTTCCGCTACTCTCATCGCGTTGCTGGGATCACTGACTTCTTCGAGCAGAACGGTGAATTCGTCGCCGCCCAGGCGGGAGAGCACGGCATCTTTCACCGGAAACTCGCCCTGAGGGCGGGAAACCGTGTCGTCGCTTCGCAAGCACGCGCCCAGGCGCTGCCCGATTTCAACCAGTACCCGGTCGCCCACCGCCGGACCCTTGCTTTCGTTGAACATCTTGAACCCGTCAAGGTCCACGAACAGCACGGCATGATGGCGGTCGGGGCTACGCTGCGCCCGAAGAAACAGATGCTGCAGACGCTCCAGGAAAAGACGGCGGTTCGGCAGGCCGGTGAGCGCATCATGAAACGAGTTGTGCTCCAGTTGCTCCTGTGCCCGCTTACGCTCGGTGATGTCGCGATTCACAATGACTAGCTTTGCGACCTCTCCTTTCGCATTTCGGATTGCGCTTGCAATGGACTCCAGCACCCGCCATGTTCCATCTTTGTGGCGGATTCGATAATCCAGCGTTTTGCCGGCTCCGGTGCTGCGCGCCTCCCGGGCCGCTTCCAGCACTTTGAATCGGTCATCGGGATGGATCTGCTCGAATGACGAAGTCTCTCCCAACTCGGCCGCGGAATAGCCCAGAATTCTTTTGTATGCCGGACTGTTGTAGAGACGATGCCCTTTCACATCGACCAACGCGATCATGTCCGCCGCGTTTTCGGTGACGATCTTGAACAACTCTTCGCGTTGCTTTGACTCACGGTGAATGCGGAACATGCGAATCTGCTGGCAAATGACAACAATCGCCAGTGCGGCGAGAGCGATCCAATTCCATTGCGGCATCATTGAGGGCGAAGGCTCACGTAAACGGGCTCGTGCTCAAGAGAGATATCGGCAATTTCCGGCAGGAAAGTGAATGGTGATCAGTTACGGCCCTGCCGATGACCAACTACCAGCTCAGGACAAAAGGCCTCACACCCGTTCATAATGTCCCCATGCACCCGGATAAAACCGTCCGCCGCCTGAAGACCTACACCGGCGCCACGGGATACGTTTACCAGTACTACTTTGTAGGCCAGCGTCCAGCGCTTGCCGAAGATCCCGAAGCGCCGGCGACGGAGTTCGTCTTTGACGTTACCTCTGACCGCAAGCTAACCTTCGCGGTCAGCGTTTTCTTACCGGAAAAAGCGTTGGCGGCATGGGCGAAGACCCATGGCCGCACGCTCACTGAACCTGAAAAGTACGCTTCGGCCAAGCTTCGCCTCTTCCGCGCCTTTGACGAAGTGGAAGACGTTAAGGCCCACGGCCGACGTTTGACGATTGACTCGGCCTTGCTCGAAGAAGCTCTGGCTAGTCTGGGCGTGGAATAGCGTTCCGAAGCAAAATCGGGTCTGTCTTATATCAAACACCGAGGAATTCTGTAAGTGAGAAAAATACAGCCTCTTTTCGCGACGTCGTTATTAATAGTGCTAGCCTTCTGCGCCAACGCGCTCTCGCAGCAGGCGACCCGCTGGCCAGAGCAGAAGGCCAACGCTTGGTACGCGCAACAGCCTTGGCTCGTGGGCAGCAATTACATTCCCAAGTCGGCGATCAATCAACTGGAGATGTGGCAGGAGCCCACCTTCGATCCAGCTCAGATCGAAAAAGAATTGACTTGGGCCGAGGCCATGGGCATGAACACCATGCGCGTGTTCTTGCACGATCTGCTCTGGCAGCAGGATGCCCCCGGTTTTCAAAAACGCCTCAACCAGTTTCTTGCGATCGCCGCGCGCCACCACATCCGTCCCATGCTGGTGCTCTTCGATTCCTGTTGGGATCCCTCGCCGCGCCTGGGTCCGCAGCACCCGCCCATCCCCGGCGTGCACAACTCAGGCTGGGTGCAGAGTCCCGGGGCAGTAGCCATAGTGGACCCAAATCAGCATCCGCGTCTGAAAGCCTACGTGCTGGGCGTAGTGGGAGCCTTCGCCAAAGACGACCGAATCCTGGCCTGGGACGTATGGAACGAGCCGGGTTCCGACAACGCTGGAAGCTATCCCAACACGGAGCTGAAAAAAGAAGACAAAACAGAACGGGTAATGGCCCTCCTGCTCGATGTGTTCGAGTGGGCGCGAGAAGCCAAGCCCACGCAGCCGCTCACCAGCGGGGTGTGGGCCGTCGATACGTCGCCAGACGACTCAAGCCTGGGCGCACTACAGCAGATTCAACTGCGCGAGTCCGACATCATCACCTTTCACAATTACAGTTGGCCGGAATACTTCAAGAGTCAGGTGGCATGGCTCAAAAAGTACAACCGTCCGGTGATCTGCACCGAATACATGGCTCGTTCGGTGGGCAGCACCTTTGACACCGTGCTGCCGATTGCGAAGCAGGAACGGGTTGGCGCGATCAACTGGGGCTTCGTCGCGGGCAAGACGCAAACCTATTTGCCTTGGGATTCATGGCAGCATCCCTACGTTCTGGATCAGCCGCCCGTGTGGTTTCATGAAGTATTACGCGGCGACGGCACTCCTTACCGGCAGGCCGAGGTGGATCTGATCCGGCACTTGACGGGGAAGCATTAGATACACTTGTGACTCCAGTCACAACGCGTGCCACCCCTCATTACTCTTTTCTCTTCTGCGCAGAATATAATGCAAGGAAAGGAATGGGCGTTCCTGACCGGCAGCTTAGCACGGATTTGCATTAAACTCAGCGGACTCTGATACTTACCAAGCTTATGGCATTGCTCTGGCTGCGCTTCGCACTGGGTTGCTACTTCGTCGGGCTGATCTACGCCTTCTTCGCGCTCAGCCGCACCAGTGACCGTTTCAGCCGCATCGCTTTGCATGCCGCCAGCCTGGGCATGGTTTTCCACTTCGTATCGTTGGTCGAACTTTTCCTCACCGGCCATCTGGTCTGGGCCTCGGTGCATAACGGGGAATCGCTGCTGGCGTTTTTTTCCATGACGTTTTTCATGATCATCTATGCCATCTATCAGACTACTTCCCCCGGCGTAGTCGTCTTCCCCATTGTGTTCTTTTTGACTTTTGTTGCCGCACTCGATCAGCAGCCCGTACTGCTGACGGCATTTGTTCAACACAAGGGATGGTTGATCGCCCACATCATCCTGATTTTCACTGGATACGCCGCGCTCGTATTGAGCTTCGGCGCCAGTTTGCTCTACCTGTTGCAAGAGCGGCGACTGAAAGCGAAAAAGCCCAGCAGCCTGATTTCGTTCCTCCCGGCACTCGAAGTGATCGACCAGATCGGCTACCGCTCGCTGCTGCTCGGCTTTCCCTTCATGACACTTGGCCTGATCACCGGTTCGATCGTGGCGATGTCAGCCTATGGGCACGTGGATTTTGCCGATCCGAAGATTCTGTTGTCGATCCTGATGTGGTTTGTCTACATGGTCATGGTCGTTACACGCTGGAATTCGGGATGGCGTGGCCGCCGCGCCGCCGTGCTGGCAACATTCGCATTCGTTGCCGCCATCGTGGCCTGGGCGGCAAATTATTTCTCGACCATCCACAGGTTTGTCGCCTCATGAGATACCAACTCATTGGCGTGAACCACAAGAGCGCGCCGCTGGAGCTGCGCGAGCGCCTCGCCATCCCGGAGTCGCGACTGCCCGATTGCTGCCGCGATCTCACCGCGCATCCCGGCGTCGAAGAGGGCATGATCATTTCCACCTGCAATCGTGTAGAAATGATCACCCATACCGCCAACGGCTCAGCCGATCTTCGTGGCTTTCTGCACGATCACTTCCACTTGACCGCCGACGAGCTGGATTCGCATTTGTATGAGTATCGCGAGAAGGACGCCGTGCGTCATCTCTTCCGCGTAGCCTCGAGCCTGGATTCAATGGTGGTAGGCGAAGCGCAGATCCTCGGTCAGGTGAAAGAGGCTTACGCCGTCGCCCGCGCTGTAGGCTCGGTGCGGGGACAACTTGATCAGCTATTCACTCGTGCCTTCGCCGTCGCAAAACGTGTGCGCACCGAAACCGCGGTGGGATCCTCTTCCGTTTCTATCGCATCCGTCGCGGTTGAGCTGGCTAAAAAGATTTTCGGCACATTGCAGGGCAAGCACGTTTTCATCGTCGGCGCCGGTAAGATGAGCGAACTCGCGGCCCGTCACCTGATCGCGCACGGCTGCGAATCGATCTTCGTTTCCAACCGGACTTACGACCGGGCCGTTGGCCTGGCGCACCGCTTCAAAGGCCAGGCCATCAAGTTCGACGACTTATACGAAAACTGCGACAAGGCCGATATCGTCATCACTTCCACTGGTTCGCCCCAGGCGATTTTCCGCAAAGAACACGGCGAGCAATTCCTCGCCCGCCGCAAGAACAAGCCGATGTTCTTCATCGATATTGCCGTGCCCCGCGATGTCTCGCCGGAAATGGCCAAGCTCGACGGCATCTTCGCCTACGATATTGACGACCTGCAGCAGGCTGTAAGCAGCCACGTCGCTGACCGCCACAAGGAAGCGGAACTCGCCGAAGCCATCATCGCGAGCGAGGTCGAAAAGTTTGAAGCCCGCTTCGAAGCCCGGATCAATACGCTCGATGTCGTACCGACAATTGTGAGCTTGCAGGATCATCTCGAAACCATCCGTCAGGCCGAGATCGATCGCGTGCGCGGCCGCATGGGCCCGCTGACTCCGGACCAGGAGATGGCCGTCGAAGCCCTGACCCGCGGCATCATCAACAAAGTGATGCACACCCCGATCACCACGCTGAAGACGGCCGCCCGCGAGGCCGAGGCAACCACTGTGATCGATGTCGTGCGCAGATTATTCAACCTGCACGAGAAAGAAAAAGGCCCGGCGTCGCAGGCCAACACGGAAGTGCAAGGCAAGGAAGAAAAAGAAATCGAGACGCGCCACTGACCCAGTCGCGTAGCGACGGCATGTGAAAGCCCGGCACGGCAGTGCCGGGTACATTAAGGAAAAACGGAACAAGTCCCGTAGGGACGGCACTGATGTATTTGACTCAGAGGTTGGTGCAATCCCAAGGGAACAGAACGTTTATCTGGCAATTGGACTGGGAACGTGGAATCATAACATCTGGAGGCGAATATGGCCGTAGCTGAACAAATCGACTGGTCGCAATGTTCCTTGGTCGAAGTCAAGCAGAACGTGCATAGCGGCGCTCCGGTGTTACGTGGTACTCGCATGCCGGTCAGCGCAATCGTGGACAACTCCGATTATGGCTTGAGTGTCGCTGAAATCGCCGAGCAGTTCGAAATCCCTGAGGCACAAGTCCAGACAATCCTGACGTACGCTAAGGGCCATCGCGTTGCGCATCCTGTTCGATAAGAACGTCCCGGTCGGCACGCGGCGCTTTCTGGCGCGGCACGAAGTGCGAACCGTCGTCGAGTTGAACTGGCCGCCCCAACTGGAAAATGGAGACCTACTGAAGGCCGCGGAGGCCGAAGCTTACGACGTGCTGATTACATCCGATCAAAACATCCGGTACCAACAAAATCTGACTAACCGCAAACTTGCTCTCGTTGTTCTTGGCTCAAACATCTGGCCGATCGTACGTAACCACGAAGCAGCCATTGCCAGAGCAGTAGAGTCGCCCTCCCTGGGAAGCTACCAATTCATCGAAATGCCACTTCCGCCGAAACCGCGAACGCGCTCAAAATGAACGACGCCATTTGCAAACCAGAAAAACTCCGCATCGGCTCCCGCGGCTCGCAACTCGCCCTTTGGCAGGCCAACCACATCTCAGCGCTCCTCCGCGCGCGCGGCCACGAAGTAAAAATCGAAATCATCCACACCACCGGCGACAAGATCACCGACGTGGCCCTCTCCATGGTCGGCACAAAAGGCATGTTCACCAAAGAGATCGAAGAAGCCCTCGCTGCCGGCCGCGTCGATCTCGCCGTACATTCGTTGAAAGATCTGCCCACGGAACTTCCGCCTGGATTTGAAATCGCAGCGATCACAGAAAGAGAAGACCCGCGCGATGCCTTCTGCTCGCGACACTATTCGAAAATCGAAGACCTGCCGCAAGGCGCGCGAGTAGGCACGTCAAGCCTGCGCCGCCAGGCGCAACTGAAGGCCATCCGCCCCGATCTCAACATTCATCCGCTGCGCGGCAACGTCGACACGCGCCTGCGCAAACTCGAGCAAGGCGAGTACGATGCCATCATCCTTGCCGCCTCCGGACTGAATCGCTTGGGCAAAACCGAACTCGTCAAACAGATCATCCCCGTGAAAATCATGTGCCCCGCCGCCGGACAAGGCGCGCTCGGCATCGAGATCCGCCAAGGCGATTCGGGCACGCGCCAGCACCTCGAATTCCTGAACGACCCTGCCGCCCGCGCCGCCACCACCTGCGAGCGTGCGCTGCTCAACCGCCTCGGGGGAGGTTGCCAGGTCCCCATCGGCGCCTTCGCCGAAGTTCGTAAAGACGACCGCAACGGCAAATTGCATCTCGAAGCCATCGTCGCCGATCCCGACGGCTCGAAGCTTCTTCGCGAATCGCGCGACGGCAATCTCAACAATCCCGAGCAACTCGGCAAGGCCGTCGGCGACACCTTGCTCAACCGCGGCGGCGATGAAATCCTCGAAGCCGTCTACGGCCGCGGCCTCGCCGTCCCGCCGCAACCGTGAACCCGAGATTCGACCATGATGAGCACTCGTTCACGCAGCGCACAACAAGGCCTCGCCGATTCATCGCCCCCAGTGTCTACATTTGGCTCGGGTTTGCCCGCGGTCATCATGACTGTTTTTGGCTTCATTTGGCTGGGCTGGGGATTTTCCGCCAACGCCGCCTTTACCGATTTTTCTTCCAACCGGGCGCTTCCAGCGGCGCGGTGGATCACCTTCTACGTCGCATTCTTCATTCTACTCGGTCTTGCCATTCAAGCTCTGCGCCGCCGTAAAGAAGGCATGAAAACGCTCTCGGTCCAGCGCGCCGAGTTCTGGGCCCGGACTGGCAAGAAGTTGAAAGTCGTTAGCATGCTTGAAGGCTCGGGGTGTGCCCTCGTCGCTCTTCTTTGCGTTGCTTTTCACCGCACCGATTTGCTGGCCGCGGGCATCAGCTTGGTCGTCGGCCTGCATTTTCTTCCCCTGGCAAACCTGATGCGCTTTCCGGCGTATTCCGCCGCGGGAATCGCCATCATCCTGTGTGATGTTCTCAACATTGCGCTGCTCCGGTCGGAGGCCATTACGTTCGCTGCTGGGGTTGCGACTGGCGCCATCCTGTGGGTGATAGCGATCTATACACTTTTTCTGGCACACAAAGTTCCACCAGACGTTGTAACAGGTTAAGAAAGCCGTTTCGTTTACCATGAGCCACAGCGTTCTTCTGCAAATCCTCGGAGGCACCAAGAATTCCCATGCTCTCCGCCGCTGGATCAACCTCTGGCCGCCCTTTCTCGGCGCCGGCATTCGCGTGAAGCACATCGCGCCCGACATGAAAGCTGTTGATGTCGAGATGAAACTGCGCTGGTGGAACGCGAACTACGTCGGCACGCACTTCGGTGGATCGCTCTTTGCCATGACCGACGCTTTCTATATGCTCATGCTGATGCACCACCTGGGCGAGAGCTACATCGTGTGGGATAAAGCTGCGACCATCCGTTACAGAAAACCGGGGCGGGGAACGGTTCGCGTAGAATTTCGTCTGACTGATGGCCAGGTTCAGGACATCCGCGAGAAACTGAAGACGTTGCCGAAATATGAGCCTGTGTTTATCGTCCAAGTGAAAGATGATGCGGGAGTTCTGATCGCCGAGGTCGAGAAGCGCCTATACGTGCGCAAGCAAGATACGATCACAGGGCAGCCGCAAAGCGGCGAAAGAATGCAGCCCACGGCGTAAGCTGTGGGATCACTGAGCGATGTATATCCCTGAACATTTTCGTGTGCGCCACCACAAAGACGCCGTTGCGTTCATGCGCGCGAACCCCTTCGCCATTCTGATCTCGACCACAGATGAAGGGCCCTTCGCAACCCACCTTCCTCTTTTCGTCCGCGAACAAGAAGAAACGCTGACTCTGCGCGGCCATGTAGCGAAAGCCAATCCACACTGGCGTTATCTGGAACAGCAGCCGCAGTGCCTGACCATTTTTCACGGAGCACATTCCTACATTTCTCCCAGCAATTATGCCGCGTGCGAAAGCGTTCCTACGTGGAACTACGCCGCCGTTCATCTGTATGGAAACGCTCGTCTAATCTGCACGCAGGAAGATTTGCTGGCCATGCTGCACGAACTTATGGGCAGCTTCGAGCCCGCGTATGCCGAACAATGGGCCACTCTCGATGAGGCTTACCGCGAGCGTATGCTCAGCCATATCGTAGGGTTCGAGATCACGGCGACAAAAATCGAAGGCAAATTCAAGCTCAGCCAAAATCGCCCGCGCCAGGATCAGTCCAACGTGATTGAGTCCCTGGAGAGGTCTGAGGTCACCGCTATTTCAGGCATCTCTCGGCTGATGCGCGATCAGGGACTGGGGCTGCGTCCAGAAAAAAAGGAATGAGCAAGAAAACAAAATCGTCCCAGACGCCGCTGAAAGGAATTCGCGTGCTGGTCGGTCGGGCGCGCCATCAGGCCGGAGCCCTCTCCGGCGAATTGCGCAAGCTGGGCGCAACCGTCCTCGAAATTCCGTTCATAGAAATCCGCAAGCCGCGCAGTTTCAAGCCACTCGACACGGCGTTGCGCAACCTGAATGTCTACGACTGGCTGATTCTTACAAGCGTCAACGGAGTTGAGGCGATGTGGCAGCGCTTGGAAATATTAAAAGTTAACTTCCCCACACGTCGTGATCTCCCGAGGGTTCGGGAAGGGCACGACTTTAGATTTGAGCCTGCCCTGAGCAAGCGAAGCGCGCCGAAGGGTGCCGTTAAGGCCAAAAAAAAGAATCCGGCTTTAGCCGCTGAGCAGCTCCGCATCGCGGCCATTGGTCCCGCCACGAAAAAAGCCATCGAGCAGCGCGGAGCAAAAGTAGATGTGGTTCCCGAAGACTACGTTGCCGAGTCTGTCGTGCGCAGCCTGCGAAGGCAAGTGAAAGGGAAGCGCATCCTGCTGGTCCGGGCCAAAGTTGCCCGCGACGTCATCCCGACCGAACTACGAAAAGCCGGCGCCCAGGTCGACGTGGTGGAAGCTTACGAAACCGTGATTCCGAAATCTTCGCGCATTCATCTGCGGGCCGCGCTAAAAAATCCCAAACGTTCGCCGCACGTTATCACCTTCACCAGCTCCTCGACCGTGCGGAATTTTGTGGCGCTGCTGGAGAATCGGCGGCCTACCTTCGGCAATATTCAGTTTGCTTCCATCGGGCCGGTCACATCGTCAACTCTTCGCGAATTAGGGCTGGGGGGGGATATCGAAGCGCGAGAGTTCACCATCCCCGGTTTGGTTGCCGCCATCGTACGTAATTGCCCCGCTCACGATAAATCAACAAGATAGCGTTTTCGCTTCGTGTGGAATCAAGTACTTAACTTTAAGTTAGACGGCAGGAAATGATCAAGGCGTTTCAGGTCAGGGCTGATATCATGGTCGGCGGCGGCACGTAGAATGCCATTTGCGGAGCTTCTAAGGCCTCTAGGATCGACGATCAGCCCTCGGGTGGGGCCAAAGGTCGTCCCGCGAATTTCAAGCTCTAGAATCGCCTCCGGTGAGCACTGCTCTCCAGTGGAATCAATGACTTAGCCGTAAGTTATTGATAACAATAAGAGCGATTATTCCGACAGCGAGCAACTGCAATCTGCGGGAGGAACATGCGCCAGCAGAAAGTCCGCCACGCGTCTATAAGCGTCAATCTGATTCTCCACGCGCGCGAATCCATGCCCCTCGTTCTCGTAAATCTTGTAGTCCACGGTCCCACCGCGTTTCTTGATCGCGTCGACTACCTGCTGCGTCTCTGATTTTGGGCAGCGCGGATCATGCCCGCCCGCCAGCAGCAGCAACGGTGCTTTGATCTGATCGATGAAGTTGATTGGCGAACGATCTTCATACAGCGCTTTATTCTTCACCACATCGCCCATGGTCGCGAGATCCGACTGCTGCAGCACCGGATCTTCGTTATCAATCTCAGTAAACCAATTCACGAATGGCACAATCGGCACGCCCGCGGCCCACACCTCAGGTGCTTTCGTCACCGACATCATGCTGAGATAGCCGCCATAGCTTCCGCCCATGACGGCAATCTTTTTGGGATCGAGATGGCCAGTCTGCTTGATCCAGTCGACGCCGGCCAGCACGTCCTGCAAATCGCCGCCGCCCATGTCGAACAAATTCGCCTGCTGGAATTCTTTCCCGTATCCTGTCGAACCGCGATAGTTGGGCGCGAGGACCATGTAACCTTGATTGGCCGCGTACTGCACGAAGCGGTTGAACGAATTCATGGTCTGCGAAGTCGGGCCGCCATGGATATAAACGATGGCGGCATTCTGCCCGTTGCGCGCCATGTTGAATGGCACATAGAGAAACGCGGAGATGATCCACTTGCCGTCGCGACTGGGATAATGCACCAGATACGGCTCAATCATATCTTCGGAACGCACGCCTGCGACCAGCGAATGCGTTACCTGGTGCGACTTGCCGGTCGCTAGCGTATACGCCCAGAGATCTCCGGGAGCGGTGGGACCATTGTGATAATAGAGAAGCCGCGCGCCATCGCTGGTGAAAGCGGAATGTCCACCTGCAGGCGTGTTCACGCCCTTGGGAATGGGCAATGCGGTGGATTTAGCAGTTGCAAGATCGTGTACGTAGATGTCTTCATTGCCGTCCACATTGGCGCTGAAGGTTATATGTTTGCCGTCCGGCAAAAACTCGCCACCGCGGATTTCCCACTTGTCACGTGTAACCCATGAAATCTTCTGGTTTGATATTTCTAGCAGGCCGATATTGTCGTAGCCATTCGCGGCGTTTGCCGTAAATAGAATTCGTTTTCCGTCGGGTGAAATGTCATTCGCTTCGTAGCGCTGCTCCCCATCATGCGGTGTTAGCAGCGTGCTCTTTCCCGTCGCCACATCCGCGACAAAAATATTCGAGTCCGTGCCCTTCGCTTGCTCCTGCGTATAGACGATGTACTTCCCATCTTTCGACCAGATCGGATTCGAATTTCCCTTGTCCTGCGGCGTGCCCGTTGTGAGATGCTTCACCTCGCGCATGAGGGTGTCGTAGATGTCGATTTCGTGGGCCGCGGAAGTCTTTGGTTTCACGAGATACGCCAGATAGCGCCCGTCCGGGGACCACGTCGGAGCCATCTCCGCAATTTCGCGCGTGCTGGTAAGATTCACGACCTTTCCAGTCTTCGGTGAAACCAGAAAAATGTCCCACTGCTCGTCGCCATCGTAATCCGATTGATAGGCGATCCACTTGCCGTCGGGCGACCACGCCGGCGCGCTCTGACGCTGGTCGCTTACAGTGAGCTGCACCGGCCATCCGCCCTCAGCAGGCACAAGCCATAGATTGTTCCTTCCACTCATGTTCGAAATGAACGCGATGCTTTTACCATCCGGTGACCAAGTTGGCCGCCCGACCTGGCGCGTCATGTAGAGCTTTTCGATGGTCATGCCGCGCGGTTCCACCTGCGCATTAGGCTTCGATGCGATCAGCTTGGGATCAGTAATGGCCTGGGGAGCGGGAAGTGTCTGGGCGGCAGTGGTTTCAGCAACAACGGTGCTCATGAGTATGACGATAGCAAAGAGTGCGACGCTGCGCATTGGGCACAAACCTCGAGAGATAGTTCGAAGAAAAAGTCTAGCAGAGAAAGTCAGGCTTTCGCGTTCTTATGCATCTCCACCGTGCTCCAGGTTTTATCTCCGGCGTGGCAGATATTCTCGAGCAGACAGTCAACACACTTGGGCTTGCGCGCAATGCATAGCTTCCGTCCGTGCCAGATAATCTGATGAGAGAACAAAATCCATTTCTCGCGCGGGATGACGCGCATTAGATCCTGTTCAATTTTCTGCGGATCGTTGTTCGTGGTGAGTTCGAGACGGCGCGAGATGCGGTGAACGTGAGTGTCGACTACAACGCCTTCCGCGATTTTGAACCATGATCCGAGCACCACGTTTGCGGTCTTCCGGGCGACGCCAGGCAGGGTTAGCAAGTCCTGCATGTTCATTGGAACCTGTCCCCCGAAGTCGGCGACAACTTTCTTCGCCGCGCCGACCACCGACCTCGACTTGTTCCGGAAGAATCCCGTGGAGCGGACGTCCGGCTCGAGTTGCTCGGGAGTCAACGCCGCGAAAGCTTCCACCGTGGGATATTTACGGAATAATTCTGGCGTGACACGATTTACGTTCACGTCGGTCGATTGCGCGGAGAGAATGGTCGCGACCAGCAACTCCCACGCGCTGGTGTGAGTTAGCGCGCACTTCACGTCGGGATAAAGTTGATCGAGGCGCTTCAGGATTTCCGCGACGCGGGCGGGGTCGAGCGGATTGTAATGCCCTCGTTTCTTTACTTTAGAAACTGAGAGAGTCTCGGCGCTGGCTGGACGGACGAGGGCGTCCGTCCCTCCATGAGCAGTTTTTGTGGCACTAATATCTTTGCCTCCGCGCGGCTTTTGTGGCGCTGGCTTCACGGGCGAGAGCTTGCCCTTAGCTTGCCGAAGGGGCACTTGTGCCACGCGGTCTTGACGGCCGGTGCGCGCAGGTTGGCGGGGCGTGCGTCCGCGTGGCATGAAGGCAACATCTTAGCAGAGACAGAGACCTCGGTAACCTCGCGGGCAATTGACTCCCATCATGGAGCCCGGTACTCTGGAATCAACCTCACAAATTCAGGAAAACTATTGTGGCCGTAAGTTCCATTCAACTCGGGCAAGTCTGGCGCAGCGACGCCGATGGCCAGGATTACCTCGTCACCAAGGTCTACAACGAGGTCTTCAGCCAATACGCCATGCTGCGTCCTGCGGGCATCACGGCACCGGATGCTCCCACGGTGCGCGTTAAAGTGACCAAGAGTCCCGAAGGCGCGGGCCTTCCCGGCTATACCTTCACTCAGGACGGCTCGTTCTAGTCCAACTTCATTGGTGCGAATTTCCGTTACACTTGAATTTCAGTACCGAGTACCCAGTTCTTAACCCGAAGACAGCGGTCTTAACTGGCAACTGGGTACTGGCAACTGGCAACCGTTTTTCCCCATGACTGAAAAAATTCTAGCCATCATTTTCGTTTTCATTAATTCCGTAATCACTGCGACCGGATACGCCGGCGTCATGCTGCTGATGGCGATCGAGTCGGCCTGCATCCCTCTGCCGTCGGAACTGATCATGCCGTTTGCCGGCTACCTCGCCTTCCAGGGAAAATTCAACCTGCTATGGTTGGCTACTTTCGGAGCGCTAGGCTGCAATCTCGGCTCGCTGGTTGCCTATGAAATCGGATGCTACGGTGGACGTCCGCTCGTCGAGCGCTACGGCCGCTGGATATTAATGGGCAAGCGCGAACTGGACTGGGCGGAAAAATTCTTCGCGCGCTGGGGTTATCTCGCCGTCTTCTTCGGCCGCCTGCTTCCCGTGATTCGCACTTTCATCGCGCTGCCGGCTGGTGTGGCCCGCATGCCGCGCGGACGTTTTCATCTCTATACATTTCTGGGATCATGGCCCTGGTGCCTGGGCCTGGCGTATCTTGGGATGAAGCTAGGCGAGAACTGGCGCGAACTGGGGAAGTATTTCCACAAGTTTGATGCTGTGATCGGCGTTTTGCTCGTCGCCGGTGTGGTGTGGTTTGTCTGGAATCACTGGCAACACAGAATTAGCGGGGAATCAGCAGCCACCGGCCGTTAGTAAGTTTACCGAAACAACTCATTGCAGGAGAGACGAGATCGTCAGGCGATCACCCACAAGCGGTTTAACTCCTTAAGGTTTGTTGGCTGGTGCTTTCGCCTTGAGATACTCTGGGTGTTCTTTCTCAATCTCAGCACCAATTTCGCCACCGAGCTTTGCTCCAATCTTAGCGCACCCGCCGACAGCATCACCCATCACCGAGGGCATCACGGAGGCGAGTTTTGCCTTCAAGGCAGGCGATGGCCCCGGCGTCTGCGAGTTTTCGTTGGTGCGCTGTAGGCTGATCAATTCATTGATCTCGTCATCCGTAAAATACTTCTCGTAAACTTGCACATAGACGTCCAGGAAGTCGTCAACCTTGAGTCGTTCCAGCATCCTTTTGCCCCACTCGTCGGCGAAAGCGGAGTCGCAAGTAGAGCACTTCTCCACAATCTTCTTTTTGCCTTCCTCTACCGTTTGCTTCAGGCTGCCCGTAACGCGCTCCCTGTCGCCACTTGCTTCAACAAGCTTAACGGCGTCCGCATGCAGCTTAGGATCGACTTTTTTCGCAGCGGGGGTGTCTTGTTGTTCCGAGGGTTTGTCTGCAGAAGATTGTGCCGTCGCAGAGAAGGCGACGATAAAGATGAAAATGATACAGCGCATGCGGTTCATCGTTCGGCATTATACGCTGAACGATTTCACCTTAGCGCCGTGTAGTTGGCTTCGCTAGCTGCGAACCCACAATCTGCCATCGGCCGTCCCGCTTCAGCACCACATCCATGTAGACATACCGAACCATAGAGCGCTGCCCACCTTGCTCGACTTCATCTTCCTCCGAGCCGTGAATGATAGCGAAACCCTCGCTCAGTAACCGGATTCGGCGTCCCGTAGAGACCATCGAAATGTAACGAACCGTGCCAGACTTAAGATAATTGATCACATCTTGCTTGGTGGACGACTCTCCCGACTCATCATATTGCACATAGTCGTCGGCGAAGATGCGTGAAAGTTCTTCTGCGCTAGCCGCGATCAAAGCGCGGTCGCCATCTTCAAAGAGTTGCAGGATTTGCTTTTCGTCGTCATTCACGGGGTCTGCCTCCACTGAACTCTTCTAAGACATTTTTTGTTAGTGTACTAGCTGACATTTCTCCGGAGGCTCCCATGCTTCGAATGCTGCGCTTCAACGCGACGCTAATCTTCTTTGCCATCGCGATCCCAATTCTCTCCCACTGCCAGACCGCGCCCGCTGCCTCCGACAAGCCCTTCGTCGTCGAGTACTACTACAAAACCAAGTGGGGACATGCCGACGAATTTCTCAAGCTCTTTAAGAAGAACCACTATCCCGTGCTCAAGAAAGAAATGGAGATGGGACGCATCACGAAAGTCTGGATGGACCAGCCTCGCTACCACACCACGGAAGACGGCCGCTGGGATTTCCGCGTGACCATCGTTTTCAAGGATGCGACCGTGGCCAATGAAGCTTTCGATGAAGCCGCGCTGCAAAAGCAAATGTATCCCGACCAGGAAACTTTTCATCGCGAAGAGCAGAGGAGGTTTGAAATCCTGGAGGCGCATTGGGACTTGCCGGTGAAAGCGATGGACTTGGATAAATAGTACCCAGTACCTAGTACCCAGTTGCAGGCACCCAACTGCTGACGGTTCATCGCGTTTGAATTTTCCAGGTACTGGGTACTGAGTAACCCGATGCAGCGCCTACACAAACGATGTTAAATCTGCGCAACAATCACGCGGCAATTCCTTTATCGCTGCTATTGAAATTTGGAATGAGAGCGCGGCGGAAAATGCCCCATACTCTTAAGCATGGACCCATTTTTATCCGCTGAAGAGTCACACGTTGAATTGCTGCACGAGATCGGCGTCCGGCTGGCATCGGCCGACGGATTCCACGAAGTACTCACTCGTGTAGTTGAGTTTGCTTCCGGGCTGGTGAAGTGCGATTCCTGCCTCATCTATGTGCTTGAAGGCGAAGATCTCGTCCTGCGAGCTTCTAAAAACTCACATCCCGATGTGGTCGACCGCCTCAGACTCCGGCTGGGGCAGGGAATTACGGGCTGGGTGGCCGAACATCAGGAGCCGGTGGCGGTTTCTGAAAATGCCGCGCTCGATCCGCGCTTCCAGTTTTTCCACGAACTCCCCGAAGATACCTACCAGGCGTTTCTGTCCGTGCCCTTGATGTGCCGCGGCCGCGTGATGGGCGTGATCAACCTGCAGCACCGCCAGCATCATGTATATCGGCGTAGGGAGATTCGTCTCATCTCCACCATCGGATTTCTAGTGGGCGCAGAGATCGAGTTGGCGCGCCTGGAGGATGCGAACTCCGACCTGTCAGAACGCTTGCAAACCCGTAAAGTAGTGGAGCGCGCCAAAGGCATTCTGCAGCGCGATCTGGCCCTGACCGAAGAACAAGCCTATCTGATGCTGCAACGCCAGAGCCGCCAGAAGCGCAAGGCCATGAAGGAAATCGCCGAAGCGGTGGTGCTGAGCGACGAGCTGCGAGGAAATTCTGCGTCGGTGAAACTCACGTAAGGATTGAAACTCAATAAGAACTTGAAAGGCAGCCCGGGAGCAGTTCTGGGTTCACTGCTCCCGGGTTTGTCGGCAAGCGACTAGCGGGTGGCGGATGCGGTTGTGGTTGCGACCGTCGCTGCTCGCGCCACTTCCCGAGTTGAAGCCGGCACCGCGAAGTGCAGTGTCACTCCAAACTCAGGAAGCTCCATCGCGCTGACAAAGCTTCCTTCCGGCCTCGAAACCAGAACAAGCCGGCTGGTGTCCGAGGGCTGCGAGGCTTCCGTATCGGTCACCAACACGAGGAAACCCGCTCCCCTGCCGCTGATCTTGTTCAGCACCAGCAGCTCCGACGGGCCTCTTGCTTCCATGGAAAAGTGGTACGTTCCCGCCGGCACTACCGCTTTCTGCCAGCGCACCTCGTGGGTGAGCGTGAAGGTTCCGGATGCATCCTGAGCGAAAGCCAGGCTGGGCGCGAAGTTCAAAGCGCTCAGAAACAAAACAGTGGCGTAGGTGAATCTGCGGATCGATTTCATTGAATATCTCCTTTTTCTCTTCTCGGAAGAGCAGGGTCTGAAGAGCACACTACCGGCGCGTGACCGGGTGGCGTGGGCTCAGATTGAGGTGGAGATCAACGAGGTCAAAAGGATTGCAGTGCCGACATCAGGGCTGGCATGCAAACATGGGCTTCGAAAAGTCCGGCTGCGTAGCTGGTTCTCGAAGCAATTCCACTATGAAGGATGCCGGCGCCAGAGTCCAACGCAAAATATTTATGGGAGTGATTCGACTCACGTGCGATTCGACTCATGTAGAGACAGCCGCCTCGGCTTTGTAGGCTTCATGGCTGGCCCAGTTGCTGAAATCGGGAATGAAATACTCACGAATTTCGCGCGCGGAGTCCTTGCCAATGTCGGCATCGAAGTACTCCCAGTCGCGCAGCGCATCGTAGGGAATTAAAGCGAGCGGGAACAAGACCCGCTTCTTCTCCTGAGTTTCGCGTTTGCGGGCCTTTGCGATTTCGGTTTTTACCCACTCGCTGTGGATGCTGTTTGGGGACAAGATCAATAAGAGCTTGTCGTGCACGCGGATGGCTTCGTCGATCTGTTCATTGAGTTTCTTGCCGCCTTGAATGTCGTGCGGAGCAAACCAGCAGCGCACGCCTTTGTCCTGCAAGTCGGCGTAGAGGCGGTCGGCGAAGGCTTGGTCTTTGGTGGAGTAACTAAATGAAGCGCTTCATCGAGGTCGGAATCGTGTCGCTAGGCACCTGCATCGACGCGTATAGTTAGCCGTTGTTTCCGAGTGGGAGGGTAAGGGCTAAGCCAGTAATTAGGGAGTCCGCAGCTGTTTAGCCTTCAGATCTCCTAGCAGCAGTTCTATTTCCTTCATCACCTCAGTTCTGCTCTTTCCCTCTATCGTGAACTTGATTTCGCCAATGCCCCCTGCTGTCACTGCGGTGTGCCCTTCAATCACGATTTTGTCGATACCCGACTTTTTGTGCCTCTCCACAGTTCGTGCCACAAATTCGGCGATTTGCTCGCCCCCTTTCGAAAAGAAGCCTTTCACAAGATCTGTAACGGGCAATTTGGCCAAGAGGTGAAAAAGCACTGTTATCGAAAACTCAGAACTGAGCGGCCTTAGCGCATTCAGATCCCTCCCTCGTAGCGCGGTCGCCAACGCGTCCAACTCAAGGCAATATTCGTAAAATGTTTTGTCGTCCACATAAGGAATACTGAAATATAGCTCAAGATGATCCTCTTCCCACCAAGGAACAGGGGACACCTGATTGCCGGCAACCTTGACTAGGCCTTTGCCTGAGAGATCCAGCAACAGATCTCCGAGTGCGGCAGCATCCACATTGAAGAGATCTGCGAGAAGAGTCTTAGGGACGCCGTTAGGCGTAAGGAGAATTTTCTTGTAGACGCTCTGTAACTGTCTAAATTCCTGGATGCTCATTTTCCGTGTCTCTCTTTAAGGTACTTCATGAGCGCATCGCGATCATGAAGCAGTTTGCACTCAAGAATGAACTTCTCCGCTAGGGAGACGAAAGGCACGACCTTCAAACGGTCAGAGACAATCGCGTGTTTCATTTCGGTGAACAGATCATCTAAGGAAAAACCTTCGAGCCGGGCCAAAAAATGTTCCTGCTGCACAGGCGGATACACGAAGTCGAGACAGGTATTTAGCATCGCGAGAGAGAAGGCGTGCCCGAGTTCATTCGACATTCTTGTGAAGGTGATGACGGCGTGAACGGATATTATGAACGATTGCATGATGCTGTTTGCCAGCAACCCAAAGCCCCGCGAGTCGACGTTCACTCGCTCGCAGTGCTCCAAGTCCTCGAGCTTCGCCCATGGCTCGCCGTCACGGAAGCCCACACTGATATTTGAGTCGTTAATTCCCTTCGAGAATTGCCTTATGTACATATCGTAGTGCTGAATGCCCTTGTCGAAGTCAGGGCACCACACTATGGTGTGTCTGTTACCGGCAACGTGCGAGAAGCCTGCCAGTTCTGTGTGAACATAGCCGATAGTCCAGAGCTGCATCAGGCCTCTGAAGACATCCGAAAAAAATCGCGAATTGCAGTAGTGTGACCAGAGCTGCTCTTTATCAAGGGATTGGACAGAGCGCAGATTGTTCAAGAGGTCAGCTTTCCGATCTGCGAGCGATCCGGCCTTCGAGATCCGCATAATTGGACAACCTCCTCAAGCCAACAAGAGTACTCCTTGAGTAGACAAATTGGCGGCTGGCCCAGCCTTTCGCCCAAGAAAACCCGAGGCTGCCCCGTCCTTGTCCCTGCGTTCTTTGCAGGGACAGGGCGGGGAATTCGACTTTGAGCTTCCTCGCCGCGTCAGGGAGATCAAAATCCCCACCCTGTCGCAAAAAGACGCGACAAGCGAAGGCTCCCCGAGATTAGAAAGAGCGGAAATGGTGGGCCGGGCTCTGCAAACTGCCGGGCTTTGCCCGGCTGGACAGCCGAGGGCGGCTGTCCCCACATTGTTCTGGCCGGGTACTTCGTCTACGACCTCTTGACGTGTATATACAAATCATCTACTATGTATATATCAGTAAAGAGAGGGCTCTATGGCTGTGACCATGACATCAATCCGCCTGGACACGGACTTGGCCGACGAGGCTGTGAAGGTGCTTAAGGCGAAATCCCGCACCGATGCGATTCACATCGCTCTGCGTGAAATCGTTGGGCTGAAGCGCTTCAAGAAGTTGATGAAAAAGAATTCCGGCAAACTCAGGTTTTCCGGACTCGATGAGTGACGTCGTCATCTTCGACACATCTGTGCTGGTGGACGAGGCCCGCACCGGTCGCCATCGGAAGAGAATCGAATCCGTTGAGGGTGTGATCCGCCTGTCATCGGTGGTCCTCGCCGAATTGCTGCGCGGCGTTGTGGGGCCCTCGGAACACAAGTTTCTCCGCACTTTGGCGAGAAACCACCCCGTCCTGACGCCAACGCGAAACAATTGGCTGGAGTCGGGCGAGTTGCTGGCCAGAATCCTTGCCGATCAAGGCTTCGAGCCGCACAAACTGCGTGACCTGCACTTCGACGTTCTTATCGCCCTCACTGCCCGCTCTCACGGCGCCCGGCTTATCACCACCAACCGGAGAGACTTTGAGCTCATCAATCGGTACCGCCAGATTAAGCTTGAGGTGTGGTGAGCGCGCAAGTTCCGTGTGTCTTGAAAGGCGCGTGAGCGTCTCGCCTCCTTCGCAGCGGGCGAGGACGCCCGCCGGACAGCCGCCGAGGACGGCGGCGCTACTTCTTCCGGCTTCGGATGGCTTCGCGGGCTTCTTTGTCGGCGGTGCGGCGGCGTTCGGTTTCCCGCTTGTCCCACAACTGCTTGCCCTTAGCCAGGGCTAGTTCGACCTTAACTTTGCCATTCTTGAAGTACATTCGCACCGGGATCAGCGTCAGTCCCTTCTGCTGCGTTTTGCCGATCAGCTTGCGGATTTCTTCTTTGTGCATGAGCAGCTTGCGGGTCCGTAGCGGGGCGTGGTTGTGGATATTGCCATGCTCGTAGGGACCGATGTGGGCATTGAGCAGCCAGAGTTCGCCGTCCTTGACCAGGCCGTAGGAATCTTTCAGGTTGGCGAGGCCGCCGCGGACCGATTTGGCCTCAGTCCCGGTAAGAACGACGCCACACTCAAATTTTTCCAGCAAGAAGTAGTTATGCGAAGCGATCCTATTAACGGCAGCATCTCTCTGTCCGCTGGCCGTAGGCTCGCGGCGCGGAGCTTTCTCCTTGCTGGGCTTGGTTTCGTGTGTGGATTGGCGGGGCATGGCTATAAACTCTAATCTTATCAGGGGCTTCGGCTACAGGAGGATCGCTTGCGTAATCGTCTGATCGTGCTTCTAGCTTGCGTCTGTTTCGGCTTCGCCCAAGACGACAAGGATAAGGGAAAGGACGCTCCGCCCCCAGACTGCAAGCCGATTACTTACTTCGGCGTTTCTGGCTGTGAACTCCGCGCGCAGGGCGATTGCCCGAACGGTTATCACAAGCAGGCGGCATGTCCGACCAATCCCATGATCAAAGCGCCCTGCCGGATGATCTGCGTAAAAGACAGCGCAGCGAAACCCAAGCCGAAGTCTGAAGACTGAGGCCAATGTCCGTTCATGAACACGCCACACACTGGGACTACGACTAAAGAGTGTAACTGCCGTGCTGGCAATCACATGGGGAGGCAGGAAAGGCGATGCTATAATCGCAGCAAAAGCGCTCTAAAATCGCATCGCGTATCACGTCCGTGAATCGTGTCCGTGTATCCCAGGTTCGCTGGCCTTAGGGGTCCAGACCACTTGTCCGGCGAAGACTTAATAGACGAGGACTAACGAATGAGACGTCTGAAGCCCGCGGCTGTAGTGTTGCTGGTAGTGCTAGCCCTGCTGCCTGCCATCGCGGACAAGGCCAAGACCATCTACGAAAAGGGTCAGGACGCGGAGGCGCGCCAGAATTTCGAGGGCGCCTACGAGTTCTATAAGCAAGCCTACGACCTGAAACCAAAAGACTTGCGCTACCGCACCTCCTTCGAACGCATGCGCTCGAAGGCGGCTCAGGCCATCGTCCATCGGGGAGTGCTGCTGCGCGACCAAGGCAAGTTGCAGGAGGCGCTGGCCGAATTTCAAAAGGCGGCGCAAATCGATCCCTCTCTCTTTAGCGCGGTACAGGAGTTGAGACGCACGCAGCAAATGCTGAACGATGCTGTGAATCCTCCGCCGCAGGCGGCAGGCCCGCCCAATAGCCTGCAGCGCAAGATCAGAGAAGCCGGCGGCCCGGTGGAGCTTGCGCCCATCTCTGTAGTTCCCATCACCGTTAAGCTCACGGAAGATTCCAAAGTTATTTATCAGACGATTGGCCAGTTGGCGGGGATCAACGTTCTGTTCGATCCGGACTACACTTCGCGTCGCATCCGGGTGGAACTGAATGGCGTAACGCTGGAAGAGGCGCTGCAGATTACGGCGCTGGAGTCGAAGACCTTCTGGCGGCCAGTGACCAGCAACACAATTTTCGTGGCCCAGGACAATCCCGCGAAGCGCAAGGAACTGGAGCAAAGCGTCCTCAAGACTTTCTATCTTTCGAATATCTCGCAGCCCACCGAGTTGCAGGATGTGGTGAACGCGATTCGCGCCGTGCTCGACGTGCAGCGCGTGCAGCAGTTGCTCTCACAGAACGCGCTGGTTGTGCGGGGCACGCCCGACCAGATTGCGTTGGCGGAAAAACTGGTGGACGATCTCGACCGCGCGCGTCCGGAAGTCATCGTCGATATTGCAGTCTTGCAGGTAAGCAAAGACAAGTCGCGCACGTTGGGATTGAGTCCACCAACCAGCGCGACGGTGGCTCTGCAAAGCAACATCAATAACACCACCACAACCTCCACCAACGGAACAACGACGCCGTCTTCCACCAGCGGCGGCACTGGCCTGAACCTGAACACTCTGGGCAACCTGAACGCTACCGATTTTCAAGTCACCATTCCTTCCGCCAATCTGTCGGCGGTGATGGGCGAGAGCGATACCAAGATGTTGCAGAATCCGCAGGTGCGCGCTCTCGATAACCAGAAGGCAACGTTGAAGATCGGCGAACGCGTCCCGGTGGCTACAGGATCATTCCAGCCTGGTATCGGCGGCGTCGGTATCAACCCACTGGTCAATACCCAGTTTCAATATTTGGACGTTGGCGTGAACATCGACGTGACGCCGCACGTTCATGCCGACCGCGAAGTAACCCTGAAGATCACCATGGAAATTTCTTCGGTAGTGGGCCAGTCGAGCATTGGCGGCATCAGCCAGCCCATCATTGGCCAGAAAAAGATCGAGCACGAAATCCGCCTGCGGGATGGTGAATCGAGCTTGATCGGCGGGATTATGGACGACTCGCAGACCAGATCGTTGAGCGGGATTCCCGGCCTGGCGTCGATCCCGATCCTCGGATACTTCTTCGGCCAGAAGACGCAGGACCACTCGCAGGATGAGACCGTGTTCGCCATCACGCCGCACATCATTCGCGGCGCTAGCATCAGCGAGTTGAACCAGCGCGCCATCGACATTGGTACCGCGAACACAATTGAATTGCATCACGTGAACCACGCCGCCCCGGCCGCCGCGGCGCCTTCTACTCCCGCTCCCGCAAGCCAGTCGCCCGCGATGCCGCCGCCGACCAATCAGAATCCCAACCAGGCAGCCATTCCGGGTCAGGCGAATTTCCTCTTTGATCCGGGACAGATCACGGCAGCCAAAGGCAACACCTTTGTCGTCAATCTACTTATCTCCGGCGCGCAAAACGTTTATTCCGTTCCCGTACAAATGAATTACGATCCGGCAAAATTGCAGTTGGTGAATGTTTCCAACGGCGGCTTCCTCTCGCAGGATGGCCAGGCGGTCGCGCTGGTGCATCGCGAAGATGAGACCACCGGAACGTTGCAGATTACGGCCACGCGGCCTCCGGGCTCCGGTGGAGTCTCCGGACAAGGCGCGGTGGTCACGATGACATTCCAGGCCAAGGCCAGCGGGCAAACTCCTCTGACCATTACTCGCGGCGGGGCCCGTGACCCCGGCCAGCAGGCCATCACGGTGAACGGAGCCCAGGCCTCGGTAACTGTGGAATAGCTTCGGGACGCAGACGTTCTCGGTCCGGGATTTTGAAGATGAAGCAATACGAATTTCAGCGCTGGCAGAGTGCAAGAGAAAGTGCGGAAAAAAGCACGAGGCAAACTGCGAGTCGTCGTGCAAAGCCCAATCGGGGTTTTACTCTTCTCGAACTGATCATCGCCACCTCCATCGTGGTGATTCTTTCGACCATGGTGGTGCCACTGGCGCGGGTGACCATTCAGCGCGAGCGCGAGCGCATGCTGCGCAACGATCTCTGGGAGATGCGCGACGCCATCGACCGCTACAAAGACGCGGCCGACCGCGGCGGCTTTCAAACCAAGGTCGACAGCCAGAACTATCCGCCCGATCTGGAGACTTTAGTAAAAGGTGTCGATGTACAAGGCAAGAAGATTCGGTTCTTGCGCAAGATTCCCACCGATCCCATGACCGGCACCACGGAGTGGGGAATGCGTTCCATGCAGGACGATCCCGATTCCGATTCCTGGGGCGGCCAGAGCGTCTTCGACGTTTACACCAAATCGCAGGGCCAGGCGCTCGACGGTACGAAGTATAAGGATTGGTAATCGTGAGAAAGCTGGAATTGTGAGAAAGCTAAAAGCGTCGCGCAACTCGGGATTTACGCTGCTGGAGATGATGATCGTGATGATCATCATGGGAATCCTGCTGTCGATTGCGCTGCCCATTTACAACCAGGCATTGGTAAAGGCGCGCGAGTCAGTGCTGCGCAACGATCTTTTTGAAATGCGCAAGCTCATCTCGCAATACACTCTCGACAAACAAAAAGCTCCGCAATCGTTGGACGACCTGGTATCGGCCGGATACATCAAAGCCATTCCCAAAGATCCCATGACCAACGAAACCAACTGGGAGCCGCATCAGGAAGATATTCTGCTGTCCGTGGACCAGCAGGACCCGGGCATCGACGACGTGCATTCGGCCTCGAATGCGACCTCGAGCGATGGCACCGCGTATTCTTCGTGGTGAGTGCGCCCCGCAAGCTCCGGCTCGCAAGAAAAGCCGGAAAGAACCGCGATCGGGAAGGGCACGATTTTCAATCGTGCCGTTAAGTCGTTGAATAACTTCCTGCGACTCGGTGATATCGACTCGTCAGTGGTCAGTTGCGGCATCAGCCGTGCCGTCCGACCACTTGGCGACCGGAATCAGGAATATGGTCAATCGTTCCGAAGCGCTCTCACCCGCCAGAATCGGGGACTCTGGCAGATTTGCGCCCCAGGCCAGAGCGTCCGTTTGTGGCACGAAAAACATTATGTGGGGATGCCAGCGCCATCGCGATCGCTCAGATACCCTTGCTTGGACAGCATGTAGCACATCGCGCCCGGCTCCATCGCCGGCAATTCCTTCTTATCGAAGCCGGCTTTGAGGCTCTCGGCTATTTGAGCTTTGGATTGTCCAGCCAATACCCATTCCGCTTTCTTGACGATGAGCTGAAGATATGATCGTGCAGCCGCCGCGTTGAAACAGATGGGAGCACGCAGCTTGGGATTCCAAAATTCCGCCTCCTCGATTCCAGCAGCCCAGGAGCGTTGCACCATGCACACAAAACCGTTCTTGCTCTTGACCGCGCTTTCGTAACCATGTCGTCCCAGGACCAAAACCTCGGCATCGTGTGAGATCGATTCCGGGCCCCCGCTCCGAGCCAGGGCAATCTCGGCATTCCGATCCGCAATCAGATACTGCTCAAGCGGGGCCATGCTCGGATATAGTGCTTTGGCGCTCTGCCCTTGGCCTTGCCACGGTGCGGCTAGCAAAACAGCCAGGGTGAGGCTTTTTGCTTGGATCGTCTTAAGAGTCACGACCGCGCCGCGATTCTGTCCGCCGTGAATCGCTCACATCGAAGGCCAGATTCCACGAAGGCAATGAGTGTAATGGCGATTTTGCAACACAGGAGGTCCATGCGCGTTCCATACGCACAACTCGCCGTTTGGAATGTTCCACGGCGGCAGGGTTGAAGCCGCTCTTCCACGACCTCGGAGGCGAAGAACCACTTCGCTCCCGTCACCCGGTTTACGGTGTGAATTCGTAGACCGTGCCGTATCCGTTGGAAGAGAGGTTTATCGCATTGCCTCCCGCTTCTGTGATTCCATAGAAGTTGCCGGAAGGATCGAGCCAAAGATTGCCGGCGGGATAGTTGCCATCGGGGCTGTTTTCGAAGTTATACACCACCGAGTAGACCCAGCTGCCGGCGGAAGGGGCAAGTTTGAAAATCGTTCCGTGGCTATAGGTGCCGCCGCCGCCCGTGGTGCCGTAAAGATTGCCCGCTGCGTCGAAAACCAGACTGGATGTGGGATTGACTCCGTCCGTGGTCGAGCGGGTGAAGGTATGCAGCACGGTCTCCTTCCAAGCGCCACTGCCGGTGGGCGAAAGCTTAAAGACAACACCGCAACTGGGCGCCCCATCGATGTAACAGTTCGCGACCCCTCCTTCAAACGTGGTGCCGTAGAGATTGCCCGCGTCGTCGAAGATCAGGCTGGTGCGGGGATCGGCACCGTCCTTGGTCCCACCCTGAAACGAATACAGAATTGTTTCTTTCCAGCTCCCAACCGAAGGAGAAAGCTCAAATACCGTGCCGCAGCCGCCGACGCAATTGGTGCCGCTGCCGCCGGAGGTGGTCGTGCCGTAAAAGTTTCCGGCCTTGTCCATGATCATGCTGGCGGCAGGAAGTTCGCCATCGAAGGGTGCGCCCGCGAAGTTGTAGCGGACGTTTTTCTTCCACTGGCCATTCGACTCACGGCTGAGTTCAAAAATGGTGCCTCCGTGGTTTTTTGAAAAGTTTCTTGACCCGCCGGTATAAGTGGTCCCGAAGAGATTGCCGGATGCATCGAGGACCACGCCCGCTTCGGGTGCCGACCCGTCGCCGCCGCCGCTAAAGGAGTAGAGAGTGGTGGACGTCCAGCCTTTGGAGGATGACGGCGAAAGCTCGAAGACGGTGCCGTAGTAATTGCCGGGGCCGCCAACTTGGGTGGTTCCGTAGAAATTTCCGTACGGATCGGCGATCAGCGCGGAAGGGCCGACACTCTGGCCTGCGTAATATCCGTTAAAACTGTAGATGAGGCTCTCAGTCCAGCCGCCGCCGCTGGCCGGGGACATCTCAAAGACGCTGCCTTCATCGTAGGCGCCGCCGGCGGCGGTTCCAAACAGATTTCCGTTGCCGTCTCCTACCAGACCGGTAGAAGGAGCGTTCCCATCGAGGAAGGGGAAGGTGTAGATCGTGTTTAATTGCCAGGAGCTACCCTGGGGTGTGAGGTTGAAAATGGTGCCGCTGAGGTTGGTTGCCCCGCCCAGACTGGTCGTACCGTAAAGATTACCTCCAGACCAGGCGAGACCGAAGCCAAAGGGGGGCTGATAGCCGTCACTGCCGCCCTTAAAATCGTAGAGATCAGTTTCCGTCCACTGGCCGTTGCCGTTGGGAGAGACTTCGAATACGAAGCCGCAACCCTGGTAGCAGGTTTGGGACTCTCCTCCTCCGTAGAACCCAGTGCCGTAAAGATTCTGATGACTGTCGATCACAAGGGCGGACGGGAAAACCGTGACACCCTGCGACGCGAAGTCGTAAAGGATAGTTTCGGTCCATTGGCCGTTCGCGCCGGGCTGGAGTTCGTACACTGCGCCGCAGCCATCCCCTTCGAAACGGCAGTTGCCCGTTTGTTGTCCGTACGCGGTAGTGCCGAACAGGTTGCCATTGCTATCCATCGTCACGTTCAGCGGCGAGCCATCGGTTCCGCCCGCACCGGCAAAAGAATAGAGAATCGTGTGGGTCCAGCTTCCGGGGGATGAGGGGCTGAGTTCGAAGACAGTGCCGCACTTACAGCCAGCCGTCCCTCCGGTTTCGGTGGTGCCGTAGAGGTTTCCGTGGGCATCAATGAACATTCCGCCGATATAGTCGCCGTCGATTGGGCGAAAGAAGTCATAGACCAATGTTTTCGTCCAGGTTCCGTTGGAGGATGGAGAGAGTTGGAAGACGGACGAACGGTTGGCTCCGCCCAGGACGCCGTACAGGTTACCGGAGGGGTCGATAAGGATCAGGTTACCGTCGAGGGCGGTTTCCAGGCCCGTGCCTGGGAAGTTATACAAGACGGTTGCAGACCAAACGCCCTGCGAATTTGGTGCGAGTTTTACGGCAGTTCCATATCCCGCGGTTCCCCCGAAGTAGGAAAATCCATAGAGATTGCCTGCGGAATCGAATACGACTTGGTTTGGAGCAGTCGCGCCGCTACCGCCAGGAAAATTGTAGAGAACGGTCTGGATCCATTTGCCCTGAGAGTTCTGCGTGGCTTTGTAGAGAACGCCGGCATCATAGCTGCCCCCCAGGCGGGTGGTGCCGTAGAGATTGCCAAGTTGGTCGGCCACCACGGTGCCGAGGGGATAGTACCCATGCGGCGCGGGATTGAAAGTGTGAAGCACTTTTTCTGTGGAGCCTTGCGCACCGGGGCGCGCGGGAGGCTGCGTCTGGGCCTGCGCACACAGCCCCAGGCTGAGTCCGATCAAGGCCAGCGTCACTCGACGGGTGGAAAGCAGTCGTGCATTCTTCAAAGGATTGACTCCTAGCTGCGAAGATTCCTGGGAGGTAAAGCGCGGAAGAAAGCGAAAGACAGGCCGCAGCGCTCCCCAAATCGCCCCATTAACTTGCGATATTAGCCGAACCGTTGGCCCTTGTCTTTCACGATATTGACCTGTTTATCAGCGGATTGATGCCATCACGCTGAAAGCGACCAATCCACGTTTGGCCATCCGCGCGCTCTACGGAACGGAAGCCGCTTGTACTCTTTCGACTGATAACTGTTGAAACCAGGCGATTACACTCAAAACCTTCAAGCACAACTCGGGGCAGGTCTCGAACTGTCACCAAAAGTGCCTCCGAGATATCCAGAGCCCACTTGTGACATCTGACCTTGCGCTCTCCCCGAATATGTTCCATCATTGCCCTGCCAGAGGTGGTGCAGAGCCTTCGAGTGCTGCAGGGCAAAACGAGTCGTATCTCTTTTTGCGCTCAAGATTTTGCCCGTAAACTGTTGAGCCCCATAGATCAAATCGCATTTTCGCGCTAAATCAATGATTCCAATAGACCGGGGGAGGAGGGGGTATCGAGAGAATAAATAAAAGTGTGCAGAATTCTTCATCATCAAAATTCGGCTAAAAGACACCTCCCGCAAATTTATTTCCCGCCGATTTCCACAGATTAGTTCCCGGCGGCATGTCTTGATACCATCTATTCATGCCGGTCGAAACTGAACTTCAGGCCCCCAGTTCCATTCGCGCGCCGCGCGGCAACTCCATCACCTGCAAAGGCTGGCAGCAGGAAGCTGCCATGCGCATGCTGATGAACAACCTCGATCCCGACGTTGCCGAACGCCCGCAGGATTTAGTCGTCTACGGCGGAACCGGCCGCGCCGCCCGCAATTGGGAGGCTTACCACGCTATCGTCGCCGCGCTGAAGAAGCTCGAGAATGACGAGACGCTGCTGGTGCAGTCCGGTAAACCGGTCGGAGTTTTCAAGACGCACGATCATGCTCCGCGCGTGCTGATTGCCAATTCCAATCTTGTCGGTCACTGGTCGAACTGGGAGAAGTTCAACGAACTCGAGCGCGCCGGCCTGATGATGTACGGTCAAATGACCGCGGGCTCGTGGATCTATATCGGCTCGCAAGGAATTGTCGAAGGCACATTCGAAACGTTCTCCGCCGCAGGCGAGAAGCATTTTGGCGGAGATCTCGCGGGCAAGCTGATCGTGAGCGGTGGAATGGGCGGAATGGGCGGCGCGCAACCCCTCGCCGCAACCATGACCGGCGCGGCGTTTCTGGGCATTGACGTCGACCCCGAGCGCATCAAGAAACGGCTGAAGACCGGCTATTGCGACTTCATGGTCACCACTCTTGATGAAGCTCTGCGCATCCTGAAGAATGCCGTGCGCAAGAAAGAGAATGTGTCGGTCGGCCTAGTTGGCAATTGCGCGGATGTAATTCCGGAACTCGCCGCGCGCGGCGTTGTGCCTGACATTCTCACCGATCAGACTTCGGCGCACGATCCGCTGAATGGATATGTGCCAAACGGCATGACGCTGGCCGAAGCAGTCGAGCTTCGAAAAAACGATCCCAAGACATATCAGGAAAAATCGCTCGATGCGATGGCCGCGCATGTCGAAGGCATGTTGAAGCTGCAGAAGATGGGATCGGTCACGTTCGACTATGGCAACAACATCCGCACGTTTGCGTTTCAGCGTGGCGTGAAGAATGCATACGACTTTCCGGGATTCGTTCCCGCCTACATTCGTCCGCTATTTTGCGAAGGACGCGGTCCGTTCCGTTGGGTTGCGCTCTCGGGCGAGTCCTCAGACATTCACGTCACAGACGATTTAGTTTTGGAAATGTTTCCCGAGAACCGAATCTTGCGCCGCTGGATTGATCTCGCCCGCAAGCGCATTAAGTTTCAAGGTTTGCCCGCACGCATCTGCTGGCTGGGATACGGCGAGCGCGCGCAATTCGGCCTCGCCATGAACGATCTGGTGAAGAAAGGAAAAATCAAAGCCCCCATCGTGATCGGCCGCGACCACCTCGACTGCGGCTCGGTAGCGTCTCCGTATCGCGAAACCGAAAGCATGAAAGACGGCTCCGACGCAGTCGCCGACTGGCCCCTGCTGAATGCGTTGTTGAATACAGCCGCGGGCGCGTCATGGGTTTCAATCCACAACGGCGGCGGTGTAGGCATCGGCTACTCGCTGCATGCCGGCCAAGTCACAGTCGCCGACGGCACTGATGAGATGGCCAAGCGCATCGAGCGTGTCCTGACGACAGACCCTGGCATGGGAGTGATCCGGCATGTGGACGCGGGATACGACGAAGCGAAGGAGTTTGCGAAGAAGGCGGGCGTGAAGGTGCCGATGGAATCGTAGGCCTCGTCTCGAAGGGAAACATTTATGATCCAGTGCAGACTCTCGGGACTGATTCTGCTGTTTGCTACCGTCGTCGGTCACGCGCAGCAGTCAGCGGAAAACCGTGACGCCGCCGCTGATCCGGCGGAGGTCCAGTTCTCCGCGACCACAGATCGCCACGCCTATCGCATGGATGACCTGATGACGCTTCGCCTTCGCGTCAAGAACGTCGGCCGGCACTTCCTCTACGTTCAGCATCGATTGGCGGACGCCTGTGGTTTTGGATTGAATATCACTTTCGTCGACACCAAGGGCAAGGAGCATCCGGGTTCGATGGATTGTGAATGTTCCTGCCTTGGCTTCGAAGCGAACGCAACTCTGGCGACATTCGCGCATGAATACAGTGTTCGCTTAGAGCCCGGCGGCGTTTACGGACGGGACTTCGAGTTGCGCGTTGCCGCACAAAGCCTGACTCCAGGCGACTACAGGGTGGTCTTCAAGTTCCGGACGATAGGTCCGACGAGCTTCAGGCCAGATGTGAATGCCGCCGACAAGTTAAAGGGGAGTGTCTTGATGGGAGACTATGACATCAATCCGTCCTCGGTAAAGATCGTCAAATGAAAGCTCTCGGCGTCGAGGCTGCTAAACTGCTTGAGCGTGACCTCACCCCGAAAAATAGATCAGAGAGTGCGGCGTCCGCTGTTTCTGAGCGATATTGGCCAACTGCTCACGCTGCAATCGGCTCCCGGAAAGCTCGGTCCCCGTCGCGGTCCCGACCTCAAGGAACTCGGCATCATCGAGAATGGCGCCGTGCTTTGCCTAGGCGGCAAGATCGTTTCCGTTGGCACCACCAAAGACGCCCTGCGCGATCCCTGGCTGAAGAAAAATCGCAAGAAGGTCACGGAGATCGATTGTGCGGGCAGAGTGGTTCTGCCCGGTTTCGTAGACTCACATACACATCCTGTTTTTGTCAGCCCGCGGCTGGTGGATTTCGAGAAGCACATCGAGGGCGCTTCGTATGAAGAGATCGCCGCGACTGGCGGCGGAATCCGGTCCAGCCTGGAGGGCGTTCGCGCAGCAGGGAAGCGGGTTCTGGCGGAGAAAGTACTGGCCGCGTTGCGCGACATGGCTGCGCACGGCACGACCACGGTAGAAGCCAAGTCGGGCTATGGTTTGACCGTCGAATCGGAGATGAAGTCGCTCGAAGCGATCAGCGATGCAGCCAAACAATGGCCAGGAACGGTTATCTCCACCCTGCTGGGTGCGCACGTCGTTCCAAAAGAATTTCAGGGCCGCTCACAAAAGTATGTTGAGTCCGTCTGTAAAGAGATGATTCCGCAGGCCGCGAAGCGGAAGCTCGCCCGGTTCGTCGACGTATTCTGCGATAAAGGAGCGTTTACAGCGGGTGAAACCGAAGAGATTTTTGAAGCAGCAAGGCAACACGGTCTCAGTGTTCGGGCGCACATGGGCCAGCTTACGGAGACGGCTCTGCGGCCATTCTTGCGATTCAATCCGGCGTCGTTCGATCACATGGATCACGTGAGCGATGACGATATTTTAGAATTGGCAAAACACGACACTGTCGCCACGCTAGTGCCGGGAGCGAATTATTTTCTGGGACTGAAAGGTTATCCCAACGCGCGCAAGTTGATTGATGCAGGTGTTCCGGTGGCGCTGGCGACGGATTACAACCCCGGAACTTCGCCCACATTGAGCATGCCGATGGCGATGTCGCTGGCGTGCACGCACATGAAGATGTCGCCGTCGGAAACGATTGCGGCGAGTACGATCAACGGCGCTTGGGCGCTGCGGGTTGCAGATCGTAAGGGTACGATCGAATCCGGGAAAGATGCGGACTTGGCAGTGTTTGAAGTCGACGACTACCGCGAAATTCCGTACTGGTTTGGCGCTAACCGATGCGCAATGACAGTAATAGGCGGCGCGGTGGTAGATTCGCGGTGAACTTTTGCGGATGCGCTTGCGTATGAAGTGACAGTGCTAAGTTCTGTCTTGTCGCGGTTGGGTTCGCAGCGGCTGGAGCCGATTCTAGTTGTCGGCAATCCTCGACATCGCTAAAGCGATGTCCTGATACAAGTCTTTCTTACGAAATAAATTTCACTGAATCGATTGAGGTAAACCTATGAAGCGAATTCTTGCGGTGTTGACATTCTTGCTGACAACATTCTCCCTGGCCGCAGCCCAACGGCTGCCCGAGGTGGCAGCTCCGGAAAACTACAAACTCACCTTCACTCCCGATCTGGAGAAGGCCACCTTCGAAGGCGATGAGACGATTTCCATCCGCGTGCTGAAGCCGACGGCTGAAATCACGCTGAATGCGGCGGATATCGATTTCCACGACGTGACGATCACCAGCGGTGGCAGCACCCAAAAGGCAAAGGTCACGCCCAGCAAAGAAAAAGAGATGGTGGCGTTGGCGGTTGAGAAACCACTCTCCGCGGGGGCGGCCACGATTCACATTTCTTACTCGGGAATTCTCAATAGCGAGATGCGCGGTCTGTATTTGGGTAAAGACGATCAGGGCCGCAAGTACGCCGCTTCGCAGTTTGAAGCCACCGACGCGCGCCGCGCGTTTCCCTCGTTCGATGAGCCCTCATATAAAGCCACCTTCGACATCACGGCCGTTGCCGACAAGGGCCTAGTGGCAATTTCCAACTACAAAGTGGTTTCCGATACCCCCGGTCCTGGTGACAAACACACGGTGCGTTTTGCTACCACGGCGAAACTGTCGTCTTATCTTGCGGCGCTGGTGGTCGGCAACTTCGAGTACATCGAAGGCGAAGCGGACGGCATTCCCATCCGCATTTACAGCACGCCGGGCAAGAAGGAGATGGGGAAATTCGCGCTGGAATCGGCTGAGCACATTCTTCAGTATTACGACAAATATTTCGGAATTAAATATCCCTACGGCAAGCTGGACTTGGTCGGCCTGCCTGACTTTTCCGCCGGCGCAATGGAGAATGCGGGCTGCATCACCTTCCGCGAAGTCCTGCTGCAGGTCGACGAGAAACAGGGGTCGGTGGATTTAAAGAAGACCGTCGCTTCGGTGATTTCCCACGAAATGGCGCACATGTGGTTTGGCGACCTGGTCACCATGAAGTGGTGGGACGATATTTGGCTCAACGAAGGTTTTGCCACATGGATGTCGAGCAAGCCGCTGGAGCAATGGAAGCCCGAGTGGAATTACGATCTGGACGACGCGAGCGGTACGGCCGGCACGATGAATACGGATTCGCTGGCCAACACACGTCCGATTCACCAGGCCGCCGAGACTCCGGGGCAAATCATGGAGCTGTTTGACGGGATCGCCTACGGCAAGGCCTCATCTGTCCTGCGCATGCTTGAGGCATACCTGGGCGAGCGGACTTTCCAGGCTGGGGTGAACGCCTACCTGCAGCAGCATCAATATGCCAACGCGACTGCCGACGATTTCTGGAGCACGCAAGCTAAGACTTCAAAGAAGCCTGTAGACCAGATCATGCCTACATTTGTGAAACAGGCGGGCGTGCCGGTGATCAACGTGAAATCGCAGTGTTCCGGCAACTCCACGACGGTAACTCTCGATCAACGCCGTTACTACTACGACCGCGAGAAGTTTCATGCCTCGAACGATCAGCTGTGGCAGGTTCCTTTATGCATGAGGTCCTCCAGCGGAGCACAGAAGTGTGAACTGCTTACGAAGAAGGAGCAAACGTTCACTCTGCCGGGATGCTCGACATGGGTTGTGGCTAATGCGGGCGCAACCGGATATTACCGCGCAGGCTATCAGCCGGATGCGGTACGCGCGCTGGCAGGCGATGCCGAAAGCAAACTTACTCCTGCGGAGCGAATTGCCCTACAGTCGGATATCTGGGCCCAAGTGCGTGTAGGACGCGAGCCGGTCGGTGACTATCTCGCCTTCGCCCAGGGCTTGGCAAGCGACCGCAATCGCGCTGTGATGGACGATGTTCTTGGCCGTCTTAATTTCATCGGCCGCTATTTGGTCACAGATAACGATCGCGATTCTTATCGCGCATGGCTGCAGGGATATCTGGCTCCCATGCTGAAAGAAGTGGGCTGGGAGCCGAAGCCGGGCGAGAGCGACGAGCTGAGGACTCTCCGGTCTCGGCTGTTCAACTCCCTCGGTTACGACGCGCGTGATCCGCAGGTGCTGGCCGAGGCGCGCAAGCTGGCCGACAAGGCACTCGATGATCCCTCTTCGGTGGACCGGCAGTTGGCAGGCGGCGCAATGAGCTTGGCCGCTTTAAACGGAGATCAGGCCTTCTATGATCACGTGATGGCTGCGCTCAAGAATGCCAAATCACCCGAGGAATATTACAACTATCTGTTCACACTGCCGCAGTTTAGCGATGCCAAACTTTTGCAGCGCACGCTCGACTATGCCATCTCGCCCGACGTGCGCTCGCAAGACGCTCTCGGAGTGATCGCCAGCGTGATGGGCAATCCCGAAGGCCAGAAGCAGGCGTGGGATTTTGTTCTGTCGCACTGGGATGCAGTGCAGAAAGCCGGCGGGCCGTTCGCCAGCGCTCAGATCGTGGGATCGACCGGATCGTTTTGCGATGCGAAGATGCGCGATCAGGTGGTGGAGTTTTACGCCGCGCACAAGATTGAATCGGCGGAACGAACCTACCGCCAATCGATCGAGCGCATCAATAACTGCGTCGATCTAAAGTCCCAACAGGAGCCGCAGCTGGCGTCCTGGCTGGGACAGCATGGCTCATCCGCGGGCGGCCAGTAAACGCAAGTAGCCACTCGATACTTAAGCCAGAGATATGCGAATGAAAAACGCGTTGGATCTTTCGAGCCAGAATCGGAAATCCAACGCGTATCGAGGGGTTGCCACTTATTTCGCGCTGACATTCGCCATCTCGTGGACGGGCGCTCTGTTGGTTGCTCTTCCACATCTTCTCAGGCACGAGCATCTGGGTCAGACAGTTGGCATTGTGATGTTTCCAGTCATGCTTCTGGGGCCAATCGTGGCTGGAATCGTTCTTACATTTGTCAGCAGTGGAAGAAGAGGGCTACAGGATCTTTGGTCACGAATGTCTGTGAACCGGGTTCCGCTCCGTTGGTGTTTTGCGCTGCTTATTCCCCCACTGCTGGTTTTGACCGTGCTGCTTGTTTTAAGAACGTTTGCTTCACCGGTGTTCGCGCCCAACCGCTTTTTTTGGGGAATATTATTTGGAATTCCGGCAGGCCTGCTGGAAGAGGTCGGCTGGATGGGGTATGCATTCCCGAGAATGCATTCGCCAAGCCACTGGCTGCGATCATCAGTTGTGTTGGGTCTGCTGTGGAGTGTGTGGCATCTGCCGGTAGTCGACTTTCTCGGTACTGCGTCTCCACACCATTCTTACTGGCTAGCTTTTTTCTTTGCCTTCACGCTCGCGATGACCGCGATGAGAGTGGTCATCGCGTGGATCTACGTCCACACGCGGAGCGTCTTGCTCTGCCAGTTGATGCACATCAGTTCAACCGGCTCCCTCGTTGTTTTCAGCGCGCCGAAAGTCACGGCGGGACAAGAAGCGGCATGGTACGCCATTTACGGCGGGATGCTTTGGCTCTTGGTGATCGTGGCGGCCCTTGGGCAATCCCGAAGATTGTTTTCGTCGGGGGAGAATTTCCGGCGGGATACTGCCTGAACTATTAAGTACTTGCCACTTTGTCTCGGCAGGCCATTGCAGCCTGCAGTGCCCAGATGTTTGAGGGAACGCACATCCGTTGTTATAATCATGGAGTTCCGCACGCGTCCGGCACGATGTAAATCATTCGGTTGCAATCCCGCAACAATCAGCGTGAAGTGAACGATCCTCGCAGCCCGCGGCGAATGAGCGGGTTTCGAAACGTGGCCAGGTAGCTCAGGTGGTAGAGCGCAGCCCTGAAAAGGCTGGCGTCGGCGGTTCAACTCCGTCCCTGGCCACCACATTTCAAAGCACTTATTCGGAGTCCCTCGATTTGAGCTAGCCCACAATATGCCCACAAAACGAGGGTTTGCGCTAAACGACGAATTTCGCTGCAGGTGCCTTCTCCATCCATGAACCCTTTAATAGCTGGTTCAGGAAGGTCCCCTGTGCTTCTAGCTTGGCCGGTGTAATGGCTTGGGCATAGATATCCAGGGTGGTCTTGATGTTCGAATGACGAAGTAGCTCCTGCACGAGTTTTGGATCGTAGTTGTTTGCCACCAGTACCGACGCCAGCGTTCGCCGGAATGTATGGAACCCGAACGCCCTGGGTGGGGCTACAACGCCGACCTTTAGGGCCGCAGGACGAAGGTGATCGGACAAAAGCATGTTGGCTCGCGGTGGCTTCCTGCCCTTTAGTTTGAAGGACGGGAACACGAGGTTCTCCACACGAGCAGCCCTAGGAACTTCCCGGCTTCTTCATGCGCTCTTTCCGGATCTATGAACTCCCGTTCTAAGGCCGTGTACAGTGGTTCAAACTCTTCTTGCCATTCTTCGCCATCACCCGCACACGCTATGCGTGAGGCCGTGAATTCGGTATGAGTGGCCAGGTAGTTTTGAATCGAGAGTCGGGCACGACCTTCAGATGCGGGATCAAACCGCCGAAGCAGCGCGACACACACATCGAATATATCCTCACGAGCCTGCTCTCTCACGGGAATGCAACCTCCGTCAATCGTAAATCGCACCAGCATGGTACCCCTCCCTTCTGTGAACACAACTGGTTTAACTTGGCCAACGACCGAGTGCTAAATCTATCCACACGGCTACGCCCGTTCTTCACGGAACCTGTAACGAATCAGCGCGTGTTTGAGCATTGTCGCGAAATCTTCCGAGTCACACACCACCGCTAGGCCATTGGATGCACCTGCCCCCACGACAACGTCGCTGTATGGCGCAACCGGAAGACCCTGATATTCAAGGGGGAGTGTCGCACCAACGGGAAGCTGCTTTCCATTACGGTCTCTGATAATGGCAGCCATTTTCCCACTCGTTTTTTCATCCGCCGCGACAAACTCGACAGTCGCATAGCGATCGATCAGGAACAAACAGCGCCGCCGCCGCTTTCCTGCCGAATGGCGAAATGTAAATCCCATTTTCACGCGATATTCCTTGCCACGGTACGCCGCCACGCCCTCGCGCACTCCGGTGTACTGCTCAGTCGGCTTCTTGGCTCCCTTCTTGGCCGGCCAGGTGTAAGTAAAGTCGGGTGCCGGGCTGAGCTGGAAAGGGTTTTGATTCTTGACTTCATTTTCAACAACGGCGGAGGTGAGAACTGCTTTCGCGTCGTCCTTTTCAAGGTGTGCATTCAGATACGCGGTGAGGTCCGACTCGCGAACGCGGATAAATCCAGCAACGTCCAAAGCCAGCAACCGGCCAGCACCTATCTCCCGCCGAATCGCATCCTCAGGTACGCGCAGATGCTGACTGACCTCTTCGATTGTGAAAACATTCTCGGTGAACATTAACCACCTCCTGACGTACTAGTATAGTGCCACGGTATCTTAGGTGTGTAAAGTCAAATAGGTAAGTTATGTAAGAATTGGTGATATAGGTACATCAGGGGACAATAGGCGCAGGAAGTAGACGACGGAGCGGATCGCAAGTCCTTCTTTTCAGGACGCATTCCGCGATAGACGGAGGGTCTGTGGAATGCCGCAGGGTGCGCGGTGTGTTGCAAAACGTCATTAGATATGATTAAGTAATGACGTATTGAGACATGCACTATGGCAAAGCCTCTTCAAAAGATTATGCACTACATCCGCGAACACGGAATCGTTAGGCCTCGCGATATCGAGGCCCTCGGCCTTCCGCGGGAGTATCTTATTCGTCTCCACCGCCAGGGCAAGCTCAATCGTTCCGGACGCGGAATCTACACCGTGCCGGATGCCCAGGTTACGGAACGCCACTCTTACGCTGAAGTAGCAAAACGTGTACCGGAAGCCGTCATTTGCCTCCTTTCTGCGCTTGCCTTTCACGAGATCACGACCCAGAGTCCGCATTCTGTTTGGATCGCTCTCCGAAAGGGAGCAAGAAAGCCTGTGTTCCCTTCGCCTTCACTCAGGATCGTTCGGCTGTCAGGGCCATCGCTGACCGAGGGAATCGACAACCATCAGGTCGAGGGCGTCCCAGTGCGTGTCTATTCAGCCGCCAAGACCGTCGCCGACTGCTTCAAGTTCAGGAACAAAATCGGACTCGATGTCGCAATCGAAGCCCTAAAGGATTGTCTTCTCCAAAAGAAGGCTAGCGTCGAAGAAATCTACCGCTACGCCAAAATCTGCCGGGTCAGCAATGTCATTCGCCCCTATATGGAGGCGCTGTGACACGTGAGCCGCGCAAGAACACGGCGGCATCCATTCGCGCACGCCTGCTTTCGCTCGCGCAGAGCAAAGGCGAAGACTACCAACGGGTGCTCGGCAGATACGCCATTGAACGCTTCTTGTATCGCCTAGGCCGGTCACTATATCGTGACAAATTTGCCCTCAAGGGAGCCACACTCTTTACGCTGTGGACCGGCCACACTCACCGGCCCACAAAGGATCTGGATCTACTCGGACAAGGATCATCTGCTATCGGCGATGTCGAACAAATAATCAGAGGAATCTGCGAGATTCAGAAGAAGACGGCCTTGTATTCGACAGCGCATCGGTCGACGGCACAAAAATCAAAGAAGATGACGAATACGATGGCGTGCGCATCAAGCTCCTCGCCGAGTTGGCCGGAGCACGGATTCCAATGCAGATTGACATAGGATTTGGCGACGCCGTTTATCCCGAACCGGAACTTGCTTCTTTTCCTGTCCTGCTACCCATGGAAGCACCTCTCATTCGTGCATATCCGCGAGAAGCCAGCATCGCCGAAAAATTCCAAGCAATGGCTCTGCTCGACATCCGCAACAGCCGCATGAAGGACTTCTACGACATCTGGTTAATCGCAAATACTTGGACATTCGATATGGCGTCCCTACGTAAAGCCATCCTTGCTTCATTTGAGAGACGCGGATCAGCGACTCCAACCGGAGTTCCGTTTGCCCTAACGGACGATTTCCTAAACGATCAACGAAAGAAGCAGCAATGGAGTGCATTTGTGAACCGGCTCAACCCAGGAGAGAAAGCCCCATCTCTTGAAGAAGTCGGCACCGTCCTTCGCGCTTTCCTCTTGCCGTGTATCTCCGGTGACTCTCCGACAAACCCCGACATTCTTTCATGAACTCCAAATCACGGCTGGAGTAAAACCACGCAGAATTCTTCTTCGGACCCCGCGACTACTGAGTAAGGACAATCCTCGTCATTGGCTTTTGGCACTCTCGCAGCTTAGAATTCAGCGTTCCCCCAAACACTGTTCGCGCGAAGAGGTAACAAGTTCATGCCGCGAGGGAAGACCAGCGGTGGCAAGCCGCCGAAGCGCCCGATAGAGCGCTATGAGCATAGCGACAAGAAGCGCATTAACAACCCGCCCGTTGGGTTGGTGACACCGGAAACCGATCCGGTTGCTCCGACACACAAGACATACGACCACGTTGCCCCCGTGCCGTCGGTGAAACCGCGTCAGGAATTGGATTACGATCCGCATCTTGATCCGCAGTTGGTCTGGGCGGGCAAGAAGGAGCACGGCTCGTTTGAGGTGCCGACCGTCTCGTTGCACGTACATGAGCGCATCGATCCTCACACCATTATCGAAGCGGTGCGAAAGCGTAACGGCGCCGGTCTGCCGGTTCAGGCATCGCTCTTCGAGCGCCGCGAAGAAAATCCTCCTCTTCAAGAAGCCATTGACTTCTACCGCCACGCCCATGGGTGGTCGAATCGTCTGATCGCTGGAGATTCCTTGTTGGTTATGAACTCGCTGCTGGAGAAAGAGGGCATGGCGGGCCAGGTGCAGATGCTCTACATCGACCCTCCGTATGGTATTAAATACGGGTCGAATTTTCAGCCGTTCATAAATAAGCGAGAGGTGAAAGACGGTAAAGATGAAGACCTAACTCAGGAACCAGAGATGATTCGGGCATTCCGGGACACCTGGGAACTCAAAATCCATTCTTATCTAACCTATCTACGCGACCGCCTGCTTCTCGCAAGGGATCTGCTTCATGCATCCGGCTCTTGCTTCGTTCAAATTTCCGAGGAAAACCTTCATCGAGTGCGATCGGTTCTAGATGAGATATTAGGGGCAGATAACTTCTGTGGGCTCATAACATTTGTCAAAACGAGCGCGCAGGAAGCCTTACTGCTGCCGAGTGTCTGCGATTACCTCCTCTGGTATGCCAAGGACAAGGAGAAAGTGAAGTTTCGAAAAATTTGGCGTCCAAAATCTACCGACGATCCCGGAACGGCTGAATATAACCGCATCGAACTCGCAGATGGCGACAGAAGAAGTATGAATGGAGAAGAAGTAGAAAACTGGTCGGTACTTCCAAAAGGCAGTCGCCCCTATCGACAGGACAACATTGTTTCGCAAAGGCCGCCCGGCGACTTTCCAGTTGAGTTTGAAGGTACGACGTATCGCCCGATTACTGGTTACTGGAAAACTGGAGTCGACGGAATGGCAAAGTTGATAGATGCGTGACGAATCGAGGTTCGCGGAAGGATGCTGTCGTATGTTCGTTATTTTGACGACTTCCCATATAAACCCATAGCCAACTTTTGGTCCGACGTGCGTTTCTCAGCCGGTCAGAGGACAAGCAATACGTCGTTCAAACCGCTGCAAAGGTTATAGAGCGCTGCATGTTGATGACGACCGATCCAGGCGATTTAGTTTTCGATCCGACTTGCGGCTCTGGAACGACAGCATATGTCGCCGAAGAGTGGGGTCGCCGCTGGATCACTTGCGACACATCACGGGTCGCCGTCACTCTTTCCAAACAGCGCCTTATGGCCACGCACTTTGACTATTACGAACTGGCCCATCCGGAAGAAGGCATCGCTAGTGGTTTCCACTACAAGGCCGTGCCGCATGTCATGTTGAAATCCATCGCGAACAATCCTGAAATTCGGCGAGGAATGACGCGCGAGCAGATTGACCTGGCGACCGCTCGTTACGCGGATCAAGAAACACTTTGCGATCAGCCTTACATCGACAAGAGCCGGGTGCGGGTAACGGGGCCGTTCACGGTTGAAGCTGTCCCGGCTCCGACTGTCAAATCGTTGGAGGATATTGAGGTCGGAAGCATCGAGGGGGGATCGCCATCCGGTAAAACTCAGCAATCATTGGCTGATTTTCGCCACGCAGCGACACCCCTAGACGCCTCTGTCGCCCGATCTGGAGCCACGTTGCGGCATACGGAATGGCGCGACGAACTTCTCAAGACCGGTCTGCGGGGCAAGAGCGGCAACCATATCGACTTCTCACGTGTGGAGCCGCTCGCCGGCACTCGCTGGCTTCATGCGGACGCGGAGACGAAGGGGGTGAAGCCAGAACGCGTCGTGATTTCTTTTGGACCGGAACACAGCTTGCTTGATCCCCGACAGGTTGAGAATGCATGGCAGGAAGCGAGAACGCTGATTCCGAGACCAGCCATGATCGTCTTCGCGGCTTTTGAATTTGATCCTCAAGCCGCGAAAGAAATTGACGAGCTAACCAAAGAAAAGACGGGAATGACATTCCTGAGCGCACAGATGAACGCCGATCTGCTTACGGCGGACCTCAAGAAAAAACGAGCGTCGAACCAAGGCTTTTGGTTGGTTGGACGTCCCGATGTCGATCTCCGACAGATTGCAAAAGGGGACCATAAAGGTAAGTGGGAAATCGAGGTCAAGGGCTTCGACTATTACAACACCCGAACCGGAACCATCGATTCCGGCGACACATCCAAAATCGCCATGTGGCTGCTGGATACCGATTACGACAACCGCAGCCTGTATCCGCGGCAAGTCTTTTTTCCCTTGGCTGATGCTGACGGCGGCTGGGCGCGGCTGGCCAAGAATCTGAAGGGCGAGATAGATCCCAACCTGATAGAAGCCTATCGCGGCACCGTTTCTCTGCCTTTTGAGCCGGGCAACTATGTGGCAGTCAAAGTGATCGACGACAGAGGGATTGAAAGCCTCAAAGTCGTCGAGGTGAAGTAATGGCGACCCACGCGCCCACGGCCACCATCGACCAGCTCATCATCAGCTCACCCTACGAGCCCACTGAGCATTGGAAATACGACCGCGAGACTCGCCGATTTACCCGCGAACCGGGACGCCGCCCCGCCGGATACGTCCGCGCTTCGGACGCCTCCAAGTCATTTGACGATCCCGGCGAGTTCGTAGAGCTGCCGTTGGTGAACAAGATTCGCCCGCGAGTGGACACATGGCGATCAGCCGATTATCCGGGTGCAAGCGGCATCACCAGGCGCCTGTTGAAGCACTGGCGAGATACAGAGCAGCGCGAGGGCAAACGGTTCTTCTTTTGTCAGCTCGAAGCGATCGAGACGCTAATGTGGCTCGCGGAGGCTCCCGAATCAGATCGGGTTGGAATCAAAGTCCCCAGAGACGGCGGTGAGTTTACGCGCCTGTGCTCGAAAATGGCCACTGGCTCGGGTAAGACGATCTTGATGTCCATGCTCATCGCATGGCAGGTGTTGAGCAAGTCACCTATCCGCAAGACAAACGCTTCTCCAAGAACATTTTGGTAATCGCGCCAGGCCTCACAGTGAAAACCGGCTCGAAGTGCTGGTTCCGGGCAGTTCGGGAAATTACTACCAGGAATTCCAGATCATTCCGCCCGGCCTCGAAGACAAGCTGCGGCAAGGGCAGACTTGCCGGGTGCAGGTCCGCAACAGGCACAAGCTGGATTGGGAGAGCGAAGAGCAGCTCAGCAAGCGACGCAGCGTGGACAAACGCGGACCTCTGAGCGATGAGGCTTATGTCCGCGAAGTGCTGGGCGAGATGCACACCGCCGAGAACATTCTCGTTATCAACGACGAAGCCCACCACGCTTGGCGCGTTCCACCGAAAGTAAAGATTGCAGGACTTTCCAAAGACGAACTAAAGGAAGCGACCAAGTGGGTTGGCGGCCTTGACCGCATTCACCGTGCCCGCGGAATTCTGATGTGCTACGACCTCACCGCCACGCCGTTCGCCCCTACGGGACGCAAGAGCGGTGAAGAGACGCTATTTGGGTGATCGTCAGCGACTTCGGGTTGAACGACGCCATTGAATCAGGGCTGGTGAAAACGCCGCGAGTTGTAGTACGGGACGACGGCGAACAGACCAGCAAGTACAAGTCAAAGTTCTACCATATTTATACCGATCCTGAAGTGAAGCCCGATCTGAACCGGAAAGTGGAGCCGCACATTCCGCTTCCCGATCTTGTCGGCATGGGCTATTACTTTCTCGGGAAAGACTGGCTGGAAACGGCCAAGAAGTGGCGAGAAGATGGCGTCAACGCCCCGCCTGTGATGATTACTGTAACGAATCTGACCCACACGGCTGCGCGCGTGCAATACGCATTCGAGCACAAGCGGATACGCATTGAAGAACTGTGCGATCCGGACAAGATTCTGCACATTGATTCCAAGGTGTTGGACGAGGCGGAAGCGCAAGAAGAACCCGCTGATGTTTTGGTCGAAGCCGAAGCAGTGGACGAAAAAGACGAAGAGGCCACCGAGGATACGGCGGAGGAAAACGGTGATGCTCCGAAAAAGAAGCTCACCAAGAAAGAGCGCGCCGAACGGCTGCGTAAGACAGTGGACACTATCGGGCGCGAAGGCCAACCCGGTAAGCAGATTCAGAACGTAATTTCCGTGGGTATGCTCTCCGAGGGCTGGGATGCCAAAACTGTCACGCACATCATGGGACTGCGAGCTTTTACGTCCCAACTTCTGTGCGAGCAGGTAGTGGGCCGCGGCCTTCGTAGAACATCGTATGACGTGAACGAGAAGACCGGACTATTTGAGCCGGAGTACGTCAACATCTTCGGCGTACCGTTCACGTTTCTCCCTCACGAAGGCAGCGCCGATGCTCCGCCACCGCCCCCAGCTAAAGGCAAGACCAGAATCGAGCCTGTGCCTGAACGACGGGCGCAGTACGAGATGACTTGGCCGAACGTGATTCGGATCAATCACGAATATCGCCCACTGCTCAAGCTAACTCCCGAGAAGGTAAACCGTCTGGTGCTAGACGCCTACAAAACTCCCAATATTGCCGAGCTTGCACCGATGATCGATGGGAAGCCGGATTTCACGAAGCTCAAGGAAATAGATCTTGCCGGCCTCGCGCAACGCTTCCGAATGCAACGGATTGTCTTCGAAACCGCAAGTGAGGTTTACGACCAGATGGCACCTAAGTGGAAAGGCAGCCGCGAATATCTGCTCGCCCAACTCGTTCGTCTGGTAGAGCAGTACATCGATAGCGGCCGGGTGGTTGTCGATCCGCCACTGTTCAACGAAGATGACAAACGACGAAGAATCGTCATCACTTTAAACATGACCAAAGTCGTTCAGCATTTATGGGAGGCAATTCGTTTTGAAAACGCTCTCACCTTGGAACCGGTGTTCGACACGGAGCGGCCAATCCGCTCCACTGGCGACATGCTGCCCTGGTACAGCGGCAAAGCGTGCGAGCACACCAAACGCTCGCACATAAACATCTGCGTTTACGACAGCCGGTGGGAAGCAAATGAGTCTCTTGAGCTCGACCGAAATCAGAACGTGCGCGCTTGGGTGAAAAACGACCACATTGGATTTGAGATTACCTACTCATTCAAAGGAATCATTCACAAGTTCCGACCGGACTACTTGGTTCGGCTGACGAACGGCAAAACGCTGATTTTGGAAGTGAAGGGCCAGGATGACCAGCAACAGCAAACCAAGCGGGAATTTCTGTCCGAATGGGTTAGAGCGGTCAATGGACACGGCGGATTCGGGGACTGGACTGCAGATGTGTCCCGGCACCCGAAAGACGTGCTGGAAATTTTGGAGAGGCAGAACAACTAGGTTTTAACCCCTCGGTTAAGCGAATTCAAAATGGGAGGTCGTACGGATTTCGTGCCAATAGGAACTCAATGCGCGTCACCCGTGTAACTGTCGAGACCTCCCGCGAGCCATAACCGTGCGATCACGACCACTCGCCACGGTTGTCGCCGATCTCGCCGTCGCGGCTAATCGCGGCGATCTTTGCCAATACCTCGTAAAAGTCGTCGAGATGGTGGCCGTCCTTCGGCCAGCGCCGGTGGGTGGCGGTAAGCTTTTCTGAAGGTTGCCAAAATGATGTGTTGCCGAGAAGCTGCTATACTTTGGCGCGCCGTTTGATTAGACTCGCCAAAACCATCAGTCATAAGTAAGGACACCCAGATGAGTGGTGAAACCTTAGACGCCATAGGGATCGACCTGGGAACCACCAATTCAGTCGTGGCTCACATGCGCGGCGAAAAACCGGAGGTCATCCCCAACGCTCTCGGCGAGCGCCTAACGCCTTCTGTTGTGTTTCTGCCCGAAGGCGGCGGAACTCTTGTGGGGCGAAACGCCAAGGAAAGAGTGGAGCAGTATCCGGATCGCACCTTTGTTTCGATCAAGAGAAGAATGGGGACCTCATATCGTCGTTCCGTGGACGGTAAGGATTACTCGCCCGAGGAAATCTCAGCCATGATTTTGCGGTCGCTCAAGAGTGACGCAGAGCGTTTTCTCGCAAAACCCGTTCAGAAAGCAGTAATTACAGTACCCGCAAACTTCAATGCCTCTGAACGTCAGGCAACCAAGAGCGCCGGGGAAATTGCGGGCTTGGAGGTTATGCGCGTCCTAAACGAACCCACAGCAGCAGCACTTGCTTACGGGCATATGAATAAGTTATCCCGCGCCGTGGTTGTATTCGACCTGGGTGGCGGAACTTTCGACATCTCCGTCGTGTTAGGCGAGGACAACATGTTCGAGGTCCTCTATAGCCTAGGAGATAACCGACTCGGCGGCGACGACCTTAACATGCAGATCCTGGCCCACGTAGCAGCCGAACAGAATGCTAACTTACATGTCGACGTTTCCCAGGACAAAGACCTGCTTCGTGTTCTGCGTCGTAAGGTCGTCCAGGCGAAACATACCCTTAGCGATCAGGAACAGGCACGCATTCTCGAACCGAATATCGGAGTGTCCGGGGGTCGACGAGTTGATCTTGATTTCATGCTGGACCGCGCGACCGTCAAGCGCGCAATAGAGCCCTCGCTGAAAAGGATCAGGCAATATGCCAAGCGAGTGGTCGACGAGTTAAGCTCTCCCAAGTACGTCAATCGCTACGGGGATGTTTTTGGCAACCGCTTGGAGAAGTGCGATGTTGTTCTCGTCGGTGGCGAAACGCGCGTCGTGGCCGTCCGAGAGGCGCTGAGCGAGGAGTTCGCAGGACGAATGTTCAACAACATCAATCCAGATGAAGTCGTTGCTTTGGGAGCAGCCATCCAGGCCGGCATCATTATGCGGCACGAGAATGTGCAGGACATAATCCTCGTTGACAGCACATCTCTCTCGTTAGGTGTTGAAGTCAAAGGCGGCGGATTCTCCGTAATGGTTCCAGCGAATACCCCGATCCCGGTTACGCGAACCGAAACATACCACACCGTTACCGATAATCAGACTGAGGTCCGGTTGAAGATCTATCAAGGCGAGAGCTCCATTGCCTCTCAAAACAAATTACTCGGTGAATTTACGCTCTACGGAATCCCTCCCAGACCGGTAGGAAAATCTTTGATTCTGACGACCTTTGACCTTGATGCGAACGACATTCTTCACGTTGAAGCACGCGATAAGGACACAGGTCAGAGGGCGCAAACGACTATAACCGGCAGCCAGACGCTATCGCAAGAAGAAGTTGACCGCATGAAACGCGAAGCGGCGCAGCGCGAGAGTGAAAATACGTTGATTCTCAGGACAGCCCGGCTGACAGAGCAGAGTTCCCAAACTCTTGAGCTGATGAGGCAATTGATTTCTCCGCTCCGGCCGATTCTTGACCCGCGCTACTTGCATCGTCTCGATGGGCTGACGGATGCTTTAGAGGGCGCCCTGCAAAGCGGGAACATTCGCGAGATAGAGAAGTGCTTTTTTGACCTACATCACTCTCTCCCTCGTCCGAGTCGTGAGCAGCCGAGCATCCGCCTTCAGGTCGATGCCCCGGCGGGCTTTCGCATTGAAGAATGGGGCCGTCTAGACGTTGTTTTAGCGAACCAAGGTCTTGGGGCAGCCAACGACGTCCAGGTCGTCGTGAAAGGGCAAACCCGAGAAGAGTATTCTGGCGCTGTTGCTATTATCTCTCCGGGTGCTACGCAGGTCATCCCAATTAGCATTCTGCCGATTAGCGCGGGCGATGCCGTACCTATCACACTCACGATCGAGTACAAGGACCAGGGCAGAGTCCCATATATGGTAAGCCACTCAACTACTATCCAAGTGAGCCGGCAAAACCAGTCAGTGTCTACGGAAAGCAGGACTCTGATCAACATTGGTGAGATCATCAGTCACGCAGGGACGGGAGATCTATATACGCGGTCGAAGCGAGATTCGATAAGGGGAGATCAAGTAGGCGGCGCAAAGACGGGCGACGTGGCCACCGTACGATCCGGACTCAACCTTGGCGGTGGATACACAGAACATGCGCCCCCGTCGTACAACGCACAGGTGCATCTGTGTCCTGCTTGCGGACAATCTGTGGCACCGACCGCGAAATTCTGTGATCAGTGCGGTGAGCCTACAAGCCACGAGCTTAAGCAATAAGATCCTGCGGAAAGCGCATATGCAGGTATCGCTGCCCCGACCATGAGGCTGCTTGAAACCATTACGTTGAAGAAAGAACGCTGGCTAGCTGCACTCAGCGAAGGGGCTCCAGGATCGCGGCCCGTGCCAGTCCAGACAGGATCCTCATGGAAGCGGCCGGTCGCCGCAGTCTTACTGTTCGACGATGGCATCACTGTCCTCGATAGTAATGGCAACCGCGACCTGATCCGTTATGCAAGTATTTCTTCGGCAACACTTACCGAGGATACGGGAGACCGCTATTCAATCCAACTCCTATTCTCGGATCTGGACCCTAAGATAGGAACGCTCCTTGTGAAGGGAAAAGTTTTCTTCATGATTGTCTTTTTAGCGCTAAGTCAGAAGAACGTTCCATGCAGCTTCAGCTTTACCGACAGGCGGCTGGCCGCAATGGGCGCTGCCAAGTCCAGATAGGAGGCTTGTTCATGAGATATTTCGTTGTGACGCTCTTAGCTCTTCTCTGTTGGTTTCTTGCTGCTGACTTCGACTTGGGCTTGACAGGAATTCCCAATCCTGATGCAGCGAGATTCTCGTTCTATACTTTCATTTTCTTGGGAATCATTCAGGTGATTGGGCGGGCAGTGATCGCGTCCCGTGAGGTACCAATGAGGATTTGTGGCATGCGGAAGGCGGAGCTTCCGGAGCTAGTTCTGACAGACCGCTTATTCGTTGAAGCGGTAATGGGCACCTCCGCTCTCCCGCCGGTGCCCGAAGATCAAGGTGAAACGGCGAAGTCAACTGAAGTGGATGCAAAGCGCTTGTCCGATATCTTAAATGATTGATGGCATTCTGCAATGAACACTGATACGTCTCCGGTGAACTATTACGCGGTCCTCGGGGTTAACGAAACAGCAGACCAAGCCACGATCAGAAAGCAGTACAGGGCCCTCGCCTTCGAGAATCATCCGGACCGATTCTTATCGCAGGAAGAGAAGTCTAGCGCTTCTGAGAAATTCAAGCTGATCAGAGAGGCCTATGAGGTCCTTCTGGATAGCAAACAGAGGCGTCGATATGATAGCAGCCGAAGAGCTGGTACAGAATTCCACCGCGAAGGCCCCGAAACTAGTGGAGCCGTACCAACGCTGGCCGAAATATTTTCTGATGTCGATCGTTTTGAGTTCCCCACACGGGTGCATCACATCACAAGTGCCAATCTCAGCAAGTTGATAAACGACAGCATTATTAGCACAGATTCGTTGAAAGAAAAGGTAATTGCGGTCTATCAGGTCCGCGCAAGTGACATCTGTTCATCTCCTCTGCCGGAAGTGAGAGGCGCCGTTGCCAGTGCAGCGAGCATGGTGATTACAAATTTCAGAGTCCTTGTAGCTGTTACTGGCTCAAGTGCTTATCGTGCTGGCAACACCCAGTACAGTCAGAACTACTGGGGAGGCATAACATCTACGTTTATGGCTATCGACCAGATTGAGATTGTTTCCAAACGAGCCTCCTCACAATTCGACGTGAGATTCTATGGTCCGGACACACCAATATCAGGGACAACGTTCACGGTCAAGGGCGCTGTGGGGCCCATTCTCTGGATCGCCAATTTGTACGGCATCAGGTTGGATTTGATAATTCGGATCGTACCGGTTCCGAACGTCTACGGGATCTTCGGTGTAGTTTCAGCAATCCTGGGCATGCTTACTTGCGTTGCTGGTGGAATACTCAGCTCGGCGTTTTTTTTCTACGCTATCCCCATATTAGCGCTCAGCGCGGTTGCGTGGTGGGAGAATTGGGAAAGTGCAGTCTATGCGAGATTATATAGGCTCTCAGGAAGACCGATTACGGCGTCAATACAGACCACGACTGGACGAAACTAGTGAGTATCTGGGCAAAGCTTAAGAGTATCATCGGGCTGGATTCGGATCAGCCCCCTGCTCCGTCGGAGGATGAACGCGTACTCAGTTTATTGGAATCGTCTGCGACTATCGATCCATACGTAAGCCATTTGCGCGTCTTGTGGCTTAATGGACATCAGCCCGGCAGTTTCGCCGTAGATAGCCTGATGCGCCGGATGGAAGAGAGATTCCCTGAACACGACGCCTTGAATAAGCTGCTGCGGGGACTGTATTGTTCTGGGAAAGTGGAGTTTGACAAGTCGCCTTTATCCCAGTACGCGGCTTCGCTAATCCACACGACGAATTACGCTTTCGAAGGCTGCTTGTATCGGCTCAACGGTTTGTTACAGAACTCTCAACCAAGGCAGGCAATCTCTTTGGCAATGCGGAGCGTACTGAGCGAGCGCGTGGATCTGGATCCGCTTCGCTGGCGGTTCGTAGCCCTTCTCAAAGACTCCGTGCGGTTGCTATACCAAGCGTCCGAGAAAGAGCTGAGACCTTTAGATGGTGGAGTGGCATTGCTCTTGGGTAGTATGCATATGCGTGTCGCACAGGAACTGATATCAACAACTTGGAATGAACGAGTGTCGGGCCTCAGTAGTTCTACGAGAGAACGTATACGGAAAGAAGAACAGCTATTTGGCCAGCTGCGCAGTGAGCTACTCCAGAAAGCTCAAGAAAATATCGCCCGTGGGGCATTGAACCCGCAGTTTGTATTCCGATGTCGAGTGCTTGCTAATCGGAGTGCAGCTGGTGATGTTCTCCCGGAGTATGAGAGAACGCTTTTGAGATCTCGTGTGCAGGGCAACAAAGTAGCTGGAATCTATAACCTGGAACAACGGAAGCACCAAGGACATTTAAAACGCTTGGCAGCTAGGTTAAAGGTGTTACGCGAACAATATGATGGATGTGTCGGCTTGCTGGAAATGGATGCAGAGGACGCGGTCAATAAGGGTCACTTGGATTCCGCCGTTCAGACGTTCAAGGGCCTGTTACGGAGGAAACCAAGTGAAACATACTACGCATATAGAGTAGCTCAAGTTCTGGAGGGTGCAGGAAAGTCGACGGAAGCACGACCATTTTGGATTCATTGCGCTCGGACTCCTGGGCTAGGTTGGCGGAGCACCTTCGCTAGAATCAGTGCGCAGACGCGGGAATTTGAATATGAAGCTGACACGCTGCGGTCACTTCCGGCAGGAATGGTTTCAGCTGCAGCGGAAGCACTTGCAAAGCATCTCGAAGGATTGGCGAGTGAGTCATGGAATTGCCACTACTGGTACGGAGCATATGCGCTGGGAGCGAAGGCCAGCGCGCTGTATCATCTGGCGGCTCAACGAACACGGAACTCAGAAACTCGGAAAGGACTCATCCAGAAGGCAGCCGAGCTCTATACTCAGTTGGATGAAACCGACGGCTTAAAGAAAATCGAGGGCCCTGCTCCGGAAACAGTCTTCGAACCGATAAGCATACCTTTTGGGGTTGTTCCGGTGTGACAAATCGATGTGAGCCGATCATAGGAAGGATGAGAAGTTATACGTGGAAGGTAAGCTCCAAAACTTGCGACAGCGAGCCGAGCTGTTTGGCCGTTTGCGACAATTCCTGGCGTCGGCTCAAATGTACAAAACTCATTCCCGTGATCAGTTGGCCACAGTCATCCGCGAGATCGACAAAGACCAGATTCTCTCGCCTTTGGAAATCAATGAATACGCCGGATATGTGGGCATAGATCCGGCCCACTGCTACTCGCTGGGCCGGCGCCATCTCATCCAAAGGTTCAAGTTCGAAGAAGATTCTGAAAATGGTCGAATCATGACGTTAACACACTGCGCCTCGCATGACCGTGATCTTAGTGCTCCCGCTGACCACCTACTAGCCAATATCGAGGAGCAATTGGCGAAATCGAAAGCGGCCCTTGCGGCTCGCCAGGCCCACGAAAGGTCTTCCCTCTGCTACGACGTCGTGACGAATCAAGCGGACGGACCCACTGAAGAGAATGCGAATGATGTACAGGCGGCCATGGACTTGCTGGAAGTGCAACGGCGGCGCCGGCACCGAAACGAAGTCTCAAGCAAGATCCACTCCGCCTCCGGTATGATGATCTTTCTGTCCGCTGTTAGCGCACAGTTCAGAGAGTGTCGAGAGGCGTTGTCCCGTGACCTGAGAGCGATTGGCAATCACGTTCGAGTGCAAGAGGATTTCCAGCAGGGTCCCAGTACTCTCATCATGACGCTTCAGAACTATGTAGCACAATGCGACCGCGTCATCGCTCTGGTTGGAAACGCCTACGGCCTGGAACCACCTGCTTCAGTCTTGCCGATAGGGAGTCCCAGGCGTTCATACAGCCAGTGGGAATATTTCTTTGCAACTGGCGAGCGCATCAATGGCCCGAAAATACCGCGCAAAGAGCTGTTCGTATATGTCGCGACCGAGCACTTTCTTGCTAATCAGCCAGTTGAGGAATCGGTAGAGTCTACTGACCTTCAAAGGGAATTCCTTCGTTACTTGAAAGGTTCGGGCGAAGATCGCCGGACTTTTGACGGCGTCGATCATCTCTGCAGAATGGTATTGCGCGATGGGTGGCAACTCTCAGCCCGTCCGAATCCTTAGAGAGAAAACATGCTAATGAAGAGCTAGGGGTCGTCAAGCATATCGCGGAAGGAGGTCCGCATCGCGATGGGATTCATGAGCAACCTCGTCGGTGTTGTGCTCTGGATGTTGGTCGTAGTGGGGATCGCGACAGTACTAACCTTCGTTGGCATAAACCGCACGGTCGCCGTTCTGATCGGCATGGGCTGTTGGTGGTTGCTGCAACAGCTCCTTAAGGGAAGAGCGGGTGAGAGAGCCGACACAAGCGCGAGCCAACAACCAGAAGATTCTGGCAAAGGGGCCATCTACACCGAATCTGAGATTGAAGAACTCAAGAAAAAAGGACTTAAATAGCTCAACCTGCCAGTCCAGGCTGGGCGATCGAAAGACCGAAATTACTGCCTTATTGAGAGCTAAGGACTTTTGCGGCCCACCTTGGCCTTCTAAGTTATTGACAGGAAGGGGAGGGAATCGTTGCCCTGAAAAGTTCACCCTTTTCTTCCGCTAAAGGATACCACCAGGATTCCTGAATCCAGTTACATACGCGCTCCCAAATCGGGGAGCATGACCACGCGCCACTCTGTGTGCTCGCGCATCATCATTTCGTTCGCCTCCAGCAAAATACTCTGAAGATGCTTGGCATCGCTCTCCTTCTTAATCTCCGCAACGACACGCTTCAAGTATTCGGCCATGGATTCATATCGCTTCGAATTACGCAAGTGCTCGCGAAAAGTTCGGATGCCCGCAAGAGAGGCGCCAACTGCTGGGAGGATAATGGCGAACGACGCCAGGAAATTGGACCGCACGTTGGCGTGCAAGATCGCCGCCACAGCTGTCAGTCCGAACACAGCGTAGCCCGCAATCTCAAGCCATTTGTGTCGAAATTCATGCAAGTGGCATTTTCCCTCGTAGAATTTCCGCTGATCTTCGATCCATGCATCGAGAACGAAGTTCTTCACGGGATCAATAGCCTCCACTGAACTAGGCACAGGACACATTGACGCGATCCACCCAAAGGCTCTAATCGTCCACTCGTCAGACGCCCTCCTCTGCCCGGCGAGAGCGGGCGGATCACACGGTATCCCCGCAACGAAGAGGAACATGGCAGCACGCAGCCTCTCAGCCAAGAATCGATAATCGATCCATTTGCGGTGCCATCCTCGGAGAGCAGAAACGGCTAACAACATCACTATCACTACGATCTGAGCCACTTCCAACCAGATAAGTCTTTCACCCGGGATTCCAAAAAGTGAGCGTCCCTCAAAGAAGAGCGTGACTACTGTGACGGTCGCCACTGAAGTTGCTGCCAGGATGTAGACCCAGGTGCCAGCTATTAAGTATCGTGCTTGATAGCGCGCTGCTAAGGTTGTGGCCCGTACGAATTGCGAAAGCAGGCTATGCCGAATTGGGGCAAGAATATTCAGGTCGACTTTCACTTCCTCAGCTTGCCTCGTAAGCCGTTTGAAGCGCCTATCCGTTTCCGCCATAAGCTGCGAGATGCTCAAATCTTCAGCGTTGAAGACATCGTGATGTTCCAAAGAATCGAGCAGGCGGTTTAGATATTTGTCGTGGTTGACTTCTCTCGTTTCAGAATGAATCCACGAAACGGCGCGGCCAATGGTGTCCGAATATTCTACGATTTCCCCAGTGCCCCCAATGCCTTTTGCCTTGTCTCCATTCCAAATTGCTACGAGTACATCGCAGTTGTCCGCGACCCAATGACCCACTTTGCGGTACGCTTTCCTGCGATTTTCCTTCTTTAGACTCCTCACCTCCTCTGTGTCGTTTGTGCTTTGTTCGAAGTTCACGATGCAAGAATCAAGTTCTTTACACCACCCTGCTCGCGCCAACAGCTCTCTGAACTCGGTTTTCGATTCAATCGTCGCGAAGTCTTTCGCGTACTCGTCTGCGGGCATCGGGAGCGGGACTTCAAGACACGGAGGCTCGCAATTGGCCGAGTGCCATCCTAAGACTTCCACGGCGACGAGACGGTCTGCGCCCTCCGCCAATGGCGAGACCACTATGTAAGTGTGCGGCGTGTGTGTCAGTACTCTATCCAGTTCACCAAGAACCTCTCGCACACTCTGCCGAAGAGTATTTATCTTCTCGCTCGTCAGGTCACGGTGACCCGTTACGCCAATCCGCACAGTTATTGGAATCCGAAAAGATTCCACTTGTTGGCCCGCTTCTTTCTGTTCGACATGCATGTGCCACCAACCGCAGTTTTCTCTACGACCTTGATTGTATTTCAACAAGAGAACCGAAACTGAGCCTTCTCATATCTTTCTAATGCTGCTGGTGAACGAAGGAGGTGCCGCAGAGTCTTTGGGGTAGATGGTCGCGAGCCACAAACTCGCCTCTAGTCGGACAACCGAATCTTGAAGTTAAGATGCGATCCATCCTCTTCCCGCACTCTTACAGCCGCTGCGTACTGGCATGGTCAGGCGCGACGCTGACTTTCTTGTTTAGGCCAATCTTCAAGTCTGCAAGTGCAGAATACTCTATAATCTGAAGTCCCTTCAAATCCGACGGGATGGATATTGCGGATCCCTTAAAGTCTTTTAGCAACCGGGTCATATAAATCTCTGGTTTTGCCAGACCCAAGGCAATTCCGAGACCAACAAACACTTGTCCGGTCGCGGAGTCCTCCTCCATTTTCTCCACCCTGCCGATAATCACGTCAGCGTGCCTGATTAGTTCTAGCAGATCAAGCAGCTTAAACTGCCTAAACGATACCGCCGCTTCTGTAACAAATTCCGTAACCGGTACATCAAGACCGATTGCGTACGCGGCTCGTAACTTGTGAGTCTCAAGAACCTCCCCAACTGCGTGTCGATAGTCCTCTTGATCCCCAAACCTGTTATGGTCCAACACCACGGCATACCTACACACTTTCTGGCGCGGCGTTATCTTCATACTAACAAAGTGCACAAAGTCCGGTTCAGAACGATGCACCAAATAGCGTTTCAGCAGCTGGTCCACGCGGCTCGTTAGCTCCTCGATCAGACTGTGATAATTGGGATATCGAAACCGAAATATGCCCTCCACAAGTGGTGGAACCTGGATATGTTCTCCCTTGACATCTCTTGTAAACATTAGTCCGGGGCGATTTAGACCGATTGACAAACCTAGCTCCAAATAGACGTTGTTATTCGGCATGGACATCTCAAACAGACATAAGCCAGCAGCCTTGATTTGCTCCTCGATTGCATTGAACAACAAGCCCACACGATAGCGCTCATCGACATACTCAAAGCGAAATACGTCGGACACTCTGCCTAAATGTTCCCGTAGGTTGCGGAGCAATTCATCATGAAACTTGTGGGCAACAAATATCTCAAGTGGTTGCGTGCTTTCCTTAATCACACGCGCCGAGTCTATAATACGACCCTTGTGATCGAGTTCAACCTTACTCAATGCAATATTTATGACCCGTATTGCCCGCTGAATGATCTGTATTTTAAAATTGAGCGACGCCCAGCTGTCCTGCTCAATTGGGGAGTGAATACTGACCACACCAGTTACATCGCCGTTGATATTTAGCAACGGGATGGCAATCTTGAGTGTGTCGGCTGGAGCTGATTCAATAGCAAATAGCTTAGTATTAAGCGCTCGCACCTCCAGTACTCCCTTACTACCTTCATCGTCAATGTTAATGACTTCACCATCGTTGGCGAACAGCTCCGACAAGAACTGAACGGCTCTCAACGTTTTCTGCGTATGAACATAATCATAATACTTAGCAGCAGTACAGCCGAAACCTTCACGCAACAGAAGTGCCAAGAAGTGATAGGCCAACTCGTAAGAGCTCTGCTCGTAAATTCGATTTGTAAATGCAATGAGAACGTCTTTTAGATCGCTATCGTCGAAGGTCAGAGTATTCCGCTCAAAGTCAGCTCGGATCTTGGTCAGGAGATCATCGCAATGTTTCACAGCCGTTTCAAATTGCCCTAAAGCTGAGTAAATCTTTACAATGCGCTGAGGGGTGAAATGCCTTTCAAAAAATTGGCGAGTGATCTTGTTTCGAAAGCGCCATGCTATCGGCATGCCGTCTGCTCGATCTAAGACCAACGCTCCCGCCATTTCAGGATAGGTAATATTAAACTCATCGTAGAGTGCGGCATCGGACGCGTTAGGTTCATAACGGCATGGCTGGCCCTTTAGGAGTTGGAGCACCAGGTCGAGTGTAGGCGGATCTTCTTCAACCAGCATAGCGGCGTATCCTAGACTTTCCTCCTCGTGCCGCACAGTGACGTGGGTGATCGATTGAACCACTCTCTCCACTGTGGAGCGGTCGACTTCCTGGGTGGTTCCTACGTGTTCGAGAGCTAAAAATGCCATCCGTTGAACCATGTTAAGATCGCCGCCGGCATACTCCACTATCGCCTCGATGGCCTCGTAGCGCAGTGCAAGTCCAAAGGTATCATTGACCTGTTCCAATAAGTTACGCGCCTCCGAAGGATTGACGTCACGAAGGATGACGTCGGTGCAAACATTAAAGGGTGAAAGCTCAGGACGTTCGTAAAATGTCAGGTAGCGAAGGGAAATCGCTCCGGCAAAGACAAAGCTCACGTTGTTTAAGAACGCCTTCGTAACTCGAGTTTGATACAGAGCATGCGCGATGTGAGCCAACCGAGTCAAAATATTCGGCGGAATCCGGTCAATGCCGTCGATCATCAGCACCAGACGATAGTTGATTTTCGACAGCAGGTCGTCGAGAAACACGTTGAACTCATCCGGGTTGGTAGCCATCGCATAGTTTTTGCTTTTGATATCTTGGGGCCAAAGCTGTGTCCCGTCGCCTGCACCTCGTTGCAGTTCCTGCTCTAGGAGTACGGCGAAGCTTTCGAAAAATCGCCTCTCATCAGTCAGCACCAAATCAAATGGCCGAATGTGCACAGTTCCGAACTCGCCCTTTTCAGCGCGCCGCTGCTGAAGAGCCTTTAAGAGAGTCGTACGGCCGCTGTACTTCGGACCAAGAAGAAGGCAGTAATCTCCTTTGTCAACCAGAGCGCAAAGCTCGCTTAGGGTGTCTCCGCGGGTCATCAACTGTCGATGAAGTCGCGGGTTTAGTGGCTCGTTAAAAACAAATCGTGCTTGCATCGAGGTATAGCCGCTGATTTAAAATTGACCTGCAACCCCTTGCGCAACGAGTATCGGGACGTAGGAATCAAGGGGAAACCCTCTGTAAATCCTCTTGATTACTGGCACAGCAATCTCGTAACGTAGCTCGCCGCCGGAGCCGAAAGTGATAAAGCCTGAGTTCACCAGATCTTCTAGACTCCTGAATAACCGGGCGCTATCTACATACAGACGTAAATCCTTTAGTGTGGAAATAATATCCTCCTGTGAAAAAGTCGTGCTTTTAGGTTCCTTCGATTGAGCGCAGAGAATAAATTTTTGCAGATCGTCTGTATTTTCGTGTAATGTGCCCTCGTAATAGTGGAGGTAGTCAGGTGACTGAACTACCTGCCGAATGACTGCAACGCTAATCACCTGCCTTTTCACGGCCTTCAGTTGATGCAAAAGACGTATGCAAATGTACTGTACAGACGCCGGCCGTCCAGCGGTTTCGTGCATTAGTTCTTGACTGATAAGCGCCGCATCATCAAGCGCAAATCCTAAGTCTTCCATCGGTTGTTGAAGTACCTTGCGCACGGTCCCAAGATCAAAGTTTGCCAAGCGACAGCCTTCGTCGTCCAAAAAATTGTAAAACGCGGACTCATTGTCGCGAGTGAGACCAGCCAAGGTCTTCGAGCCTGCAATTACAAACTGTATGACCCCGTGCTCTGTGGAGTTGTCTTGCTGTAGCGATCTGAACTCCCAGGTTATATCTTGCTTCTCGCGACGCTCGATGTTTACCACACTGTCATACTCATCTAGTAAAATATGGAGCCGGCGGCTGGGAATATGGCGCACTTGCGCACGCAGAAATGTGAGCAACGCAGGCCATCGCTGGGGAGACTTCCACTTTTCCATGTTGCTGAAGCTTGTTCGGTCGCCCATTTCGGTAAGAACATTGTTTATCACACCGGCGATGGTAGAGCTTCGCTTGCAGTCGACATAAATGGCTTCCGGAACATCGGCGGCGGTGCGGTCGCTGTATTGGTCTGAAATTCGGCGTTTAGCCTCAAGTAGCAGTGACGTTTTGCCGCTCATTCTCGTCCCAGTGACCAAATAGGATTTTTCGGGATGTCGTAAGATGTTGTTCACCTGAACGTCGCGCCCAAAAAAACGATTGCCCGTCACGGCTCCCTTATATTGGTAAGGAATAAGGATATCTACATCCAGCTGTTGACGAAATGCTTCACGTAGCGGAGAGGTAACGGTTTTGTGGCGCATAAGTGCATCCAAGTCCGACCTCGTCATAATTACAGTGCTTTCTAGCTCACGCAGTCGGCTTGCTAGAGAATTGGAAATGGTGTCCAGAAAGAGCAGCTTGATCCGGCGACGCCAATTTGATGTGCCAAGAAGCTCTCGGTAGGCGTAATAAATATCTTGATCGTCGATCAGGTCTGGAGAGGGTTGAACATAAAGCAAATTGTCCATTCCAGAGACGTATAAGTACCGGCTCAAATCGAGACTATAAACGTTGAATGACGGATGTCCTGCCAGTAGCCGTGGTCTGACATCCAGTCGTTCAGCAAGTAACGACAGCAAGGGTGCAGATCGAGGATCAATTCCTGTGGTCATGATCACTCAAGTTAACCGTTCAGGGAGATACGATCCCATTTTGGTATAGCAGGGATAGAAACCTCTCAAACTCGGAATCTTTGAGCTTTAACGCGAGCTTGGCCCGGGTTGTCTGTACAACGCTCTGATTTCGAAAAATCGCCACTAGGTCGCATCCTAAAATAGCAGTCTCACTGTCACCCAGCGCATAGATCGTCTGGCGTCCGGAAGCCGTTGTCCTTTTGACTGAGAGCTTGCCTCCGTCGATCTGAAAAGAATTTTCGTTCAGCCTGACGCTCTCATATTCGGGTCGCCACGTGTAAGCCTTCTGCGGGACGAAGGTACGATAGTCGTCCTCATAACGAGTGAAGTCATGAACGTGTTCGCCACGCTCGATTATGGTCACACCGTCAATCAAAACGGTCGGATTCAGCGTGGTCATGTCACAGTGTACGGATCCGCACTGGTTCTTACCCCCGTAGCCTACGTTGTGCCCAATCGCAACGTGAACCGTTCCGTATTGTTTTTCATCGATCAACTGTACTCCAGTGATCTTACGCAGTTGACGGTTGACACCAATGCCAAACTCGGCGATCACCGACCAGCAGTCGGAGTGGCCTTGGGACTTGGCAAATTCTTCTAACCGCACTAAGTACGCGACTGGATCGGAAGAACCACTGTACTGGTGTCCAACCAAACGCCCTTTGTCGAAACGTAAGAGGGCTTCCTGGCCATTGCGAATCTTCTCAGTACCGACAGCACCGCTTACAAGGTATTCACCATCCGCTGACGACTCCAGCGGTGCGACAAAGGTTTCGCCGGCCGGAATATTTCCCCAGGCTTGTCGGGGTATTATGCCAACGCTTTGCATCGGAGGTCGATCGACGCCTGGGAGCTTGAAAGTTAGCGTATACTCTGTTCCATGGCTATCATACGTGTGGAGGGTACAATCAGATCCTTTGATCAAAGGTAGTGTAAGGTTTCGGCAGCTGGAAACGATCTGATTGTAGTCAATATCGATAGCAGTGGAGATAATGCTGAGACGAGCACCTGGCATAGTTGCGACAGCACTGTGTGCATTTCGCTTGTCTCCTGTTAGCACTAGGCGAAATGCTGTACACCGCTCGTCGTCCGTGGTTGCCATGAGGACCCCTTGCACACGCGCAAGGGCCTGACTAAGGCGAGGTTTGAACGCCAAGTGCCCTTGGGACTGGAGCCTCTTAGAGACGAAAGCTCTTCGGAACTTAATCTTGCACGACCCAGCCGCGCGTTGGAATGGAGCCACGAAGTCGCGCGTGGTCTCATCATAAATAAGCAAGAAGGATTCATGAGGGCGAAGTTCCAAGCACTTTTCGAGAACCGTTCGCGCGCCTGCCAGGGTATGGTGGCTGGTATCCATCGCTCACATCTCCACAGCTTAAAAACAGCGACACAAACAAACTAACCTCTCACGCTAGATCGACGCCAGACGGCAACGCGAGAAGCAGAACCAAGAATTATTCTATGTTTGGAGCGCTCGCTCACAACCCAACAAAGTTATGGCGCCCCCGCACACGAACTTAAAACAAACAGAAAAAACCTGAGCGATTCTCATGAATTCTCCATTCAGACAAATGGATTCGCAGCGCGCAGACAAGCGCCCCCTCAGCTACGTCGGCTGCATTCTAACATAACGCGATTGAGATCATGACCATCACAGCACGCGGTGCTTTAAGATTCTGGCGGATGATCTGAATTGGCTGAGTGCGTGCAATGTTGTACCTGACTTATGCACAGAGGGGATGCCCGTTAATTCGTAGAAAGTAGCGACTCTCAACCGCCGGTCATAATGATCGCGGTGTTTGTTTCTGCCAAGAAAAAAAGGAGAGAGTCGCTATGAAAAAAAGATACAGATCGACCAGCAGCGGGCGGTGCAAGAGTTCCAGCAACTGGCCCACGAACAAAATCCCAATCTGGCGCAAGCCCAATCCAATCGCGGACGCAAGGGACGGAAGAAGGATTTTCTTGACGCCGAGCGTCTGGTCGAACAGATGGTAGCCCAGGAGTCGATCCTGAGTTTTGCGCCCGACGCAGAACAGCGTCTGTGGCGAACCGTGACACGGCGCAAGTATCAACTCACACGCAACCGCGTGCAGTTACACAACCGGCTGGAAAGTCATCTGGAAGAGGCTCATATCAAACTGCCCATCATGGTTGTCGTTTTTCCCTGTTGAGTAGAGTGCTGACTCTAAAGGATTTATCCGTTTCGAGACCAGATGAATTCAACAGCAACCGCGTTCAAGTGAAACACATGATGGCATCGCACAGCAGAGAGTGGGAATCATCGAGCATGATCGGGAAGGGGTTATCCCGACAATACATGGTCGGCAAATAACCGGCTAATCTCCGCCAGTTGCGCTCGAACCACAGCGACCTCACGACGGGCGACACCATGCCTTTTACAAACTTCCGCAACGCCCGGTCTGTCAGGTCACTCCATTTCCCGCGATCAACGAGTTCAGCGCATTTTCTGCAGGTCGCCCACGATCCCACGGCAAGTCCGCTCACGAAGACTGGATTTCCTTTCGAGGAAAAATTGGCGCACCTGTACACCTTGAAGACCGGCGGTGTGCAACAGAAGTCGCAGTGATCCCCGCCACGTGGCACGACGCATGGCCCGAACGTCATAAACCGGCTTGAAGCTTTGTAGACGAACGAAGTGGAAACGGGCGGCTTCTCGCCCGTTAGTATCGCTATTTTCGTGGCACACTCCGGACAACGCCACTCATCGGGAGTGCCGCATCGGAAACCATGCGGGAGGTGAGGCGAAGCAAGAAACAATTTCTCTCCTGGCTGACAATCGTAATGTTGCCTACACTGAGGGCAGAAATGAAGCATAGGCGACCTCCCATGGAAAATTCCGCGGGGGGGAAGGAGACCGTGCCCGGCGTAGCTGACAAGCTACCGAAGCCCCTCGCAGGCACGGCCTCAAACTTTGAGCAAACGACCGAAAGCGTTCTGAAAGGGTATCCATCTGGTTTTCGTGTGAATAGCATCCTTTTTCAAGTCGTAGCGGGCAATTTCCCGTAATCGGAATCCTACGACACAATAGCTATAATAATCAAGTAGTTGTCTTTAATAATCCGTTCTTTGGGCTTCCAAGCGCACCCGTGTTACGGTGCGCTCTTGAAACTCACTAATGGAAGACAACTCAGGGCTGCCCGTGTCTTGCTTGGGTGGAATCAGGCGAAACTCGCAAAGGCCGCACGCGTCGCAATCGGCACCATCCGGCGGATGGAATCGTTCGAGGCGGCGATCAATTCACAGACCGGCACGCTTTATAGCGTGCAGCAGGCCCTGGAGCGTGGCGGAATCGAATTCCTCGATGATGATCGGCCTGGCGTGAGGCTACGAACTCCGGTCAAGCGGCAAACTGGACCTTGACGGGCGGGTTATCCGCGTCAGTAATTCAAGCGGCGGGATCGCGAGAGTCCATGTCCATAGTGGAGGAGTTCTGGAGGCCAGTATGAACGACCACGACGAAGGAACATCTCCCTCTTCCGCATCTGGAGACTACGCGGATGTCATCATGGTCTACCACACTTGCAAATTGAACGACACATTTGGCGCTTAATCCACACGACAAGAATCGGCAATCCCGCCACCTCAAACGAGCCAGTTGCACGACGACCCGCGGAATGTATAATCTCACCCATCCCAGCGTCCGTCGGGTGCGTCCGCCTCTTAGAGAGGTACAATTCGATGAAATTTCGGGCTTTGGCCATTCTTGTTTTTCTCGCCGCCAGCTTGTCGGCTCAAGATCGTTGCGCGGTAAACTTCGCTCCAGCTACGCTAAAGCCCTCCGTCTTTCAGTCCATTCTTACGGTTATTTCGAGCTTGAATCCTAAGGGTGAAGCCCAACGCCTCACCGACCTGAAGCAAATAGTCTTTCAACTTGAACAGAAAAAGGCCGAACTCGCTGAGACATTGGACAAAGTGTCTCAGCAGAATTCGGTGCCAAGCTGGCTTGAGGCAAGCGTCCATCAGATTCGCTTCGATGAAATCCGGCTACGCTTGCCACGACCAAGCACGTTCACCGCACGCCTATTGCACGATCGCATCGACCATCGCTGAACCGCGGCCACGCACCCATTCATCGGCATGGACGCGTGTTTGCAGTCTGCCCGCTGCCTGAACGCCCGGCAGCCAAGAAAGAGGAAACGCCTTGAGCCAACGCCCACCCAACTACCTTCGATTCCTGATGAGCGCTCTTGTTCTGCTCCTGGCCTCGGCACGCGTCTTCGCCGTCAACCCGGATACCTGTCTGGCCGCCAAGCAGGCCAATCCCGGCGCCCAGGATGGCGACTACACCCTCTACGTGGGCGGAGATGGCAACAAGCCCTGGCTCGCCTATTGCAAAGGCATGGCCACCACCACGCCCACCGAATACCTCACCCTGACGCAGCCCGGCTCCAACGCCTCGGCCAAGGTGAACTACTCGGAGGCCAACCACACCCCCCCAGGGTTGGGCAGAGATATTTTTACCTATTTCAGCAAGATCCGGGTTCTTCCGGGGACGCTTCAGGTGGACATCACCGATCAGAGTTTTTCCTCCATCAATAACAATGTGCCGCCCTCAAGCCCCAAGCAGCCCTACGCCAATGCCGGAGGCTGTCGAGCGGCCGATGCCAAGGCTACGGGCAATGTTGATCTTCGGGGCACTCCGTTCACCGTGGGCCAAAACCAGTTCATCACCGATGGGTGGAATCCCCACGGGACGTGGGCCTACAACTCCCACGACCAGGTGGTAAATCTCATGGGCTACGGTTACTGCGGCGGAACGCATCCCATCGACCCCACCAAACTCCAGCTCGTCTATAACCCCACCATCACCGGCATGCAGATCATCGAGGGCGGCAATATCGGCGTCGGCACGGACAAACCCGCCTCCGACCTCGACGTCGACGGTGGCGCCCATGTCAATGGCAACCTTATCGTAGGCGGAAGCATCCAGGGTCAATCCACCAACCTCCGTCAAGCCGCCATCATCAATGGGTACGACTCACGCGATGTCCCGGTGCAGTTTTATCTCGAGAACTACATCCCCGATGAGAACAAGCCTCCCACCATACGCATCCACAATCTCACAAAAGATGCCGTCAAGACCTTTGTCATCGACCATCCGATGGACCCGGACCGCTACCTGGTGCACGCCACGCTCGAGGGGCCTGAATCCGCCGTGTACTACCGGGGCAACGCCACGCTGGTGAACGGCCGCGCTGAGATTTGCCTGCCTACCTACTTTGAAGCCCTCACGCGCTCCGAAGGCCGGACCATTCAGTTGACCAACGTGGATGGCTTTGACCGCCTCGCCGTCCAGTCCCAGCGGGGGCAGAAGATTCTCAACGGAGTCTTCCTCGTCGTCTCGAACAACGCCTCTTCCACGCAGGCCTTTGACTGGGTGGTCACCGCGGTCCGCGCCGATGTGCCGCTGCTCGAGGTTGAGCCAACGCGCAAAGGCACCGCCGTCTCCGGCTTCGGTCCCTACACCTTCGTTGTCAATCCGCATCCGGCCAACACCACCATCCACTAGGCCGACAGAGGAGACGAGCGCATGACCCGACTTGGAAAATCACTCATGTTCGCCATTGTCTGCCTCATGGCCGCCACCTCGGCGCATGCCGATGACTGGCGGCTGCACATTGCTACCTGGAACCTGCGCAACTTTGGCGACCGCAAAGCGGGGATCCGTCCGGGCCCCCTCAAAGTTCAACTCCTGGACCGCTACGCCACCATCATGTCTCTGTTCGACATCGTCGTTCTTGAGGAGATCGAGGATGGCGGCGCTTCGGTCACGCAGGGCATTGCTCTCCGGCAGGCGATGGGCAACTTCAACTGCAATACGCTTTCGGCCGCCGCCGGCAGACAAGGCCGCCGCGAGCGCTATGCGGTCTGCTACCGCAACCGCTGGGCCGGTCAAGGGGAGTCTCTTACGATCACCGGCACCCTGGACTACTCTGTGGGGCCCCCGCCCAACCGGCAGGCCGCGGATGGAACGCAACAGCCGGCGGCGCAGGTCTGGATGCGCCCACCGCTCCAGGTTGACTTTCTCTACACACCCCGTCAGGGCCATGGCAATCCCTATGCCTTCACCCTGTTCGTAATGCACACCATGCCCCGCTACAACATGAACCGGCTGCCCCAGGGACTGCCTCCCGCCCATCCGACCACCTCTTCGGTCTACTACGAGCTCAGGGCCATGGAACAGAATCGGGGCGTCGGCTTGAATGGCGCGGCGGTCATCGGTGATCTGAATTCAGACTGCGCCTCTTATCCACTGACTGCCGGAAACCTGCAAATCCGTGGTCACAACTTCAACGCGCCGTTTCAGTGGCTCGTGCCTTATGGTACGCGCACCAACGTCGGCGCCAATTTCTCCTGCGCCTACGACCAGGTTATCAGCGATAACACGCTCCAGCTCGTTACGCTGCCTCCGTGGGGAATCTTCAAGCCGGGCATAGGTCAATTCTGGCTGCCCACCGAGCCGCGCATCATGGTTAACGGAGAAGTTGTCTCGGACCACTATCTGGTCTGGTTCACCATTGGCAGAGAGCCCCCAGAGCCCCCGTCGCGCAAGCGGCCGGCTCTGATGGTTTCGTCCCAGACCATGACCGGTCTTACGGATCCGTCCACAAGCCCCGGAATCGGGCGTAAGTTCGTCAAGATGTCCAACCCAACCCTGCACTTCGATGCCCAGGGAATCAGGGTGGCTCCGGCGGTCGCCACCGCCAAACTCTATGTGGTCGCGTACGACCCCACGCGCTTCTACAACGGCAACGCGCCCTATCCGCTTGTCGACGTTCGCGGCCAGCCCACTTCGGTCAGCATCGGCTCCGACGGAACCCTCACCACGGACGTTACCTGGGCCCATCCCAGCGTGGCCGGCGCCTACAACCTGGTCTTCAACGCCAGAGGAGACGGTGTCTTTGACCGGACCGCGGGCGACTTTACCACCTACGACAACCAGGCGGACTTTATCGTCGATGATGGGCCGGTCGAACACTCGCAGGTGGTCACGCTGGACGACCGCACCGTCTCCCGCGAGGTCTTCAACGCCGGGGTGGCCAACAACATCTACGTCAAGGCGCACGGGTTTACCCCGCGTGCAGTGGTCCGCTCCTATGTCGTCTCCAGGCAGCTGTTGCTCGATTACCTAGCTCAGAACCATCAAACCTTCACCACCTGGGAGGCGTTGCGCTCGGCGGGTACGCTGCCGCTCGACGCCGTGTCGGTTCCCATCAACGTCGTGCGCGACCCAATCAGGACGAGTCCGAATGCTCCAGATCCGCTTAAACCGGAAGACAAGTACAAGCTCCTGAAGGTCGACGAAAACGGCAATCTCTTTGCCGCGGCCTGGGAATCGCCGATCAATCTCGTCTCCTCGCGCGTTTTTTACGACGCCGCCCCCGCGCCGCCCGTGAATTGGCCCGAAACTCCGCCGCCCGGCGATGACGTTGATGCAGAGCCGTGCCAGGACGCCGGAACCGATTCCGCGTTTCCCGACCTCAATCGGGCCTGTAACTCAGGCACGACCTTTGCCGATTACTACGGGACCGATTTCAGCATCGTCATCGACGCCAATCACGACGGGATTCTCGATGCCGGCGACGGCTTCGATGCCCACGACATCGGCGACATGACCAGCTATTTCCAGACTCACGACCGTCTCGACGCGAGCACTACGGATCCGCTCGTCATCTCCGAGTACAAGGAGTATCTGTCGGAGAAGCTTGCCCTGAATGTGCCCCTCGATCCACCCGCCGATGCCGGTCATTACGACGCCATGACCCGTGCCGCCTCGCGCCGGTATCTCTGCACCCAGTCCCTGTCGAAGCGGCAATTCAACAACATTATCAAGCCGGGAGCGCAGGTAGGCTTCCGGGTCTTCGACTCCCAGACCTACGCCACCTACCAAACCATGGGTTCAGGTCTTTACAACTTCATAGACGCGCGCATCGACATCAACAACCTGGCGTCCGACACCGATGCCTGCATCACCGGCCGGAATGTACTGATGCACTTTGCACGGTCCCAGGGGACGCCCGCGCCAAACTCCACCGTGCACGTGGACGCCGAAATCGACGGATTGGCCGCAATCTCTGGCAACGCCTCCGGTACCAACCTGAACGTCAATGCCTCCGAAGTGAGTTTGGGGCCGGGCACTCGCATTACATCGCCTCCGAGGGCTCAGCCGGCTCCGGCGGCTCCGCCTTTGGCCACAATCCAGGCCTCTCCGCCTATCTCCTTTAAGGACGACCTTTGATCCCTGCAATGCATGCTCGGTCCGGGCCGCGCGGGCGCCATGCGCGCGACGGTCGCCGGTGAGCTGCCATGATTGTGTTATCTGTCTCCATGTAGGATGGATGCGGTGGGTCCGGGAGGTTCCATGCGGCTCTATCGAACCACACAAGCGATCCTGGTTGAGCGAGCGGGCAGCTTTTGGCCCGTCCACGGCGCGGACTGGGACGCGCTGCTGACCGACTGTTCGATCAGCTCGTTGCAGGCCAACTGGCACTGCTCGATCAGATCCACCATGGGCAGAAGGCCCTTCCCGTTCTTGACCACATCGGAAAAAGATTGGCACAGAAACTACGCTAAGGCGAATAACGGTTGCGGCAATGCCCCCTTATTCGACGAGAGAAGCAGTTGTTCCGCTGCCCGCACTTTTTACCCGCAGTTGCTGTTTCCACCAGGGACTATCAACAACTTCTAGCGCCACCCGTGCCACGAAGTCGTTGTAATCACTGTTAATTTTGGCCCTGAAAAGGCTGGCGTCGGCGGTTCAACTCCGTCCCTGGCCACCATGTTTTTCAGTAACTTAGCAGACCAGTCCGAAATTTCACACCTGTGATTTCACACCTGTGGTCTCTCACAGCCCTAATTTCGACGATCGAGGAACTGACCCGCTTCGCTCTACCCTAGCGCGTTTCACAGGACCAGTGTTGAGTTCGGTAAACATTGGTCGCTGAGCGCATTGGCATGAAGGCAACACTTGAGCCAAGGGTCACTTAGCCGGAAAGGCGACTATTCGGCCGAGCGGCGAGAAGCTTGTTCTAACCAAGCCTTCGCCGCCAGCCTCAGCTGTATCTCGCGCATGACAATCGTCAAAACGTCAACTTCTTATTTCGCCTGCGCCAGCCCCGCAATAACTGCGGCAACTTTATCGAGGATCTGGTTCCAGCCCTCCATTTGACCGCTGTTTTTCGCGCTCTCCATGGGTTCATTTCCAATGAAGGTGAGTTT